>Ga0209511_1000002_pt1 | contig 599330 bp, 465 predicted proteins | sample SSSSmetaG_FD_184141 | JGI IMG/M metagenome (GOLD analysis project Ga0209511, IMG submission 184141) | Glacier valley bacterial and archeal communities from Borup Fiord, Nunavut, Canada, to study Microbial Dark Matter (Phase II) - ​SSSS... | ecosystem: Environmental > Aquatic > Freshwater > Ice...
GGTGCAAAAGTAGTGCTTTTTTATTTACTGACCAAACGTTTTGAAAAATAAATTTTACTTCCCGTTTGGCGTTTAGTACCGTGCTTCTCTCTTAAAGCGGGTGCAAAAGTAGTCGCTTTTATATTACTAACCTAATAAGTTATAGTTAATTTTATGTTGGATAACACTTTTTTCAGATAATCCATTGAACATAAATTGATTTTGCATGAAATTATTTTTTGGAAAATTAAAATTAAACCTGAAATTTGCAGATGGAAACTGGTTTTATGCCGAAAAACCAGCTTTTAGATAGTGGAAAAGGATAAATTACATTGAAAATATTTTGACATTGACCGAAATATTTCAGGGTTTTGGAAAAAATCAAACCATTATTGAAGTATAAAATGGCAGAAGTGGCAAAATAAAAGCTGTAATTTATCTTTTTCGGGGCAGAAAAAAGAATAAATACAGCTTTCGACGAGTGAAAAAGAGAGGATATTTATTTTGAAATCGAGAATTGTTCTTCAATTGCAAGTCTCAAACGGATTTTTAATTCATCCATATCCACCTTTTCACCCAATTCTTTTTCCATGGAAGTAACTCCTTTGTCAACAAATCCACATGGATTGATATAATTAAAGTATTCCAATTGTGTATTTACGTTCAATGCAAATCCGTGCATGGTAACATAACGGGAGCTACGGACTCCGATTGCACATATTTTCCGGCAGGCGGGTGTTCCCACATCGAGCCATACACCGGTAGCACCATCCAATCGCCGGGACATTATATTATATGTTGCAAGTACATTAATAATTGCTTCTTCTACATTATATATATATTGTTTGAGTCCCAATCCGAAATTTGCCAGGTCGAAGATAGGATAACCGACAACCTGCCCGGGACCATGATACGTAATGTCTCCTCCACGATTGGAATGCACGAAGGTTGCATCTTTTGCCTGAAGTTGTATAAAGTTCAACAACATATTGTGTTCATCGCCGCTTTTCCCCAAGGTATAGACATGAGGATGCTCACAGAAAACCAGATAATTTTCAGTTGTCAGGTCTTGCATTTTCCTTTGAATTGAATTATTAAACAATTCTTCCTGTCTGGCCCACGCTTCATTATACTCAATGGTTCCCCAATCTATATATTGTATATTACTATTCATCTTCTGTGTCGTTTTTTTGTATTTTTCTTTGGACTAACTTTTTTATCAAAATCAACCGGTCCCAGTTTTCCCATTAAACTGACAATTCGTGATTTCCTTCGCTCGATATAACCGGATGGATGCCCGGCATTAAAACGGCGGGGATTGGGAAGACAGGCAGCAATAAGCGCCGCCTGCGATTTGCTGAGTTGCGAAGCATTCACCCCGAAATGTTCCAGCGAAGCCGCCTGCACTCCATATATCCCATCGCCCATCTCAATAACATTGAGATAAACTTCCATTATACGCTCCTTCGACCAGATCAATTCAATTAAGACCGTAAAATATGCTTCCAGTCCTTTTCGTAAATAAGAACGATCCGGCCATAAAAAAACGTTTTTTGCTGTTTGTTGCGTAATGGTACTTCCTCCACGTATTCGTCTTCCCTTGTTATTATGTTTAATTGCTTTGCTAATATCGTTAAATGAAAAACCATAATGCGACAAGAACAGATTATCTTCGGATGCGACCACAGCCTGAATCATATTGGGTGAAATCTCATCAATCGACACCCAACTTTTGCTGAGTTTGGGACTTTCACCCTGCACTATTGATTCCACCGAACGAATAAGCATAAGTGGAGTTACAATTATTGGTATGAAACGGGCCAGTACGACCAAAACAATACTAATTACAAAAAATGCCAGGGATATATTCCGGATATGTCTTAATAAACGGTTCCAAAATCCCTTCCTGATTTTGGCAGGAGTAATTTCCGGAGCATTAAGATCATTCGATGGAGATATTTCCGGGGTGTTTAACGCTTCGTTATTTATATTATCTGTTGGTTCTGTCATTGAATAAAAACTTATGTATTGCTAAAATGAAGTGTTTTATTAGGGAACTCAGGAATTTAACCTAAAACGTACTCTCCATCGTCCATGTTCGAAATCGTGACTGATTATTTCGAAATGCCCCAACTCTGAAGTATTATCCACATGTTGACCAATGCAGGCACAGGCATCGTAATCGCCAACACGGATTACCCGTAATGTTTGTGTAGCTTCAACAGGTAATTTAGACAAATCAACAATTTTGGCAGCATCTTCCCTATCCATAAAATCAATTGTTACAGGCAAATGTTGGTCAATGATCTCGTTCACTTTTTTAGTCAGTTCAAGAACCTGAGCATCAGTGGGGGCTTCAGTCAATATATAATCGCATTTTGATTTTTTCTTTTCGATATGTGCATTTACCGACCGGCCACAGCCAAACATACGAACCATGGTCTGGTTCAGGATATGCTCGCAGGTATGCATGTCACACGCATAATTTTTCTTAGCTTCATTAAGAATTATTTCTTCCATCTTTAAATTCGATTTATCCAATTGATTATATTCAGTTTATGCAAATAAATGATAGCACTACAAAGAATCAACGTTTAGCCTGGGTTTATAAAGCTTTTAAGCTTCGTATAATACTGTATCAATATTTGTTTCAAAAAATAGTTCTGCAAAGATAAACATTCAAAATGAAATCAATAAAAATTTGAAGTTTAAAGTCTGCCAGAGAATTTCGCTGAAAAACGGATTACATTTAAAAAGCATTTCCACATTTTACAGACAACTCTTCATAAATATCTTTTGCTCGTTGTTTATTCAAACCAACACTTTCGGCAACAGACAAAATATCAGCTGTCATTGGATTTCCCTTACCATTTAAGGTGGTAGTATGATAGCCGTTAAAACCTTGAGATGGCAAAATATCATAGGCAGGAGCTAAATGCCAGACCTTATCTTCTAAAATGAATGAGAAATTCTTTGCGTGGTCGTCCCTGTTTTTTATCAATACATTAAAAACCATCAACCTATAAAGTTTATAGACTTCTTCAATATTCCTTGTCAGTTTAAAACAAGCGGTCAAAAGGGTGGAATAATCAATGCTTGGTATCCGGTAATCGGCATTTAAAAGTCCGGCTGCGCTTATCACATGTTGTTTTTTATCATTTTGTTTATCAAAACGTTTTACTCCAAAGTATTTAACCTCAAAAAGTCTTGTTTCAGTCATTTCAATTCCACAAAATTTGGCCAGAAGCGAATACTTGTATTCAATCCCGCCCACATTTTCAGGATCATTTGAAGCTTTAAATTTAATTAACCAGTCTTCTCCTTCAATTTTCACAAACACTTTGGGCCTGGCACCACCTGACGAACCAGCATACGGGTAGAGATTCTCAACAGTATTCCCGGAGAAATCAGCAACTAATATTTTCTGTACCTCTCGGGCAAGATTTTCTATATCCGGCGTTTCATCTAAATAGGTTGAATGATTATCCGGGAAATACTCCAAACCACCACGACCCGATTTGCCAATCAAACTTAGCCGTTCCAATACGGACAAATTGAATGGATCAATTCCCTGTTCGGTCAAATACCTGTCGAACAATAAACTACCCCAACCATCGGGCAAGCTATCATTAAAAACACCAAAATTTCCTTCAAAAGGATCTCGTTTTGCAATGAAAACACCAGCTTGCAATGGAAGATAAAAGGGTGAAATTGAAATTCCTGCACGAAGATAATCTTTGTCATACTCAAATGCACAAAGATTATCGTGAGTAAGTGCAAGTTTACCCACTTTTACACCCGAAAGAAAAACTTCCACAAACTGTACTTTTAAATTTTTCTGTAATGACATGACTTCAAAACTATAAATTTAAAAAGATTAATTAATACGACCCCGTTTTTTTGTTTTTGGATCGTTTACTGCTATTAATTCTTCTATACTTTGATATTTCTTTTTGGAAAATAGAGTTGCAAACTCATCGGTGGCATCCAATGCAATAGCAATCATTATCAAACTTTTAATCGAAATTTCTCCGGTATTCTCAAACCTGCGTAAGCTGGCAAAACTTACGCCGGCTCGCGAAGCCAATGCTTTTTGCGTAAGATTAAGTTCCAATCGGTTACGTTTTACTCTTTCGGCTAATGAAATGGCAATTGTTTTAGGATTAGCATCGGAAAGAGTAAATTTATTAGCTAATATATTAGTCTTTATATCCATTTTTAGAATATTACGTACAACATATTGGTTGTTATTAGACGCAAAGATACAAACTATTACTGAAATAAAAAACGACCTGACATCAAAAAAATATTATTGGTTATAGGATATTAATATCATTTCATTCTGAACATGTAATAACTCTGTCGGAAATATTCCGTAAGAACAATCATTTCTGCTGAATCCGGGAAAAACATTTCGAATCTCATTTCAAATGACAATCGCGGATTAAACGGGTATAAAACAACTGCGCCAGATCAAATCTGTAAAGATTAATCCGGCGCAGGCATTCTATTCAAGAAAAAATGACATTTGAGATCCGCTTTACTTATATGTAGAATTAAAATACTGATAATAAATGGAGCAAATAAGACGAAATCAAATGGAGCATTAAGAATTTACTTTTTTTCGGAAGATAATTACTCCTCTATAAGCTTTACTTATTATTTCGAAAAAAGCTACAAATCCGGGGTAAGTTGAAACATCGTATTTACCGGCGGGCATAAATACAGATTGTTGTATTTGGATGCCATTTCCTTTTTTTTGAATAATAGATTCGAAACGGCCGAAAGAAGTATTAACAGCATTGCTTGCCGGCATTGATTCGATTTCAAATCCTTCGGGAATGGAAATAAAAATACTGTCTATATTTTTTTTTCCCATAGAAATGACCATATCGTGAACGCGGTTCTTCTTTTTCATCCATTCATAAGTGCTCTGAAACGGATTTACCGGAACAAAAAGACGATTACCGGTTTTGCTCCCATACATAGTGGTAGTCCACGAATAATCGATGGTTAAACCCGGCATTGGAGATTTATCATCGGTCACCTGTATAGCTCCCAGGATCACATTGGGCAGATTGATTTCTTTTCTCAGGTTGTCGGCTTGCTCACTACTTTTGGCCAGGGGGAACCAGTCGAAATTATCATAAATCTTCACCTTACAGAGTTTTTGCATGTCCACTGATGCGCTTCCATTGGGATTCAGCACCAGCCTTGCACAGTTTTTTTCAATATTGAGCGAATCGGGATAATCAGGCAGACGATGGATTTCACCTCCCTGTTCACTGATAACCAGGGCATCGTGCCCTGCAATTCCATTATGAATAAAACCAAATGGCGTACGTGGATTGGTACATTCGAGCCACAAAGTATCACCGGGTAAAGGTACCTGTAATATCACATGATTCATCTGATTGAAATTGGCATATTCTTTAAACAAAAACTTATCATTCTTGTCGAATTTGATGCCTGCATATTTTGAAGGAATACCAACAACTGACAACATGGCTTTCATATAATTAGACAGGGCTTTGCAGTCACCAAAACCGGTCTTGCAAACTTCGGAAGCTAACATTGGCTGGTATCCACCTATACCCAATTGAATACTGACATAACGTGTAGTTTGTCCTAAATAATCATAGAGTATTTTTACTTTTTCCCTATCCGATTTGGCATTCGCAGTCAATTCAACGATTTTGCTTTTGAATATATCAGGAAGAACATCACGATTATTAATTAAACCATATTCCCATTTACCCATTGATTCCCAATCGGAAATACTTCCGGCAACATTATCATAAACGAAACGATTGGGTCTGATTAACATCAATGGTGCAAAAGTAATGATATCCGGTTCGAAATCTTCGGGCTCTAAAGCACATAAATGCTCTATCTTCCATTCATAGGAGATGATTTCTTTATTGATTTTTTTATTCGGCTCTGCCGCAATATTCATAGCTTTATGAATAAATTCAACTGTTTTTGGTAAAATAAGCAGATAATTTGCTTTCTCAACAGCTAAATTGTAATCGTTCTGCGGGAAAAAAGAAGGAAATATCAATATTCCGTTTTTCCAGCTCACCTCATATTCGTAGAGGAAAGTAAATGGAAATGAAGGGGTTTCACTATCAAAATAATAATGCCTTGCATCTGATGCTAACTGACTGGAGTATTCAGTACTTCCGACATCCGACAGTTTAAATTTGCGAAGGAAATTACCTTTTGCATCATACAAGGTTCCGGAAAAACTTTTCAATTCACGAAATTTATCACCGGGAAACCTGAAATCAGCCAACTCTTTCCCTTTTTTCTCCAGTACGGTGATGGCTATCGAATGTTTTTCAATTCCATTTGTTTCAGACTTATATTCGAACGATGTGTTTGCGAACCGGACTACTGCGTACGAATTTATTTTCAGGGAATCGGGTATGGATGAAACCGCCAGATCGGGTCTGTTGTTTGCTGAAAAACAGCTGACAGATATCAATAATAAACTGAATAAAACTTTAATGGTCTGCATAATAAATTGTCGTTGTGTTTATCAGATTTTCTTCAATACTATCATTTCAATATTTTTAGTGGCCACTTGTCCATAAAAATCACGAATGGCGGTGTAATCGGTCTGAGGAAAAACAATCTGATTCAATTCGAACTTATAATTGAGCTGGATCGTATTCCCATCTTGCAGAACCTGGTACAGACATTTTCCCTTATTATCATCCAATACTATTTTGATCGATTTCGGGATTTCTTCAACCTTATAATTTTCGGGGATGGTCAGTGTGCAACTTATCTGATAAACATAAGGGTAACTAAACTCTATCGGCAGTTTACGTTCTGATTGTGTGAAAGGATTATTAGTTATATGCGCAAATATCATTGGATTGAGATACAAAAACTCTCCGGAAGTATCTATTTTTTTTGTAAATTTCATCTCTTCTTTAACCATCGCCGACATGGGTTCTTTCCCTTCAATTTTGAATCCGTCGATGGTCAATTGGTGTTTATTTTGAAATTCCTCTATAAAATCGGTTGAATCTTTGACATTCTGGAATTTAGATTTATAGGAGTAAGCAAATTGATTGGTGTGGCCCGACTTCAGAACGCCGGTTAAAGTACCATCCTTATCTAATTGCGTCAACAGTATAAACACCTGTTGGTTTCTTCCTATTTTGGTTAAGTCTATCCACTTTTGATCACTTGTTTCATTGAAAACACGACCCCTGTCAACCAACAAATTAGTAGGGAGCATATTCAGCCCGCCATAAATAGCCGAACCATCCATATAATAGGTTTTCCCCTCAGCAGTCTGAGCTGCAACAATAAAAGTTGTCAGTTTATTATACGAAGGGTAGGTATAAGGTAGTCGTCCCTGTGTCCGGCGACTGATCAGTATCGGATAAGCAGTAATACCGGCATCTTTCAGGGCACTTATTAAAATCATATTTATTTGTCCGTTGTTTCCTGTACCGTTTTTCACCGCTTCGCGGGCTCTATTGCCATAGAATGAATAGCTTTCGTCCCAGCGAATATGCTCTTTGATAAATGAATAAATCATTTCTATTTTTTTATTTTCATCGGTAACTGAGCTTAACAGGCTTTTGATTTCATCTTTATACGGATTTGACATCTTCAGATTTGTACCCATATCCGTTTCACTCTTCAGGAATTTCTCCAGATCTTCCCAGGTTTGACTATAGGGCTTGTAAAAATCGTTGGGGAATTTGGTGGCATTCAGTTCAAAACGAATTCCGGACATAAAATCTGCGGCACACCATACATTTACTTCATCTTTCAACGCAGGTACATCTTTTGCCGTACACTTAATAACCCTGCACGAACAAGTTACCGTATTGCTGCCCTCACTATCCATACCTAAATTAAAAATCTGATTATCCTCGGTTTCAACAACTTTGAGGGTCTCATATCCTTTGGTATCAATATTATAAATAAAATACTCCGGAATCTTAACCTCATAATTGCTATTGAGAACCGGTATTTCACGCTGGAATTGCCAATCGGGTAATTCATAAATCCGGCTGGTTGATTTACGATATTTAAACTCAATGACGGTTCCGACCTTCACATTTGGAATTGAAAATTTCAATTGTCTGTATATGGTCGACACTTCTTCATCGAAAATATATTGCTTCTCTAATTTTGTCTTTGTAATTTTTCCGTTCTCCAAATTATAAGCTATTGCCTCCAGATTTGTTATATTTTCTCTGTCAAGGGAATTCTTAGAATAATAGGGTATGGTTATAGTTGCTTCATCAACGCCTTCCTGTTTGAGGATTTTAATTTTCTGTTTGATTTCCTGTTCAACTTTAAAACCAATTGTCTGTACATAATTGTAGGAAGCATACCCATCTTCGTAAAGCACAACTGCAGCAGCAGTCGTATCTTTCGGATAAACTTTCATGTTCAGTTCATCATTAGTAATTTTCCCATATTTAAAACTGATTTCCTGTGACCGGAGAACAAACAAAGTCAGGAAATTGACGAATAACAAAATGTATAGCTTTCTCATAATTAACTTTCTAATTTATTCTTTGAAGTTTAACCGCATATTTAATAATATATTACAACAAAAATATACAATAAATTTGAAGTACGGACTATTTAATATGAATTATTTTACGAAATAAAAAAAAAGAATAAAAACCGAACAGAAACAGGACAAAAAAAAGTTGCAAAACTGAGTTTGCAACTTATTTGGGATTAACTTTTACAGGAGTCTACGAAAATAAAAAAGTTTTACATTTAGGATATCATGGGCTCTACACTTAAGTAATCGTAGACATTTTACGAACTATCTTTTAATCAACAAAGACCTACAAATCAGCATACTGTTAAATATTAATTTTTCATTATTAATCAGGGTTTGATGAAAAAGAAATAAACTACTGTTAATCAGTGAAATATTCTGTTTTATAAATTGTTTAGTGCAAAGAAAATCATAGTAAAAATCTCAATACTCTTGCAAAAACAGTTTAATAAATTTCCCTTTAGGGGATAAATATCAATAGAAAAACGTGTAATACTTTAAGGATTCCCCGTAGGGGATAGACGTAATTCGATATTCATTAATTCCCTACGGGAAAATTATTTAGGCCGTTTTTTTTCTATTGCTATAAATTCCCTACGGGAAAATGCACAAAAGCTTATCATTGAGTTTTTATGCAAGCCTTAATTAGATATACACCTTTCTGGGAAATAAGAATTTGGAATTCAACTCCTACTTTAATGAAACAAATGCAGGAAATCCCGGGGTACCGGTGTTTCGAAACTTACAATTTCCAAAGTCATGGGGTGATAAAAGGCCAATACACGGGCGTGTAATCCCAATCGTCCAATGGGGCTCATGCTGGCTCCGTATTTTTTGTCGCCAACAATCGGATGTCCGATGCCTTCCATGTGTACCCTGATTTGATTTTTCCGTCCGGTTTCCAGTTCTATTTCAAGCAAGGAGTATTTATCGTTCGACTTAACCCGGCGGTAATGCGTAACGGCTTGTTGTCCGCCATCGTCCGATTCGCTGGAATGAATTTTCAATGATTTTTCGTTCTCAGTGAGCCAGGTCACAATGGTATCTTCTTCTTTTTCCACATTGCCTTCCACCAGAGCCACATAGACCCGGCGGGTAACCACCTGATGCCAGTGTTCCTGCAGCGCGAGCTGAATCTCCCGGGTTTTGGCAAACATCAGGATTCCCGATGTCTCCCGGTCGAGACGGTGCACGGTATAAATCCGGTTGTTGGGTGAGCTTTTCTTCACGTGATTTCTCAGAATCGAAAAAGCAGTGGTTTCATCATTATCGCCGGTGCTTACGGTTAGCAGACCTTCTTTCTTTTCGACAATAATAATATAGGCATCTTCGAAAATAATGCGCAATTTTGGATGTGTCAGTTCTACATTTCCGCGTGCACTGTTGATAACAATTTTGTCGTTTACCTTCAGCATGTGGTTGAACTGGGTCACTATTATTTCATTTACAGCCACTTGCCTGTGTGCCAATAGTGATTTCACGGAACTGCGGCTCATCCCTCCCATTTTGGAGAGAATAAAAGTCATTAAATCAGCAGGTTCTGCTACTTTAAAATGAGTTGGTTTTGGTGCGGGAATAAATTTCGCTTTGCGGTTGTTCATATATTTTTGTCATCAGTCAACAGACAGTAGCCTGCAGACACGCTATTATTATTGTTTTTAATTTCCTTTTTGTAAATAGTACCGATCAATCGCCTTGACAAGACAGGGCAACTCCTCACTCCTTACTCAATACTCCTAACTCAATACTTCTTACTTCTTACTTCTGAATTATACTTAAAGTAACTTTCTCAGCTGCATTCTCACCATCGATAGCCGAAGAAGTGATACCGCCCGAATAGCCCGAACCCTCGCCGGCAGGGAAAAGTCCCGAAATATCGGGGTGTTGTCCGGTTTCGGAATCACGTGGAACGCGCACCGCTGCCGATGAGCGCGACTCTACTCCCACCACCACAGCCTGGTTGGTTAAGTATCCGTGCATTTTACGGTCGAACTTTTTGAATGCTTCACGCAGGCGGGACGAAATAATATCGGGAAGCCAGAAATGCAAAGGCGACGAAATCAATCCGGGTAAATAAGAACATTCGGGCAAGTCCGGCGACAGTTTACCTTTTACAAAATCATACAGACGTTGTGCGGGAGCTACCTGACCAAGACCGCCATTATTGGTATAAGCCAGATTTTCGACATACTGCTGGAATTTAAGTCCGGCCAACACGCCATACTGTTGAAAATCTTCCGGAATATCTTCGGGACGAATCTCAACAACAATACCTGAATTGGCATAAGGCGAATTACGTTGTGATGCCGACATGCCGTTCACCACAATTTCGTTCGTGCCACTACCTGCCGGTACGATATGACCGCCCGGACACATGCAAAATGAATAGACACCACGTTCGTTCACCTGATCGACCAGATTGTAACTGGCCGCAGGCAAATATTCGCTGCGTTCCTGGCAATGGTATTGAATGCTGTCTATCATTTTCTGCGGATGTTCCACCCGTACGCCCATGGCAAATCCCTTCACTTCCAGCGCTATGCCCTGTTTATCGAGCATTTCGTAAATATCGTGAGCCGAATGACCGGTAGCCAATATCAGCGACTTAGCTTCAAAAATGCTTCCATCGGCAGTTTTACAACCAACAACCTGTTTGTCTTTCAACAGGATCTCTACCAGTTTCTGTTCAAAATGGATTTCTCCACCGCAGGAAGTAATGGTTTTACTTATATTTTCAATCACAACCGGCAATTTATCGGAGCCAATGTGTGGATGTGCTTCGTACAATATACTTTCATCAGCACCGTGGAAACGGAATATTTCGAAGATGCGTTGTGAGTTACCTTTCTTTTTTGACCGGGTATACAATTTTCCGTCGGAGAAAGTTCCGGCACCACCTTCACCAAAGCAATAGTTCGATTCGGCATCGATGCCTTTGTTACGGTGTAACTGAGCAATATCTACTTTTCGTTCGTGTGTGTTCTTACCGCGTTCCAGAATAATTGGTTTCAGGCCTGATTCAATCAGTTTTAAGGCAGCAAAAAGTCCGGCGGGTCCCGCTCCGATAATAATCACCGGAGTTTTATCGCCCACAAATTCATAATGAAATTCGGGCATTACAATTTTAGGAGCTTCTTCGTCCCAATAGACTTCTACCGTCACGTTTACTTTTGGTAAAAAGGCACGGGAATCGATTGATTTCTTCAGCGTTCTTAAACGTGTAATGCTTTTTGGTGAAATCTGAAGTTTGTCGGCTACTTGCTTGGTAAGCATATCTTGCTTGTAAGCCTGCTCCGGAGTCAGTATGAGTTGTAGTTCGTTGTGCATAAAAATAAATAAACAGAATTGGCTGCAAAGATACGGAAAATTAATCACCTATCATTTCACCACGATAAGCATCTTAACCTTTCTTCCGGTCCTTGTCCATTTTGGTGAGTTAATAAGTAAGCGGGTTAATTCAATCTTTAACTCCTCACAGGTTGATTTATCATAAGAAATGTCAGTTGGTTTTCCGGAGTTATCAATAGAAAAGCTAACCTCAATACTCGCATCCTGACCTGTACAAATAGTATCAGAACGGTTTTGTTGGAAGTAATTTTCAAACTCTTTTTCGCCGTAAACACGGGCATTCTGTTTGCGGGAAACATCAACTCCGGCAACTCTTCCCTGCAATTGTTCATTCACATTCAAATCATGAAGTTTTATCTGTTTTTTAGCTCCATAACCAACAACAGCCACTTCGTTTAAAGCCAGATTAGATGGTTTTAATTGAATGATAGTTGAATCGGTCGAAACCGGAACTTCCTGCTTTTCATATCCAATGAATGTAGCTACAAACTGGCTCTTGACCATTTCAGGAGCCTTAAGTTGAAACTTCCCATTTATATCACTGACCGTTGCCAAATTGGTTCCCGCTATTCTGATAGTGGCACCGGTTATCGGTCTGCCAGCTTCGTCGAGTACCCTACCCATGCTGGTTCCAGCATATCCGTATTTATTTGTATCTGTTGCGATTGCCCCGATTGAAAATGTTTGAGTTGCCCTGTTAGCCATTTGACCGGACACGACCTGGATCTCCTTTAATTCCGTTATTGAGTCAGAAACTTTCAGATTGTCAGCAGTCATTACATCTGCTGCAATTTCTAAACTTTTAAATTCTGGTTTGCGGACTGTTTTACGCACCGGTTTTTCAATATTTTGAGCAATGCTTTTGGTTGCCGGCTGAGGTATACTTTCTGATACAACAGCAGGTATAATGGGTTGAAGGATTTTTTTTGTTTCCTTCCTGGCCATTTCGGGAGACCTTTGTGTATCAAAAAGGAGTAAGCTTCCTATTCCAAGAAACAAGACAAGTGCTGCCGCAGCTCCGATTGTCCAAAATCGGCGTTGGATTACCGGCTTTGGCTTGTTCATCTTTTGCTGCAACAGCGCTTCAAGTTCCTCAATAGCCGAAGCATGATCGCCGGGAACGGCATCGAAACCATCAATGGCATCCTGCAAAAAAGGATCATTCATGGCTTCGCGTTCCAGCTTATTGGCTTCTTTTCCGCGCCGTTTACCTTGTATGTAATCTAATAATTTCATAATTAGGATAATTGCAGGACTTTCATGATACAACTTTTCAGATTCCGTTTCCCGTTTTGAATATAACTTTTCACTTTGCTCAGTGCAAAACCAGTCAATTCAACAATATCGGCATAGGATTTTTCTTCGTAAAAAAAATAATTAATACTCACCCGTTGCTCTTCCGACAAAGTGTCGAGGCAATATGCCAACGCATCCGTTTCCTCCTGCGATTGGGGTTTATCTGTTAGAGTAAAAAACGCCTCATTTTCCACAATTACATCTTCAATATTAACGAAATTCGTTTGTTTTTCTTTTCTCAGTATGTGCAGGCAATGGTTTTTGGCTACACTATACATCCACGGATTAAAATTTGTAATCTCGTACCGAGGTATTTTTTCAGCCAGTACAGTAAAAATATCCATCACCGCATCATGTGCATTTTCCTGATTATTCAGATACTTCAAACACAATCCATACACCAATGGAATATATCGCCGGTACAATTCACCGAAAAAGGCCACATCTCCGCTTTCGAGAAAAGCGGTCAGCAAATTTTCGTTTGTATAGGTCGATATTCTATCCTTGTTTTTCAATAAGATATGTCTTTCCGTATTTTTATATTTTACAAAAGTAAAAAAAAATCTTTATCGTTTATGGAATCCTACCCTAAAATGTATCTAATAAGTAAAATGAATTTACAGTAATTATTAATCATTTAAATAAATAAAAATATGAAAACTATCAGAACAGGGCTAATTAGTTTAGCATTAGTATTTTCAGTAGTTGTCAATGCACAATTGATAATTGTAAGCGGCAAAATTGTTGACGCTAAAACCCGGCAGGCTCTTGTGGGAGTAAGTGTAAATGTAAAAGGGAATTCCACCTCAACGGTAAGCGACACAGCCGGAATTTACCGGATCAAAACGGAAATGGGCAAAACACTTGTTTTTTCCTATATCGGTTATATGAAAAAAGAAATGCTTGTAACAGGCCCACAGTTGGACATTTATCTCAATGCAAACTTACAAACCTTGTCTGAAACGATGGTTGTCGGATACGGATCTGCCTTACAGGGCCGGTTGGCCGGAGTAAACATCGGAAGCAGTCATGCTGGTCATTATAAAAACCAGAACCGGATTTATCAGCCAATGGTTACCGGTATAAATGTAGTTGCCGACACCGAAGAATATGGCAGTTATAAGGAGAACCGCTTTTTTTCGGCCAAAGATCAGGCGCTTTCCACTTTCTCGCTCGATGTGGATGCAGCATCCTATGGTAATATGCGTCGCATGATTAATCAGGGACAAGTTCCGGCAAAGGATGCCATTCGTACAGAGGAACTGATCAATTATTTCAGTTATAACTATCCGCAACCAACCGGAAAAGACCCGGTGAAAATCCTGACCGAAACAGCCGTTTGCCCCTGGGCTCCTGCTCATCAACTGGTAAGGATAGGGGTTAAAGCGCGTGAGATACCTTCGGAAAACCTGCCCGCTTCCAACTTCGTATTTTTACTGGATGTGTCAGGTTCCATGCAGACGCCCAATAAACTGGAGCTTGTCAAGTCGTCCATAAAACTGCTGACCAACAATATGAGAAAAAAAGACCGTGTGGCAATCGTGGTTTATGCCGGTGCAGCCGGAGTGAAACTTGAATCGACCGAAGGTTCCGACAGGCAGAAAATCATGGAAGCCGTTGAAAGCCTGCAGGCTGGTGGCTCCACTGCGGGTGGCGAAGGTATTGCGTTGGCCTATAAAATTGCCGAAAAGAATTTTATTCCCAATGGCAATAACCGTATTATACTTTGCACCGACGGCGATTTCAACGTTGGCATTTCGGGTACGGGTGAACTGGAAGAAATGATAGCATCGAAACGAAAAACAGGCGTTTACCTCACCGTGCTGGGCTACGGAATGGGCAATTACAAAGACAACAAATTACAGACATTGGCCGAAAAAGGGAACGGAAACCATGCCTATATCGACAACCTGCAGGAAGCCAACAAAGTATTGGTAAACGAATTTGGCAGCACCATGTACACCGTTGCCAAAGATGTGAAAATTCAGGTGGAATTTAATCCGGCTTATGTGAATGCATACCGGCTTATTGGCTACGAAAGCCGCTTACTGAACAAAGAAGATTTCAACGACGACACCAAAGATGCGGGCGAACTGGGTTCGGGGCACGGGGTGACGGCGCTGTACGAGATCATACCCGTTGGTGTAAAAAACAGCTTTGGTGGGGTTGATGATTTAAAATATCAGAAGAACAACAATATCAGTTTGGATAAAACCAGAATAATTTCGCCGGAACTGCTGACCGTTAAACTTCGCTATAAATTACCGGACGGCAATAGTAGCGAGAAAATGGAAGCTCCGGTACTGGCCAACGACATCAATAAGAAGCCAACCGACGATTTTCAATTCGTGATGGCGGTATCCATGTTCGGGCAACTGCTCCGCTCATCCGACTTTAAAGGCGACAGCTCATATCCGAAAGTCATAGAGCTCGCCAACCGGGGCATCGGACCCGACACCCACGGGTATCGCCGGGAGTTTGTACGGTTGGTGGAATCGGTAAATCAACTGACGAAGTAAACGACATTCAGGTCAATAAAAGAAAACCGTCTGACAGTTATGGTCAGACGGTTTTCTTTTATTTATATTAAAATTAAAACTGCGAATAAAACTTTGAAATTCTAAATAGCTACTTTTATAAAAGAGAAATTGTGGTTCAGATGATCTTCCATTTTTAAGTTAAGTACCAGATGGGGAAGGGTTATTTATGACTCAAATTCCAAACATGCTTGAACCGGTACAACTTGAACCGGTTTCTTTTCAGATAATCCCAAATATTCACTCCAGCATTCAACATCATCACTTGGAACTGCAATCCATAAAATTTTTCTCGGTCTTGAAAAAGCAACATAAACGACTCTTATCTCTTCTTGATCTTTATTTCTCTTATCTAAATCGGGTTCTGAATAACTTGGATGCAGAATGGTACTATAATTTTTAGATGCAGAATCTTTTTTTAGAAACACTAAAATTGCATCTTTTGACATTCCTTTTACAGAATGTATAGTATTAATATATCTATCCTGATTGGTTGTTTCATCGTAATGAAAGAGTTTTTCTATTTTGAGATCAGCTCTTTTAGAATCAATTTTTAAGTCTACACCATTATTTTTTGTTACTTGCTGCCAACTTTTAAGTGTATTATCTTTTATTATACCTAGTTTTTCGATGAAATCAAACAACTCTTTTCTGAATACTCTAAACCCTTTTTCATCCTTATAATCCTGAATTTCTTTAACTGAAAGCGTAACTTTATCCAATTGTTTTTTCAAATATCCTTTTTCAAGTAGTTTTATACCAGCTTTAAAGTGTCCAATTTCAATCAAGTATTTACCATGTGCAATGTCTCTGACATAATAATTATTTTTAACCCAAGGTAATTCATTTTTATCTGAAGTTTCTTGTTCTATATCAAAGAATCTCTCGCCAAACCCCCGACCTCGATACACTATTACTCTTTCAGCATCTGGAATATCTAATCTTGAACACTCCTCATAAAATTGCCTTTGGATTTCTTTTATTCGTATGTCTGAATTATTATGAGCAATTGGTTTGGGTATTTCCAAACAATCCTTATCCTTTGCTTTTGAAACTATTGTGTTACCATAAAATGAATTCAACAGGTTACAAATATGAGTAGAACTTCTATAGTTTTCTTTCAATTCTAACCTATGCCATTCTTCATCATCCCATTTCTTTTTGAACAAGTCTGGATTTGCGGTATTCCATTCAAAAATAGCTTGATCTGGATCACCTATGAGCATGATATTTTTCAATCCATATTTTATCAACAAATCAATTATAGACATTTGTATATCTGTACTATCCTGCGCTTCATCAATTATTATAATCGGAAATCTTTCAACTAGATTTTTTCCTATTGTGGGTTTTTCTTTAATCGATTTTAATGCAATATAATTTGCATCCGCTTGATTTGCTTTTCCTTTCTCAAAATGAATATGTTTTGCATCAATAATCTTTTGAATCTTACTTCTGCTTCTGGGTTTAGACCATGAAAAATGATATGAAGAAGGAGGACAAAGGGGAAATGCCTTTTCTTGGTTATCTTTGAATTGGAAGCTTACCTTATCAAAGTAATAGTTAGGATCTCTACCACTAACTTTCTTCTTATGATAGCATGTCAAAGACAAATCATATTCATGCCATTTATTAAATTCTGTACCCACAATCTCAGGTCTTACTTTGCATCCCATTTCTAAATGCCCGTAAGGAAGAAAAATATAGTTATTTATAAAGCTATCTATCGTTCCTATAAAATGAGGATACCCGATTTCTTCAGTACGACCAAATTCTTCTTTCAGTTTTTTCTTTATTTCCTCACAAGCTGTATTGGTAAAAGACAAAACTGCTATACCCTGATGTCTGCCTAAATTATTTGATTGCAACAATCGGGCAAGTCGAGCAGCCACAGAAAGTGTCTTTCCACTTCCGGGGCAAGCTTTCACAATGATCTGAGGTGATTTACAGACAATGATTCGTTTTTGGGCAAAAGATAATTTAATTGGCATTTATTTTCTTTTGAGGACAAATAAACTCTATTGCTTTTTGAATATATTTTGGCACACTAAAGTTACCTTTAGGGGTTTCATTCAATTTCTTAAACAGATTTAATGCAAAATCTGCTTTATCCTGATTAGATTTCAATTTTATCATTAAAGTTTCAGCATCAAAATCTCCATTCAAATCAGGAGTTCCAGGATGCATTACTCTATATACTTCACGCATTATACTTTTATTCTGTTCTGATTCATTAAACAAATCATATTCTAATGTATGAGGAGCTAATGAAACACCTAAATTTTTCCCTTCCAATTTTTCTGCTTTGATTGCTCTATCAGATTTTGGTTTTGCATCAACAGCAGGCTTATCTCCTTGTGGTGGCATTGCATCTACAGGATCACTGTCTGTTATAATAGAGCATTTTGATAATAACCTTTTATTCTCAATTTCATTATTATAAAGTTTTCCGAAATGCTCAAAAGCAACTCCGCCCAAATTAACCAATTCAATGCCTTCTTTCTCTAAATCAACTGGCGGATTCATGAACTTATTTGACAATATTGGAATTAAAATGGCTTCTGCAATTCCCTCAATCAAAACCACACCATTAGCAAATAGCATTTGCGATTTAGTTGTATCTAGGAATTTGCGCAGATGATTAAAGTTAGCATCCGAAAAATCATCATCATTAAGATTAGAAAATGAAAAAGGAGCAATTTTATTATCTTGTTTCTGCAGTACCGTAATTTTCTTCAAATCAGATTTAGCAGTTATTGTCGGAGAATGAGAAGTTACGAAAATTTGCAAACCTTTTGTTTGTAATTTATTCAAATACTCAAAAAAAGTATTCTGATATTGAGGATGTAAATGTGCTTCCGGTTCTTCTACAAACAGTGCATTATAAATTTCCAAATCATTATCATCACAGCGATTAATTAAATCACCTAATACGACAGAAGCGTAGATTAAATTATTTTCTCCAAGTCCATTTTGATGTAACTCAAAATACTTTTGATCATAACCCTTAAGTTTCTCTGGTAAATAAATAGGTCGTCTTAGCTCTATTCCTCTAACTACATCAGAATATTTGCGTCCTACATAATTCATTTTTACATGTGGATGTTTATTATTAATACCAGTTCCTGCAAGATGTTCATTAACCATTGAATTTCCTTCATCTAAGATAGATTTCCAATGACTTTTTTCATGAGTAAATGTTTTGTAAAGATCACTCGCAAGTTTATCCTTTTTCTCTTCATTTAATCTTACGACTCTATCTTCATCTGGATCTGTATAAGAGCTAAGCTGATTAAAGAGTTGAGAGGTTTTATTGTCATAAGAATAAGGTTTCAATGAACTAACTGCATCTCTAAGTGGACTTAGATATGTAAAAAATATTTCTTGCAAAGCTTCATAAGGAATTTGTTGACCTTCATTATCGCCACCCCAAACTGAACGTTTGAAGAATTTCCTTTTTGCAGTAACTTCCAGTTTATATTTCAAATGTAGCTGTGCTGTCTGATGCTCCGTATCGGGGTCTTGTGATATGAAATCATAAAAGCACTCCTTTTCAATAGCTTTATTATTATCATCAAATTCAAATATCAAATCAAATTGTATTTCATTTGATTTATGACTTGGGTCATTCGGGTCTAAATGTAAATCAGACTCCTGAATAAAAATCCCATTATCAGATTTACCATGTCCCAAACATATTCGAAGAGCATCAATAATAGCAGACTTACCTGAATTATTTTCACCAATAATTACGTTTAGACCTTCATTGAAACTAAACTCAATGAATTCAAATGCTCTAAAATTTCTGATTAGGAGTCTCGATATATACATAATTTTTTCATTAGAATTATAAATTCCCCCGCAAATATAAACCTTTAATTTCACAATTAACATATCTAACCCCATTATTCTCAAATAAGTTATGCACAACTTGTAGATAAATAACCTCCGCTGACTTTTTTAGAATCTCCCCACACTCCCATTGTATCACCACCTCTTACCAAATAGCATCAGCCTACTCTCAATTTAGGAGGAGCTCCCCAAAATCAGGTAAAGGTTCCTCCTAAATAGCTTAATGGCTTAACCTTTTTGCTAAAGGTTCCTCCAAAATAGCTAAGTCACTTAACCTTTTTGCTTAAGGGACCTCCAAAAAAGGGAAGGGCACCTCCAAAATAGCTAAGTCACTTAACCTTTTTGCTTAACCGGTCTCAAAAAAAGCTTAAAGCTCCTCCACAATTGCATAAGTAACGGCAAAAAAAGAATCCGGTTATGAAATGAACCGGACTCAATTTAATATTCTCACTCAAGGTGGTATTGCTCGTTATAAACTAAACTGCAGGATTGGCCGGTTTTCTTGTTTTTGCAGGAAAACGGTTTTTCAACTTCTCGAAGATGGCTTTCGCTCCCGGGATATTCATGTCAACAGCTTTCTGAACACCATTGTAATATAACAAAGCGGCCTGATAAGCTTCACTACCTGCTGTCAGTTTGGTATCGTCGATACCATTGGTCAGTTGCGTAACAGTATTTAAAGTAGAAATTAAATTTTGAGAATCGACATAGTCAACATCAAAATCAGTCAGATCTAAATACTTTGGTGCAAATTCAGGATTCGTTTTACTGTATTCATGGGCTTTCTGTACAAAACTACTCGATTTATCTCCCATTTTGGGAAAATCAGAGCGTTGGGCAGAGGTAAGCGTCAACAAATACGGCTTCAACAGTTCACCAGCTTCGTTTATTTTAACAATAGCTTGAGAAAGAATATCAACAGGAATAGTCTGATTGTGAAGATTATTCATATCGGTATTGATTTTTGTAATACAATAAGAGATCTAACGGACTTTCTCTTCGCCCGTTATCTTTCAGACCGGCATGCTGTTTTCCCCGTTCGCTACCGGCTGAAAGTATTGATTGCAGGAGCGGGGTGAACAGTGTAAGAGTAATGGATATGAAGTATTCCTTCCGGATGCGGAAGAAACTGATGAGACGACTTGAGAAGCCGGTGCGGGGATTTTCATTAAAAACAAGAAACTTCTACTTTTCATACGCAAATTAACCGTATTAAAGAACTGCATCAATTATTTTAATAAACTATACAAAATTAGCGACTAAATTTAATACAAAGAAATATATTATTATGTTTAACAACATGTTTTATACAATTGAAATGTTTTTTTTGATGAGCGAGCCTTGAATTTGATTATTATTTGTAAGAAAAATTGCTTCGTGACCGATCGGTTACCAGGCCTTTTGCCGAATAAGGAAGATTTCAAATATTCAATTGCCATTGTCCTGTCCGGCCAAATCCGGGGGAATATTATTATTAAATGGTTATTTTATAAAAACATACAGCCCTTTTCTGCTAACAGAAAAGGGCTGTATTTAATAATCAATTATTGTTTACAGGATAATCTTATTGATTATGAATTTACCGTTTATCGATGTCCTTACCATATATACACCGGATGAAAGATTTGTATTCAAAATTCTTTCATTATTACCCGGCTGACCAATTGATTTATTTGATTCAATCAGCATACCGTTTATATTATATAAAGAAACATTTACTACTGTTGCAGCATCGAGCGTGAAACTCGAAACGATTTTGTTGTTGCGCACAAAAGTTCTTACGTTATTACCGTTTACAGTACCCAAACCGGTGGCTACCGGCACTTTATAAAGCTCGTAGTTATCAATAAAGCATGTATCGGTAGCTACAGGTTTTACCGAAGTACATGCATTAATATAAATACCTTTCTCAACTACTGTTGCCCCTGTAGTAAATGTTGTATCAATTTGTTTCCAACCATTTGTATTTGCTATTGGGAAGTAAATGCTTGCACCAGCATTAACGCCTTCCACCTGAATTTGAAATGTTGTTCCTGCTGAGGCTTTAGAATTAACCATTGCCCGAAGTCTGTAAGTAGTATTAGCAACAAAAGCATTTCCATTCACTGCATTCAATGATCTATCAATAGATCCTGAACAATTACCGGTAATAACAGCTGTTCCTCGTCCACAATATGTATTTTTATTAGAAATACTGGTTGATCCCCAACCTCCAAATCCACCTGCAGAAAGAGTTGCAGCACTAAACGTTGGATCGGCTATCATATTTCCTGTAGAATAAGCAGGAGTATAGCATGAGTTTGTTGACGTTTTCACCGGAATATTTACCACCAAAGTTCCACTTGTCAAAGTAACATTTCCATTTACAGCCGTTGTTCCATCCCAGGTAACTGAAACAGGTACATCGGTTGAAGCAGTTTTTAATATGCTGGTCTGTCCAAGAGTTATACCTGCAGATGCAGAAAGCGTGATGTCACTTCCTAAGTTAGCGCCGTTTACAAGAATTGATTCAGATAAATATTTATCATCAAAATATAATGCGGTCTTACTTGAAGTCAACACAGGAGCAATTAAACCATCAGAAGCAATAAGCGAATTAATCTGAGCAGTGGTCAATGCACCTGAATATATTTTCAGCTTATCATACAAAAATGCAGGATCAGGATCATTCCAGCTCCATGCCTGATTTCCACCTAAACAAATATAAGACAAAGCTGATCCAATGCTAAATAAACCTGCATCAGATCCACCAGAAGCAGTTCCACTGAGTGTCCATTCATTCATAATTGTTCCATCTATATACACTTTCACACTGGTAGTAGTAAAAGTAACTGCATAAAAATGCCAGTTACTATCATCTATCCAGTTAGTGCTGGCAGTATTTGTGGCTTTTACATTTTGAGCATCCGTATAATCACACCATGTACCATCAAGATTTGTTTGTACTACACCACGGGATTGAAGCACCATCATAGGTGAACTATTACCACCAGCAGGAGGGGCAGCAGCATAAGCAGAGAAAATAGGACACCAGAAATAATTGGTGGCTGTACCTTTATTTACCCAGAATGAAATTGTCAATGCATTTGTAGCATCAGTTTTCAAATCGCTGAAAATGGTTGCCGGCAGCGTTAAATAGTTGGTTCTCACTGCTTGTCCTGCAGCAGCATTATGAAAGACCATACCATGACCAGGATTGCTTGAATCTTCAATAACGCCATTACCCACAATGGTTGAGCCGTTCAGCCCGCTTTCAAAATCATTGGAATAAAGTAAGGTTTGTGCTTTGGCACCTGTGCTGCAAAATAGTGCTGCAGCAACAATCAAACTCATTGATAGTAGTTTTTTTTTCATGTGAATTAAATTTAAATTGTTGATATTGTGATATAAAATAAATAAGGTATACATATACGAAGTGTTGCTTAAGGTTTCACTTCATATCGTATTATTAATTGCGATGCAAATTAAATGAAAAACCGGGAGTTAGTGGTGCACTATATTGTAAAATAGGGGTACAAATGTCCTTTTTGATGGATATTATTCTGTCTTTTAGTTGAATATTGATTTTATGATAGTCATGTTGTTTTTAGACTTTACTTTTACAATTCCAACTCCATGCAGACTCAACAGCATTGAATCGGATTGAGCGGAACGGCAAATCAACAATTTTCCGGTGCAATCGAAAACAGCCACTTCATCTCCCCTTTTCAGACCTTTTAAAAATTGTTTTCCGTCCAGATTTATGAGTCGAACCTCTGAATTGTTTTGTACTTTCGAAATATCAGTTTCTTTTTCTTTTACTTCCACTATTACAGTATTGCCTGATTGAGGTGCGTAAACAGTATTTCCACTGTACTTGGCTGTAAAAGTATGAACTCCCACAGCCAGTGAAGTAGCCGTAAACACCCCATTGCCTGCATCATCCACAGGAAAAACGCCAACAATGGTGTCATTATGCATTACTACAAATGAACCGGTGGGATTCTCAGCAACTCCCGTTTTCTGAACTGATATATCCAGAAGAATTGTGTCGCCTAAGTTTGCCTGTGGCGAAGAGGGCGTAAGACTTACCGATGTTGAGTCAGAGCGGCTTTGTGCTGAAATGCGATACAGTTTAGCTCCGTGTGTTTTTACTATTGGTGCAAATTGGGTCCCTGCGAATGTTCCGGTATCTTTCTTTGCCCATAAATCACGAATCAGGCAATTACCGGTGAATCCAAGATTGGTCAGATCAACCGGCATTGCAGTAGAGGCACTGATTGCCGGGTCTTGCGTAAAGACCATAAATTCAACAGTGACACCGTTTGCAGCATTAAGAACTTCATCATCAAATCCGCAGTACGCTTTGAATGTAGAATACCCGGCCGGCAAATTAAACTGAATGGTTGAATAAGCATTAACGCCATAACCATTTGCATAAGTTTTACCATTGACTGTGAGTGTGCCGTTATTCAAACTTTTATTCGTGTGAACAACATCCCAGCCGCTGGTAGCACTTACAGGAGTTAGTGTTGTCAGTTTCAACGAGTCACCATTGGCATTGTAAATAGTAGGATTAATCCAGTCGGCATGGTCGTAATTGAAATTATCACCTGCATCGGTTACAACCAGATATAGCTTAGTGGCTCCGGCAATATTGGCAGTAACCGCTTTCCCGGCACGCTGATAGGTACGACTTATTAGTCCTGTGTTGGCAACGGATTTGTTTACGTCTACGTTGCGCAAAGTAGGATCCTGCGTTGCAACAGAAAATTCAACGGTTGCACCCCCAACCTGACTGGCACCACCGTTATCTAATCCTGCAAAGGCTTTGAAACGAGTATAACCGGCAGGAATTGCATAGAAGATAACCGATTTGGCATGTACTCCAATACCGTTGGTATAGCTTACTCCTTTTACATTGAGTGTTGCTCCCGAAATACTTTTATTTTTGACAACTGTTCCCCAGCCTGCCGAGGCAGACAGCCAGGTAAGATCGGTCAATTTTAATGTATCGCCATTGGCTTTGTAAAGTGTAGGATTTATCCAGTCGGCATGATCATTCGCAAAACCGTCGCCACCATCGTTTACAATCAGGTAAAGTGAAGTACTTTCAGGCGCAATATCAACATCTATATTTACTCCGAAATTGTCGGTCAGACGTGAAACGGTTCCACTGCGGTAAAGAAGATTTTTTGTTGAAATAAAACCATCACCTCCGTTGTTGAACAGCGCCACGAATTTATCACCGTTATTTGGATCATCGCCCGTCCATGCTATCTGGTCATTCACATTGTACCATTGTTTGTTGTTAACCACCGATTTATGCATATTCAGCACTTCGTCGTTGGTAATCAGACTCTTTGTAAAAGCTGAATTATCCGGCAAATTACCACCAAACATCAGGGGTGATTTGAAAATTGACCAAAGAGTCATCAAAGTGTATTGCTCATCCTGCGTAAAAAGACTCTGACGATCTACACCACGTTCGCCCCGGATAGCAATATGTCCCAGCGGCAGCATATCGGCATCAGGCCATGTACCGGGAGCAATATAGGGTGTCCATTTGTTACATACGGCAAATGAGTAGTTTAACTGGCTCCAGTTATCCCAGAAATCGTCCACTGTGCGCCACATATTGGCATGTGTGCGGGCATGATCGTAATTTTCAACCGGTGTTTCTCCCGGTGACATACTCAATACCATGGCGCGTCCACATTGATCAATGGCATTGCGAAGCATATTAATCTCGTCGGTATGATAAGGACGCGAAAGATCATCACACTTTATAAAGTCAACACCCCACGATGCGTATAGATTCAAAATTGAGTTATAATATTCCTGAGCTCCTGCTTTGGGCAAAACAGTGTAATTATCCTGCAACCAGGTACACTGATCGGCAGTAGTATAAATATCGGCAGCGGTTTTACCGTTACCATCTTTTATTGCTAAATTGTTTGTTACAGCAATCTTTGGCAAGCCACGCATAATGTGTATCCCAAACTTCAGCCCTTTGCTGTGAACATAATCGGCCAGCGGTTTGAAACCTGCACCGTTTGCCGCCGATGGAAAGCGGGTTGGCGAAGGCATGAAACGTCCGTATTGGTCGTAAATAAAAGTGGAGTTAGCGTAAGCGTTGTAGGTACCTGTTGTTTGATTGTCGACATACCAGCGGATATCCACCACTATATATTCCCAACCGTATTGTTTCAGGTTTGCAGCCATGTAGTCGGCATTGGCTTTTACTTCTGCTTCTTTTACAGAGGGACCATAGCAATCCCAGCTGTTCCAGCCCATCGGCGGTGTCAATGCCCATTTCTGGAATTGAAGTTCTTTTCCGGTCTGGGCACTAAGATTAATGCAAAATGAAACAACAATAAAGAGGAGTATTTTTTTCATGTATATCGATATGAATGATTACACAAAATTATTCAAAGCAATTGATTTGGAGGTGGACAATTGTTTCAAAAAGGAGCACAAAAGTAATTAATAATGAACAATTAATAATTTCCGGAACGCTGAAATGCAGGGCTATTGAGATTATCAAATTGGTCAATAAATACCTTCGGTTTCTTATGTCAATTATTGAACTTTTTCTAAGAAAAAAGGTCATGATTCATACGCACGGGAGGGATAACTTTGACAAATCCGATGAAGAAAGTTGTAGAAAAAGATATCGGCAATCAGTTCCCTGTCAGCATTTAAGGCGGTACTATAAATAAAAATCCCTGCAAAATATATTCTGCAGGGATTTCTCAAATTTTAATGTGATCCGGATGAGATTCGAACTCATGACCCACGCCTTAGAAGGGCGTTGCTCTATCCAGCTGAGCTACCAGACCAGTAATCAATTAATAATTTAAAATTAATAATCAATAATTTGCAATTAACAATTCACATTTTACAATTACAGTTTAAGTACCTATATGTCTGTATGAATTTCTAAAAGCGGTGCAAAAGTACACTTTTTTCCCTAAAGATGCAACACTTTTACCGAAAAATGGGTAAATACACCGTTTAATTGGCGAAAAATCGCTAATTTTGTCAGCTAAAATAAAATCAGACTAATTTAACTTTACTCATAACAATGAAGGTATTAAAATTCGGCGGAACATCCGTAGGTTCAGTCAATGGCATTCTGAGTGTAAAAAAAATTGTAGAGGCTCAAAACGAGCCTGTAATCGTTGTTGTGTCAGCTTTGTCGGGTGTTACCGACGAGTTGTACAAGATCGCTAATCTGGCTTGCGAAGGCAATCTGAGCTATCTTACCCAATACGAATTAATGGTTGTACGACACCTGGAAATTATTGAAGGGGTGATTACAGAGGATAAAAAAGAAGAAGTCCTGAGCCAGATACAATCTCAATTCACCGATTTATCGAATATATTCAGGGGCGTTTACCTGATCAAAGATATTTCCACCAAAATAATCGACACCATTGTGAGTTATGGCGAAAGCATCTCGTCCATCATCCTCACCTACGCCATCGACCAGGCGGTACATTTCGATGCCCGCACCTTTATCAAAACCGAGAATCAGTTTGATAAGCACATTGTTGATTTTGAAAAAACAAACGCGATCATCCGCGAGAAATTCGTAAATGCCCCACAGATATGTGTCTGCGGCGGATTTATTTCAACCGACAGCAAGACAAATTTCATCACCAATTTAGGACGTGGCGGATCGGATTACACCGCCGCCATTCTGGCTGCTGCGTTGCACGCAACCATACTCGAAATCTGGAGCGACGTAGATGGCTTTATGACTGCCGATCCACGAATTATAAACAACGCCTATGTAATTGATAAACTCAGCTTTATTGAAGCGATGGAACTTTGTAACTTTGGCGCCAAAGTCATTTATCCACCCACAATATTCCCGGTTTTTCATCAAAACATACCGGTCAGACTCAAGAACACCTTCAATCCCGAAGCCGAAGGAACCTATATTTCGCGCGAAAAAACGGGCGAACCGGCTAAAGCCATTAAAGGTATTTCCTCCATTAACGACACTTCTTTGATTACCGTGCAGGGATTGGGGATGGTAGGAGTTATCGGCGTGAACTATCGTATTTTCCGCATTTTAGCCAAAAACGGGATCAGCGTTTTCCTTGTTTCGCAGGCTTCATCCGAAAACACCACTTCAATCGGTGTACGAAACGCGGACAGTGCCCTGGCAGTCGATGCTTTACGCAAAGAGTTTGCTTACGAAATTGCACAGGGCGAAATAAATGATATTTTCTCAGAAGATGACCTGGCAACAGTGGCCATCGTGGGCGATAATATGAAACGAACTCCCGGTATCGCCGGTAAACTGTTCGGCACGTTGGGTCGCAACGGTATCAACGTGGTAGCATGCGCGCAGGGAGCATCCGAAACGAACATTTCATTTGTTACCGACCGGAAATCGCTTCGTAAAGCCCTGAACGTTATACATGATTCCTTCTTTTTATCAGAATATCAGGTGCTGAATCTTTTTGTTGTCGGTGTGGGCACGGTAGGTGGCAGTCTGCTGGACCAGATCAAAAAACAACAACCCAAGTTAATGGCTCAAAACGGGCTGAAACTAAATGTAGTGGGCATTGCTTCGGAAAACAAAATGCTGTTTTCGCGCGAAGGAATAAATTTAGAAAATTACTCGAAAGAATTGAAGACCAACGGCGTTGAAGCTTCACCGGAGTTGATTTGCAACGAAATTCTGACCATGAATATCTTCAATTCAGTTTTCGTGGATTGTACGGCCAGCCCTCAGATTGCTGATTTGTACGAAACCTTGATGCAAAACAATATATCCGTAGTGGCAGCCAATAAAATTGCCGCTTCTTCCTCGTATGAAAACTATGCCTCACTAAAGGAAACTGCCCGTCGCAAAGGTGTCAAATTCTTATTCGAAACCAATGTCGGGGCAGGATTACCCATTATAAACACCATGAACAGCCTGATCAACTCAGGTGATCATATTCAAAAAATGCAGGCTGTACTTTCTGGGACACTCAATTTTATTTTCAACACCATCAGCCCTGAAATCCCGCTCAGCAAAGCCATTTTGATGGCCAAAGAAGCTAAATTTGCCGAACCCGATCCCCGTATCGATCTGAGCGGAAAAGATGTGATCCGTAAACTGGTGATTCTGGCCCGCGAAGCCGGGTACAAGGTGGATCAGGAAGATGTGGTGAAAAACCTCTTTATTCCCGATAAATATTTTGCCGGAAGCCTGGAAGATTTCTGGAAAACAATTCCCGAGATGGATGCAGAATTTGAGCAAAAACGCCTTGCACTGGCGGCACAAAATAAACGCTGGCGTTTTGTGGCTACCATGGAAATGGGAAATTGCCATGTCGGGCTGCTTGAAGTAGACAGTTTACATCCGTTTTATGAATTACAGGGCAGCAACAATATAATTCTGATCACTACGGAACGTTATAATGAATATCCAATGATGATCAAAGGGTATGGTGCCGGAGCAAGTGTTACGGCAGCCGGTGTATTTTCGGATATTATCAGTATTGCCAATATAAGGTAGTTGGTAAAAAGAACCAGGAAACAAGAACCAAGAGCCAAGACAAAAGACCCGGGAATAGTCGGCAGTATCACGGCTTCGTCAATAAGAGATAAAAATCGAATTTGACAAAATAGAATAGTGATTATGCCGCCCCAAGCCCGACCTCACCCCAACCCTCTCCAACTGGAGAAGGATAAAGAGGGATGTAATGAGTGGTTTGAGGATTTTCTATTGCATAAGATTTTTATAGGAGACGGGTGTAATATTAATTCACCGCAATTTATCCCGCTTGCGGGAGGGGATAGGGGTTCTTTTTGTTTCATAAGAGTAATAAGTCTGATCATTCCAAATAGTTATATGAAAGTAAACCGGATTTTGATTTTAGCAGGGTTGGCATTTTTGACCGGATTTACATCCTGTAAAAAGCAAGCACCCCAGTTGCCTTCGAACAAGGGCAATGTGGCGGATGAAAATGTGACTACACTGCTAAATATAAATCAGAACCTCGCATTAAAAGAAGACAGCATTCTTGAAAATTATGCCCGACAGGATCCTGAATTCAAAAGAAGCGAATTGGGGTTTTGGTATAAAATTGAAAAAAGGACGGATCGTCCAATCCTGAAAGAAAAAGATAACTGTAGCTTTACCTGCAGGTTGTCATTGCTCGATGGCAAGATGTTGCTGGAAGATGAAAAAAACGTAATTATTGGAAAAAAGCAACTGATCGTGGGATTGGAAGAAGGATTGAAACTCTTACACAAAGGCGAGCGTGCAACTTTTATTATTCCCTGGTATTTAGCATACGGCATGAAAGGAGATGACGGAGAAATACCTCCCTATACCTCGCTGATTTACCAGGTTAATCTTGCAGAGTAAATTTTTGACAGTAAGCATTTTATTCCATTTCTACAGATCATTGCTGCTACAAATCTTATGTCTTAATTCATTTTATTAACTTTTAAATTCCGTATTTTAATCGGATATTTGTATAAAAATAAACCACCAAAATGAAACGAATTTCTTATCTAATTTCACTCACTTTACTGACTTCTTTAATAATTTCGTCTTGTTCGGATACGACAACTTACGCTGAATTACTTAAAACCGAAAAAGTAGTGATTGCTGATTTCATTAAACGCAATAATATCAAGGTATTGAAAGATCTGCCCGATTCAAACGAAGTTTGGGGAGAGAAAGATTACTGGCTTACACCCTCAGGCTTGTATTTCCATTTAGTTAGCGCCGGCACAGATACTGTCACCATTGTCATTGCAAATACGGTTGTACCCCGTTACAAACAATACTCACTGACTATTCCTTCCGATACGATAAGCAACTGGTCAACTGTCGATTTTCCATACCCAACTACCTTTGTTTATGGTGACCAGACGCAATCCTGTGTTGCTTTTCACGAAGCAGCCTCTTTGATGAAGCATAACGAATCGGAAGCCAAACTCATAGTTCCTTCTAAGATTGGCTTTGAAGAAAACATGCTGACTGTTACTCCATTAGGCTATGACTTAAGGATCAAAATACAGAGATAAAAGAATGTGCAAATTTGAAAATGGGCCAATTTGAAAATGGAAGAATATGCCAATTTGAAAATGTGCCAGTTTGAAAATGAATGAATGAAAGAATGAATGGAAGAATGGAAGAATGAAAAAACAACTCTTTTAAAATCCAAATTAACCAATCAACCAATTAACTAATCAACAAATTAACCTATCAACCAATCAACTAATTAACCAATCGACCAAAACCTCAACAAAATAACATGACTTTAATAAAATCAATTTCAGGAATTCGTGGTACTATCGGCGGACCCGTTGGTGATGGGTTAAACCCACTGGATATCGTTCGTTTTACGGCGGCCTATGCCACTCAGATAAAAGCGAATAAACAGGTTGATTCAAAAAAGATAGTGGTAGGTCGCGATGCACGCATATCCGGTGAAATGGTAAACCAACTGGTCGTTGGCACTTTGTTGGGCATGGGCTTCGATGTTGTCAATATTGGTCTGGCAACCACGCCTACCACCGAACTGGCCGTGACTATGGAAAAAGCAGCCGGTGGGATAATCCTGACGGCAAGCCACAACCCCAAACAATGGAATGCCCTGAAATTATTAAACGAAAGAGGTGAGTTTCTGAATGCACTGGAAGGTGAAAATGTATTGAAAATTGCTGCCGACGAAAGTTTTATGTTTTCGGAAGTGGATGATCTGGGAAAACTCACCGAGGACAATACGTACACACAAAAACATATCGATAGTGTATTGGCACTCGATTTAGTGGATGTGGGAGCTATCCGCGCAGCTGACTTCGGCGTAGCCATCGACTGCGTCAACTCTGTTGGCGGCATAGTTATTCCCGCTTTACTCGAAGCATTGGGAGTAAAAAGAATAGAAAAATTATTTTGCGAACCCAATGGTCAATTTCCGCACAATCCGGAACCCCTGCCCGAGCACCTGACTGAAATAGCTTCGGTGTTGAAACAAGGAAAATCGGATGTCGGCTTTGTAGTAGACCCTGACGTTGACCGTCTGGCCATAATTTGCGAAAATGGCGATATGTTTGGTGAAGAATACACCCTGGTTTCTATTGCAGATTACGTGCTGCAACACACTCCCGGCAATACGGTTTCGAACCTGAGTTCCACCCGTGCATTGCGCGATGTGACAAACAAATACGGTGGTCAGTACACGGCAGCTGCAGTAGGCGAAGTGAATGTGGTGACGGCTATGAAAGCAACCCATGCAGTGATAGGTGGTGAGGGAAACGGTGGTGTTATTTATCCTGCCAGCCATTACGGGCGCGATTCATTGGTTGGAATTGCTTTGTTCCTTACACTTATGGCTAAATCCGGGAAAAAAGTTACCGCATTGCGGAAAAGCTATCCCGAGTATTTTATTTCAAAGAACAAAATACAATTGACCCCGGCCATTGATGTAGATGCTATACTTAATACAATTAAAGCATCGTATAAACAATATGAGGTAAATGATATTGACGGGGTGAAAATTGACTTCCCTACGGGCTGGGTACATTTACGCAAATCGAATACCGAACCGATTATCCGTATTTATTCCGAGGCCGGCACCATGGAACAGGCTGAGGCATTTGCCATGGCTGTCATTGACGAAATAAAACGGATAGCGAATATCTGATTATCATAAGAGCTGCATTAACTGCAGCATTATGTAAATATAAAAAAGAGCTAATTCTCAATAAAGAATTAGCTCTTTTTTTATGTCCGTGTTGTTACCTTAATTTGAAACCGGCGAGGAGGTAGCAGGCGCTGAAGTAGCCTCTTCGTTTTCATTCACAGGGAAAATACCCTGGGGCTTCTTAATCATGTAGCGCGTCATGGTTTGATTCGATTCAAAGCCAATACCGGTAATGATATGCCCTACCTGTGTTATTTTTATCAGACTATCCGAATAGATCCGTTCTTCCCGTTGATTCCAGAAAAGCTGCTCAGTCTCGAATAATTCACCCTGCAGGTTCATGGCTTTCACCTTTCCCTTCAGTTCCCACAGTTGCTCATTCTCGTTGAAACGGGCATAGTTACTCCGCATGTTAGCATCTACTTTCAGATTCAAATCGAATTTTTCAAAACGAATGCCGTTTGGAAAATCCCAGTAGGGTTTATTGGCCTGATCGTAGACATCCCATCGGGGTGCCGAAATACGATACCGGGTGATACCCGAATCGGAAATTACAGTGGTGATCTCCGTTGCATGTAGCTTTGGCAATGCTGAACGATCAACAATAGCGCCCAATTTTTCCTGATTTTCTTTGCTGCAGGATGCTATAAAAAATAGCACAACAACTACAATAAGTGCAGTTGTTATGCCGGATTTGATTTTGATGATTTTTGAAAATGTGCTCAAAACTCAGGGGTAATTAACATGTAATGAAATTCGATTTATCTGCAAATAGTACTTTCGCCTATCCAACCGCCCACGGTAAATGATTTTCCGGCTTGTAAATCGGGTTGAAAGAAAATATCATCTTTAGATGGGAAATAGCTGCTATAAGTACGTATCAATTTATTTGCATCTTCAATGTTTTTTGCACTTGAATCGACTTGTTTTGCCTTCACAAATTTGTCTACTGCAACCCAGTACACGGTTTTCGACAAAACAGGATCATCATAAATACCCCTGGATTTAGCATACATGATACCGATCAACAAATAAGGACTTCCGTTGTTAGGATTAAATTCCAATGAATTCCTTGCATATTCGCGTGCCCTTGGATAGTTATCTAATTCTCCGTAATAAATCTGTGCAATCTTGTATTGAAAATCAGCTTTTTCAAGCTTGTCAGTACTCAATTTTGTAGCTTCATCATAGAATGATATCGCTTTCGAAAACTCTTTGTTTTTATAGGACATTTCAGCGCAACCATCTGCCGATTCTGCTGTTGGTTGTATCTTGTGGGCAGCTACTGAAGCTGTGAAAAAGACTTCTGATTCATTGCAACGAATGCGTTTGTAGAAATTGATTACCTTTTTCAAATAATCGTAATTTCCAATATTCTCCTGAACCTTTGCCTGATAAATGCCATCCATAGTTTTGCAATCGGCAGCACCACTCTGTACAAACATAGCATCGAGTCCTTCTTTCATTTGATTGGCAATATCAGCATATTTATTCTCAGGATTACTGATTTGTTTTTCCAGAATGCTGTTTGATTTCAAATAATCGGCAATGTATTTTTCGGCATGCGCAGGCTCAGCTTTGTAAATTGCTGTGGAAAGCATAATGTACTGTCGAAGCACTTCAAGTTCGGTCTTTTCGCCCATGCCATCAATCGATTGTTCCAGCCAACCGTAAGCTGTTTTTTTAAGATCATCTCCTTTTACAAAAGTGATGTAATCAATGGCTTTTAAACCCAGAACCCAGGGTGTAGGGTAACGATCGTCATCCCCGAAGTATTTAATACGACTATCAAACATGGTCATCAACTCATCAAAAGTAGTCTTGTAAGCTGCAGCGTCCTTTGCCTGGCTTAATTTCCATTGAAGTATATCTCTGCCTCGTGTGTAAATAGCCTTATTAGCTCCGGGACATGCTTTGTAAGCGGCATACCAGGGTGTTAGTGCATCGGCGAATTGTTTGTTTTTAGCCGATTCGTTAAATAAACTGATATTTATCAAACATTCTTCTGTAACTATCGGTACCTGTTCTGCAGCTGCTGTAGCTACAGCTGCTGCAGGTGTTGCAACAGTTTCTGAGATTGCTTTTTTGTCTTTTTTACTCTCCTTTTGTGCAAAGCTGCCGGTTACCAATACCAGGCTCAAAAAGAGAATCGTAAGTTTTTTTGTATTCATATTCTTTTTAAATTAATAAGAAATTTAATTCTATTGCTTCTCAACAAACTATAGTTTACGTTTGAAGAACCAGTGTTCATTGAAAACAGCATTGAATGTAAATTTGAAATAATCTTCACGCAGCAAGCTGGTAGATCCGATTTTCCCATATTCAAAAGATGCATTTAAAACTGTATTGCTGTTACGCAACGGGAGTCCTAAACCAAAAGTTATGCCAAAGTTTTGCGGATTAACTCCGTTTACATTAAAATAGGAATCACTCATATTAAATCCGGCACGATAACGTATTCTGTCAGAGAATTTTCTGCCTAATGGTTTGGGTTGATATTCCAGTCCCACTGCGATTTTCGAGCGATTTTCTAAACTGTCAGTATTCCCGAAAAATTTGGCGTCTTTCCATCCCTGGGTAGAATAGTCAAATCCGATGGATAACTTTTTATCGAAAGTATAATTCAGTCCGATTCCAAATATTGAAGGAAGTTCGAAACCGGTACTGTCGGGATTGGCTGTAACTTCAGTAATTACACCATAGGTTGTTTGTGAAAAAATGCCGTTCAGTTTTGCTTTCTGCTCGTAAATAAGTCCTAAGGTAACATCGTGTTTCTTAGCAAAAGTATTATAGAATTGAGCCCCGTAACGGAAGCGGAAATTATTTGCCCGGATTGAATTTATTTGTATTGTGGAGTCGGATGAGCTGCCAATTCTTAAACTGCGGGTATTGAATACGTTTCCATACATATAATAAGCATTAACGCCCAATGAGATATGATTAAACAGATTGGCCGAAATGCCGGTGTACACCTGGCTAAAGCCACCCTGACCGGCATAACTCTTGGAATAATTCAGGGTATCGTTTTCCTGTGATATGATAGTATGGGTAGAAAACGATTTATATCCCGAAAAAGAATAAGGCAACAAACCGGCACTAAAACCGACGCCTTTTGACAAAGGGAATTGCAGGGTTACATATTCCAGATTGGCATTTAAGGTCGTATTCGATTGCGTTTCGTTTGAAAAGCGTGAAGCTAAAACGGAAGTTCCTAAATCAAACATAAAAGTCATGCTGTCAACAGAGCTGTATGAAGCCGGATTTATGGTATTGATGTTGTAATGTGAGCGGGAACCGATTGCTACTCCTCCCATGGCTCTTTGTTCTCCGGAGTTATTATCACTAATATCTCCGTAACCAAACCGGGTGTAGGGTGAATTTGTATTGTTTTGACCGATAGCGAATTGAGCTAAAATAATGGAGGTAAGTACGAGAAGAAAAATCTTATTTTTGTACATTGTATTGAAGTATGCGGTTTAGCCCGATTAACACTAAATTTCGTTCTGCAAAGATGGCACTTTTTAGCTTTGTATCAAAGTAAAAAGTGCTACCTCCTGTTAAAAAAGTTGAAAGTTGTGGATAATTAATTTTTAATGCATTTATATATCCATCTATCTCGAAAACAATGCCATGCAATGCTCCCGAAACGATGGCTGATTGGGTAGTATTGCCCAGCAAAGGGCTTTCAGTTTTAGCTTCAACCAGGGGTAATTTTTGTGTAAACTCATGTAACGAGCGCAATCGCAGGTCAAATCCCGGTGCAATATTACCTCCATGGTAAACCTGGCTGGAATCAATAAAATCGTAGGTAATCGCAGTACCGGCATCTACGACCAGAATATCGGAGTCCGGCTTCAAAAAAGCGGCTCCGACGACTGCTGCCAGACGATCTTTTCCAAGGGTTTCGGGTGTTTCATACCGGTTTTCGATGGGAATGGGCGTATGATGCGACAATTCGATTAAAAAACCGGTTCTATTTTTCAAATCATTGATCAGCTCAAGGTTTTCGGATATTACACTCGATAATATACAGGCCTCAATCTCAAATCTGTCAAACAGATTCAATACCGCGCCTTTGTCAAATACTTTAAAGCTGGAATATTCAACCAGTTCCGACTGATCGAAAACACCTACTTTGGTACTTGAATTACCCTGATCAATGCAAAGATTCATAAATTATATTTCAATAAAAATAAAAGGATTTTTATTCTCAGAGATACTTTTACAATATCATTTTTTCGATAGGTATTACCAGAATTCCTTCAGCACCCAGGGCTTTTAATTTACCGATAATATCCCAGAATCTTTTTTCATCAATGACTGCATGCAGTGAATTCCAACCTTCTTTTGCAAGCGGCATGATGGTCGGGCTTTTAATTCCGGGTAAAACTTCAATGATTTTATCAATATTTTCCGTTGGTACATTCATCAACACATATTTTTTATCCTCTGCCATTTGAACGGCTTCAATGCGGAAAAGCAATTCTTTCAGCACCGCTTGTTTTTCGGCCGATAGCTTTGGATTCGAAATCAGCAATGCTTCTGATTTCATCAGCACTTCGACTTCCTTCAGATGATTGGTTATCAAGGTACTTCCCGAGCTTACAATATCAAAGATAGCATCTGACAATCCGATACCAGGAGCAACTTCTACAGAACCGGTTATGACATGAATGTCGGATTTCACTTTATGTTCTTTCAAAAAATCTTTTAAAATCTCAGGATAAGAAGTTGCGATTACTTTTCCATTGAACCAGCTAATACCCGGATACTCAATTTCTTTGGGAATGGCCAACGAAAGTCTGCATTTACTGAAACCTAAGCGTTTGGTTATTACAACTTTCTTTCTCTTCTCGGCATATTCATTTTCGCCCACGATACCTACATCGGCAACACCATCAGCAACAGATTGTGGTATATCATCGTCGCGAAGAAATAACACTTCCATGGGGAAATTTCGTGCAGGCAAAAGCAGGAGTCGTTTACCGGATTCAAGCTTTATGCCCGATTCGGTGAGTAACAACATGGTTTCTTCGTATAAACGCCCTTTGGCTTGTACAGCTATTCGTAACATATTCATTTCTATTTTGTTGATTTAGACTACAAAGGTACAAAAAATGCCTGAACTGAACATTTAAATTTAAAAAAAAAGTCCGTTATATAAATAACGGACTTTTAATGCTTGCAAGAATTTCTTAATGCGATAGCTTTTTAATTACATAGCAGCTACTGTAGTATCAACTACTGTAGTGTCAATAACAACTGTAGTATCAACAACTACTACTGTAGAATCAACTGCAGGAGCTTCTTCAGCTGCCTTTGGAGCACAAGATGCGAAAGCCAGAGCTACCACAAAAAATAAAATCACTTTTTTCATTTCTTTTTCCTTTTAAAATTTAACATGTTTGTTTTGCAATTCAAAATCGATACAAAGATACAATGTTTTTTTAGACTGCATTAATAAATATCGGTTTATTTTTAATTATTTTTCGGTTTATGCAATATTTGTGCCTATTTGGGCATTTTCGCCCCATTTTCAGGGGATGACTCAGCAGTCTTTTAACATATCTCTAAAAAAAAAGTCCGTTAGAGAATTCCAACAGACTTTTACTTCGTAAATAAATTTACGGTTTTTAATTACATAGCAGCTACTGTAGTATCAACTACTGTAGTGTCAATAACTACTGTAGTGTCAACAACAACTACTGTAGAATCAACTGTTGTAGCTTCTTCAGCTGCCTTAGGTGCACAAGATGCGAAAGCCAGGGCTACAACGCAAAACAAAAATACTTTTTTCATTACTTTAAACCTTTAATAATTTAACATGTTAATTTTGCTATTCAAAATCGCTGCAAAGATACATCATTTTTTTATTGTACATTAATAATTCACGCTTTTTTTTTATTTATTTTTCCGAGACTGAATTATTTTTTCATATAACGCTCTGTATCAAGCTATATTATTGACTCAAAACTTGCCGAATATAAATATCTTTTGATGCTTTTCTTGGGAGTTTTCTCAAATTCGTAGGGATAAAGCTTAATTTTGGACACTCCTTCATAAGATGCAACCATCGAATTGAGCAAAATCCGGTTTTCTTCCATAAATATTTCAAGCTGATTCTGATCAATACCTTCGGCATCGACCACTTCATAGTCGGGACAAACCAGGGCAAAAAGTCTTCCGTTATTTTCAATGACCAGACTTTCCATAACATAAGGCATATTATTTAGCCTGGCTTCAATTTCTTCAGGATAAATATTCTGACCACTGGCACTTAAAATCATCGTTTTGTTTCTTCCGCGGATAAACACATTATTATCTGAATCCAAAGTGCCTAAATCACCGGTGTGCAGCCAACCGTCTTTATCGAGAATCTGAGCAGTAGCCTCAGGATTTTTATAATAACCCGACATTACATTTTCACCCCGAACACAAATCTCCCCGACTCCGCTGACAGCATCGGGATTCACTATTTTGGCTTCCATGATATCCAATACCTTACCGGAGGACTTAGGAATAAAATCTTTGGTATTCGCGTAGCTGATCAGCGGGGCACATTCCGTCATTCCATAGCCAACTGTAAATGGGAACTTGATTTTATTGAAAAACTCTTCCACTTCGGCATTTAGCGGGGCACCTCCAACAACGATTTCGGAAAACTCACCACCAAAAGCATCCACCAATTTTTTTCTTATCTGTGCTAAAACCGGTTGATCAAGGAAAGGGATACTTAATACCCAACGCATGGAAGGTCTGGCAAGCATCGGTTGAATTTGTTTTTTGTAAATCTTTTCAATGATTAATGGTACACAGAAGATAACATTGGGTTTTATTTCGGCAAAAGCTTTAAGCAGTATTTTGGCAGAAGGTGTTTTACCAATAAAATGTATATGGCATCCGGCAACCGTTGAAGTCAAAAAATCGAAAGAACATCCATAGGCATGTGCCAGTGGAAGGAATGAAACAATGCGGAATAACGGAGCCACCAGCTTTGTTGATAAGCCGAAAGTTATATTTCCGGCCAGTGCATTGCCACTTGTCAAAACGCCCTTACTAAAGCCGGTTGTTCCCGAAGTATAATTTATTGATACGATCCCTGTGTTCGGTTTGTTTACATAACGTACGCAATCGCGATGAAAACCATAAGGGTATACTTCCTTAAACAATCTTTCAATATTGTCAGGATGAAGCGCTGCGATGTCTAAAGTTGGCTCTGCAACTTCGGGTTCAGCATCCGGAACTTCGTCATTATCAACAATTTGTTGATTCAGTAATGTAATGCAGTGAAAATTTGTCAGAGAAAAGACCGCTTTAACGGTCGTGAATTTTTCCTCTTCCAGATTTTCCCAAATACTATCACCTGTGAAAAGCAGCTTAGATTCGGAATGGTTCGTAATATGATGCACATCATTGGGATTAAAATCCTGCAGAATGGGAACAACAACAGCTCCATAGCTTACAGTTGCCAAATAGGTAATAGCCCAGTTCGCATTATTCCGTCCGATCAGTGCAATTTTATCGTCTTGTTTTAAATGACATTGTTCAAAAAGAATATGTAACTCAGCAATTTTCCTTGCAATTTCGGCATATGTCAATGTAAGATCTTCGCCATAATTACTAAATCCTGGTAAATCCCAGTTCTTTCGGAATCCATCTTCAAATAAACGGATGAAATTTTCTTGTATCATAAAGCTGTTTTTATATTGAATAGTTTTATTGTCGGGACAAAAATATGAAATAATTACACAATTCAACGAATAATGTGCAAGTATTTTTACTTCTTCAACAAATCAATTCAATTCAAAATAAAAGATACCCTTGTTGACAGGTGGAGCGTTTTAGTTTACAAAAGGAATGAAACAAGAATTATAAAAAAAAAAAACACCCACAGAATATATCTGCGGGTGTTTTTTTATGATTGAAATTAAATGCTTACTTCGATTGTTCTTCAGCGTCTTTAATCATCTCTTTACTTGCATACATGTAAACTTCTACACGGCGATTTGCAGCTTTACCTGCAGAAGTTTCGTTGGTAGCAATAGGATCAGAATAATCTTTACCTGTTACTTCTTTCACTTGCAAAGAAGATACATTTTTCAAAACCAAAAAATCAGCAACTGCCTGAGCACGATCTTTCGAAAGTTTCTGGTTGATTTCCAGTGAACCTGTATTGTCAGTATGTCCAAAAATGGCAATGTCCATGGTTGGATTATCAACTAAAATTTTAGCAAACTTGGTTAATGACGATACTGCAGCAGTGCTTAAAGTGCTTTTACCTGTTCTGAATAAAATTCCAGAGTCGAAAGTTACTTTCAACGCTTTCAAATTGTTTGCATCTCTGATGCTGTCCACTCTTGCTCCTTCGATAGCGGCAGCCTGAGCAGCAGCCTTGTCCATTTTTTTTCCGATGATTACACCGGTAGTAGCACCAACAGCTGTTCCGATACCCGCACCAATGGCAGCACTTTTAGCGTCTTTACCGATCAGGGCACCAACTCCGGCTCCGATAGCAGCACCTGCACCACCACCTATTAAACCACCTTTTAAAGCATTGTTCCAGGAACTACATCCTGTTAAAACGATAGCTGCACTCAATACGACAGCCATTAAACCATTTGTTCTTTTCATGTTACTTCTTTTTAATTGTTAAACATTTAATTAATTGAATTTAAGACATTTAAATGTGACCCAGGAGGGGTTCGAACCCTCGACCCACAGATTAAGAGTCTGTTGCTCTACCAACTGAGCTACTAAGTCATTTTTAAATAATCCTAATCTATAACATCGAAATCGGGCACAAAGTTAGTCAAAAAAAATAATTTCGTTAAACTTTTCATGAAAATAAATTTTCAAATTCATATATCGACCTTAATTCAAAAGGTAATACTTTAAATTTCAACGTCATATTCACAAATAAAATTGCAAAGTAAATTTGAACTAACGATGTTTAAAATGACTTTGGCGGTTGGCGCATTTTTTTTTACCTTTGCACTTTCAAAAAAAGAAATAAAAAACAACTACAACAATATGTTTGAATCGTTAAGTGAAAGACTGGAACGGTCGTTTAAAATCCTGAAAGGGGAAGGCAAAATTACTGAAATCAATGTAGCCGAAACGCTTAAAGATGTCCGTAAAGCCTTACTGGATGCCGACGTTAACTTCAAAATAGCCAAAGTATTTACCGATACTGTAAAAGAGAAAGCTATCGGTCAAAACGTGCTTACTTCTCTGAAACCTAATCAGTTGATGGTAAAGATTGTGCACGACGAGCTGGCCGAACTCATGGGCGGATCGAGTGTGGACATCAACCTGAAGGGATCACCTACAGTAATACTGATGTCTGGTCTTCAGGGATCCGGTAAAACGACTTTCTCGGGGAAACTGGCTAATTTTCTGAAGACAAAACGTTCTAAAAATCCATTACTTGTAGCTTGTGACGTTTATCGTCCGGCAGCTATTGAGCAGTTGAGAGTGCTTGGAGAACAACTTCAAGTTCCTGTTTATTCGGATCTGGAGAACAAAAATCCGGTTGCGATAGCTGAAGCTGCTATTAAATACGCCAAATTGCATGGCAATGATGTGGTGATTATAGATACTGCCGGTCGTTTAGCCATCGATGAAGTGATGATGAAAGAAATCGCTGCCATCAAAAAAGCCATTCAACCTCAGGAAATTTTGTTCGTGGTGGATGCCATGACCGGGCAGGATGCGGTAAATACAGCGAAGGAATTCAATGACAAACTCGATTTCGACGGTGTTATCCTGACCAAACTCGATGGAGATACACGTGGTGGTGCTGCACTGTCAATACGTTCAGTGGTCAACAAGCCAATCAAATTTGTAGGAACCGGCGAAAAAATGGATGCCCTTGATGTATTCTATCCCGAACGTATGGCCGACCGTATTTTGGGAATGGGTGATATCGTTTCGTTGGTAGAACGTGCTCAGGAACAATATGATGAAGAAGACGCCCGCCGATTGCAAAAACGGATTGCCAAGAATCAGTTTGATTTCAACGATTTTATTTCCCAGATTCAACAGATCAAAAAAATGGGAAATATCAAGGATTTAGCGGCTATGATTCCCGGTATGGGCAAAGCTTTGAAAGATGTGGAAGTTGGCGATGACGCATTTAAAGGCATAGAAGCTATTATCCATTCGATGACTCCAAATGAACGCGAAAATCCTGCATTGTTGAACGGAAGTCGCAAACAACGCATTGCCAAAGGAAGTGGAACCACTATAGTTGATGTAAACCGTTTGTTGAAACAATTTGAACAAACGAGTAAAATGATGAAAATGGCAACCGTCAGTCAGGGGAAATTAAAGATTGGAAAGAAAAGATAATGTGACAATTTGAAAATTTGAAAATGAAAGAATGAAGGGATGACTCCTTAATTTGAACAGCAGGCCTTTCAAGCTCTTCAAATCCGGAACTCAGAACTCGAAACTTCAAACCTTTCAAACTCCTGAACTCAGAACTCGAAACTTCAAACTTTTCAAACTATTCAAACGCGAAACACGAAACACAGAACGCCAAACCTTTCAAACTATAAGAATATGTATCAAATAATCGATGGCAAAGCCATTTCGGAACAAGTAAAAGCTGAAATAGCGGAAGAAGTAAAACAAATTGTTGCAACCGGTAAACGTGCGCCTCACTTGGCTGTAATCATTGTCGGACACGATGGTGGCAGTGAAACTTATGTGGCTCACAAAGTAAAATCGTGCGGACAGGTTGGTTTTAAATCTACCAAAATCACATTTGAAGCCGATGTTACTGAAACAGAATTATTAGCCAAAATTGATGAACTGAACAAAGATGTTGAGTTGGACGGATTTATCGTGCAATTACCATTGCCAAAGCATATATCGGAACAAAAAGTAATTGAAGCCATCGACTATCGTAAAGATGTAGACGGTTTTCACCCTGTAAATGTAGGCCGTTTATCTATCGGTTTACCTTGTTATGTTTGTGCTACACCTTCGGGTATCGTTGAATTGATTAAACGCTACGAAATACCTACATCCGGGAAAAACTGCGTGGTGATAGGCCGGAGTAATATTGTAGGAAAACCGATTGCTTCACTTATGATGCAAAAAGGATATCCGGGCGATGCCACGGTAACTGTCTGTCACAGCCGCACCAAAAACCTGAAAGAAATTTGTCTGCAGGCAGATATCATTATTGCCGCCCTTGGACAACCTGAATTTTTGACCGGCGACATGGTGAAAGACGGCGCAGCGGTTATTGACGTAGGAACTACCCGTATTCCTTCCGACAAAACAAAAAGTGGTTTCCGCTTATGTGGTGACGTAAAATTTTCTGAAGTAGCCCCAAAATGCTCCTTTATCACACCGGTTCCCGGTGGCGTAGGACCCATGACTATCGTTTCATTGCTTAAAAACACATTGTTGGCAGCAAAAGGGGAAATCTATTGACCCCTAACCCCTAAAGGGGAATTAAGCTACTCCGACTTAGTGGTTTCTAATTTTATATAAATAATTGAGGTGCTACTCAATAAACAATACAAACTCAGTTCCCCTTTAGGGGTTAGGGGTTCTTTATTTGTCTCAATGGCTTTATTCTACGTCCCAACTATTTCCGCAGGCAATATTCTTCCCGAAGAAGAATCGCAACATGCCGTCAAAGTTTTGCGCCTGCAAACCGGTGACGCGATTACTGTGGTGGATGGCGTTGGAGGATTTTACAATGCCCGAATTACGAATCCCCATCCCAAACATTGTGGCTTTGAAATTACAGAGACTATAATTGATTATGGGAAACGTGATTATAAGTTGCATATTGCCATTGCTCCCACCAAAAACATCGAACGCCTCGAATGGTTTATCGAGAAAGCCACCGAAATTGGGATCGATGAAATCACACCGATCATATGCCGTTTTTCCGAGCGTAAGATTATCAAAGCCGAACGGTTGGAAAAAATCATTGTATCGGCTGCCAAACAGTCGGTAAAAGCATATTTCCCAACACTGAATGCGCTTTGCACTTTTGATGAACTGATAAAAAAACAGAATGCCTCACAAAAGTTTATTGCACATTGTTACGAAGAAGACAAAAAGCTGTTGCAAACCGAATGCAAAAATCCAAAAGATGTTTTGATCCTGATCGGACCTGAAGGAGACTTCAGCAAAGAAGAAGTGCAAAAAGCCATATCAGCAGGATTTATCCCGGTTTCGCTTGGGAATAGCAGGCTGCGCACTGAAACGGCTGGCGTAGTGGCATGTTGTACGGTGGCTTTTACAGAGGTAAGAAGTAAGGAGTAAGAAAAAAAAGGAAAAGCCTTATAACAATCCAAATGGAAAGTTATAAGGCTTTATTTTGTTACAACTGTCAACTATAAATTTTCAACTGTCAATTTTCCACATATTCCAACCGGAAATTCTCACCATCGAAAACACCGTATGAAAAAATCCCCACAAAATCACCGAGGATAACCACCCGCTTATGGTCTTTCAATTGCAAATCGAGGGCAATATGCCGGTGACCGAAAATCATAAAATCAACATCGTGTGTTTCACCGTATTTTTTGGCAAAGACCACCAGGTTTTCATTCTCTTCTCCCTTAAATTTGGTTTCTAAATGCATAATTTTCTCCCGGTTTCTCTTCGACCAGTTATAGCCGAAGTTTTGACCCAATTGAGGCGGGACATAGCGGAAGAGCTTCTGTGCAGTATTACTATGGAATATTTTTCGTATCAATTTAAAGCCTTTGTTTTCGGCATATAAACCATCGCCATGTGCCAGAAAAAAGCGTTTGGTCCCAAGTTGAACGGTAAGTGGCTCAAGATGAATAATCATTCCTATTTCTTTTTCCAGATAGCCGAATGTCCATATATCATGATTTCCGGTAAAAAAATGAATTTCAATGCCGGCATCGGTCAGCTCGGCCAGCTTTCCCAGGAAACGGACAAAACCTTTGGGGACAACGGTACGGTATTCGTACCAAAAATCGAACATATCACCAAGCAGGTAAATAGCAGTAGCGTCGCTTTTCACTTTATCGAGCCAATCCACAAGCTTTTTTTCGTGTGCCCGCTGGTCTTTCACTAAAAGAGAACCCAAATGGGCATCAGAAATAAAATAAATCATTAAGTTTCGGGTTTTGCGTTTCGGGTTTGAAAAGTTGATTGGTTTATTAGTTGATTGGTTGATTGATTGGTTGATTGGTTAATTGGTTAATTGGTTAATTGGGATTTCAAAGAGTTATGCTTTAATTCTTCCATTTTCAAATTGGCACATTTTCAAATTGGCACATTCTTCCATTACTTTTGTCTTGGATCTTTTGTCTTGGTTCTTGATTCTGTTTAAAGAAATCCCAATTCAAGTTGTGCTTCTTCGCTCATCATATCTTTGTCCCAGGCAGGTTCAAACACGATTTCCACATCCACGCTTTTAACACCTTCCACACTTCCGACTTTCATACGCACATCTTCAACGATAAAGTCGACAGCCGGGCAGCTGGGTGCTGTTAAAGTCATATCTATGGTGAGATGTCCATCTTCCGACAAATCAATTTTATAAATCAGTCCCAAATCGTATATATTCACAGGAATTTCCGGGTCGAACACCGTTTTAAGCATTCGAACAATATTTTCTTCAATTTCTAAAAATTCATTCATATTTAATTTCTAATTTCAAATTCAAATTTATAAAGGAACGAAATGAGATCCTCCAAAGGGGATTTTCATTGCTTAGATTGATAAACAAGGCAAGCGGGTAAAAAGTTGAGATTGGTTGATTCTTTTATCAATACAAGAAGTCTTTTTACTGAAGTTTATTAACTTCAATCAGCGCTTCCAGTTCAGGATGTGAAGCCGACAATTTACCGTTAATAATTACTACTGTTTCCACTTTGGCTTTCAGACAGACTTTATTGTCTTCTTTTCGGAAGATGGTCTGATGAAAGACATATTTAATACCTTCCTTTGCCACATAAAGTTTGGAAATAAAAGTATCACCGGAGCGAAGCGGAGTTTTGAAGGCCATTTCGATACGTGCCACTACCGCATCTACACCTTGTTGGTGCAAGCGGTCGAAACTCACATTATTTTCCAATAAATACTCGTGCCGCGTATGTTCCAGATAATTCTGATACACAGCGTTATTTACAATTCCCTGCAAATCACATTCGTAATCGCGGACTTTAAATTCTAATTCGTAGATATACATGGAGATATTAATTTGAAAATGTGCAAATTTGAAAATTTGAAAATATGCTAATGTGCCAATTTGAAAATTAGGCGATAAGAAAGTTAGGTTAAATATATAAATTTGTTATGAAAGTCAGCTTTGTGAATAAATTTGATATAGATGCTTATAAACACTGAGGATACATTTGCCAATTTTCAAATCATATCTTCTTCAAAATCATATCATCTTCAAATCATATCATCTTTAAAATCATATCTTCTTTAAATCATATTATCTTCAAATTTTTAAATCATTTCTTCTTTCTGATCACCGTCAATCCATCCCGCAAGGGCAGCAGTACTTTCTCGACCCGCGGGTCAGTGCCCACAAAATCGTTGAAGCGACATATTTCAAGGGTTTGTTTATCATTTGGTTCAATGGCTTTCAGAACTTTCCCATCCCACAAGGTATTATCAGCCAGAATAAAGCCACCGGGGCGAAGTTTTGGCAATACCGCTTCGTAATAGGCTAAATACTCTTTTTTGTCGGCATCGATAAAAATCAGATCGAAGGTTTCATCCAGCTTTTCAATTTCAGCAAGTGCATCGCCAATGTGTAATCTGACTTTGCTGCCATGTTCAGAACCGGACAGGTTCATCAGAATAAAATCTTCGAGCTCATCATCGCATTCAATGGTGTGCACAAGGCCGTCATCGGGCAAAGCCTCGGCCAGACATAAGGCAGAATAGCCGGTAAATGTTCCCAATTCCAAAACCCGCCGGGGTTGTATCATATGACAGAACATAGCCAGTACCCGCCCCTGAAAAGCACCCGAAAGCATCCGTGGATTTATCATCCGCAAATGCGTAGCCCGGTTTACTTTTGCCAGATATTCCGGTTCAGTCTCCGAATGGGATAATATGTAGTTTTCTAAATTCAATTTTGTGTTCTTTGTTTTGCGTTCCGCGTTTCGTGTTTTGTGTTTCGTGTTTAAAAAGTTTGAAAGGTTTGAAAGGTTTGAAAGGTTTGAAGGTCCGTGTTCCGCGTTTAAAAAGTTTGAAAGGTCCCGCAAGGGCGGGATGTACATTTCATTCCCATTTGAAAAGTTTGAGGTTTGAAAAGTTTCGTGTTCTGCGTTTCGTGTGCCGTGAATGAAAGGTCTGATTCTTCCATTCTTTCATTTTCAAATTAGCACATTTTCAAATTGGCACATTCATTCTTTCTTTCATTTTCAAATTGTCACATTTTCAAATTGTCACATTCTTTCATTCTTGGTTCTTGGTTCTTGGCTCTTGGTTCTCACACATATTTCAGCACCGACAACGCTTGCTGGTCGAAGATTTCGATAGCTATGGTCTGCAGTTTTTCGGAAGTGATTTCATTGATACGTTTCCGCACTGTTTCCAGATCATCAATTTTACCGTACCGCATAAAACTTTTCCCAAAACTTAAAGCCAGGTTTTCTTTTTGTTCGGTTGCGATGGCAATCTGACCCATGAGTTGCAACTTGTATTTTTTCAATGCGTTTGATGACAAGGGCTGTTCGCGGAGTTTTTGCAATTCGGCGTAAATAAGCTGTTCGCAACGCTCGGCATTATCAGTATCGCAACCAAAATAGACACTCCACATGCCCGTATCGGTAAAAGGCTGATAGTTTGACTCCACATTATATACCAGTCCGTGTTTTTCGCGAAGCGAAAGATTCAACAGACTATTCATTCCTGGTCCGCCCAGGATATTATTCAGTAAATAGAGGCCCATGCGGTCGGGATGGTTCAAATCGTACGCCCTGTTGCCCAATATAAAATGTACCTGATGTGTGTTTTTTACGAGCTCACGGCGTGAGGGTGTGTAAGTAGTTGGTGAAAAGCGTTGTAAACTGCGTTTCTGCGTGGTTTCAGTCTGAAGATACTTTTCCGCCCAACGTATCAATTGTTTGAAATTCAGATCACCCAGCACGAAAAATACCATTTCTTCCGGGTAATAATGTTTTTCAACATAACTCACCGCGTCAGTTGTAGTATATTTTTCCAACAGTTCGGCTCTTCCTAAAATATTATGACCAAGCGGATGATGTTCAAAAAGCATCTCCTCAAAGTCATCGAAAATCAATTCCGAAGGGCTATCCTTGTACGATTGTATTTCATCCAGGATAATAACTACCTCTTTGTCAATTTCCTTTTGAGGGAAATTTGAATGAAGCACGATATCAGCGACTAATTCCATTGCCCGCTCGAAATACTCATTCAGCACGGTTGCAAATACGACCGTTTCTTCCTTCGAAGTATAGGCATTCAGTTCGCCGCCCACATGTTCCAGCCGGTTGATAATATGTCCCGAACGACGTTTGGCTGTACCTTTAAAAAGCAGGTGCTCAATAAAATGCGCCATACCTTGTTCGGTAGAAGTTTCGTCCCGCGAACCGGTATTGATGACCAATCCGCAATAAGTTACCGCAGTATTATCGGGTTTATGTATAATTCGAAGTCCGTTGGGAAGGGTATGAGTTTGATAAATCATTATTTCAACAATAAAAAAAAAGAAACGCAAAGGTACAATAAAATCAGTAAATTATGATTCCCGCAATTAATACTCTTTTACTATTTCACCGCGCAATACCCTTAATCCACTCATAGCAAGTGCTTCCATTTCGTCTTCACCGGGATAAACGACCACTTTCACCAGGGGTGTAATCATTTTTTTAATATAATCCACCACAAATTTGCTGTGGGCAATGCCACCGGTTAGAATTACCGCGTTGGTCTTACCTTCGAGCACAGTCAACATAGCTCCTATTTCTTTTGCCACATTGTAAGCCATGGCTTCGATAACCAACCTGGCTTTTTCGTCGCCGGCTTCTGCTCTTTTCTCAGCCTTTAGTTCATCGTTAATGCCCAGATGAGCCATTAATCCGCCATTGCCGACCAACATTTTATGGATTTCATCTTCGGTGTATTTTCCGCTAAAACACAAATTGACCAACTGCATGGCGTCCAGCGTTCCGCAACGTTCGGGCGAAAAAGGGCCGTGACCGCCCAGGCCCTGATTAACATCCACCACTTTGCCAAGCCGGTGAGCAGCTACCGAAATTCCTCCTCCCAAATGCGCGATGACCAGGTTCAATTCTTCGTAAGTTTTACCAATGGCAGCGGCATATTTCCGGGCTATGGCTTTATGGTTCAGGGCGTGAAAGGTGGAAATGCGCGGTATTTGAGGCAAACCACTGATCCGGGCCACATCCTGCATTTCGTCCACTACCACCGGATCGGCAATAAAAGCCTGGCAACCCGGAATGGTATCCGCAATTTCGCGGGCAATAACCGCTCCGAGGTTACTGGCATGTTCCGTCGAAAAAAAAGATTTCAGATCGGCTATCAATTTATCATTCACTGCATAGACACCCGATTCGAGCGGGCGAACCATACCACCACGTCCAACGACAGCTGATAAATCGGTTAAATCAATCCCATCATTTTTCAGATAGTCCAACATCAGATTCTTGCGGAATTCATGTTGATCGAACAGTGTTTTGAAAGGTTTCAGGTCATCAACCGAATGCCGGATGGTATGCAAACAAATTAAGGTCTGGTCTTCATAAACAGCGAATTTGGTGGAGGTTGACCCCGGATTTACAGAAAGTATTTTATACATGATTTGAAGGTGTTTGAGGATTTAAGAAAGTGTGATAATTTTTGTCATAATAATTTTCATAAGGGAATAAGAGTGATGATGATATAAACTCTTTTTTACTAAGTAACTATATTTCAACCGCCCCAAGCCCCTAAAGGGGATGTAATATTACAACCGTCTCCTAATACATCTTCTATAAAAGTGAATCCTGAGACCACTCTTTACATCCCCTTCAGGGGCTTGGGGCGGTATAATGCTGATTACAAATTGTTTTCAGGTTATTATTTTAATGAATGCAGTTAATTGAGTTAATGACTAAACTTCTGTTTTTACAAGTTACATCATAATAATTTGTACAAAGATAGAAGTAATTCCTTTTCAGAAAAACTTCCGGACATTTTTTTTGAATATAAATACATATTACAAAAACGGATCCGGAAATCGGGTATGTATTGAAAAAGGAAAAAATAAAATGATCCAGTGTTTTTTTATCTTAATTGTTTGTATAATAAAGAATTATTTTGTACTTTTGCAGCGGAAACAAGATATGGAGGAGGGGACAACAGTCCCCTTGTTTGTTAAAATAACGTTAAGTATGATTTCAAAAGACACAGTATATCAGATAGTTGAGCAATACATTGCCGACAAAGATTATTATTTGGTGGATGTAAAAGTGACGCCGGATAACCGCATTTCGGTGGAAATTGATTCATTTGACGGGGTGACGATTGAGTTTTGCATGGAAGTAAACAAGCATATTGAATCGCAGTTGGACCGTGAAGTGGAAGATTACGAACTCGAAGTGAGCTCAGCCGGTCTTACTGAACCGTTTAAAGTACTGAAACAGTACGAAAAAAATCTGGGTAACGAAGTAGAAGTGCTGACCAATACAGGCAAAAAAATCAGTGGCTTATTGGTTGAAGTAAATGAAACAGAATTCGTGCTGGAAATAGAGAAAACAGAAAAACCTGAAGGAGCAAAACGAAAGATCACGGTTACCGAAAATCTTACTTTCCGCTACGAAGATATTAAAACTACAAAATATATTATTAGATTCAAATAAGCCATGAGCAAAAAAGAAACTATTAGCTTAATTGATACTTTTTCGGAGTTCAAAGAGCTAAAAAACATCGATAGAAGTACTTTGATAAGTGTAATGGAAGAGTCGTTCCGTAATGTTTTATCAAAAATGTTTGGGACTGACGAGAATTACGATGTGATTATCAACCCGGACAAGGGTGACTTCGAGATTTATCGTAACCGTACCGTTGTGGCTGATGAGGAATTGGAAGATGCAAACCTGCAGGTAACGTTGACCGATGCTAAAAAGATAGATGAAGATTACGAAATTGGGGAAGATGTAACTGAAACGGTTGATTTTATTGGTTTTGGCCGTCGTGCTATTTTGACTTTACGTCAGACACTTTCGTCCAAAATACTGGAATTACAAAAAGATAATGTATTCAGCAAATACAGCGAGAAAGTTGGTCAGATTGTAAGTGCCGAATTATATCAGATCTGGAAAAAAGAAATGTTGCTGATAGACGATGAAGGGAATGAACTTTATTTACCTAAATCGGAACAAATCCCTACTGACTTTTATCGCAAGGGTGATACCGTTCGCGCGGTGGTTGCCATGGTCGAGAATAAGAACAATAATCCTAAAATTATACTTTCGCGCATTTCACCTGTCTTCCTTGAACGTTTGTTCGAGCTGGAAGTACCTGAGATTCATGAGGGTTTGATTACCATAAAGAAAATTGCCCGCATGCCGGGCGAACGGGCCAAAGTGGCTGTTGAATCGTACGATGATCGTATTGATCCGGTCGGAGCCTGTGTAGGTGTAAAAGGATCACGTATTCACGGCATTGTACGTGAATTGCGCAACGAGAACATCGATGTAATTAATTACACGAATAATATCAACCTGTTTATATCCCGTGCATTGAGCCCTGCAAAAATCTCATCCATCCGTTTGAATGAAGTAGAGAAAAAAGCAGAGATCTATTTAAAACCTGAAGAAGTTTCGCAGGCCATTGGTAAGGGTGGTACAAATATTAAACTGGCAGGAATGCTCACCGGTTATACACTCGATGTATTCCGCGAGCTGGACGAAGAAACCGAAACAGAAGACATCTACCTGGATGAATTCAGCGACGAAATTGACCAATGGGTGATTGATGCGTTGAAAGCCATCGGATGCGATACTGCAAAAAGTGTATTGTCTATTTCGCGTGCGGATTTAATTCGCCGTACTGATCTTGAAGAAGAAACAGTGGACGAAGTATTGACGATTCTGAATGCCGAATTTGCCGGTGAAGAATAACCCGTTCCGCGTTTAGTGGGTTCCGTGCGAATGGAAACCCAATACTAAAGAGCGGAAACTATAGAATAAAAAAAGAAAAACTGTAATTATAGAATATGTCCATAAGATTAAGTAAAGCCTGTAAAGATTTGAATGTCGGAATGACCACCGCTGTTGAGTTTTTGGCGAAAAAAGGCCATAAGATTATGGTCGACCCCAATTTTAAATTGGCGGACGATCTGCACCTTTTATTGGCAAAAGAATTTAATAAAGATATGGCTCTGAAAATTGAATCGGAGCGATTAAGTCAGGAGCGCCATTTAAAAGACAAGGCCGAGACCGTAGCCCTCGAAGGTTACATCCATCCGAAACCTGTTGAGAAAACAGAGGAAACTATTCATGTTACTATTTCAGAAGATCTATTGCCTCATTTCAAATCTGTTGGACATATCGATTTGAATGCTAAGGAAAAACATCCGGAAGTAAAACCTGAAGAAAAGGCACCCGTGGTTGAGAAAACTGTAGTGGTTGAGAAACCAGTTGCAGCAGAGAAACCTGTTGCTGTTGAGAAACCAAAGGTGGAAGAAATTGCCAAACCGGTGGTTGAAAAAGTTGTAGAGGAGAAAAAAGCCGTTCAACCCGAAGTAAAAAAGGAAACAGTAGAGACACCGAAACCTGAGCCACAAAAGCCGGCTGAAGTTATCGTTCCGACACCGGAGCCGCAACCTATCGTTGAGCAGGCTAAAGTTGAGATTCCAAAAGCTGAAGTTGAACTTCCAAAAGCGGAACCTGTGAAAGCGGTACAGAAAGAAGTTGTAGCCGAAGTCAAAGAACCGGCAGCAACCGTTGAACCAACAGTAGAACCTGTTAAACATGTTCATAAAAAAGAAGTAAAAGTTGAAGCAGCAGCTGAAGTAAAAGTTGAAGCTGAAGTTGAAAAGGTTGAAGTAGTATCAGGAAGTATTGAAACGAAAGACAACGATCACGAAGAAGATGAGATATTCACTTTATCGCGGCCAACGCTCGATAAAGCACCTGTAGTAATTGGAACGATCAATCTGGATCTTTTGAACCAGAGTACCCGTCCAAAGCCTAAAACAAAAGAACAAAAACGCAGAGAAAGAGAAGATAAGAGTAAAATAATAGCTGATCCCAATAAACCGGTACTTGGCGGTGATAAAAAAATCTCACGTCCGATACTCAATACCAGCACCGTAGGAACAGGCGGTCAACCGAGGAAAAAACGGGAACGTTTCTCCAACCAAAAGGTTGATATTAACAGGGTTCCACAACCGAATGGTCCGACTCAGGGATTTGCAAGTCCTAAAAAAGTAACACCGGGAACAACGGGTGGTGCAGGAGCAGCCGCAGCAAGGCCGGGCAGACCGGCACCAAAAAGAGCTATCAAAACTGTTGTAAACGAGGTTGATGTTCAAAAACAAATTAAAGAAACTTTAGCGCGTCTTTCAGGAGCCAACAAAAAGGGAAAAGGATCAAAATACCGCCGCGACAAACGCGACTCAGTCAGCAATCGTCAACAGGAACAGGCCCTGCGTGAACGTGAGGGCGAAAGCGTACTGAAACTTACCGAATTTGTTACCGCCAGCGAATTGGCCGTGATGATGGACGTTACCGTGAACCAGGTTATTGCTACCTGTATGAACATTGGATTGATGGTATCCATCAACCAGCGTCTGGATGCCGAAACAATTAATATCGTGGCCGAAGAATTTGGTTTCACCACCGAATACGTGAGTGCCGATGTTATTGAAGCCATTGGAGAAGAAGAAATTGATAACGAAGCCGATTTGGTTCCCCGCGCACCAATTGTGACCGTCATGGGACACGTTGACCACGGTAAAACTTCTTTGCTCGACTATATCCGTAAAGCAAACGTTATTGCCGGTGAAGCCGGGGGTATTACCCAGCACATCGGTGCATACAACGTGAAACTTGAAAACGGACAACATATTACTTTCCTGGATACTCCGGGTCACGAGGCGTTTACCGCCATGCGTGCTCGTGGTGCCAAAGTAACTGATATTGCCATTATCGTGGTTGCCGCCGACGACAGCGTGATGCCTCAAACCATTGAAGCCATCAATCACGCGGCCGCAGCAAATGTACCCATGGTATTTGCCATCAATAAAATTGATAAACCGGGCGCAAATCCTGAGAAAATCAAAGAAACACTGGCACAAATGAATTACCTGGTGGAAGACTGGGGTGGAAAATATCAATCGCAGGAAATTTCAGCCAAAAAGGGAGAAGGTATTTCAGAACTACTTGAAAAAGTATTGCTTGAAGCCGAATTACTCGACCTGAAAGCCAACCCTAACAAACGTGCCATTGGTTCGGTTGTGGAGTCATCATTGGACAAAGGACGTGGATTTGTTTCGACCATACTGGTTGATAACGGAACACTTCGTCTGGGTGATGTGGTACTGGCCGGAACCTATTTCGGTAAAGTGAAAGCTTTGTTTAACGAACGGAATCAACGCATTACCGAGGTTAAACCGGGAGAACCCGTACTTATTCTGGGATTAAACGGCGCACCGCAAGCGGGTGATACTTTCAACGTGATGACTTCGGAACATGAAGCCCGCGGTATTGCCAACAAACGCGAGCAATTGCAACGCGAACAGAGTCTGCGAACCAAAAAGCACTTTACGCTGGACGAATTAGGCCGTCGTATTGCGCTTGGCGATTTTAAGGAATTGAATATCATTGTGAAAGGTGACGTGGATGGTTCGGTGGAAGCCTTATCGGATTCGTTACAGAAACTGTCTACCGAGAACATACAGGTAAATGTGATTCACAAAGCAGTAGGTGCCATTTCCGATTCGGATATTTTGCTGGCCGCAGCCTCCAATGCCATTATCTGTGGTTTCCAGGTTCGACCAACAACATCAGCACGCAAAATTGCCGACAAAGAAGAAATCGATATCCGCCTATACTCTATTATTTACGACGCGATAGAAGAAATCAAATCAGCCATGGAAGGTATGCTTTCCCCTGAAATCAGGGAAGAAATTACCGCCACCGTCGAAATCCGCGAAGTATTCAATATCACCAAAGTGGGTACCATCGCCGGCTGTCTGGTTCGCGAAGGTAAAATCAAACGGAACAACAAGATTCGCATCATCCGCGATGGTATCGTAGTCTACACCGGTGAACTGGATTCATTGAAACGATTTAAAGACGATGTAAAAGAAGTGGGTACAAACTACGAATGTGGTTTGAACATTAAAAACTACAACGATATACAGGTTGGCGATATGGTTGAAAGTTATGAAGAAACTGAAGTAAGAAAAACCTTGTAAGATTTACATTTTAAATATTTACATTTTAGAAAATGCCGGATTCGTTAGAATTCCGGCATTTTTTTGTGAATTTAATCTGATTTATTTCTCCAGATTCTCAAGCAATAGCTTCACTCCTTTTTCCACATCCTGTGTTTCCTGTAATGCTTTGATAAATGCACTGCCGATAATGGCACCGGACGAGTATTTGCAAACCATATCACGTGTTGATTTATTGGAGATACCAAATCCTATCAGCCGGGGGTTCCTGAGATTCATCGCGTTGATGCGGTTGAAATAGTCTACCTTGTTGTCGAACGAAGATTGTGTGCCTGTGGTGGCAGCCGAGGAAACCATATAGATAAATCCGTTGGTATGCCCGTCGATCTGCCGGATGCGTTCTACGGAAGTCTCGGGAGTGATAAGGAAGATAAATTCCAGTTTGTATTTTTCTGCTATCATTTTGTATTCGGCCAGGAAGTCAGCCATGGGCAGGTCGGGAATAATCATGCCGTCTACTCCTACCCTGCTGCATTCCTTACAGAAATTCTCGAAACCGAATTGCATAACAGGATTCAGATAACCCATCATGATCAATGGAATGTTTATCTGAGAACGGACCCCGGTGAGTTGGGCAAATAATTTGCGAATGCTCATGCCGTTTTGCAAGGCTATGTGACTGCTGTTTTGAATGACCAGCCCATCCGCCATCGGGTCCGAGAACGGCACACCAATTTCAACCAAATCCACTCCATTAGCCTGCAAACATTGCAGCGTTGGAACTGTATCTTCCAGTTTCGGAAAACCGGCAGTAAAATACACCGAAAGAATATTTTCTTTCTTTGTTTCAAATAATTGTTTTATTCTGTTCATAATTTTATATAGCTCTCAGGTGTCATAACACCAAGCTTACTGTTTTTAAAATCTTTTGTGTTACGTGTGAGAATAACGCTTATGTTATTGGTATTTTCTGCCGCAAAGTTCTGCAGCGCATCCTCAAAATCTTTAAATTCCGAATTAAGTGCCTGTATCACGCAGTTTTTATCTATCACCAACACATTCAGTATCGTCAATAACTGACGAAGCTTATCAATGACCAGGTCATGTTTTGCTGTTTTTCTTAGTAAATAATACACATTACTAAATATCACAGCGGTGATATAGCCTTCAATCTTTTTCATTTCACAGTACGAAAGCACGACGGCCGCATATTCGGAAAATGGTTGCCGGTCGAAGAAAAAATCGAGAATGACATCGGTATCAATTAAGACTTTATCCATCATTTCAGATATTTAGAAGACAAGCTCTTTTTCAGTTCAACCTTGTAGTCAAAGTCTTCAGGCGCATTAAAAGAACCTTTCAATGACATAACAGTGGGAGATAAATTTTCTGTACTGATTTCCCCTTCCTTAGCCACCACCTTCAAATAGCTTTCAATAACATTCGAAAGGCTTCTCCCTTTGCTTTTAGCATAGATTTTTGCCTTTTCTACTACTGATTCTTCGATAGTCAATGTTAGTTTGGTATTCATATATCATTTGGTTTAAAGTATTATCGCTGCAAATATACATGATAATTTTTAAATCACACGTGTATTTCTATAAATATTTACACGTATAAAGATCATTCCTTAATCAGGCTTTCAACTGTCTAATAAATCCCCTCAATAGCTCCACATTCTTCAATCCCGGCTTCACTTCAAACTTACTGTTTAAATCAATGCCTGCAAGTTTGGGATGCACAATTTTAAGAATATCGCCGGCATCATCCACGGCTATTCCGCCACTCAACAGAAAAGGAGTTTCGCCGACGTATTCGTTCAGCATATTCCAGTTAAACTTGAGACCGGAACCACCATAGACATCCGTCTTCGTGTCGAATAAAAAATAATCGCACACACCTTCGTAGGTTTTCGTAACCTTAAAATTATAAGCTTCGGCAATTGGAAAAGCTTTGATTACGATATATCCGGCCTTTTTCAGTTCGTGACACATTTTCTCCAGTTCAGTACCATGTAGTTGCACGCCATCCAGGTTATATTTGTAACAAATGGCCAGGATATTTTCCAGGTTTTCATTCACAAACACACCTATCTTTTTGATCGTGGCCGGCAATGCATTCAAAGCAGCGGCATCCAGTGGCTCAGCAAACCGCGGCGATTTCGGGTAAAAGATAAATCCCATCATATCGGGCTTCAAAGCCGCCACAGCCTGAATGTTTTCGGGGCTTTTCATCCCGCAGATCTTGATCTTCATTTGGTTGATTGGTTAAGACCCCCTAACCCCCTAAAGGGGGAACGGAAGAGATGATTAGTTAATTGTTGTTTTGCGTTTCGCGTTTCGTGTTTGAAAAGTTTGAAAGGTTTGAAAAGTTTCGTGTTTCCAAGTCTTTTGTCCTGGTTCTTGGTTCTTGGTTCTTGTTCCCCTTTAGGGGTTAGGGGTAATCTTCTCTATAAATATAGATAGTGCTTCCGCCGGGTTTTTCTCCTTCATAAAGTTTTCGCCCATCAAAAAACCTTTATAGCCGACCTTTCGGAGTTCTTTTACAGTTTCTATTTTTGAGATCCCGCTTTCGCTGACTTTTACGAATTGACCGGGAATCAAATCTGCCAGATCGAACGACACCTGTATATTTTGTTCAAAGGTTTTCAGATTCCGGTTATTTACACCCAGCATATCCACAAATTCGTTTGCGTGCCCGATCTCTGTTTCGTTATGCACTTCCAGCAAGACTTCCAGCCCAAGTCCGTGTGCTTTCTTTGCCAGTTCCAATGTTTCTTCTACCGTCAAAGCCGCAGCAATCAAAAGAATCACATCTGCTCCCATGGCTTTGGCTTCGTAGAGTTGGTATTCGTCTATCACAAAATCTTTCCGCAACACCGGACACGAAATTTGTGGACGGGCATCCATCAAATCCTGTGGCGTTCCACCAAAAAATGGGAAATCAGTCAGAATGGAAATGCCTGAAGCCCCTGCAGCACTGTAACCCGAAGTCACTTGTACCACATCGGCGTGTTGGTGTATCCAACCCAGCGAAGGCGATTTGCGTTTAAACTCCGAAATGATTCCAGATTCAGAGTTCAGCAAACTTTGTTTCATCGACAGACATTTTCGTGAGAAAGCCGGTGATTTTTGGAGGTCGGAAATGGATACTTTTAGCTTGCGTTCAGCCACTTCAATGAACTTGGAGGATATTATTCTGTCAAGAATATTATTACCCCTAACCCCTCCCGTCTCACCAAGGCTAGACGGGATAAATTGCGGGGAACTGATATTACTTTCGTTTCCTATATTACCCCTAACCCCTCCCGCTTGCGGGATAAATTGCGGGGAATTGATATTACTTTCGTCTCCTATATTTTTATTTAAATCTTTATTTTTCATAATAGATTGGACTATTATTGTTCCCCTTTAGGGGTTAGGGGTAGTTTTTTAATTATATATCTCTACAAACTTTACAAACGCATGTTTCGCACTACCGCTGGTAAGCGATTCCGCGGCTTCAGCCTTGCATTGCTCAAGTGGTTTCTGTGGACAACGGGTTTGAATAGCAAAAGCGGTATTGATAATCACCGCGCTGCGTTGAGCTTCTGTACTTTTATTTTCGAGCACGTTCATAAATATCTGAGCTGCCTCGTCCACCGTGCTTCCACCCCACAAGGCTGATTGTTCGACCTTTTTAAATCCGAGTTCTTCGGGCGTAAAGACAAATTCACCGGCATTGGTAACGATCTTACAGGTATCGGTCAACGAAATTTCATCGTAACCATCCAACGAATGCACAATGGAATACTGACATCCCATGCTCTGGTAGATATAATTATACAAGCGCATCATTTTCAGGTTATAAACGCCGAGACACTGATATTGTGGCCGCGCCGGACTGATAAGCGGTCCCAGTACATTGAAAAAGGTACGTACACCCAGACCTTTGCGGACTGGTGCTACATTTTTCATGGCCGGATTGCAAAATGGCGCATGTAAATATGCAAAACCGGCTTCATCCAACGAGCGTTTTATGATATCGATATCGGTTGTGAATTTTGCACCGTAATACTCCAGCACATTCGAAGAACCACTCACCGAAGTAGCACCATAATTACCGTGCTTAGCCACCTTGTAACCGGCACCCGCCACAGCAAAACAACTGCAGGTGGAAATATTGAAAGTGTTTTTTCCATCACCTCCCGTGCCGACGATATCCAACGGATCGAATTCGGATAGATCCATCGGTATGGCCATGCTCAGCAAAGCATCCCGAAAACCGATAACCTCTTCGAGCTCAATACTCCGCATCAGATAAACAGAAATAAATGCCGCAATCTGCGATTCGTTATATTTGCCGGCGGCTATATTTGTCATCACTTCGGTCGCTTCTGCTCTGGACAGCGATTGATGATTGAATAATTCATTAAGTATTTGTTTCATAATTTCAGGAGTAAGAAGTAAGAGGTAAGAAGTAAGTAACTTGCTTATCCATCTTTTTTATATATGATATTAAAAGTTTTATACGAAATAACAAATCAACCAAGTAACCAATCAACTAATTAACCAGTTAACCAATCAACTAATTAACCAATTAACCAGTCAACCAATTTACTAATCAACCAATCAGCCAATTCTTCAACATCTGTTCTCCGTCAGGCGTTAGTACCGATTCCGGATGAAACTGAACCCCACGCACATCATAGGTTTTGTGTGCCAATGCCATAATCATCCCTTCTTCGTCCACAGCCGTTATGGTCAGACATTCAGGCAAAGTATTTTTCTCAACTGCCCACGAATGATAGCGACCGACTTCCAATTGCTTAGGCAATCCATTGAAAAGCACATCCTTTTCCAATACATCAATCATGGAACTAACGCCATGATGCACTTCGGTCAGGTTGATTAATGTGCCTCCAAAAGCTTCGGCGATCGCCTGTTCGCCAAGACAAACTCCCAGAATACTTTTTGAAGGTGCATATGTGCGAATCACATCGAGCAAAATCCCCGATTCCGACGGCACGCCCGGGCCCGGTGAAAGAATGATTTTATCGAAACGGGCAATATCTTCCAATGCAATCTGGTCGTTGCGATGAACTTCCAGATCGGTATAACCCAATTTTTTGACAGCGTGTACCAGGTTGTAGGTAAACGAATCGTAATTATCGAAAACCAGTATTTTGACCCCTAGCCCCTGAAGGGGAACTAAGTTAGTTTCGTTATGTATATTTTTATTATCCATAATTGTATATGTAAATTTTACTATTATAATTCCCCTTTAGGGGTTAGGGGTTCTTTATTTCCCCGACGCCACATCCACTGCTTTTTTCAACGCGGCGAGCTTATTGTTTACTTCCTGCAATTCACTTTCTTCGTCCGATTTGGCAACGATGCCCGCACCGGCCTGATAGTAAAGCGTATTATTTTTACTGACAAAAGAACGAATGGTGATGGCCTGATTAAAACTGCCATCGAAACCGATATAACCCAGACAACCACCGTAAGGTCCGCGATCGTGCGGTTCAATCTGGTCAATCAACTGCATGGCTTTGATTTTGGGTGCACCCGAGAGTGTTCCGGCAGGGAAAGTATCGGCAAAAAGTTTTATGACCTTGGTGTCGGGTTTCAGTTTCCCGCTCACACTGGATACCAAATGCAATACGTGTGAATAATACTGGACCTCGCGGAAAACCTCCACTTCTACATGATCGGTATTGCGGCTCAAATCATTCCGTGCCAGATCGACCAGCATAACATGTTCTGCATTTTCTTTTTTGTCGTTGCGAAGCTTTTCAGCCAGTTGGAAATCTTTTTCATCATCGCCGGTGCGTCGAAAAGTTCCGGCTATGGGTTTGATATAGGCTTTTTGTTTTTTTGCATCCACCACCAAATGCGCTTCGGGTGAAGAACCGAAGATCCGGAAATCGCCAAAGTTGAAATAAAACAGATAAGGTGAAGGATTCACCGAACGCAGGGTGCGATACAACATAAAATCGTCGCCCTTGTATTGTTGATAGAACCGGCGTGAAAGCACAATCTGGAAGACATTTCCTTTGAAACATTCCTTCTTTCCGCGTGTCACCATGGCTTTGTAATCTTCATTGGAGATGTCCGACTTCTCTTCTCCCACCGCCTGAAATGTGTAGGTTGCAATATTGTTGTTCAACAGGATTTGCTCAATTTCCGGTATTGTACATGCTTCGCCCGGAAGGATATTTTCGATAATTGTCAACTCATTATTAAAATGATTAACGGCAATAATATACTTAAACAAGACATAATGCAAGCCCGGCATACTTCCGGGAACGGTTTCGCGTGCCGATAGTTTTACATCCTCGAAATACTGCACCGACTCGTAAGATGAATAGCCGAACAAACCATTTACGCCGATTTCATTTTCGTTGCTAAGAATATTGACCGATTTCAGGAACACATCGAAACGTTCGGCCACAGTCAGTTTGCCGGTAACGGGAGTTTCTATCTTTTGTCCATCGGGATATTCTTCGGTAATTAAAAAATGATTCACCGATATTCCGCCAATGGGACAAAATCCGATATAGGAATAACTGTTTTCCACACCGTGGTAATCGGAACTTTCAAGCAACACCGAGTTGGTGTACAAATCCCTTATTTTGAGATAAATCCCAACCGGTGTCTGCAGATCGGCCAGCATTTTTTTTGATTTGACAATTATTTCCATTTGACCCCTAACCCCTCCCGCATGCGGGATAAATTGCGGGGGATTAAGGTTAGTATCGACTCCTAAGTTTCTATTTTGATTTTCCATATAAATAAGTTATATAATCAGTAGTAATTAAATTCCCCTTTAGGGGTTAGGGGTTCTTCAAGCGTTAGGAAGTGTTTTATTGAACTCCTTAATATACGTATCCATATCTTTATCTCCCCTGCCCGAAACGGTTATGACCACTATGTCATCGGGTTTAAAGATATCTTTTTCTTTTTTCAATAAGGCCAGTGCGTGTGCCGATTCGATAGCAGGAATAATTCCTTCGAGTCGGGTAGTTTCAAAAGCGGCTTCGAGTGCTTCATCGTCGTTTATGGCATGCACTTTCGTCCGGTTTATTTTGGCAAAAAAGGCATGTGCCGGTCCGATACCCGGATAATCCAGTCCTGCCGAAATAGAATAAGGCTCGGTGATTTGTCCGTCTTCGTCCTGCATCAACAGGGTGCGACAACCGTGAATAATTCCTTCGCGGCCCAAATGAATGGTGGCTGCCGATTCGCCGGAGTCAATGCCCAATCCGCCAGCTTCAGCCGAAATTATTTTCACCCTTTCGTCATTCAGATAATGATAATAGGTTCCCATGGCATTACTTCCACCTCCCACGCATGCCATCAGATAATCGGGATAGTCGCGGCCAATCTGTTCCTGTAGTTGCCATTTTATTTCTTCACCGATCACCGATTGAAAAAATCCGACCATATCGGGATAAGGATGCGGTCCAACCGTGGAACCAATAATATAGAAAGAATCGGGATTGGAGCACCAGTAACGAATGGCTTCGTTGGTGGCATCCTTCAGCGTATGATTTCCGCTGGTAACCGGTTCGACCGTGGCTCCCAGCATGCGCATCTTTTGCACATTGAGGAATTGACGTTCCACATCCGTTTTACCCATAAACACGATACATTCCAATCCCATCAAAGCACAGGCGGTAGCAGTTGCCACACCGTGTTGTCCGGCACCTGTCTCGGCAATAATACGCGTTTTACCCATTCGTTTGGCAAGTAATATTTGTCCCAGGGCATTGTTGATTTTATGTGCACCGGTATGATTCAGGTCTTCACGTTTCAGGTAAATCTTCGTATTGTATTTTTCCGATAAGCGTTTGGCAAAATACAGCGGCGAAGGTCGTCCCACGTAGTTTTTCAATAAATCGTAATATTCGGCTTTAAATGAAGCATCATCCTTAATGGCAAAATATGCTTCCTTGAGGCGTTCCACCGTTCCGTGTAGAATCTCAGGAATATAGGCTCCTCCAAATTCACCGTAATATCCGTTTTCGTCAATTGAGTATTTCATTGTTAGTTGATTAGTTAATTAGTTGATTCGTTAATTGGTTAATTGGTTAATTAGGGAAACAACCGATCAATCGTAAATTGTAAATAAAAAAAAAGGCTTATCGTGAGTTACGACAAGCCTTTTTATATTTTGCTTTTGACAATATACATAGCTGTTACACTCACGATTTGAATAAACGTGTGTGCCACCAACCATTGTTATTTGTCAAAATTGAATTCATTTTTCCGATTTGTTTGATTTGAGACTGCAAAGGTTGCAATTTATTTTTATTTACGCAAGAAAAACATCATTTTTTTGTATATCCGTGCCAAAGTTTATTATTCCGCTATTGCAGCAATTAAAAATCGGGAAGCAATATTGTCTCCTGATATTCCATTTGAACTCATTCTCCTTCAAAAAGTAAGGGCTTCATCAGAAATGAAACCCTTACAATTCTAAATATTAATGATTAATTTGAATTTGCTTCGCTTTTCGATTTTTACGTTGGCTTTCCTGAAAATTATTGCCATTTCGTTTGCGCTGACACTGAGCAGGGAACTATGCCCTTATAAAGATTCACAGCATCATACACTTTGAGTGATCCCACCATAAAATTGCAGTCCTGAGCCCTAAAGGTTTATTACTTTTATCCAATAATAATCCGGATAAAAATGGACGCCAGGCAGTCATCAACCCGTCACTGCGAAGTAACTTTATTAATCACACACAACTAAAAAAAACTCAGATTGTGTTTTTGCCACCTCATAGCCTTTATCTACAAATAGAAGATTAAGGGTTCCTACCTTTATCGGATTTAGATATCTTCAACTTGTAAACTGACAAGATATTAAGCTTGTCTTCTGCCAACTTAAAATTTATTGCACAACGGCTGCTCTTCAGCCGATTAAAATGCGGAAATTTGGTTTTGCGCCATAGGCATTCATTTAAATTGTGAATACTATAGTAAAAAAGAAAAATTCCGTGATAATGACACACGCATTAATACCTTCTCTTAAATTACTCGTCTGATAAAAACTTCACATCTAATTTTTGTACTTTCCGAAAGCAAAAATAGCATGCGCTTTGAAAATTGGAAAAGATTTATGTGTAAAAATGCTTAAAGACCCGATTCTTTATACTTACTATTCTTTTTTACTTAAAAAAACCAATGAATAGCGTTTGACAAAGTCATCGGATAAGTCTGATTCACAGCGAATTTAATAATACTGAAAATAATCTCCGGGAAAATATCGCTCAGTTGAAAGCGGCGTAATCAAATCAGGCTGATTCCGTCATCATTATACTACAAATAAATATTTATTCATATTTCTAACATTTTTTGCCCATTCTTGTTGTTCATATGAACATTGAAACGTATCTTTGTCAAAAGTCTACTCTATGAATTTGAACGTAAGAAATGAAACAGCAACGCTCAAAGCGGTTGTATTGGGGCAACCCGGATCCATTGGGAATATTCCTTCGATAGAAAAAACCTACGATGCGAAATCACGCGAGTCGGTTCTCAACGGGGTTTTTCCTACCGAAGAAGCAATTTACAAAGAGATGAGTGTTTTCGAAAAAGTGTTGTTGAAATATGACGTGCAGGTTTTTCGCCCGTGGACACTGGAGAACTGCAATCAGGTTTTTGCACGCGATGTGGGTTTTGTTATCGACGATAAGATTATCAACTCGAATATCATCCCCGACCGGGAAGATGAAAAAGAGGCTTACGAGGTAATTTACGATCAGATAGCCTACAACAAAATTTACAATTTACCCGAAAAGGCGCACGTGGAAGGCGGAGATGTGGTATTGTACAACGATGTGGTTTTTGTGGGACTTTACAGTGGTGACGATTACCCGCAACTAAAAACGGCACGCACCAATCTGTATGCTTTTAATTTTTTGAAAGAGCTTTGTCCCGACAAAACCTTTATCCCGCTGGAAATGATAAAGCATAACACGGACCCGCGTCTGTGCGTCCTGCATTTAGATTGTGCTTTTATGCCCGTTTCGCACAACAAAGCCATCGTTTACAAAGATGGATTCAGGTTTGAAAAAGATTACCGCCTGGTTAATGATATATTTGGCACAGAAAATGTTTTCGAAATTACGCAGGAGGAAATGGTTCAAATGAATACAAACGTGTTTTCCATTTCGCCCACCGTAGTGGTTTCCGAACAAAATTTTAAGCGGTTAAACGATCATATGGAAAACCAATGGAATATGACAGTGGAACGCGTACCCTATTACGAAATATCTAAAATGGGCGGACTTTTCCGTTGTTCTACCCTGCCTTTAATACGAAATGACAAATCACTATCTTTCTATTAATTAAGGGGGAAAATCGATTATAAAGAAACACGAAAACAGCTATGAGACAAGAAGATAACTTTAATCCTGAGAAAAAAATCAAGTCCGTTGCCGTGGATTCAGGGTTTAGACAAACAACCCATACCATTCTGATGATAGAACCTGTGGCTTTCGGGTACAACAAGGAAACTGCAGTGAATAACTATTTTCAACAAAAGAAAAATTCAGGAGCGGAAGATATTCAAAGCCGCGCACACGCCGAATTCAATGGGATGGTGGAAAAGTTAAGGGCAAAAAAGGTGAATGTACTGGTGGTAAAAGACATACCAGAACCGCACACACCCGATTCGATTTTCCCGAACAACTGGATATCCTTCCATGCAGATGGACGGGTGGCGCTGTATCCCATGTTTGCTGAAAATCGACGGACGGAACGAAGAGTTGAAATATTAAATATGGTTGTTGAGAAGGGTTTTAAAATACTGGATATAGTCGATTATACTGATGCTGAGAAACAAAACCGCTTTCTGGAGGGAACGGGGAGCATAATACTTGATCGTGTGAATAAAATTGCATATGCTGCCTTATCTGAACGGACGGATAAAAGCCTGTTTCTGCAATTCTGTCAGGATTTTGATTATAAAGCGGTTATTTTTACAGCAAATCAGACCGTGGATCAAAAACGGCTTCCGGTTTACCATACCAATGTGATGATGTGCCTGGCCGACCGGTATGCGGTGATTTGTCTGGATACAATTGACAATATTGACGAACGCAAAACGGTGGAAAATTGTTTAATTCAAAGCGGAAAAGAAATCAAAGTTATATCTGAAGAACAAATGCAACACTTTGCAGGAAATATGTTGCAGGTTGAAAATACTGATGGGAAGCATTTTTTAGTCGTGTCACAATCGGCATTCGATTCACTTACTACGATACAAATCCATCAATTGACCGTTTATAATGAACTGATCGTTGTTGCCATTCCGACCATCGAAAAATACGGAGGTGGCAGTGTTCGATGTATGATGGCTGAAATATTCAATGTGCCTGTTTGACAATGGTGCAATTGTATAATTGAACCAAAGTTGAACACATTGAAAAAGATAAAATAAAGATATTCTATATCAACAAATAAAATTCTCGTTGGAGATTTAAGATTATGGAAAACAAGAAAAAAACGGTTTCGGAATTAATGGAGCTTGAGAATCAATATGGAGCTCATAATTATCACCCGCTGCCGGTGGTACTGGAACGTGGCAAAGGTGTCTTTGTATGGGATGTGGATGGAAAAAAGTATTACGATTTTCTGTCGGCTTACTCAGCCGTAAACCAGGGTCATTGTCATCCGAAAATTATAAACGCTTTGATAAATCAGGCAAAGAAACTAACCCTGACTTCGCGGGCATTTTACAACAGTCAGTTGGGTGTTTATGAGGAGTTTGTGACCCGGTATTTTGGTTACGACAAAGTACTGCCCATGAATACCGGTGCCGAAGCAGTGGAAACCGCCATCAAACTTTGCAGGAAATGGTCCTATAAGAAAAAAGGACTGGATGAAAACTCGGCACAAATCGTGGTCTGTCAGAACAATTTTCACGGTCGTACCACCACGATTATTTCTTTTTCTGTTGATCCCGAAGCATACAGGGATTACGGCCCGTTTACTCCCGGTTTCATCGTGATTCCGTATAATGACTCAGCCGCACTCGAAAAAGTATTGAGTAGAAACAATGATGTTGCCGGTTTTTTGGTAGAACCGATTCAGGGCGAAGCCGGTGTCTATGTACCCGATGCCGGATATCTGAATAAATGCTATGCCCTTTGTAAGAAACACAATGTGTTATTTATTGCGGACGAAGTACAGACCGGAATAGCACGAACCGGAAAATTGCTCGCCTGCGATTACGAAGATGTTCATCCCGACATTCTGATTCTTGGAAAAGCTTTATCGGGAGGCGTATATCCTGTTTCTGCCGTGCTTTCCAACCACGAAATTATGGATGTCATTCACCCGGGACAACACGGATCGACTTTCGGAGGAAACCCGGTAGCTGCAGCCGTTGCTATTTCGGCATTGGAAGTAGTCCGCGATGAGGAGTTGGCAAAAAAAGCCATGGACCTGGGCGAAATATTCCGCAACGAAATGCAAAAATTGGTTGATACATCAAATCTGGTACTGTCTGTTCGCGGTAAAGGATTATTAAATGCTGTGGTTATCAATAACGAAGGTCATGAAAATCTGGCCTGGGACATTTGTATGAAACTGAGCACAAACGGCTTGCTTGCCAAACCGACTCATACCAATATCATACGCTTTGCTCCACCTTTGATTATTACCCGGAAGCAATTGCTGGAATGTACGGAAATCATTAAGAAGACCATAAGAGAATTTGAATAAAACAAACGAAGGCGGATCAAAATCCGTCTTCGTTTATTTTATTGTACATCAATAAATTGCTCACTGCTTTTCAAATCGGAATATTTCTGAAACCCAGCTTTAAAAGATTTTATTTTCCCCCTGAATTATTCGTTCAGTATTTTCCGGTAAATGCAGGTAGTATTCTGACAAACTTTACAGCCGTACTCGTGGTGTTTCAGATTTTTACCAATTCCAATGATGCCACTGACTGATTTACGCGGTGTCATTAAGCATGAATCACTGAGCGTAATCCCTGTGGGGTTTTCACCAATCAATTCAAAAAGAGCTGCCTGATCCGAAAGTGGCCAGTTACAGTAGCCGGGACTGTAACGGTTGGAAATTTTAAGATGTTCCCTATGAAATGATATTTTTAGTTCTTCCTGAATTTTATCAATGGCATTTTCTACTGTCAACGAACCGATTGCATCAAGAATATATGCTTCCATGATGTCGCCCTGCTCATTCAATGCGTTTGTCATTCGTGTAAAATCTTCACCGGCTGTACAAAGAAAGAGCGCAGCAAGTGTGGATTCTTTGATATAACGGCACACCTGACTACCCGGGTTTAATGCTGTATTTTCAATGCTGATTGTGCCAGTTTTTACATTCAAACTCTCAATTTCTTTAATAATGTAACCCCCGTTAATTCCGGTATCGAAGTTTAATTCTTCAAGGATTTCGCGAATAAAAATCACAGCCGGGTGTTCTTCTTCCAAATCTGTTGATTTAAGGAAATCAAGTACCTCGGCGATAGTCGGAGCAACTTCGGTGAAAGTGAAATGATAAGATTGAAATTTCGACATAGACCCCCAACCCCCTCCCGCATGCGGGATAAATTGCGAGGGCTTTAAAATTAGTTTTATTAGTAATAATATTTCGAAAACTCACATACCCAAATTCCCCTTTAGGGGATATCGGGGAAATTTTCCACAGTTTCAAGAAAAGCACGAATGTTGGCCTCGGGAACAAAAGGAGGCAAATCGCAACCGCTTGAGATGACGAAGTTTTTGTATCCAGCTGTTTTTTCGAGCAAGTCATGTGTGGCTATCCTTACGGATTCTTCGGTTCCCTGTTTGAAAACACCGACAGGATTGAGATTCCCCAAAAGAATAACATCCGGCGGACATTGTTTCAGGGCCACTACCATGTCAATGGCATTACCCAAATGCAACGCACGGGCTCCGCTATCGAGCATGGCTTTGGTACAATGTCCCGTATTGCCACAATTATGCAAAATTACAGTAAAACTTTCATCCTGCACCACATCTACGATTTGTTTAACAAAATCAGAAGAATAGATCCTGCAGTCATCGTCCGAAAGCAGGCCTGCAGCTGGCTCGGCAATGATTACGCCCTGCGTGCCGGAGGCTTTTAATGCTTTACAATAATTCAGGAGATATTCAGTGCATTTCGACAGAAGTTGCATCACAGTATCTGGATCGATATAAATGGCCACCATAAGTTCGGAAAGGTCGTATAACCGTCCTGCCAACGAAAATGGTCCGATACAACCCGAAAAAACGGGTTTGTCTTTAATGTTTTCGGCTGCCAGTTTGTTTGCCAACAAATAGGCAGGGACGCGTCCTTTCTCCAAACCGGGAATTTCGAGGGTATTTACGGATTGAGCATCTGAAACCAGGCGGCCAATCACTGAAGGCACTTCATGATCGTGCAGCATGATTCCAGCACCAAACGCTTCGGCTTCGACAGTCAGATCCATGATGACTGTACAGGCTGTTGTTTTAAATTGTTCCGAAACTGTTTTTATTGCCTGAAAATGAACATCTCCGTCAGTTACGGCATCTCTCACGCAATTTCCGTTACTTTCAATGCCCGGATGAGTCATAATGGGCATTGCAATCCTTTTTTCACTTTTTAAAATAGTATCTATCCAGTTTTGCATGTATTGATAAGTTAATTTGAAAATGTGCTAATTTGAAAATGAAAAGAATCAAAGAATTACAATTCATTCAATACCTCAGAATTAGTTTAACACAACAGTAGTATTGTCATTTTAGCTCGCCAATGAATCCAACCATTGAATTCCTTCCTGAGGATTTTTTCCATAAGCATCTGCACCAATAGAGATGGCAAATTCTTCTGAAAGTGGTGCCCCTCCGACAATAATTTTTGTTTCGGGTAAAGCAGTTCTGATTGCTTCAATCACCGGTTTCATATTCACCATGGTAGTGGTGAGTAATGCCGAAATTCCTACTACTGCGTTGGGGTTTTGTTTCACGGCTTCCAAAAACTTCTCGGTTTTCACGTCGATGCCCAGGTCAATCACTTCCCAACCGGCACCTTCGACCATCATACTAAAAAGATTTTTACCGATATCGTGCAAATCACCAAACACAGTTCCGATGATAAATGTACCTTTCCGTTTCACCGAACCATTTGCAAAATAAGGTTTTAAATGCTGCATGGAAGCTCCCATTGCCTTTGCCGACAACAACATTTGCGGAACAAATATTTTGTTTTCGCTGAATTTCTGACCCACCTTATTCATGGCTGTGATCAAGGCTTCGTTTAAAATATCTGTAGGCGTAATTCCCGCTTCCAAAGCTTCTTTTGTAATCTCATCGGCTCCCGGAAGCCCTTTCATCTGAGGTGGATAAGGTGATGCCAGATTGATTTTTCCGAACTCCACACATTCGGCCAGTTTTTCTAAATAATTTGTAGTCATAATATTTATCTTTAATGTTTATTTCTTATTATTTGCTTCGCAGATATTACTACGTGATATTATTTCATGATATTACTTCGCTGATATTATTAAAAGATATGATTTCATGATATGATTAATAAGATATGATTTCATGATATGATCTACGTTGATATTACTTCGAAGATATTAGTTCATATCAATAAAATTCATATCGACGAAGTTAATATCTTTTTTAAAATCATATCGACGAAGTTAATATCGAGGAGTTAATATCGACGAAGTTAATATCTTTTTAAAATCATATCGACGAAGTTAATATTATTTCCCGTTTAAAATTTGTTCTCCATAATAACTTCCGTACGAAATAATTACGGATGAAACGAAAAGGGTGAGCAATGCCAGGATCAAAAGATGGTAGGTGCGTTTCGTAACCTGTTTCCATTCTTTCATGATCAAACCCACCACGTAACTGAAAAATATCAGCATCGACATGTGTAATACCCAACTGATAAACTGGAAATTACCCATTTGCACGTGTCCCAATCCGTAGAAAAAGAACTGTCCGCACCACAAAGTCCCCGCCAATGCCGACCAGAGCATATTTTTAAACCTCAGCCCTGCCGGGATTCCACCGGATTTTGTAAATTCTTTCAGCGTTTTATCCCTGATTCCCAAAATAACAAACCACACCAGATTTACCACAAAACAACCCGAGGTAGAAACAATCATTTTAGCATTTCCTTCAAAATTTCCGGCACCGTATTTTGCGGCCATATCGGCAATGGGTTGTCCGGCTTCGAGTGAAATATTAAAAACTGCAGAGAGTATTCCTGCAATGATCGCAAGCGTTAATCCAACTTTCATATTAAAATGAACTGCGTTTTTCAACCCGCCCAAATCACGTTCTTTTTTGAAACCTGCAAAACCGCAAAGCGATACTCCAACGACAGATAAAATCATACCAATAAGTACGATTCCGCTACCGGGACGTGAAAAATATTCGGCTACCTGTCCTCTCATCATGATCGGAGTCAATGTTCCCAATACTGCCGATATACCAATTCCAATGGTATAAGTGAGTGAATAACCTATATTCCGAATAGCATAACCGAACGACATTCCACCAAAACCATACACACCACCCAACAGAAACGCGCTCCAAAATGCAGTTGTTGGTGCATTTTTCAAAATATAAAAAAATTCCGGAACGGTAAAATAACCAACTACCAATGGCATAATAAGCCAGGCAAAAGTGGCCTGTACCAACCAAAATGTTCCCCACGACCAACGTTGTGTTTTGTGGTTGGGCAAATAACAGGTCGAAGCCGATGCTCCGCCAATTGCATGTAACAATGTTCCGAGTATGGGATTAGATTGAACCATCTATTTATTTACTATTTAATCATTTACAATTTATTTATATACAACTTGCCTACCGCAGACAGGTTTACGTTCGTGAATCTCTCACTTCAAATTTTACCTCTTACCTGGGATTGGGTTCAGGGCCGAGGTCAATCCAGGTGAAATATTTCTTCCATATCCGCCCAGAATTCTCCGACATTGCATGTTTCAATGGGCTCCATCAACGGTTTCACCACATCCCACCATCGTTGTGTTTCAGGATCGGCAGCCATGATGGCCATATCACCATCGAAATCATCACCTGCATACTCGAAATAGGCAAACAACAAATTATCTTTTTTAAAAATGGAATAATTCTGTATATGACAAGCTGTTATTGTTTTCAAAACACCCGGCCAAACAGCTGCATGCTCCATTACGTATTCTTCTGCACCTTCGGGTTTCAGGTGAATTATTTGTCCAAAACGCTTCATCTTTATTTACAATTTATTTATTTACAACCTGCCTACCGCAGGTAGGCTTACAATTGGATTTATGAGTTGATTGCATCAAACAATGCCTTGATATTTGCCGGTGGGATATCCTGTAAAATTGCTTCGTGACTGGGTGAAATAATCAATCCGGTGGGAAATAATTCTTTCAACTCGAGCACTTTCTGTGTTACCTGTCCGGGCGTTCCGTTTACCAGTAAATGTTGTGCATCCACACCGCCACAAAAAGCTGTTTTCCCGCCAAAATGGGCTTTCAGATTCGGCGCATCCATGTCCTGCGCCAATGCCTGAATGGGATGCAGAACATCAACGCCCAATTCAACCAAATCGTTGATAATCGGAAAAATAGAACCACAGGAATGATGAATAACCTTCAGCCCATAACTTTTTGCCTGATCTATCAGTTTCTTTGTTCCGGGAAAAACATACGACCGCAGCGAATCCGGATCGACCATCAAACCATATTGACTTCCAAAATCATTGCCAATCAGGACGGCATCCAGATAACCTTTGGTAGCTTCGTAAAACAATTCGTTGGCCTTCAGATAAAATCCGGTGATACGGTCAATCACAGCCGTAAACATATCCGGATTCATCAACATGACCATCAATGCTTTTTCCATCCCAAAAGCCGCACAGGCATCCTGAAAATGAGCACTCCACATCACTCCCATGCGCACATAATCCGGATCGATGGATTGCGCAAGCCGGCGCGACTCTTCTACGTCCAGGTATTTTGCCGGATCGGGCCACGGAAATAAATCCACATCGGCAGGATCGTCAATATCTTCGAAAAATCCGGGAGCAGTCAATGTCCTTTCATCCGGTTTGTCATCGTGCGAAACCTTGGCAAATTTAAATGCACAGGCAATGTGATTCGATGGAGGAAAATGATACGGTACTTCGATGGGATAAATATCATCGTCCAGCAACACTTTTAATTCGTCCACAGAACCAACTTTGAAAAAGTCGAACAAACCCTGCTGCGCAGCCGGCACCGGCAAACCCAGCCACGAAGCCGGACGATCGACCGGTTGGTTGGCAATGGTGGCGTAAAAACGTTCTTTGTGAGTCATTTTTTTATTTGCAATTTATTCATTTACAACTTATTCATCTACAACTTTCCTGAGGCAGGCATGATTACATTTGCATGACTATTATAATGGTCAATTGAAGATTAAATACATCGAAATCATAACAATTACCAATGCTATCCAGGCAATTTTCACCGAACGATCAACTTTAATGGGTTTATAATCCAGTGTTGTAACTGATGCACCGGCTATTTTGTCGAGCAAAGAAAAGACAAAAACAAATGCCGATAAGATTACAAAAATAATAAAAGAAACGTACAAAAAATGAATACCGTTAAATATAAGATTATTGTAGTACATGATACCGGTTGCAAGGCTAAATAATGTTCCGGCAGAAAGTACCCAATTGATGGCATTGCGTGAAGTTTTTTTCCACAATACGGCAAACAGAAATGCTACTGACATAGGTGGAGCAATAAATCCAAGCACCGACTGGAAAATATTGAAGAAACTCAGGCCCTGAATATATGTAATCCCTATGGCCAGAAAAACCGAAAGAATTGCTCCAACCAGTACAACATAACGGCCTATTGTTTTAATTTGCTTATTATCAGCATTGGGTTTGTGGTATTTCACGTAAATATCCATTGTGAAAACAGTACTCAACGAATTGAGTGCTGAACCCACTGTGCTAATTAAAGCTGCCAGCATCACCACAATAACCAATCCCAATAATCCGGTTGGGAAAACCGATTTAACCAGTTGCAGATAAGCGTCGGTGGAATTTGTCAGATTCGGAATTAGAATGAAAGCTAAAATTCCCGGAAGTATAAACAACGGGATATCAATAAGTTTCAACCAGGCTACGAAATTTGCTCCCATCTGCCCATTTTTCAGGTTTTTTGTTCCTAATACGGATTGAACCATGGATTGATCGGTACACCAGAACCAGACACCCATAATAGGATAACCCAGCACTATGGCTAACCAGGGAAAATCCTTATCTTCGAGCGGTTGAAGCAGTTTCCAGTATGATGCCGGTGTTGCGTCAATGACAGTTCCGATCCCGCCGGCTTTGGAAACAGCCATTACCACCAGCAAAACCGAAACGGCAATTAACAAGAGCATTTGAAAAACGTTGGTATAAGCAATGGCTTTCAGTCCGCCGGCCATGGTAAAAGCAGCCGATATTAACACCAGAATGACAATGCATAACCAAAGCGGAATATCCAGTATCTGTGCCATAAAAACACCACCCGAAAACAAAGTCAGTCCCAGCCACGAAATAATAATGGTGATAATGGTGTACCAGGCAATATATCGTTGCGTGGTGTTTCCAAACCGTTTACCCATGTATTCGGGTAAAGTCATGACTTGTGCACCCAGATAACGCGGTGCAAAAACAAAGGCCAATAACATAATAAAAAGAAAGGCATACCACGAGAAATTTCCGGCCACAATACCACTTTCGTAACCGCTACTGGCATTCGCTATCAGCATAGACGGACCGACGTTGGTTCCCCACATGGTTAATCCGATGGCAAACCAGCCCAGGCTTTTATTGGCAAGAAAAAGATTGTCGCTCTTGTTTTTCTTACTGAAACTTGCCCAATAAGCAATTCCCAATAACACAACTACATAAATGACTATTACAATAATATCCGGTGAAGATAATTGAATTAATTCTTTCATTAAGTATTTTATTTTTTAAGGTAAAAACTTTTTCCAAAGTTTTTACCTTTGGATAAGTTGTAATATCGCGAAGCTAATATCAATGAAAATCATATCAATGAAATTAATATCAACGAAGTTCATATCTCTGAAATCATATCAACGCAGTTAATATCTATAATATCATATCAACGCAGTTCATATCTATTTTTTAAATCATATCAACGTAGTTAACATCATCTGTATCTTTCAACAATTTTCATCGCCTGCTCAATTTCTTTTTCCGATTTGAAATCGACATTAATATGCAGGCCCTGATTGCCTACATTATCTAATAATGGTTCCAGTTCATCGAGTGTAACCCAGTTTGCCATCACCGATTTCCCTCCGGCCAGAATTTTTCTGTACAAGTCGTACCACTGTGCATTTCCTCCCTGTGGTTGTCCGTAACCCGGAGTCCATTGTACTGCATTCAGATTTTCGAGTTCCAAAACGGCATCCAAATGTCGAATGGCATCCACACCGTCCAGATGGTAAAGTGTATAGTCAATATGATTACACTGTTCCTGTAGAAAGGGCTTACAGAAAGTTCTGAAGTCATCTTCCGATATCATGATTGAAATATCACTCTGTAATTTCGAAACCTTGCCGGGTGCCCATAAGGAGAAATAACAGAAAGCCATTTCGCCATCCACATTGATGATGTCGTAAATCTCATTGAAAACCCTGAAATAGATCTTGTTTATTTCCTGTAATTGCTGCAAGGTATTTTCGGGATCCATAATCAGGTCCATCAACACATTATCAGATCCTTTCGGGCTTGCCAACACGTCCAGTCCTTCAACCAGATCGGGACAACCGATCCTATAATTTCCCTGCGACTTTTCCTTGCACGCTTTCAATAAATCCTTGTGCAAATGCCACCATTTATTATTTTCATCAAAAATGATGCGTCCGTCAAAATCTGCATTTTCACGTATCCAGATTGTATCATCCCGTCCTTCGAGGTCTGCACCAAGTATGGCTGCCAGCGAACCGGGTCCCAATTGCGTATTGGCAACCGGCAAAATATCGGCCATATAGGAATTTCGAGACATGGTATAATGCAGATAATCAGCACGCCATTGCGGATCGAACCAAAACTGGTTCATATCTTTATGCGGCGGTGGCGGCATAATATTTTCGTAAGGAGCCCCCTCTTTTACGAGATGTTCCCACATGGTCAGCACGATGCCTTTCTGGTTCCACCAGTCGGTATAATGTTTTTTTGTTTCTTCAAAATTTGTTTTCCACATAATATCAAATAGATAATAATCCCAAAAAGGGACCTAAATTACTTTCGTTTTCTAAAACTTTCTAAACTCTGATTATTTTTCAAATAATTTGTCTTTAAGCCCATTTATGGGTAATTTACTTCAATTATTTTTTCAAGATCCATTTCGTCCGTGCAATTCACATCTTCGGGATACAGAGGTATTGATGCACCGTATTTCACAAAGACCGGCATTTCGTCGAGCGGAACCTCCACATTTTTCAACCAACGATTGCCTTCAAAAACTTCGCGGGTAAAAAAATGCACCCATTTTCCTTCAGGCAAATATATATCGCGTTTGTTTTCGGAATTCATTACCGGCGCAACCAGCATATTATCACCAAAATAATATTGATCGTCAATCTGACGACAGGTTCGGTCATCTGGATGATGCAATATTAAAGCCCGTAACACCGGGAAACCAGTTTTTGTGGTTTTTTCGCTCTGCTGCAAAATGTAAGGAATCAGTTTATATCTTAACTTCCACCATTTCTGAATAATATGTGCCACTTTCGGATAATGCCAGGGCTCCCGTTTGTGCGAACCATGATAACGAAGGTGGGACGAAAAGACACCGAATTGTGTCCAGCGGACGTAAATATCGTCGGGCAAAACGGAATTCATAAAGTTTGGAACGCCGTGAAAACCGGGTACATCGTGACTCCAGAAACCAAATCCCGAAAGTCCGAGTTGCAAACCGCCCTTGAGCGAACCCGCGAGCCCGTCCCACGAGCAAGCCGAATCGCCGCCCCAGTGAAGCGGATATCGCTGACAACCGGCCCAACCGGCTCTCGCCCAGATAATGCCGTCGCCTGTTACTTCTTTAGTCACTTCGTAAGCGGCTTTTTGGTATAATAAAGGATAAATATTGTGCAATTTCCCGGCCGGCATATTGTGATATGCTGCGTCGAGGTGAATGTCTTCGCCAAAATCAGTCTTGATGCAGACCACACCCATTTCGAGTAATTTACGGAGCAAATCTTTGTACCATGCTGTTGCTTTGTCGTAAGTAAAATCAATCGTGCCTGCAAAATCCTGCACACTGAAGTTTGACGAACCGGACAGATTCCGCTCACTCTTACTGATATAATCATTCGCATCGGCTTCTTCGTATTGAAGCGCTTTGTAGGAAATATAAGGCAACTGCCACAGACTGACACGGAAGCCGTTTTTCTTCAGATTCTGAATGAATTTCTCCGGATTTGGGAAACGCTCGTCGTTGAATTTCCATTCGCAGAGCCAGTCGGTTTCGAACCAACCGGTATCCAAATGAATCACGTCGCAGGGAAAATCTTCTTTGCGCAGGCGTTCACAGATTCCGTTCACCTCATCGGCCGAAAAATAAGTCATGCGGCTCATCCATACCCCGAAACTCCAGAGTGGCGGCATAGTTGGGAAACCTGTCAACTGACGATAACCGGATAAAATTTCTTCGGGCTTATCACCGTCAATTAAAAAGAAATCAATCACCGGTTCTTCCACCATCACCTGCGCCGAGCGTGTGGAATGATCGGCTAATGAGAATTTTGCAAACGAAGTAGTATGCAGAAACATGCCGTAGTTTTCGGAAGACATGTAAAACGGAATATTTTTATAGGTACGGCGGTTGTTTACGCCCTGTCCATCCTGATTCCGAAGTTGGAAAGTTTTACCCGATAAATCCATTTTTGTAAAACGCTCACCGGTGCCGTAAAAACATTCATCTGATTTAGCCTGCAATGAAAAAGTGGCACGGTGTGGCTTTTCGTTTCGCTCCACAAAAGCCAGTGCAAAGGCATCGTGCCGGGTCGGTGAAAACATATCGTAAGCGGAAAGTGCGATTTCCTTTTTTCCATCCGGAAAAAAACTCAAATGAATGGTTTCATCAGGTGCCGGCAGCAAATCGCTCCACCACTCAATTTCAGGTTGTTGAAAGCCAAAAACCGCTTTTTTCTTCCCGGTTTTATCTTTCACGATCCATTCAAGGTCATTTTTCTCATATGACAAAGGGAATTCCTCAAGTTCAGGAGCTAATTCAAGCATCTCTGAATTTTCCATAACCGGCTCACCAACAGCCATAGATATACGCAGTATTTTATTGCCGTAAGCTTTTATACGAAGTACAAAATTCTTTGCCGGCACTGACAAATCGGGGGTTATTTCATTGGAATTGTTTTGTTTTTGAAAAGGAATAGTGACGAAGATCTCACCGTTTTTTTCGTCGATACCGGTTGGGGAGCAAGCCCGCCAAAGCCGGTCGCCCTCATCGAGTCCGGTACTGAAGTCCAGAAAATCAAAAAGTTGGTAATTGGTTTGTTGCATATTTTTTCAGACAATAGAATCAAGAGTAAAGAACCAGGACAATCAATTCATTTTTAATTCATTTTTCATTTTATCAAAAATTTCGCCTAATGGCTAATATCAGCAAAGCTTAATATCTTCCGAAGGACAATTATCGCGAGCAACGGGAGCAAATATCAACGTAGTGGTTCAAACACCACCCAAGTAGTTCCCTTTGGTGCATCTTCAATACCTTCCTGATATTTACTCATGATGGCGTTCCATTCGTCAACACGCGGATTATTTTCAGTTGTTTTGGGATTTAATTTATTGAGACTTTCACCTTTTGGGATGCTGATAATCAACATCAATTGCCTTCCGTTACGGAAAACCAAAACCTGTTGAAAGTCCGCATTGCAAAAACCGCTTGAAACTTCCGGCCATTTTTCGAATTGAGTCCGGTGATATTCCATATATTCGTTTTGCAAAGTTGTGTCTTCTACCAGGCTGGCAGTCATGATGGTATGATCCCATTCTTTTGCCGGTTTTTTATTGCAATATTTTTGACGATTGAAATTGTAAAACGGTTTGTCGTAAATTTTCAGAATAATGTCCGGATATTTTTTTTCGATTTGAGTTTTCAAAACTTCAATATCATTAAACTTGCTGTATAAAATCCAATGGCTTTTCCATTTGTAAAGTGATAACGGATCTATCTGATTATTTTTGCAAAGTTCGGTCAGCATCGCTGAAGACAATTGATTTTCTTTATCGATTATTTCAAGTACTGAAGAATTATCCGCTTGTTGTTGGTTGCAAGCCGGTACAATCAGGAGAAAAACGAATGAGAAAAACAGAATAAATTTACGCTTCATATATTATGGAAAGAATTTGTGATTTTTTGAAAGTACAAAATCAGCATCAAGTAAATTAGACAAAACTGAAGAAACTTGTATTACAATTTGACGTTTGAAACAGGTTTATGTACTATACACCAAATTTATTCTTTTTTAGTTTTTCCCATTCATTCAGCAAACTCAACGCGAAAAACAACAAATTTGGACAATTTTAGTCCTGGGACGCGACATTCACTTAAACTATTTTTTGTCAGCACTTTACAACTATTTTGTTGTATTTTAATTCCAGAAAAGTTAACTAATTATTGTCCGAAAAAAATGCAGTTTTTATAATTCTTAGTTGTTAATACTTAATTTATTACTTTCATTTTCATTATTCAGTTTTTTTTCCGAAATTTGCAGACTTAAAAATACGTTTCAAAAGGTAGTAATTTTAAGTAAAAACATAACGTGAAAGAGACAAAGTACATTTTTGTGACGGGTGGCGTTACATCATCACTAGGCAAAGGAATAATTGCAGCATCGCTAGGTAAATTATTGCAGGCCCGTGGTTTTAGGGTAACAAATCAGAAACTGGATCCTTACATCAATGTGGATCCGGGCACACTTAATCCTTATGAACATGGTGAGTGTTATGTGACTGTTGATGGTCATGAAGCCGATTTAGACCTTGGTCATTACGAAAGGTTTCTTAATGTTCAAACCCATCGGGCCAACAATATCACCACCGGTCGCATTTATCAGAATGTGATTAACAAAGAACGTCGTGGTGATTATCTGGGAAAAACAGTACAAATTATCCCGCATATTACAGACGAAATTAAACGCAATATTAAGTTACTGGGTAGCAAAGGTGAATTCGATTTTGTGATTACCGAAATCGGAGGTACTGTTGGTGACATCGAGTCACTGCCCTATATCGAAAGTGTTCGTCAGTTGAAATGGGAGATGGGTAAAAACTGTCTGATTGTACATTTGACCTACGTTCCCTATTTAGCAGCCGCTAAAGAGCTGAAAACCAAACCAACTCAACATTCGGTAAAAGCCTTACAGGAGCAAGGTGTTCAGGCCGACATCCTGGTATTGCGCACTGAGCATAATATATCCATGGAAATCCGCAAAAAAGTGGCGCTGTTTTGCAATGTCGAAACCAGTGCGGTGATGCAATCCATCGATGTTCCGACCATTTACCGGGTTCCAATGAACATGCAGGAAGAAAAGCTGGACGAAGTTGTACTGACCAAAATGGGATTTGATTTGACCAAAACGCCCGCTGCTGACATGGTCAAATGGATAGAATTTGTTGAAAAACTCGAAAACGCTACTGAGATTGTCCGCATAGCCATAGTTGGAAAATACGTCCAACTACCTGACGCGTACAAATCTATCATAGAATCGCTGTTGCATGCCAGCGCCTACAACAATAAAAAATTAAAACTGGAATTGATTCTTTCGGACAAATTAACCGAAGAAAATGTAGAAAAAAAACTGTGTAATTTAAACGGAATCATTGTAGCACCCGGTTTTGGGCCACGTGGCATGGAAGGTAAATTTACAGCCTTGAAATTTGCCCGCGAAAAAAATATTCCTTGTTTGGGTATTTGCATGGGTATGCAAACAATGACCATCGAATTTGCACGTAATGTGTTGGGTTATGCCGATGCCAACAGTACCGAAATTGATCCGAACACGACTCACAACGTAGTGGATATTATGGACGAGCAAAAAAACATACTGAACCTTGGCGGAAGTATGCGTTTAGGAGCCTATAAATGTAAATTAAAAAAAGGTTCCAGGGCATTTGAAATATATGGCAAAGAAAACATAAGCGAACGCCATCGTCATCGTTTTGAATTTAATAATGCCTTCAAAGAAGAGTTTGAAAAAGCAGGGATGATTTGCAGCGGATTGAATGAAGAATCTGACTTAGTGGAAATCATTGAGCTGAAGTCTCACAAATGGTATGTTGGTGTGCAATTTCACCCTGAATACAGCAGCACGGTTGTAAAACCTCACCCCTTGTTTATCAGCTTTGTAAAAGCAGCAATTGGAAAATAATGCTCCCGAAGTCCCCCCGGGGGCTTTTTCAGGTTGGAGTAAAAAACAGATTTTAGAATATTATTGAAATTAATTTAAAAGTCGCCTGCGAAGGTTCGTGCGATAAATAAAACTTTATGGATAAAAATACAATTTATGGATTTGTGCTCATCGCACTGATTATTCTTGGTTTTTCGGTTTTAAACAAACCGAGTGAAAAAGAAATTGCCGACCAAAAGCGCGTGAATGACTCTATTGCATTGGTTCAACAAACCAAAGTAGAAACCGCACCTTTAACTGCAACGGAAAATAAACTCTCGCCTGATTCGGCTGCGAAATCCGACACTGCTTCAATTGCTAATGCTTTTGGTGATTTCAGTGCTTCTGCCATTGGCGAAGAAAAATTTTACACGCTCGAAAACGAATTATTAAAACTTACTTTTAGTAATAAAGGTGGTCGTATTTATTCGGCACAACTGAAAGAATACCGTACGCACGATTCATTGCCTTTAATATTATTTGATGCCCAGGAAAGTACTATGGGCTTTACCCTGGTGACTAATAATAACCGCGTTCTGAACAGTACCGATCTCTTTTTCGAGCCGGTTTCGGCTGTCACAAAAGATGCAAGTGGAAATCAAACCTTGATTTTACGCCTCAAAACTGCCGGAAAAGCCTATATTGATTTTGCATATACATTACCTGCCAAAAATTACATGTTAAGTTTCGGCATAAAAGCAAATGGAATGAATACCGTGATGCCTGCAAGTATAAACTCGCTGGACATGCAATGGGCTTCAAAGATTCGTCAACAGGAGAAAGGCCGGAAATTTGAAAATCAATATTCTTTAATTGAATACAAATTCGTAGCCGATGATATTGAAAAACTAAGCGAGAGCAAAGATGAAGAGAAAAAACTAACGAGTAAGGTTAAGTGGATCGCTTTTAAAGATCAGTTTTTCAGTAGCATTTTAATTGCAGACGATGCTATGAACTCTGTTACCCTGGGCACAAAAATTGAAGAAGAAAATTCGGGCTACCTGAAATCATACAAATCGGAGATGACGGTTCCGTTTGATCCAACTGGTAAAGAGCCTACTACTTTTCGCATGTTCTTTGGTCCAAACCGCTATAAAGTACTTGCAGCATACGACAAAGGCGTTAAAGCAGATGCAAAGCTTCAGTTAAACAATATCATTCCACTTGGTTGGGGAATTTTCGGTTGGGTGAATAAATATGCTATCATCCCAATGTTTAATCTCTTTAGTGGTTTTATCGGCAATTTTGGTATCATCATCCTCTTGATGACTTTGGTTATCAAGTTGGTTCTATCACCGTTAACGTACAAGTCATATATTTCGAGTGCTAAAATGCGGGTATTAAAACCTGAAATTGATGAAATTAATGCACGTATTCCAAAAGAGAAAGCCGTTGAACGTCAAAAAGCAACTTCCGAATTGTACAGCAAAGTGGGTGTAAGTCCTTTAAGCGGCTGTATACCTTCATTATTGCAAATGCCGATATTATTTGCACTGTTCAGTTTCTTCCCGGCAGCCATCGAGTTGCGTCAGGAAAGTTTCCTGTGGGCAACCGACCTTTCAACTTATGATTCAATAATGGAACTGCCTTTTACAATTCCATTTGGGTTTGGTAGTCATGTCAGCTTATTTTGTTTGTTGATGACTGTTACCAGCATACTTTACACAAAATTGAATATGGCAAGCACCAGTGGTCAGGAACAAATTCCGGGAATGAAATGGATGATGTACCTAATGCCGGTTATGTTCATGTTTATGTTCAATAGTTATGCTGCAGGTCTGAGCTACTATTATTTTATTGCAACTTTATTCTCTGTAATTCAAACCTATATAATCCGTGCTACTGTTGACGAAGAGAAGTTATTGGCTCAACTACACGCTAAACGGGCAAGTAACAGTAAAAAACCGGCTAAAAAAGGTGGCTTTATGGACCGTTTGGAGAAAATGCAAAAGGAACAACAAAAAGTTGTAAAAGGTCGCAAGTAATTTACAATTTGAACATTTACTATTTACCATTAAAAGCGCAAAAGGCAGGTTAAACTTTGCATTTTGCGCTTTTTCAGCTATAAAAAATGAACACATTAAGAAAATGAAAAAAATAAATTTATTATTTATTCCCGTACTTATTGTCTCACTGTTATTTAGTTCCTGTGCCAAAAGCAACCGTTTTACTATTGACACAGCAAAGAACCATGTGGAGGTAAAGATTCAACGTTTTGACAAAGATTTGATATCACTTGATACCACGCACTTAAAAGCCGGCATTGACAACCTCTATTCCCGCTACAAGGAGTTTCTCCCTGTATATACATCCGAAATATTAGATATTCCGGCTACCGATTCTTCAGGCGTCAGCAAATTATTCGTTCAGTTCCTCACCGACACTACTTTTGCTGCAGTGAATAAAAAAACGATGGAAACTTTCGGTGATGTTAGCGACATTGAAAAAACCGTTTCGAATGCTTATTCTTACATACATTATTATTTTCCGGAGGTGACACTTCCTGAAATATACTTTTTTGTTTCAGGATTTAACCGTTCGGTAATAATGAACGACAAATTTATTGCCATAGGAACTGATTTTTATTTAGGGAGTGATTTCGCACCTTACAAAGATTTCACTTATCAATATCTGTTGTATAATATGCGTCGCGAATCTTTGGCTACCGATTTGGTATCAGCCACACTTTTCAGAATGTTCGTCATGGACAATTCACAGGAACGCTTGCTGGACAATATGCTCTACCGCGGTAAAATCATGTATTTACTTTCTGTTTTTATGCCTGATGAGAAAGCAGAAGACATAATTGGCTATACTACAGAACAATGGAACTGGTGCAAAACCAACGAAAAAGAAATCTGGGCAGCCACCATCGATCAAAAAGATTTGTTTTCGACAGACATGATGCTGATACGCAAATATATGAACGATGCACCTTTCACTGCACCAATATCACAGGATTCGCCCGGCAGACTTGGTACCTGGATCGGTTGGCAAATCGTGGAAAGTTATATGAAGAAAAATGATAAAATAGGGCTACAGGACTTGATGAACGAAAATAATTGCCAGAAAATACTTGAAGAATCGGGGTATAGGCCGTAGGCGTTTTGCGTTTCCGGGTTCCGTGTTTGGGGGTTTGAAAAGTTTGAAGTTTGAAAAGTATCGCGTTATGTGTTAACGGATTGAAAAGTTAGACGTTTCGTGTTTCAAGTTTGCCGTTTAAATGGTTTGAAACGATTTGCATTTTGTCTTGAATCTTGGTTCTTGGTTCTTTGTTCTTGGGTTGGTGGCACAAAAAAAAGACCCATTCGCAAAACGAACAGGTCTTTTATAGTTTTGAAGTCAATTATACCGGACTGATTGCTTCTGAAGGACAAACATCGGCGCAAGTGCCACAATCTGTGCATACATCAGCGTCAATTACATAAATATCACCTTCTGAAATTGCGTCAACAGGACATTCGCTGATACATGAACCGCAAGCAATACAATCTTCTGAAATAACGTAAGCCATTTTCTTATTTTTTTTTGTTAGTACTAATTAGTTTTGCAAAAGTATAACATTTTCCATATCAAAAAAAATTTTTCCGGTTTTTTTAATCAAAAAACTGGAATATTTGATTTACAGTCGCTTTTCGATCGTTCATTTCGACCAAAAGACTCAAATTAAACTGCTGAATTTTAAATATTAAACTCAGGAAAACATTCAACTAAATAAATTTTATTTTTAGATTCATATTAGTTTTTCAATTGATTGAGAATTTTATTGCAGCATTCAGATTACAATGTTACTATTCTATTAATTTTCGATGAAATAACAATTAAATAAGACTGTTTTAGTATATTTGCACTCTATTAAAAAACGGAAATCTAAATCTTTCAATATCAGGATTGATTCGTTTAACAAATTTACACATAATTAAATATCAACAACTTATAATTATAATTCCCAAAACAATTTTGTTATGAACAATTCTTTTTTCAGCAAACTTACGCCTAAGGAACCTAAATTTTTCCCAATATTGAAAGAGATGGCGGATGTGATACTGGTTGCCTCTGATTTAATTATCGAATGTGTGCAAAAAACCGATCATGAATCAGCCATTGAGTATTACAAAATGATTAAAGTTCAGGAAAAAAAGGGAGATGCCTTGTCTGTGAAAATTTTTGACGAGTTAAATTCTACTTTTATCACTCCTTTTGATCGTGAAGATATTCACCATTTGGCCGACCGGCTGGACGATGTTACCGATTACATAAACAGTTGTGCCAAACGGATTGTACTTTACAACCCAAAACAAATGCCCGAAAAAGCGGTAGAGCTTGCCCGATTAATAAAAGAAGGAGCTGTATGTATTGGGAAAGCTGTAGACGAATTGGATGTGATGAAAAAGAATTCCAAGAAGATAAAAGGATATTGTGTTGAATTACATGATATTGAAAACAAAGCAGACGATGTGTACGAAAATTTCCTGATTGAATTGTTTGCAAAGGAAAAAGATGCGGTCGAAATTATCAAATTAAAAGAAATCATGTACGAGTTGGAGAAAGCTACCGATGCCGCAGAATATGTAGGTAAAATTATTAAAACGATAATTGTAAAGTACGCATAATAACTCCAACTAAAAAATGACTACTTTAAACCTTTTAATTACCATAATCGTATTGGCTTTGGTATTTGATTTTATCAACGGATTTCACGATGCGGCCAACTCAATAGCCACTATCGTATCAACCAAAGTATTAACGCCATTTCAGGCTGTTTTATGGGCAGCATTTTTCAATTTCGTTGCATTTTTCATTGCTAAGTATATCATCGGCGAATTTGGTGTTGCCAATACTGTTTCCAAGGCTGTATTTCCGAATTTTATTACCCTTGAAGTTATTTTTGCGGGTATCGTTGCAGCAATCATGTGGAATTTAATTACCTGGTGGTCGGGTATACCTTCATCCTCGTCTCACACATTAATCGGTGGTTTTGCCGGTGCTGCCATCATGAGCAGTGGTTTCGGTGCTGTTCAGAGTAATGTTATTATTATCATTGCATCTTTCATTGTTCTTGCCCCGTTGATTGGTATGATCGTTTCATCTTTACTGACCATAGTAATTCTTTATACCTTCAAGAAAGTCAATCCACACAAGGCCAATCTTTGGTTTAAACGCCTGCAATTGGTTTCATCAGGGTTATTCAGTATTGGCCACGGGTTGAACGATTCGCAAAAAGTGATGGGAATTATTGCAGCTGCTTTTGCTGTTTATGCTTTCCCCGGCGGAATACCCGCAGGTACGGAAGTAATTAATTACATGCCTGTCTGGGCACCGTTCGCCTGTTTTACGGTCATTTCCCTCGGGACAATGTCCGGAGGATGGAAAATTGTAAAGACAATGGGATCCAGAATCACTAAAGTAACACCACTTGAGGGAGTTGCTGCTGAAACGGCAGGTGCAATCACCTTATACCTTTCGGAAATCTGGAAAATACCGGTTAGTACAACACATACCATTACCGGTGCCATCATTGGTGTGGGTGCAGTAAAACGACTTTCGGCCGTACGTTGGGGAGTTACACGCAGCTTATTGGTAGCCTGGGTTTTGACTATTCCTGTCAGTGCTGCATTGGCTGCCCTGATCTTTCTGCTGTTCAAAGCAATCGTTTAATTTACCACAAAATATATAATCAGACAAAGGCGGATGTACTCATTCGCTTTTGTCTTTTGTTATAATAATGCTTAAATTCAGATATGGATATTTTTCATGTCTTTTTTTGTGCCAAAAAACTTAATAAAACAATCAAAAAAACAGACCGGAATTGCTCACAACGTTGTATTTTTGTAACAAATAAATTATTTGAAAAACCTTGAATTTAAAATGGTTATGAAAAAACGAATTATTCCTTGTCTGTTGACTCTTTCCCTCTTCATATGCCCGCTGTCATTATCAGCAAGTGTAAACCTTCCTACTGCTTATCCGAAAGATAGTCAGACCGATATGTTGGCTAAAAATGAATTAATTCAGGCACAGGAGGTTAGTGCAGCCGCCACTCCTAAGCTTTTAAAGAATCAACTCAATGAGGTTAAAGAAATTAAAGAAAACAAATCCACAAAAAAGGCATGCTGTTTTGGCAAAAAGAAATCGTATGCCCGTTGGTTTGCCGATTCTGAGATGCAACGTTTTCCCGAAGCCTGGCAACTGGATTACGGGAAAAGGCTTTACTTCGGGTACTCCCAAGGTGTTGGCTGTTCAGCTATGCTAAAGCTATGGAAAGCAACCGGTGATAAACGTTATTTTGATTACGTGAAACAATGGGCTGACAGCGTGATTTACAAAAACGGTGATATTCATTTATACACGCCCGAAACCTACAATTTAGATTTTATCAATTCGGGCAAAGTACTTTTCGACGTTTATAAACAAACCGGTGATAAAAAGTACAGGACAGCCATGGATCAGTTGATTGATCAGTTGAAAAAGCACCCGCGTACCTCTGACGGTGGCTATTGGCACAAGAAAATATACGAACATCAAATGTGGCTTGACGGTATTTATATGGCTTCGCCCTTTATGGCTCAGTATGGTGCAGAGTTCAATCAACCCCAATGGATAGACGAAGCTGTAAATCAAATCACGCTTTGCCAAAAGCACACCTACGATTCAATTACAGGACTGAATCACCATGCCTGGGACGAAAGCAAAAGTCAACGATGGGCAAATCCTGAAACAGGACTTTCGCCCAATTTTTGGGGACGCAGCATTGGTTGGTATTTTATGGCTGTTGTGGATGCCCTGGACTATATTCCGGCCGGACATCCCCGTCGCGGTGAACTAATTGCAATTATTCAGGGATTGGCTGATGCGCTCCCAAAATATCAGGATAATAACGGACTTTGGTACCAGGTGATTGATCAACCTGAACGTGAAGGTAATTTTCCCGAAGCTTCAGTTACAACGCAATGTATGTATGCTTATGCCAAAGCCGTAAATAAAGGATATATTAAGAAAAGTTACAAGCGCTTCGCAATCAAGGCATTTAACGGGGTCAAACACAATCTGATTAAAAAAAATGATGATGGGACATTGTCCTTAACGCGTTGCTGTGCAGTAGGTGGATTGGGCGGTAATCCTTACCGGGATGGAAGTTTTGAATATTATATTGGAGAAAAAATGCGCGATAATGATGCCAAAGCTACTGGTCCGTTTATTATGGGCTGCATTGAACTTGGGAAGTAAAAACGTTTCGCGTTAATTGGTTGATTAGTTAATTGGTTGATTAGTTGAATGGTTAATTGGTTGATTGGTTAATTGGTTGATTGTGGTTCAAAAAGAGTCATTTTTCCATTTTTTCATTTGCAAATTTGCAAATTTGCACATTCTTCCATTCTTTCATTTTCAAATTTTCAAATTGACACATTCTCAAATTGGCATATTTTCAAATTGACACATTTTCAAATCGTTCTCTTACTCAGCGCTTTGTCTTGGCTCTTGGATCTTGGATCTTGACTTCTGACTCCTGGTTCAAAAGCTTCGCATTAGATGTCAAAAAGTACAAACTCAAATGCAAAACATTAAATATCAAAAAAAAGAGTCTTACCGTCAAAATTAATACTGAGAAAGTAATTGATTTTTCCTTATTTTGCATATAATTGAATCTAATACTAATTAATACTGAATATCATGAAAAAAATTACTCTTTTTTCTATCATTGGAGTTGCGCTAATTGTAGCAAGCTCCCTGTACGCCAAAGATCAGCGAATATGGTCAGGTTCCACCGATAAACTTTGGGATTTACTCACGCCAAACTGGACAGATCCAAATTCACCACTATCATTTCTTCCCACAACTACCCTCGACAGTGCCACTGCCATTTTTGATGATTCTACCGATTCTTTAAAAGTTAAAGTCGTTGGCAGAATGATTGCCGACAGCATGCTGGTTAATTCTACAAAAAACTATTTGATCGACATTAATGCAACCGGCGCCGAAATTGTTGGCAACGGCATTTTAATAAAAAGAGGTACCGGAACATTCGAAATGAATGTAAAAAGCTCTTTGTTAGGAGGAACCATCATTTATGAAGGGCGCGTAAAAATGTACAACCAGGCCACTCCGAATATTTTTGGTGCCAAATTGTTATTTAAAGGTGGTATAGCCAATTTTGCAACGACTTCATCTTCAACTTACCCAAGTGTTTCAGTACCAATTGAAATACCAACCGGAGAAATTGCAACTGTGGAACTTTCGCGTTACAGCTTTTGGTCAAGCCCGATTACAGGGAGCGGAGATTTACAGATTAATGCCGGCGGTGAAAGAACTTATCTGGGGTTGAAAAATGTCGCACCGGACTGGAAAGCATTTACCGGAAATGTAAAAGTTGACAAATATGTTATGGCTGGAGTTTCTCCCGGTTTTTACGGATTAATTCTCAACACAAACAGAACATTTAAAGATTCACTTGATGGTTTCGGAATCGATTCAACTTTTTACAACCGTAAATTAATGCTAGGAACTGGCGTTACTATTGGAGCTGAATCAGGAAACCGCGCCTATGCAGTCGGAGAGTTGAATTCTGCTGACAGTACATCTCTGTTGGGTGGCTATTACAAAGATTCAACCACACCAAAATGTTATTATTTCGTTGGCGGATTGAATAGCGATGTTGTTTATCCCGGTAGAATTGGTTATATAGGATCAAAAGCTTACAATCAGGTTGGTATTATTAAAATCGGAACCGGTACCTACACCCTGACCAATAATAACAACATGATAACTTCAAGTATAGCAGTCAGAGACGGGCGTGTATTAATCTGTGACAAAAACATCAAAGGAAATAAGAATGGTGGAACAGGTTATGGCGTTTATGTCAGAAAAGCAGGAATAATCGGTGGAACAGGACGTATTGCTGGAACAGTTGATGTTTATGGTACTTTACAACCCGGAGCCGATGGCATTGGAACTTTAACCCTATCTGATTCAATTACCGCTAATCCATTGAGTATCCACGGAACGCCGTTTAAATATTCATTTACTTATACTAACGCAAGTGCAAAAGCAGCAACTTTTTCATTTCAAAATGGCGGTCTTCGGACAACGGATTTAATCCTTCGTGAAGGTTCAGTAAGTGAATTTGAAATTGCAAATGCAAATGCTTATGATAAAGTTAACTTAACAGGTAAAATCCGGTTCAGCAAAGACACAGTTGCTGCAGGGAAACCAAAACTTAAAATCAAACTGGCTGCCGGCTATAGCATTCATGACGGAGATAAATTTGAGATTATTAAAGCAAAATATTTAGATGCAACTTATTCTGATGGCTTTGATATAGAGTATCCTGCTGCAGATGGTGTAACCTGGTCGGTTGAAACAAAAGCAGACACGACAGTACTACCCAAAGAAGAATTGACTTTTACAGATCATGTTGTAACTCTTACAAATGCAGACTCTGCAGCTGTAACCGTTGTTACTACTGATTCTATGAGATATTCTTACAAAGTAGTTGTAACAGCACATGGTGGAACAGGTTTTTCTAAACCTTCCGTTGACAACAATATTTCCATCTATCCTAATCCTGCATTGGGTGAAGTGAATATCGTTTCGGCAAATGCAGCAATTTCTTCTATTGAAATAATGAACCTTCAGGGTCAGGTTATTTTAAGAAAAGAAGTTCGTTCAACCTTTACAAAATTGAATCTGGACAAACTCAGTACAGGTGTCTATTATGCAAAAGTTGTTACGCTCTCAGGGACAAAGGTCCAAAAGTTAGTGGTTCAATAATTTCTTGAGCTGACAACAAACAAATCCGAAAGGCTGTCTTCAAAATAAAAAGACAGCCTTTTTGGTTTTATGCAAAAAAAAAATCGACTTATCACAAAAATCAATTTCAAAAGTCTGACTGTCATTATTCAGAGTTAGCTTCTTGAAAATAAGTTTTAGATTTGCATTTATTTGATATTAACCTTAAACAACGATATCACAATGAGAAAAATTCTACTTTCAATTATCCTGATTTCACTTTCTACCTTTGCTGCCAATGCTCAAATCAAGGCATTCCCGGGAGCTGAAGGTTTTGGACAATTTGCAAAAGGTGCCAGGGCCGGAGTAACACCCGCCATTTATCACGTCACCAACCTCAATGATACCGGATCCGGTTCGTTCCGCGATGCCATCAGTCAACCCAACAGGTTCATCGTTTTTGATGTAGCCGGAATCATCAATATAAACGAACGTCTTGTTTTTTCGGGAAATCTGACTGTCGCAGGACAAACTGCTCCGGGTGACGGGATTACGGTTTACGGGAATGGCGTCTCCTTTTCCGGAGCCAAAGATGTGATTGTACGATATATACGTTTCCGCATGGGAAATAAAGGTGATGCAGGAAAAGATGCAGCCGGAATTGCCAACGGGAGTGATATGATTTTCGATCATATTTCGGTGGCCTGGGGACTCGATGAGAACTTCTCCATCAGTTGGGACGGTAAAGGAACTGAGCCCGGGAATATCACCATTCAAAAATCAATTATCGGTCAGGGAGTTATGGTTCATGCCTGCGGAGGTTTGATTCAGACTTCGGGTGGTGTGAGTATCCTGAAAAATTTATATATCGACAATAAAACACGTAATCCGAAAGTGAAAGGTTTGAATCAGTTTGTAAATAATGTCATTTACAACTGGGGATCGGAAGGCGGTTATATTTTAGGCGGCGATTCAGAAGGACCATCGTGGGGCGTAATCGAAAATAATTATTTCATCAAAGGGCCGAGCACGGGAGGAACAGATGCTTTTGTAAGGGGAAATGCCAATTTTCAGGTTTATCACAAAGGAAATTTTATCGATACCAGTGCCGATGGACAACTAAACGGAACTTTAGCTCCCGATAGTGTATTCGGACCGGTGACATTCGTAAACACCGTCGATGCATTCAACAGTGCACCAAAAAGTCATCCCGGTTTAGCTACAACAACAAGTGCGGCAGATGCATACAACTGGGTTATCGATAGCGTCGGAGCCTGTATTCCGGCACGCGACGAGGTAGATAAATACATGTTGAATGAAATGATTTCGCTGGGAACAAAAGGAGCGTTGATAAACGGTGAAGCTGATTTAGGACTGGTTAACAGCGTTGGTACTGTATTTCACGCGTCAAAACAAACCGATACCGACAACGACGGGATGCCTGATGTATGGGAAGAAGCTAACGGCTTGAATAAAAACGAGGCATCAGATGCATTATTGGTAGCCTCCGACGGATATCTGAACATTGAACATTACATCAACGGCATAACCGCTGGAACACCTTTCATTAAATATCCGACCTTTCCCTCTGGAAAGGCCATCAGCACGAACTCTATTACATTTCGCTGGACTAATAATGTAACAGATGCTGATTCAATTGTTATCGAACAATCGACAGATAATGTAAATTTCACTGAAATTGCGCGCATTGGTGCATCATTATCCGAATATAAAGTAAATGGATTGGCTGAGATAACCTACTATTATTACCGGTTGAAAACTATCAAGGGTACGCTTGAATCATTGTACTCGGATGTTTTAAAGGCAAAGACACTTGGAACTGCCGCTGCTCCCATTGCCTGTACCATTCCTGTACCTGCTGACAATGCATTAATCGCTTCGTTCACGCAAACCACACTAAGCTGGACAAACCTGACCGGAAACTTCGGTGGTGTACTTCACTACGATGTTTTCGCAGGAACTTCACCCGATTCAATGGTACTGGTTGCCGACAGCATTACGGGTGTTTCTTTTTCGCTCACTGTTCTTCCATCCACCACCTATTATTGGCGGGTAGATGCAATCAATTATTTCGGGAATCAATCAGGTGATTTATGGTCATTCACTTCGGGTAAAAAACCGGAGCGTGAAAAGGTTGCATACTGGCCTATGAATGAAACAGAAGGTCTGACAGCCGCAAATGATGTTTTTGGATTTGCAACTGCTCAGAATTTCGTACCTGCGTGGAGTGCAGGAAAAATCGGTAACGCGGTTACCATTTCAAGTAGCCCGACCAATGCCGCTTTGGTTCAAAGTCATTACGATGCCATCAGTCTGGGTGCCGAATCGTTCTCTGTAGAGTTGTGGTTCAAATCATCTGGAGGAGCTGTTGACTGGTATCTAATACATAAAGGAAGTCATGTGAAAAACACAACCACAGGCGCAACCGGTAAATGGTTTGGTATTCAATACAATAAAACAGGGAGCAACGACCGACTGACCTGGGGAATTGACGACGATGTAACAAAATCTTATATTGACATAAAACCGGGGTCAACCTATTTCAATAACACCTGGAACCATTTGGTATGTATCCGCGACATGGAAGCCGACAAATTATATGTTTACCTGAATGGCGTATTAAAGGGTTCGACAACTGATAATACCGGGAATATTGCTGAAACAGAGAATATTGTTTTGGGGAATACGAATGTTGCATTTATAAACGCTTTCGGTGGTTCTATCGACGAGGTTTCTATTATCAAGGGAGTTTTAACTGCCGAAGAAATTCTTGAAAATTATCAGACCGGATTGAAAACAGGATTCCGGCCAGTGTCTTTGGAGAACAACCTGAAATCATACCCGAATCCATTTAAAGATGAACTGACTGTTCAACTCCCTACACAACCGGAAGGTAGGGCAACGGTTGAATTTTATTCGGTTACCGGACAATTATCAATGGTAAAACAAGGAAATATAGTAAATAACAGCATTCATATCAACGCGTTGAACAGCCTGTCGAATGGCGTTTATATTTGTGTTATTAAAACTGCAAAAAACGAATCATACGCTGTAAGAATTTTAAAATAATCTAGTAATTAAACGATTGCTCTGTTTTAGAGTCAAATAACATTTGGCACTCATTCAGTGCAATCATTTAATAAAACCGCATTCAATATCCCATGAAAAAAATCACATTGCTGCTATGCCTTTTTGTTCAGTTCCTTTCCGCTCAACAAACCGAAACACAGTACCTTTCAGGAACAGGTTTGGGCAATGAAAAAGTCTGGAAATTCTATTGTTCGGCGGGTATGAACAGCGGGAAATGGAGCAAAATAAAAGTTCCATCCCAATGGGAACTGCAGAGCTTCGGGGAATACACCTACGGCCGTTGGTACAAAGCCGGACTGAAAAATCCAGGCATGGAACAAGGAATGTACGAATACAGTTTTTCGGTTCCGTCAACCTGGAAAAACAAACAAATTTCGATTATTTTCGAAGGAGTAATGACCGATACCGAAGTAAAAATTAACGGAGAGTTTGCCGGCGACATTCATCAGGGAGGTTTCTACCGCTTTTCGTATGACATAACCAATAAAATTAAAATTGGCGGGAAAAACAAACTGGAAGTAAAAGTGTCGAAACATTCGGCCAATAAATCGGTAAATGCAGCCGAACGCCGTGCCGACTGGTGGCTGTTCGGGGGAATTTACCGTCCGGTTTACATCGAAGCAAAACCAAAGATAAACATTGAGCACATTGCAGTCAATGCACAGGCAGACGGAAAACTGACAACCGAAGTTTTCACAACGCCCCTACCCGATCATTATTCACTTACAACGACTATTACAGCTCTAAAAGGGAATGTCCGTTTCGAATCTCAAATATCTGAATTAGCGCCAAATACCGAAAGTCAAACAATAAAAACCAACTGGAAAAAGGTTTCGGTCTGGACCCCTGAAACACCAAATCTTTATAACTTAAAACTCGAACTCCGGAACGAAAAAAATGAAATTGTTCATGTTTATTCCGAACGTATTGGCTTCCGCACGGTTGAATTCCGCCGGCAGGACGGTATCTATGTGAACGGTGTTAAGATTATCATGAAAGGAATTAACCGTCATTCATTTCACCCCGATGGCGGACGCACGACCAACCGGGCCATCAGTCTGCAGGATGCACTTTTGATCAAAGAAATGAACATGAACGCAGTCCGCTCACATTATCCTCCCGATCAGCATTTTCTGGAGATGTGCGATTCGCTGGGACTTTTTTATCTGGATGAACTGGCCGGATGGCAAAATGCTTATGACACACAAACAGGCGAAAAGCTCCTGAAAGAAATGGTTGTACGCGATGTGAATCATCCTTGTATTGTATTGTGGGATAATGGGAATGAAGGCGGCTGGAATGCTAAAATCGATAAATTATTTGCACAATACGATCCACAGAAAAGACATGTGATACATCCCTGGGCTGATTTCGATGGTCTCGACACGCATCATTATCCGGCATATCAAACCGGTATTGCCCGATTTAACAACGGCTATAAAGTATTTATGCCCGCCGAATTTATGCATGGGTTATACGATCAGGGACATGGAGCCGGGTTGGAGGATTTCTGGAATAAATACACCGACAGTCCTTTATTTGCCGGCGGTTTTATGTGGGCTTATTCCGACGAAGCGGTAAGACGGGTTGATAAAAACGGGATACTCGATTCGGATGGATATAATGCACCCGATGGCATAGTCGGGCCGTATCGCGAAAAAGAAGGAAGCTTTTACAGTGTTCGTGAAATCTGGTCTCCTGTTCAGATAAAGAAAATGATGATTACTCCTTCGTTTGATGGAAAAATAACAGTTTCAAATCATTATCTGTATACCCGCTTCAATCAATGCAGCATGAAATACCGGTTATATTCAATCGGTTCACCGTTTCAGGAAGCCACGAAGATATTGCTGGAAGAAGGAACGGTGGCATTGCCTGATTTGGAACCGGGTGATGCCGGGAAAGCCAGCATGCCTGTTTCCGATAAGTTTTTCAATGCTGACATTATGGAACTGGAAGCTTTTGATGGGGAAGGGAGATCCATTTGCAACCGTACCTGGCCGATTGCCCTGGCAGAAAAATATGTCAAAAAAGAAATGAAAAATATTGATCAAAGTGGAGAAGCAGGATTAACAGTACAGGACAGTCTGGTAACGCTGACAGCTAAAAACATTACGGTGAAATTCAGTACAAAATCGGGATTAATTACTGAAGTAAGGAATAAAAACAACAATATTTCGTTTGCTAATGGTCCCGTTGCTGTAGGCATGAAAATAAAACTGAAAGATTATAAAATCCGTCAGGAAGAAGACATAGCTGTACTTACATTTTATTATCTGGGCGGTCTTGATTCCATTCGTTGGGAAATGACACCCGCCGGATTGCTGCGCATGTCAGCCGTGATGCTGAACCGTCCTGCCGGCAGTGGTGGTTTCGACGATTCGTTTATGGAAGAAAATATCACTAATTTTGGGCTTACTTTTTCCTATCCCGAAGCGAAGGTTGAAGGGATGACATGGTTCGGTCGTGGTCCTTACCGGGTTTGGAAAAACCGGATTCCCGGAACAAATTACGGACTTTGGAATAAAGCATATAACAATACCATTACCGGTGAAAATTTCGAAAACATGGTTTATCCGGAATTCAAAGGCTATCATGCCAACTTATACTGGGCTTCCCTGCAAACCAAAGAATCTGCTTTCAGCGTTTACAGCGAAAGTGATGGTGTTTTCTTCCGCGTATTCACACCCGAAGAACCGAAAGGCAGACAAGAAGGTATAAACACCATGCCCGACTTTCCCTCCGGCGATATGTCTTTCCTTTATGAGATTCCGGCGATACGCGATTTCAAGCCCATTCCGCAACAAGGTCCGCAAAGCCAGCCCGGAATGATTCGAATAAAAAAAGGTGACGAAGGCATCTCAATGAAACTCTGGTTTGATTTCAGATAAAAAACAACAACCCCTAAACCCTGAAGCGGAATAATACTAGTATTTCAATGTTAATTAAGAAATTTTTCTTGAAACTCAAAAAAAACACATTATGGAAATTAAATCTCCAATAACTCACGTCTCCAAATTTTCCCTTAATTTATTCCGGTTTACCGGGAGGGAATTATGGATTGGTCTCTTTCTTATTTGCAATATAATTGGAGTCGCTCAATCAACATCGTGGCCTGCCGTAAATACCGAAATGCTACCGGGAACACGCTGGTGGTGGCTCGGAAGTGCTGTCGACAAAACCAATCTGACATATAATCTGGAAGAATACGCCCGTGCAGGTATGGGAACGGTGGAAATCACACCCATTTACGGCGTACAAAAAAATGAAGCCAACGACATTCAGTTTTTATCACCGAAATGGATGGAAATGTTGCAACATACAACTGCAGAAACCAAACGTCTGGGCATGCAAACCGATATGAACACGGGCACAGGCTGGCCATTTGGCGGACCGGAAGTGACTATTGAAGATGCTGCGTCGAAACTATTGATCAATGAATATCTGTTGAAAGGTGGCGAAGTCTTTTCTACACTTATTATTCCGGAAGAAAAAAACCAACAGGGAAAAGCTAAACTCAACAGGGTTATGGCTTACGACAAAAAGAATAAGTGCCTGGATTTAACTTCGAAAGTTGATACCCAAGGAAAGTTGAACTGGAAAGCACCGAAAGGAGAATGGAAAATCATTGCAGTTTTCACCGGAAAAACGCTACAAAAAGTAAAACGCGCAGCGCCGGGAGGCGAAGGCTATGTAATGGACCACTTTTCGAAAAAAGCGGTAAAAAACTACCTCGATCGTTTCGAAAAAGCCTTTGCAAGTACGAATACACCTTACCCGCATAATTTTTTCAACGATTCATACGAAGTTTACGGTGCCGACTGGACAGAAGATTTTTTCGAACAATTTTACAGCCGCCGGGGATATAAACTGGAAAATCATCTCCCTGCTTTTTTAGCAAAAGAAAGAACCGACGAAACTGCGCGATTGGTCTCCGATTATCGTGAGACCATGTCGGATTTGCTGCTCGACAATTTTACCCGACAATGGACAGACTGGGCGCACCTGCATGGAAGTAAAACCCGCAATCAGGCTCACGGTTCACCCGGAAATTTAATCGATTTATATGCTACAGTTGATGTTCCCGAATGCGAAGGTTTCGGATTGTCGGACTTGGGTATCAAAGGATTGCGCAAAGATTCACTGGTACGGAAAAATGACTCCGAGATATCGATGCTCAAATATGCTTCGTCGGCAGCACATATCACCGGGAAACCCTATGTTTCCTCTGAATCATTTACCTGGCTGACCGAGCATTTCCGTACATCTTTGTCACAATGTAAACCCGATCTCGACTTATTATTTTCGGCCGGTGTAAATCATGTTTATTTTCACGGGATGCCTTACTCTCCCAAAGAAGCCGCCTGGCCGGGATGGCAGTTTTACGCTTCGGTGAATATGTCGCCAAACAATACAATCTGGCATGATGCTCCGGCCATGTTCTCGTATATAACCCGTTGTCAGTCGTTTTTACAAACCGGTAAACCCGATAATGATTTTCTGATTTATTTACCGGTTTACGACGTTTGGCAGGAACAGGATGGACTTTTATTGCAATTCGACATCCATAAAATGGACAAACGCATGCCGAAATTTATACACATTGTTCAATCCATTTATAAAAGTGGCTACGATGTCGATTATATATCTGACCGGTTTATCCTGTCAACGACCTGTGTAAACGGGAAATTAGTAACCGAAGGCGGAAGCAGTTATGAGGCACTTATTCTTCCGGCTGTACATAAAATGCCGGTGGAAGTTCTGAAGCATCTTACAATACTTATAGAACAGGGTGCCAAAGTTGTTTTTATGGAAAATTATCCCGATGATGTTCCCGGTTATGAAAAATCAGAGAGCAGAAGAACTGAAATAAAAAAAATACTTAAGAAACTGGACAGCAAAGCCGGTTTTGACATTACGACGGTTCACCCATACAAAAAAGGGGAAATTATTACCGGAAAAGATTTTGAAAAAACCTTGCAGGCCGTGGGTAAAAACCCCGAAGAAATGAAGACCATATTTGGTTTAAGTGCGCTGCGCCGGTCGAATCCAGACGGTTATCATTACTTTATCAGCTCCTTGCAGGAAAAGGACGTAGACAATTGGATAACTCTTTCGGTACCGGCCAAATCGGCCATGCTTTTTGATCCATTGACCGGAGCAAGTGGAAAAGCCAACATCAGAATGGAAAACGGTAAAACACAGGTTTATCTGCAACTGAAATCGGGAGCATCATTGTTGTTGAAAACTTTCACACAAACGGATATCGATGCTACTGCATGGGAAGACTTGCTGGTTCCGAAAAAAATCATTGATTTAAATGCCAACTGGAATCTGCATTTCGATCAGAGCGAACCGAAGAATGAAGGTGTTTATCCGCTTGAATCGCTAGGTTCGTGGACAGATCTGGATATTCCGGCAGCAAAAATAAACCGTGGAACAGGAATTTACCGGACAACGTTTACTGTTGCCGATCTTGATTCTGACGAATGGGTCCTTGATCTGGGCGATGTCCGCGAAAGTGCACGTGTACTTGTAAACGGTGAGGCAGTTGCAACACTTTGGTCGGTTCCTTTCGAATGTAACATCCGTAAATTCCTGAAAAAAGGTGAAAACACGCTGCAAATTGAAGTCACCAACCTTCCGGCAAATGCTATCGCTGATTTAGACCGCCGCAAAGTGGAATGGCGGAAATTTAAAGAGATCAATTTTGTGGATATCAATTATAAAAGTTCAAATTATGGCAACTGGCAAACCATGCCGTGCGGATTGCTTGGACCTGTAAAATTGAAAATTCAATCGAAATTATAAAATCAGACCTAAAATAATAAACTATTAATAATGAAAAATATCCTGCTAAAATATTTATTTGCAATAACACTTTTATCACTTTCTGTCAGTTCACAAGGGCAAAAAGATTACAAATACGAATATTTGTACAAAAATCTTCCGTTTGATATGCCACGCATTGAGGCACCGGTATTTCCTGACAGAACCGTTTCCTTAACCGAATTTGGAGCTGTTGGAAATGGAACCGACCTATGTACCGTAGCATTTTCGAAAGCGATGGAAGCCTTATCAGAAAAAGGTGGTGGAACCTTGCATGTGCCCGTTGGCGTTTGGTTTACCGGTCCCATTGTTTTCAAAAGCAATATTAACCTGCACCTCGAGAAAGGTGCAATCATACTCTTTTCACCCGACAAGAGCCTGTACCCGATTGTGGAGACTGTGTTCGAAGGTCTGGACACCAAACGTTGTCAATCACCCATTTCGGGACGTAACCTGACCAACGTGGCCATCACAGGCGATGGTGCCATAGATGGAAACGGACATTTCTGGCGACCACTCAAGAAACAAAATGTAACCGAGAGTTACTGGAAACGTTTTATCGCGAAAAACGGCGGTGTATTCAAACGTCCTGACTACTGGATGCCTTCCGCACAATACCTCAAAGGTGTTGAAATGTCCGAAATGAATGTACCACGGAATTTGAAAACAGTTGCGGAATGGGAAGCTATTCGCGATTTTCTTCGTCCGGTCATGGTTAGTTTCATCGAATGTAAAAACCTTTACCTACAGGGTGTTTTATTCCAGAATTCTCCGGCGTGGAATCTTCATCCGCTTATGTGCGAAAACGTGATTCTGGATGGTGTGGATGTCCGCAACCCGAGTTATGCCGAAAATGGCGATGGCATTGATCTGGAATCCTGCAAAAATTCGTTGATTATCAATTCTACTTTCGACGTGGGTGATGATGGTATTTGTATTAAAAGCGGAAAGGATGAGGATGGACGACGTCGCGCCCGTCCCTGCGAAAATCTGATTGTGGATAATTGTACGGTCTTCAAAGGTCATGGCGGTTTTGTGGTAGGAAGCGAAATGTCGGGTGGCGTGAGAAACATGAAAGTAGCCAATTGTAAGTTTATGGGTACTGATGTCGGATTGCGCTTTAAAAGCAAACGGGGACGTGGTGGCATTGTTGAAAATATTTATATAGAGCATATCGCCATGATGGATATTGTTACCGAACCGCTCCTGTTCGATTTGTATTATATGGGAAAATCGGCGGTCGAAGCACAGTTCGACTCCATAACCGGTTCGCCCGTTTTACCCAAAGTGGACGAAACTACGCCTACATTTAAAAATATTCATATCAAAAATATCACCTGCACCAATGCCAACCGTGCCATGTATTTCAACGGATTACCTGAAAATCAGATTGAAGGAATATTTGTTGAAAACGCCGTGATAAGTTCTAAATTTGGCGGCGATATAAAAGAAAGCAAGCATATTGTGCTCAGGAATATAATAATAAAACAATCGGAAGGTCCTGCCCTGAAAATAACAAATTGCAAAGATATTGATATCCGGGAAGTTCCGGGTGAAATCGTGAGGTAATCATAAAACTTAATTCCATAGTTACTGAAAATCATAAGTCAATTATATTTTACAGACATCAGATTCCTGATGTCTGTACTTATTTCTATACTATTGTACACAACTCCATTTTTAATTCATCGCATTTGTTGTTAATTTGCAATGTCTTTTTTTGTCTGCCGGACAACAATACAATTTGCAGCAAAAAATTATTATTCAAATCTTCAGATTAAATAAAACATCGAAATAATCAAGCTACATGAAATTAAAAAATGTGACACTTTTCGTCATTATGCTTTTGGGAGTACAGGCAGTACAGGCTCAAAACAGAATGACAGCGGAGGAAACCGCAAAAAAGATTGCCGGGCGTATTCTAAACTCAACCAGCTATTTGTTTGAGAATAAAAAAACCGGTGAAACCTACAGCTCGGTTAAAGATCTTCCACTTTCGCCCGATGTACAGGTTCAATCGAAGTACAACCAATGGCACTATACAAACGGGGTGACAAATATTGCCCTGCTGGAACTTGGTGACAAGCTGAAAGATAAACAATATGAAAAATATGTCCTGAAAAACATGAATTTCGTATTTAACGAAGGTAATCTTGACTATTTCAAAAAACTATATGACAAGGCATTAGCTGAAGGAGGATGGAGTGCAGTCAGGAATGTAAGCTGGCACATGCTGTTCAGGGGCAAACGCCTCGACGACAATGGACCCATGGGAGCCAGTCTGATTGAACTTCAACAACGCTTTCCGGACAAGGCTTTTTTGAAGTATATCAACGAAACTGCCAATCATTTAAACACATCAGAACCAAGATTATCTGATGGAACTATCGCCCGCATTTGGCCACATGAAAATACCATTTGGGCCGACGATGCTTTTATGGCCATTTCATTTCTTAGCCGGATGGGAAAATTTACCGGCGATAAAAAATATTTTACAGATGCGGCAAATCAGGTACTGAACTATACAAAATATCTTTGGAGTCCGGAGAAGCAGATATATTATCATTGTTATCATACCGATAACAAAGAACTTGGAGTGGCTCACTGGAGTCGCGCGAACGGTTGGGTTTTTATGGCGCAAGCCGATTTACTGACGCGAATGCCCAAAAATCATCCCATGCGTGCTGCCCTGTTAAAGAACTTTCAACAACAAGCAAGCGGATTAGCCCGTTATCAGGGCAAAAACGGTCTTTGGCATCAATTACTTGACAAAGAAGATTCATACGAAGAAATTACCGGAACAGCCATGTTTGTTTTTGGGATTGCACGTGGCGTGAAAGAAGGCTGGTTGCACCCCGACTTTATCTATGTGGCTGAACAAGGGTTGAAAGGAATCATGACTAAAATCACTCCGGAAGGCGATGTAACAGCCATTTGTGTGGGAACGGGTATTATGCCTTCGCTGCAATATTACTACAACCGCCCCACGCAAGAGAATGATCCCATGGGTGAAGGACCGGTACTTCGTGCCCTGGTAGAAATGATAGATGCACCAAAGTACACAGAAATTAAAGCCGAGTCGCAATACGACGAAATAGGACAAAGCAAATAATTATAAATCCCGATTTAGTACATGACAAAAAAATAATAGAACGCGGATTTACAGTGACTTAGCGGATAATAACGGATTTTTATTCCAATAAATTGTAATGATTTTCCGTTACAAACAATTTTTGTTCAAGATGCTTTGAAATGTTACATATGAGGCTGCCTGCGGTAGGCAGATTTTATTATTTATTCATCTTGCAATAAAATTATTATTAATAGATTATCTTTGAAAATCAAAATACGAAGTATTTTTTATCCGTTTTTTTATCCGCTAAATCCGTGTAAATCCGCGTTCTATTCTTATCATGTTTTGTTTATTGAATTTATTGTCATGTACTAAGAAATCCCGATTACAAAGAATACGTTATACTCAAAAAGAGTACAACGTATTTTTTTTATTAAAACAGATCATCTTTCCATTTACCGGGTATAATTCTCTCAGATTACCTACTGTAAAATAGATTCTTGGTTCTTATAACAGTCGTTTTTTGTTAATTAAAGTCCGCTGCTACGCTCATTTAACTATTTACAGGTCTATATAAATCAAAAATTTCGTTAAAAATGATTCGAAAAACATGTTGTTGAATATATTTTTCAATCAGGACAGTTCGTGACAACCCAGACCGGCCAACTTTATATATTTGACTATGTGATTTATACAACAATAATCGGGTCAAAAACCGGATTCCGTGTCCGCACACAAAAGCTCAAATATTTTTTTTCTCCCGAAATTAATTGTATTTTTGTCATTATTAAAAAATGGTTTCCAGTAACAAATTTATTTCTGAAACAGATATTTATAGCAAAAAAAAATCTGCAATTGAAACGTAATTTAGGTTGAACATTGTGCTGATGCACTACAATAAGCAAGTGATTCAGGCAATAAGTCTGGATCATGGAATTTGGGGTTAATAGATATTATGGCTGCTAATTTACCAAATCTAATTTTTAACGAAATTGTTTAAGAGTTATCTTTTTCAATCAACGCTATCAATCTAAAAAAGAAAAAACTATTATGAATTATAATGATTTAGGAGTAGAGTTTAAATACCTTATTGTGAGCGACAAAGACAAAAAATTCGGACTTTCAGTCAATACAGTTGGATTTCAATCAATTCTGCCTAACTCGCCCTACCCTTTAACCGATCATCCTTCAGGTTATTATTTCAATACCCGGAAAGGACGAATACTCCACGAGTATCAATTTGTATATATAACTAAGGGAAAAGGCGTTCTATCCTTTAACACAGAAGAAGAAATTCCCATCTCTAAAGGATTGCTTTTTGTAATTTTTCCGGGTCAATGGCACACCTATCACCCAATGGCTGAAACGGGTTGGAATGAATATTATATTGGATTCGAAGGTCCGGTGTTTGATAATATCGTAGAAAATTCATTTATATCAAAAGAGAACCAGATTCTTGAAGTTGGTTTTAACGAAGAATTGGTAAATCTCTTTACATGCGCCATCGAAGCTGCCGAAATTGACCAGATTTGTTCCCAACAATACCTCTCCGGCATCGTTTTGCACATTTTAGGACTTGTACTTTCGGTATCTCAGAACAAAATATTTGAAGTGAACGATGTGGTTCAAAAAATTGAACAGGCAAAAATCATTATGAATGAAAATATCTATAAAAACATCGACCCTGAAGAACTTGCAAACAAATTGAACATCAGCTATTCCTGGTTCCGAAAAGTATTTAAAGATTATACCGGTTACGCTCCTGCCAAGTATTTTCAGGAGTTAAAGCTCCGGAAAGCCAAACATTTGTTGGTAAGCACGTCACATTCGGTAAAAGTAATTTCATACATGCTTGATTATAATTCTACCGAGCATTTCTTTTCCCTTTTCAAAAAAATTACCGGATACACCCCTTTAGAATACCGTTCGTATGGAAGGGGAACCGATATTATTACTGAGGATATTTAAAAGTCCGGGTAATTTTTCCTGAAAAAAGATATGAAAGGCAGTTTTTATGTTTTTTATATCAAAATGCAGATAAAATATGTCAAAACTCTCATGTTTTAAATCCGGGATAGTATTTATCTTTGGCTACGAAAATAAAGCTTAATTCTCAATAACCTTTTATTAATCAAATACTAATCACTACTATCATGAAAAAAATTACACTTTTAGGAATTATTCTGCTCCTGTCCCTCATCAGTCCTTCAGTAAAGGCAGAGATTAACTTCGATTTAACCACGGTAGGCGGAACTTTTACGTTGGATTATGCTGCAGTCAATGCTGAAAGAGCAAAATTACAAGCCGAAAGATGGATTACTGTAGTCAACTTTGGGGCTAGTGGAACATCTGGCAAATGCGGTACTGCAACTGCAACTTTTGATATAAAATCGGGGCGTACTATTACATTTTATCTTGCCAAATGCGATAGAATGACTATCTCGGCCAATATTGCTTTAACCCGTGGCTTAACTTACACAATCAACGATGGCACTTCAACAACGCTTGCGGGTACCGGATCTTGTGTTGACTATGTTGTTAATGTTAACTCAGAAACACCTGTGAAAATTATTGTGCAGGGATTAAACAGCAACAGTGCCTGGACTTCTTTTTTTACATTTGCATATGCGCCAAAAGTTCCAACAATTTCCTCATTCAAAATCAATGGTACTCCTGCAGTAATTGATCAGACTGCAAAAACTATAACTTTACAAATGCCTTATGGAACTGATATTAGTTCCATAACACCTGATGTTACAATAAGCTCTGCCACAGGGTTCACACCTTCCGTCGCTCAAAATTTCACCACAGGACCAATTATCTATACTGTAACCGATGGAACAACTCCGGTAAATTATACGGCAAACATTACTGTCAAAGCAACTCCTGATACCGAAAAAGCAATTACATCGATGACTATTAACGGAAAAGCTGCTACAATACTTGAAGGAACCGGCGCCATTAGTTGCGAATTTCCAAGTTTCATTACTGCACTGGGTAATTGGCCGGTAGTTTTCGCATTAGATGCATCAACAGCTTCAGCTAATTTTACTTCAAGTACAAGTTACGATTTCGCAGCAAACAATACCTTAAGTATTACTGTTACAGCTCAGGATTTAAGCACGAAAGTTTATACCATTACTCCTACAATTTCTACCAAGAAAAATATTGGAATGTTAACTATAAATGGAAAAGCTGAATCATACGATAATCTCCTGCTTTCAGCATTTAGCGATTATTATGTAAACTTTTTAACAGCTGAAGCAACAGCACCTGCTGATATTGCAGCTTTTTATGCAAATTACGATTTAATCGTATTACATTCAAATGTTGCGGGAACAAATCCTACAGCAGTAGCAAGCAAAGCTATGATAGGTGTTAAACCTGTATTGAATCTAAAATCATTTTTCTATAATTCAGGCAGATGGAGTTGGTCGACTGCTGCTCCGCAAAATGCAGCTGCAGGTGTAGCAAGTGCTGATGTTGCAGTAGAATTGCAGTCACACCCGATTTTCTCCAATGTAACTTTCAGCGGAACTACTTTATCTTATTTTGATAATTTACCGGTAACAAATACAAATGCCATTCAATATGCTGCCGATTTAGCAACACTCACAGGTTCTACTTCTCACACTATTGCTACAGTAAACACTACCGGAATCCAAATACATGAAATACAGGACATTCTGGCTGCTAAATTTATTATGGTAGCATTAGGTAGTGAAAATAATAATTATAACTATTTGAACAGTAATAGTATCAATATTCTAAAAAATGCATGTGCTTATCTGTTGAGTGCAAGTGCAAAATACAATTACCCTGTTACTAATCTGATTGGTTTAAATAATAAAAATTCAATCTATTATAATAATGGCTTGATTTTCAACCCGGATCAGAAATCGATTATACTTTACAATGCTTCGGGGATTAAAGTAAAATCTTCGAAAGATAAAACCATCAATACGCAATCATTGTCAAAGGGCGTTTACATGGTTCAAACGGACGATATGAAAGTATATAAATTCATCAAATAATTCGGACTTATCATTTTATCTATCTTTTAGTTACGCGTTACTTCCTTCAAGGTAACGCGTAACTTTTTAAAAATCACCTTTTAACCTGCGAATTACGGTATGAGAAAATTGCTGCTCTTGTTTATCCTCCCGGGATTATTCCTGACTACTCAGGCTCAAACTTTGCCAACCAAACAACAGGTTCTGGACAAAATGAAGCTGGCAAACACCTATTTCACAACCAAATGGCCCGACCCTAGAAAAACCATAGTCACAAACAAAACGCGACCGAGCAATCTTTGGACCCGCGGAACATATTACGAAGGATTAATGCAGCTTTATTACCTGACGAATAACGCTGCACTCCTCAAATATGCGGTTGACTGGGGAACATTTCACCAATGGCAGCCTACTTATACCGGATTTACACCCACACGAAACGCAGACAATCAATGTTGCGGACAAACTTATCTGGAATTGTATCAACTCGATCCGACAAAAGCCGAAAGAATAGCAACCATGCAAACCAGCATCGACGCGATGGTCAATTCCACCAAAGTAAACGATTGGTGGTGGATTGACGCCCTTCACATGTCTATGCCTGTTTTTGCTAAGTTTGGCATCATAAACAATGACAACAGGTATTTCGAAAAAATGTTTGATCTGTATTACTACAGCAAAAATCTTGCAAAAGGAGCAGGATTGTATAACGAGGCTGATTCTTTGTGGTACCGCGACAGCGTCTATTTACCTCCAAAAACAAGTCCAAACGGTTTGCCTGTTTACTGGTCACGCGGCAATGGTTGGGTTTTTGCGGCATTAACACGAACACTCGATATTTTACCAGCTGCAGCTCCACACCGCGCTGAATTTGTTTCAACTTTTAAACAGATGGCTGCTAAACTGATACGAATACAGCGGACTGATGGTTTCTGGAATTGCAATCTGGGTGATGCAAACGATTTTGGTGGAAAAGAAAGTTCCGGCACCGTATTTTTCACCTATGGTCTGGCCTGGGGAATCAATCACAATCTGCTCGATTCTGCCACCTTTTACCCCTCAGTCGCGAAAGCATGGAACGGTTTGGTGAATGATGCACTGCATACCGATGGAAGTATCGGTTATATGCAATCGTCGGGCAGCAAACCGTCAGATGGACAACCACTTTCATACACAAAAATGCCGGACTTCGAAGATTTCGGGTTAGGCGGTTTCCTTTTGGCTGGAAGTGAAGTATATCGTTTAGCCAGAGATTCGGGTGTAACTACCGGCACAAATAAACTGTTAACAAATAAAATCAGTTTATCGGCTTATCCCAATCCATTTTCTGAATCTATCCGGATTAACTTCACAGCTACAACTGAAAATACAGGATTATTTATTCTGAATGCACTCGGTCAACGTGTTTTCAATTTCAATAATGTATCCTCCCGCTCAGTTTGCTTAACATGGAATGGCAGATCTTCGGATGGAAACGCCTTACCAAATGGTTTGTATTTTATTCATTTACAAAATAACAAACAAAATCAAATTGTAAAAATTATACTGGAAAGGTAAAATTTCCGGCTTTTTTTCGGTCATATTCAACCAGAAATACTGAGAATAGACCTTCAGGAAGCAACCCGGCACATAGTCAATCAAAAAACGTATGATAAACGTCATACATTATACAACAAATGTAAAATGAACAATCTATATTTGTAGAACTTTAAATCTATATCACGAAAAATCACAATGAAAAGAATTCTCTATGCATCTATAGTCCTTTTTATGTTCGCTTGCAACACCCTAAAGCCAACACCAATCGACCGTAAAGCATTAGTAACCAGAAATAATCCATCCATTAACACCTTTGATTCACTGGCATCTTTGTCTGTCGGCAACGGTGAATTTGCTTTTACGGTAGATGCAACCGGATTGCAAACCTTTCCGCAAAAATATACGCAAGGCGTGCCTCTTGGCACACAAAGCCAATGGGGCTGGCATAGTTTTGCCAATCCAAACAATTACCGTCACGCGGAAACACTCAAAAATTACAATTTCAGAGACAAAGAAGAGCCTTATGCGGTTCAGTTCAATGAAGCCGGTCGCCCAAAAGAAGCAGCCGATTGGTTTCGTATGAATCCGCATCGCTTACATCTGGGCATCATTGGTTTTGAACTCTCCGACCCCATCCATTTCAACAACATAAGCAACGTAAAACAAGAGCTCGATATGTGGAGAGGCTTAATTTTAAGTCAATTCAATTTATCGGGAAAAGCGGTATCTGTTGAAACCACCTGTCATCCTCAAAAAGATATGATTGGTGCCAAAATCATTTCTGAAGTTCATCCAGCCATAAAATTCCATTTCCCATATCCTTCGGGAGCTCACAGCGATGATGGGTGCAACTGGAACAGCAATGAGAAACACAGTACCACCATTATTAGTCAAACCGTAAACTCAGCTTTGCTCGAAAGAAAAATCGATGCAACGATTTATTATGTAAATATTCATTGGGAAGGTCAGGCAAAACTGATAGAAAAAGATAAGAATTATTTCGTGCTTCAACCCACATCTGACGAATTTGCATTCACAGCTGCTTTTACTCAAAATTTACCGGTTGAAAATACGCAACCCGCCTTTACTCAAACACAACTGGCAGCCGAAAACTATTGGACTTCGTTTTGGAGTAAAGGAGGCGCTGTTGATTTTTCGGAATGCAAGGACAAACGTGCTCCTGAACTCGAACGCCGGGTGGTTTTATCACAATACCTTTTGGCTATTCAGTGCGCAGGATCTACTCCTCCGCAGGAAACTGGCTTAACCTACAATTCCTGGTACGGGAAATTTCACCTCGAAATGATCTGGTGGCACGAAACACAGTTTGCACTTTGGGGTCGACCCGAATTACTCGAAAAAACACTGGGATGGTATGAAAAAGCATTACCCATAGCTAAAGAAATAGCTCATCGTCAGGGATTTCAGGGTGCACGCTGGATGAAAATGACCGATCCTTCTGGCATTGAAGCTCCTTCGAAAGTAGGTTCTTTCCTGATCTGGCAACAACCACACTTTATTTATCTGGCTGAACTGATTTACCGTAGCAATCCTACAGAAGAAGTACTGCAAAAATACGGAAAACTGATAGACGAAACTGCAAAATTTATGTTTTCCTTTGCCACATACGACTTACTGGAAGGCCGTTACATATTGAAAGGAATTATCCCTGCGCAGGAAACCTTGCGTGCTTCCGAGACCGTGAATCCTCCTTTCGAACTTTCGTACTGGTATTTCGCCATGAGTACAGCACAAAAATGGCGCGAACGAATGGGCCTGAAACGCAATCTGCAATGGGACGAAATGATAGACAAACTGTCGCCGCTTGCTTATCAGGATGGCTTATATCTGGCAGCCGAAACCGCCACCGATACATACAAGGATATCCGGTTCAGTTCCGACCACATGGCTGTGTTGGGAGCATTGGGAATTTTACCCAAATGCCCGCTGGTACGAACCGATTATATGCAAAACACACTGAACTGGGTATGGACAAACTGGAACTGGGGAAAAACCTGGGGATGGGATTATCCAATGACAGCCATGAATGCAGCAAGGCTTGGAGATGCTGAAAAAGCGGTAGGTGCTTTACTTATGGAAAAACGCACGAATACTTATTTAGTGAACGGACATAATTATCAGGATAGCCGGTTACGGATTTATTTACCCGGAAACGGAGGATTGCTCACTGCGGTTTCGATGATGTGCGCAGGATGGGATGGAAATAAAATCAAAAATCCGGGATTTCCGAAAGATGGAAACTGGAAGGTGAAATGGGAAGGTTTACAGCCAATGCCTTGACAGTGTAGTTGGTAGTTGGTAGTCGGTAGTTTAGAGCATTACAGTCTCGTAAAGACGAGACTAAGAATTAAATGAAACATTAAAGCAAAATTATAGGAGACGATACTAATTTAATTCCCCTTTAGGGCTTAGGGGTTATTTTTGTTTCATAAATCGTAAAAGAACTTTGACAGTAAGAATCTATATTTCAGTAGAATAAAATAAATCACAAAAAAAATATAAATCTAATTATAATAACAGATATGGGAAAAATCTTAAAAAAATGGACTCCGCTTTTAGTTAGTATCCTGATTGTTTTCAGCTCGTGCGAGAGTGAACTGGAGAAATACTATGCCACACCCGACTGGCTGAAGGGGAACTCATGGGAAGTACTCGATAAAAAAGGAAATTTCAAACTATTTCTGGCTGCTGTTGAACGAACTTCGTACAAAGATCTGGTTCAGGGAAAAGGTGTAATTACAGTCATGGCTCCTACCGATTCTGCATTTCAGGTTTACCTGACAAAACATAATTATGCTTCTGTTGCAGCCATCCCCGAGTCGGAAATTATAAAACTGGTGGGTTATCATCTGTTATTTTATTCCTTCAATAAAGAAGCTTTTGAAGATTACAAACCCGGCGGGATAGAATCTGTAAATCCTTTGAAAGGAATGTATTATAAATTCCGGACTAAAAGCCGCGACAGCATATCTATAGAATATGATCCGACCGCAAACAATGCTGTCCGGAAAGTGATGCATAAAGACAGGTTTGTGCCTGTATTTTCATTCAATTTATTCAACAGTTACGGGCTTGATGCAAAATCAAATTACGAGTTCTTCTACCCCGGGTCTACCTGGACCGGAGCTAAGGGATTTAATATTTCTAATGCATCGGTAATCGAATACGCGATTGTGACTGACAATGGTTATGTTTATACTATTAATCAGGTGCTTGAACCGCTCGGGACGATTTACACCGAATTAAAAAATGAAACAAATTACGACCTGTTCAGAAGTGCTTACGACAGATTCGTTTCATTTGCTTATGATGCGACTTCAACAACCGATTACGGGAACGGAGATTCACTCTACATAAAGTATCATGGCATGATGCCTCCGATTGCTTCGGAATGGCCGGTTTTTGATTACACTCAATTATCTGTGTTGTCGTATGGTGCATACAATTTGTTTGCTCCGGAGAATTCGGCCATGCAGTCATTTTTCAATAAATATTGGGCACCGTATTATTCAAGTCTGGATAGCATAAAGTTTGAACCTTTACTTGCACTGCTTGAAAACCACTATTATGCCGGAACTATTTTATTTCCTCAGCAACTTGAATCGGGTTTAATCAAAACCAATTACGGAACATCCATTCAGTTTGACCGGACTTCGTCTAAAATGAAACATATCTGTGTTAACGGCGCTTTGTATGGTCTTGATCACGTTATGATTCCACCCATGTTCGAAAAGGTTACATCACCTATGTATTGTGACCCCAAATACAATATTTTTCTGGACATGATGAAAAATGCCAATTATGTTCAAACATTGATTAGTGATGTCACTAAATTTAAAGTTTTCTACCCTTCGGACGAAATGATTCTGTTATACTCCAATCTGGAGGGAAAAAGCATGCAATACATCAATACAAATCCTAAAAAATATGGCACTCAGGAATTGCAAATTGATGGGGATAATGGCTTTGCAGCAATGACGATTAACCAAAAGAAAACTTTTGCCGGAGGTCATGTCGCAACAGAATTAATTTCGAATATTGGCAATGAATATGTATACCGCACATTTTCGCCCTATAATTATTTGTATATCAAAGGCGACAAAGTATATTCTTCCGCTTTGTACAATCTGGGTGTAGATGAGAAAGTACCTACATTTACAAAAATTGAAGGAGACTGGACAAATGGTGATGCTTATGAACTCAAAGGTGCAACTGCATCAGCATTGGTTCCCGAATCAAACCAGTTTAAAAACATAATAACTTCACCCACTTGTCCTGCCGATTACACCTATTTCAAAGCGGTAATAACCTCATCGGGTTTAAGTGCAACCTTACCACCTTTTAATTTTCTGCAGGGTGAGCGTTTTATCGTTTTAATTCCGACAAATGCAGCAATTCTGGCCGGCTATACTGCGAAAAAGATACCTCAGACACCTGCCGACAAAGTGGTAAGTTTCTTAAAACCCTACTTTATAAATGTAAGTTCTTCCAATCTCCTCGATTATCCTTTCCCGGGTGCCGGGGTTCAGGGAACGCTTGTTTCATTTGGGAAAAAATCGGATGGTACAACTGCAACATTTACACTGGTCGACAGAGGAACCGAACTGGTAATAATTGATGCCAAAGGAAATGAAGCTAAGGTTTTAAATTATTTCCCAAGGATTTATGCCGATGGAGCCGCTTATGTGATTGACAGATTATTGGAAATAGAATAATGAAAAAAGTACTAAACATGAAAATATTTCGAAGCATAATAATATCTATAATTGCAATCGTAGCAGTACAATCGTTAGCTGCACAGACAGTATTGACAGGTACGGTAAAAGATTCGAAAACCAACGAACCTTTAACTGGTGCAAATGTGTACGTTTTAAATTCAGAGAGCCGTTCTTTAGGCGGGTCTATTGTTGAATTAAACGGAGAATACAGATTAAAGATACCAAATCAAAACAATCTGACGATCGCTTTCTCTTTCGTGGGCTATAAAACTAAAACCGTAAAATACACGGGGCAAAGTGTGTTCAATATTGAACTTGATGATGCTACCACATTCGAAGCTGTTGAAGTTACCGCACGGAAAATTGATAAAAATTCGTTGGGGCAAACCATGCGTGAACGGGTTTCGGCCATACAGAAAGTGACCATGGAAGGTCTTGAAACTGCCGGTGTGACAAACGTAACCGAAGCATTGCAGGGAGCATTGGCCAATGTGGATATTTTAACCGGCGCAGACCCGGGTGCAGGCAGTTCAATTCGAATCCGCGGAACATCGTCCTTAAGTGCTTCATCCGAGCCTCTTTTTGTGCTGGATGGCGTACCCATGCCGGTAGATGTGTCTTCCGATTTCAACTTCTCGACGGCAAACTCCGACGATTACAGTCAGTTACTCAACGTTTCGCCAAGCGATATTTTAAGTATTGAGGTTTTGAAAGATGCAGCCGCAACCGCCATTTGGGGTTCCAAGGGATCAAACGGTGTGCTTTTAATAACCACAAAAAGGGGAACAAAGGGAAGAATGTCTTTTACCTATTCTTCAAAATACGAATCGAGTAAAGAAGGAAGTTCCATTCCTATGCTGGATTCAAAACAATATGTTTCTATGATTCAGGATGCTATCTGGAATTCGGTAAACGATGTCGGACAAGGAACCAGCGAAGCGAATACCTATATGGCACTATTGTACAACACAAAAGAAATAGGCTTTGATCCTGACTGGACTTATTTTAAGGAATACAATCAGAATGTAAACTGGTTAGATCTGATTACTCAGAATGGTCTGTCGTTTGACAATAACTTTTCATTGTCGGGAGGTGGTGAAAAAGCCGATTATCGACTTTCGTTGGGTCATTTGACGAATGATGGTACAACGGTAGGTTCAAAATTCGAGCGCTTTAGCGGAAAATTCAATATGCAATACAAATTTTCCGACAAACTGGATATTTCGACCAATTACAGTTTTACAAGAGGTTTGAGAAATGCAACCTATAGCGATGGTTATCTCGATGAATCAATACGTGGACAGGCATTGAAAAAGATGCCTAATATGAGTCCGTATATTATCGGAGAAAATGGAAGTCCAACCGGTGAATATTTTACTCCATTCAGCTACTTTCAGGGTTCATTTGCCACTACCGGAATCTTTAACCCGGTGGCACTGGCAAACGAAGCAACCAACAGAACAACTTCTGTAACAAGTTTAATGATTTTCAACCTGCATTACAACTTCATAAAAGGACTTGATTATTATGGGATTATGGGATTCCAATCCAATCTTAACAAAACAGAAAAATACCTGCCGCAATCTGTAACCGGCGAATCATTTATAAGCAAATATACAAATATTGGTTCGGAAAGCGGTTCGGATGTGATGTATCTGACTACGGAAAACCGGTTGATCTTTAACAGAACTTTTAATGACAAACACAAAGTACTGTTGAGTGGCGTATGGCAAACTACCGACCAAAGCACTTCTTCTTTCTCAGGCAGTACCTCAGGAAATGCAAGTTCCGGTATTACTGACCTGATTGCAGGTAGTAATTCTAAAAATTATGCACCGGGTAATGGTCATGTAAATTATTTAAGTTTAGGTGGTTTAATGAATGCACAATACTCTTTTAACGAACGCTACATTATCAATGCCGGTTATCGCCTTGAAGCAAGTTCAAGCTTACCTGCGAAAAGTCGATGGGGTGGATTTCCTACCGTTGGAGCAGCGTGGATATTCGGAGATGAAAAATTCATGGAGAATTTCAAATTTTTATCCTTGGGTAAAATCCGTTTAAACTGGGGTCAAAGTGGCAATTCACCTTCCGGATCGGCACCCTATGTAGGATCGTTGAGTGCAATTGCAAACGGTTATGGCGAAATGGTTGCCATTCAGCCTGTAAAAATACAGTTGGACAATATTACCTATGAAACGGTTTCACAAACCAATCTCGGTATTGATTTCGGATTGCTGGACAACAGATTGAATCTGGCCATCGATTTGTACGACAAGCTTACAAGTAATATGTTGCAAAAAAATGTGGATGTACCTACATCAACAGGCTACACTACCGTGACTTACTACAATTCAGGGAAAATGGCCAATAAAGGGTGGGAAGTTACAACCGATGTTCAGCTATTAAAAAATAAAAAATGGAGGTTTAATTTAAATTTCAATATATCACAGAACAGAAATGAGATTGTTGAACTGCCCGAGAATAAACAAAACCTGAATTACACATTCGGAAATAAAAATTACGCCTATAAATTTTCAGCCGGTGAGCCTCTCGGTTCATTCTACGGGTATAAATACCTGGGAGTTTATCAGAACACAGCCGAAACTTATGCACAGGATGCAACCGGTAATACGATTTACGATATTACAGGCAATCCGGTTGTAGTGAAAAACAATACGATTAAAGTATATCCCGGTGATGCAAAATATGCAGATGTAAACAACGACGGAGTTATCAATAAATATGACATTGTTTATATTGGAAACTCTAACCCGATATTTATCGGAGGTTTTGGATTTAACCTCAGCTACAAAAATGTAGGTGTGGTAGCTACATTCCACGGTCGTGCAGGTCAGAAAGTGATCAATAGTGTTCGCATGAACAACGAATTTATGTATGGAAAAGAAAATCAAAGTACTGCAGTTCTCCGTCGTTGGCGCCACGAAGGTGACGATACCGAGATTCCTCGTGCTTTGTACAATCGCGGTTACAACGATCTCGGTTCGGATCGCTTTCTGGAAGATGCTTCATTCCTGCGTTTGAAAACATTGACTTTGAAATATGATTTGCCGAAAAAAATAGCAGACAAAATGCATATTAAAAAATTACAGATATATGCAACAGGTTATGACTTGCTGACATTTACCAATTACAAAGGACAGGATCCCGAAATTAGTCTGTCGTATATCGACAAATTATATCCTATGTATATCGACAATGCTTCTACTCCAAAACCCATGCGTTTTGCGGTTGGTCTTAATCTTAATCTATAATAAGCTACAGATATGAAATTAAATCAATATATCGTATCATTGATGATACTTGCATTTACGGCCACTTCGTGTCAGGATTACCTGACGGTTCTCCCCGAGAACAACCAGAGTACCGTGCAATACTGGAAAAATAAAGAAGAGGTTGAAGCTGTATTGGGTGCAGGTTATGTAAAATTACGTGCGGCGCAGGAATATCTTATGCTTTGGGGCGAAGCACGGGGAAACGGTATTTATTTCAGCGGCACAGGTCCTACCGCCCAGGTTGCCGGACAAAAACTTCGTCAGTTTGACATTTTGGCCACCAACGATCTGGCAAAATGGGATAAATTGTATGCTGTCATCAACATGGCAAATTCGGTAATTAAGTACGGTCCTACTGTTCAGGATGCATCATTTAATGTGAACGTGCTGAAATCTTATCTTTCGGAGGCCTATTACCAACGTGCATTATCATACTTTTACCTTGTTCGCCTCTGGAAAGATGTTCCATTTGTAAAAGAACCTTATGTTGACGACTCTGCACCCTATTCCATTGCTCAAACCTCAGGCGATGAGATATTGAGAAGTTGCCTGATAGATTTAAATAATTCTTTGGAATCGGCAAAAGCGAGATTTCCGGAATCGGACGCTGTAAATCCGATAAACAGCAAAGGTCGCGCAACAAAATGGGCTATTTATTCGCTCATTGCCGATATAAATCTTTGGCTTGGGAATTACGATGCCGTTATACCTGCCTGTGAAGCGGTTATAAATTCAGGTCAGGTCGGATTGATTGGTGGTGAAAACTGGTTTACTAATTTTTATCCGGGAAACAGCAACGAAAGCATTTTTGAAATTCAATACAGCTACGTACTGAATCAAACCAATTCCTTTATTTCGTGGTTTTCAACCAGCAAATATTATTACATTTCGCCTTATCAACAATTGTTATTCGAAGCGAATGCTACTGATTTAAGGGGATTAAAAGCATCCTATTCCGCCGATGGGAAAATATGGAAATATATAGGCTACCAGAAGTACGGCACCGGAAGTGAAGTACGTGCATCTACGCAATACGATCAAAACTGGATTATTTACCGCCTGGCCGATATTTATCTGATGGAAGCAGAAGCTAATATAATGAAAGGGGATTCGGAAAGTATGGGCAAAGGTCTGGAATTATTAAACAAGATTCGGACCCGTGCAGGAATAACGCCTTCGGCAGGAAGCTCCGAAAAACTCGGGATGATTAAAATTCTGCTGGAAGAACGTCAGCGTGAATTTTTCTGTGAAGGTAAAAACTGGTTCGATTTAGTTCGTATCGGTCATCGGGCTGATGCCGGGTTCAAGGAATTGTTTATCGAGGAAGTTTTGCAGGTTGCATCAGCAAGTACAAGTGCCATGGTTCGTGCCATTCTTCAGGACACTAATGCCTGGTATCTTCCTGTACATTCGGACGAATTGGTTTCGAATGATTTGCTTGTTCAAAATCCGTATTATGAAAATCTTGGGAATTAACTGAAAGGAGAAAAATCATGAAAAAATTAATTTATATATTTACGATAGTAATCGTTACTTTTTACTCGTGCGTCGATCCGTACGCCAAGGATTCATCTTTCATTAAAGATATAAGTGCATTACCGGCTGCGTCTTACATGGAACGAACCGATTCATTGAATGTATCGCTCTGGGTACAGTTATTAAAACACGCCGATCTGTACAACACCATCAATCTGGCGGCAAACTACACTTGTTTTGTTCCGGGTAACGATGCTATGCAGGCTTACCTGACAAAAAAAGGTCTTTCTTCTGTTAACGATTTAAATATAGAGGATGCTAAAACCCTGGTAAAGTATCATACTATAAAAGGAGCACTTTACAGTTCTGTAAGTTTTGAAGAAGGTGTTATTGCCGATACTACGGCAACCGGCGATTATCTTTCCACTTCGTTTGAGGAGAATGGAGGTGCTGTGAGGATAAATATGGAGGCTACGATTACGAAAACTGTAAAAACGAATAATGCTTATATTCATATTCTGAATGCGATATTAACACCGATAACCGAAACCATTTGGAATAAAATGGAAGCCCCCGAATTCTCAATATTCAGCCAGGCGATTGAAGCATCCGGTTTAAAAGATAAATTAAATACGGTATCCGAGATTTTAAACAGCATTCAATATAAATATCATTATACCTTGTTTGCAGTTCCCGACAGTGTTTACAGGGCAGCTGGTATTACCGATTTTACAGCTCTGGTAACTTATCTGAATGCTGGAACCGATTACACTTCTCCGACCAACGCGTTGAACCTTTATGTCAGTTATCATCTCTTTAATCAGCAAGTTTCATATTCATCGCTGGCCTATTTTACACAGACAGATACCAAACGTTCGAAAAATTACAATACAATGGCAACCGATCAGCTGTTGAACATCTCTGAAGTCAACAAAGTGCTTTTCGCTAATTACAATTCAACCACAGCAGTAGGCATCAAATTTTTAGCTGTTAACCGGAACTGTAAAAACGGAGTGGTTCATGTAGTAGATGGTGTAATGCCGGTTCAGTTTCCAAAACCAACCACCCTGCAGTGGGAATTGACCGACTATCCGGTTTTGGCCTCAACATTACCGAAATACAGAGTTTCAGGCCTGACAAGCCCTTACACGTACCAGTTATCCGAAATTTCAGCAACCTGTTACAAATGGTTATCAGTTCCGGAATCAAAACCCGGATTGTACTATGTAATTGCCAACAAAAATGATGCTGTCCCCTATAAAGCATTGAATTACGACTATTTACGCTTAAATCTGGGCACTTACGGCTGGGTGGAGATGACCACTCCAACCATCGTTGCGGGTACATATAAAGTTACTATTGAGCACTACAATCCGCAAGGAACTGAAGCTCAGGGAAAAATCTGGTTTATTATTGATGGCGTTTATTTGGGAAATCAGGTTGCCACCCGCGGTGCATCAAAAACAGCCAATCAGTTTCTGAAAACTCAGATTGGAACCGGGACCATCACTTTTACGAACACTACCAAACATACCGTGCGTATTCTGGCTGCTGACAATTACACTTCCGATCTCGATTGTTTAACATTTACTCCGTAATGTATTGTATGATAACAATTCAATCATAAACGGATTATAAGTAACAAATAAATTCAGGAAAAAATGAAAAAAATATATTGGTTTTTGGTGAGTATGGCCTTTCTGCTCACAGCGTGTAACGAAAAATGGGCCGACTATTATTACGGATCTTCAGTATCCGAAGAGAATATGGAGATGACCGTTGTTGAATATCTGAACGCACATCCCGAATATGCTAAATTCTATGAGGAGCTCAAAAAGACAGGATTAGATAAAGAGCTTGTAAAAGATCAACAAATTACCGTTTGGGCTGTTCGTGACAGCGCTATGGATTTGTCGGATGTGCAGGCCAATGATACCACAAGAATGAAATATCATTTGAATTATCTGCCTTTTCTGCGTACCGATTTGAAAGAGGGATTGCGTATTCGTACGTTGAATGGAATTTATTTTCAGATTACGGTGGATGACAATGGTAAATTGTTTGCCAACTCGTCTGAAATAACAAAATCAATCCGGTTAAAGGATGGTGTTGTTCATGAAATATCTTCTTTAATGAAGTCAAGAATAAATATTTACCAATACCTGAAAAATCTGGGTGATGATTATTCTATTATCCGCGACACGATATTCAAATACAATATTGAAAAATTCGACACAAAGAACTCAGCCCCTATTGGTGTTGATAAAACGGGAAATACAATCTACGACTCGATTTTTTATGTTTATAATCCTTTATTCGAAACAGTAGAATTTAACTCTGAGTTCAAACAATTTACGGTTTTCCTTCCAAGCAATGAGGTTATTAACAATTGTTTCGAAGCAATGAAATTAACCTATTCAAAAATGGGAAAGACAGTAGAACGAAGTGATTCTACCCTGGCTTTGAAATGGATTAAAGAAGCCATGTTTTATAATGGAGAGATAACTGATTTCACGGTAACTGACATTTCGTCTGCTTTCAGCAGAGTCTGGCGAACAACGATACAGGAGCTCGACATGCAGAGTAAGGAACCCATGAGCAATGGGCTTGTGTATAAAATATCAAAATTGAAAATACCAAACAATGTTATTATCAGCAGAATAAAATCATTGGTTGAATACTGGGAATTTCAGGATAAAATATATCCCGATCCCGAAGATTTGTACACTTTTAAAGGAGTAAAAGGCAATCCATCGATTTATGTTGCCGATGCCACACCAAAGACGGCTGTTCTTCCCAATTATATAGTACTGAATGTTCCCGGTGATGTCGATGCAACCGATGAATTGTCCGTTGAATTTCCACCGCTCGAAAAATATACAGGTGAAGATGGGAAATCACATGTGCGTGTTATGGAAGTTCCCACCGGCGAATACAATCTGTATATGGGATTCTGGAGTTCAAGTCATCCGTTTGTAAATGTATATTTCAATAATACATTGATAAAGAAAGACCTGGAAGCAAGTTTATCGACACCCTGGAATTACGACCGTGTTACCGAGACTGAAAAAGATCTGGATCCCATAAATGGCGTGGCAAAATGGAACGGTCTTGGCGGACTGGTAGGAGTAGTAACTGTTGATGGCGATGGAATGGCTTCCTTCAAAATCAAAGTTGAATTTTCGAAAACAATGTCGACAGGTACTAAAAAAACCTTGTGTATTTATCATTGGGCATTGAAACCAACCGCTAACAATTATTAATCGAATAACAATAATACGATATGTATAAATTCAAAATATTAGCACTCTGTATTGCCTTGGTTTTTAGCTTTGTGGCCGTAAATGCGCAAACCGGTAACTGGAAATTAACTGGTACAGTGCTGGAACCGTATTACAATAAACCCGTCGAAGGAGCTGTGGTGAGTATCACCGGCCTGAAAAACTCGGTAAAAACCGACAAGGATGGTAAATTCGAGGTGAATCTCATTTCAACAAAAGGCGAAATCAGTATTTGGTTTCCGGGTTATTACATCAATGTACAACCTATCGATGGACGGAAAGACATCAGAATCATGCTTATTCCCGAAGAAAAATCGGGCTATTCCGAAAACATGTTATTACCGTTTAAAGGTTCGACAAACATCCGCGAAAAGCAAACCAACCTGTATTCAGTACAGAAAAAAGATATCAGTCTGAATAAAAACGATATCGAGCAGATTTTTTCGAAAATTCCGGGTTTGCAGGTGATCGGTAAAAGCGGAATGCCCGGTGAAGGCAGCTTCTTCGGTATTCGTGGAACAAATTCACTGACAGCAAATGCTTCTCCGCTTATTGTTATTAACGGAATTCCATATATGCCCGATATGAATGAATCGGGAATTATTGGAGGTTTCTCTAAAAGTATTTTAAACTCGCTGAACCCACGCGACATTGAAAACATTACCGTGTTGAAGGGTTCAGACGCGACACTTTACGGCTCGCTTGGCTCCAACGGAGTGATTATGATCGAGACCGATAAAGCAGTCGATCTGGACACGAAAGTGGAATTCAGCTCACAGTTCGGATTGGAAACGAATCAGGCTTCACTGCCGGTTATGGGAGTAAAAGATTATAAAAACTATATTGGAAATGTGGCGCTGACCAAATTCAGCGATATGGGTGATGTGTTGAATACCTTCCCTTACCTGGTTGATGATCAGAATTTTTATTATAAATACTTGTATAACAACAATACCAACTGGCAGAATCAGATCTATTCTTCCGGATTAACAACCGACAATGTATTGAAAATAAAAGGTGGTGATGCAATTGCCAAGTACGATGTTTCTATTGGTTATAAAACCAAGGAAGGTCAAATGACCGGTACAAATTATTCGAAATATTATGCCCGGATGAACTCCGATGTGAATCTGAGCCGTAATATTACCTTTAATTCGTCAATCTTAATGTCCTACATGAATTATTCTTTACAGGAACAGGGGATGCTCGAAAAAACTAATCCTATGCTGGCTGCCATGAAAAAAGGGCCGATTTTTTCTGTTTACGAAAAAGATGCTGAAAATCACCTGTTGCCCGATTATGCAGTTATCCGTAATGCAGATGGAACACTGATTGAAAATAATATGGTCAGCAATCCTTTGGCACTTGTTAAATCAGTGAATGCTTCCGATCAGGATTATGATATTCAGATTAATGCAGGATTGAATTATAAGATGACAGAAAATATAAGCATCAATGGTATCATGGGTTTATATTATTTCTTCAGCCGTCAAAATATTTTCGTTCCCGGCATGACTAAACAAAGTATTATGCCGTTGAATGACCAGCTGGCCATCAACACGGTACGTTCAGCACAGGATGTCACCTTCAACACTTATTTCAACCTGAATGCAAATTACAACAAGGTTTTCAACGACATTCATTCCGTGAAAGCATCCATAGGTGCACAGATTGCACAGAATTCAACCGAGTATGATGCAGGAACCGGTTATAATACGGCCAATGACTTTTACAAAACTCTCGGGTTCGTCAGTTCAACAAGCCGGAATTATTTCGGATATATAAATGCATGGAACTGGTTGAATTACAATGCCAATGTACAATACATCTACAACTATCAGCTGGCACTCGGTGCAAACATGTCGTTGGATGCATCTTCATCCACAGGTACTGATGCTCCTTTGTTTCAGGTTTATCCTGCATTTAATGTAACCTGGATGGCGAAAAATTCAATCCTGAAAGATGTGGATTTTGTAAATAAACTGAATATACGTGGCGAATATGCAACCACCGGAAACAGTCGTTTCTCGTCTTCCTTAAGCAAGTATTATTATATCAATAAAGTTTACCGCGATCTGTCGGGTCTGACTCGTGCCGGAATTCCGAACACACAAATCGTACCTGAACTGAATCAAACTTTAAACATAGGCGTTGATGTTTCATTATTCAACAATCGTCTGGATCTGACAGCCGATGCGTATAAAACAAATAACAGCAACCTGATCATGCCGGTATCCATATCAGCCGCATACGGAACTGATTATTTATACGATAATGCTGCAAGTGCCGAAAATAAAGGTTTTGAAATTGGAGCACAGTTTGCCGCTATTCAAACAAAAAACCTGAAATGGTATGTGGGTGGTACAGTTTCTACAAACAAAAATGAAGTTACCTCATTGGGAAGACAAAGCAATCTGTTGATGGAGATGTCGGATGGATCGGCAGTAATTTCTGAAGTTGGAAAACCACTCTACAGTTTCTATGGTTTACAGACTGACAAAACGAATCCCGTTTTCGCAACTTCGGACGAAGCGGACGCAGCCCAACTGAAAACTGCTGCCGGAAATTATTATGCTGCCGGCGATATTCATTTTGTGGATAGAAATAACGATAAAACCATCGATGACCGTGACCGCTTCAACCTTGGAAGCGCCGAACCGAACTTTTTCGGATCCATGTACACAAGCCTTCAGTATAAAGGTTTTGAACTGTCGGCAAATTTCAGTTACAGTATTGGAAATAAAATGTACAACGCGGTACGCCGAAGCATGGAATCGATGAGTGATTTCTCCAATCAATTGGTTACAGCGAATAACCGTTGGATGAGCGAAGGTCAGGTGACGAATATGCCACGCGCTTCGTTCGGTGATCCAATGGGAAACAGCAGTTTTTCAGACCGTTGGATTGAAGATGCTTCGTACATGAAACTGAAAGAATTGTCGCTGAGCTACAGGTTTAATTTCATGGGTGGAACAACAGTTTATATTGCAGGTGAAAACCTCTTTACGGTGACCAGCTATTTAGGATTGGATCCCGAAAACATGTATTCGTACGATGCTTCGTTACGCGGATTCGATTATGCCAAAATTCCGCTTGCTCGCTCGTTTAAATTAGGCTTTAATATCAAATTATAATATGCTAAATATGAAAAAGTTAATATATTCATTTTTACTGGTCACAATTGCATTTTCTTTCAGTGCCTGTGAGGACTTTTTTAATCCTGACACTTCGGAGATATTGCTCGAAAAAAATTATATAGGTGACTACACCGAGTTATATTCCGGTTATATGGGCATTTCAGCCGCTGTTCAGGATGTGGCCGATCAGGCATCTTTCCTCGAAGGTTTACGTGGCGATTTCCTCGAACCAACTCCGAATGCTCCGCGCGAAATCTGGGATGTTTACAATCACCAGGACTTAGCCGGAAATTCGTTTGCCAGCCCGAAAGGTTATTATAATGTGATTATGAATGCCAACGATTACCTGCAACACGTGTTTGATTACCGGAAAAAGGATTCTACTTCTGTTTCGGAAACGACTTTTAATGGTTTGGTCGGCGGTGCACTTCGTTATAAAGCCTGGGCCTACCTGATGCTTGCCAAAATTTACGGTGAAGCTGTATATTTCGACGAGCCGGTGACTGCTTATGGAAACATAAGTCAATATCCTGTTTTAAAATTCGATGACCTGATCAATAAATGTCTCGATCTGATTGAAACCGGAACGAATGGAATTGATGGGAAAGGCGATGTGATCTGGTCAACCGAACTTTTCCCGGGCCAGGGGCAATCTCCGACCTCCCTTTCGTGGGATCGCATTTGCCCGCCAAAAGAATGTTTATTGGCTGAACTTTATCTTTACAAAAACGAGTTTCAGAAAGTGAAAGACAATTGTATTGCCTTAATTAAACGCGGGGGTGAAAACGAAGCTTCTTACCAGTTGAACCTGAGTGAATACAACGGTGAATGGAAAAACTTTGGGTATTCATTTACCCGGAAAGAACATATTTGCGTTCAATTTTACGATTATTCCTTACATCAGACTAACCGTTATGTAAAATATTATTCGAATACATACCCAAACAGCTATTACCTCCGTCCTACAGCTACCGGCATGAATCGTTTCGCAACGCAGACGATGTCCGGAGTTCTCAGCGACAAGTACCGTGGATCTGGAGTATCCTATAGATTAGTAAATGGTCAGTGGATTTTCTACAAATTTTTGCCGGCTAACCTCAGCGCTGATAAAATTTATACCAACGATGTAATGATCAGTTTATACCGCGCCAGTGAAATTCACATGTTTATGGTTGAGGCACTGATTGGTCTTGGTCGTTTTCAGGAAGCACTGGCGTTCCTCAACGACGGTGTGGGATCATATTATAACTCTACTGTCGGAAAATTCAATGCTCCTTTCACTGATTATCCAAACTGCCTGTACCGCACTTCTTCTACAAGTGAAGGTGCCAACCGTGGAATTCGCGGACGGGTTGGCGTAGATGCAGTCGGGACATTTGCATTGACTTCGGCATCGCCTTTAGATACACTGGTAAACATGCGCCGGCTGGATTCACTGATAGTGGAGGAAGCCTGTCTGGAGTTTGCCGGCGAAGGAAAAGCCTATTTTGCCATGAACCGTATGGCAAGACGTTGGAGCGCAACTGCCTCAAATGCATGGGCTCAACACTGGATCGATTTAACCGGTTCGGCTAATCCGGGAAATTTATGGGGGACTGATGTTCAAAACGCCTGGGCAGCAAAAGTGGGTGCAAAATATACAAATGGCACCGGTGCTACCGTAGTTTCATCTTTGCAATCAAATCTGGATAATTGGTTTATAAAATATAATCTGAGCGAATAAATTTCAATCAGCTATTAAAAGGTTCAGGATTTTCACTAATTTTGGTGAATTCTTGAACCTTTGTTTTTTTCAACTTCAAATAAAAAATCCTATGCATTTTCATCATATTAAAAGCTTTTATTTGTTTGTGTTGATTTCAGGCTCTGTGTTTTGTCAGGCTCAAAAGCAACCGGATAAAACACAGGTATTTGATCCTGAATTGAATAAGTTTATTGACCGGCAGGAGCCTGTGGTCAGCGAACGGAGCTTGCGGTATACGCCTGATGGACAGGATTTTGTTATTGTAAACGGGAATAAGAAATTTAACCGGGCACTGTATGGCACACATACCGGCTTTCGTGTTGAAACCGGTGACGTTCCTGAGTTTGCATTGTATTTGCCACGCATGGGCGGTAATCTGAGTTTCACTATCGGAAATAAACAAAAAACCATTTCATTAAACGATGCTGCCCGTATCGAAAGCCGTTACCGCCCCGGTTCGCGCATTTATTCCATTACCGATCCTTTGTTGGGAAAAGGTAAAATAATTATTACCGCGTTGGCCATGAGCAAAGGCGAAGGAATTATACTGAAAATTGAAACTTTCTCTATCCCGAAAAACTCTACATTATCCTGGATATTTGGTGGTGCAGCTGATAAACGTTTTAGCCGCGAAGGCGATCTGGGAGTAGATCCGGTTGATTGTTTCTACCTGAAACCAGAATATTGCAAAGGAAATAATTATTCACTGGATAAAAATTGTTTCAGCCTGATTTTCGGGGCGAAGCAGGACAAAAAACTGATCGGAACTTTTCCGCTGAAATCTGAACTTTCGGTTTCCAAAGGAGATGCCCCGGTTCTCAATGGAAAAATAAATATCAAAGGGAATAACACATTTTTTTTGGCCATTCAGATTCCAGACAAAGTGGAAACATTGCCTTATGAAACTTTATCCGAAATTTTTATCAAATCGGAATCCGATCGTGCAACTTTGGCTTCACGAATTAAAATCGACACACCCGATCCTTACTTCAACACGCTCGGTGGAACTGTGTCAGTTGCTGCCGACGGCATCTGGAGTGGCGAAACCTGGCTTCACGGTGCAGTGGGTTGGCGCATGCCACTGAGTGGATGGCGGGCAGCTTACACGGGCGATGTACTTGGATGGGACGATCGTGCCCGCACGCATTTCGATGCTTACGCTGATTCGCAGGTTAAAAATATTGACCCGGTCCGGCCACACCCAACTCAGGATTCTGCGTTGAACCTGGCACGGGCCGAAAAAAGTTGGGGTACACAAATGTACAGCAATGGTTACATCTGTCGTAATCCGCACGAAAACAACAGGATGCATCACTACGATATGAACCTCTGTTATATCGACGAATTGCTCTGGCACCTGAACTGGACGGGTGACCTGGCATATGCAAAAAAAATCTGGCCTGTAATCGCCGCCAGCCTCGCTTGGGAAAAACGAAATTTCGATCCGGATAACGATGGGCTTTACGATGCGTATTGCAGCATTTGGGCAAGTGATGCCTTATATTACAGTAGCGGAGCAGTTACTCACTCATCGGCATATAACTACAGAGCAAATAAAATGGCAGCCGAAATTGCCGGAAAAATTGAATTGGATCCAAAACCATACAGAGATGAAGCCGAAAAAATACTGAAAGCGTTGAATGCCCGGTTATGGATTCCGGCCAAGGGTCATTGGGCAGAATATCAGGATTTCATGGGTGAAAAAAAATTGCATGAGAGTGCTGCCATCTGGACCATCTACCATGCCATTGATTCTGAAATTCAGGATCCTTTTCAGGGTTATCAGGCAACGCTCTATATCGATACTGAAATTCCTCATATTCCGGTTGTAGCCAAAGGATTAAAAGACGAGGGATATGCGACCATTTCCACAAGTAACTGGCTACCTTATTCCTGGTCTATAAACAATGTGGCTTTTGCCGAAGTGATGCACACTGCACTGGCCTATTGGCAGGTTGGGCGAAACGAAGAAGGATTCAGGTTATTGAAAAGTTCAATTCTCGATGGTATGTATCTCGGAACGAGTCCTGGAAACGTAGGACAAATTAGTTATTACGATGCAGCCCGAGGAGAAAGTTACCGAGATTTCGGCGATCCTGTCGGGGTAATTTCAAGGGCATTGGTTCAGGGACTTTTCGGTATCACGCCCGATGCCATGAACGGAAGATTAATACTCCGTCCGGGCTTCCCGCAATCGTGGGATCATGCTTCCATAAGTACACCCGATATTGATTTCAGTTTCAAACGGTCCGGGAAAAGCGATACCTATGTTATTAATCAGCATTTCGAAAAGAATCTGGTCGTTAAACTTCAAACCAGAGCATGTTCCGACAGTATTGCGACACTTTTGGTGAATGGTAAAACTGCTGAATGGAAATTGATTGAAGCAGCCAACGGTTATCCGGTTCTGGAAATTTCTGTTCCCGATTCAGGAAAAATTGAAATAACCTGGGGCGGAAAGGCACTTTCAAACGTTTATCCGGAAACAATAACCCATAAAGGTTTACAGCAGGAATTTCATTCGGGAGCGAAAATCATCAATTTTCTGGATCCGCAAAAAGTATTGGAGCAGGTGGTTCAAACATCAGGAAGCATTGTTGGAACTATTGTTGGAGAAAGTGGTCACAGAACGTATTTTGTCCAGTTGTCCCAGGGTCAGATGAAGTGGTGGCAGCCCGTCAACATTGAAATAGAGCAAAAGAAAATAAAGAAACTTGCAGAATTTTCAAATGTAAATACCGCGACCTGCGAACCTGTAAATATGGATCAGTTTCTGAACGATTCGGTTTCTAAGATATTTAAAAACAAGTATCTTTCTCCACGTTCGCCCTACACTACCCTTCAGATTCCTACACAGGGCATCGGTGAATGGTGTCATCCTACTTTGACCGCCGAAATCGAAGATGCAGGAATGAGGGGTCAGGTTCAGAACAATATACTGCAAACCAAGTTGGGAGTACCTTTCCGTACGCCTTCAACAGGCAAAAACATCGCTTTCACTTCACTATGGGATAATTTTCCAAAGAAAATAACGATTCCTTTGACTGGTCCGGCATCGCACGCTTATTTGCTGATGGCAGGCACAACCAACCACATGCAAACGCATTTTGTCAACGGTCGTATAAAAGTAGAATATACTGACGGAACCAGTGATTCTTTAGAATTGGTGAATCCTGAGAATTGGTGCCCGATAGAACAGGATTATTTTGTTGATGATGTGGCTTTCAAGTTAAATGCCCCCCGCCCCTACCGCCTGCATTTCAAGACGGGTTTGGTAAGTAATAATCTTGAAAAAGATTTGGGAATTGATGGCGTTTATGGCCGGAAAATTGACGGAGGTGCCGGTATTTTACTGGACCTGCCACTTGACAAAAACAAAATGCTGAAAAATATTTCGGTGCAAACAGTGGCCAATGATGTTATTATTGGACTTATGTCATTAACTTTGCAGCGATAATTTCAAGAAAACAAGTCCAATGACATGATTTACGATACTCTTCAAAATTAATTGTGCAATAATACAAAATTTTGAACGTTTGATTGTAAGATCATTGTTAAAAGTAATTCAATCGAAACCTGCATAATTTCAGAACATACAACATGCTGACAGATAAACTAAAAAAAATCTTACTGCTTTCATTTCTAATATTTAAAATCAGCTCATCTGCTCTGGCTCAGGGAAATTTGCAATATGTGGATGATAAACTGATACATTTTGGATTTTCATTGGGAGTCAACGCGATGGATTTTGGTATTCAGCCCAGCATGATGGATATAAATGGGAATGTATATCAGACGGATGTTTCTATCTTAAAACCCGGTTTTTCGGTGGGTATCATCAGTGATTTACGACTGAACCGTTATTTGAATTTACGCTTCACTCCCACGCTTCACTTTGGAGAACGGGAATTAAGTTACAGGGCTGAAGGATCAACCATCGACGATAAAATAAATATCACATCTGTTCCCATCTGCCTGCCATTATACCTGAAATACAGTTCCGAACGCAAAGGTAATTACCGGCCTTACCTGCTTTGGGGTGGTGGTGTTTCTCTTGATTTAGGACGGGATAAAGGGAAGGCTGTTTTATTGAGAACCGCAAATTATTATACTGAGTTTGGCGTAGGTTGCGATATCTATTTCTCATTCTTTAAACTTTCGCCCGAACTGAAATATGCCATTGGATTAAATGACATTTTAACTCCGCTCGATCAGAGGGATGCCGGATTCATCAGCCCGGCTGATGAAAGATTTTCGCTGGCATTATCTAAATTAACTTCGCGCATGCTGACGCTGACGTTTAATTTTGAATAAATAAATTTCCAAAACAAAAACAACATGATTCTCATAAGTTTGAAAATCATGCTGTTCTTTAAATTGTAAACCTGCCTACGGTAGGTAGGTTGCAAATAAATAAATTGCAAATAAATCAAAGGCTTTCAATTTCCTTGATCACTTTTGCCATGGCAACCTGCCAATCGGCAAACAATTTACGGAAATAAGCTTTTACCAGTTTGGGATTGTCTTTTCCGTCGGGACGATTAACACGCATAATGAACTCACGATTAAGTTCCATAACTTCAACAGTTAAGTTATCTACTTTTTCAGTATTAATATCTTTCGATACCAGACAACGAAAATAAATATCAGTAATCAATTCGGATGAAACAAACTGAATGGTCTTTTTGAGTTTTCTACGACTTGCCATAATGAGGTTTTTTAAAGATTTATAGCTACAAATATAAGTCAATATTATGATTAAGCCATATTTTACTGTAAATTTGCCAAAAATAATTCATCTACTTTACCTTACATAAGCAAACTCATTGCATTTGAATATGATTTCACCAATAAAAATATCTTTTTCAACGCTGTTGTTTCTCATAACGCTGTTTTTCGGCGTGACATTTACCTCCTGCGATGACGAACGTTTCACAACCGATCCGGCGAACAGGCTGGAGTTTTCGACTGACACACTGACTTTCGATACTGTTTTTACAACCCTGGGGAGTGCGACTTCCAAAATTTTAGTTTATAACCGCAATAACGCTGCATTAAGAATCAGCCAGATAGCCATTGTCGGTGGGCGTGAATCTACCTTTCGGATAAATGTGGACGGCGCTGTGAATCCAGACAATACTTTTAAGGACATTGAAATTCGTGCCAACGACAGTTTGTATATTTTTGTTGCCATCACTGTGGATCCTACCAATTCAAATTCTCCTGTATTTATTGAAGATTCGTTGATATTTCTGACAAACGGAGTAAAACAAAACATAAAACTCCAGGCTTTCGGTCAGGACATGGAAATTCTCCGCAACAAAAATATACTGAACGACACAACCCTTACTGATACTAAGCCTTATCTGGTGTATGGTAATCTGGTGATTGACACAGCAAAAACCCTGACTTTAAATCCGGGTTGCAAACTGTTTTTCCACAACAATGCAAATTTAGTGGTTTATGGAAATTTAAAAGCCGTTGGAACATTAGAAAAGCCAATCAGCTTGCGTGGCGACCGGTTGGATAAAATCAAGTTCGAGACACCTTTTCCATATAATAATGTTTCGGGGCAGTGGGGCGGTTTGTATTTGCTCTGGAAGGACGGAAATCACCTGTTGAAGCATGTAAATATGAACAGTGGGTATGTAGGGATTTATTTCTCGAACGATGACAGAAATACCTTGCCAAAGCTGGAAATCTCCGATTGCAGGATTCATAATTTTCTGCTTTACGGCCTGGTGGTTCAAAACGGGAATGTTACTGTCAGTAATACCGAAATATCGAATACCAGCAGTTATAGCGTGTACCTGAACGGAGGAAAGCACAGCTTTTTTCAAAGTACCATCGTCAATTATTTCAATAACAGCAGCGTACAACCGGCTCCGCGTGACAAAAAACCGGCAGTAATGATTATGAACCTGAACCGGGTTGCACCCATGGAAACCATTTTCAGGAACTGCGTGATCAGCGGAAGCTACGAAAACGAGTTCAGCCTGGCAAGCCGCTTCATGGATCAATACAAAGGCACGTTCGACCACTGTTATATCCGCAAAACGAAAGCAATGGACTTGCCTCAATTTTCAGATAACCGTTGGTACGAAATTAACGACACCGTTTTTAAAAGTATAAGGTACGATTACGAGAAAAGCACTTATTTCAACTTCACACCCGATTCCGTCTCACCTGCCCGCGGCCTGGCCGATAAAACCATTGCGGCACAATTCCCGTTGGATTTAAACGGCAACAATCGCCTGGAAGACAATGAACCGGATGCAGGAGCTTACGAGTGGAAACCGATGAAATAATATAATTCCCAATCTTCAATCTTCGGTAGAAATTGATGATTGGGAATTTTAATTTGATATTTCAGGTCCTACAGTTTCACGATTTTATAAGTCCTGTTTCCTACCGTCACCACATACAATCCTTGCTGTAAGAATCCAACCTGAACAGTTTCCATTGCAGACTGACATCTATTCCGGTACAATACTTTACCCGTCAGATCCGTTATTGTCAACAAATCTCCAGCTGCATTTTGCACGTTAAGACTTTCTCGCACCAAAGTCGGATAAACGTTTATATTCGACTGAGGCAACTCAACAGCAGTAATATCTCCATTGCTAACATTGAATGTAGTTTTGCGAACCATCCAGTTTGCAACACCATCCGGCACACGTGAAAAACTCAGATTGGCATCCATAAATGGGAAACTCACCGAGTCAACCGTCACTACCATGCCCAACGAATTGGTCTTTGAAAGAATTACCGACTCACCTTCTTTTCCAAGTTTAAATCCCAAATGCAGCACACCCTGCATTGCCTGATCATCGGCCCACAAAATGAGTCTCCCTTTAGCCGGAATTGTTGTTTTTGTTTCATCAGTTGATGGAATTTGTGCCAGCGTTTTATTGGCAGGCGTATCGCTTAAGTACCAACCGGCAACATTAACATCAACATCTCCATTATTATATAACTCGATATAATCATCCTTACCGCCAAATTCATCGGAAATTAAATCGTTGCTCGCAACCAGTTCATTAATGACCACCGGAGGCAGATCATCCTGATTCTCGATAACCGCTGTTTCATAAACTGCTTTCAGACTTACATTTCCGCTAAGCGCACCCGAATAAATGGGATTTGTACTGACTACTTCTGAAACCTGAGTCGACTGGCAAGTCAGTTGTAAATCGAACATTACATCGGAACTTATAACTGAAGTCTGATGCACTTCTACAGCAATCAGATTATCACCGGCCTTCAACAAACTCAATGGAACAGCATAAGTCACGAGGTCACCGTTATTATAAGCAGTGGCAAGTGTGTTAAATGTTAGCGTACCTGTTGGCAACATGTATCGCCCCACTTCCTGTCCGTTGACATAAACCGCTGCTCCGTCGTCAACCAATATGGTCAGCGAAAAATTAGTCTTCCCGTTCAAATCACTCAATGTAAATATTTTACGGAAATATGATGTAGGATACTTATTGCTCGCATTATCACCGTAACTGATAAGCGTTTTTTCCCCTTTGGAACCATAGCCCAACTGAGCCGGTCCGCTCTTCCAGGCTACATCGCTGTAGGTCTGGGCAAACCAGTTCAAAGCGGGAATCGCATTTCCATCAAAGTACTTCCATGGACTCCCCATTCCCACTATAGTTGACGGTGTGCTCGAAGCCGATAATTCCCATTGTTTAAATTTATAGCCAGCGACAGGTTTTGCCTCGATAGATATAGGGCGGTTTTTGAAATATTTCAACAGAACATTTGATCCAATTACAGGTTCTGAATTCATGCGATACGAAGCTGAAGGGATATTGGATGTAAGTTGCGCACTTACTATAGTAGCAGAACCCGCAAACCTGCTACTTAAGAAGCTCAACATATTCCCGGCACGGTTGGCAGAAAACACTTTCATAAGTTGAATATCCTCCGCGAAACCCCGGTAAGAAGTCCATCTGGTTTTGTGATATGCTATCTCATTCACGATCTTAGCCGATAAACTGTCCATAATGTGATTTACCCGGCCGGTTTCGAAAGTAGTGGAAAGTTGAACACTGAAACGGTCGATAAACCTGTTGCGAAAAGTTTCATTCAAAACTAACCGGCGAAGCAGTAAAGTTGACCAGGCTTCCGGAACCTGATCGGTTTTTTCACCCAGGGCATAAAGTAAAGAATTGTGATTATGCAAATTAGCGTCATATAAATTAAATCCAAAATCGGTATCGAATAATATCCAACGCCATTTTCCTCCGGTTTTAAGCTTCCATATTTTCACATTATTAGCCGGCCAGTCGGTATTTCCATAATATACTTGTGAAATCGTATAATTTATAAAGTTATCCACGTCCATCATCCCACAAACTTTGTTGTAAACTGATGCTTGAGTAATATCATTTTGCGTTATATAATTACTCAATCGAAGGTAACTTGTATCAGTGGGAATAGCCCAGGTTTCAACCAAATGAACAGCTTCTTCTTCCAGTCCGTAATTGCTGTATAAAAAATCATTGCCGCTGGTTTCACGTAGATTCTGAATACCGTAATATATTCCATTCAGATATAATACAGCCGGTTCGTAAGCCAGATAATCCAAATCCATGCGTTTCATCACCACAGATTGCATAAACGCGTCACGCATCATGGAATAATAAAAATCGTTTCCGGAATTCCGCAACTGGATATTTTTATATTTCAGGTCTGGCTTGGTGGCTCCAAAAAAATCATATCGTAATCTATTGTTGCCAAACTTTTTACGGGGAGATATTTTCAAAGACTTTTGCGGGTTCATACGCGACCAGCCACCGGATATGGTAATATCCAGTTCCTGGTTAATCCGCAACACCTTGCTGGAATCAAACAATTCAAAGTTGACAGGTCTGTCCCAATCCTGATTAAAATTCACAGGAGAATTGGATCCATTACCCGTGATGCCATTGGTTCCTGTTACGTACATACCAATCGTATTATCAGTCAAATTTGCTTGCGAGGTCACAATAGAAACAACCGGTAAGTGGAAATTTCGTTCAGCAATAAAATAACTGGCAGTAGCAATTTCACTTGACAATTTACCCGTTGAAAAGGATTTTGCCCTGAAGACATTTGTGTACCTTAATGTAATAATTGCTCCCGGCGTATAGATGTTAGCATTAGTCTGGGTTGGCTCCGCCCCGTTTATGGTATAATAAATCGTTTCACCCGGATTGGGTGTTTCAAAGCTTATATCCTGCGTGCTTGCATAAAATCCTCCGGGAAGTTTAAATACAGGTTTAGCACAACGTTCAAAGGAAAAAACTTTATTATTATTACTGTTTCCTGCACTGAACTGTTCAAAAAATACCCATTCGGAGCTACCATCTGTTTTCCGACCATAGGATACATTTCTTTTTTGAGCCGGATAAACCACACTATCAAGTAACTGACCAAAAATATTGCACAGAAATAATTTTCCACCATCAGGATCCAGTTTAAAATTAGCATGACCTGTGCGATCATCCCGTTCAAACCACAACACACCATAACCACCCGGCGTGATTAATTTTGATACCGGTTTCCATTTTCTGGGCTGTAATAAATTATCGGTGAAGAAATATGAGGATTGGTTTATTGAGGAAGTTGTACTCGTATTATAAAGTTCTACCCACATGCTGTAGTTATAAGTATCATCCAGGACAGCTGACACATTATTGGACATGATTTCGTTGATTTTCAACTGCGCAGAGGCATTGATGAAAATTAGGAAGAATAGAGGAAGAACGACTCTTTTCATACTGTAAAACAAATTAGACTAAGGATTCCCGGGATGATACTTTCCGGTCTTCAAAGATAGTGTAAATATAACATTTTGAGCGTTAATTTCTTAACAAATACTTGCTTAATAGTAACATAAAGTGACTAATAAGGTTATATCCGGAAATTGGGAAAGAAAAAAACGAAATAAAACCAAAATTCCCGATAATCAATCTCTGTTTGAAACTGATTATCGGGAATTAAAAACCGGAAATTTTAATTTATAATTTTATAATTTTATATGCACTACTATTCCCTACAGTCAATATATATAAACCTCGTTGTAAGAATCCTGCCTGAACAGTTTCCTGATCTTCCTTACTTTGTTTCTGCATAAGCACTTTTCCTGTTAAGTCAGTAATAGTAAGCATCAATCCTTTTGCATTGTTTACATAGAAACTTTCGCGCACCATGGTCGGATAAACAGTCACATTAGACCGTGGCGATTCCAAAGCTGTTAAATCTCCGTTACTAATATTGAAAGTAGTAGGCCGTATCAGCCAATTTGCATCCCCGTCGGGCACACGCGAGAAACTTAAATCAGCAATCATTGAAGGGAATGAAACCGAATCGACGGGAACTAACGACCCCAACAAATTTGTTCTGGAAAGAATAACTTTTTCGCCATCCTTGCTCAGTTTAAATCCAAGATGAGTTACACCTTGTACAGCCTGATCGTCCGCCCACAAAATGATTCTGCCTTTTGATGGTACGTTTGTTTTAATGATATCAGTTGCTGGAATTTGTGACAGTGTCAGGTTGGCCGGAGTATCAGTCAGGTACCAGCCGGCTATATTAATATCACTTTCACCATAATTGAAGACTTCAATATAATCGTCCTTTTCTCCATATTCATCGGTTATAAGCGTGTTGGCTGAAAGAATTTCATTTATTACGATTGTTGGCGTCACATCGGGTTCCACAGCCGACACCTCGTAAATTGCTTTCAGATTGAGGTCAGCGCTTAAAACGGTATTGTAGACTGCTGAAGTAAAGATTGTTGGCGTTCCACTCTGATCACAGGTCAGACTAAGATTAAAGATTAGGTCCGAACTTGTAACTCCTCCCTGGTGAACTTCAACGGCTATCACATTGTCACCTTCTTTCAATAAATTCACCGGAACCTGATAGGTAGAGTTTGTACCATTGTTTGTGCCTGATGCCAGTGTAGTAAACAAGAGTGTACCTGCAGGCATATTATTACGACCTATTTCTGTTCCGTTTACATAAACAGCTGCACCATCATCTACAAAAGTTGTAATACTGAAATTGCTTTTCGTAGCCAAACCGGTAATATTTACAGTTTTCCGGAAATAAGCGGTAGGGTATTTATTTGTTGGAACTCCACCATAACCAATGGTAGTCACAACTCCTGCAAGGACATAACCCAATGGTGCGTTTCCGCTTTTCCATGCAGCATCGCTGTAGGTCGTTGCAGACCAATTTGCTGCTGGCATGGCATTTCCATCGTTGTACTTCCAGTTGCTGCCCATGGCAATAAGTGTTGTTACAGTCGATGATGTTGTACCCAACTCCCACTGTTTGAATTTATAACCCGGAACCGGACGTGCTTCCATCGCTACGGTTCGGCCATTAAAATATTTCAACGAAACATTGGAATCGATAATTGGTTCATTGTTCATTTTGTAGGAAGCTCCGGGTACATTCGCGCTCAATTTTATAGTTTGAACGGCAGCTGAATTTAAAAACCGGCTACTGATAAACCCCAACATATTTCCCGGCCGGTTTACACCAAAAGATTTCATATTATTCAAAGTGCCTGAAAATGAGCTACCACCCCATTTTGCTTTATGAAATACAATTTCACTGGCTATTTTTGCGGACAAACTATCCATGACATGATTGACCCGGTTCGTTTCGAATGTGGTTGAAATGTGAATACTAAAACGGTCTATAAATTTATTGCGAAATGTTTCATTGAGCATTAACCTTCTGAACACAACTGTCGACCAGTCGGGCGCTGTAGAATAACCACCGATTAATCCGGCCGTGTTTTCACCCAATGCAAAAGTCAGGGTGTTATGGCCAACATTACCAAATCCAAAATCAGTGTCGAACAAAATCCAGCGCCATTTGCCACCCGCTTTCGTTTTCCACATTTTCACATTATTATTCGGCCAGTCGTTATTCGAGTAATAAATTTCCGGTATCATATAATTCGCGAACTCATCCACATCCATCGAATCACAAACCTGCTTATAAACAGCCGCATTTGTAATATCATTATTTTTAAGGAAATTACTTAAACTTGCAAAACCGGCATCGGTAGCAATATCTTTATCGGTATCAACTCCCAGGTTAGTTGCTTCAATCCAGGTCACTTTATCTTCTTCCAGACCGTAATTACTATACATGAAGTCTGCATTGGAACGTTCTCTTAAGTTTTGTATCCCAAAATAAACTCCGTTAATGTAAATAACAGCAGGTTCATAGGCCAGATAATCAAGATCCATCCGTTTCATGATCAGTGACTGCATAAAAGCATCCCGCATCATACAACCGCCGAAATCGTTTCCCGAGTTACGCATCTGAATGTCCTTGTAATTTCTGTTTGGTTTGGTTGCTGCGAAAACATCATAGCGGAGACGGTTCTCACCAAATTTCTTTTTGGGTTTAATAGCGATCGATTTCTGACCATTCGCTCGGGTCCATCCGCCCAGAATGGTTATGTCGACTTCCTGATTTAAACGCGAAACTCCGGTTGTATCGTAAAGTTCGTAATTAACAGGTCTGTCCCAGTCCTGATTATAGTTTCTGGCAGGTTGACCATTTCCGGGAATTCCATTCGTTCCGTCGCAATAAATACCAATGGTATTATCGGTTAAGTTCGCCTGTTCGGTTATTATGGAAACAACCGGTAAATTAAAATTCCTTTCTGCAATAAAAAAACTTTTTGTAGCAATATCACTCGACAATTTCCCGGCCGAGAAAGTCTTTGCTCTGATGAAAACAGTTGATCTTAAGGTGAGATAAGCTCCCGGAGTATATTTATAAGAATTAGCGATGGTTGGTTCAGCGTTATTTATAGTATAATAAATTGTTTCCCCGGGAAGGGGTGTTTCAAAACTCATATCCGGAGCGCTTGCATAAAATCCTCCGGCTATTTTAAAAACAGGTTTCGCACAACGTCCATTTCCAAATATTTTGTTATTATTGCTTGCTCCGGCACTGGATTGTTCGAAGTAAACCCATTCGGAAGCGCCATCTGTTTTACGTCCGTATGAAATATTTCTGAACTGAGCGGGATAGATTACGCTATCAATCAATAATTCATTTATATCGAACATATATAATTTGCCACCATCAGGTTCCAGTTTAAACGATGCATGTCCAAACCGGTCATCGCGTTCGAACCACAACAAGCTGTAACCTCCCGGTGGAACCATACTCGAAGAGGGTCTCCATTTTTTTGGTTGAGTCAAATCGTCCGTAAAGTAATATGAAATTTGATTGTAAGAAATGGTAGAACCGGGGTTGTATAGTTCTACCCACATACTATAATTGTAGGAATCATCCAGAACGGCTGACACATTGTTGGGCATAATTTCATTGATTTTCAATTGTGCAGTGGCACCAACAGAAAATATCAGAAACAGAGAGAGAATGATACTTTTCATTTTGTAATACTAATTTGACTAAGGTTTTCCTGAAATGTTTATTTCAGACTTCAAAGGTACTGAAAAATGTAGTGAATAGAATAGCACTTTATTCTAAAACGGCACTTTGACTTATTATTCCATTAATATGACAGAAAACAGCACTTCTCCGGAACTTTCGTGATATAAAAACCGGCAAATTCACGTTCTACATTTTTTTATTTTACCTTTGTACACGCAATCAGCAAAATCAGTTTGTTTTACCACTTTAATCCAAAGCAAATTATGCAGAAGATTCTGATACTGTTTATGGTTTTGGTTTTGTCATCATTTGTCTGTGCACAAAACAGAGAAAAAAAGAATTTCAAAATCATGTGTTATAATGTCGAAAATTATTTCGACTGTGTTGACGATTCACTTACTGATGACAGCGAATATCTGTCCACCGGCATGCGAGGCTGGAATTTCACAAAATATCAAAAAAAACAGGCGAATATTGGGAAAGTAATCACCTCCATCGGCGGATGGGAAGCTCCGGCTTTGGTGGGTTTATGCGAGATTGAAAGTGATAAATGTCTGTTCGATTTGACGCGTTATTCAGGACTACGAAACCTGCGGTATAAATATTTGCATCACGAGTCTCCCGATGCACGGGGTGTGGATGTAGCCTTGTTGTATCAACCCGGTCAGTTTAAACCAATTCACGACGTGGCGATTTCTATCAATTTCCCACAAGCACCAAACAGTAAAACTCGTGATATACTTTTTGCCTCCGGCATCATCTCCACTGGTGATACCTTACATGTTTTTGTATGCCATTTCCCTTCCCGCCTGGGTGGTGAGTTGGAATCGGAAAACAGAAGAGAGTATGTAGCTTCGGTAGTCAGGAACAAAGTGGATAGTATTTTCTTAAAATGTAAACATCCGAATATTGTGATAATGGGTGACTTTAACGATTACCCGACGAATAAAAGTCTGTTGGAAGTATTGAAGGCGAAACCGATAACCGATTCCATTTCAGTACAAGGATTGTATAATTTGATGTACAAATTGCACTCCGAAGGTAAAGGTTCCAACAAACATCTTGGCGAATGGGGCGCCCTGGATCAAATGATCGTTTCCGGAAATCTACTGATTCCGGGAAATTCATTATTTACGTTGCAAAGCGATGCTCATTTTTTCGATGCCGGTTTTTTACTCGAAAACGATAAAATATTTCTGGGGAAACAACCGTTCAGAACTTACTTAGGAATGAAATACCAGGATGGTTTTTCGGATCATTTACCCATCTATGCAGACTTTTGGTATTAACGCCCCTAAACCCAAAAGGGGTATGCGAAAATCATAATTGAAAGTTAATCAAATAATAATAACTAAATTTCCCTTCATAAAAATCCTCCCAAGGGATTTAGGGGGCTTATAAACATGGACATTCAACTATTTATCCCTTGTTATATCGATCAATTGTATCCCGAAACCGGATTCAATACCATAAAAACTCTTGAAAGAGCGGGTTGCCGGGTGCATTACAATCCGGATCAAACCTGTTGCGGACAACCGGCTTTTAACAGCGGTTACTGGAAAGAAGCAGCAAGCCTGGCAGGAAAATTCCTTACCGACTTTCAACCCGGCATGCCAATTGTATCGCCTTCCGGATCTTGCTCAAGTTTCGTAATCCATCATTACCACAAAATACTGGCCGACCAACCCGCATTATTAGAACGGCATGCTTCTATAAAAAATACGATTTACGAGTTGTCCGACTTCCTGGTGAACGTGTTGAATGTTGAAAATCTGGGCGCAAAATTCCCGCACAAAGTAACATTTCACGATTCGTGTTCTGCTTTGCGTGAATATGGTTTAAAAGATGAATCCCGCCGGCTGCTTGCGCAGGTGGAAGGACTGGAACTAATAGAGATGAATGAAAGTGATACCTGCTGTGGATTTGGGGGCACATTTGCAGTTAAAAACAAGGACATCTCAACGGCTATGGCTGAAAATAAAGTTCGGAATGCATTGGCAACCGGTGTTGAATTTATTATCAGCACCGAAGCTTCCTGCCTGATGAATATAAACGGCTATATCGCCAAAAATAAACTTTCCATCAAAGGTGTACATCTGGCAGATATCCTGGCAAGTGGGTATTGATGTGGTTGGTGATTAGGTATTGGTTAATTGGTTGATTGGTTGATTGGTTAATTGGTTAGTTAGGTGTGGTGACTGGTTATAAATTTGGAAACACAATTTAAGTAGTCTGTAACAAATCAATATCAAATTAACCGGGAGCCAGAAAAAAATAGCCGATAGTTTATAGTCGGTAGTCTATAATGGGAAGTAGGTAGTAAAGAGCCATGAACCGGAACTCTTAACTCGAGACTATTTAGACTTCAAACTTTTCAAATGGGTATGAAATGGATATCCCGTCCTTGCGGGATCTTTCAAACTTAAAAATGCAAAACTCTGAATGCGAAACTATTTAAACTTCAAACCTTTCAAACTTCAAACCCAAAACGCAGAACGCGGAACCCAAAACGCTGAACACGAAACGTTCATTCACACATGCGTTACAAACAAAGGCGTATCAGAATTCAATACCATTTTATATGCCAGACCGGGATGGAACAAGCGTACAAAAATATTTCGACGACGGGTATTAAAAGCCAACACATTAATTTTTTGGTTGACAAGATAGTTATCCAGATTTGCCGTTTCATCAGAATCAAGCAATTCGTAATTTGTTTTTAAATTCGGATAATGACTTTCAAAATAAGCTTTTATACCTGCCAGCATTACTTCACTCCAGGGCTCTTTTTTGTCGGACGCATGAATAAAATACATTTCCAGCTTTTCGGAAGTGAAAAGTGAAATGGCACGATCGATGGCAATTAAATCCTTCTGGTCAAAGTTAGTCAGAAAAGCCACTCGTTTTATATCTTCGGGCGATTGTAAAGTCGTTTGCATCGGTACCGCAAAGACCGGCGACAGACAAGATTCCATCACTTCGGCTGTAACGCTGCCTATTAATTCTTTGTTAAGTTTCTTTCCATGAGTTCCCATTACCACCAGAGCAGGCTTATTCTTCCTGCAATACTCCAAAATCTGATCTTCGGGAACACCTTCTTTCAGTTCAAAACTGAAAGGTATATTCGGGATTTCTCCTTTATCTATTCGGGCATGTATCAGGTTCGACATGTTTTCGACATCAGCATTGGCCGAACTCATGATCCGACGTAGTAATTCTCCGTCACTAATGCTATAGGTACTCATATCATTGTTGGACGAAATGGTAAATGCCGGACTAAAATAGACATACATAAACACGACTTCGGCAGCCAGAATATCGGCAAAATGGAACCCAAAATCAGTCACCTTATCAATTAAATCCGAAAAATCGATGGGAATAAGTACTTGTTGTGTCGAAACTTTAGTTTTATCCTGTTCCCACGCACTTTCCATCTCTTCTACAATTTTCAGGGCACGGGGCAAGTCGCTTTCTTTGATACGGACACGTACACCAACAGCCATTTCGGGATGCTCCAGATTCAGGTTATGAATCACGGTTTCTATGCCACTTTCTTCCAAAACGGTCTTGATCATTTGTGCACGTTGGTAAGTGCGGATAGCGAGGGTTACTAATTTGTCTTCCATAATAGTATATATTGAATCGGGTTACAAATCATTTCTATATTCTCTGGTGCTGATTAACAGCAGTTCAATGAGTTGGTAAAGATAGCAATTTTAATGAAGTTCTTTTATAATTTTGAAAATTAATTTATCAAAAATAAAAAAAATAGTCTATATTTGCGACATAAAATAAACACAATATAAAATCATGAACCTGAAACTTAAAAGAGTCCTCGGTATTGGAACAATTATCGGAGTAATTGTGTTCGCCGCATGGATATTTTTCAAATTTTATTTTGTTTTCGGTGAAGGCGTGAAAGCGGGCGAACTGAATTATCTGGTACGCAAAGGCTATATTTTCAAAACATACGAAGGTAAAATGATTCAAACCGGATTCCGTTCGCAGACAGCCGGAGCTATCCAGTCATACGAGTTCGTTTTCTCGGTAGAAGACAAAGCTATAGCCGATTCGCTCATGCGTTGCAGCGGAAAAGAATTGGAATTGCATTACAAAGAATACCTGGGAACACTGCCATGGCGTGGTGTCAATAAATTTGTTGTGGACAGCATTGTATCCGTAAAACAGAAATAGTCAATAAACCAATCCGGGGGATGAATTGTAGATTTTAAGATTATCATCTAATTAAATATCGACGATTTATTCACATGAGATTCTCAATTTTTATCGGCAATAAATAACGAACTGGCTCCCGACAGTTATTTTTACCAATACCTAATCCTGTCCCTTTACAAAGGTTTAGGTAAAGTTTTATACCCCAATTCAGAAAAAAAATAACTACTTTTGCAGTTACAGAAAAATTCTGCGGTTTTAATTCAATTCATTAATATTCATTTCATTGGAAACGGACTATTTATATTCCACATTTGCAGGTATCACAGTTCACCAGGTTACAATAGCTGCGATGATATCACTGGTAATAAGCCTCTTGCTTTTATTATGTTCAGCATTAATTTCGGCGTCAGAAGTTGCGTTCTTTTCGCTTGATCCGCAAACATTGAATGAATTGGATGAAAGTGGAAATAAATCCGAGCGGAATATACTTCGTCTGTTGAAAAATCCACAACGCTTACTTGCAACCATACTTATCGGAAATAACTTTGTGAACGTGGCGGTAATACTGTTGCTAACCCATTTTACGAGCACTATACTCAATTTCGAAAGCGCTCCTTTTTTAGGGTTCGTTTTCCAGGCGGTAGTTATTACTTTTTTACTCTTGCTTTTTGGAGAAATTACCCCCAAAGTATATGCCACCCAGTTTGTAAAAAAGGCAGCACTCATAACTGTCCCTGTCATTTCTGCAATGGAAAAACTTTTCGGACCTTTTGTAACGTTACTTGTAAATTCTACTTCAATTGTAAATAACAGACTTGTAAAACATGGCCGTACCATAATCTCGATGGACGAATTGTCACATGCCCTGGAACTGACGTCGAATAGCAAAGACGAGGATACTGATATGCTGGAAGGTATTATTAAATTCGGAAACATACAGGCGGTGGATATCATGACTTCACGGGTGGACATGGTAGATGTGGATATAAAATCAAATTACAAGCAATTACTGGATGTGATTATCAGGTCGGGGTATTCGCGTATTCCTGTTTATGCCGGCACACGCGACAATATCAAAGGCTTACTTTACAGTAAAGATTTACTACCTCACCTGGATAAACCGGCCAATTTTCGATGGCAAAGCCTTGTTCGACCGGCTTATTATGTACCCGAAACTAAAAAAATCGATGATTTACTGAGCGAGTTTCAGGAAAACAAAGTGCATCTGGCCCTGGTAGTCGACGAATACGGCGGAACTTCGGGATTGATTACACTGGAAGATATTTTGGAAGAAATTGTTGGCGATATTAGTGACGAATACGATAATGAAGAAGAATTATTCACCAAAATTGACAACCACACCTTCGTGTTTGAAGCAAAAATACAACTGAACGACTTCTTCAAAATCGCAGAAATAGAAGAAAACGATTTTGTGAAAGTGACCGAAGAAGTTGAAACACTGGCCGGATTGATTTTAGAACTCAAAGGCGACATTCCTGCAAAAAACGAACGGATCGACTATGGCCGGTATGTTTTTGAAATTGTAGCTGCTGATAACCGCCGCATTAAAAAAGTAAAACTTTATATTAAAGATGATTTCAGCAAAGAGAATGATTAAAGCTGATTGGGAGCAAATCGCCATATACAAGTTATAAATCTTATAATCAACGCATTAATTAACCGCTTGTAAATATTTAAATCTTTCAAATGGCAATATAAAGAATAACACAAATTGGGAAGACCTAAAATAAACGAAATGCCGAACCTCAAATTATTCAAACCCTTCAAACCTTTCAAACTTTTCATACTTTTCAAACCTTTCAAACTTTTCAAACTTTTCAAACATTTTATAATGTCCATCCGATCTTTTAAAATATTAATGCTCATTTGTACAGCAAGCTTCATCTGGAGCTGCAGTGACACCTATATACCACGGCCTTATGGCTATTTTAGAGTTGAATTACCCGTGCATGCTTACCGCGTCATCGATACCCTGAATCTTCCTTATCGATTCGACCTGCCTGAAAATGTCAGATTAATCAGCCGAAAAACCAATGCCGGTGAAGAAAACTGGATTGATTTGAATTACCCTAAATTGAATGCCAGCATTTACTGCAGCTATAAACCGTTGAAAGGAAACCTGACAGAACTGTTGGAAGAGTCACGTAAGATTGTTTACAAACACAGTATTCGTGCTGATGGAATTGGAGAAAAAGTTTTCGATAATCCCGAAAAAAACGTGCACGGAATCCTCTATGATTTAAAAGGGAACACGGCTTCGTCGGTTCAATTTGTTTTAACTGATAGCTCAAAACACTTTTTCCGTGCCGCCTTGTATTTTAACAATGTTCCGAACAAAGATTCAATAGCACCTATGGCTGAATACATTCGTGAAGACGTTATCAGAATTATGGAAAGCTTTGAATGGAAAAAATAAAAGTTTGACTTTGTTTCAATTTACTATTACATTGGTGACATGTCTTGTTTTTAAAATAAATATAAAATGCCAATGACTAATTTCAATAAGCAAATTTCTTTAGACGGCACCAAATTGTTGGTTTGGGAAATCACAGAAAATGCGGATGAATTATTGCAAAAGTTTGAACAAATTGAATTGTATACTGTTGAGCTTGAAAAAATAAGTTCCGAAAAACGAAGACGCGAATTTCTGGGTGTAAGACTGGCAATGAGGGAATTGCTGGGAAAGGCAGTTTTAATATGCTACGATGTCGATGGTAAGCCCTGCCTCTCTGACAACAGTTACCGGATAAGCATTTCACACAGTGGCAAATGGATAGCAGTAATGGCACATCCAACCCGCACGGTAGGCATAGATATTGAGTGTCCCTCCGATAAAATTCAAAAGTTGTACACCCGTTTTTTGAGTAAAACGGAACAGGAAGAACTGTCGGAAGGAAAAAACATTCAACAATTACAGATTGCATGGTCAGCAAAAGAAGCCCTGTATAAAATTATCGGGAAACAGGCCGTCGATTTTGCAAAACAATTGCGTATCTTTCCCTTCGAATTAAAAACGGATGGTGAAATAATAGCCCAGCATGTCCCGACAGAAACAATTTACAAATTAATTTATACCCAAACAGCAGCTTACACATTAGTGTATTGTCTGGTTTAAAACAATTCATCATGAAAAATATCTACAAAAAGATTCTTATGAATCGGGAAGAAAATAGAAAAATGTTGGCTGTTTTACTGGACCCCGATAAATGTATCGGAAAAGTTTTATCGGCAACCATTTCTGCCTTAAAAACTGATTTACCTGATTTTATTTTCATAGGAGGAAGCCTTACATTGGCATCTTCGGATTTATTAATCGATGTACTGAAAGAAGAAACCAAAGCCGAGATCGTGTTATTTCCCGGTAATGCTTCCCAGTTCTCTACAAAAGCAAACGCGTTGTTGTTTCTGTCCCTGCTATCGGGACGTAATGCCGAATTCCTGGTTGGACAACATGTAACATCCGCTGTAGCCATCAAAAAAACAGATATCGAGGTTATACCTACTGCCTATATTTTAATTGATGGAGGGAAACCAAGTTCGGTGGAATATATCAGCAATACCCGTCCCATTCCACGTGATAAAAAAGAAATTGCTCTTTCTACAGCTGTTGCAGGTGAATTACTTGGAATGAGATTGGTTTATCTGGAGGCAGGAAGTGGTGCAAACCAGGCTGTTTCAGCAGAAATGATTGAGTATGTCTGCTCGGGATTGTCTCTGCCGTTAATCGTGGGAGGCGGCATTAAAACCACAAAACAATTGAAAAATGCTTATGATGCTGGTGCCGACATAGTAGTTGTGGGCAATATTTTTGAAACAGAGCCAACCAAAATTTCAGAATTTATTGCTTGCACTCAGGCATACAATTCAAAAGATGAAGATTGATTCTTAGATCCTGACTCAACGTTTCGTGTTTGAATGGTTGATTGGTTAACTGGTTATTGGTTGATTGGGCGATTGTGGTTTCGCGTTTGGAGTTCTGAGTTTGGAGTTTGGAATGTTCGGCGTTTCGTATTCGCGCATTCTTAATCTTTACTCAATACTCAAAACTCTTTACTACCGACTATAAACTATTAACTACCAACTAATTTCTGGTTCTTACTCAATATTACCTATTCCTTACTCAATACTCAGAACTCAGAACTCTTTACTACCGACATTAAACTATCAACTACCGACTATTGCTTGGTTCTTGCCTCTCTTCATCATCTCAATTTATTCCTCTCAAAATGCGGGCCGGCTACTCTTGTAAAAAACACAAGCGAAAAGGCTACTGCAAGTGCTCCTACCAGGAAAGCAAATGGGAAACCACCGCTGGAATCAGCTAAAGATCCACCCAGCACCAAACCAATACCAATCCCGATATCCCAGCTCGTCATATATGTAGAACTTGCGGTAGCACGCCGGTTATTGGGTGCCAGGTTTACAAATAGCGTGTTGTATGCCGGGAACAACATGCCATAACCTATCCCCAAAAGCAATGCAATGGCATAAAATAATCCAACTACGAGCGTTTCATTGAAAGTATCAATGCGTTTTAATCCGGCCAGGGCAAAAAAAGCTACCATACAAAAAAAGGTTCCGTATGCAACAACTGGCACCAGACGTCCACGATCGACCATTTTCCCTCCAACTAATCGTGATATGGTTAATCCTATCGCCATCAACGAAAAGAAAATCCCCATGCCGCTGTGTATACCTAATTCTTTACCGTAAATAGCTACGTATGTTGTCAATATACCATAGGGAATTCCCATTAACAACAAACTAAAACCGGCATTGAATCCTTTGAACAAAAAGAAACGGTCGAAAGCCATGGGCTGTTTGATGTCACTTTTTACTATTTTTTCTGACTTTATGGTTGTGGCAACCAAAAAACCCAATAGTCCGCTACCAATTGCCATATAGAAAATGGAATCGAAAGTGTAATAATCGTGCATAAATAAGCTGATCATGGGTCCTATTGCCATGGCCAGATTATTCGCTATCCCGAAATAGCCAAGACCTTCACCCCTTCGTGATGCCGGCATAATATCAACAATCAGACTATTTCCAGCCGTGGTCACAAATCCGAAAGTAAATCCGTGTAAAATACGCAGGAACAAAAACATCCCCACAAAAGTGGCCAGTGGATAACCGACAAACGAGAGTGTAAATAATAAATAGGCAATCAGATAAATAGGCTTTCGGTTTACCATATCAAGCACAAAGCCCGCAAACGGACGAATGAGCAAAGCTGCCAGGGTATAGCAGGACAAAATAATTCCAACCATCGAATTTGAGGTTTGAAATTCTTCAATTAAATAAAGCGGAAGTATGGGCAGCAGCAAATAAAAGGAAAAAAAGAGCAAGAAATTTCCTGCACACGCACTTAAAAAACTTTGTGTCCAGAGTTTATCTTTTGATTGAGTCATTTTTAAAATTGATTGTTTAACTATTCTAAAGTTTAGAACTTTGGAAAAGTCTGGAGATTGGTAAGTTAGGAAAATATTCATTTTACGACCGGCGTGGTTGAAACACGATCGAAGAATGGACTTTTAGACGTACAGCTAATGGGAATACCGTAAATGGAACTGCAACCGGGCAACAAATCCATTTCCAACGCCACCCTTCCGACCGAAAACATAACACGGCTATCTACGCGGTGGTCGGCAGCAACCGAGCAGGCCGAACCTATGGCTATACCCACATCCACTGTATTGAGGGCACAAGGAATTTCGGGAAATTCCATTTTTTCGGCACAGGTTTCGAATCCGCAATATCCGCAATTGAGACTTTGAATCTTTTGTTTCGTGCCAATCAATATAATGGCTTCGGCATTCAAAATATTATATGCATCACGCGTTATGAATTTAAGACCGGTCCTTTCACTGTATTCCAGCATTGCTTTGGACAACAAACCAATCGTTTCGCCCGTTGCCATTGCCACTTCAATAATATCAAATCCTTTCCCTTTCGGGGCGGTCCGTGCTGCCGTCATCATCTCATTGGCGACTTGCAGTAAGCGTTCGTGGCGTGTATCTCTTTCGTTTATTAGCATAAATAATAATTATAACCTCTAACCCCTAAAGGGGGACAAGAGATGTTTATAATGTTATTGAAGTATCTTTTATTAAAACAGGTTTTAATAGGAGACGAAACAAATATAGTTCCTCTTTTGGGGCTAGTGGTTATACTCTTGAATTTTTTCTAAAATCATGTCTTCCAATAAACCGTTTGTAGCCACAATTTCACGTCCGAACAAATAATTTTGTCCGCCACTGTAATCGGTAACTGTTCCTCCGGCTTCTTTTACAATAACAGCTCCTGCAGCCACATCCCAGGGCTTCAGGTCATATTCCCAGAATGCATCAAATCTTCCACAAGCCACATAAGCCATGTCGGTTGCTGCCGAACCAAGCCGGCGAACACCACGGGCATTGGTCATGGTCCATTTCAGAAATTCAAGATAGGCTTCCAGTTTACTGAAATCATTATATGGGAAACCGGTTGCCAACAAAGCATCATGAATATCACCCCGATCCGAAACGCGTATTGACTTACCATTCAGGTAAGCACCGCCATCTTTCCAGGCATAAAAACATTCATCTCGTCCTACTTCGTACACTACTCCCATAACCAGTTCATCACCATCCAGTAAACCAATACTAACGGCGTAAACCGGAACGCCCTGAATAAAATTGGTAGTTCCATCAAGTGGATCAATCACCCAGTTGAAACGGTCACCATGAAAATCATTAGTCCCTTCTTCGGCAATAAAACCGGACTCGGGTAACAATACCTGCAAAGCAGTTATGATCCGTTCTTCAGAAGCCTTGTCAACATAACTGACCAAATCGTGTAAGCCTTTAGTTTCAATTCTGCTATCGTCAAATCCTTTACGCTCTTCGGCCATAAACTTCCCTGTTGTTCGGGCTATATCACAGGTTTTAAGGCAAAGATCTTTGTATGATGGGTTCATAATTATCATTTTATAAAAGTTATTGCAAAGTTAGAGTTTTCCAATTAACTCACAACTGAAATATGTAGAAAAAGAGATATTAAAAATCTATCTTCAATCCGGACATAGTTGTTTTGGGAACTTAACATACTAATAATTCGTAAGTATAGTTCTCAAAAATTCATTTTTTGAAGTTTAACCGGATTTATTACATCCGAACAACTTAAATTTTCAGATTGAATTTACTTGAGTTTGTAGATTTTTCAAATTAAATACCTGTATTTTTCGACCTTTCACTATTTTTGTCGTATAATATTCAAATAGTTTTAAAGGAAATGGATCAATCGACCTTAAACAACCTGATAGAATTGAGCATGCAGAATGACGATAAGGCATTCCGTCAAATTGTCGAAAACTATCAATCTATGATTTATTCATTAGCTTTCAGGCTATTGTGCAACGAAGAAGAAGCAAAAGACACAGTACAAGAAACATTTATCAGGGTTTGGATAAATTTAGCCAAGTATCAGACGGATAAAACATTCAGTACCTGGCTTTATAAGATTGCAACAAATTTGTGTCTGGACAAACTGAAATCCTCGAAACACTTTTATCAAAACGGCAATATTGACGAAACACTGAACAACCTGATTGCTTCTGAAAATGTGGAGCAAACAATTATCAATTCGGAACTTGGCAATATAATTCACAGGCTTACCAACGAACTCACACCCAAACAAAAAGTTGTATTTACCCTGAGATATCTGGAAGGACTGGAAGTTGATGAAATAGTTCAGATAACCGGTATGACGCCCGGTAAAATAAAAAGTAATTTATTTCTGGCACGTCAAACCATTCGCATCAAATTAGAAAAATATTAAGTTATGGAAAATACCGATAATAAACTGGAGAATCTGATCAGCAACCTTCGTCAGCAAAAACCCATGTTAGATGATGCCGGATTACTTACTGACATCATCATGAAGAAGATTAAAAGCAAATCCACAAATATGAAACCATCCGTATTGATTTGGATCCGGGTCATTTCAAGCTCGGCTGCGGTTTTATTGCTGGGTTTGTTCCTTTTTCAACAAACCGAATCTAATAATATAACTACAAACTATGGGTCAACTCATCTAATTAAAAACCATATCAATATCGATTCAGTATGCATGGAGAATCTAAAAAACAAACAAGCTAATATGTTAGAGATTTACTATTGCTACATGCAGCAAAATTCCATTAAAAACAACCGGTTTAAAACGAATATAAAACAATCTACAAATTAATCATTATGAAATCAATCATTAAATTTTTGACTTATTTCGCGATTTTATTTGTCGTTTCATGCGTAAATCCTACGGATATGCTTACTGTGATAAACTCCGATGGTTCCTGTTATCGTGAGTTCACCGCAAATGCAAATCCAGCCTTTTTACTGGGTGACACAACTGAAAAACTTAATCCTTTTCCCGTTGACGTTGATACCACATGGAATCTCAAATGGAAATTCAGAGATTCTGAATGGTTTACCCAATTCCCGGCCCGGAAATCTACTCTTGACTCTATCGTAAAAATTATAAAATCAAAAGAAAAATCAGGTATTGGTAAAGAAAAAAAATCGGATGACTTTTTCGTTCAGGTGCGTAAGAACTTTTCTACAGTTGAAGAGATGGGAGCCAGATTCAAACTGAAGTGGTCGCACGAATGGAGTAGTATGAAGGTCAAATATGCCCTCGATATGAAATTTCGTTGGTTCTACACCTTTTATTATTACCGCGAGACATATCCAAAAATAAAAACGAATTTTGAAATCCCGATAGAAAAATACATGGCCAAAGACGAAGCACAATTTTGGTTTACGGGCAAACCAAATATACTTCAGGGCATGAATGGCATTGAAATCCGGGAGTATGTTGGTGATTTAGAAGACAATTACAACAAATGGTTTGCGCATAACAACTGGAATGCTGAGTACAAAGTGCTGATTGACAACTACGAACAATTAAAAAATAAGCCGGTAACAATAGAGCGTTTAAAATTATTGGAAGATACGGTTTTTAATGACTGCGCAAAAGATTTACCGGATTTTGACATGGAGAAATGTCTGAATAAATTCTTTAAAACAACTGCATTTTCTGTTTTGTGGAATAATCAGGGCAGCCCGATGAAAAAGCATGAAAAAGACTTTGAAGAACAGGATTTTGTTCGATATTTCAAAGATGCGTTTAATTACAAATTAATCATGCCCGGAAAAGTTACCCAACCGGACAATGTAGCAATTCAGGGCGACACCTTAATATGGAAACTCACTTCATACCGAATGATTTACGATGACTATACCATCGAAGCACAATCCCGTAAAGCAAATATTTGGGCGTTTATTCTGACAGGAATCATTCTGATAATTGCAGTGGGTAGCTTTTTCTGGAAACCTGGTAAGAAATAAAACAGAACCGGACAAACCGGAAGTAAAACTTCTGATTTGTCCGGTTCAAATTGCAGTGTTATTTTTCAAGTTGTTTCAAACCCAGAATTGCAGGATTTTGCAACAAAGATTTCATTTGTGTAATGGCAACTTTATTAAGTTGAACGAGTCGTTCACTTTGCGACAAACCTTGCGAAACCAGCAAGGCATTAATACTCTCCAAATTGCTAAGAACTACAAGTTGTTCTAAAGTGGCCATATCACGTACATTCCCTTTATCATCCGGATGTTTATCACGCCATTGCTTTGCTGTAATTCCAAACATTGCCACATTCAATAAGTCAGCTTCAGATGCATAAACCATGCTGGCTTGTAGTATTGTAATTTCCTTAGGTATAAGACTTTCCTTTATGGCATCAGTATGTATTTTGTAATTTATTTTTGAAATGGTGCGCTGTAAGTTCCAATCTAATTTTAATCGGTCATTTTCATCATCTTTTAGTCTTTTAAATTCTTTCACGAGGTAGATTTTAAATTCGGGACTAATCCACATGCCAAACTCAAACGCAATATCCTGGTGCGCAAAACTACCACCATATCTTCCAGTTGTAGCCTTCAAGCCAATTGCACCTGTTTTTTCAACCCATTCTTTCACACTTAATTTATAATTGTTCAGGCCTGCTTGACTTTTAATTATGGCGAATTCGCCATAATTAAAACCTGGATTAGAGATGCTTTCCCATATCCCTAAATACTCAATAGTATTTCTATTTCTAAGCCAATCAGATATAAAGAAATCACCATCTTTAGCTTTTAGCATATCAGTCAGAGAAATATAGTCCTCATCTCCAATTTTCATTATTGTAATTTCAGAACCCTTTACTGTGATTTTATTGTTCTTCATAATATTTTCGTCTTAAAATTTGGATGTGTTTTAAGTACTATAATTCTATTCCTTTAAACTTTAATTTATTAATTCCTGATTTGAAAATCATCAATTTATTTATTATTATTTTAAACCCCTCGAATTCGACGGGTTTAAAATCAGGATTGTATAATTGTTCCCAAAAACCAAGTAATTCAACTGTATTTCTGTTTCGCAACCAATTTTGTATTATAAAATCGGTCCGGTCCGGATCTTTGTGTCTGGCAATGTCAGTCAACGAAATATAATCCTCTTTATCAATATGCAATATTGATATTTCAGAACCTTTCACTGTGATTTTATTGTTCTTCATAATATATTTTAATAAAGACTTTTTAATGTTACGAGTTCGTTTTCTCTCAATTCTTTTAATAATACCGATTTGCGAATCAGACATGCTGTAGCTTTAATTATGGCGAATTCGCCATAATTAAAACCTGGATTATAGATGCTTTCCTATATCCATAAATACTCATTGTGTTTCTATTTCTAAGCCAATAAGAAATTAGAAGTGCCCGAAATCAACTCAATTAAAACTTTAATCTATTGATTTCTAATATGAAAACTATCATTTAATTTATAATTCATTCAAACCCGTCGAATTCGACGGGTTTGAATGAATTATATTGAGTTTGCAAATTTATGATTTTTGATTTAATTCACAAATAATTATTTGATAATATATTATTTCCAAACTAAAAACCGGACAAACCGGAAGTAAAACTTCAGATTTGTCCGGTTTAAATTTTGATAGGAACCCGTCACAAACAATTTATTCTGTCTGACAGGGAAGTGAGGCTTCACTTAAAAACAATCTATTTCCTCAGCCCGGCAATCCCTTCTTTCAACGAAGCAATCTTGCTTTCGGCATCAGCCTTTTTCTTGCGTTCGGATTCTACTACTTCAGGTTTTGCATTGGCAACAAACCTTTCATTACCCAGTTTTTTCATAACAGAATCAATAAAGCCCTCGAAATAAATTATTTCAGTTTCCATTTTCTCAATTTCTTCTTCCACATTGATCAAACTTCCCATGGGGATGGCAAATTCTGTGGTTCCAACCAGGAATGAAATTGAACCGGCTGCTTTATCGGTAACATTCTCAATGGTTTCCAGATTACCAAGTTTGGTGATTACGGCATTAAAGTCAGCTTTGTGTTCTCCAATTATTTGGAGATTCAGCAGTTCCTTATTCGGGATATTCTTCTGGAGGCGAACCGAACGGACACCGGCAATAATTTCTTTGGCATATTCAAAATTGCTGATCAATGCCTCGTCAGCTTTCACAGCTTTTGGCATAAGTTCAATCATGATACTTTCGCCATCTTTACGTTCTTCAAGGGCTTGCCAAAGTTCTTCGGTAATAAAAGGCATAAACGGATGAAGCACTTTCAGCAACGAATCGAAGAATCCAAGCGTAGCTTCGTAGGTAATACGGTCAATCGGATGCTGATAGGCAGGCTTTGCCATTTCAAGATACCAGGCAGAAAACTCGTCCCAGAACAATTTGTAAACCGCCATCAACGCTTCCGACAAACGGTATTTCTCAAATAAATCATCAATTTCCAGCAGCGTTTTATTCAATTGCGCATCGAACCATTTCACGGCCATGCGCGCCGATTCAGGTTGCGGAATTTCAGCGACTTCCCAGCCTTTAACCAGGCGGAAAGCATTCCAGATTTTATTATTGAAGTTCCGGCCCTGCTCACAAAGACTGTCGTCATATGGCAAATCATTTCCGGCAGGCGAAGTGAGCAACATACCCAAACGCACCGCATCAGCACCAAAATGTGCAATCAAATCCAGCGGATCGGGTGAGTTACCCAGCGATTTCGACATCTTACGCCCCAATTTATCGCGAACAATACCAGTCAGATACACATTCTTAAAAGGCAATTCATGCTGATATTCATATCCGGCAATAATCATTCGCGCCACCCAGAAAAACAAAATCTCAGGTGCTGTTACCAGGTCATTCGTCGGATAATAATATTTTATATCTTCATTTTCGGGATGATTGATACCGTCGAAAACAGAAATTGGCCACAACCACGATGAAAACCATGTATCAAGCACATCTTCATCCTGACGTAAATCGTCGATTGTTATTGGATAATTCACCATTTGCAAGGCTTTTTGGAAGGCTTCCTCTTTCGATTCAGCCACAACATATCCACCCTGAGGCAGGAAATAGGCCGGGATTTGGTGACCCCACCACAATTGACGAGAAAGACACCAGTCTTTTACGTTTTCCATCCAGTGTCGATAAGTATTTTTGAATTTCGGGGGATAAAGTTTGATGTCATCTTCCATGACGGCCTTCAGAGCGGGTTTCGCCAACTCTTCCATTTTCATAAACCATTGCATCGACAGTTTCGGTTCTATCGCCGCATCAGTACGTTCCGAAAATCCTACTTTATTGGTGTAGGGTTCTGTTTTTTCGAGCAATCCTGCAGTTTCCAGGTCTTTTACAATCTGATCGCGTACATCAAAACGATCCATTCCGGCATACTGAGCACCATTTTCGTTCAAAGTACCGTTATCGTTAAAAATATCGATGGAAGGTAAATGGTATTTTTCACCTAACATATAGTCATTCACATCGTGAGCCGGCGTAACCTTCAGACAACCGGTCCCGAATTCAATATCAACATATTCATCTTCAATAACCGGAATCACACGGTTAATCAATGGAACAATCACTTTTTTGCCCCGTAAATGGGCATTTTTTGGATCATTCGGGTTAATACACATGGCTGTGTCACCCATTATGGTTTCAGGACGGGTGGTTGCCACTACGGCAAAACCGTCCTCACCATCAATTTTATATTTGAGGTAAAATAATTGTCCAACCTGTTCTTTAAAAATAACTTCCTCGTCCGACAAAGCGGTCAAAGCTTTCGGATCCCAGTTTACCATGCGCACACCACGATAGATATTGCCTTTGTTGTATAAATCGCAGAATACTTTTATCACACTTTCCGAACGAACTTCGTCCATGGTAAAAGCTGTTCTGTCCCAATCGCAGGAGGCACCGAGTTTTTTTAATTGTTCGAGTATGATTCCGCCATGTTTATGTGTCCAGTCCCAGGCATGCGACAGAAACTCTTCACGCGTAAGATCGGTTTTGGCGATACCTTCAGCAGCCAGCTTCGCTACTACTTTGGCTTCGGTAGCAATAGAAGCATGATCGGTTCCGGGAACCCAACAAGCATTTTTTCCCAACATGCGGGCACGGCGTACCAATATATCCTGAATGGAATTATTGAGCATATGACCCATATGCAATACACCGGTTACATTTGGTGGTGGAATTACAATGGTATAAGCCTCACGACCGTCGGGTTTTGAACTGAAAAAACCATTATCTAACCAGTACTTGTACCATTTCGATTCGATGTCCGTGGGATTGTATTTACTCGCGAGTTCCATAATATTTATTTACAATTTATTTATTTACAACCGGCCTACCGTATTTATCCGAAGGTAGAGGTAGGTTTACAATTCGTAGTAAGAAAATCATTTTTTTGAAACGTTCTGAATTTCAATAAAATACCTTTCTACTATTTTCTTAAAAACGAATTGCAAAGATACAAAAAAAAAGAGCTTTCCAAAAAACAAAAGAAATTAAAACAAAAAAGATGAGTAGAAAACATGTTTGAGTTGACTGCAAAATTCCGAAAAGGCTTTTAAAAACAAGAAATAACCTGTATATTTGCAGCTTACGAAATTATAAATTCAATCATATGAAACGAATTATCAACACTCACAATGCACCTGCTGCAATCGGGCCTTATAGCCAGGCGATAGAAGCCAACGGTACATTGTATATTTCAGGTCAGATTCCTATCAATCCGAAAGTTGGAAAAATTGAAGCAACCGAAATAGGAACACAAGCTGAACAGGTTTTTGCCAATATCAGTGCAATTTTAGAAGAAGCCGGCTATACTTTTGCCGATGTAGTGAAATCGACTGTATTTCTTTCGGACATTGCCGATTTTGCAGGAATGAATGACGTTTATAAAAAATATTATCAGACCGAATGTCCCGCCCGTTCTGCTTTTGCAGTGAAAGCTCTACCACTTGGTGCATTGGTGGAGATTGAAACGATAGCGGTAAAATAGAATGTGATAATTTGAAAATATGCCAATGTGCCAATGAGAATCTCCATTGGCATATTGGCATATTAATTGACTGGCAAATTAAAATCGCATTCCCCGCAATAACTCTCCAATTTCCATGCGTTTTTTCCCTGCCATTTGCACCGATTTGAGGATAATAAATCCATCATTCAGTGCTATTTTAGCATTTTTCTTTCCATCGGTAACAATTGTTCCGACAGGCAAATCCTGCATACAAACTTCCTTTTCACTTTCAAAGACTTTCAAAATCATTTTTTCTGATTGATTTGGAAATTGCAATTCCACCCAGGCTGCCGGATGGGGCGACAATCCACGTATAAAATTATAAACGCGCTCCACATCCCACGATAAATCAATCTCACAGGTTTCCTTGAAAATCTTGGGAGCCGCTTTCAATTCCAACCCGGGATGAATAAATTGGCCCTGATCAATGGCATCTGTTTTTCCATCCATCAACAGTTCCACGGTCTTTTTTACCAACCCTGCTCCCATGATCATTAATCTGTCATGTACACTGCCGGCATCGTCGGTTTCAGAAATCGGAAGCTTTTCCTGCAAAATTATTTTTCCGGTGTCAATTTCATGAGTAAGAAAAAAGGTAGTTGCACCGGTCTCTTTTTCTCCGTTTATAATTGCCCAGTTGATTGGAGCAGCGCCCCGGTATTGTGGTAATAAAGAGGCATGTAAATTAAACGTTCCAAATTTCGGCATATTCCAGACTACTTCAGGTAACATGCGAAAAGCAACCACAATTTGTAAATCGGCCTGCAAGCTGCGCAACTCTGCCAGAAAAGCTTCATCTTTTAGTTTCTCAGGTTGCAAAACAGGTAAATTTTGCCCAAGAGCATATTGTTTTACTGCCGAAAACTGAACTTTGTGTCCACGTCCCGCCGGTTTGTCAGGCATAGTAACCACACCGACAACATTATGTTTATTTTCAACTAATATCTTCAGGCTTTCTACCGCAAATTCCGGTGTGCCCATAAAAATGATTCTCATATTAAAAAAATTTTGAAAAGTTTGGAGTTTGAAGTTTTCCCCCTTCAGGGATCTTAATTTCTCTTATCTACTCCCCACATCAATTTATCTTTCAGGGTATCGAAGAAAGTATGATTTAATTGTTTGATAACTTTAATAGTGTAATCGGCTTTGGTAATACGTAATTTTGTTTTTTGTTCCAAAACTTTCGAACGCCCATCCAATGAAACTAAAAAGAAACGACTTCGGCTATGGACTTCCAGCTCAATAGTCCAGGTATCGGGTACAATAAGCGGGCGCACATTTAAACTATGGGATGCCACAGGCGATAGTATGATGTTCTGTGCCTGCGGAACCAGTAATGGTCCTCCAACGCTCATCGAGTAAGCCGTTGAACCGGTCGGTGTGGATACAATCAAACCATCCGCCTGATAAGTATGTACTACTTCACCGTTTACACTTGTGTTAATACTGATCATTGATGAACTATCCTGTTTCAATACCGAAACTTCATTCAGCGCATAAGGATAGTCAAACGCTTCCCCATCTGACGTTTCAACAAATAACAAAGTCCGGTCTTCAATCCTGAATTTCGAGGACAATATAGTTTCCAGTGCCGGTAATATATTTTCACTCGGTATGTCTGCCAGGAATCCTAAACGTCCGGTATTAATTCCCAGAATAGGAATCTGTTTGCGACCGATACGTGCTGCAGTGTTCAGAAAAGTACCATCGCCACCAATGCTCAATGCCATATCTGCTTCAAAGTCATCATCTTGAATTAATTCTGCATGTTCCATACTACAGTTACCATATTCATGTACAAACTGATAGAGTTCATTGTCGAGTAAAAGCGTTACGCCCTTGTCCTTAAAAAACTCAAATAAAACCTGAATATGAGATAATATCACTGTTCGATAAATATTTCCAAAGACGGCTATTCTCATAATGTTTGCAATTTAATATAACTATAATAACGATTCTGAATATACGGATTAAAGCAATTCTCAATCTAATAAATGATAAAAAAAATTGAAAGACAATCATGCACCGACATCCTTCGATTATTTTTAGCTATTTTTGTGCCAAAATATGTTTAATGCTTTCAAAATCTATGCAAAGGAACTAAATGAAAACGAAACCTGCAAGTTTTTTAAGATACGAGTTATTAGATATGAAAAGTAAATGACAAGAATACTAACATCCCGGTTCAGAGGAACGAAAAGACCTTCAAAAAACTAAACGGACCAGAAGGGAAATCCCTCATGCTGGCCGGTTTGACGAAAATATATATTTTATATTTGCGCAATCACCAATTAATCAGCAAATTGCCTCTAACTTTACGATTCGTTTTTAAAATAGAATTCAACAGTTCAACATTTTTACGACAGACAAAATGACTAAATTAAGCGTTAACATTAACAAAGTAGCCACTTTACGGAATGCCCGGGGTGGCAATGTTCCCAATATTTGCCAGGTGGCATTAGATTGCGAACGTTTTGGAGCGGATGGAATCACGGTGCATCCCCGTCCCGACGAACGCCATATTCGTTTTGCCGATGTATGGGATTTACGCGCTATTCTGAAAACAGAATTCAATATTGAAGGTTATCCTTCTCCAGATTTTATTAAATTAGTCAAAGCCGTTAAACCGCACCAGGTTACCTTAGTTCCCGATCCGCCGGATGCCATCACTTCAAGCGCTGGTTGGGATACAGTAGCAAATTCTGAATTTCTGAAAGAAGTAATTGCCGATTTTCAAGGCGCAGGCATCCGTGTTTCTATTTTTGTGGATACCAACCTGAAAAACATCGAATATGCTGCTAAAGCAGGAACAGACAGGGTGGAACTTTATACCGAACCTTATGCCACAAACTTCCCCGAGAACAGGGAAAAAGCAGCAGCACCTTTTGTGGAAGCGGCCAAATATGCAAAAAAACTGGGATTAGGTATTAATGCCGGTCACGACTTAAGCCTTGAAAATCTCAACTATCTTCATACGCTGATTCCCTGGCTCGAAGAAGTATCTATTGGTCACGCACTAATTTCCGATGCGCTTTATTTCGGACTCGAAGATACAATAAAACGCTATAAAAAGCAGTTGTTATAATGTACTACCTAAAAGCGGTATAGATTTTGTTATGTTGTACCCCATATCATTTGAAACTTTAAAATAAAAAATAAAAATATGAACTTAATGCTTATTTTGCAAGCCACAACGAGCCTTGCACCCACAGAACTTGCTTCTGCCGTTACTACTGCACCCGTTGAAATGAATTTATGGGCGATGGCAAAATTCGGTGGCCCTATTATGATCATTCTGGCCCTTATGCTGGCTTTTGCAATATACCTTTTTATCGAACGACTTGTAACAATTAAGCAAGCCTCCAAAGAAGACAAATCGTTTATGAACAGGATTAAAGACTATATCTACGACGGTAAAATTGATGCAGCTAAAAAATTGTGTCGCGATACCAATTCTCCGACTTCTCGTATGGTTGAAAAAGGAATTAGCCGACTGGGACGTCCAATGAACGATGTATTGGTTGCTATCGAAAATGTTGGGAATCTTGAAATTGCCAATCTCGAAAAGGGTTTGGTTATTATGGCATCCATTTCGGGTGGTGCTCCCATGCTTGGATTCCTGGGTACAGTTACCGGTATGTTGATTACTTTCTTTAATATGGCCCAAAACAAATCAGGAACAATAGAGTTAAGCACTTTATCAGATGGTATGTATCAGGCGATGGTAACAACTGTAGGTGGTTTAATTGTTGGTATTTTAGCATACTTTGCCTACAACTACCTGGTTTCACGTGTCGATTCAGTAGTACGCATACTGGAATCAAAAACTATGGAGTTTCTTGACCTGCTGAATGAACCGGCATAAATAACAATTCATAATTAATAATGCATAATTAACAATTAACACAATGTTGATTGCCAAACATCTAAGTATCTTCAATTGTAAGTTGTAAATTTATAAATTGTAAATTAAAATCATGGGATTAAAAAAAAGAAATAAAATAGAGGCCGGATTTTCTATGGCATCCATGACGGATATTATTTTTCTGTTGCTTCTGTTTTTCGTCATATCGTCTACCATGTCATCGCCAAATGATATAAAGATAAACCTGCCCCAAAGCAAAGCAAGTACGGCAACTAAAACGGTGATAGCAAAAGTTTCTATCAACGATCTGGGCCAGTACTTTGTAGCCCAAGGCAATGGAAAACCCGAAGCAATAGATCCGGAGTTACTCGAATCGTATATCATGAACCTGGTAGCACAGGACACCACAACATATATCGCTTTACATGCTGACCAGAACGTTGCATATAAAGAAGTTGTAAAGGTTCTCGACATCGCCAATCAACATAAGATAAAATTAGTAATAGCGACTAAATCGATCGAAAAATAAAAGCGTGAAAAAATCAACTAAATATGGCATTATAGGCTCGGCTTTATCATGTGTAATAGTACTACTTTTACTATTATATATCTTTATTCCCATGCTCCATACTCCCGAAAAAGAAGACGAAGGACTTATCGTCAGTTTCGGTGATAAGTTGGAAGGTAGTGGAATGACTGAAACACCGACTACTACACCCACTAAAACGGCGACACCCGTCACACCGATCAAAACTGTAAAGCCTGTAAAACAAGACTTTATGACACAAACCGACAATTCCTTGGTGGTTGCCGAACAAAAACGAAAAAAAGAAGAACGGCAGGAGCAAGTCGCACTTGAACGTCAAAGACTGGAAACTGAACAAAGATTGGCGGATCAGAGACGAAAAGAACAGGATGCGATAGATAAGGCCAATGCCATGAATGGAATGTTTGGAAATAACAACTCCACAGGTAGCGGAACAAGTACAGGTGATAGTCAACAAGGCAATCCCGTGGGGAAAGGTTCTTCGGGCGGCAATTCTTGGTCATTAAATGGAAGGTCGCTTACAGGCCGATTGGTTTCACCTAGCTACAACAGAGATGTGGAAGGAAAAGTGACCGTGAATATCCGGGTTGACCAAAACGGAAATGTAATCAGTGCTAATATTGGATCGCCAACTACGATTTCGGATAAAGAAACCAGAAATGCCGCTACTTCTGCAGCAAAAAACACACGTTTCACTTCCGGGAAAGGTGTTTCGGCAGGAAGTATAACCTACAACTTCAGATTAAAATAATCAAAATCAGCAAAACACTTTCAAAATCCTTGCACTTTTTAGTTTACAATTTACTAATTTATTAAGGCAGCTTTTGAGATTCATTCATCCTTAAATAATAAAGTTATGAAAGCATTTGTATTTCTTGCAGATGGCTTTGAGGAAATTGAAGCCATTACTCCTATCGACATTCTCCGGCGTGCCGATGTTGAAGTAACAACCATTTCTATTTCGAACAACAAAGAGGTTCGTGGAGCACACGGAATCATTGTGAGCGCTGATTGTTTGTTCTCTCAGGCTGATTTTAGCAATAACGATCTGCTGATTTTACCCGGCGGTATGCCCGGAACGAAAAATCTTGATGCACATGAAGGATTAAAAAAATTGATCCGGCTACAAGTTGAGAAAGGGAAAAAACTGGCCGCTATTTGTGCTGCTCCGTCAATTCTTGGAAAAATGGGTTTTTTGGAAGGTAAAGAAGCCATTTGCTACCCAGGTTTTGAGAATCAATTATTTGGTGCAACCTTGTCGGAAGAAAAAATCGTAAAATCCGGCTTAATAATTACTGCTAAAGGAGCCGGAGTAGCTGTCGATTTTGCGCTGAAATTAGTTGAGGAACTGAAAGGAAAAGCATCAGCTGAACGCGTCGCCGTGTCAATTTGTTACTGAATTATTGAAATAATTAATATAAACAATTAATATCCGGCCATTTATCTAAAACACTGAAAAGGAACATGTTTCCATATTCCTTTTTACGGGGGTGAATGCGCATAATCTTATTTAACTGCAGCTGCCAATTCCGTACTGGCTTTGAATTTAGCTATTTTCTTTGCTGCAACAGTAATAGCTTGTTTTGTGTAAGGATTAAATCCCAAACGAGCAGCACGTTCTGCAATGAAAAAAGTACCGAAACCAATTAAATTAACTCTATCACCGGCGATAAGTGCGTCAGATACATTTTTAACTACTGCTTCGAGCGCTTTTTTTGCATCCATTTTTGAAAGACCGGCTTCTGTTGCAACGGCTTTGATTAATTCTGATTTGTTCATAAGTTTTTATTTTTTTATTAGTAACAATAAAACAGAATATTTATTAAGGCAAATGTAGTGGTTAGTAAATAAAACACAAGCTTTTAAACAGAAAAAAATCTGTTTAATTTGTATCTTTTCGAAAAATATGTTAGAAAACATGTTTTTCATGCGTTTTTCATTACTTTTGCATCGCAGAATGCAGTATTTTAGACACTTTTGTTGGATCCTGTAAAAAAATCTATCGACTCTATTACGACATATCTATAAACAAGTCATGAAAAAAGATTTCAGACCTGTTTTTTGCCTAACTTAAAACTTTTAACGCACCCAAATGATTAATAGTAGATCTTCTTTTTTGAGTTCCATTCCTCCTGTTGTAAAAAATTTAATCGCAATAAATCTGATTATGTGGTTGGCAACATTAGCCTCACCAGGGTTATTTGCACGTTGGGGAATAAATGTGGACCTGACCGATATTTTGGGTATGCATTATTGGGCTTCCGAAAAATTCAGTCCGGCACAACTAATAACCTACATGTTTATGCATGGCGGTTTCAATCACATTTTTTTCAATATGTTTGCTTTGTACATGTTTGGCGGTGTGCTTGAACAATTATGGGGCCCCAAAAGATTCCTGTTCTATTATTTAGTAACAGGCGTTGGAGCAGGATTGATACAACAGTTATTCTGGACTGTAGAGTATCATTCCTTAATTGCAGCTATGAACGATGCCATTGCAGCCAATTCGGGTGAAGGCTTACTTCCTTTCCAGCATATTCTGAGCAGATATTTCAGCATGAGCAATCTGGAGTTTTTCGATGCTCCTGCAATTGTTGATATGAAACGCATGTTTTTCAATTTACCCGTAACCGTGGGGGCTTCAGGATCAGTTTTTGGATTACTTCTAGCATTTGGATGGCTTTTCCCTGAGGCAAAAATGATGCTTATCTTTTTCCCGGTTCCCATTAAAGCACGAATTTTTGTACTTATATATGGTGTAATTGAATTATTTATGGGAGTTGCAAAATTCTCAGGTGACAGTGTAGCACATTTTGCCCACTTGGGTGGTATGTTATTCGGCGTCTTTCTTATTCTTTACTGGAAAAAGAAAAAGAATTTATAAGTTGATGCGCTCATTATCCGGATTATTTATTACATTTTCCGGTGCTAAATCAACCCTGTTTTTTTCACTTTACATGAATATAAATATTTTAGAAAATGAACATTTTAGACAACATTAAGCAGACTTTCAGGCAAGGGAGTTCACTTATCCGTTTGATTTACATCAATGCGGTCGTGTTTATTTTACTTAATATCGTTTTAATTTCCATACAACTTTTCAAAGGGGAAGAGAGTTACTTATTGACCTATCTGGCGGTTCCTGCCGACTTGAAGCTGCTATTTTACCATCTCTGGACGCTGGTGACCTACATGTTTTTACACGAGAGTTTTTGGCATCTACTTTTCAATATGCTGAATCTTTACTGGTTTGGGAAAATATTCCTTATGTTTTTTTCTGAAAAGAAACTGGTCGGGCTATACCTGTTGGGTGGACTTGTAGCAGCATTATTTTATGTCGCAGCTTTTAATATTTTTCCTTTCTTCGCTGAGAGTCTGCATCAAAGCATATTACTGGGTGCTTCAGGATCTATTATGGCCATTATTGTGGCTACAGCCGTACAGTCGCCAAATATGGAACTACAACTGATGTTCTTAGGTGGCATCAAGCTGAAATTCATTGCAATAGGAATAGTATTAATAAGTATTTTCGGAATCACATCCGACAATGGTGGCGGTCAGATCGCACATTTAGGCGGTGCTTTCGCAGGTTATTTATTTGTAGTATCTTTGCAACAAGGTAAGGATCTGACGAAAGGATTGAACTGGATACTGGATGCAATTTACAATTTGTTTCGCCCCCGAAAATTGAAGGTAAAAACGAATAAAACAAGAAACCGGCCCACCATGAACGATGCTGAATTCAATATTAACAAAGCACGTAAAATGGATCAAATAAACCAAATTCTGGATAAAATCAAGACTTCCGGCTATGAAAGTTTATCTGCCGAAGAGAAAAAACGATTGTTTGATCAGGGCAACCCAAAATAATTCTAAATGTATAATTAAACATTGTGCATTTAGAATAATGAATCTAATATAGTTATGTTTGGTAAATCGATATTAATTTGGGGAATGATGTTTGTCAATGTACTGGCAGCATTAATAATGATTATAACTCTGACGGGAACAGTTCTGAGTCCTGAGAAATTTCTTTTACCTGCATATTTTACGCTTGTTTTTCCGCTGATAATCGTATTAAATATTGGGTTTGTTGTATTCTGGATCCTGGCACGTAAGTGGTACTTTCTGCTTTCATTAAGCATGTTACTTTTTTCAGCCACTCAAATCAATGATACCTTCCCTATACATTTTGGAAAAACAGAAACGGATCTGTCAAAAAATACCATCCACATCCTTTCATATAACACCATGGGTAGTGGCAAGTTAGTAAAGCACACCAAACGGAAACCGAATAAAGTAATTCAGTACATTTTAGATTCAAATGCAGATATTGTTTGTTTACAAGAATTTGCAGTAAGTAAAAATAAGGAGCACCTGACTCAGGTCGATATAAATCGTATTTTTAACAAATACCCTTACAAACACATTCAATATAATTATAATATTGATTCAAGGCATTCTGGCGTAGCTACTTTTTCGAAATTCCCCATAATTAACAAACAAAAAGTTGATTATGAATCCGGATTCAACGGTTCTATTTATTCCGACATAGTGATTGATGGTAAAATCATTCGATTGGTCAACAATCATTTGGAATCCAACAAAATTACAGAGAAAGAAAAAGGGATGCCCTTTCAATTGAAAGATGATTTTGATGCTGAAAAACTTTCGGGAATTACACTTCATTTTTCCCGGAAACTTGGCGAAGCTTACAAACTCAGAGCTCATCAAACCGATGCTGTTGCCAGGGTTATATCACAATCACCCTACAAAGTAATAGTTTGCGGTGATTTTAATGATGTTCCGGCATCTTATGCTTACACCAAAATTAAAGGCAAATTGAAGGATGCATTTTCGGAGACCGGAAATGGTTTTGGCTTCACTTTTATCGAAAAGTATTACCATTTCAGAATTGATTATGTTCTTTACGACTCAACCGCATTTTCACCATCAAAATTCAAAATTGACAAGGTTAATTATTCCGATCACTTTCCTGTATTATGTGATCTGAATATAAAGAACAAAGGATCTCAGACCAGCGATGTCCATTAAAAAACAACAGACATAGAAACTACAACTTTTCAAACATATAAAACTATACTAATATGAACGTACCAGCAAATTTAAAGTACACAAAAGAACATGAATGGATTCGTCTGGATGGCGAAGTTGCTTTCGTAGGGATTACCGATTATGCTCAAAGTGAATTGGGCGAAATTATTTTCGTGGAAGTTGAAACTATTGGCGAATCGCTGGAAATGGGCGATGTATTTGGCACGGTGGAAGCAGTAAAAACAGTATCGGATTTGTATTTGCCGGTTGATGGATCAGTATTGGAATTCAACGAAGAACTGGAAGATGCACCGGAATTGGTGAACGACGATCCTTACAATGAAGGTTGGTTGGTAAAAATTGCTGTTTCAAATCCGTCTCAACTCGATTCATTGCTTTCTGCTAAAGAATATGAAGCGCTGATAGGAGCCTGAACAACATTCAACACACTTTAAATCACAGAACAAATTCATTTATTGAAATTCTGTGATCATCCGGCCGCCAGGTACAATGTATTATGAAAAATACGGGTACTCATCTGGCTTATCTTCAGTAAATCAGTAAATATATTTACTGGTTTACTAATTTATATGTTTTAAAATTCAACAAACCATGAAACCAAAAGTAAGTATCATCATGGGCAGTACTTCCGATCTGTCGGTAATGGAGAAAGCTGCTGCATTGCTTAATGATTTTGAAATCCCTTTCGAAATGAATGCCTTATCAGCACATCGTACGCCACGCGAAGTAGAAATTTTTGCCAGCAATGCACAAAAAAACGGCATTGAAGTAATCATTGCTGCAGCTGGAATGGCTGCTCATTTGCCGGGCGTTATTGCATCTATGACTACCGTACCGGTTATTGGCGTACCTATAAATGCAACACTGGATGGCATGGATGCATTGTTAGCCATTGTCCAAATGCCTCCGGGAATTCCGGTAGCAACTGTTGGCATTAATGCATCGCTGAATGCTGCAATTTTAGCAATTCAGATTTTAGCGATTGGGGATGAAAAGTTAAAGACAAAATTGATACAGTACAAAGAAGATTTGAAGAAAAAAATTGTGGAAGCAAACAATCAATTAGCTCAGGTACAGTATAAATTTAAGACGAATTAATTGTAAATCACCTAACACTTTATTGATAATTTATGAAAAACGCACTCATTTTATTGCTGATTCTGGTAGGACTTGTTTCGTGTAACCAAAATAAACGGTTCACCGTAAGTGGTACCATCGAAAATGCTGATGGTGACATGTTATATATCGAACATACCGGCTTGCTCAAAACGACCCTGCTCGACTCAGTAAAGCTGAATGCAAACGGAGAATTCAAATTTAAAGCGGAGCGCCCGACATATCCCGATTTTTATCGGTTACGATTGGATGATAAAACCATAGCTTTTGCAGTCGATTCATGTGAAGATATTAACATAGTTGCAAAATACGATAATTTTGCTACTGAGTACACTTTGACTGGCTCTGAAACGTCCATCCAAATTCAAAAATTGCGCAAATCAGTGATGAACATTCAGCGCAAAGCCAACGCTTTAAGATCCGACCTGAGCACTGAAGAGCGTATTGCTAAAATTGCAGACATCGAAAAGGATATTGAAATCCACAAAGAAATGGCACGCAAACTGATCCTACAAAATCCACGATCATCAGCAGCTTATTTTGCAATTTATCAAAAGGTAAACAACACCTATCTTTTTTCACCATATATTAAGACAGATAAACCTTATTGTGCTGCGGTAGCTACTTCATACAATGCTTTTATGCCCGAATATGAACGTACAAAAAACCTCTACAGTCTGGTTATGGATGCCATCACCACCGAGCGGAGTGCCAAACAGAAAGAAGCCTGGAATGAAGTGTTGGAGAAGGAAGGAACCGGATATATTGATATAGAACTACCGGATAAAAACAAAGTTACCCGGAAGCTTTCCGACCTGGAAGGAAAAGTCATTTTATTAGATTTTTCGGCCTATACTGGCGAACAAAGTGTTGATTATACATTCTCTTTGCGTGAGCTCTACAATAAATACCACAACCGTGGATTCGAGATTTATCAGGTTTCGCTTGATGAGAACAAAAAACTATGGGAACAATCGGTTGCGAATATCCCCTGGATTTGCGTTCGGGACGAAAAAGGACCCAACACTACTGCTGTTGCTTCTTACAACATTTCTTCCCTGCCAACAACCTTCCTTATGAACAAAGAAGGAAATATCATTGCCCGAAATCTAAAATACGATGAATTAGTAAAAGAGATAGAGAAAAGCCTGTAATGGCATTTTAAGTTTGAAAAGTTTGGCATCCGGGTCGTCTCAGTTCATTATTTATACAGTTCAGCATGCACAACTTTATCAATCAAACGGCCCTTTCACTTGGTTTTGATGCCTGTGGTATCGCCAAAGCGGATGTATTGACTGAAGATGCTGCATTTATGCAGTCGTGGATCGAAAGTGGTCAGCAGGGTGATATGGCTTATCTGGCACGAAACTTCGAAAAACGTACCGATCCACGTATATTAGTGCCCGGTTGTAAATCAATCGTTGTAGTTTTAATGAATTACTTTCCTGCTGAAAAACAAATTCTTTCCGCCCCACAAATCGCTAAATACGCTTATTCTGAGATTGATTACCATCTGGTTTTAAAGGCCAAACTAAACGAACTGGAGAAAAAGATCAGTGATGAGTTTGGTTCAGAGAGTGTATGCGCCAACCACCAACATCTTTTTGTGGACTCAGCGCCTGTACTTGAACGCCGCTGGGCCGAACGGGCTGGATTGGGTTGGATAGGGAAACACATGCAATTAATCAATCCTGGTCTGGGATCCTTCACTTTTATTGGCATCCTGATGCTGAATGTAGAAACGGAATACGACACACCCATTCGACCACGCTGTGGAACTTGTACCCGGTGCATCGATGCATGTCCTACCAAGGCCTTATCAAACGGCTCATTGGATGCCCGCCGGTGTATATCTTATCTCACCATCGAAAACAAAAATGAAATCCCTGCTGAATTTCACAATAAATTGTCCAATTGTGCGCTTGGTTGCGACATTTGCGCAGATGTATGTCCCTGGAATCATAAATGGGCACACCCTCATAAACATTCCGAACTTTTACCGAAGACAGAAGCTAATATCAGTGAAAATAAAGCCGGAAGTAATCCCCGCACTATGCTTCAATGGGATTATGAAACATGGCAACAACTTACAGAGACTGATTTCAGGCACACCTTTCACAGTTCGGCAATCAAACGGGCCGGTTTTTTAAAATTAAAACAAAATATCGAAGTTGTTTACAAAAACCGTACGAAATAGAAAAATTATCGATTTGCAAAGCAAGGTACGAAATTGATTTTAAAATGTGATAATTTACAACCTAATCACTGTCAAATTAAGATCTTGCTTTTTGAGGTCAAAAAAAGAGGTTGTCCGAATCGGGCAACCTCTTTTTTATTATTTAAAAATTTTTAGTTATAAAATTACTTTTGAAACCCGGGTACCAACTTTTACAATTACCACTCCGCGTGCTGTAACAGGTATCGTATTTAAACCTTCAACAACAATTTTACTGACCAGTTTCTGACCAATAGCATTGTATATTGCAACAGTTTCACCTGCTTTTGCTGTCAGTAGAACATTTCCGTTTAAAGCGGAAACCACCAAAGAAATATCAGGATTACTCAATCCGGTTGCAGGTGAAGCTGTCCCGTTTAATGTTCGTGTAACATCCGCAGCCCCGGCACTTGTCAAAGTTAAAGTGGCAGTTTGCGAACCTTCGGCAACCGGCGAATAAGTAATGGTTACTACTGTATTCGCAGCAATTCCACCGGTTTGAGGGATATTATTAGTTGAAAGTGAAAATAAACCGGCATCCGTTCCTAAAATGGACAACCCAATGCCATTAATATCTGTCAGATTCACACCACTTACATTGAGTGTTTCTGCTTTGGGAGTTCCCACTGAAGTGATCAAAGTTGGGACAGTAACTTCTGTAACGGTAATGGTTGGAGCACTATTTACGAAATCTTCAATACTACGGGGTACAATCGTTACCGCAGTGGTGCTATAATTAAAGACCACCCCGGTAATTTCTTGCTTAGTTGTTGGAATTGATGTTGCAGTATTTAAGTAGTTTACATCTGAATAATTTGTTCGTAGAACTCCAGCAGTGCCATCGTTTATAACATAAGATGTAGCCGCAATAAAATTACCTGTACCGGTTATCATAACATTTTTAATTTTTACCAGTTGACCGGAATAGTTAGCCAAATTTGCCAATGTCGTAATAGTTGGAGTAACCACATTATTTGTTGAGGTTGCTGTACCGGGGTCAGTGAATGGAACATACTCCAACATTCCATTAAAAGTTGTAAGTGTTCCAACAATTCCACTAATACCATCATACAAATTATAAGTACCAGAAATTTTAGAGCTGCCATCAAATAACAGAATGCCTGCAGTACCGTCTTGTATATATCTTGGTTTTCCGGTAGAAGCAGTTGATTGAAATGTAATTACAGCATTCGCTGTCAATCTGTAAATTCCACCGGGATCTGCAGCTCTTAAAGCTGAAATAGTAGCAATTTCAGTTGGAAATGTGTATATACCTTTTCCAATATTACTTGTGGTCATTCCCGAAAGATAAACAATAGCTTTTATTACTGTTGATGAGTTGATACTAATTAGTGTTCCTGAAGTATAAAGCGTTGAAGTACCGGTTCCTGAATTATTAGGATCTGTTCCGTCAGTGGAATAATAAATACTTGCACCTGGTGTTGTAGAATTTAAAGTAACACTTTGTGATGTCGTGTAAATACCTGGTGCCGGAGAAAAAGTTGGTGTCGCTATAGGAAGTGAATATGAAGGTGCAACTGCTTCAGCCCATGTAGTACCAATGCGAATACCATCTACAATAATTTTTTGTGCTGCATTATATTGTCTTAACCCAACACTTCCGATCTCAGTCAGTATTTCACCGATTGAAACATCGGCAGTTTCCGGTTCAGTGCTGTTATATGAATTTAAAACATACAGTTTTGTTATATGCGTTGCAAAATCGTGTTTTAAAACTATTAAAGTTGGTATGCCGGCAGTTATTGCAACCCATGTAAAAGGAGCAGTACTTCCATTAGTAACACCTACACCGGTACCGGTAGCATTTATCCAAACTCTACTAAAAAAAGTGGTACCCATAACAGTAGATCCCAGATGTAGAAAATAACTTGAATTATTTACCGAAGCTGTCTGAATAATAAATGCAGTATAGACAGTACCATTGGTTTGTGTGGAAAATATTTTATTTATGTCCTGACCCGTTGCATCCAAATTTGCAGCTCCTCCAATACCGCTTCCTGCATATCCAGTAAATGCAAGATCAGCAACAACATCAACATTAGAAGTTCCATTTCCACTATGAGCTAACCAACCTGATACAGGATCAGCAGTTGCCGTTGTTGTTAATACCGCGCCAACAGTGTAATCAAAATTCTCAACTAAAAGTTGAGCAGAAGCATTAAAGCACCCTATCACCATAGCAATTGCTACAAGCAATAATTTAAATGAAGAAACTTTTCTCATAAATAAATTTTTTGAGAATATTATACTGATCTCCGTATCCCGGGACTTACTCATAAATTTTAACTTCATTCTCTGAGAGCATATAAAAAGACAATACAAAACTAGAATATAAAACAGGATAACACTCAGTAAAGATAAGTCATTTATATTTAATTCTTCTAATATTAAACATACTATTTCTTAAAACGGTTCTAATCTTATTTTGGTTCACGAATATTTTAATTGAATTTGTCTGTACTTGTCAGAGAAACTTACAAAAATCAAATATACGAATAATGACTGGAAGCATTCCGGGCTTGTAAATTCTTACCAATCGAAAAAAAAACAGGATTAATTCAACCTATTAAAATTTGATCTGTTTTTTTATAATCATGAATCAATTCTTTGTGTGTAATTTTTATTGAATCAAATCAGAATCTGTTTATCAGTAAAAACAACCACTTAACTCTAACACAACTGATTTTTTTGAAAAAATTCAGCCTATCCAATACAAAATTGATATTTTATCATTACTTTTGCAGACTTTTTCTATAGATATTTTTGTATCTGACTCACTTGGATTATTAATTCTCAGAGCATCTAACTCACTTACATTTTTATTAATACTTTCTACAATCGTAATCGAATGAAAAACAAGTATAAAGACCTTATTGAACAAAGTTTTGAATTTCCAAATGAAGAATTCAATATTGTCGAAAATGAATTGGAATGGTGTGGTGTTCCGCTTATGGATATTATTAAGCAATACGGAACGCCATTACGCATCTCTTATCTACCTAAGATAGCCCAAAATATACAAAGAGCACGTAGAATGTTCAATGTTGCCATGGCCAAAGTTGACTATAATGGTGATTACAACTATTGCTACTGTACAAAAAGCTCACACTTTTCTTTCGTGATGGAAGAAGTACTTAAACATGGAGTGCACCTGGAAACTTCATCGGCTTTCGACATCAATATAATGGAGTCACTTTACGAACAAGGCATGCTTAAATCTGATACTTTTGTGGTATGTAACGGATTCAAACGACCTCAATATGTTGAAAACATTCAGAATCTAATACGTCAGGGTTTCACAAATGTGATTCCGATTTTAGATAATAAATTTGAATTAGACTTGCTTCTGAAAGACTTTGAAATACCATTTAAAGTTGGGATTCGTATAGCTGCTGAAGAAGAACCTAAGTTTGACTTCTACACATCACGACTTGGTGTTCGTTATAATGACATCATTCCGTATTATACCAAGCATATAGCCAACAACCCGCAGGTTGAACTGAAGATGTTGCATTTCTTTATCAATACAGGCGTGAAAGACACTGCTTACTACTGGAATGAATTAAACAAAGCAGTTAACTTGTATTGCGAATTAAAGAAAAAATGCCCGCAGTTGGATAGCCTGAATATTGGAGGAGGTTTCCCGATTCAGACACACCTGGATATGGTATTTGACTACGAATACATAGCCGAAGAAATTGTTGCTCAGATAAAAACAATTTGTACACAAAACGGCATACCGGAACCACATATATTTACAGAATTCGGTTCTTATACAGTAGGTGAAAGTGGTGCAATGCTTTATTCAATTGTAAACCAGAAGAAACAAAATGACCGCGAACTCTGGAATATGATAGACAGCTCTTTTATGACAACCCTCCCCGACACCTGGGCTATCAATCAACGATATGTATTTTTGGCTATCAATAACTGGAATTCTGAATACGAACGGGTGAACTTAGGCGGTTTGACATGTGACAGTGAAGATTTCTACAATGCCGAAGTACATTCGAATGCCATGTTCCTGCCTAAAATGCACGAAGATCAGGAGCAATACATCGGATTTTTCCATACCGGCGCATACCAGGAGTCTCTGAGCGGTTATGGAGGTATTCAGCATTGTCTGATTCCAGCTCCAAAAATGGTAATCATAGACAAGGATGAAGATGGTGAGTACTTTACAAAGTTATTTGCCAAAGAACAAAGTTACAAATCGATGCTGAAAATTTTAGGATACTAAAATTGTTTCGTGTTTCGTGTTCAGCGTTCAGTTTTTCTGGTTTTAAAAGACATCTTTTCTAAGGTTTTTTAAAACAGCTATTCTAAAAAAAATTACACTCCAGATTGGTATTTCTTCCCCGTAATAAAAAAAAAACGCACTTCGTTTACCGAAGTGCGTTTTTTTAATCTTCAAATTTTATCATTTTCAAATTTTCAAATTTCTTTACTCAGCCAGACTCTCCATTTTATTGATCAATGGATTTGCGTACATTTCGAGTAGTTTCATTCGCAAGTAATTTTCATCTTTATTTTCCAACTCTATTTTTGCGATTTGTTTGATAAGGTAGCGCTCGAAATCTAATTTCTCGATAGTCGAATATTCTTTAACAAAACGAGTTTCACCTTTCAATGCATCGTAAGCAATTTTATTGATTGCAAAAATGGTATAATTGGTATGAATCCGTTTATCAATTAATTCGGCAGTCTTTGCAATTTGCTCATTTCGAACACTGGTTTCTGCTGCAATTATTTTTAATTCATTATCAATTAGCCCGGTCAGCTCATACACAACACTTCCTTTATAACCCATCACACCGGTTTCCATATTAAGCAGGTCATCTTTTGGATCCTTTTTGAAATTGGGATTGTCACGACGTTGTTGAAATTCTTTTGCTTTTAAATAATCGCAAGGATCATATTCGTAAGAAATGCACAACGGACAGATTTTTAACTTGGCCATGTTTTCTGTAAAAGTACCGGTACCGGACATATTGAACATCTTCAACAGACTTTCCTGTGTTCTATCGTTAGAGTCCTTAGCCCTGCCTTCACGTTGCGCAATCCAGATAGATTGGTTCTTATCGACTATAGTATGTGCAATGTAAGCAGCAAGGCGTTGAGAACTCTCCAGTGTCTGTCGTGCACTCAAACCGCGCTTTACAATAAAGCTCTTATTTACCCGTACCAAATCCTTAATCCAAGGAAATATCAACAAATTATCACCAATGGCAATTTCTACAGTATCCATATCGTTTTCGATAAACTTGCAACATAGTAGCGCTGAATCGAGGATAATATCGCGATGATTAGAAATGTAAAGATAGGCGTCTGATTTATTTATTTTTTCAAGTCCATTCAATTTAATTCCGGTAGTCTTATTCGCCTCCAGGTATTGCAGGAATGGAAAGACAAGCTCTTTCTGGAAATCATAATTAGATTGAAAACTCATCAACCGTTGTTTGATAACATCTTTTGGCAAAAGAGGATAAATGGTGCTCAGCACTTTCATAAACGGTTTTTCGTTACTCAACCGTTCCAACACTTCATGTACTTCCTCGTTCTTAAAACTGCGAATTTCATCAAAATTATTTTCCATGGTAATGTGTGTTTTTCACCAATTGGTGGTTAGTATTGTAAAAATATCTTTTGTCTATAGTATAAAATCAAACGTTTTTTTCAACTTTCATACCTTTGATTTATTGTTATAGCTGCCTGATTTGAGTTTACTTGTTTACTTCATAAAACAAAAAACTCAAATAAATAAAGACAACAGGAGCAGCGAGCAACATGCTATCAAAACGATCGAGTAAACCGCCATGCCCGGGTATAATATTACCGGAATCTTTTACCTGAACAGTACGCTTCATGAGTGATTCAATTAAGTCTCCAAAAGTACCGAAAACAACTATAATTTCAGAGAGAATCAGCCAATTTATCAAACTTATTTCGGGAATTAACAGCGAAAAAAGATAAGCTGAAAGTAAGGCGGCGAGAGCACCTCCTACAAAACCTTCCCATGATTTTTTGGGAGAAATTCTTTCGAACAACCGGTGTTTTCCAAAGGTAACACCCACTAAATAAGCACCGGTATCGTTAACCCAAATCGTAACAAAAACAGACACCAGAATCAGTGGTTGATAATTGTTTATAAAAATTATAAAGTTCAATAATGCAAATGGTAATGCAACGAATATTTGCCCAAGTATAAAATATGCCCAATTGTGCAGTGGATTTGATTTTTGCCTGTATAATTCATATACCAATACTAAAACGATATAAAAACCATAAAGTGAAAATACCGGATATGTAACTGATTTAGATGCATATAAAAATGAAGTAACGAAAAGCAATACCGTACTGATTGATGCTATCCACAAATTAACATTTACGTCAGGTTGCTTATTCGTCAGTTTATGAAACTCACGTACAGCCAATCCGGAAATTATGGCAAACACAGTTATAAAGACATAATAGTTACCCAGCAAAATAGAACCGACTATCAGCGTAACAAATAAAAATCCGCTCAGTGTTCGTTTTACAAAGTTTTCCATAAGTATTTATAAGAGTTTAGGTAGTAGCAAGTAAAAAATAAAATGATTAATTTGTTTTGAGCAGTTCCATAATCTCATCAAGTTTTGGAGACAGGATAATCTCTGTCCTTCGATTGCTGGCTCTGCCTTCAGCTGTAGAGTTTGTTGCCTTGGGTGCGAATTCTCCTCTACCTGACGCGGTAAGTCGTGAAGGCAGAATTTTGTAATCAACGGTCAGAATTTGAACAATTGATATTGCCCTGGCTACACTTAAATCCCAATTATCACGATAAATTGCAGTTTTGATTGGAATATTGTCAGTATGACCCTCAACCAGAATATCAATGTCCCTGTTTTTGTCAAGAACTTCAGCTAAAACCTTAATTGCTTCTAATCCTTTAGTCTCAATAGCCGCACTTCCTGATTTAAAAAGTAATTTATCAGACATTGAAACATAAACTTTTCCATTTTTTATTTCAACAGAGAGTTCGTCGGTTTTGAAACCTAACATTGCATTTCTCAAAATATCATTTAATCTTTTCGTAATCGAATCCTGACGAGCTACAACTTTTCTTAAGTCCTTAAGTGCATTTTCTCTTTCGAAAAGAAGTTTCTCTTTTTCACTCAGTTCTTTGGATTTTTGTTTTAAAGCCAAACTAAAATGTTCACTTTGAGACAGATTATCATTTGATAGATCGTTATATTGTTTTACAAGTTTCCTGACATTATTATTTAAATTTAAGGTATCAATCTGCAAGCCAGATATCTGGTTTTCTCTGATAGCCAATGTTGAGCACAAAGAATCCCTTTCATTTATAACCGCCTGAATTATCTTGGGCACAATAAGCTTTTTCAATGGCTTTGCCTCTCCGCACTTATAAATAGGTGTACATGATATTGATAGTAAAGATAATGAAATAAATGTAACAAATAAATTTGAAAATTTCATATTTTTCATTTTAAAATTAATAAATAAATATCCGAGTATAGCGTTTATTTACTTAGTGTTTTAAACACCAACAGAGCCTGATTAGGATTGTTTTACTATTGCTTTATATTTAATAATTATTTATGCCAGCTTAATGAAGTCTCAATTAGTGGTTCGCAATTATTAAACTCCAAACAATTTACAAAGATAGCAAAACTTTAAACTTTGGAAAGAAAAACAACAAATTCTTTTGGTCCGTGAGCACCAAGAACCAATGTTTTTTCAATATCTGCCGTGCGGCTTGGTCCGGTTATGGTGGAGATAATGGAAGGTAATGCTTCACCATATTTCAATTGCAATGCCGCAAGTGCATCTTCGGGGAAACCTACAAGCTGCGAAACATTGGCTAATACTATATGAACTGGTGGAAAGACATTCATTTGTCTGCCGGATAATGAAGCTGAAGAAATCAGGACACTACCAGTACGGGCAACTAAAAATTCACAGCCGGTAATACCTGCCTGCATTCCCTCAAAATCTGTTTCTGAGTTCGACAGAGGAATACCGTGTTTAAGAAGCTGTTCGGAGATAATATTCTCGCGACAAAAAACAAAAGGAAAATTATTATTGCGAACGAAAGTTTTGAGTTTAGCGTACATGTCCGATTCATTATCACACAAAACACACTGCCCACTAACAGTCTCCAACTCACTTTTAAAACAACTTACCGGATCAGGAAGAATGGGTTTATATACCGGCTCAACATCATCCGTAGGTGGTGTATAAACAAAAGCAAGCCGCCCTTTTCCGGCGGCTGCTATTCGTTGTAATATTTCATCACGCGATGAATTGCTTTGCATTAGTTTAGTGTTTTATTTCAGGAGCCTTTTCCGGAATTTCAGGAGTTTTTTCTGTAGCCTCAGTTAATTTCTCAGCGTCTCCATTTTGTGCCATTAACTCATCACTGCGTGAAGTCCAGGGTCTTTTACCAAATATTTTCTCTAAATCTTCGGCAAAAATCACTTCTTTTTCAATCAACAATTCGGCTAAAGTATTGTGTCCGGCAGCATTTTCCAGGAGAATGTTTTTTGCACGCACGTATTCGTCAGCCACAATATTTTTAGCTTCCAAATCTATAAGCTCGGCAGTTTTTTCGCTGTATGGTTTAGTGAAACCATAATCGGAATTTCCGGAAGAATCGTAATAACTCATGTTGGCCAGTTGGTCACTCATACCATAATAAGCCACCATAGCATATGCACGTTTAGTCACCCGTTCCAGGTCATTAATGGCACCGGTTGACATTTGTTTCAGAAATACTTCCTCTGCCGCGCGTCCGCCCAGCGTTGAGCACATTTCGTCCAGCATATGTTCGCGATTGGTCAACTGACGTTCTTCAGGCAAATACCAGGCTGCACCTAATGCATCACCACGCGGCACTATGGTTACTTTCACCAGCGGATTGGCATGTTCAAGCATCCAACTGATGGTAGCATGTCCGGCTTCGTGATAAGCTATAGATTTCTTTTCGGCAATTGTCGTTATTTTTGTTTTCTTCTCCAAACCACCGACTATACGATCCACAGCATCCATAAAGTCTTGTTTTTCGACAAAAGACTTATTTTTTCGTGCTGCAATCAAAGCTGCTTCGTTACAAACATTTGCAATATCAGCTCCGGAAAATCCGGGAGTTTGTTTGGCTAAAAAATTCACATCCACAGTTTCGTTGATTTTAATAGGACGAAGGTGAACATTGAAAATTTCCTTACGTTCGTTCACATCAGGTAAATCAACATGTATCTGGCGATCGAAACGTCCCGCACGCATTAATGCTTTATCGAGGATATCTGCCCGGTTGGTAGCTGCTAAAATGATAACTCCACTATTCGAACCGAAGCCATCCATCTCTGTCAATAACTGGTTCAGTGTATTTTCACGCTCGTCGTTGCTACCCATGTTCGGGTTTTTACCACGTGCACGTCCCACAGCATCAATTTCGTCAATAAAAATGATACATGGAGCTTTTTCTTTGGCCTGACGGAATAAATCACGAACCCGTGATGCACCAACACCCACGAACATTTCCACAAAGTCGGATCCCGACATAGAGAAGAAAGGCACATCAGCTTCACCGGCAACCGCTTTGGCCAATAAAGTCTTTCCTGTACCCGGAGGGCCTACTAATAAGGCACCCTTAGGGATTTTACCACCTAATTCAGTGTATTTCGATGGGTTTTTGAGAAAGGATACAATTTCTTCAATTTCCTGTTTTGCTTCTGCTAATCCGGCAACATCCTTGAAGGTGATTTTATTTGTGGTATCACCTTTATCAAAAAGTTGTGCTTTCGATTTTCCTACATTGAAAATTCCACCACCACCGGATCCTCCACCCATGCCCGACATACGCCGGTTCATGAAAACGAAGAAAAGAATTAGTAATAAAAATGGCAATATACTGAACAGAAAAACATCAACGTAATTCCGTCCTTCTTTATATTCGACACTACCTTTGAAAGCATATTGATCTTCGGCAATCTGAATAAATTTCGAGAATTCATCGGCGGGTACACTAACCTTAATCATACGATCTTTGGCATACATTTCAGATTGATCGCCAAAAACGTTTTTAAGGGAATCTTTTACCACCTGTGCCTCCAAAGTGCTTTTCGATGAATATACATCTATTTTCTCGATCATACCTTTCTTGACATATTCCTTAAAAGTAGAGTATTTAACTTCTTTGGTAGGCACATTCTCACTAAAAAAATAGGAACTAAGCAGTACCAAGATGATAATACCATAAATCCACGAAATATTAAATTTAGGGAACTTTCCGGTAGGTTTGATTGGGTTTTGATTCGGTGTTTTGTTTTCCATTATTTTTATTACTATTGTTATCTTGTAGTTATGTTACATAGAACAAAAAACATGCATTCTTGTTTTTGAAGAAACTTAAAATCCTTCAAATAATTAAAGAACATCTTTAATTTTAGTCAAATCGGCATCTGCCCAAAGGTGTTCAATATCGTAAAATGCACGGGCAGGTCGTTGAAATACATGTACAATAATTTGTCCGTAATCCATTGCTATCCATTCTTTATTTTCGAAACCATCGGTAGCATAAGGTTTTACTTTAATTTGTTCACGTACCCAGTCTTTAATGGATAGTGCAATTGCATTCACATGTACATTTGAATCACCTTCACAGATTACAAAATAGCTACAAGGAGCTTCATGTAATTTATTAAGGTTAACAACTACTATATTTTTTCCTTTTCGTTCTTGTATTCCTTCAACAATTTTTTCTACTATTTGTTCGTTTTCTTTCATTCTGTTGTCCTGATTATTTCTATTTTAAATACTGTTACAAAGATACTGCTAAATGCCCGAAGATGAAAATGTTGTTGAATAGATAGACTAATAATGTTCATTAAATCTATTATAAGTAATCAAAAATCATGAATGACAAAAGTCAGGATGTTGAGAATCCCCATTTGAGCTTATTCAGATTGTGTATCCTGAGCTGCTTTAATGGTTTTATCATAATGGATGCCCGACAGCTTAGATGAAGCTACAGTGTCATATTCTGTTCAGGGGACCAATTACATAAAAAATCCGATGCAAATTATGCATCGGATTTTTTAGAATAGTATCTAGAATCCTTTTATTTCACGATAGAAAGGAATTCAGCATCAGCAACAAATTTCGAGAATTCGATATCTTTTGCAGCTTTTGCAGCCAACGCACGATCTTGATTAACGGCACTTTTCAAATTGCTGTAAACTGCTTCACGGTCGTTTGTACGGGCTCCAATGATTGCTCCGATGTATGCGGTCATCGCGTCAGGTTGAGCTACGGCAGACAAAGTCTTACGTGCACCACTGTAATCGGCGTTCAACACTTGCAACAAAGCAGCATTGTTCGACGCAGTAGCTCCGAAATATGTTTTAGCTTTTGCATAATCACCCTTGATAATATTAACCGTACCCAATGCCTGAGCTAAGTCACCACTTGTACCTGCAGCTTTACCGAAAGAAACTTCCGCTTTCGCAACATCTCCGCTTGTCAAAGAGGCTAAACCAGCATTGAAATTAATGTCAGCCGATTTAGGATCGATTTCCAATGCTTTTGCATAATAACGTGCAGCATCAGCAACATTTCCTTGTTGGTAATTTACAACACCCAGGTTGTTGAAACCACGAGCATCGTTTGGATAAAGTTCAGTTACTTTTTGATAAATAGCTGCCTTTTCACTCAAATCGTTGGTTAATGTTGCAGCAAAAAGTAATTCTTCAACAGTAAGTTTAGAAGCATCTGTTTTAGCCAGGTTAGAAAGTTCAACATCTGTTTTACCTGTTACATCAACAGTCAATGTCAAACGAGACCGACGCAGTTTAGGCAGAATTTCTTCAGCTATACTTTTATAAGCAACCGAAAGGTTTTTAATTTCACGTTCGCGTTGTTCCGGATCCGGGTACATTGACAATACACGTAAGATAACCTGTTTGTCCTGGATATTCGAATTTTCCATCAAGGTCTGGAAACCAGCCCAATCTTCAGCTGTAAATTTAGAGTCCAGCGTAACGGTTGTTTTAAGTTTCTTCAATTCTTTGTTTAAGAAATCCACAGTCACTTTCTCGCGTTTTTCAGCCAGGTTAGTGTTCAGATCAAGGCCACCATCGGGAGATGCATAACCTGATACTTCAAATTTAGAAACTTCCTTGTTTTGAGTTTCTTTTGCTTCTTTGATTTTTTGAGTCAACGAAAGAACATCTGAAGATTTTGTTTCTGATTTGCGAAGTTCTGATTGTTGGATTAAGAACATGATATCAGCTTCCTGCATTTCCTGAATCACACGTTGGAATTTATCAGCGATAATTACCGGTGCAATTTCTTTAGCACTTGTAGAAACCAATTGCGAAGTCGCAATAACACCATCAGCTACTTTTACGCTGGGAATAGTGTAGGTTTTCTTTTTTGAAACTACGTTGAATTCCAAAAACAATTCAGAAGTCGACATTTCAGGAACGTAATCGAAAGAAGCCTTAACTGTGTAAGTACCTCCGGCTTTGTAAGAAATCACTTTGTCGTTTCCAACAACTTTTTCACCCTGGAAATCAACAGGAGTACCTTTAACTTCTTTTCCGTTGAATTTCATCACCGGAGTAACTGTCAAGACTGCTTGTTTGTTGAAATACTTAACAGGGAAAGTGCCTGTAATAGTTGCATCTACTTTTCCACCTTTTACTTCGAGTGGATTTGGATTACACTTAAATAAGCTAGGATCTAATGCGGTCAAGTCCTTGCTACATGAGCTAAAAACTAACGCTAGCACCATCGAAACCGCGAAAAATAATTGCTTTTTCATAAATCTGTGTTTTTGTTATAAATTATTTAATTTGAATTTTCGGACATTTAGGCTACAAATATACAATCTTTCAATGAATTTTGACTTACTTTGCAAACGAATTTGACATTTTTTCGTGAAAATAACGAAAAAAAGTATCATTATCACTTAAACAGCACCTCAAAAGTGTTGTTTTTTCTATTTAACTGAATATTCATGCATATCTTAACACAACATATCCGACGATTTTACATTAAACTGAATTATTTGTCTTTTCGCAGAATGGTCAATTTATGTAAGTTGGCTTTATCTTACCTGTTTTCATATATCGGAATGCAAAAGTTTCAAAATCGTTCGCCCTATTTTATATCGATAGAGCCGGCGAATTTTTGTAACCTGCAATGTCCCGAATGTCCGGTAGGAAACAAACAACTTCCAATTCCTGCGCAGGCAAAATTTGATCTACAAATGTATATGAAACTGGTTGATGAATTAAAACCGACGCTATTGCACATCATTTTTTACTTCCAGGGTGAGCCATTTATAAACAATCAACTGAATGAGTTGATAAATTATGCTCACAATGCCAGACTATATACCTCTACATCAACAAACGGACAGTTTTTAACTGAAAAAAGAGCTAAAGAGATAGTCCTCTCGGGCTTGGACAAACTCATTGTTTCTGTGGATGGAAGCACGCAGGAAGTTTACGAAACCTACCGGGTGGGGGGCAACCTACAAAAAACGCTTGATGGAATTAAACGGATAGTGGCATGGAAAAAAGAATTAAATTCGGTGACACCTTTAATCGACATTCAATTTTTGGTACTCAAAACCAATGAACATCAAATGAAGGAGATGAAGCTGCTTGTCAAATCAATCGGGGCTGACCGCTTAACTTTCAAGACGGCACAACTCTATGACTTTGAAAACGGGAATAAACTATTGACAACCAAGAAAAAATATGCCCGATATAGTTTGAGAAAAGATGGGAAGTACCATCTAAAAGGCAGTCAACCCAATCACTGCTGGCGCTTGTGGAGCGGATCTGTATTGAATACGCAGGGTGAGGTCCTCCCCTGTTGTTTTGATAAAAAGTCCAATCTTTCGTTTGGGAACATACAAGAAAACTCATTCAGCAAAACCTGGCATAATGCAAATGCTTCCGGATTCAGGGGGGAAATTCTCCGGGACAGGAAGCAATTTGAAATGTGTAGGAATTGTACGAGCAAATAAATGAGAAATTTGAAATTGAGTCAATTTAAAGATTGACATTTGGGAAATGAAGCATTTCGGTCTACAGAACATCCTGGCTTAGTTTTCATTTCTTTTTCAATGATTTGGCCCAATCCATTACATTTGCCGGTGACCTTTTAAAAAACAGCTCATTGCCCATGAAATCCATAAAAGGCTGTGTATGCTTATAGTAAGCGTAATATCCTCGGCACAAATAATTTAATCCAGGTTCACCTGTTGAGGTTTTTATAATTCTATTTTTAGGGCATTCACCATTACAAATTTTCAAAAACTCACATTGCTGACATTGTTCAGGCAATAAATCCCGTTTATCGGCTCCAAAACGCTTTTGTTTCTCAGAAAAAACCATTTCGTAAATAGTATGGGTTTTAATGTTTCCAAGTTTAAATTCCGGAAAAACATAATGGTCGCAGGCATATGTATCGCCGTTAAATTCCATAACGGTTGCATGCCCACATGTTTCGGCGAATATACATACACCGGGCGCTTGACCTATAGTTCCGGCTAAAGTGGCATCAAAAAGCTGAATAAAGTATTTCCCCACATCATTCTTTATCCATTCATCGAAAATGGCGATGTAGAACTGTCCAAACTTCGTGGCATCCACAGTCCAGGGAGCTAAAACGGCATCGTCACTACCTTCAGGCGGAAGCAGGTTTAATCCATCAGGGCGAGTATTGGAAATTTGTTCAACAATTGGTGAGAACTGCATATATTTACTACCAATCGCTTTGAAGAAATTATAAATTTCGAGCGGAAAATCTACATTATAATTATTAATGACCGAAAGCGTATTAAATTCAACATCATGCTTTTGTAACAGTTCTATGCCCCGCATAACTTGTTTGAACGTGTCTTTTCCTGCTTTATTTTTGCGATACACGTCGTGGCAATGTTCGGGTCCATCGATAGAAATTCCTATCAGAAAATTATTTTCTTTGAAGAATTTACACCATTCGTCGTTGAGCAGGACGCCATTGGTTTGTAGCGAGTTCTCAATTTGCCTACCCCTACCGTATTTCTTCTGTAGTGCCAGTACTTTCCGGTAAAAAGAAATATCACGCAACAACGTTTCACCTCCGTGCCAGGTAAAAAGGACTTCGGGCACAGGCTGAGCCTGAATGTAACTTTCAACATATCGCTCGAGCGTTTCATCACTCATTTGCAAGCTCTTACGGTTTTCGTAAAGTTTGGCCTTCTCTAAATAATAACAATATGAACAATTCAGGTTGCAACTGGAGCCATTTGGTTTTGCCATAACATAAGTTGGCATTGAAAGCGGATTGTATGCGATCGTTTTTTTCATCAATTTATTATTTCAGGTAAAATACCATATAAAACGGTATCATTCTCCTAAGATTCAATTATTGTAATTGTCAGACTCCGGCATTATCTTATTCCGGACACGAAAGAAATAACCTTTACTTATTAGTAGAAACAGAAAAAAAGATTTAGACCAATTTTTCTAAATCTTTTTTCTAACACATATAATTTATTTCAATTCAAATTTACACTTGAAAGAATATTATTTTTCGAATAAAGTTTTCCATTCATCTTCTTTAAATCCCACCAAAACGGTTTCTCCGGCGAGTAAAATGGGACGTTTCACCATTAAACCATTCGTGGCAAGTATATCAATCAATTCCTCTTCCTTCAGGACTTTCACTTTGTCCTTCATGTTTTGTTCTTTATACAACAAGCCGCTGGTATTAAAAAATTTACTGACAGGAAGTCCGCTTTTTTTTAACCAAACCGAGAGTTCTTCCTTCGTTGGATTTTCTTCTTTTATCGGACGGAAATCATGCTGTATCCCGTTGGCTTTCAGCCATTTTTCAGCTTTCTGGCAGGTACCGCATTTTGGGTAACAGAGAATTGTTGGGTTCATATTGGTTGACTAGTTGATTGGTTAATTAGTTGATTGGTTAATTGGTTGAATGGTTAATTGGTTGATTGGTTGACTGGTTGATTAGTTAGTTTTATATATTTAAAAAAAGGTGTCAATTGTTCTTGTGTTTTTTTAGAATCAACCGATTTACTAAAATCCTAAAGTCCTGATTAACGAGTCAACTAATTAAGCTATTGACAAATTCAACTTAATTAGCTACTTAAATATAGCTTTAAAAATATCGTTTCCATTAGCAAAAAGAAGCAATGCAAAAAGTAACATCATACCTACAGTCTGTGCATATTCCAAAAATTTATCGTTTGGCTTACGGCCTGTGATTATTTCATAAACCAGAAACAGTACATAACCGCCATCCAACGCGGGAATAGGTAAAAAATTCATAAAGGCTAAAATCACCGACAGTAAAGCTGTTAATGACCAGAATTTCTGCCAGTCCCATGCCTTAGGAAACATTTTTCCGATAGAACCGAATCCGCCTAATTGTTTAGAACCTTCTTTGGTAAATACCAGTTTCAATTGTTTTACATAGCTGGTTAAAACTCCCCAACCCATATCGATGCCGGCCGGAATAGATTCGAAAAATCCGTATTCCGTGCGTTTCGTAGTCATGGATTCTGAATAATGGCGTAATACTACACCTATTTTCGCGTTTTCATCTATCTGTAAATTTGATTTTAAGGTCTGACCTTTCCGCACAAAACTAATTACAGCCAACGAACTGCGCGATGAGTCTAGTTCGGCTGCTATATCTTGTAAAATAAACAGTTGCTTACCATTGATACCAATTAAACTATCGCCGGGTTGTAAATTTGCTTTCTCAGCAGGTGTGCCGGCTGTTACTTCAGCCACCACAAAAGGTTGACGTATTGAAATCATATCCATTTCCTCAGCTGCTAATATTTTTTGTGCAAAATCAGCAGGTAATTTTAAGTCGATAAGCTGGCTATCTCTATAAACTGTAACATCTTGTTTTCCTTCTATTAATATTTTTTCGATTACGTCAGACAATTTTTCAACCGGTTGCCCATCGACTTTTAGTATATTATCACCATTCCGGAAACCACTGTGTTGCAGGGTTGGTGAAAACTGCAGACCATATTTTGCATTTTGAAGAGGAAGATATTCTTCTCCCCAAGTATATAATACGGCTGAATAAATAATCATAGCTAAAATAAAGTTCACCAACACACCACCAATTATAATTGGTAAACGTTGCCAAACCGAACGGGCACGATACTCCCAGGGCTGAGGTTTTTCTGCCATCTGAGTTGTATCCATCGATTCGTCGACCATACCGGCAATTTTACAATAGCCACCAAGTGGCAGCCAACCGATACCCCATTCCGTATTTTCGGGATATTTACGCCAATCGCCTTCCGGTAATTCCGACAACGGAATTTGTTCCATCACTGGTTTCTTTTTGGCATCTATCATCGCGTCACCATCGGCATCCAATTTTGGACGTTCATTGGCTGGAACATTTGGAGCAAATAATTTCACTTCCCATTTTCCGTTTATCTTTTTAGCCCGAATCAGTGAAAAGTTCGGATTGAAGAACATATAGAATTTTTCGACACGCACTTTGAACAAACGCGCAAAGGCAAAGTGACCAAATTCGTGCAATACCACTAAAATTGAAAGACTGAGAATGAGTTGTAATGCTCTGATAAGAAATGTTTCCATAAAAATTATTTGGTGATTTGTATATTTAGTGATTTGTTTGACCTCTTCCAACGGAAGTGGTTTTCATGCCTGATTTTTTATTTTAAATTTTAACTACGGCACCTGATTTTCCTGTATTTACTTTTCCATTAAAAAAAGATACTCGTGATGTTTATCATCACTGTTAATCCATTCGTTTGTTGAACACATGCTGCTCATTACATTCCTTTTGTAATCAATCAATTTAATTTCCAACAATTTGCCTGACTCGGAAATAATATCTATTAATTGTTGTTTAGTAGCCCTTCCACCCGAACTGTACGATAACAGTAAATAGTGTGCGTTTGTTTCGGTAATTAACTTTCGCAATGCCAACATAGCCTTAAATTCACCGGTCGAACTTTTTCTGAACTCTTCGAAAACTGATCCGGAAACATAATCACGTGTATCTTCTCTTCGGTTTGCTTTTCCAAAAAGTGGAGGTTGATCATTTTTTATAATGGTTGTCCACAAATGATAATATGACGAATACCGAACCCTACTTGGAGGCATTTTTTCGTTATTTGAACCATATGGCGGATCGAAATATGCTAAATCGTATTGATTCTTTGCTACTGTATTAAAAATATCATCCCGGATTACGCTGTTCTGACCCTGATGTGAAAACCGCAGCGGTAATTTCAGTTGTAAATCATTGAACGAACGTTGAGACCAATCTGAAAGATATGCCACATAATGTCCCATAGTATTGTCAACCTTATCCAATGCATAAATCAAACTTGTCAGCAATACGCATTTATCGTTCCACGGCAGGTTTAATACTTCAATCTCGTAACGTATGGCATCGAGCTTTCGTGTATTACTAATCTGAAACGGTTTTTTTATATCATTTATTGTCCCACCGTAATTTTCAGTAAACCAACCGTCAACACCCTGCAAATTATTTAAATGGTCTATCAGCTTTTGATAATAAGCATCCGGCTGATCTGAAATCAGATAACAGGATGCAAAAACCTCCGACCAAATGGCAATATCATTCGAGCAGGTTGAATAACCCAACTGAGCAAAAGCTTGCGAAACGCGTGTAGAACCGCTGAAACCATCGAGTACATTTTCAACACCTTTAAGCTGGTCTACCATGTTGAAAATGTAGGGTAACAATTTTAATTTTGACCCGGCGTATTTTATACCTTCGGTTTTGGGGATCTCCATATCAGTTACTTGCTATTTAACCAATTCTGAGGTTAAAATCCGCACCAATGCATCGGTCTTCACATAATCTTCATAAGTAGGTTTTAGCACAAATTCAGCTTTCGCCAAAACTGTTTCAATGATATCACTCATTTGCAAGAAACCAATCTGATCTTTTAAAAATGCGGCCACCACTATTTCATTGGCTGCATTGAGAATACAAGGCATGTTTCCACCCTTTTCCATAGCATAATAAGCCAATCCGAGGTTCCGGAAACGTTCAATATCCGGTTTCTCGAAGGTAAATTGCGAACAAAGATTAAAATCAAACCGCGGGAAATTAGTTTTCAACCGATCGGGATAAGTAAATGCATACTGTATCGGCAATTTCATATCGGGCATTCCCATTTGCGCTTTGATGGAACCATCAGCAAATTGCACCATTGAATGAATGATGGATTGAGGATGAACAACTACTTCAATCTGCTCAGGTGAAACTCCGAAAAGCCATTTGGCTTCAATAATTTCAAATCCCTTGTTCATTAAACTGGCCGAATCGATGGTGATTTTGGCTCCCATTTCCCAGTTGGGATGTTTGAGCGCCTGTGCACTGGTTACGTGTTCTAATTCGTGCATGGATTTGGTGCGAAAGGGACCACCCGATGCCGTTAAAATCAATTTTTCGACCGGATTATTTCCTTCACCTGCCAGACATTGAAAAATTGCTGAATGTTCTGAATCAACAGGAAGAATGGTGGCATGAAATTTAGTCGTCAAATCACAAATGAGCTCACCTGCAACAACCAGCGTCTCCTTATTGGCTAATGCAATTTTTTTTCCGGACTTAACAGCACTGATTGTCGGTTTCAAACCAGCGTAACCCACCATAGCAGCAAGCACAATATCAACTGGTTGCATTTCAGCAATCTGAACAATAGAGTCTTCGCCTGCAAACACTTTTATCGGCAGAGCAGATAATGCTTCTTTCAGTTGATTGTAATGGCTTTCGTTTCCGATTGCCACCATTTCAGGTTTAAATTTCAGTGCCTGTTCAATTAACAACTGAACATTGTTATTCGCCGTAAGTGCATACACCTCAAACAACGAATCGTTTGCAGAAATCACTTCCAGGGCCTGTGTTCCGATTGAACCGGTTGAGCCTAAAATTGCTATTTGTTTTTTCGGAATTGTTTCCATAGGTTTTTCTAATGTACTTCTATTGCTTCTGGCTTTTGCAACAAGATGCTAAAAGATGATAACTTCTTCCGGATTAACGGCTTTACCTTGCTTCCACAATTCAAAATAGAATTGTGCACTTGTTTTTCTCCCTGATGCTTCCCCGGTAATGGCTATACTTTCACCTGCTTTTACTTCATCTCCGATTTTTTTCAACAAACGGGTGTTGTTCTTGTAAATAGAAATATAATTATTTTCATGTTGTACCTGAATCACCCAACCAAAATCGAAAGTAAATGCAGCATAAATGACTGTTCCACCCAACACGCTGAGTACGCTTTCGTTGGGTGAGGTAATCAAATTGATGCCATATTGCTGTTCTTCAAGATTAAATGAGGAAGAAATCACACCCCGGGTTGGACGAAAAAACACATACATATTTTCGTTTGGTTTTGTTTCGATACTTCCCAGATTAAATTTTTCAGCTTCCTCAAATTTTTCAACAAATTCTTTTTCTTTATTCGATTTTTCGATAAAAACCCGTGCCTTTTCTTTCAGCTCCACCGAATCTAAAGATTCAATCGTGTCGGGTTTTATATTGCCATTGATAATTTGTTTTACTATTCCCAAATAGCCTGATTGCAAGTCTATTTGTTGTACCAGCGAATCTGCCCGCATCGATTCCTGAATAATCAGGGTACGGTTGCCTGCATCTCCGTAACCCGGCAAGTATCTGCTTATAGGCGTTGAAAAAATGAGTATGGTAAGCAAAATAAAAGTAAGTAAAACAAAAGTCGAACCCAACATAAATACGCTGAAGCGGGACAAGCGTACGTACCACGATTCTTCCAACGTATTTTCATTAAGTATGGAAACACGATATTTGAATCGCATTTTTTGTATAAATGGAGTAATCTTATTTTTTTTCCTTTTCATTACAGCTTCATTCAAATAGTCGAAATGCGTACAAAAGTAGCTAAATTCGAGATATAAACAAAATGTAATGCATCCATACATCCGGCTAAGTTTATGTTTATTTGCAGAAAGACGAAAGGCTTATCTTTCATTAACTAAACGAAGAACCTGACAAAATTCCATGTAAATAGGTACGGACTTAACAGAATTAACTCAAAAGCTTACATCTTGTTGGTATTTTCTTTACTTTTGCAGCTCCTATTTTATAACATCTATCAAAAACAATCATGACACGAATCGGAATTCTTTCAGACACACATGGTATGCTCGACGAGCGGATACTCGAACATTTTGCAGGTTGCGACGAAGTATGGCATGCCGGTGATTGGGGTTCATTGGAAGTAGTCAACCGGCTGCGTGCATTCAAACCCTTACGGGGAGTGTGGGGAAATATTGACAGCTACGAAATCCGTTCAATTTTTCCGCAGCACAACAGGTTTACCTGTGAAGGTGTAACAGTCTGGATGACCCATATTGGTGGCTACCCGGGAAACTACGATAAACTGGTGCGTCCTGACATTTATCAAAACCCACCTAAATTATTTGTCTGCGGACATTCTCACATACTCAAAGTGCAGTTCGACAAAACATTAAACTTACTGCACATTAATCCGGGTGCTTCAGGAAAATACGGCTTTCATAAAGTACAGACCCTGATCCGTTTTGAAATAGATGGCGATAAAATTCAAAATCTGGAAGTGATAGAATTAAAGCCGAAAGAAGTGGAAAAAAACATGTGATTATGGAAGGTTTCAACCTTAAATTTTTACGAGAAAAAAAAATATGAAGTCGGTAGAATTGGCATTATTTTTGTGAAAATACATGTCAGTTTAACAATTTGAATATTGGATTACGATTGGAATATTTTTTACTCACCTTTAAATCACTCAAAATGAAAAAAGCTTACACCCTTCAACTCGTTTCAGTAATTCTGGCTGCCAGCATATTGTTTGCCGGCTGCGCAAGTTCTACTTTGATACAGTCATCACCACCCGGTGCCAAAGTATATATCGATGGCGAGCCGGCAGGAGTAACTCCATGTTGGTACACCGATACAAAAATAACGGGTAGTATTACAGATGTAGATTTGGTAAAAGAAGGTTACGAACCATTTTACACATCATTTACACGCACCGAGCAAGTAAATGTAGGAGCCATTATTGGAGGTTTCTTTTTCATGGTTCCATTTTTATGGACTATGGAGTACAAACCGACACACAACTACGAATTGGTGCCTTTAAGGCAACAGCCACAACAAATTCCGGAGGAAGTTTTAACTCCCAGCGTTACAGAGCCACAGTTAAAACAGGCAGAACAACCGGAAGCACAGCCTGTAAGTTCGAAAGCAAACCGGCTGAGAGAATTAAAAAAATTACTTGACGAGAAACTCATCAACAACGCGGATTTTGAAAAACAAAAGCAAAAAATATTAGACGAAAAATAATAGACGGTTCAACTAAATCAAGAACCAAGAACCAAGACAAAAGACAATGGAAATAGTCGGTAGTTCTGAGTTCTGAGTATTAAGTAAGGAGTAAAGATTAAGAATGTACGAATACGAAACTCCGAAAACTCAAAACTCAGAACTCCAAACGCTAAACCACAATCGCCCAATTAACCAGTCAACTAATTCACCAATCAACCTATTTCACTCCATTCATCAATTTCTGCAACCATTTAGAAAGTCCAAAAAGTATAACGGCAGCTACCCCGGACATAATAACGAAGAGCATAAAGAAATCGTACAAAGTTGTGATCTGATATCCTAAAATTGCTTTCGTTTTACCAGCTTCAGGATAAAGTCCGCTGAGCATTCCTGCAAATTTATTGGCAGTTGCCATCGACATATACCAAACGCCCATCAATAACGAAGCGAAACGTAACGGAGCCAGTTTATTAACCATCGACAACCCAATGGGAGACAGCATAAGTTCACCCATGGTATGGATAAAATACAAACCGGTAAGCCAAAGAATGCTCACTTTCACGCCCGGCTCTATGTCTTTTACTCCTATGGCAATGACCAGATAACCTAAGGCCAGAAAAAACAAACCCATCGCTTGTTTGATCGGTGACGCAGGATCCATGTTTCTCTTCCCTAACTGAATCCATAAATTAGAAAAAACCAATCCCAATAAAACAATGAAAACGGGATTGAATGACTGAAAGAAACTGGCCGGCATGGTCCAACCAAGTATTTCACGATTCGTTTGTACATCAGCAAAATAGGTCAGCGATGCACCTGCCTGTTCGAAAGCCGACCAAAAGAAAATAACAAAAAAGGCAATAATATAAATCACCCAGATTCGCTGCCGTTCAATTTTTGTAAGTGACCTGTCGGAAATGACATAGGCTGGAATAATAATACAAATTGAGAATATAAATGCTCCGATAATATCAAATTCAAGTGCAAAACGAAAAACGCTAAACAATACCACACCACCCAATGCCCAGGCTAAAAATTCTATCAGATTTTGTTTGGTGCTTTTAGCGGGTGCTGCTTCTTTTTCCGATTTGTGAATTTCCTTTTTCCCATCAGCTTCAAGACCCAATTGTTCGCCATTTGGTCCGATTAGAAATTTATTTTTCCAACCCACAAACAATACTAAACTAAAAAACATACCTATAGCTGCGATAAGAAAACCATATTTAAAATCGGCAGGGTTGCCTGTATCACCAAAGAATCCGCATAATAAAGGTGCAATAAAGGCTCCCACATTCACTCCCATATAAAAAATTGTATAGGCCGAATCGAGTCTTTTGTCACCCGGTTGATACAGACTTCCTACCATGGTCGTAATATTGGGTTTAAAAAAACCATTTCCAAAGATCAATGAAGCCAGTCCCGTGTACATAAGCCATTTTGAAATCTCTCCGCTTTGAAAGTACAATGCACTTGTAAACATAAACAATTGCCCGATAATCATCAGAATTGCGCCCCACAAAATGGAACGTCGCATACCTAAATATCGGTCGGCGACATAACCGCCAATCAGGGGCGTCAGGTAAACCAGTCCTGTATAATTTCCATAAATGGTGAAAGCCAATTCCTTATCCATTAACAATGCTTTAATAAGATAAAGCGTAAAAATGGCGCGCATACCGTAATAGCTGAATCGCTCTGACATGGCGGTGGCAAAAACAAAGTAAAGTCCTTTTGGATGACTTAGTTTTGGTTCGTTTAATGACATAATTATATTTAATGACCCCTAGCCCCTAAAGGGGAATAAGAGTGGTTTGTGAAAATTATTACTGTTTGAAGCCTTTATATGTGTTGAAATAAATAAAAAAAGCTCACAAAAGTAAGCTTTTTTAATGAAAAATCAGAGTCGAAAATATTGATAATACATTTTTAATCAGTTTTGTTGCATAATCATGATGATAACACACGGTTTTCATTTCCCTTTAGGCCTTAGGGTAGCTCTTAAGTTCAATCGTTACTTTTTCTACCTTTCCTCCAAGTGGCGGATTGAGTTTCGACAGTTTGACTTCCAAACCATTAATCTGCGGAAATTTATTATGCAAATTATCTAAAATCCGTTGTCCAAGATGTTCAATCAGGTTCGAAGGAATTTCCATCTGCTCTTTCACCACATCATAAACCAATTGGTAATTGAGCGTGTGTTCAAGCGTATCAGTTTCTCCGGCCAGTTGTGTATCTAATTCTATACTTACACTGACAATAAAAGTATTGCCAAGTTGCTGCTCATGTGCCAGACAACCATGAAAGGCATGGAACTCCATGTTTTCGAGAATAATTTTACTCATTGTTATTTTCTCTTTATTAATTATTATCGAATGTTGAAATGATGAATTGCTGTGTTCAAATTCATAAACTTGGATTTTCGACGAAAATCATTTTCAAATTTTCAAATCATTTCACTTCGCTTTCAAACCCACCATCATGCACATAGGTTCGTACTTTATCTCCCGGTTTTACCTGTTGAACCGAGGTAATTCGTTTTCCGTTGAATGTTGTAATGGTATACCCATGCCGGAGCAAGTAACCCGGCGAATGTGTTTCAATATTTTTCTCCAGCAAAAGTAACTTATTATTTTGTTTAACCAGGTGTAATCGCACATTCGACAGCAAACGTCTTTTCTGGCGGTCGAGAAGATGCGCTTTTTGTACCACCCAACTCCGCAGAGTATGTTTAATACGCATTTGTGCCTGATTAATTGTTCTGTATTCATTTTCAATCCTGTTCTTAACAAGATAACGAATGTCCGAAAACATTTCCACTACCTGATTTTCGGTTTCCTGCAAATTGAAAATCAGAAACTCAGCAACAGCAGTAGGTGTTTTTACGCTGGTATGAGCCACCATATCCAGAATAGAAATATCGCGTTGATGACCGATTCCGGAAATGATGGGCAAGGGAAATTGCGCACAATTTAAAGCTAAATCGTAGGAATCGAAGCAGGCCAAATCAGTTGTAGCTCCCCCACCCCGTATAATAACCACCACATCAAACAAATCGATGTGTTCATAAATCTTTTCCAATGCCGAGATAATGGATGATTCTGCCTGCTCGCCTTGCATGATGGCCGGATATAATTTGGTATAAAAGGCGAAATGAGATGGATCATTGGCCAACTGATCGCAAAAATCGCCATAACCGGCAGCCGTAGCCGACGAGATAATAGCAATCCGTTGCATGAGTTGAGGCAAAGGCAATTGTTTATTCATATCCACAATACCATCCGTTTCCAACTGACGAATAATTTTCAATCGCCGGGCAGCCATTTCGCCAATGGTAAAAGTAGGATCGATGTCACGAATATTCAAACTGAAGCCGTAAACGCCGTGAAATTCCACCGAAACACTTACCAGCACGTTTAATCCGGCACGAAGTGATTGTCCGGTACTGCTTTCGAAATATGGTTTTAACATCCGGAAAGTGCTTGACCAGATCGTAGCTTTTGTTTTGGCAAGTAATGCATCCGAATTGCTGTCTTTTTCAATCAACTCCAGGTAACAATGCCCGCCCGGATTTTCGCGCAATTCACTGATTTCAGCACGAATCCACACCGGTTTATCGAATCCCTGGCGTATGGTTTCCTGAATTTGTGCGGTAAGTTCCGAAAGGGTTATTGAAGTCATATAAGAAAAAGTTTGAAGAGTTTTGCGTTTGAAAAGTTAATTGGCTGATTGGTTAATTGGTTGATTAGTTGATTGGTTAATTGGTTAATTAGTTGATTGGTTAATTGGGATTCTTAAAAGAGTTATTTTTTCATTCTTCCATTCTTCCATTCTTTCATTTTCAAATTGGCACATTTTCAAATTTTCAAATTCTTTCATTCTTTCATTTTCAAATTGACACATTTTCAAATTTTCAAATTCTTTCATTTTCAAATTAGCTTATTTTCAAATTATCCCATTTTCAAATCATCTGATTATCACCTTTTGCGAACTGGTTTCACCATTCCCAAAAACAGATACAACATACATTCCCTGGTTTAGTTTGTCGGTATGCAAAACGGTCTCGGGTTCGGTCACCGGTTGTTCGATCTGTAAACTACCGGTCACTGAATAAACCCGTATGGTTTTGCCTACAGAGTTCTGTCCGTTGAGTAACCGAATATGCAGAGTCCTGTCAGTTTCTTCAAAAGCAATAACAACTTCGCTGGTTTCTGAAACTTTAAGTGCGTTGACAAAAGGCAATTTAGCCAATGCAGTCTGAAAATTCGGGATACCATAACCCATTTGTGCAGTTGGACCGGCATACAAACTTCCACTTTCGAAAACAGCCTTTAGCATAGTATCCAAATCACATGGCGGGTAGGTAGTTTTGGATGCCTGTAGAAAACAAGCCATCATCCCGGCCATAACGGGCGAAGCATAGGAAGTTCCGTTTCCGGAAAATGTGGATCCGGCTGTATTGACATAGGATGTTAATGAGCCCATTGAACAGATTTCCGGTTTCACTCGATTATCCGAGCTAGGTCCAAAGGAAGAAAAATTACTCGGTAATCCGGTAGATGCAACCGCACCTACAGCTACAATGCCCTCAGCATCCGCAGGTGACCCAATATATTTCCATGCTTTGTTGCCATCATTCCCGGCACTGATACACACGATGATCCCTTTTTTTGCGGCTAATCCGGCTGCACGGCTGGCCCTTGAAACTTTTCCGTTCATATCGGCATAGGTGAAGTTCATGCTTACATCATCGAATTGCGTATAACCCAGTGAAGAATTAACCACATCGACGCCCACACTATCTGCAAACTCAATCCCCGAGCACCAGAAGTCAGTCTCAACCAGATATTCGGAAGGTGCATATTCGGTACGAATCAACCAGAAAGACGCATCGGGAGCTGATCCCAGATATTGTCCCGGCAAATTACCCGCCATGATGGATAAAACATTTGCACCATGAGCATCCTCTGCATATATATTTGAATTTGGTTTAATAATATCTTTGGTTCCCAACAATCGATTTTGCAGGTGTAAACTGTCGAAAGCCGGATTTACATTTACATTATTAAAACCGGCATCAATTACACCAATTAGTATACCTTTTCCCCGATAACCGAGATTGTGCAGATACTTCCCGTTCAGTTGGTCGATTTGTATTGTTGCCGATCCATAATCGGGTGATGCTTTTACTGACTTTTTTATTGAAGAAACAGGCAATGCAGCATCAATTTTACCCGTATATTGTACAAACCTGACAAATGATAAAGTCCGAACCTGGCTCATAGTACCGGAATCGCTGACTAAAACGGTAATTCCATTCATCCATTTGCTCCGGTTATGGATAGTTACTCCTAAACTTTCAACCTGTGTCAGATAATTTGGGTTTACGGGTAAATCGGTTGAATCTATTCCCGGAGCACGACTTGCACGACGGGCGATAGCCCGTGCCGAAAGATATTCGGAAGGATTGGAGATGGAATAAGGTGAGTTGTTTTTGTCGGTAAACTGAACATAGAAATAATAACTGGTTCCCACAGCCTGTGCTGAAATAGTCAGGAACAACAGAAACAACATGATGAAGCGAACCTTGTATTTTAGAGTAGTTGTTTTTTTCATAAGGCATTTGTTTAGTTGCTACAAAAATACGGTTTTTTATGATAGGTTGAATATTTTCCGAAAATATAAAAATAATTAAAAGATTGATTGCAGAGAATATTTTCTACGAATGTTTCGTAGTTTTGCGAAGTATTCGTAATAAAACATTAAATGAACCGTTTACTCATCATATGAACATGGAAAAACTAACCAATCAGGAAGAAGAATTGATGCTGATTATTTTTCAGCAAGGCAAGGGATTTATCAAGGATTATATTCAACTCATGGAAGAACCTCGTCCGCCCTACACAACGGTGGCATCCATAGTGAAAAATCTCGAGCGTAAAGGCTTTGTTAAAGGGAAACGTTACGGCAATACTTCCGAGTATAGTCCGGTGATGGAAGAAAGCGAATACAAATCGAAATATATGTCGAAAGTAGTACAGAACTATTTTGAGAATTCGTATAAAGAAATGGTGAGTTTCTTTGTTGAAAAACAAAAAATCTCTGCCGAAGAATTGCAGGAAATCATTAAACTCATCGAAAAGAAATGAACGACGTGATCATGTATTTTTTGAAAGTGAACATCGCGATAGCCTTGTTTTACATGTTTTACCGGTTGGTATTTTATAATGATACTTTCTGGGCTGCCCGGCGGTTTTACCTTGTGTTTGCCATTGTACTGTCTGCTGTGCATCCGTTGATTTCACTTTCGGGCTGGCTCGAAAAACAGCAGCCTATGCAGACAATAGTGACAAATTATTTACAGTTGCCCGAAGTTACAGTAAGCGCCACACCCGCTTCTAATTTTACTTTAGAGCATGTTTTACTGGCTGTATACGGGTTTGTTTCATTTGTTCTCGTCCTGAAAATGTGCGTTCAACTCCTTTCTATTCTTCGCTGGAAAATGAAAGGAAAAAAGCAAATCCTTTACGGTACAGAGATAGTAGCTATTGATACAACCATCACACCTTTCTCTTTCTTCAATTCCATTTTCATAAATCCGGCATTGCACACTGAACAAGAAACCCTGCAAATATTGACACACGAAAAAACCCATGCCCTTCAGAGACACAGTCTGGACGTGTTGTTAAGTGAGATGCTGACCATTGTTTGCTGGATCAACCCCGCTGCGTGGCTGTTGAAGCGCGAAATACGTCATAATCTGGAGTTTTTGGCCGACAATAAAGTCTTGCAATCGGGATTCAACTCGAAAGATTATCAATATCATTTATTACAATTATCTTATCAAACGCCTGAAATCAATCTGGTCAACAAGTTTAATATATCACCCTTAAAAAAAAGAATCACCATGATGAATCAACAAAAATCAGCAAAAGCGGGAATTATGAAATACACGCTTATCATTCCACTGGCTCTGGCTTTAATACTGTCGAGCAATGCGCAAACTGTAGTAAATAAGGCGAAAACGGCTTTAAAATCTACAAAAGAAACTCAAAGTGCTGAAAAAACAGTTCAGCCTTCTACAAAAAAATACGTTAAAACAACCGTTAAATTCACAGCTCCTGTTATTAAAAAGGAGCAACCAGAAGGAGAAATTATTTATCAAAAAGTTGATAAAACACCCGAATACCCGGGAGGAATTGATGAATTGATGAGTTATATTGGTAGAAATTTAAAATATCCGGTTGAAGCACAAAAGAACAAGATTCAGGGAAAAGTTTTCGTCCGGTTTATTGTCAATGCAAGTGGAAAAGTTGTAAATGCTGTTGTGATTAAAAGTATTCAGGAAAATGAGAAGAAACTGGATGAAGTCGTTGTTGTTGGATATGGAGCAAAAAACGAGACAGAGGAAAAACTGAATCAGAATCGGGCTGAAGCGAATAATATGAAGCTGTTGGAACAAGAAGCCTTACGTGTTGTAAATGCTATGCCCGACTGGATCCCTGGTGAGCAAGGTGGTAAAAAGGTATCAGTTTATTTTACTTTACCTATTAACTTTAAGATGCGTGGAGATTCAAAAAACACAGATATTAAAGACGAAGGGAAACTTAATATCAGAAGCATTAACGGAGAAAAACCAATGTATATGATAGATGGAAAAATTGCAACTGAAGATGAATTTAAAGCTGTAAAACCTGAACTGATAAAAGAAGTATCGGTTCTCAAGGACAAATCTGCTACATCGTTGTATGGAGAGCAGGGTAAAAATGGAGTAGTCATTATCACAAGTAAGAAATAAAAAGGAACACCAGATAAAGCAGATTTGAAATAATTTTCACTTCTGCTTTATTATTTTGTTAAATACAAAAATAACGGTACATTTGCTCTCCCTTAAATCAGTACTTAATCATTAAATTATACACATGAAACCACAAAAATCAGGCATAAAGAGGTTCCCTTTCATCATTCCATTGGCACTGGCATTCTCACTTTCGGGTCAGGCACAAACTTTATCAAACACAACGAAAGATTCTGTAGTAAATACAAAGGGAGTTGTAGAAATTCCAGGTAAAGCAAAATTGAAACCGGTTATTGGACAACATGATAAAGAGGACGTTTATACAGTCATTGACAAAATGCCACAGTTCCCGGGTGGTGAAAGTGAATTGTTGAAATTTATCGGTCAAAACCTTAAATATCCGGTAAAAGCCCAGGAAAATGGAGTACAAGGCATGATAGTCATCCGGTTCGTTGTAAATAAACTTGGAAAAGTAGAAAAAGCTGAAGTACTGAGAGGATTGGTTCCTGAGATTGATCAGGAGGGATTAAGAGTCGTAAATGCCTTACCCGATTGGATTCCCGGTGAACATCATGGTAAAAAAGTATCTGTTTATTATACCTTGCCTATTAATTTTAAATTTCAGGAAGAGTCAAAAAATACGATTACGAATGAAGATGGGAGCCTGAATACAAGCACCCCAAATGGAGAAAAACCATTGTACGTAATAGATGGAAAAATTGCAACTGAAGCTGAATTTAAAGCTGTAAAAACAGACTTGATAGAAAAAGTTACGGTTCTCAAAGACAAATCTGCAACTGCGATATATGGAGAGCAGGGTAAAAACGGAGTCGTAATTATTTCAAAGAAAATTGTTGAAATACCTGGTACAAAGGCATTCAAACCGGCTGTTGGAATACCGGACAAAGATGGAGTTTATTCAGTCATTGACAAAATGCCACAGTATCCCGGTGGTGAAAGTGAATTGTTGAAATTTATCGGACAAAATCTGAAATATCCCGTAAAAGCGCAGGAGAAAGGAATACAAGGCCGGTTAATAATCCGGTTCGTGGTGAATAAGCTTGGAAAAGTGGAAAATGCTGAAGTGTTGAGAGGATTGGATCCCGAGATGGATCAGGAGGGATTAAGAGTGATTAATTTATTAGCCGACTGGATTCCCGGGGAACAAAAGGGTGAAAAAGTATCGGTATATTATACTTTGCCCATCACTTTTAGACTCACTGGTGGTTCCGGTTCATCCTCTAAAACAACCAGCTTCGATCCGAAGCAAACGCCGGTTTTTGTTTTGGATGGTAAAGTGCTTCCAAAAGATTACAATATGAGTACCCTCAATAAAGACAGCATTTTATCGGTAAACGTATTAAAACCGGACACCGAACAAAAAAAAGCAGATCTGATCAGCAAATATGGGCAAAGTGCTGTAAACGGAGTCATCGAAATTACCAGTAAGAAATAAGAATAGAGGACATTATATTGTTCCAATCACTTCTATCATTAAAACAGAAATGAATTCACTTTCATTTCTGTTTTATTGTTTTAGTTAAACACAAAAAATAATTGTACTTTTGCTTCCGGTTTGGAAAATTACGATTCCAACACTTCTAGCTTTCACTTTAATCAATAACATATAAAATCCGCACGATGAATCAACTAAAAAGGACCAGTTCAGGTTCTGTCAAAATTTTATTTATGCTTTCCCTTGTTTTTGCCCTTTCATCAAATGTTCATGCATTTTCTGATACAAGCATCAATCAAAACACCGAAGACTCGGTATATTCAATTGTCGATAAGATGCCGGAATATCCGGGCGGAGAAAAAGCCCTGGTTGTTTTCTTAAACCAAACGATAGTTTATCCTGCCGAAGCCTTGAAAAAAAACGAACAGGGGAAAGTGATCGTGCAATTTGTTATCGGCAAAACCGGCAAGGTGGAAAACGCAAAAGTTGTTCGCAGTGTAACGCCTGATCTCGATAATGAAGCTTTACGGGTTATCGGTTTATTGCCCGACTGGATTCCGGGAGAACAAAACGGTGCAAAAGTAGCCGTATTCAGGATCATACCGGTTATGTTTCAGATACCCACTGAAGAAAGTTTGTGGGATATCAATGAAAAAACAGTCATCGTGATTGATGGGGTAAAAATGCCCGACAATTTCAATATTAAAATCTTAAACCAAAGCAAACTGGCATCTGCTGTGGTTCTAAAGCCATTTCCAAAAGAAGAAAAGTCAAGATTGATGAAACAATACGGCAAACAGGCTGAAAATGGAGTTGTTTTGATTAGCAGCAACAAGGATGAAATTTATTATGCATTGGCCGATTCGTTGAGCGATCAAACCAAAGAAAGTATTGCCGGTTGTAAGGACACAGCCAGCATGCCTGTATTTCCGGGTGGAAAAGAAAGTATGTTCAAATACATCGCCGACAGCATTCAATATCCTTTTGTAGCAAAGCGAACAAAAACGGAGGGAAAAGTGGTCGTCCGGTTCCGCGTGGATCAAACCGGAAAAATCAGCGATGCACGGGTGATGAAGCAGGTTGATTATTTTCTGGATAAAGAAGCCTTGCGGGTGATCAACTCCATGCCCGATTGGACACCGGGAGCAAAGTGTGAGCAGAAATTAGACATCTTCGTCACCCTGCCGGTTGCTTTTAAATTAGACCTTCCCGCCGCCGAAAAAGGATGGGTACGAAACGATAAAACAATTGTGCTGTTGGATGGAGAAAGATTACCTGCTTCCTTCGATTTAGGCTGGCTGAATTATTCGAACCTGGCATCGTATAAAGTCCTTCAACCTGGAACGAAAGAAATCAACAAAAAGTTAGTAAAGGAATATGGTAAGGATGCTGTGAATGGTGTGATTTTGATTGAAACAGCTAAATAACATCCAAAGCTTAATATCTTAAACTTACAGCATGAAAACAATATTCCATAAAATTGCATTGATCTTATCATACACTTTTATACTTTTCAGTAATGTTCAGGCTGCTCAATTGAAGATAACTCAACCGGACAATCAAACTACCCAAAACACTTTGATTATTAAAGACTCGGTATATGCTGTAGTTGAAAAAATGCCACAATACATCGGTGGAGATGCAGCCCGTATTGAATTTTTAAAACAAAATGTACAATACCCCGACGAAGCACAAAAAAATCAAGAACAAGGAAGAGTAGTTGTGCAGTTTGTAATTGGCAGCAATGGACAGATCAGTAATGCGAAAGTAGTCAAAAATGCCGCTCCTAGTTTGGACCAGGAAGCGTTACGAGTCGTCAATTTATTGCCTGACTGGATTCCCGGAGAGCAAAATGGAAAGAAGGTACCGGTTTATCAGGTTATGCTAATTCCATTTAAATATGTTCCATCTGAGTTAAATGATAGTTTAAAATGGGAAGTAAACAGTAGTACTTTGATTGTAGTGGACAGTCTGAAAATGCCTTACAATTTCAATATAGATGTTTTACAACCAGATCGGATTTCAAAAACAATAGTTTTAAAACCATTTCCAGAAGAAACTAAATCAAAATTGATAGCACAATATGGACCTCTGGCTGAAAATGGTGTTATTTTAATTAAGAGTAAAAAACTGGAAGAAATACATTCACTAACGGATTCACTCTATCAAGTAATATACAATGATAATGAGATTTGTAAAGATTCAATCAAAATGCCTGAATATCCGGGAGGCAAAAATGCATTAGCTTCACATATCTTCAGTTTATTGAAATACCCTGTTATTTCAATGGAAACTGGAGTACAAGGTAAAGTCACAATACGATTTGTTGTAGATAAAACAGGGAAAGTAAAAGTTCCAATCGTTTTTAAAAGCGTTGATCCGTTATTGGATAATGAAGCACTACGTGTAGTCAAGACCTTGTCTGATTTTATACCCGCAGAAAAATGTGGTGAAAAAGTTAATGTGTATTATTACATGCCTTTTGTTTATAAGTTATATGATGCTGATTTTTCTTCAGATCCAAAGAAAGTTTGGAAACGAAACGATAAAACGATTATTCTGTTGGATGGTGAGAAGTTACCCTCAAATTTCGACTTGAGTATGTTGAACATGAAAAGTTTATCCTTTTATAAAACAATTGCACCGAAGAACAGGACTACTATTAAGAAATTAGTAGCACAATATGGCGAAGATGCGGTAAATGGCGTGATTGTGATAAAAAGTAATGGAACTCCAAATTAAGTCTCTTAATAATCAAAAACCATATTTGACACAATAGAATATATTAAAAAATATATGGATAAATTTAAGAATAGAATAGTAATATTGTTTTAAAAGCATCCGGGAGTACTTCTTTTTGCCTATTTAAAATTAATTTTCTTCACCTTATATCCCATTTCCAATAATATATCGGCAATTTTCACCCTGAAATCACCCTGTACCAGTATTTCACCATCGCGCGAAGAACCACCTGCACCGCACTTCACTTTCAGCAGTTTGGCAAGTTCTTTTAATTCATCATCCTTGCCCTTAAAATCGGTGATTAAGGTTGCCGGTTTGCCGTTGCGTTTGTCGAGTTCCACGCGTAAAGGTTCAACCTGACGTTTTTTAGCCGGTTTCACTGCTGCCGAAACGGGCTTCTCTTCTGCTTTCGGCAATTCATCTTTTAATTCATTGAGTTTATCTCTCCAATCCATATACCCTCCAGACCTCCCTTTTCGGGAGAAATTAAATTGTTTGCAATTATTTTTAAACCAATATTTCCTTTTTAAAATTCCGGGGTCATCTTTTTAAAGAATTCCCATATAATTACCCCGGCAGTGACGCTCACATTCAACGAGTGTTTTGTACCGAATTGCGGGATTTCAATGCAGCCGTCGCAGGCATCCACCACGCTTTGTTGCACACCTTTAACCTCATTACCCAGAATCACCGCGTATTTCTTTGTCGAATCCAATTCTAAAACGGGGAGCAAAGTACTTCCGCTGGCCTGTTCGATGGCAAATACGGTATAACCCGATGCTTTTAATTCCTTCAAGGCTTCGTGCGTATCTTCGTAATGTTTCCAGTCAACGGTATTCTCTGCACCAAGTGCTGATTTATGAATCTCGGCGTGAGGCGGGGTGCTGGTGATGCCGCACAGGTAAATGGCTTCCACCAGAAAAGCATCTGCCGTGCGAAACACCGAACCTACATTGTGCAGACTGCGTACATTATCCAACACAACAATCAGCGGCGTTTTCGATTGGTCTTTGAATTCCTCAGCGGTGAGGCGATTCATTTCAGTTATTTTGAGTTTCTTCATGATAAGGAGTAAGGAGTAAGAGGTAAGAAGCAAGAAAAAAAATGGAGTTACTTTTTTATTCTCCCTTTAGTGATTCTTGTCTTGTCTCTTGGTTCTTGTTTCTTGGTTCTATTTTTTATTATTGTTATTGCAATCGGTGTTTTCGTTTGGTCTTCAAATTTCTTCATAATAAGATGTAAGAGGTAAGGAGAAAAAATGGAGTTACTTTTTCATTCTCCCTTTAGTGATTCTTGTCTTGTCTCTTGGTTCTTAACTCTTTGTTCTTTGTTCTTTGTTCTTTGTTCTATTTTCTATTATTGTTATTGCCAGCAGTGTTTTCGTTTGGTCTTCAAATTTCTTCAGGATAAGAGGTAAGAGGTAAGGAGAAAAAATGGAGTTACTTTTTCATTCTCCCTTTAGTGATTCTTGTCTTGTCTCTTGGTTCTTGACTCTTTGTTCTTTGTTCTTTGTTCTATTTTCTATTATTGTTATTGCCAGCAGTGTTTTCGTTTGGTCTTCAAATTTCTTCATGATAAGATGTAAGAGGTAAGGAGAAAAAATGGAGTTACTTTTTCATTCTCCCTTTAGTGATTCTTGTCTCTTGGTTCTTGACTCTTTGTTCTTTGTTCTTTGTTCTATTTTCTATTTTCTTAATATTTTTATTGCCCGCTCAATAATAGTATCGATATTTTTTGCCTGGTCCGAAACGGTTATACTATCTTTCACATCAGGTTCAATGCCCCATTCGGTGTGTTGCATATTCACGTCGAACATGGGTGAAGCAGAAAAACGAACCATCCATCCGTTAATTAACTCACTGGAGAATGGCAAACCGCCTCCACCACCCGTTTTATCACCTACGATAACTGCATGGGGCGCCATTTTCATACGGTTTACAAAATCGTTGGTGGCACTGAACGACATGCGGTTGGTAAGCACAGCCACCGGTCGTTTCCAATGTATGGTTTTATGTGCGTGGGTTTTAATTTCAACCGGTCTTGAAAAATCGGAATGACCATCACCGGTCTTTGAAGTCAGGTAACCGGACACAGTGTCGTTTACAAAAAAGTATGAAGCCAACTGATCGGCATAATCTAAATATCCTCCGCCATTATCGCGCACATCGATGATCAGACCTTTGCAATCTTTGAAATAAGTCATCACGTACCTCATATTTGTGTCCGAAAAACCATTGGAAAAACTGCTGTAATAAATGTAGCCGATGCTATCCCCGTCAATTTTCGCATATCGTAAACCCGAGGCTATCCTGTAATTATCACCCAGGTATTTACCGGAATAGATGATCGAAGAACTAAAATTAGCCGGATAATCGGTAAACCATTTCCAGTAACGGCTGCGGTCAAAATTCGAATACAGATTTACATGCCCGTCCTTCAACTCGCCCAACATGGCACCCATCAAATCGAAAAAAGCATACTCTTTGATAGAATCGGTAACACGTTCATTATATACGGCATGTATCGAATCCCAATTAATCTGTTTATAATCGAGGTAACAGTATTTGGTATCAATAATTTTCCACAGCGCCTCAAAGTTCCCCTTATTGGTATTGACCGGCATGGGAGGCTCGTCCATGCACGATGGAAGCATTATAACAGCAGAAAGGAGAATTAAAATATATTTTTTCATTTGGATTTAATTGAAATTGAATAACCGGAAATTCCTATTCATCGGTACTGATAAAATTAGCGGGAGCGCGATTTTTTCGTCCGGCAAAAGTAATGACATCAAAGGTTGTTCCTACTATTATGCTTATCTCATGTCGTTTAAAAACCATTTCATTTGCTGAATACTTCAACTGCTGATAACTGATTCCATAACGCCATACGGAATGATTGAAAGGAACATCCACCGATAGTATGCCATGCATACCTCTTTTATTATACAACGAGCTGAAATGCGTAGTTCCGGCAAGATTTCCCAATTCAAATAGTTCGTAATACGATGCGCCTCCCCTGGGAACAAACATACATCCGAGCACGGGAGTACTCACATCCAGTCGCAGTTTTAATAATTTATTACGTGTTGCAATATCGTAAATCGCCACACCCGTTAGATTCAGATTTGTCGCAATATCGATGTTCACCGGATTATTTACATTCCTGAGGACACTTTTAAATCCGAAATCCATGTCCCAGATGCTACCAACCCGCACCTGCAAACCCTGTAAAGGCCTGAAATGATATTGCATACCCCAACCGTAGTTCAAACCCAGATAAGTCATGAAAGCTGTAAATGCAGGATTCATTGCAAGCCCAGCCACCACATTTGATTTGCTTTGCATCGAAACATGCGTGTTTTGAAGCGATAAAAACCTGCGACTTTCATGGTTATAACTGAAACCGATTCCACTGTAGGGCAAAGGTGACAGATAGGGATCAATCAGGTTGAGCGTTGTAAGTCCCAAAGTATTTGTTTTTGTAGTCAGTAAGTACTTTTGTCCGTTATCGGTTTGGGCATAAAGAAATGAACTTATCAGGAAAAATATCGAAAGGAAGATGTTTTTTTTCATCTGAACATTTGAATAAAAAAGAATTAGGCATGCAAAAATAACAAAAATGTTCCGTATTAAGGCCTGTTTATTCTATTGTCAGGTTTTTTGTCGGGTTGTTAAAAAATAAATGTTGCTTTTAAGTGTATTTCAAAATATGTTTTTTATCTTTGTTGAGATAAATATTTAACCAGGGAAAATTATTACAGCTTACCTGAGCAACATTTTACATTGAATTCGCATCTTTATAATAGACAACCAATAAAGTTACAAATTATGAAAAAGTTCATCATTAGACTGTACGATAAATTGATTATCGGTATTCTGTTCTCAGCATTTTTCATGGCCAGTTGCGAAGAACCCAATCCACCTCAACCCGAATATGGAGTAATAGTGCCTATGTACGGCGTTCCCGCAACAACAATAGTAAGCGATCAAATGCCATTATCAGAAAGCACCTTAGACAAATGAAAAAACAACTCATCAAGTATTTCGACAAAGTACTGATCGGCTTAATGGCAGTTGTTGGTCTTTTTTCAGGCTGTGAAACAGTAGTAGAATACGGAACGCCAACTGCCGATTATGAAATTAGAGGGACGGTAACCGATAGCATAACTGCGCTGCCTGTTCAAAACGCAAGCGTGATTGTTACACTCACCAAAACTCACAATGAACCGGATACAACGATAACTGTAGTTGACACTTTAGCAAGTACAAACACCGATGTTTCGGGGAAATATGATATTCAATTCAGTGAATTTCCCCTTGAAGAGATTTCGGTGAAGTTAAAGGTTGCAGATGAGGATGGAATAGCAAATGGCGGCGATTTTGCATCCGTTGAAAAGACTGTAGTTTTCAAACGCACCGATCTGGAAGGAAAAAAAAGCGGTTGGTATGATGGTAAGGCTGTGAAAACGCAGGACATTAAACTTCAACCGAAATCGAAATGACTTATTTTATAATGAAGTTCTTTAAAAATATTGCTTTTCCCATCCTGGGATTTATCGGTTTGCTGACTGCTTGCAGTCAAAATGAAAAAACATTGGCCTATTATGAAATAAAGGGGACCGTTGTTGACAGTATATCATCTCGGCCGCTAACCGGCATACGTATTATCCGCGAAGCCAGTGAATATCTTTTATTTCCGGACACCCTGTATACCGATTCTGTTGGGAAATACCAGCTCTCGTTTACGGATTACTACAACAAAAAACCTGAATTTACGATTAAAGTTGAAGATAAGGATGGGAATTTAAACGGAGGTGACTTTGCAACCAGAAAGTTCAACGTTCTGTTTTCAAAATCCGATTGGGTGAACCTGGTTACCGATGGCGAGTACTATGGAACTGCGGTTAAAACTATCGATATTAAACTTCAACTGAAATAAAAATATTTAATCTCAATAATTCCGTGAATCTAAAAAAGAAAATCATCCTTTCACTTTACCAACAGCATAAGCGGAACCAAAAACAGTTGCACGAACTGACCTATTTGTTTTGGGAATGTACTTTGCGTTGTAACCTCAACTGTATCCATTGTGGAAGCGATTGTACGAAAGAAGCCCTGGTTCCCGATATGCCGATGGCAGATTTTCTGAAGGTCCTGGATAATATTGCTCCGCATGTCAATCCGAATAAAACGATGATCGTCATCACCGGTGGTGAACCATTGATGCGCAACGACCTGGAGAAATGCGGCGAAGAAATTTACAGGCGCGGTTTCCCCTGGGGCATGGTTACGAATGGTTACGGACTCACTCCTACCCGCTTAAATAATTTACTTAATGCCGGATTGCGTTCCATCACCATCAGTCTGGATGGTTTAAATGCCGAAACGCACGATTGGTTTCGCGGGAAAAAAGGATCGTGGGAAAAAGCCATCGATGCGGTTGCACGGGTTGCAGCAATTCCCGGTTTGATGTACGATGTGGTTACCTGTGTAAATAAACGGAATATAAACGATTTAGAAGCAATCAAAGACTTGTTTATCAGCAAAGGCGTAAAGCGCTGGCGTCTATTTACCGTTTTCCCGAAAGGGCGTGCCAAAGAAAATCCATTGTTACAACTTTCCAAAGCAGAATTTGTACAATTAATGGAATTTATCAAACAAACCCGGGCGGAAGGAATTATAAAGGCTTCGTATGGTTGCGAAGGCTTTCTGGGTGAGTACGAACTGGAAGTCCGCGATACGCCTTTCTTTTGTCAGGCCGGTATTCATATTGGTTCGGTACTGGTGGATGGTTCTATCAGTGCATGCCCGAGTTTACGTGCCGATTATATTCAGGGGAATATTTACAGCGATGACTTTTGGACCGTATGGAACGAGCGTTATCAGATCATGCGCGATCGTTCGTGGACCCGGACAGGTAAATGTGCAAGCTGTAAATCCTACAAATACTGTGAAGGGAACGGACTTCATCTCCGTGATGAAAAAAACGGTGAACTGCTTTGTTGCCATCTCGATTTAATCCGGAGTGAAACCCTGGAATGATTTATAATATTCAAAACAAAAAACAGCCGGGTAGCATAACTTTCATGCTCTTTCCTACAACTTAAATTCCACACATACTGTTTTTTATTCCCAAAAATAATTATCTTTGCAGTTATATGATTATTAATACTTTTCTCACCTATGAAAAAATTGGTTTTTGCTACCAATAATGCGCATAAGCTGGCAGAAGTCAGAGCCATACTGGAGCCTAATTTCACGATTGTCAGTTTAGCCGATTTGAATTGTACTGATGACATTCCCGAGACTGCTAATTCATTAGAAGGCAATGCCTTGCTAAAAGCAAAATATATTCACGACAAGTTTGGGTTGGATTGTTTTGCCGATGACACCGGGTTGGAAATTGATGCCATGGGTGGAAGACCGGGAGTATATTCAGCACGTTTTGCAGGTATTGAGAACAATGCGAGCGAGAACATGTACAAAGTACTGCGCATTTTGGGTGACAATCCAAATCGTGCAGCCAGTTTCCGTACTGTGATTGTTTTGTTCTATGGAACGAATATTTCTTTTTTTGAAGGAAGAATAGATGGGAGTATTTCTGCTCATCCGCGTGGTGAAAACGGATTTGGATACGACCCTATATTTGTTCCTGATGAATATCTGGTTAGCTTTGCTCAACTCAATGCTGATGAAAAAAACAAAATCAGCCACAGAGCCCTGGCAGTAAAAGAACTGGTAAATCATTTACGTCAAATACCCTAAAAGTCGACGATTTTAAGGATTCTATTCACAAAACACCCAGATTTTACAAGAATTCTCTTTACATGAAATAAAATCCATGTATTTGAGTTTATTTGATTAGTTATCAAAATAATTACTACTATCTTTCAATAATCTCAAAATGACTAAAAGATTTATAACAACCGGATTTTTGCTGTGTTTATTTTCTGTATCACTCTGGTCACAGGTAGCAATGGGTAAATGGCGTACACATTTTGCTTATAATAATGTCTCACAGATAGCTCAATCGGAAAATAAAATATTTGCAGTGAGTGAAGGCGCTTTGTTTTCAGTCGACAAACAAGATAAGGGTCTTGAATTTTACAGTAAATTAAGTGGATTATATGGAGCTAATATCTCACGCATAGAATATGATCCATCAAGTCATCAATTGCTAATTATTTATCTCAATGGAAACATCGATGTTTTAGCGACCGGAGGCGTGAGCAATATTCCCGATTTCTACAACAAACAAATGAGTGCGAACAAGGATGTTAACCACATCTTATTTTATCTGGACAAAGCTTATCTTTCCTGTAATTTTGGAATTATCGTTCTGAATATGCAAAAGAAAGAAGTTGCAGATACTTATTTCATTGGTCCGAACGCATCTGAAGTGAAAGTACTGAATACAACTGTATTGAACAGCACAATATATGCTTTGACTTCTACAATACTCTATAAAGCTTCAGTTACTGAACCGCACCTGGTAGATTACGCATTCTGGACAACCACTACCGGTCTGCCCGGGAGTGGCGATCTGCAATCTGTTGTTTCTTTTGCCGGACAACTCTTTTTACTACGAAACAATAAACTTTACAGGCAAGATAGCAGTGATAACTGGTCTGCTTTTCTTCCATCATTATTCGTAACCAATCTGAACGTATCAAATAGCAGTTTAAACATATTTACTGAGAATGCAGTTAATTTGGTCGACACACTGTTAAATGTGAAAACCATTAGCAACTTCGGTACAATTACAGATGTAGAATACGATACCGAAAATGAAACCTATTGGTTTGCAGCCAACGAGTCAGGGATTAAGTCATATAAACAATCCGGGAATGAAAACCCTGTGATAGATTCCATAAAACCAGCAGGACCTGCTGTAAATTTCCCATTTAGCATGACTTTTTCCGGCAAGAAATTATTTGTGGTTCCCGGTGGAAGATGGGCATCACAAGACCAAAGAATTGGCACTGTGATGATGTACGAGAATGGGAATTGGACAAATATCTATGGTAAAGAGATTAAAAAGGCCACAGAGCATGATGTGTGGGATTTTATGAATGTAGCCGTAGATCCCAAGGACGATAAACATTTTTTTGTAACCTCATACGGAACAGGATTATATGAATTCAAAGATAATTCATTCTTTCAATGGCACAACTATTTGAATAGTGCTGTCGAAACCGTTGATACTAAAGATCCTTTTTGGTATATGCGATTGGATGGTGCAAAATACGATCAGGATGGCAATCTTTTATTCGTCAATATGTCAGCTAAAAAGTCGGTCGAAATCAAAATACTTTTAGCGGATGGCACGTGGTCGAAACTGGTCTATCTTTTCCCGGAAATAACTCAACCTGTAATTCCAACCCTTGGGAATATTCTGATTTCGAATCAAAATCCAAATCAAAAATGGATACCTTCAGTAAGATTTCAACCCGGAATATGTGTATTTGATGACAATGGAACTTTAAAGGATCAATCTGACGACAAATCGATTTTTTACCCGTCTTTTCCCGATCCCGATAATGAAGGGAGTACCCTTTCACCAAGCTCCTATTTTTGTGCCGTTCAGGATAAGAATGGAGTTGTCTGGGCTGGAACTGACCAGGGGCCTTTTCTGTTTTATAATCCATCAAAGGTATTTGACCCCGGTTTTACATGCTCGCGTGTAAAAATTCCGCGCAATGATGGCAGTGGGCTGGCCGATTATTTACTGGTGAGCGAAAAAATAAAAGCCATTGCCATAGATGGTGCCAATCGTAAATGGTTAGGAACAGAATCATCAGGCGTTTATTTGATGTCGGAAAATGGACAGGAAACAGTTCAGCACTTTACAACTGCCAATAGTCCGTTACTTTCGAACGACATCCTGTCAATAGCGATCAATCCTGTAACAGGCGAAGTATTTTTCGGAACGGGACAAGGAATCGTTTCGTACCAAAGCGATGCAGGAGAAGCCGGTGAAACATTTAGTAATGTTTATGCTTACCCGAATCCTGTAAGGGAAAATTACACAGGTATAATTACGATTACCGGATTGGTACAGGACACACAAGTTAAAATTACTGATTTAAATGGTAATTTAATTTGTGAAACAGTATCAAACGGAAGTATTGCAACCTGGGATGGAAAAGATACGCATGGTCGAAAAGTAAGCACTGGTATTTACATGGCGATTTGTGTAAGTGCAGACGGAACTCAAAGTACGATCACAAAAATCTTAGTGATCAATTAATCGTTATAATTATGAAAGTATCGGTTGTAGTATCGGTTTTTAACGAAGAACAAGTATTGGAGATGTTTTATCAAAAGATGATGGAAGTACTTGAATTAATTGGTCATGATTTTGAACTCATATTTGTGAATGATGGAAGTACCGATAATTCTGAAGGTATAATTAAAAGATTATCTTCCAACAATCCGAAAGTGAAATGTATACATTTCTCCAGAAACTTTGGTCATGAAGCAGCTATGATAGCGGGAATAGATTATGCAACAGGTCATATACTTGTGTGTATGGACAGCGACCTGCAACACCCTCCTGTAATGATTCCCGAAATGGTTAATCGATTTAACAACGGTGATGTTGATATTATCAACATGGTTAGAAAAGCAGGGAAAAAGAAAAGTCCTTCACCCTTGTTTTATAAAATATTAAATCTAATCTCACCTTATGATATTGTATCGAACGCATCCGATTTCTTTTTAATTTCGGAACGGGTTGCCAATTTATTGCGAAATAATTACCGGGAACGTGTTCGTTTCCTGAGGGGTTTTATTCAAATAATAGGCTTCAATAAAACATCGTTGCCGTTTATTGCTGATGAACGGAAGGCAGGGGAAAGTAAGTATTCTACCCGCAAACTGATTTCTCTGTCAGTAGTGGCAGTAACAACGTTATCAAAATTGCCATTGAAAATTGGCATTTATCTGGGTCTGATTTCCGGATTCTTCAGCATATTATTGGCAATATACAGTTTGATAATGAAAGTCATACAACAACCCGTCTCAGGTTACACCACCATAATCGTCTTTCTGGGCATCATGTTTAGCATTCAGTTTATCATTCTGGGCATTTTGGGAGAATATATAGGTTTTTTGTTCGACGAACAGAAGAAAAGACCTATTTATATTGTCGATAAAACAAACAATATATCTACAAAAGAATGAAATACATTTTAGTTTCCCTGGGTGTAATTTCGGCTGTAATGGCACAAATCCTGATCAAAAATGCGTCAATGAACACATTTCTTGAAAGAAAATGGATCAGTTGGATGCTATTAAGTGCAATGTTTTATGGTGCAGCATTTTTGCTTCAGTCATATATACTGAAATTCTTCCCGATGAGTAAAGTTTTTCCTGCTATGGCAATTGCTATTATGATATTGGTATTTGGTTGCGGGGTATGGCTATTTGGTGAAGAGATTAATCTCAAACAAACTATTGGTGTTTTATTGGGTGTTGTTTCTATATATTTGATTTTAGTATGATACAATACCTGACTCGTTTTTCCAAATCATTTATTATTCAAATCACTTTGTATTTGTTTGTAAACGCATTGTTTATTCTTAAATACTTCCCGCGTTCGGGTGCAAGTTCTTCCGTCCTCTTGGCTGTGTACATTATTTTTGTATTTCTCACAGTGTTACTTTACAAGAATAATTCAGGAAAAATAGCAGAAAAAAAATTCCAAATTGCATTTTGGTCACTTTTGATTTTAATGATTTTAGTTATAGTTGGATCATTGATTTCAATTGACCGTTATTCAGTCCGGGTAGATCGTTGGTCAGCTGTCACTTTCTTTCTTGACAATTTGTTTAATGGACAATATCCATACTCAGCACATACACACGTAAGTAATACAAATTACGCTTCACCTTTTCCTGTTTGGCATTTTATCAATGTCCCGTTTTATTTTTTAGGCGATGTGGGGATTGGACTAATTTTCTTTTTGTTACTCACAGCTTTTATTATCCGGTATTATTTTTCGGATTATCGGAAATCATTCTTTTTCCTGTTAATGCTATGTCTTGCTCCTGCTTATTGGTGGGAAGTGGCTGTACGAAGTGATTCGCTGAGTAATGCATTACTTGTTTTCATTGTTATTGTTTGGTTTACAAAGCGGAACTATAAATTATCCAATAACTTTTGGTTAAGTGTTATAGTCTGTGGACTTATAGCATCCACCCGTTTATCTGCAATATTACCGTTGGCATTATTTTTCTTCAAACCATACGTACAACTTCCATGGAAACAAAAAATCATTTTTCCTTTGGGAGTTACAATTATTATTTTGCTAACATTTTTACCGTTTATATTCTGGGATACAAACAATTGGATTTTCTTTTCAAGAAATCCGTTTATGTCGCAAACCAGTGTTGGCAATCCATATTTGCTACTTTGTATGATAATTTTGGGCATTATTGCAGCACTAACCTGGAATAATACGAGACATTTTTTTTCAACAGTATCAATATTTCTATTTATTTTCGTTTTATCTTCTCAGATCAGTTTAATATTTACCCGCGGAATTCAGGGAAGTATTTTTGAGGATAGCCTTTACGATGTTTCATATTTCACTTTGCTATTACCTTACTGTTTAGCCTTTATTGCCGATTCAATAAATCAGAATAAAAATATTAACAGCTATGTCCCGGAAAAACTCTGAACTTTATTTCCACGCTCAGCCCGAGAATCTCAACTGCGCACAATCCGTACTGAAGGGATTTCAAAAGGAGTTTAGTATTTCAGATCTGGAAATTGAGGAATACCGTGCCTGGGGTGGTGGCCGAGCCGAAGGTGGTGTTTGCGGTGCTTTGTATTCGGCGGAACGGTTACTGCGTCAGAATGGAAAAGAATCTGTGACAGAAAAATTCCGGAAACTGGCAGGTGGGATTCTTTGTTCAGAATTAAAAGAAAACCAGTTCACCTGTGCCGAATACGTCCGTATGGCCGATGAACTGGTTCAGAAAAATCTTTGATATTCTTTTTTCTCTACAAATAACCGGCTACTTTCGGTTAATCAGATTCATAAACTCTTCCCTTGTTTTCGCCTGTTCAAACACGCCGGTAAAATCGGAAGTGGTGGTAATGGAATGTTGTTTTTGAACACCACGCATTTGCATACACAGGTGTTGTGCCTCAATAATCACCATAACACCCATGGGATTCAGGGTTTTTTGGATACATTCCTTTATTTGTGTGGTCATTCGTTCCTGCACTTGCATCCGTCGGGCATAAATTTCCACAATTCGGGCTATCTTGCTAAGTCCGGTGATTTGTTTATTGGGGATATACGCAACATGTGCTTTTCCGAAGAAGGGAAGCATATGATGTTCGCACATTGAATAAAAATCGATATCCTTCACAATCACCATTTGCCGGTAATTTTCGGTAAACATGGCCGTACGGATAATATCTTCAGGATTTTGGTCATACCCCTGCATTAAAAACTGCATGGCCCGTGATACCCGTTCGGGAGTTTTAAGCAGCCCCTCGCGGTTTGCGTCTTCACCTAATAGTCGGATAATTTCCAGGTAATGTTCTGCAATTTTAGCAGTTTTTTCAGAATCGAAAGGAACAGGTTGGTTGATATTAAAATCCATAATTTGTTATTTTGAACCGGAATAGAGTATTTGTTCCCGTACGATATAAACTTCACTTCGCATATTAGGGAAAGCACTGATTAATTCATTTTTAAATTTCCGTGCTTGTTCTTGTGTTCTAAAATCCCCTACTCTTACTTTCCAGAAAGGAGAGTTATAGTTAACATATACTCCCTGTTCAGGGAATACTTCCTTGATTTGCTTTTCTTTTTTGAAGGCTTCACTTTTCGCAGTACGTTGTGTATTGCTCGAAAAAACCTGTACACGATATCCACTCATTGCTGTTGGTGAACTCCAGCCGTTAGCATTTTTTTTGCCGACTAAAAGTGATTCTACGCGTTTATCCTGATGTAGCTTTACTGTGGCATGCTTCGCTGAATCTTCTTCTGCAAGTTTTTCAAAGATGTTTTTTTGTTTTACTTCCCCATTTTGCTGAGCTGATAAAGCATTCGCAAATAGAAATAAAACGACAAACAGTGGTGTAAATAATTTCTTCATTTTTCTTTGAACTAATTTGGGTGCAAAGTTATATAAATGTTAGCGTTTAATGAACATGTTTGGCAAAATTGTTGCCTCATCGTTTAATAAATAACTAATAATCAGTCTATCTTCCAGTTTTTAATTATTAATTATTAATTATTAATTACTTAATGCTTATCTTTGTTCATGTTTTCTTTAATTATATGGTATGCAAAAAGTAAAAATCGCCCTCGTTGTTGCCGGCGGGAAAGGAGAAAGGATGAATACCGACATCCCCAAACAATTTATGGAAATACAAGGGAAACCTGTACTTATGCATACACTCGAGGCGTTCTTACGTTACGATGCATCTGTACGACTGATCGTAATTCTGCCCCTGGCTCAAATTACGCGCTGGGAAAGTCTTTGCAAAAAGCATGCCTTTGAGATGCCACATCAAATTATTGCCGGTGGACATACCCGGTTTCAATCGGTAAAAAACGGATTAGATTCAATTGAGATGCCGGCTCTGATAGCGGTACACGATGGTGTCCGTCCGCTGGTAAGTATTGAAACCATAGCACGTTGTTTTGATACAGCCGAAAAATTCGGAATTGCTATTCCGGTGGTGGATTTGGTAGATAGTATCCGGCAAATAACCGCAGAAGGAAGCCTCTCGGTCGATCGCACGGCATATAAACTGGTGCAAACGCCACAGGTTTTTGACAGTAGAATTTTGAAAAAAGCGTACGAACAAAGTTTCTCAGCACTTTTTACAGATGATGCATCGGTGGTAGAAGCCTTGATTGCACAGCCTTATGAAGGTGGAGAAAAGGATGAGTATTTATCCGGGATTAAAATTCATTTGGTTGAAGGCAACCGTGAAAACATTAAAATAACAACCAGGGTTGATCTGGAAATGGCTGAAGTTTTAATCAAATTTGAAAATTTGAAAATTTGAAAATTTCATGGATACTAAAACCAACAATGTACAATGGCTTGACACCTTGCGGGCATTAGCCACCCTGGGTGTTATTATCATCCATGTTTCCTCTCCGTTGGTAAATATGACCTTCGGAAAAAACATGCCATATTGGTGGATTGGGAATGTGGTGGATTCAGCCGTTCGGTTTGCTGTCCCCTTATTTTTGATGCTGAGCGGGGCAACAATGCTTGGAAAAGAATATAAAACCGGCGAATTTTACATGAAACGGATTTCACGGGTACTTGTTCCCTTCCTTTTCTGGATGGTGATTTACTGGATTTTCCGTTGGGCAATGCTACTGCCAAAGCAACAGCCTCATGAGTTTCAGGCGATACTAGGCTGGGCTGCCGATATATTTTTAAAAGAAGGAATATCAAAACATTTCTGGTATATTTACATGATATTGTCAATTTATCTGTTTTTGCCTTTTGTGGGCAAAGCAATACGCAAATTAAATGACAGGATGATTTTATTTATAATACTTGGTTGGATTATACTTAATTTTGTATTCAGGTCTTTTCCAATAAATCAATATAGCTGGTCGGGTGATTATGCAAATAAGCTGCTGGGCTATTTTTTACATTCGGGCTATCTGATATTGGGTTATTATCTTAGCAGGATACCGGTCAGATCCCGGAAAATAAGGTTTTCAGCCGCAGGATTTTTCATATTGAGTGTGGCAATATCGGCAGTTTTTACATACATTTTCAGCAAAAATGCGCAAAGGCTTAACCTGAGCATGTACAGTTATTTGTTGATAAATACCACTATACAATCCATTGCAATATTTATGCTGACTAAGGATCTGAATATAAATAACAAATTTATCAGTTGGGCACAACAAACCATCAGCAATTACAGTTATGGCATTTATCTGGTGCACATTCTGGTTCTGGGCATTTTTTTCCGTAACGGTATTTTCTGGACCATGACACATCCGTTGATTTCGTTGCCCGTGCTGGTTGTGTTGACATTGATTACTTCATTCGGAATTATTTTTGTGCTCAGAAAGATTCCTTTTGGAAAATATGTGGCAGGCTGACAATTTACGTTGGGAATAACATCGTGCTGCTGAATCAGCAGTGAGGTAAATTGGGAGACATATTACCCCGGGGAAAAAACCGGGAAAAATATCCGGGGGAGAGCTTTACCTTCCCGGGGGAGACAATAATTCATCAAGGGGAGAGCTTCCCCCAACAGGGGAGAACAATATTTCATCATTGAGATAGCATAAAGCAGGAGAGCGAATTCTTCCAAACAAAAAAGAAACAGTCAAATTTAAAACTTTCGTAAGTGGATTTATCATTCCAGGACATAAAGTTTCTGCCCGGTGTTGGGCCGAAAAAGGCAGATTTGTTCGACAAAGAACTCGGCATAAGGACCGCTGAGGATTTGTTGCGGCATTATCCGTATAAATATGTCGACAGGAGTAGGTTCTATTACCTGCACGAAATCTCTGAAGAGATGCCTTTCATCCAGGTAAAAGGGCAAATTCTGAGGTTCGAGAAAGTGGGTGAAGGTCATAACCAGCGATTAACAGCCATTTTTACGGATGGAAGTGATACCATAGAATTGGTGTGGTTTAAAGGGATAAAATTTGTCATTGAGAAATATCACACCAAAATTGACTATGTGGTTTTCGGGAAACCAAACTTTTTCAACAGGCGTTATAGCATCGTACATCCCGAGATTGAAATCGCTTCGCAATTGCCGCCACCCGAGCAAATTGGGTTGCAGCCTTTTTATAATACTTCCGAAAAAATGAAGAGTAGTTTTCTGAACTCGAAAACCATTCAGAAAATCATTTTTCCGCTTGTTCAATCCATCAAAACCGGCATTCCCGAAACGCTCCCGGCATACATTTTACAGAAGTTTGCCTTACTGAATCTGACCGAGTCGCTGGTGAATGTTCATTTTCCAAAAAATGCGGACAAGTTGAACAAAGCACGTCAACGGTTGAAATTCGAGGAACTTTTTTATATTCAACTCAGCATTCTCCGGCTGAAAAACTGGCGTGAACAGCAGTCGAAAGGATTTGTTTTCACGCATATCGGTCATTATTTCAATACTTTTTTCAAAGAACATCTGCCTTTTGAACTGACCGGTGCTCAAAAAAGAGTGTTGCGCGAGATTAGGATCGATGTGGGTTCGGGGAAGCAAATGAACCGTTTGCTGCAGGGTGATGTAGGCAGCGGGAAAACGCTGGTATCGCTGATGGCAATGTTAATGGCAATTGACAACGGTTATCAGGCATGCATTATGGCACCTACCGAAATTCTGGCATCGCAACATTTTGTCACGTTGACAGAATTTTTGGGCGATATTGGCGTTAGTTTTGCATTGCTCACCGGCTCCACCCGTCCGAAAGACCGTGTAATTTTGCACGAAAAACTACGAAGCGGCGAAATGAATATTTTGATTGGCACACACGCGTTAATCGAAGATGTAGTACAATTCAAGAATCTCGGGTTGGTGATCATCGATGAACAGCATCGTTTTGGTGTGGAACAACGCTCACGGCTCTGGCGCAAAAACGACCAGCCGCCACATATTTTAGTGATGACAGCAACGCCTATACCCCGCACGCTGGCCATGACCTTGTACGGCGATTTGAGTGTTTCGGTAATTGATGAATTACCTCCGGGGCGGAAACCGATACAGACTTATCATTATTATGAAAATAAACGTGCCGCACTAAACAGTTTTGTGGCAAAACAGATTGAAGCCGGCCGACAGGTTTATATAGTCTACCCGTTAATTCAGGAATCGGAAAAATCGGATTTGCAAAATCTGGAAGCCGGGTATGAATATGTTCGCGAAGTATTTCCAAATTACAAGGTGAGCATGGTGCACGGCAAGCTGAAACCCAAGGAAAAAGAATATCAGATGCAAAAATTCGTATCGGGTGAGACGCAAATCATGGTTGCCACCACAGTAATAGAAGTGGGTGTGAATGTACCCAATGCATCGGTTATGATCATCGAAAGCGCACAACGGTTCGGTTTGTCGCAGCTGCATCAATTACGTGGACGGGTAGGTCGTGGTGCCGAGCAGTCGTTTTGTATATTGCTCACCGGATTTAAACTGGCAACCGATACCCGGAAACGCATGGAGATTTTAGTACGAACCAACGATGGGTTTGAAATTTCGGAAGCCGACCTGCAAATCAGGGGACCCGGTGATATGGAAGGAACCCAACAAAGCGGATTGCCATTTGAACTAAAAATAGCCAATCTGGCTCAGGATGGTAAAATGCTGGAAATTGCACGGAATGCAGCAATGGCGGTATTAGACGATGATCCGCAGCTCGAAAAAATCGAAAACCGGGTGCTTGCAACTCAATTGCGTAAAATGAAAACAAATACATTAAATTGGGGTTCAATAAGTTAAAAAAATGGAACTTTCTTTGATTTAAACGGTCATTCCTTTAACTTTGGGCTGCTTTAATAAAAATACATACTTCAATTATTTTACTAATATGGAAAAAACACTAGTCATTATTAAACCCGGTGCTATTCAAAGGGGGTTCATTGGTGAAGTCATTCGCCGCTTTGAAAACAAAGGATTACAATTATGTGGTTTGAAGATGATGCAATTGACTGATGAGATTTTGATAGAGCATTATGCCCATTTAGCACAACGTTCCTTTTTTAAAAGAATTAAAGATTCCATGATGATTACCCCTGTAATTGTCTGTTGTTGGAAAGGTCTTGATGCTGTACATATCGTACATGCTATGGCCGGGGTCACCAATGGCCGGGAAGCTGCACAAGGTACTATCCGGGGTGATTTCAGTATCAGCGTACAGGAGAATATCATACACACTTCCGATACAATTGAAAATGCCGGCGTTGAACTGGCGCGTTTTTTTAGCGATGATGAGATTTTTGAGTTCGGACAAAACAGTTTGAACTTTCTGTATGCCAATGATGAAATATAATTCGAATGCCCATTCAACAGAAATACAATGAAAATCTGATTATCAAACAGATTATCAGATAGTAATTTTATTATTGAAAATTAAAATATTAACATGTCTATTTCTTTCAAAAAATATCTTCCTATTGCCTTCTTCCTTGTCTCAACATTTGGAGGTTTTTCTCAAAAATCAATGTTTGCACTTCTGACAAAAAAGGACACCATCAATATTTATCAGGAAATGCTGAATGACCATTCGGATGACTTGATGGAAAATCACCCGGCAGGAGATATTTACAATAATATATGGAGATCTGACAAAGTTAATCCTTACAAAATACCCATTGACAGTTTACCCGATTCAGTCCGGATAGACTGTTCTCACTTTGTGATACCGGTTCCCGGAGCTGTCACCTCTAATTTTGGTCCCCGCCGCTACCGTTTTCATTATGGCATCGATTTGAGATTAAACGTGGGCGATACGGTTCGTTCCGCTTTTGCTGGTAAAGTCAGAATAATCGATTATGAAGCCCGGGGTTATGGAAATTATATTGTGATCCGCCACGACAATGGCCTTGAAACAGTTTACGGGCATCTTTCGGTAGTACTTGTTACACATAATCAGACTATAAAAGCCGGAGAATTAATTGCTTTCGGTGGTAACACCGGACATTCTACCGGGCCACATCTGCATTTCGAAACACGTTATATAGGCAATGCTATAAATCCTGCAAATTTTATAAATTTCAACAATGGATTAGTATTTGAACCTAATTATTTAATTACCAAGAAACAATCGTTCTATTATCAACGCAATGTTCAAGCAGTTCAACTTACAAGATACTATAAAATAAGGAAAGGCGACAACCTGGGGAGAATAGCAGCGCGTAACGGAACAAGTGTAAATGCTTTGTGCCGGATGAATGGAATAAGATCAAAGGCACATTTAAAACCGGGACAAAGGTTGAGGGTTAGATAGAGACAAGAACAAAGAGCAAAGAGCAAAGATACAAGACATAAGAACCAAGACAATTAAAGCCGCTTTCAGTTGAATGAAAGCGGCTTTATTTGTCTTTAAGTCCCCTTTAGGGGATTTATGGGTTTAATATCTGTAATGTTCCGGTTTGTAAGGACCGTCGGGATTCACACCAATATAAGCAGCTTGTTCGGGAGTAAGAACTGTTAGTTTCACGCCTAATTGTTCAAGGTGTAAACGGGCCACTTCTTCATCCAGATATTTTGGCAAACGATATACGTCAACTGCATACTCTTTGGTGAATAATTCAATCTGAGCCAATGTTTGGTTAGTAAATGAATTACTCATTACAAATGATGGGTGTCCGGTAGCACAACCTAAATTCACCAGTCTACCGTCGGCAAGCAACAATATGCTGTGTCCATCAGGAAAAATATATTTGTCGACTTGTGGTTTGATATTCACCAGCTTTACGCCCGGGAATTTCTTCAATTTTTCTACCTGAATTTCATTGTCGAAGTGACCGATGTTACAGATAATGGCACCATCTTTCATTTTTTCGATATGCTCGATACGAATGATGTCGCGGTTTCCGGTGGTTGTAACATATAAATTTCCTTCGGCCAAAGCATCTTCGATGGTAGTTACTTTAAAACCTTCCATCGATGCCTGAAGCGCACAGATTGGATCAATTTCGGTGACGATAACGCGTGCACCATAAGCCAGCATTGATTTGGCACATCCTTTACCCACATCGCCATAACCGCATACCACCACAACTTTTCCGGCCAACATAATGTCGGTAGCACGTTTGATACCATCGGCCAATGATTCGCGACAGCCATATAAATTGTCAAATTTCGATTTGGTTACTGAGTCATTCACATTGAATGCAGGGAACAATAACGATCCTTCTTCCAACATCTGATACAAGCGGTGAACTCCGGTAGTGGTTTCTTCCGATACACCACGAAGTTCAGGAATCATACGGGTCCAGATGCCATTATCGACTTTCAAAACATCTTTCAGAATAGCATAAAGCAACCGTTCGTCTTCACCATCAGCGTCTTTATCAAGTGCATTTGCATCTTTTTCAGCAGCCACTCCCACGTGTATCATCATAGTAGCATCGCCACCATCATCCACAATTACGTTGGGACCTTTGTGTCCTTCAAAAGTCAATGCCTGGAGTGTACACCACCAGTATTCTTCTAGCGTTTCACCTTTCCAGGCATAAACCGGTACACCTGAAGCAGCTATTGCAGCAGCAGCGTGATCCTGAGTTGAATAGATATTGCAGCTACACCATCTTACATCAGCACCCAGTTCTACTAGGGTTTCAATCAAAACGGCAGTTTGAATTGTCATGTGAAGCGAACCCATGATACGGGCACCTTTCAATGGTTTTTCGACACCGTACTTTACACGCAAAGCCATTAAGCCGGGCATTTCTTTTTCAGCCAATTCAATTTCCTTACGTCCAAATTCAGCCAATGACATGTCAGCAACTTTGTAAGGTAAGGTGCTGAATAATTCTGTTGTATCCATATTTTATTTATCTGTTTTGATTATTTTATTTTGTTCCGAAACGGGAGTGCAAAGATACGAGTTTTCAATGGAAATATCTATCTTTGTTGACTATAGATTTAAATTGTTAATTAGTTTCATGTTTGTAGATATACATACCCATCATTTACCATCTTCGGGGACTGTTGTCATTCGCAACATTTCCTTTGCCGAGCTTGAAAAGGTTTTTAATACTGAGGGCGCAGGCTATTTCTCCGCGGGATTACATCCATGGTGTGCTGATGATTTTACAGCGGAAAGCTTTGCTATCCTGGAAGACCGGGTAAGTGACAAGCGACTGGTTGCCATAGGAGAATGCGGTCTGGACAAAAACAGTAAAGCTACTTTTGAACAACAACTGTTTGTTTTTGAGCAACACATTGCACTTTCTGAAAGAATACAAAAGCCCCTGATTATCCATTGCGTAGGTTACTTCAATGAGCTATTTGAAATAAAGAACAAGCTACGTCCTCAACAACTGTGGATTATTCATGGATTCCGCGGCAAACCGGAATTAGCCGGACAAGCAATAAAGTCCGGTTGTAGTCTGTCATTCGGAGAATATTTCAATCCCGAAAGTATCGGCGTCACACCTGTTGATCAATTATATATTGAAACAGATGAAAGCACCTTAGCCATCGAAGAAATTTATGCTCGCATTTCCAAAATCAAAAATTGCAAAGCAGAAGAACTAAGTGCAGGAAAGAACTTAATTCATTCTTTAGCAAGATAAAAAGGCTTGTTCCAACTGTTAAAATAATCCACCTATCACTTTATTAAATTAAACCCAATCTTCACATTCTAATTATTTTAGTATCTTTGTCTTTCAAAACAAATTGATTTTTTATGAAAAGAATAGCATCTCTCATCCTGATAAGCATTATCACTCCAATACTTTTTGCACAAGGTTTTTCGTCCTTACAACAGCGCAAGTTAACGAATGCGCTGACAGCTATTTCCAATTTATATGTGGATAGCATTAACGACAAGAAAATTGTTGAAAGTACATTAACGGCAATATTAAAAGATTTAGATCCACACTCGGTATATATTCCAAAAGAAGAAGTAGAACGTGTGAATGAACCGCTCGAGGGAAGTTTCGAGGGTGTCGGTATTCAGTTTCAGTTACTCGACGATACCTTGTTAGTGGCACAAACCATAGCCGGATGTCCAGCTGAGAAAGTAGGCATATTGCCCGGTGATCGCATTATTTATATAGGCAATGAATTGATTGCAGGTGTAAAAATGCAGAACTCAGGCATTATGAAGCGTTTGCGCGGACCGAAAGGTTCCGAAGTCACCGTAAAAATTCGCCGGGGTGGAGTTCCGGAACTAATTGAATTCAAAATGTTACGGGACAAAATCCCGATTTACAGTGTGGATGCTACGTACATGATTGGGAAAGAAATTGGTTATATCAAAATCAACAGCTTTGGAAGTTCTACTCACGAAGAGTTCAAAAAAGCTTTTTCAACTTTACAAAAGAAAGGGATGAAGCATCTTGTGCTCAGTCTGCAAGGAAATGGTGGCGGGTACTTAAACACAGCTCAACAGCTGGCTGACGAGTTTTTAAGTAAGAATAAACTGATCGTGTACACGCAGGGTTTAAACCAACCGAAAGCCGTACTGGAATCAACTGCCATCGGCAATTTCGAAAGCGGAAAAATAATTGTGTTGGTTGATGAGTATTCAGCTTCTGCCAGCGAAATTGTATCGGGTGCTTTACAAGACTGGGATCGTGCAATTATCGTGGGTCGTCGTACGTTCGGAAAAGGTTTGGTTCAACGTCCTATTCCATTGATTGATGGTTCGATGATGCGTCTTACCACAGCCCGTTATTATACACCTACCGGTCGCTGCATACAAAAGCCCTATAAAGATGGCATTGACAAATATGAGCATGACCTGGTAAACCGTTACAACAACGGTGAATTGCTGCATGCCGACAGTATCCATTTTCCCGATTCGTTGCGTTACCAGACACTTACACTTAAACGTTCAGTTTATGGTGGTGGTGGTATTATGCCCGACATATTTGTACCTATGGACACAACCAGGTTCACTGATTTCCATCGTAGAATTGTGGCACGAGGCATTTTAAATAAAGTTTGTATACAATTCATCGATCAAAACCGTTCCGATTTGAAAAAGGGTTATTCGTCATTCGACAAGTTCAAAAAAGAATACGAAGTGAGTGAAGCATTATTAAACACCTTGTATAGTGCTGCCGAAAAAGAAAGAACGAGCCCAGCAGAAATGTCAAAAGACAGTACAGAGCTTCAATTGAAATACAAAATGGATACTGAAGTCAATAAAGTGACACCAAACAAATCGTTGAAGACTTTAGATGAAGAAAGGGACAGTCTTGATTTAATACAATTCGAAAAATCAAAACCACTAATCAAACTTCAATTAAAAGCCCTGATAGCACGCGATTTATGGGATATGAACGAGTACTATCAAATTATGGATGCTGAAAATGAATCATTAATAAAAGCCGTAAAAATTCTGGAAACGCCGGGAGCGTATGAGAAGATATTAAAGTAGTTACGCATATCGCGTTCAGCGTTTCACGTTTCGCGTTCAGATGATACAGTCACAACAATTGATTATTAATAATGCTGTCAGTAGCCCAAAGGTCACTGACAGTATTTATTAACTGACATACTTTTCAAACAAGAACCAAGAGCCAAGAATCAGGAGCCAAGACAAAAGACCGGGGAATAGTCGGTAGTTTAAAGTTTGTAGAAGGTAGTTCTGAGTATTGAGTATTGAGAAAAGATTAAGAATACCCGAACACGAAACGAAAAACTTTTCAAATGGGAATGTATCTGCCTAACGGCAGACAGGATTGACATCCCACCCTTACGTGAGCTTTCATCCAAAACACAAAACGCGGAATTCAGAACTCAAAACTTCTCAAACACGGAATTCAGAACCCGACCCGGAACTCAGAACTCAGAACTCAGAACTCAGAACTTTTCAAATGGCAATGAAATGGACATCCCGCTTGCGGGACCTCTCAAACTTCAAACTTTCAAACTATAGAACATGCTCTTAACTTACTTTGAAACAAACTGGATTGAAATAGTCGGAGCTTTACTGAGTTTGATTTACTTGTATTTGTCGATTAAACAGAATATAAATTTGTGGGTTTTCGGATTTTTCGCCTCTGCCTTTTACATCGTGGTTTTTTTCCAAAGCAAATTCTACGCCGACATGAGTCTTCAGTTTTATTATCTGGGAGTAAGTGTATATGGTTGGATAAACTGGAAATACGGTACGCATCATTCGGGAAAGGAATTACCGGCAACAAAAACTCCCAAACAGTGGATACTACGACTCGGTCTGGCTTCCGGACTTATATATCTGGCATATTATATCATTCTTGCGAAATTCACCGATTCAACAATTCCAATTGCTGATTCAATGGTAGGGATGTTGAGCGTGATCGGCACCTGGATGCTGGCACGTAAGTTAATAGAGAACTGGTTGGTTTGGATAATTGCCGATGGTCTGGCAACCGGATTGTTTTTTTACAAAGAATTATATATCACTGCTATTTTATTTATTATATATACAACAATGGCAGCAGTTGGTTACTGGCAGTGGAAAAAGAAAATGTAGGAATGAAAAAATGTATAAAGTAAAAATATCAAAAGATTCCGACTCATATTAATTCTTTCATTCCTCCATTCTTTCATTTTTTCATTCTTTCATTCTTTCATTGGAATATCATCCCATTGACTAATTAACTTCCGGTTGCCCTGTTTCTTCCAGAACCAATCATTGACCTTGGCCGTAACAAAAGCACTTCCGGCACCAAGTAAAGCACCCGCCAACACGTCTGTAGGATAATGAACGCCCAGGTTCATGCGCGAATAACCGACCGAACAAGCCCATAAGTAAGAGGGGGCAATCACATACCATTTGGGATACTTGAGACTTAAAGCAGTGGCGGTGGTAAAAGCCAGCGAAGTATGTCCCGAAGGAAATGAATTGGAAGCTTCGGTGGTATAGGGATGAATGTCTGAATAAGTGATATAAGGTCGGGGTCTGTTCACAAGATGCTTCAAAGAATAGGTCAGCACACCATCAACTCCAATAGCAACACCAACATAGAGTGCATTTTTCAGTAAATCATCATCTTTTTCAATCAATGCAACCACTCCCATAACCAGTGGAGTCGAAACAGCTACCACCGTAGTTGAATTAGAAACGAAGGTAGAATATTGTCTAAGTCCGGTGGAAGGAGTATTGTTTATTGTTCTTAACAAGTCAATATCTGCATTTTGTGCCGAAACTTGCGTACTAAATATTGAAAAGGTACTACAAAGCAGAATAATTGTCGTAAATTTGCGCATATTTTTTTTGGTGCCAAAGATAAGGAAAAAATTCGCAGGTCTAATGTCATAGGATTTATGTCAATGATATTTTTAGGTTTATATATTTGGCCAGTAAAAGGGATGTAATTTGCTACATTTACTATTACCAGATTGCTCTCAGAAAATTGGAGATAGTAAACTTGCCTGCGGCAGGCAGGTAGTAAATTGATAAATTGTAAATTGTAATAATGATAAAAATTGCCATACTCGGACCCGAATCAACCGGCAAAACTGCTTTGGCAAAAAGTCTGGCTGAGCATTTTAACGCACCCTGGGTCCCGGAGCATGCACGTGAATACGTTGAGAAGCTTACCGTCCCGTACAATTACGATGATATTGTCAATATTGCATTAACACAAATCGATCAGGAAAATTATTACGACGAGCATCCCGGATTAAGCGAAAGCTATGTTTTTTTCGATACCGAATTAATTATCACGAGCGTGTGGTTTAAACATAAATATGGTGTAGTACCCGACTTTGTAACCGAAAGAATCAAAACCGGATTTTTCGATTTATATCTGCTTTGTGCAGCCGATTTGCCCTGGGAACCCGATCCGGTCAGGGAACACGGTGAAGATCGGGAGTTTTTCTTCAACTGGTATAAAAAAGAAATTGAACAAACAGGAAAACCCTATGTTATTATTACCGGGACAGGCAACAAACGGGTTCAGAACGCAATAGAGGCTGTAATTCAATTAATAATTAATAATTAATAATTATCAATTAACTCTTTGCTTCGTGATATTGCAAAACTTTACCCGATTCATGATTCTTTCTACAGACTATAAACTAGAAACCGGTCCTACACATCATTTCAAGATATTCAAAAAATGAATAACGATTTATTAGAAACAATCAAAAAACTTTCACAGGCTGAAGGATATAAGGACGTTTGTCACGAACAGGTACAAAATGATCCAATGCCGTCGGTGGATGTATTGAAAGAAATAGTACAACTGGCGCGTTCAATTTTATTTCCCGGATATTTCGGCGATGCAGCTGTAAATACGCAGACCATGTTGTACCATATCGGTGTCAATATTGATCGTTTGCATTTTTTACTTTCACAACAAATTAAAGCAGGCATGTGCTTCTATTGCGAGGAGGATAAAAGAGCTTTAATCGACTTCGACAGCATTGCCAGTAAAAAATCTACTGCATTTATAACTCAATTACCCGAAATCCGGGAAAAACTGCATACCGACGTAATTGCTGCATATAATGGCGATCCGGCAGCGAAAAGTTTTGGCGAAGTGATCTTTTGTTATCCCAGCATACGGGCTATCAGTAATTACCGCATTGCACATGCATTACTCCTGCTTGATGTGCCTTTGATTCCACGTATTATTACCGAAATGGCACATTCCGAAACCGGCATCGATATTCATCCGGGAGCAACCATTGATGAGTATTTCACTATCGATCATGGAACCGGTGTGGTGATTGGTGAAACAACCGTTATTGGCAAAAATGTAAAGATGTATCAAGGAGTTACCTTGGGTGCAAAAAGTTTTCCGCTGGATGAGCAAGGCAATCCAATAAAGGGCATAGATCGTCATCCAAAGATTGGAAACGATGTTATTATATATTCCAATTCCACCATATTAGGAACAGTGAAAGTAGGCGATGGTGCAGTTATTGGCGGTAACCTGTGGGTTGATACCGATGTGCCTGCCGGTGCCAAACTGGCTCAAAAGAAGATAAAGAATTGAAGTAAGACGAAAGAGATCTGACAACATTAGATATCGATTGATTTTTGCTTCAAGAAACACATAGGATAGACACAAATTAAAACCGGTTACCACCCGCTGGTAGCATAGACATCAGACAAAAAAGGAATATATGGAATTTGAAATGTTAGCAAAAACCTTTCGGGGTTTAGAAGAAGTACTGGCTACCGAATTGGTAAATATTGGTGCCAACAATGTGCAACTTCAACGAAGGGCAGTGAGTTTTACGGGTGATAAAGCCCTGATGTACAAAGCAAATTTGTGCTGCAGGACGGCATCACGGATCCTGAAACCGATTTTAACCTTCGATGCTTCGAACCCCGATGAAGTGTACGAGCAGGTAAAAAAAATCAACTGGATAGAATACATGTCGGTTGACAGCACATTTGCCATCGATTCGACTGTTTATTCTGAAGAATTTCGTCACTCAAAATTTGTGGCTTACCGGGTGAAAGATGCCATTGCCGATTGGTTTACCGAAAAGTTTGACCGCCGTCCGTCGGTACGCTTGGATAGTCCGCAGTTAATGATAAACATTCATATTGCAGACCGCAAATGTACGTTGTCATTGGACAGCTCAGGCGACTCATTGCACAAACGCGGTTATCGTGTGGCGCAAACCGAAGCACCGCTGAACGAAGCTCTCGCAGCCGGCATGCTGTTGATGGCAGGCTGGAAAGGACAGTCGAACTTCGTGGATCCCATGTGCGGATCGGGAACCTTGCTGATAGAAGCCGCGTTGATCGCGCTGAATATTCCGCCGGGCATTTATCGCTCTTCATTTGCATTCGAGAAATGGAGCGATTTTGACGAAGAGCTTTTCGATACATTGTATAATGACGATTCATACGAGCGTCCTTTCGATTTCAAAATCTATGGTTCAGACAACTCACCCCGCGCCATCAAAATAGCCGAACAGAATGTCAAAAGTACCGGTTTAAGTAAATACATCGAATTGCAGGTAATGCCTGTTCAGAAACTCGAAGCACCAGCAGAGAATTGCCTGATCGTGACCAATCCGCCTTATGGCGAACGTATCACTTCCGATGATATATACGGATTATACGCTGCGTTGGGTACAACCATTAAACACAAATTTGCAGGAAGTTCAGTCTGGGTGATCAGCTCACACGATGAATGTCTGGATAAAATTGGCCTGAAACCTTCGGAACGCATCCGTTTACTCAACGGTTCACTCGATTGTTGGTATAACCACTACGAAATATTTGCCGGAAAACGGAACGATTTCGTGACAAAGCGGAATGAAAGTGTGGTAAAACCTATCATCGCGACTGAAAAACCTGTCGAAGAAACTGAAAAAGAAGTTGCTGACACCGAAAAAGCAGTCGGGAATACCGAAAAAACAGTTGAGCATACAGATACTGAAAAATAATTTCGAAGATAATTGTTGAATAGAATACTGGTATTCAACAATGTGCAATTTGTAAATGGCAAATGGCAAATTGTAAGTGAATAAACAGTTTGTCAGTTCCAAAAAATATCTTACTTTTGCACCGCAATCGCCCAGATGGCGGAATTGGTAGACGCGCTGGTCTCAAACACCAGTGGATTCATTTCCATGCCGGTTCGATCCCGGCTCTGGGTACGGTAAAAGAAGCTAACAGTTAGTAAAATAACTCGTTAGCTTCTTTTTTTTTTCAGAATGCCAGAATACATAAAGGAATTCTTCACTCCAACTTCTTTCAGGCTATAATCAGCTACTCTCTACCCTCATTTGACTACACGCCAGTAAATCTCAATGAACATTTATTTATTTTATTTTGTTATTTAAACACATTTATGCATATTTCCTGTCGAAAGACAAGCAAATCCAGGCGAAACGGTGGTTTTACCGTGTAAACAATCCACAAAAAGAATATTTTAATTTGTAGATATTAATAATACAGCGCGATAACCATTGGCTTCCAATAATAAAAAAATAAAGAGTCGAAACGGTTCGGAACGGTTTCGACTCTTTTGCTGCTGTTGCAATTTTAAATGATGTAAATACATTTGAAATATCTTAATGCCAAACGAGGATTATTAATGCTTTTTTGATTTTTGAAGATAATAACAAACTCCCTATATGTTAGTTTTTTAATCTTAAAAATGATTTTATGAAAACTTCCAATTTTGATTTACTGCTGGAGATCAAAGAAGATCTCATCAACAGGGCATTTGCAATTGCTTATTATACATCTGCCTTACCTACAATTGTAAACGGGAAATTAGCCGTATCAAAAAAGCTACCCGTTGAAATGAAATACCTTGGCGATGTAGATTTTGAACTGAGGTTAAAAGAGCCTCCCACAGTGGATGCAATCCGGGAAGAAGCGATCTGTTTACTATTCAATATCGAATTTTCACTGACCATGATGCATGGTCTTCGGTATGAATTTGACATTACTGCGTCCATTACTGTGACTCCTGAACTGAATCCATTAGATCAACATTTGGTATTAGAACTGAATCAGGGATTGGTAGATCAGATTGTATTTAATGACAAAGCCCGAATTCCGGCCCGGACCATAAAAGCACTGGACGAAGTCATCAAAGCTACGCTCAAGTCGCACCTCCTCGACAATCTGGAGAATCTGGATCTCACCCCTTTCCTGAAACCACTGTCGTTGCCCGATCCCGTGGAAGGAATTGATGCAGCAGTTTTGTGGAATAACGGAAAAGCATATTTCTTCAAAGGTGAAAATTATATCCGCTATGATGTTGCCAGCAACATGGCAGATGATGGTTATCCTTTACCAATAAGTCCAAACTGGCATGGAATATGGCCGGGAGGAGTAGATACCGCAATGGTTTATCCGAACGGGAAAGCTTACTTTTTCAAAGAAGAAATGTATATGCGTTATGATCTTGCCGGCGACAACGTTGATGCCGGTTACCCCAGAAGGATAGAAGATGGGTGGAAAGGAATATGGACAGATGGACTTGACGCTGCCGTGACCTGGAACAACGGCAAAGCTTATTTCTTCAAAGGTGACCAGTACATCCGTTATGATATTGCTGCCGATAAAGCGGATGACGATTATCCGAAAGACATTGCAGGAAACTGGCCCGGAGTCTGGTCAGGAGGAATTGATGCGGTTGTACTTTGGAATAATGGCAAAGCTTATTTCTTTAAAGGTGATGAATACATCCGGTACGATGTGGTTGCTGACAGATCTGACCCTGGTTACCCACAAAAAATTAATTCCGGCTGGCCGAATGTCTGGCTGGGTAAATTGCCGCTTCCGGTACGGCCGGGTGGATTTAAAATTTTAGATGAACGCGTCTTTGCAGCCGGTCTGAATCTCTTTGATAATCCTTTGGGGAATATTCATCCGGTACAAAATTATGTGGGCACAAATGATTTGTGGGTTGGCATTCCGGAGCGAGCCATGCATCAGATTTTCGATTATGTATGGGCAAATACGGCCTGCCACCTGAAGCGGAAACACTGGAGCGACACCTACAATATTCTAAGTAACAATGCGCTGAGTTATATTAATGGATTTTCAGATATTCTTACCGACACAATTCCGAATTTGCTTACTGCCGGTGTTTTATCATCCGATGTAAACGTTGATTATTTAAAATGTGATGCTTCGGTGACAGTTTCGGTTGAAAAACCGGCCTTCGATTTACTCCCCGGGAATAAAATTCAGGTCACAAATCTCCGGGCTAATATCAATATTTACCTGCGTGTTTATACCAAAGTAACTATTAGTTCCACGGTTGATACAAGCGGCTGGATTCCGGACAGTCTGACTCCCTGGGAAGATGATATTACGACTACTTCCACCACCACTATCAATTTAATTGATCAATCTTTTCATTTCAGTGAAGCGCTTAAAGAAGTGGAAGCTGAGCTGATCTGTGATTTGACAACAGGGATATTCGGACGCGTTACAAAATTGAAAGTGGATTTAGATTTAGGCATAGATTTGATAAGTGATGCACTAAACTGGTTGTTAAATAGTCTGGCTGCACTGATATTACCTTTAGTACCTCCTATCCGTTTGTTACCTGCCCTTATCGAAAAGGAAATTGAAGTAAAGGCAATGAAGCTGCAAATTGAAAAAGAGATAGTCACCATTAATGCAACAGATTACGTAGTTCCCGAAAAATTAAGTTTGCAGATTGAACCGGGACCCATTACCATCGATGCAGATGAACTTACAGCAGCAACAAAAATTTCTTTGACTGCAATGCCTCGCAGAATTTTCGCACTGCCACTGTTTGTGGCCAATTGCAACCCTAAACGGATGGAAGTTCACCGGATTGATTGCGGATGGGTTGACGGGATAGATCAGGCATACCGGGCCGGGTACTATATTTTGAATGATGCCATACACGATGGTTTTGATGGTTGCAAGTATTGTCTGCCTGAGTATCATACACGCTAGTATAAAATTTGAAAATGTGCTAATTTGAAAATGAAAAGAATTAAAGAATTACAATTCACTCAATACTTAATAATTAGCTTAATAAGTAATAAGTAATGAGATGTAAATAATGTCGGAAAATTATCTCAAAATAGAAAAAAAGAATAGAACGCGGATAATTGCTGATTTAGCGGATTAAAAACGGATTTTAATTCCAATAAATTGGAATGATTTCTGAACTAAAGGTATTATCATTCATACTTGTATGAATAAAATCCGGATTTAAATCCGTGATATAATTCTTATCAGCGAGAATCTGCTTAATCCGTAAAATCCGCGTTCTATTCTTATTGAAAATAGTAAATTATATTGTTCCGATTTCTTAGAATCAAATTTGAAAAAGCAAAAACTTTTAAAATAAATTAATAGCAGAAAGAAACTGAAGATTTGAAATTAGGATGTCCAGTTTTTCTTCTTTGCGACCTTTGCGGTCTTTGCATGAAAGAAAAACAAGACAGGAATAAGCTAACAAGTTAATTAATGACTGTTAGCTTCTTTTTTGGCATGTATTAATACAAAGCTCTTCTACCTTCATTAACTCAAAGTCTTTCACCAGGTTTAAAATTTTCCCGACTATTAAACGGCATGCAGAACAAAACTTTCAGGAAAAAATATTGTTATATTTTTCATGTTGAAAATACAGGAATATTTTGTCGTAAAACGACATTTATTTTACATGCTGTATCATCTCCGGTTTTGATAAGGTCCTGTATATTTACAGCATAAAAAACCCGATATATAATTTTAAAATCACAAATTTATGGAAACAACAGAAAAGATAATCATTACAGTACAAACCATTATTAAAGCACCAGTGGAAAAGGTCTGGAAATTTTGGACTGAGCCAAACCACATTATCCATTGGAATAATGCCTCCGACGACTGGCATACCCCAAAAGCAGAAAACGATTTACGTGTTGGCGGCAAATTTATGTCGCGCATGGAAGCCAGGGATGGAAGTATGGGCTTTGATTTTTCAGGGAAATACGACAAAATTGAGCCCCTGCATTTGATTGAATATACAATGGACGATGGAAGAAAGGCAAAGATCTCATTTGTGCCCCAAGGAAATGTTACAACAGTAATTGAAAGTTTTGAAGCAGAAGAAACAAATTCGGTGGATTTACAACAAGCTGGCTGGCAATCTATTTTGGATAACTTCAAAAAATATACGGAAGCATCAGCAAAATTTGAACTGATGCATTTTGAGATTAATATCAGTGCCAACGCAGAAAAGGTCTATAAAACCATGCTTGATGAGAAAACGTATGCAGAATGGACCACAGCCTTCAATCCAACATCTCATTTTAAAGGTTCATGGCAAAAAGGTTCCAAAATTTCGTTCCTTGGAACCGACAAAGATGGGACTATGGGAGGTATGTTCAGTATAATAAAAGAAAACATTCCCAATAAGTTTGTAAGCATCGAACACCAGGGCCTAATTCAGGGTGAAAAAGAAATCATCACAGGTGTTCCTGAAGTAGAAGACTGGGTGGGTGCAACTGAAAACTACACATTTAACGGGAATAACGGAAACACCCTGCTTTCTGTGGATTTGGATGTAAATAAAGAATTCAAGTCCTACTTTGTGAATACATGGCCCAAAGCGCTGGGAAAACTCAAAGAAATTTGCGAAAAATAATTATTTGCTTTCAAAATTAAGAAATCAAAGGGATACATGAATCCGGGAAGGAAGATATTTTTTCATGTACCAAATTACTAACCATTTAAATATAACATTATGTCAAGAGTTAGCACATATCTCAATTTCACAAGAGATACTGAATCAGCATTTAATTTTTATAAAACAGTTTTTGGAACTGAATTCAATGGAGGTATAATGCGTTTAGGCGAAGTACCTCCATCGGATGATATGCCGCCATTATCAGAAGAAGATAAAAATCTGGTGATGCATATTGAATTACCTATTCTGGGCGGACACCTTTTAATGGGAACTGATGCCCCTGAATCGATGGGATTTAAATTAAATCCCGGCAACAATGTTTACCTCAATCTTGAACCGGATACCCGGGAAGAGACAAAGAGGCTTTTTGATGCGCTCTCGGAAGGCGGTGTAATCGAAATGGACTTACAGGAAATGTTTTGGGGTGACTACTATGGAAGCTGCAAGGATAAATTTGGTGTGCAGTGGATGTTCAATTGCGCTGAAAAAAGCAAATAAAACAGGTGGGAGGATTGGCTTTTAAATTGGCCGATCTTCCCTGTTAAAGCTGAATCAACTGATTACTATTTATTTTCATTAAATTTAAAATCAAATAATTATGCAAAAGAAAATATATCCTTGCCTTTGGTTTGATGGTAAGGCAAAAGAAGCGGCAGCATACTACTGTTCTGTCTTTAAAAACTCAAATATTTCAGCCGAAAATCATCTGGTGTTGACATTCGAGTCGGCCGGACAGAAATTTATGTTACTGAATGGCGGTCCACAATTCAAAATTAACCCATCTGTTTCATTTTTTGTGGTATGTGAAACAGAAGAAGAGGTAGAAAATGCATGGAGAAGTCTACTGGAAGGCGGATCGGTTTTAATGCCACTGGATAAATACGACTGGAGTGCAAAATATGGTTGGGTCCAGGATAAGTATGCAGTCAACTGGCAATTATCATTTGGGAAAATGGAAGATGTTGGTCAGAAATTCACACCGACATTCATGTTTACCGGCGACCAAAACGGCAAAGCAGAGCAGGCTATTCAGTTTTACACTTCGGTATTTGAAGATTCCGGCGTTGTGGGTATAATGAGATATACCAAAGATGAAGATGATGTGGAAGGAAACATTAAACATGCACAATTCAGTTTGGGAAAAACTGTTTTTATGGCAATGGACAGTTCGTATCCGCATAAATTCAGCTTTAATGAAGCTGTTTCGTTTGTAGTAGAATGCGAAACACAGGATGAAATAGATTATTACTGGGGAAAACTTTCAGCAGTCCCTGAGGCAGAACAATGTGGATGGCTTAAGGACAAGTTTGGAATTTCGTGGCAAATTATTCCAACAATTCTGGAGAAACTCATGAGCGATTCATCGAGATCGGAGCGGGTAATCAATGCCTTTATGCAAATGAAAAAATTTGACATTGATAAACTGATTAATGCCTGAACTAAAGAATAGGTGGCAAATTTAAAATTTTCACAAAGCACAGCCTTGAGTAACTAACATTGAATAATCTCCGAAACACAGATTTGTAAAGTTATGCAGATTATCAAAAAGATCTTTAAATATCAGCGATACTTATTATCTATGAAAATGAAGACGGCACCTGACAAATGAACTATTTTCAAAAATGAGTTGTTTTAATGAATTATTAACAGAACCGGTTTTCAGCGCCAGTAATTTGAGCTTCTCATGGAGTACCTGTTTCGCTAAAAACATCAGCGATACAGGGTAGTAGAATCAACAATTAAATCAGACATCTTTGAGTTTTAGTTGAAATATTGAGATTGCCGGAAATCGTAAATTAAAACTTAAAATATGAAACTTGACTTTTTATTAGAATACAATCCTGTCCTGCTGGCGTTTGTTGCCACCTTATTCACCTGGGGTGTTACGGCGCTGGGATCATCGATGGTTTTTTTCTTTAAAACCATAAATCAAAAGGTACTTAATTCAATGCTTGGCTTTGCCGCCGGTGTAATGATAGCAGCCAGTTTCTGGTCGCTTCTAAAACCGGCTATCGAAATGGCTGAAGCAAACGGGTCTATTCCGTGGGTTCCTGCTTTGATAGGATTTTTAAGTGGCGGAGCTTTTTTATTATTGATAGACAAATTATTACCTCACTTGCACATGGGGCTTTCAACCGATAAAGCAGAAGGAATTAAAACCTCGTGGCAACGAAGTGTGTTGCTTGTACTGGCAATAACCCTGCACAATATACCCGAAGGGCTCGCAGTTGGTGTTGTTTTTGGAGCGCTTGCAAATAATCCCGATGCGGGGATGCTGGCGGGTGCAGTTGCCTTAGCTCTCGGTATTGGTCTGCAGAATTTCCCGGAAGGTGCTGCCGTGTCCATTCCTTTAAGACGGGAAGGATTCTCAAGATTAAAGGCTTTCAACTATGGCCAGTTATCCGGCGTCGTTGAGCCCATAGCGGGTGTACTGGGAGCGTACCTTGTTTTAACGGTTACGCCATTGTTACCCTATGCCTTATCATTTGCGGCAGGGGCAATGATTTTTGTGGTCGTCGAAGAATTAATTCCTGAATCTCAAACCGGCAATGAAACTGACTTTTCGACCATTGGAGCCATGCTGGGATTTGCCACCATGATGATGCTGGATGTTGCACTGGGATAAATATTAAACATTAAATCATATGCTACACAATTTAGACAATTTTAAAACATTCTAAATCCCGATCAGCTTGAGCGAACATTTTTCTAAGGTGATCAGGTCAAAACCAATACAAATAAAGAGACGAAATGGTGAAAAACCGTTCCGTTTCTTTAATTTTTGGGAAGGTTTTACCTGTACGCAAACTGTGTTATAATAAGGCTAAATATTAATTTTTGCCGCACAAATAAGGATAGTTAAGCTATAGAAATTATCCTTATATTTGCAAAGAATAAAAATAGCACAACCATAGAAGCCAGAATCCAACAAAGCACAGACTATCTGACTAAATATCTTACATTTGCAGAAAAGAAACCTAAACAAGAAACTTATACATTTAGCAATTAATTTCTCCGGCACAAATTTATCCCATTCATCTTACATTATGAATTACTTCCGATTGATTTTTTTTCTTCTTTTTATTTCTGTTGCCGCATCCGGTCAGTTGTATATCAACGAATTTATGGCTTCGAATGCATCGACCATTAAAGATCCGGATTATAATAATGATGCCGACTGGATAGAACTTTATAATGATGGAATTGCACCGGTAAATCTGACCGGTTATTATTTGACCGACAACATAGCAACCCCGAATAAATGGATGATAGGTAATGTGACCATCGCTGCAAAAGGTTTTGTGATCTTTTGGGCCGATGGAATGAATACAGGAAATCATACCATTTTTAAACTTGATGCACAAATTGAAGAAATCGGATTATTCAACCCCGATTTAACGGTAATCGATACCATACGTTATGTAAATCAAAATCCGGATGTCTCCGGAGGCAGAAATCAAAATAATCTTGAGTTGTGGGGTCGTTTTGCAGTTGCTACACCCAATGCAGCCAATAACACCGAATTTTTCAGCGATTTTGTACTGAATGAGCCTATTTTTAATACCCGGGGTGGCATTTATAATACAAACCAATCTATCACACTCTTTACAGATCTGGGTGGTGAAATACGTTACACGCTCGACGGATCTGATCCTACACTCGCTTCGCCTCTTTATACCCTTCCGATTGACATAAATGCGACCACAGTCGTCAGAGCGCGGGTTTTTAAACCTGAAATGTTAGCGGGTCCGATTATTACCAACACTTATTTTATCAACGACCTGATGGAAACCCGTGGTTTACCGGCTGTTTCTCTTTCCACAAATCCGGGGAATTTCTGGGATCCAACCAATGGCATCTATGTGCAGACCTTTAAACCCGAATGGGAAGTTCCGGTAAATATTGAATTATTCGAAAACAACGGTTCCGACAGGGCTGCTTTTAATGAACTGGCAGGTATTAAAATCAACGGACTCTATTCGTGGCAATTACCGCAGAAAATGCTGGGCATTTACTTCAAGAAACGCTATGGAACAGGCACGTTAGACAACACCCTTTTTTACGATTCACCACGGTCGGGATTTAAAAGTTTTGCCTTAAGAGCATCCGGGGATGACTGGAGTAACACGCTGATACGTGACATTCTGGGGCAAAACGCCACACAACTGAATATGAATCTTGACATTTCGGATTTTCGTTGGACTACAGTTTATGTCAACGGACAATATATGGGCATCCATAACTTCAGGGAAAAAATAGAAACCGATTATATTGAAAAACATTACGGACTCGAAGCAGGGACTTTCGACATGGTTGAAAATGAAGATTTTGCCGAATGTGGTGATTTAGTTGCTTACACCAGTTTGAAAACACTTTTCTCTAAGGATTTGTCAGTTCAGGCCAATTACGATTCTGTAGCTGCAAAAATGGATATTGAGAACTTTACCGACCTGGTAATTACTGAAATTGCCACCGGAAACACATCGATCGACCACAATGTGATGGCATGGAAACCAAAGGATTCCGGAAAATGGAAATGGATTTTGATGGACCTTGACCGGGGATTCAATGACGAAACCTCGAGCCTGATCAGTTTTTCTGTAAATCAGACTTCATTTCCTTTTAAAAATTTAATGGCGAATGCAGCATATAAAGCTTACTTTGGGAAAAGGCTGGCTGACCATATTTACACCAGTTTTGATCCGGTTAGAATGCGAAGTCTGATCGAAAAACACCGGTCTGAAATTGCTCCCGAAATTCCCCGACACGTTGCCCGATGGCTCGGTACAACTTCATCCTATGGTGATGCTATGCCTTCTGTTGAATACTGGAATAACGAAATCATCAAAGTAAAGACTTTTGTGGGAGCCAGACCTGCAGTATTACTCAAAGATTTAAATAATTATGGATTTAGCGGGTCAGCTTCGCTTACGCTTTCTGTTTTTCCTGAAAATGCCGGAACCTTAAAACTGAATGGTTTTAAAATAACCGGAAACAGCAGCTCGGGGCTTTATCTTAAAAATGTAAATGCTGAAATTACAACCGAAGAAAAAGCGGGTTACAGTTTTAAAGGCTGGGCAAATGCAGTAAAGAAAGTTATTGTTCCTAAATTATCGGTCTGGAAATATCTCGACGATGGCAGTAATCAGGGCACTTCATGGGTAAATACTACTTTTGATGACAGCAACTGGAAATCGGGACAAGCAGAATTTGGATACGGAGATGGTGGTGAAAAAACCATCATTAGTTACGGTTCCAGCACTTCAAATAAATACATTACAAACTATTTTCGTCATAACTTTACCATTACCGAAGCAGATTTAACCGGCTCAAACTATATGATTAATATAATGAGAGATGATGGGGCAGTTGTATACCTGAATGGTGTTGAAATTATCAGGGATAACCTCAATATTGGAACGATAACTTCAAACTCACTGGCAGCAGCATCTGTAGCCGGAATAGCCGAATCGACCTATAACACTTTTTCTATTGATAAAAAACTACTTCTGGCAGGAAATAATGTACTTTCGGTAGAAGTGCACCAAAATAGTGCCAACAGTACTGATTTAAGTTTTGATCTTGAACTGGTTTGTTATGAAACAGATTACAACAACTTATTGTCAACTGAAAAGAATTACCCGATTAATATGACCGCTGATTTAAGCCTGACAGCCGTTTACGAAGCTGGCACAGCCTGTGTAGTTCCCGCGGTTATTGCGGAAAATACAACTTTATACAACAGTTGTTCGCCCTATCTGGTACGCGATGATGTCACACTGAACAGCGGAGTTACTTTAACTATCGAACCGGGAGTTGAAATATGGATGTCACCAAAAAGCAATTTCTTTATACATGGAAATATCAATGCCAACGGATCTTCAACCGAACGCATTACATTTAAAATAAATCCTCAATATACTAACGAGGGTTGGGGTGCCCTTAATTTCTGGAATACCAGCGCAACATCAAACATAAGTTATGTAACTGTTGATGATGCCACAAAAGGACCTGTACCTGTAAGGGTTGGAGCAATAAATTCATTTTATGGCAACTTAAATCTCGACCATATACTGATTGACAAAACAAAGTTAAATCCTATTTCTGCAAGATATTCTGATATTACCTTAACAAACAGTTATATCCATTCGAGCACTACTAGCGATTTAATCAATATTAAATATGGTCATGCAACCATCGAAAATTGCACTTTTGAAGGAAACCCGGAATTCGATTCGGATGGCATTGATTATGACGGCATCGAAAATGGAGTTATCCGGAATACTAAAATCTTCAATATTCTCGGAAACAACGGTGATGCAATAGATATCGGCGAAGAAGCAACCAACGTGATCATTGACAGCGTACTCATTGTGAATGCATACGACAAGGGGATTTCGATAGGACAACGGTCATCGGTTATACTCACCAACAGCATGCTGGTAAATTGCAATATGGGTCTGGGTGTGAAAGATTCTAGTTCGGTTAGTATCAACCAATGCACATTTTACGGTAATGGGTCGGCTGTAAGTTGTTACGAGAAGAATCCGGGTCGTGCCGGTGGAAATGCAAAGGTAAAAAACAGTATTTTATCCAATGCATTTATCGCTTCGTATCAGTCGGATGACAAATCGAAAATACAATTCACAAATTGTTTATCGGATAATGACATGCTTACATCCGATCCTTCGAACCGTTTTGGGAATCCTTTGTTTTCCGATCCTACACATTATGATTTTTTGTTACTTGCAGGTTCGCCGGGCATTGGCAGCGGTTTTGAAAACGGACAAACAACTAACCTTGGAGCTAAATTTACCAAAATAGAAATGGAGCCTGATGTGTTGATATGCCGTATTTATATCAATCCTTTAAACAGTACCAATCCTGAATATCTGGCCTTGTACAATCCATCAGCAAAATCGATCGATCTATCGAATTATAGTCTGGTCAAAGGAGTGAATTGCATTATTCCGAATGGAACCGAACTTGCTCCGGGCGATACTTTATTTGTAACCTCCGATGCTGCAGGCTGGAGTCCGAACCGGAAAGTGGTTCAATGGACTGATGGAAAACTGGCGAATGAAGGCGAAGAGATTGAATTACTGAATCAATACGGCATGGTGGCCGATCATATCCGTTTCTCCGTTGTAGATGGCTGGCCTGTGGAGGCGTTTAACACCGAAGCATTTTTTGCATTGAACGGAACAAAGGTAGATAATCATTTCCCTGTGAACTGGAAAGCGGTTTCAAACATAACAAGTCTTTCAAATCCAATTGACCATAACAAATCAAACATACACATTTATCCTAATCCTGCAACTGATAAGTTGATGGTAACAACGGAGTCTGAAGCAAAAGTAGAACTTTATTCGGCATTAGGACAATTGCTGAAACAAACTGTGTCTGATCAGAATGGAGTAACATCCATGATAGTTTCAGACCTAAAAGCTGGCGTTTATCTGATTAAAGTTGGATCGAAAACAGCAAAAGTACTGATAACAAAATAATCAACCTGATTTCAACAGGATTTAAATTATGTTTAGCAGTTAAAAAAGATGAAAGTAAGAGATAGCGGGATGCCCGATGAGAAAATGTGGAATGAATTTTTTGATGTAGATTTGATTTTGTCAGCAATGGAGATCAACAGCCGGATAAATGATTTAGTTGAAGTAGGTTGTGGATACGGTACTTTTACTATTCCAACCGCAAGACAAATCAGGGGCAAGTTGTACGGATTTGACATCGAAAAAGAGATGTTGGACATTGTAAAACAAAAGATTAAATATGATCATCTTGAGAATGTGATACTGGAAGAAAGAGACATTCTAGCTCAAACAACAGGATTGGCTGATAACACAATTGATTATGTCATGTTATTTAATATTCTCCATCATGATTCGCCCAATGATTTTCTGGCAGAGGCATTTCGAATATTAAAACCTGCAGGTAAAATTGGTATCATGCATTGGCGTAGCGATATTCCGACACCTCGCGGCCCTGAATTAACGATCCGACCAACACCTGAGCAAATACTACAACTGATTGACTGCGAAAAGTTTAAAATTTGCAAAGAGCCTTTGGTTATTGAGCCTTACCATTATGGATTAATTATTTCAAAACTTTAAAAAGAAAAAGAATGAAAATTGGAATTATTTTAGAAACAAAAGAATACGAAAAAGCATGGAACGCATTTCGTTTTGGAGTGACCGCCAAAAAGCAGGGACATGAAGTGAAACTGTTTTTAATGGGTGAAGCTGTTGAATGTGAAGGGTTGGTCCACGAAAAATTCAATGTTGACGAGCAATTAAAGAAATTTGTGAATGAAGGTGGCGAAATTCTCGCCTGCGGAACCTGTTTAAAATCAAGGCAATTGGATAGCACTGAAGCATGTCCCCTTTCAACCATGGTCGATTGCGTAAATGTAGTTGTATGGGCTGACAAAACAGTAACTTTTTAACGAAAACTGATTTATATTAATCAGGTTAAGAATGCAGGGAAATTAATTCAGATGCCTGGTTGTAAAGAATGAAATATTTTCTTAGTAATATAAATCATCAACTTGTAAAATTTAAATGATTATGAAAGCAACTTGTATTTTTCTATTGGCAATGCTTGCCTGCAGCAGTTTAACAGGACAAACGCTTGAACTTCTAACACCACAAAAAACCGGAGGAATGCCGCTAATGGAAGTTTTGGCAAAAAGAGCTTCAGTCAGGGCTTATGATTCAACTGAAATCTCCAATCAGCAATTATCAAATTTGCTTTGGGCATCTTTCGGTGTAAACAGGGCAGATGGTAAAAGAACAGCTCCATCAGCCAACAACAAACAGGAAATAGATATTTATGTATTGCTTAAAAAAGGGGCATATATTTATGATGCTTTGAATAATAAACTGAACCTGGTTGTAGCAGAAGATTTACGTAGTCAGGCTGCAGATCAAAGGTTTGCCGAAGCACCGGTTCAACTTATCTTTATAGCCGACCTGGCCAAAAGAGGAGGAGATACTGAAGGGAATCTGAGGACTGCAAACATTGACTGTGGCTATATTTCGCAAAACACCTATCTTTTTTGTACTTCTGAAGGTCTGGTAACAGTAGCCAGAGGCGGATTTAACCGGGATATCTTAATTCCAAAACTCGGTTTACAACCAGAACAGAAAATACTGTTAGCACATTCGGTTGGTTTTCCAAAAAAATAAAAAAACGCATCATCTGAGCAGATCAAAGTGATTTAATTGAAATATAACGAGTAAGTAAAGGGACAAGCGCCCTGTTTTTAGAATTATATGATAGTCTCTTAAGTTTTCTTACTAACGACCTGCCTGCCGCAGGCAGGTCAGCATGTTCCATTTACGTGGTTTTTTGTTTTTCTTTCACGCAAAGACCGCGAAGGTCGCAAATGGAACATGCCGATTTATCGGTAGAAGAAAAACCGGTCATTATATTTTTACTGCGACTTATATCATCAATGAAAAGCTTTTAACAAGTAAAAGATATTTAATACCGAACAATTCCAACTCAAAACCAGTTATTTTATTGAATTAATTTAATCCATTAAAATCATCGATATGAATCTGCTGGAACAACTAAAAACTTACACCAAGGTCGTAGCCGACACGGGTGACTTTGCTTCCATGGTGGCTTATAAACCCATAGATGCGACTACCAATCCTTCGCTGATTTATGCAGCCTCAATGGATCCGAAATACAGTTCGTTGATTGACGATGCCATTCAGTATGCCAAAGGAATTTCCAAAGATAAAAAAATCCAATTGAAATTGGCCATGGATAAGCTGGCAATAAATTTCGGTTTGAAAATACTGGAAATTGTACCCGGCCGGGTTTCAACTGAAGTGGATGCGCGTTTGTCTTTCGACACCGAAGGAACCATAGCCAAAGCACGTGAATTGATTGCACTTTACGAAGACAACGGCATTTCCCGGGAACGCATATTAATCAAAATGGCTTCCACCTGGGAAGGTATCAATGCGGCAGAAGTGCTCCAGAAAGAAGGTATTCACGGCAATCTGACTTTGCTTTTTTCGATGGCGCAAGCCGTTCGTTGTGCTGAAGCAGGTGTTACACTGATTTCACCTTTCGTGGGACGCATACTCGATTGGCACAAAAAAGACCGTGGCGTGGCAGACATTCCACCGGTTGAAGATCCGGGCGTACTTTCGGTCACAGAAATATACAATTATTACAAGAAATACGACTACAACACCATAGTGATGGGAGCCAGTTTCCGCAACATTGGTGAAATCATTGAAATAGTGGGTTGCGATGCGTTGACTATTGCTCCGTCGTTGCTCAAGGAGTTGGAAAATACCGAAGGGAAACTCGAAAAGAAACTGGATGCCACGAAAGCAAAAGGAATGGATATCAAACGGATTGATATGGACGAAAAAACATTCCGCTGGATGATGAACGAAGATGCGATGGCAACCGAGAAGCTGGCCGAAGGAATCCGCAAATTCACAGAAGATCTGGTAAAACTGGAAAAGCATTTGGCTACATTGATTTAGAAGTGTGGAACTTACTGAATTTAAAAGGGAAATCGGAAGATTTCCCTTTTCTGTAACAATCAAAACAAAGCGGAAAAGATTCTAGGTACCGTGATTGATAAGTAGAATAAATTCTGTAATTTTGTATCCTATCTTTTCAAAAGAGACCAGGCATACCTTGTCTCTGCAAGCAAAAAAATGATCGACCAAACCACCATAGACCGGATAACCGATGCAGCACAAATACAGGATGTAGTGTCGGATTATGTTACCCTGAAAAAGCGCGGGGTGAACTTACTCGGACTGTGTCCGTTCCACAACGAAAAAACACCTTCGTTTATCGTGTCGCCGGGTAAAGGTATTTTCAAATGTTTTGGCTGCGGAAAAGGCGGAAATGCCGTGCACTTTATCATGGGGCACGAACAAATTTCATATTACGAGGCGCTTAAGTTCCTGGCCAAGAAATACAATATCGAGGTTAAGGAACGCGAACTCTCGTCGGAAGAAATGGCGGTGCGCAACGACCGCGAAAGCATGTTCCTGGTCAACGAATTTGCCCAAAAACATTTCAGTCATACCCTGCATAATCACATTGATGGTAAATCCATAGGACTCAGTTATTTCCGCGAACGTGGTTTCCGGGACGATGTCATAGAAAAATTTCAGCTGGGTTATAGTCTTGACCAACGTGATGCTTTCACTCAGTCAGCCATCAAAGCGGGTTATCTGAAAGAATTTCTTGTTAAAACGGGCTTGACTTTCGAGGGTGATAATAATTATCTTGCCGACCGCTTTCGGGGGCGTGTTATGTTTCCGGTACATTCCCTGTCGGGAAAAGTGGTGGCTTTCGGCGGACGTATTCTGAAAAAAGACGACAAGACAGCTAAATACGTCAACTCACCCGAATCGGAAATTTACCACAAAAGCAACGAACTCTACGGAATTTATTTTGCCAAACAAGCCATTGTAAAACAAGACCGTTGTTTTCTGGTGGAAGGATATACCGATGTCATTTCCATGCATCAAAGCGGGATTGAAAACGTTGTTTCATCGTCAGGAACATCGCTTACACCCGGACAAATAAGACTGATACACCGTTTTACCGAAAATGTAACGGTGATTTATGACGGTGACCCTGCAGGTATCAAAGCTTCCATTCGTGGTATCGATTTATTGTTGGAAGAAGGATTGAACATCAAAGTATTGCTCCTCCCCGATGGCGACGATCCCGATTCTTTTGCCCGGAAGCATAATGCATCGGATTTTATCGATTACGTTCAAAAAGAATCTTCCGATTTCATTCGCTTCAAAACCAACCTGTTGTTGGCTGATGCCGGTAGCGACCCTGTGAAACGGGCCGGTTTGGTTCTCGATATTGTAAGCAGCATAGCCATTATTCCCAACAGCATTATCCGGGGTGAATATGTAAAAGAATGCAGCACTTTGCTCAATGTGGATGAAGCCATGCTTTACCACCAGATTAATAAGATTAAAAACACCGAACAGGAGAAAATTGCCACGCGCCGGCAAACTGACGCACCACCCATTCCACACTTCGAGGATATGGACGATGGTGTTGGTGAGACTGTTACTTTTTCAAAATACGAGACCGAAGAGCGTAATATTTTGCAGGTGTTGGTTAAATATGGCGAAAAACTCTTTTATTATGCCGATCCGGAAAATCAACATCCGGTAACAGTGGGAGATTATATTCTGGAAGAACTGGAACGCGACCAACTCAAATTCGAAAATTCATTGCATGCCTTGATGCTGGAAGAATACAAAAACCATTTCCATCAGGATAATTTTGTAGCCGAACGCTTCTTCCTGTATCATCCCAACAATGAAATCAGCATGTTAACCGCCGATTTAATATCCGAGAAATACACCTTGAGCCGTATTCACTCGAAATTAAAAAAAATTGAAGCTGATGCCGACAGACTTATTGACCTGATACCCCGAATGGTTTACGAATTCAAGAACAGCCTGATCATAGACCAGATAAAACGCAAACTGTTGGAAATGAAAGCTGCCAACGACAATAAAAACGACAAATTAGTGGACGAGATAATGAAGGAAATGAGCCAGTTGGAAATAGTAAAGAAAGAACTGTCGAAATCACTTGGCGAGCGGATCATTATCAAACTATAGTCCCGGACATCCTTCAATCAGAGAACAAATAACTTCTGACTATCAATTAAATATGGCAAATCAGAGCGCATGACTTACGAAGAAATAATTCACAATCCCGATTACGCAGAAATTAAATCAATTGAGCATTCGGAAATAAAAAATCTGGTAATCAATGAGATTGTAAACAACCAGGGTTCCGCCAGAATAGGAAATATGTATCAGATTGTGGGAGTACTGGCATTTGTTCTCGGAGGTTTTAAAGCTTTTATGCCTTTCTACTTAAATCGGGAAACGGTTTTTTTAGTCTGGCTTGGCATTGGATTAGTGTTCACGTTTACCTTTTTGATTGCTTTGCACGAACTGATTCATGCTGTTGCCTATAAATTTGTTGGTGCGCGCCACCTGTCATTTGGCATAGTGTGGCGGAAGTTTTTGTTTTACGTGCAAGCCGATCGCGAAGTGCTGAATTACAAACAATTCAAAACCGTAGCAATGGCTCCAGCTGTCATAGTAGGTATACTCTCCGTTTTAGGGATGGCCATTTTTTATAATCAACCGGCCTTTTATTTCTTTCTTCCGATATTTTCTTTTCACAGTTTCTTTTGCAGTGGCGATTTCGGATTACTTTGCTTCTTCGAAAACCGTCCTGAAATGGAAGTTTTCACCTTTGATATTAAGGAAGAAGGAAAAGCTTATTTTTATGGAAAGAAGAAGACAATTTGAAAATTCCGGAATTTGAAGATTTGAAGACTGCATTGCTAATCTGAATAACACAAAACAAGGACATAAATAAGATATTTTAATTCAAACAAATAAAATTCTCTGATTCCCCCTTTAGGGATTAGGGGTAATTAAATAAAAAATGATTCTATTTGACCAAATAATTTTCGGACCTATCCAGAGTCGACGGCTTGGGCTATCACTGGGTGTAAACCTCTTACCTGTTGACGCTAAAATTTGTTCATTCGATTGTATTTATTGCGAGTGTGGATTCAATACCACCATGCATGAATCGCCGATTCCCAACCGGGAACAAGTGTATACCGCACTGAAGACTAAGTTGCAGGAGATGTTGTCAGCCAATGAAGTTCCGGATGTAATCACTTTTGCCGGCAATGGCGAACCGACTTTACACGCTGAGTTCGACGGGATCATCGATGACACCATTGCATTACGCAATGAACTTTGTCCAACCGCTATGGTAAGTGTATTGTCAAATTCCACGCGTATACACAAACCCAATATTTTCAGGGCACTGAATAAAGTGGACAACAATATCCTGAAATTCGACACTGCCATAGACCGTACCCTGCAAATTGTTGACAGACCTACAGGAAAACATATTAATGTAGCCTGGTTCATCGAACATTTGAAAAAATTTGAAGGGCATTTGATTATTCAAACCATGTTTTTAAAGGGGGAATTTAAGGGTGAGAAATTTGACAATACAACCGATGCAGAAGTAGAAGCCTGGCTGAAAGCTTTGGAAGAAATCCGTCCGCAACAAGTCATGATTTATACCATTGACCGTGAAACACCCGCACAAAATCTCGAGAAAATATCTCAGGAAGCATTAAATCTTATTGCAGACAAAGTCAGGGAAAGGGGTTTTGAGGTTTCGGTGGCGGAATAAAAACAAGTTTGAAGTTCCGTGTTCCGTGTTCCGGTTTTAGATTTCGAATCTCAATAAGAAGATTAAGAACCTGAAAACTTTCAAATTTCAATTGCTAAAAAAAGGTTAAGAGTTGGAGCTCTATGAAAATACTTATTTGTCCGCTAAACTGGGGATTGGGACATGCCACGCGCTGTGTACCGATCATCCGGCAATTGATTGCTGATGGTCATGAGCCTGTTCTGGTATCTGATGGCTACCCGCTTCAACTGTTGCGACAAGAATTCCCGACGCTACGCTTTATTCAGCTTCCCTCCTATCGCATTCAATATTCAAAAGGTGTTTCTCAGGTTATTGCCATGATGCGCAGTTTTCCGGCAATTATTGCAGGAATTATCAGGGAACACCGCTGGCTGAAAAATTTCTTAAAAACCGAACATTTCGACCGGGTGATTTCCGATAACCGGTTCGGGATGTGGAATAAAAACATCCATTCCATTTATATCACACACCAGTTGATGGTGAAAATGCCACGCGGACTCAAAATCCTGGAACCCTTAGTATGGCTTATTCACCGGACTTTTATTAACAGATATGACGAATGCTGGATTCCCGACAGGAAAGAAAACGGCGGTTTGTCCGGAGATTTAGCTCATAAATACCCGCTTCCAAAGCATGCTAAATTCATTGGTCCACTTTCCCGGTTTCAAACATTAGGTGAAACAGAACCGGATACTGATTATGAAGTAGTAGCGGTATTATCGGGTGTAGAGCCGCAACGATCGCTTTTCGAAAAAGAATTAATTGAAAAATACCGGAATGCCCGGATGCACACGCTGATTGTGTCTGGACAACCTGTTGAAAAGAAAAAAGAGATGCATATCGGGAATGTAACCTTAGTCTCACATCTTTCAAGTGCCGAGCTGGCATCGGTTTTACTTGGTGCGAAACACATTATTACACGTTCGGGTTATTCCTCCATAATGGATCTGGATGCGCTGAATTGCCTGCACAAAGCTGAGTTGGTTGCCACTCCGGGACAAACGGAACAGGAATACCTCATGATAGTTTATAGTAGGTAGTTTATAGTAGGTAGTAAGGAGTTCTGAGTATTGAGTAAGGAGTTCCGAGTAAGAAAAAAGTATGTAGTTGGCAGTAAGTAGTTGGCAGTATGAAAACCCAAACTCAAAACCTGAATCCTTTCATACTTTTGAAAACGGAACGTGAAACATCAAATCTTTCAAACTGTTGAACACGGAACGCGAAACGTCAAACTTTTCAAACACGGAACCCGAAACGTCAAACCTTTCAAACTTTTTGAACACGAAACGCGGAATGCGAAACTTTTCAAACCTTTCAAACACGGAACGCGAAAAGCGAAACACGTAACTTTAGTCAATCACCCAATCGCTTCTTCCCATTCCCCCTTTAGGGGGTTAGGGGGTCTCAACCAACCCGGTGTATATCCGCAAAAGTCCGTTTCACACCTTTAAGAAAGAGGACATCAGCATATCCGAAAATGACAAACAATCCTTCGCGCGATGGAAATTTGATGCCGTATTTTTCACGAAACCGGCGTGCTTTTTTCCCGTCCTGAATAAAAGGGTGCACGGCGCCCAACATACAAGTTCCCAAACCAAGTGACTCACCGGCCAACATGGCATAAGTTGATGCAATCAACGGATCGGCAGGGTCGGTATAAGGCGAACCATAGAAGTACATGGCCAGCGGTGCATCGTAATTGATCCAGTTTTCGCCTTTTTTCATGCCGTCGACATAAACATCGAACATCGGTTTAATAAAACTCCGCATCATTTCGTCATTGGCTTTTCCCCAAAAAGGACGCATAAGAGCCAGAAACCATTTGGAAGCCATCCATCTGACTCCGTCAAGATATTTGCTGAATTCCAAAGCAAAAGCCCTAACCTGTGTTTTATTTTCCAGTACCAGCACATGCACATCCGAAGGCGGAATACCCATCGGTGCGGTTTGCGCGGCATCCAGAATCATTTTTATTTTTTCTGTTTCAACCGGCCTATCTTTAAAAAAACGGATACTGCGCCGACGCTGAAGCATAGCCATCAAACTATCGTAAGTAGGTACCGAATTTTTATCGGGCAAATCAAACAAATTGGCTGGTGAAAGTTCACGTCCTTCGATGGTAATGGCACCGGTTGGACAGACCATCATGCAATGACCGCAAGCCATACATCCGAAAATGGGATTATCTGATTTTTGCAGCTTGTTATTCACAATATCGAAATTAAAAACTGTGCAGATTTTCACACACTGACCGCACAGGATACATTTTTCATGATCAATGAAGATATTGGCGGGTTCTTTTGTCCGGGAAGTAGGGATAGCCATAATTATTTACAATTTATCAATTTACAATTATGAATGATCATTGCTCTTCTTACGAAGCCACTAACAATAATTTGACACAAATATAATCATATTTTTACATTTATGATTCGTTTCCACAAAAAAACCGCTGAGTAAATTCTTTTGAAAAGAATGTGCTCAGCGGCCTGTTGCAATTGTAAACTAAACAAACTTATAAACCTTCATTGTAATTTCTTATCTGCGATTTGAATCTGAATTGGTTGAACGGCTACCTTTATCTGATTTTGAATCATTGCTTCGTCTATTTTCAGCTGGTTTGCTTTCTACCTGTTTTCTTTCTGTACTTCGGCTTGGTTGACTAACTGCCGGTGCTTTCCTTGTATTATTTTCGCGAACCGCCGGTGTAGATTGTTGTCTTTCGGTATTGTTAGCCGGACGGGTTTGAGTATTTTGACGAGCGGGTTGACTTACCGCAGGAGTCGTTCTGTTATTATTTTCGCGTACGGCAGGTGTCGATTGACGTCTTTCGTTATTAGTTGGTGCCTGATAGGTTCCGCTGTTCGGGTTTTGATTTGTTCTTGTATTCGTCCGGCGATCTACATTAGCTCCATTGTTTGTGTTAGTAACCGATCTTGTTCCACGTCCTGTTCCCTGTACCTGATTGGTACCTGTTCCACGGGTCTGGTTATTCGAAGGTGTATAAGTTCTGGTGTTTGTATTCCGCGAGTTAGTATTGTTTACTGCTCCGGAGTTTCTACGTCCTGATTCATTGACCTGATTAGATGGACGTGTCTGCAAACTACGTACTCCATCATTTCTTCTCAGTTGAATATCTTGTTTGTTCCGTACATTTTGATTCCGATTCGAGAATGTGCGGTCCGGATATCTTCTTCCATAATCGTTACGACTAACTGACTGTTGCAATCTTACACTGTAATCATTTCTTCTTCTGTCGGTATAATAATATCTGTGATTACGATTGATGCGTGAATTGACATTGGTCAAGTAGATATTCACTTCATATGGGTGACGGTTATGATAATAGCGTGGATAATATCCCCAATAATAGGGTGAGTTCCAACGATAATAATTGCGTCCCCAGAAGAAAGAGAAAATAGAAGGGGTGTAAACATAAACCGGTTCAATAATATAATTGTCACCATACATATAGGGGTCACCAATTATCTGAACATAAGTCCTTCTGTTTCTGTTGCGTTCAACAACGATAGTTGCTACATCCTGATAGACATCTCTGTCTAAAACAGCCTGAATCACGACTACGTGTACATTGTTTTCAGATGATTCAATTACACGTAAATAATCAACTTCACCATCATTGTTTAAATCGAGATTGGAAATTTGACTGTCGTAATCGTTCAGTCTCATTTCGAAGTCCTGCAAATCTTTCGATTCTCCAAAAATAGAAGCCACAGCCTGTAAGTCGAGATTATCGCTTATATCGGTATTTTGGGCTTCAACCGAAATTCTGTTCTGTGCCACACATTGAGTAGTTGTAATTAATAAAACTACTAACAGGCTTGCTAATTTTGCTTTCATGATCGTAATGTTTTAAGCTGTGAATAATATATTTTCTGATTTCTTTTTTTGAGTTATCAGTTGTATGTACATCGACATATCCAATTATTGTGCCAAAAAATAGAAACAAGATCAAAGAACAAAGAACAAAGACATTATTCACTATATACCAATCATTTACAAATAAACAATTCGGGTCTAATAATACAAATAAAACCAAAACACGTTCATTCTAAATTCAACTTCGATATTGATAACAAACATATTCAGGTCATTTTTATCTGATTTAGTGCTAATTTTCTTATCTTTGTCCTATACAATTCTTCAAATATGAATTCATTGGATCTTTTTCTTCTTATTCCTATCGCTATGGGATTTGTCTTTGGCCTTTTCAAAGGTTTAATCAAAGAGCTCACCTCCCTTGCGGCCATAGTGTTGGGCATTTACGGAGCAAAACTGCTGGCTCCGGCGGTTTCGGGTTTTCTGATTACTAAATTTGATTTCTCCTCCAAAACAGCCATACCACTCGCATATTTATTATTATTTATTGCCATTGGCATCGCTTTACTGCTATTGGCCAGGATGCTGGACAAATTATTTGATTCCATGTCGCTGGGTGGATTAAACAAACTATTGGGAGGAATATTCGGCGGACTAAAATACGCATTAATTATAAGCGTCTTACTAAACGTGTTTGATGCATTAGATAGCAGGTTTAATATCTTGGAGACAGAAACCAAGGATAATTCGATTGCCTACCACCCTTTGATAAAACTCGGTCCGACATTGTGGGAAGGAACAAAAAAACAGAACCCAAAATTACCCGAAGAAGGATTAAACAAGCAGGAAAAGAAAAGCAATTTGAAACCACCAAATTAGACACAGGATTTCAGAAGTCATTTAGACTTATTTAAAAACACTGCTTCTAAAACGAAAGCTTTTTTGGTGAAAATCAAAGCTCTATTGCAACATTAAAAATATTAATGACCAAAGGTTGAAACACGATATGAAGATAGAAAAATCGACAACCAAAAATAAGGAATCCAAACTTAAAGCACCGAAAGAAAAACTTAAAGCGCCGAAAGAAAGTTTAAAGGGCAACTTCTCTTTTTATACTTACGAGTGTGGATGTGATGAAGCCGGCCGGGGTTGCCTGGCTGGGCCCGTGGTGGCAGCTGCCGTCATTTTACCGCATAATTTTATTTGTCCGCTACTGAATGATTCCAAACAACTTACAGAACACGAACGGGACATACTTCGACCGATCATTGAAAATGAAGCTTTAGCCTGGGCGGTGGCTGAAGTGGATAATACCGGGATTGACGAAATCAATATTCTGAATGCTTCCATACTCGCGATGCATCTCGCCATAGAGAAACTATCCATTCGTCCGGACTTTATAATAGTGGATGGAAACCGGTTTAAACCTTTCGATAATATTCCACATCAAACGATAGTAAAAGGGGACAGTAAATACCTTTCAATAGCCGCTGCATCGGTACTTGCTAAAACCCACCGGGATGAACTTATGCAACAATTGCATGCAGAATTTCCAAACTACGACTGGAATAAAAACAAAGCCTACCCCACCCTAAAACATCGCGCTGCCATTCGGATGTACGGAACAACTCCCTATCACAGAATGAGCTATAATTTATTGGGAGAGGGGAAAATTAAAGAATGAAAGAATTTGGAAATGTGGCAATTTGAAAATGAAAAAATGAAAGAATGAAAGAATGAATCAAGAACCAAGAACCAAGACAAAAGACCTGGGAAATAGTCGGTAGTTCTGAGTTTGTAGTCGGTAGTTTTGAGTTTTGAGTAAGGAGTAAAGATTAAGAATGCCCGAACTGAAACGCGGAACTTTTCAAACCTTTCAAACCTTTTAAACTTTTCAAACTTCAAACGCAGAACTCGAAACTCAGAACCCGAAACTTCAAACTTTTCAAACCTTTCAAACACGAAACCCGAAACGCAAAATTTTTAGAACGGATATCCAATTGCCAGGTGAACTGCAAAATCATCATTCCAGTTGGGTTTAATACGCCATTGTTCGCGTCGGCTTAAAACGGGATCGAAGAGCTTGATACCAAAATCGACCCGGGCTATGAAGAAAGAAAAGTCGAAACGAAATCCGGCTCCGTAGGCAATGGCAATTTGCTTCATAAATGTATCAAACTTAAAAGTTCCACCACCCTGTGTTTCATAATCCTTAATGGTCCATACATTACCGGCATCAAGAAACAAGGCGCCTTCGAGCAACCAAAACATTTTGGCCCGATATTCCATACTCATGTCCAGCTTGACATCACCAACCTGATTGTAGTCTCTCTTCCTGCCACTGATCCTTTGATAGACACCAGGTCCCAGGGTGCTTTCGCTCCAGCCCCTGACACTGTTGGCGCCACCGCTGAAAAACCGTTTCTCATAAGGAATGACATCCGCATTACCAAAGGGAATACCTAATCCGACACCTAAATGATATACAAACCGGTTATCTTTATCGAAAATCTGATAATGTGTTACATTGTATTCGCCCTTTATATATTGGGAATAACGAATCCCAAAAAAACGATAGGAACTATCCACCTGAACACTTCCCAATATTTTATCTATTGCAAACAATGTATTCCCTGCTGATTCTACATTGTAACGCATTGTGGAGTAGTCTCTCAGGGAACGACTCGTACTGAAACTCGTGTATGTACCGGTATAACCCATGCGCATGATAAAATGATCTTCGTAGTTATATGGATTGAAACGCGGATTGACTCCACTCAGGTAGGTATCGCGAAAACTCTGGTATATCGTATCGTAATGCATGTAATTTAAGTCGAACAGCTCGAAACTATGGCGATACTGCCTTCTGTTCCACGAATATTTTATACCTGCACCCACACTTTTAGTTGAGAATTCACCCGGACGGAACTGAGAACTGAAATCACTTGTAAACTCGGTATTAGCGTGCATATTCCGCTTAAAATCATAACCTCCGAAGGGAAGCATGAATTTTGGGAACTTAAGTCCTACCTTCACGCCCAATTCTTCCGCCCAGATATCTTTTTGCCATTCATAAGCCCCCCTTAATTGCAGGGAAAAAGTCTCAGCACCTTTAAAAACATTGCGGTTCATAAAATTGAGCGTTCCGGCTCCACCCCAATATCCTTCGGTGTAGGTTCCTTCGGCTTCGGCTGATACCGATAATGCTTTTGCGGGAATTATAATAATGTAGCAATCTAGCAAAGTGTCTGCTGACTCTTTAAAGCTAATGTTTACATACTTTACCGGTCCAAGTGTGTTCAATGCCTGATAGGTTCTTTCCACTGCATAATCGGAATAGCGCGACAAGGGATTTATAAATGTGTTTTGTACCAAAGCATCCATTTTAATGATGCGTTTCCGGGGAGTAATCTGAATAAAATTGCGAAACTCAACCGTATCTAAAACAACCGGATTGGCAATATCATTCACCACATTTGTTTCCGTGTTGGTGTAAAATATCACTTTTCGGATAGTATAGCGTTTGAAAATGACTTTATCGATAGAATCGTTAGTCAGGCTTAAGTTCTTGCGTAATTCAAGCGTCACATTCACTTTCTGAGGACTGAGTGTACTATCAGCCGTATAAGTCAAAAATTCCTTGTTGAAATTATAATATCCTGATTGGCGAAACCGGGAAGCAATCCGTTCACGTTCAGCATTAAATACGTCAACATCAAACATCATATTTGAGCGTATCAATGTTCGGGAAGTATCAGTAGCAATTTCGGTCAATGCCGCATTATGTAAATTTATTTTGTATTCGTTCAGTCTGTAAGGCTTGTTGAACTGAATGGAATATTCTACTTCGGCTTTTTTCCCTTTGGTAACGACCTTGCTTTCAACCTTTGCATGCATGAAACCTTTATTTTCGAGCAACAGTTGCAATTGTTGTACTGAGACGGAAGTCAGCATAGAACTGTAAATAACCGGTTCATCACCCATGCGTTGAAGGGTTTTATTTATCTTTTTGGTTGAATCCCGTCCGGCCCAGTTATAGATTCCCAGCTGCATGCGAAACGCGCCAAAAACCCTTGCGTTGGGCGTTTGCCTCAAATAATCGGAAAATTCAATCTGTTCTGTATTTTTAGTGTCTGTTTTGATCTGTACTTTATCGAGCAGGAATTCACCATCGGGCACAAACTTGGTAGTATTGCATGCCGTGAGGAATAAAATAAATAGAATGAGAGAACCGGGAACATGCAACTTCATACCTGAAACGAAAAAGAATTGGAATATTTCTGCAAATATAGCTTTTTTTCTCGTTTTCTTTGGTAGCTTTGTCCGATAAATTAGGAAAACCTTCGATGAAACTTATAGTTGTCCGATGCAGGAACACACTAAAACGTTTCTTTGATTGGCTAGGTAAGATATTGACGGCTTCACTAAGAGCGGGAATAGAGTTGATAGATTAGTAGTAAATAAGAAACGCTCAAAGGAAGAAATTGACGGCTTCACTAAGAGCGGGAACAGAGTTGATAGTGAAGCCGTCAATAATCAAAGACAAATAAAACATGATTTCAAAAAGTAAAATAAAACTGGTGAGCTCACTTTCGCAAAAGAAATTTCGCGACGAGATGGGACTGTTCATTGCCGAAGGGACCAAACTGGTAATGGATTTAATGCCTGCATTTTCGTGTTCACTGCTGATAGCCACCTCTGACTGGCTGAGCGAGCACAAAACGGTGAAAGCAGATGAAGTTATTGCCGTGGATGAAGTTGATTTGAAAAAGATATCGAATCAAAAGAGTCCGCAAGGTGTACTGGCAGTATTTGTGAAACCAAACTATACCTGGACGGTAGAAGGATGCAGTCAGCAACTCAGTTTAGCGCTGGATGAGATACAAGATCCCGGTAACCTGGGTACGATATTACGCATAGCCGACTGGTTTGGGATACCGGATGTATTTTGTTCTGAAAATACGGCTGATGCCTTTAGTCCGAAAACCGTACAAGCCACCATGGGTGCATTGGCCCGGGTGAAAGTGCATACTGTCAACTTAACAGAATTCCTGCAAAGTTGCAGCAATAAACTTCCAGTATACGGAACTTTTATGGATGGTGAAAACATTTACAGCAAAACACTGACTCAGGCGGGTATTATTGTGATGGGAAACGAAGGAAACGGTATTTCGGCTGAAACTGAGAAACTGGTAACCGAACGATTATTGATACCGAATTTCCCTGCGGGACAAGTTACTTCCGAATCATTGAATGTGGGTGTGGCTACTGCATTGGTGTGTGGAGAGTTCAGAAGAAGGTGAACAGTCGGTAGTAGGCAGTAAGTAGTGGAACATTACATAAAGCAAGAAAATTTCATTTTAATGAATAATTGGATAAAACCAAATAAATGACGAAAGTAACCGGATGAATGGTGTGATGTGACCAGATGAACGACGAATGTAACCAGCGTTAGGGTGTGATGATACCTGAAGAATGAAGAATGCAATCATCGTAATGATGTGATGATACCCGAAGAATGAAGAATGTAACAAACGTAATGGTGTGATGAGATCAGATGAAAGACGAATGTAACCAGTGTAAAGGTGTGATGATACCTGAAGAATGAAGAATGTAATCAGCGTAATGGTGTGATGATATCCGAAGAATGAAGAATGCAATCAGCGTAAAGGTGTGATGATACCTGAAGAATGAAGAATGTAACCAGCGTAATAGTGTGAAGAGATCAGATGAAAGACGAATGTAACCAGCATAAGGGCGTGATGCGAGGCCATATAAATGAATAAATATTAATGTCCGGATATACATATTCTGTCTTTTTCACGTTAACCTCATATTCACACCACATCTACATTCGCATCATTTCCTCAATCTCTTGCTCCTTCGAAGCACTCACGCTCCAATCGTTGCAAATGTGTAAAAAATAAAGAGAACACATAGTCTGTTTATAATGTGTGAATTATATAATTAATATACAAAGTTATGTAACAATTAATTTCTTAATGTTACCGAACTTTGCCCATTATTCATCATCATGCATTTAACAAACCATTAAAATCAAAAAAAAATGAAAGCAATCAAATTTTATGCAGTTATTGCAGCACTCGTATTTGTTACGGCATCGTGTGTTGAGAATTCAGGGAAATACAAAGACGTCGTTGCTCAACGCGATTCACTGGCAATGGAAAAACAGATCTCAGATTCCAATTACATCCGGTCACTTGTCATTCTGAATGATATTGAAGCCGGATTCTCTGAGATTAATCAACAGGAGAAAGAAATGAAGGTTAACCTCAAAGGCGTTGAGGGAACTTCAGGCAACAAAAGACAAATGATAGCCGCTCAAATGACTGCGATAAAAGTGGGCATCGAGAAAAACAAGTCGAAAATTGCCGAACTACGTCAACTGGCAGCTAAAAACGGGAAAGCAAACAATATGTTGACCCAAACGATCAAACGTCTGGAAACCCAAATGGAAGAAAAAACTGTCCAGATTCAAACTTTACAGACTGAGCTCGAGCAGAAAAACATCAAAATTGAAGAGCTGAACGTAACTGTGAATGATCAGAGCAAAAATATTGCTGACCAACAAAACGTTATGGAACAACAAAAATCGACGATAAAAGGACAGGATTCGGATATTAATACGGTATGGTATTGTGTTGCTACATCAAAACAACTCAAAGATGCCAAAATTGTTTCAGGTGGTGGACTCTTTCAGGCAAAAACTGTAATGGGCACCGAATTCGACAAGAATGTCTTTACTCAGATTGACTTGAGAAGCGTTTCATCTATTCCTACCAATAGTAACAATATAAAAATCCTCTCGTCTCATCCAAAAAGCAGTTACAGTCTGGTGAAGGGTAACGACAATAAAATGACCATTAAAATTACCGATCCTTCAAAATTCTGGAGTGTTTCAAAATACTTAGTTGTACAAAAATAGTTTTAATCAAAATACTATTTATTGACAGAGGACTAATCCTCGCCGGCAGCGATAAAAGTCATCCGGTTAAAAATGACAACTATTGAAATGATTTATTAGAAATATTGAAATAAATATTGTTTTAGAAATCATCCATTAAGCCCTTAATGCAAAAGTGGGGAAAGAATTAAAAATCTGCTTTCAAAGGTCAACTGACCGATGTCAGCAGATTTTTTTATTTAACAGCATTGTATACTATACTTTTTAATTTAAAAGTACCATAGCAAAAATCACCTTCGGGATAGTGGTAAATCAATTCCGCAAAAGAGGCTAATTTATGTCCGTTGATTACTTTATAATCTTTCAATGGCGTTGACCAGGGAACCTGTCTCATGGTTGATTGATCACTCACTGCAAATCTGTCATCCGAAATAAAATTAATAAGCTCGCCTTTATCATTGAAGTATAACCAGGCCGAAATACTTATATTGTTGTTTGTAAAAGATGCTTTTACATTGTTTCCTTTCACTTCCAACCAATTGATTCTTTTGTCAATCAGCGTCGCCGGTGCCATACAGCACAAATCGTTGAAAAAAGTTACGGTTTCGGCCACATTCATTTCTTTACCATCCTGATATTGTACTGTAAATAAAGACAATAATCGAATATCCATAAAGGCAATTCCGTTTTTAAAACTATGATAACCGGCAACGGGGATGTGGTACATGGATGCTTTCATAAAGAAGAGTCGTTTGGAGGCTTCTACAAAATTATATTGTTCTGTTGTAAATGGCATCCAGGCCGATTGGGCATTTTTTCTTATTCCTCCGCTGAATTCCATCTTGAAATTATTTACTTTGGGCTTTCCAACAGATCCGGTGTATCGTATATATTTTTGAACAGGCACAGGCAAACCTGAAATATCAGCTTCTGATAATATTGAGGTTGAAATAGTATTGGTTTGTAAAACTGCAGTTTGTACATCAACCTGATAGACATTGTAAAAATTCACAGTGGCATAGCTGCTGATGGCAACAACCAGAATAATAACATTGGGGATCATGCCGAATTTAGCATCCTGCCATGCGAAAAGAATCAAAATTGTTGACAACAAAAGGCCGGTACATACCGGTACATACCACCAATCTGCTTTTGCCAGCAAGGAAATGGCGGCAATTAAAAACAATATAAAAGTGAGCAGCCAAAAAATTCCTGAAGTTTTAGAAATTGGCATCTTTAGCTGTTCAACCGGAGCTAAATGAAAAGCCTTTACAAAACCCAATAAATGAATAGCTCCGTGCAAGATCAATAATACAGGTAAAATAAATTTCATGGTTTGTTTGTTTTTGCTGAATTAATAAAACAGTTCAGGCAAAGGTATGATATTTATCGACAGTATCCAACACAGGAGATATCGAGCTGTCCTGGGGAATTATTACAATCATTATCAAAGTCACAAAAACGGCGCCCTGCTGATTGAAATATATCATCTTAATTATGTGATTGCTTATCTCCATAACATCAGGTATATATTTACAAAAAAGTCTGCCATCATCTGTCTTTCGACATTTGATAACAGACTTTTATTTATTGTACAGGAAACGAACTATTCCATCCCTTCCATATTCATTTCATTGGTATCATCTTTTTTCTTCATTTCCGATTGTTTTGGTTTCATGTTTCCAAAATTATAGGTAACAGTAAGGCCAACCATTCGTCCGTGAAAAAAGGATTCCGATTGTTGATAAAATCCTTCTCCCCAGGTAATTGTATTCCGCTTGCGGGTATTGAGCAGGTCGCGAACCATTAGGTTCAGACTAAGGTTGCGGTCGAAGAATGTCTTGCGTAAGCCCAAATCGATCGAATAGTTTGCAGTTTCACTCCCCTGGGCAATGACACGCGGTGCAGCATATCCCCCCGAAATTTGTCCGGACATTGTCTTGCCCATAATAATATTGGCCATTACCCTGGCGCTCCAGGTAAAATTATCCTGCTGGGGAATTGTGGTCGCAATAGCTGAATTATAAGGATTAGTATAAACAGAAGAATCCAGTTTATTGTAATAAAAGTTGAGCGATGAAGTAAGATTCACGATCTTAAACAAACGGTTTTTGGCGACAAATTCCATACCGGTGCTGGTTGTTTTGGCTACATTCATATAGGTACTTTCCATAGTACCGTTATTGATGAAACGGACATCCTGAATTACATCATCGGTATAGCGGTAATATGCAGAAGCTGAAAGGGAGTGATATTCCCAGTTCTTCAGGTAATTAAATTCGAGTGACGATGAGAATTCCGGTTCAAGATCCGGATTTCCATAGGTGATATTGGTGGAATCGGAGTAATCGCGAAACGGGTTAACCTGACGGCCGCGGGGACGGTTGACACGACGCGTATAATTCAATTGCAACTCGTTTTTTGCGGGTAATGAATACGACAGATACATGCTTGGGAAAAGCTCAAAATAAGTTTTCGGTTCGAGTGAAATGGTTTTTGTTGCCCAGGCTGAACCTGTTAATTCTTTGTAGGAATAATTCGATTCTTTTCGCATGTATTCGGCGCGTAATCCTGCCTGTACACTCAGTTTTTCGAAAAACCGGTCACCATAAGTCAGGTAGCCTGCATGAATTTGTTCCTTATAATCAAATTCATTAAAGTAAGCTTCAATTTCTTTGTTTTCCAGGTTATTGATGGCCGATGATGGGCTGAAGCGGTTTTGCACCGTACTTTGCCAGCCTGTTTCCAGTCGGCTTGTTTCCGATATTTTCCGCGTATAATCTGTTTTAAACTGAAATTCTTTATTTTCACCATTCACAGTTTGAGAAACATCCTGAATGCTGCCGGTCAACAGGTCGGTCTGAATAAAGCGATCGCTTCCACCCCGCTGGTGTTGTGAATATGTGATACTTGATAACAAATTGGAACCTTTGGTGTCGAAATCGTGCTTGTAGTCGAGCGAGACACTCATACTCGGACGATTACCCGTTTCTGTTATATCGCGGGTAAAATTACGCAACAAATTACTGCTTGCAAAATCAGTCAATGTATTTCTGACCGCAGAGTTTCCTCCCCCACTTCCAACCATACCGAAACCGCCCAGACTCAGGGTATTTTTGTCATCCAAATGATAATCGACACCGACACGCATAAACAAACCACTGAAAGAGCGATTCATTGTACTGTTCTGACTTAACACCGTCAATGTATCAACGCCCGAAAGATTCGATCTGTCAGTCTGGCTTCCACCCTGAAAATTCATGGCACGATAACCGAGATTCATATAAGCATCCACTTTGGAACTGCTGTAGTTTATGTTTGCGCCCAATGTTCCACCCGGTTTACCTCCATCCGAATACATCGTACCGGCCGATACACTACCATAGTAACCTGCCTTACGGTTTTTCTTCAACACAATATTGATAATTCCTGCAGTTCCTTCGGGATTGAACTTAGCCGAGGGATTTGTCATTATTTCGATGGATTCAATACTTTCGGCTGGCATTTGCTGCAATACCTGTGCGCGGTTTTCGGCAGTTAAACCCGAAGGCTTACCATTTACCCACACTTCGACACTTGCACTGTTGCGCAATGATACATTTCCCTCATTATCAACATCAACCGAAGGAATATTTTGTAACACTTCAGTGGCAGAGCCTCCTGCAGCAGCAATATTCTGATCGACAGTAAATACTTTTTTGTCGATATCGAAGCGCATTTGAGTGCCTTGACCGATTACTTCTACTTCAGCCAGGGCTTTACTGTCTTCAACCAATTTGATAACACCAACATTCAATGGTTTTCCGGTGAAATTCAACACCTGTTTAAAAGGAGTATATCCTACAAAACTAACCCGGATATCATATTTCCCGTTTGGTACCGAAGGGAGTGTAAAAACGCCTTCTTTGTCGGTTGTAACTCCGGCTGCCGGTATTTCAGAACCTTGTTTGAACAAGGCAACATTTACAAAATCGAGGGGAGTTTGTGTTTCCGCATCAATAATTTTACCATTGATACCGGAAGCAGCAATCAGTTGAATAGTTAAGAAGAAAAGGAGGAAAGAAAAAATTTTTTTCATACAAAGGAAAATAAATGGAATAAGTCAACTAAAAAAACATACTGTTATAAGACAAAGAAACAGCTGGAAAGTTTAATCCGGGATAGAATCAAACAGTTAAATAATCAAAAAGGCGTTCTGAGAACGCCTTTTTGTTTTGAATCATAATTAAAAATTGGGAAGCAAATACTTTCCGCGCGCTTCAAGAATTTTATCCACGCGGTTGACTTCGAGGAAAGTAGTTCCGAATCCTTCGCCAAAACTACCGCTGAGGTAGCTTACATAATCTTCGGGCTGAAGGATTCCTTTCTTAATATATTCCTGCAGGGCTACAATAAAATACTTCTGGGTATTTTCCTTTTCGGCCTGAAACATTGGGAAAACGCCATACGATAAAGCCAGCTCACGGGTTGAACGTTCGTGATAACAAATCGCTAAAATCGGATTTGTACCCCGGTAAGCCGATAAATGACGGGCTGTTCTTCCGCTGTAGGTATCGGTAATTATTGCTTTCGTCCCAATTTTAATGCTGGCTTCGTTGGCTGCATTTGCCAAAAACGAAGTTAAATCATTGGTACCGATATTCACCGGTATATCATTTTCCGACAATTTAGTTTTTTCAGCTTCTTCGGCTACTTTGGCCATGGTACGAACTGCCTCAACCGGATATTTTCCGTAAGCAGTTTCACCACTCAACATCAAAGCATCGGTACGGTAATAAATAGCGTTGGCAATGTCGGTTATTTCGGCACGTGTAGGACGCGGATTTTTTATCATCGTGTGCAACATCTGCGTAGCCACTATAACCGGCTTACGGGCTACAACACATTTGCGGATCAACCGGCGTTGAATACCCGGGATCTTTTCCTGAGCAACTTCGATACCCAGGTCACCACGGGCAATCATGACACCGTAAGTATGCAGCAGAATTTCATCGATATTATCGACGCCTTCCTGATTTTCAATTTTCGAGATGATTTTAATATCACTGTTATGAGCATCCAGGATGGTCTGGATATCGATCAGATCCTGTTTGTTACGCACAAAGGAGTGTGCAATAAAATCGAGATTATTTTCGATGGCAAAAAGTATATTGGTACGGTCTTTTTCGGTGAGCGAAGGCAAATTGATGCGAACACCCGGAGTGTTAACGCTTTTGCGACTTCCCAGGACACCATCGTTTAAAACCTGACAATATAAATATTGCTCATCTTTCGATTCTACTTTCAAATCAATTTCGCCATCATCAAACAGGATATTGTCGTCAACATTCAGATCACGTACAAAATGAGGATAGTTTACAGCAATACATTCTTTTGTTGAGATCAGGTCAGCATTTCCGGTCACTTTAATCAGTTCACCCGTGAAAAGTTCGATCGAATCGTTTTCAGCAACGGTAGTCCGGACTTCAGGACCTTTAGTATCCATTAATATGGCAATGTGATTACTCACAGCCCGCACATTGGTAATAATTTTTGTGAATCCTTCGGCCTGTAAATGTGCAGAATTCATTCTAACCACATTCATACCCGCTTCATACATTTCGCGAAGGAAATCTACTTCACAACGTTGATCGCTAATCGTTGCGACAATTTTTGTTGATTTATACATACAATCTTTTTTTAATAATGTCCCACTCCTGACTAAACACTTTGGAGGAAGGAAGGTTTTTATAAAACTAATACTTACACAATTTTTACGAGAAATTTAATATGGCATTGATAGCCAAACGGTAAGAGTCCATACCGAATCCAACAATGCAGCCTTTACAAGCTTCGGACAGGTATGAATGGTGCCGGAAAGATTCGCGGCCGAAAACATTTGAAATATGTACTTCAATAACCGGAGTGCTTACAGACCTGATGGCATCGGCAATGGCAATGGAAGTATGCGTATAGGCTCCGGCATTCAACACAATAGCATCGTAAGAGAAGCCCACTTCGTGGATTTTATCAATGATCGCACCTTCGGAATTCGACTGGAAATAATCTAATTCCAGTTCCGGAAACTGCTTTTTAAGTTCAATGAGATACGATTCGAAAGTCTGATTACCATATACTGTAGGCTCACGTTTACCCAACAGGTTTAGGTTTGGTCCGTTGATAATCTGAATACGTTTCATAAAGTTATTTTTTTGATCTGTTTAAATTACGAACTGTAATGTAAAGAATATATAACGAGGGAATTAGACAAATGCCATTGGACAGGATCATTGGCCAGTTGGATAAAAGAATTCCATATAATAGCCAACCCGAAATTCCAAAATTCATGACAAAATACATTCCTACCGAAATACTGTGGGTGTCGCCGGTTTTAATGATTTTATATGCTTGCGGGAATTGAGCTACAGCGGTGCAGAACCCGGCTATAAAACCCACAACTACTATATCAAATGTCATAAAAATAATTTTGGACAAAAGTAGTAAAAAAATGCCGAATGCACAAAAAGGGGTGGTTTGTGCCAATGAGACAATGTGGCAATGTGGAAATGTGCCAATTTGAAAATGGAAGAATGAATCAAGACAAAAGACAAAAGACAAAAGATCTGAGTTAGAGATCAATTTGAAAATGAAAGAATGAATCAAGACAAAAGACAAAAGACAAAAGATCTGAATTAGAGATCAATTTGAGAATTAAAGAATGTAGAAATGAAAAAATGGAAGAATGGAAGAATGGAATGATTTGGAAATTTGAAGATTCGAAGATTTCAAAATGGAAGAATGGATAAATTGGCCGGTTTGGGAGTTTGAAAATTTGAAAATTTGAAATTATTAAAACAGAGCAAAGCATATATCATCTAAATTGGCTATTGAACTTCAAAAAGCTATAAACTGTTAATCAGTTTATTCAGTCAATAAAAATTTGTACTTTTGCATGCAAATCATTCAACAGATGTCGAAATCCAACACTTTCTTTCAATCGCTAAGGCCGGGTATTCCCAAAAGGTATTTAATTTTCTTTGCTGCAGTGCTTTGGTCTTTTGCCGGTGGAATGCTTTTGTACAGAGGCATTTCGATGATAGCGCCCGACCTGGAATTACTTTGGATGAAAATCGCGGGAAGCATAATTGCCGGTTTGATTTTCTTCGTGTCTATTTTCTCAAATATCTCTTTAAAACACATCCTGCGGATCGTGAATCTGCAACCTGAACGTCCTTTTATCTTTTCAGTATTTAACCTGCGAAGCTATTTTCTGATGGTGATCATGATATGTTTGGGTATCACCCTGCGCATGACCGAAGTTATCCCGTTAAAGTATTTGTCATTTTTTTATATTGCAATGGGAATTCCGCTGTTTTTATCTGCTTTTCGATTCTATTATTTTGGCATTTTTTACCAAAAAGCAGTTAAGAAGCAGAAATAAACTTTGCGGATTTTGAACTAAGTAAGTGGAACAAATTAATGTCGTATTTTTTTTGTCACATAGTTTCACAGAGCATACATAGAAACACATAGCTTTTAAAGTAGTAAACATAGAAAAACATAGTATTATTATGAGTCTTTCTTCATCCCTGTTTTAAATTTATAAGTCACTGACTATGTGTTTCTATGTTTGCCAGTAATAAGCAGAATATTCTGATATCATGAAATTGAAACTATGTTTTACTAAGTGAAAATACTATGTGAAACTATGTGGCAAAATTTAAATACAGTATCAGGAAATGACAGTATAAAATGAGACATTTAATTTAATCTATTACTTAATTAAAATTTAATTTATACGGAATATGAAAAAAATCAGCGTCCTGCTCCTGCTTTCCATCTTTATCTGCGCCACACTGCCGGTTTCGGGGAAAGTTACGACCAAATCAACGAAACTAAAAATTGCTACTTACAATATACGACTGCAAACTTCAGCCGATTCAGCTGCCCGGTCGTGGGAAAACCGTAAAGCCGGTGTAGCAAGGGTGATAAAAGCACATGACTTTGATATTTTCGGGGTGCAGGAAGTCGGTAATACAAACCAGGAAGCTGACCTGAAAGCATTAATTCCTACTTACACTTATTTCGGAAAAGGGCGTGATAATCCACAGGGAACAAACGGAGAACAAATCGGTATATTTTACAAAGCGGATCGTTTCGTATTGAAAGAGAAAGGTTCTTTCTTTCTTTCGGAAACGCCCGATACCATGAGCATAGGATGGGATGCAGCTTTTCGTCGCATGTGCGTATGGACAAAGCTCTATGATTTAAAAAGCAAGACAAGCTTTTATGTATTTTGTACGCATTTCGATCATATGGGTAAAAAAGCACGAGTCGAAAGTGCCGCTCTGATAACAAAACGCATAGAAAAAATTGCAGGTAAATCACCGGTGGTTTGCCTGGGTGATTTGAATGCTTCACCCGAATCAACGGCTATGTATAAAGTACTGACAAACAGCCTGGAAGACTCCCGTAATATATCGCTCACAAAACCCAAAGGATCCTTAGGAACATATAATGGATATGATGTCAGTACCGATTCACTTCCTTCATCAGTAAGGATTGATTATATTCTGTGCCGAAAAATAAAAGTTTTAAGCTATCAGGTTCTGACCGACCGTTTTTCGAAAGAGACATTCCCTTCGGATCATTTTCCGGTTTTGATTACTTGTGAAATAAGCAGAGAATAAGAGAGTCAAGAATCAAGACAAAAGACAAAAGACCTGATTTAGAGATCTATTTGACAATTTGGAAATGTGACAATTTGAAAATGTGACAATTTGATAATTTGAAAATGAAAGAATGAAAGAATGACTCTTTTTGAATCCCAATCAACCAATCTCCAATTAACCAATCAACCAGTTAACCAATCAACTAATCTCCCAATCAACCAATTAACTAATCAACCAATCATCCTTTCAAACTTCAAACGCGAAACTTTTTAAACTAAAGAACCATGAATGCACTACAATTCCCGCTTAGTCTCACTTTTAAAATCAGCACTTTTAGTAATGATTTTTTGGCACAGGATGCCAATGGAAATACAGTAGCCTATGTACGACAAAAAATGTTGAAACTGGTTGAAGAAGTACAGGTTTATAACAACGAAAGCCGCTCGGATCTCAACTATACGATACGTGCTAACAAATGGCTTGATTTTTCGGCTGCGTATATTTTCACCAATGGTGCAGGATACGAAATTGGACGGGTTGTTCGCAAAGGCTGGGCATCGCTTTGGAAAGCAAACTACGAAATCTTCGACGAAAAGCAACAACAGGATCTTATTATCCACGAAGAAAATCCATGGGCAAAAGTCTTCGATTCGATGTTGGGAGAAGTGCCTGTGCTGGGTTTATTAAGTGGGTATCTCTTTCATCCGGCTTATATCGTTACACGTCCCGATGGGACACCGGTGGTGAGGTTATTAAAGGAGTCTTCTTTTTTCGGAAGAAAATTCAGAATAGACAAAATCAGTGAATTTGAAGCCGGTGAAGAAGAACGCATACTGTTGGGCTTAATCATGATGATTTTACTGGAAAGAAGAAGAGGTTGAGACCCCCTGACCCCCTAAAGGGGGAATGGGGAAAGTTGATTGGTTGATTGGTTGATTGGTTGATTGGGATTCAAAAAGAGTCATTCTTTCATTCTTTCATTTTCAAATTGTCACATTTTCAAATTATCAAATTTTTTCATTTTCAAATTGTCACATTTTCAAATTAGCACATTGGCACATTTTCAAATTTCCCCACTCCTTATTCGGTGAATTTTGGGTTAAAAAGTAACAACCCAATATTTACACCAAAATTCCACTGGCTGGCAGCTGAACTGTAATAGTTTACAAAAACGGATGCCGAGGCAACTTTAAAACTGAACACCAGCGATGTTTCCGCCATAAACTGCGATGAGGTGAACGGATTTGAATAAATTGCCGAATTATCGGGCAATCGGAAAAAACTTTTATAGGGCACAAACCAATAAGCTTCAGTCCTGAGATGAAGCATATTGGTCAGATTATAAATTGGCTTTAAACCTACTGCCAAAAATTGATTGGCACTAAATGCCTCGTTATAAACCGTACGACTGTGTGGTGTCGGTTGAAAAGCAGGAGCCTGAATCAGATTGACCGTGTAGTTTTGCAAAAATTTCCGTGTTGTAAAAGCAAATTCGCCATAACATCCTAGTGTAAAACGGGCGTTTACCGGGCAATAACGATCCATTTTTGCAAGATATTGAATCCACAAATCCTTTTTTTGCAAGACATTTATGGCCGGATTATAAGCGGAGCTAAAGTTTTCTTCTCCTCCGATAAGTTGAAGGGAAGTTGAATAATGGAATCCTTTTGTAGGATACATTATATTATTCAGGGTATAACTTTCCAAACGGGCATATAAACTTCCAAGTGAAAAATTACTTTTGTCGTTTTTCAATGTAAGCCCTACCGAGTCTTTGTTCTGAAAATAATGATCGGTCAAATTACCATATCCTAATCCGAACTCCAAACGACCTTTCATGGTAAGTGGAAAACCAACACTTAACTTACTGTATACCTCGAATTGATTAAAAAATGAAGTACGATTATCCTCGTAAAACAAGCGGTTTCCTTCAAAATAATCGAATTTATGAAGTACCACTGCTAATTTAAGATACCAGTTTTTTTGTGCTGGAATTTCAATGCGGGATCCAATTCCAAATCCATTGTAAATCTTACCAAACTGTGCATCAACATAAGCTGTTTGTGCATATTCAGTCAGATTTTGATAGGTCACACCAAAATAAGCCTGATTGGAAGTGGAAGAGGAGATATTTCCGCCAACCATCACCTTCAAATTATCCTGCGTTTTCACATTCAAATTCAGATCGAAATAACCGGTTAAAGGATTGAAAACAGCATGCGGAATCACCTCCGAAATGATATCATCCGAAATTAATTTAAAATAAGCTTCCTTAAAATCATTGAGGCTAAAGACTTTGTTATTGTAATGAAAAAACCTTTCAATATATTGCTTCTGAAGGCTGTCAACTCCATACACCACAATATTTTTAAACATCAGTTCCGGGAAATCACCTTTAAATTCGCTTCGTTTTTCTTTCAGGTCAGCTACAGCTACCTGTCTGGAAATATGGGATTGTATAACATCCAGATTTTCAATGACCTTATCATAACCCAATTTGACCAGTTCGTCTATTCTGGAGAAATCAAAAGTCTTCATATTGTCCAGATTGAATTTTAGTAACAGACCTTTATCTTCAGCTATAGAATAATCGGTTCTGTTCATAATCATATTTTCAATTTGCATAATAATATCGTTCTCATCCGGTTTCTTCGGGTTGTTGGAAACCACACTTCCAATCATGAAATCGGGGTTAAAATTATTTCGCATCACATCTACCGGAAAATTATTGAATATTCCGCCATCGAACAGCAAACGATCATCAATCTTGATTGGCTTAAAAACAAAAGGATAGGTCATGGAAGCACGGATAGCATCGCCCAAAACACCCCGACGAAAAACCACCGCTTCTTTGTTGTAAATATCAGAGGCAACGCAGGCAAAAGGCACAAATAACTTATCGAAATCACCACCGGACAAAGCATTGGCTTGTGCAAACAAGGGGACAAAGGCATAATTCATTTGTTGGGCCGACACCAGGTTTGTAGGGAAAAAATTGGGCTTTAAATCCAGGGAATCAAGGCGATCTATCTGGAATCGGATTTCAGCAAAACCTGGTTTAGGATCCGCATTCCGGTAATAGTAAACATATTTTAATTCAATTTCACCAGTTGACCAATACTTAAAGTCATTGGATTTCAATATACTCACCATCTCATCAGGCGACCAACCCATGGCATATAGACCGCCGATAATGGCACCCATTGATGTTCCTGTGATATAGTCGATCGGGATGTTGTTTTCTTCCAACGCTTTGATAACCCCGATATGCGTAATTCCCTTAGCACCACCACCACTCAAAATTAGCCCTACCTTTTGCGCACACAACAAAAGGGAAAAACAGACCGTCAGGCAAAGTATGATTATCAACTTTTTCATCGGGAAATGAGCTAAGTAGGAAACGGTAAATATACAAAATATATTTAAACTAATGTAAACCTGTTATGTTTTTTTTGATACTAATCACTGTTAAATATCTATAATATTAAATCACAAGAAAAAGGCGCAAAAAAAAGAGATGCCGCAGTTGGCATCTCTTTTACTTTCATTACACAATTCGTTCTAAAACACAATCTTATGAGAATTCCCGTTCACCCTCAAAATATAAACGCCATGATTTAATTCAACCGTATAAGTTCCCACCAGGCATTTTCTGTCTAACAGAACGCCATTGGTTGAAAATAATTCGACAGTAGAATAGCTGTTCAGTTCAACTTGTATTCCATTGGTGGTATTTCGGACGATAAAATCAGCAGCCGGCGTGTCGATTCCGGTAGATGTAGTTGCATAAGCTGCTGAAAATTCATTACCATAGCGATCCAGAGGAGCAACTGCAAATTTATGCGTTGCAAACAAAGACGAATAATCAGTCAGGTCAAATTGAGTGGAATATGAGATACCCAACAGATTCAATACATTCGTAAATGATGTAGGAGAGCCTACCTGGGCATTTGGAACTGCATATACCGAGAATCTTAATAACTGATCCGTGTGGCTCCAGGTCAGATTATTTCCGGACCTGTTTACATTGGTTGGTGTATTTAACTGAGCATGTGCTTTCCAGTGAATGGCAGGAGTCAAAGCAAATGAAGTAAATTTCTGTTCTCGCAGATACTTTGTAAAATTGCCTTTTGTCTGTAAATTCTTAATACTGTAGAATACAGCACCCGGAGCGGCATTTTTTGTAGAATTTCGGTTCCAGTCAATTTCCAGGCCCGCTTCTGTGTCATCAAAGTTTGTAGCAGCAGCAATCCGCCGCTCGTTATGTGTTAATCCCTCAGGCAAACCGCCGTTCCGGGTGTATAGCTTCAACTCGGGTAAATCAGCAGGCACATCAACCCAGGGTGCCGTAGGGGCATACTGAGGTGCTTTATAGGTTGACGTAAGCGCGGTCATGCTCATGCTGGAATAGAAATACTTACTGTATTTATTAGCCACATCCGACCACCAGGGGCATAATTTTTTATAATCCTGTCCGGTACTGGTTGTAGTCCAGTACAATTGAGGTGAGATATAATCGACTTTACCCTGTTCGAGCCATGCCACTGGATCACAGTAGATTTGTTCGTACATATTGGAACCTGTAATACCTGTAGGCAGGGTTAATCCACGGGCAGTTGCCACCGACGAACTGGTAGTCCAGATACCAAAAGGAGAAACGCCGAATATGACATATGGTTTTACTGCCTGAATGGTATCATATACATCAGCCACCATTTTATTTACATTGTCGCGTCGCCAGTTACTAAGCGTCATACCGGCCGGTTTATACATTCCCTGTGAATAACTATCCAGCGTGGTATTTGTACCCGCATATGCATAAAAATAGTCATCGAAAATAATGCCGTCTAAATCGTACTTACTCAATATATCACCCACCACATTTTTTATCAGTTTCCTGACAGCAGGATTTCCCGGATCCAGGATGGTAATACCTTTTACCGTAGCGGTTGAATAATCCAGAACCCACTCGGGATGAGCGGTTTTATAATCTCCGGGTAAACCTGTATATTTCCCGGCTGAAGTTTCATAGCGGTAAGGATTAAGCCAGGCGTGCAATTCGATGCCGCGTTTATGTGATTCCACGATGGCAAAACCCAACGGATCGTAACCCGGATAAGTTCCGCGCGTACCTCCTAAATGTGCCGACCAGGGTTCATAAGCTGAATTATAAAAGGCATCTGTTTCGGGCCGTACCTGAAAGAATACCGCATTCATATTGGCTGCTTTTACCGAGTCGAGGATGGCAATAAATTCCGCCTGCTGCTTTGCGATATTGGCAGGAGTAACTGAAGTCATAGCCGTAGTGGGCCAATCGATGCGATACACTGTTGCCAGCCAACCTGCACGCATTTCGCGCTTTGGTGGTTGTGCACTTAAGCAGGTAAAAAGAGAAAGAAAGGATAAGAATATAATTGTCTTTTTCATAAAAAATAAATCCATGTTTTCAAAAACAACCGCCTTTTCCATTTTGGAAAAGACGGTTGAGTTTTCTTATTCCCCCACCTGAAATTTAAAAATCAATTTTTCTTTCTCCTTTAAGTGAAAGCACCCGAAGGGGAATAGAGGTTGGGATAGGGGTTCTTATTTAATAAATTTGGTTGCTTTACCGTTGATACGGATAATATAAACGCCATTATTTAATTCGCGGGAATATGTTCCGTTGGCATTTGTTTTTTCAATCAGCATACCGTTGATATTGTAAAGTTCAATTGTTGCCTGACCATCAAGAACAACTTCGACACCGGTTGAAGTACGCATGATACGGGCTTCAATAGTATTATTATCCAAACTGGTTATTAACATGGTTGTAAATCGGGCAATTTCATCATTCATAATCGGAGCAATACTCCAACGATTATCTTTAAACGAATTATCTGCATTATTTTCCCAGTTTTCTGCAACTTCATCATTTGTGTAGTATTTATAAAGTGTATTGGCAGGAAATTTATCACCAACATTACCACCCAAAGTAGTAGAAAAAGTATTTGCAGTTTTAGTCATTTCAATTCCACTTGCCCAACTATTAAAACTACCCTTTACAAATAATGTATTCGGAATTACCGATCCAATTGGGAAAGAAGTATTTAAAGTGATTTTGTTCACGCGATACCAAATTGGAACATTGTCCGTCGCATTATAAGTTCGGTTTGAACCTGCAATTGGATCATTTGAACCATTATAAACAGCTTCAACGTAGTCCCAGTCACCTTTTTCGCACAGATATTTGTATTCAACACCGGTTGCACAAGGCAAAATACTTGCATATTGATTGGCAGTACCTGTAGAAATTAATTCAAATGGAGTGGTATAATCCCAAGCTTTTCCTGTAAACGAACCAGCAATATAGACATGTGCTGTCCCATTAGGTACAGTTACTGTAAATTGTTTAGCAACAGCTGTCAGATCACTAGCTTCAAAAGCACCAATATAGGTTAAATCTGCACGATTTGTTCCAGCAATATCTGTCAATACTGTGGCAATACGTGGCACTGCCAGATTATAATCGCCAACAGATGCACCTGTAAGATTCAAATCAGTCGCACTTACAAAAGTCACATCTACATTTTTAGAGTTTTTATCTTTTGTTGGATTAGCAGTTTGATATGATGCCATCGTTGATAGTGTAGTTCCGGAAACAAATAAAGATTTTGTATTCCCAGCTCTGTTATAAAACACATTATAATCGGAGGCGCCTGTAGTTACAGAACCATAAAATGCATTTACTATTGCGTCTTCATTACTGACAAAGATATTGTTTTTAATATCCGGATTAGCAAAAGAAAGAGTAATAGCCTGATAGTAACCAGGAGTAGTATTTGCAGTCAAAGCTGGCATATAAAATGTATTATTGCAAATAGAACCTGCTGTACCACCGAAAAATATGTATGTTAGGTTTACAGTTGCAGCAGTAACAACTTTTTTATTCATTCCTGAAAATGTATTATTATAAATATTGTATGTCCCGGCAGCAAGTGACAGAGTTCTCATACCTAAGGTTCCTGTTGCTGTACCTTCCATAGTGGTTGTTTCTACAAATTTATTATTATAAATATTGAACGAACCTCCTGCACCTGTAGACGTCCATAAACCATAATTTACCGTTGCAGCATTTCCCAGTTGTGTTAAGTGAAATTCATTGTTATAAAAATCGCCACCATTTATATAATAGAACCATCCGCAACGGCCTTGAGCAGTAATAATATTATTTTTTACAACTAAACCATTCGTTCTCACAGTTGTTAAAGTTCCAGAACTAGTTGTGTTAATTCCTTGTCCTGAAACTGAAGCTACTGAAGTTATAATATTGTTGTCAATAGTAACTCCAATTGGTCCTACTTCCACTGCAGTTCCTTTTCGGGTAACCATACCAATACATTGTGCAGACCCCCCTGTTGATTTACTTTCGAAAATACAGTTTTTGATATTCGTATTTTGGCATGCACCAACAATTACTACCAATTTTGATGCAGTTATACTTGCACTTGCAGTAGTAAATTTCAATCTTCTGGTTGTACTTCCTAACGCATAACCATCAATCGTCACCTTATTTGTTGAAATAATATTTGCATCAGCCCATGCAGATGTTAAGACAGTATATCCAATTACAAAATGCCCTGAAGGGCTTGTGTTATCAGTTAATTTTGTAAAAGTAATGGTCCGATCAACATCAGCATCCGGTCGGATGGTAATTCCAAATCCTTTGGTATCTACGCCCAAACCAATATTAGCAGCTTCGGTAATATCCGAAGTAATTTCAAGCACTACATCTGCACTAAAAACATTAGCATTCAGGGCAGTTACCGCGGCGCTAAGAGAAGTGAAATTTGGCGCAACTTCAGTTGTTCCAACTTTATAAGTTCCAGACATTTGAGCCATGGCTACTGTGGCAACAACTATTGCGGCCATTAATAGAGTAATTTTTTTCATAAATAATATATTTTAAAATTAGTAAATAAAGAGTTACAAAATACCGGGGTAAAATTAGGGATTAATTCGAAACATGCAAACGTTTGCATAAGGTATTTTATATGTTTAATAGCATAAATATACAGCACTTTTGCAAACAAGGGCAACAAGTACAGGACATGCGAACTAAAGTAACAATTATTTAAGTAAGGGCTTCACCTGATGTGAAGCCCTCACCTGAATAAATTATTGTTTCATAATTCTTTTCACTGCCGTACCTGCAGCAGTTTTCACTTTCAGGATATAAACACCTGATTGTAAATCAGAAACAGACAGCTCAATGTGGTTATTTTGAACATTCTCAGAGTTGATTAAACGTCCTTTTAAATCATAGAGCATTACCATTTCCATCACGGTTCCGGCACATTCCACTATGACATGATCTGTAGCAGGATTAGGGTACACCCTTACCAATTCAGCAGGATTTGTAATTTCATCAACAATAGTATGAATAATCGTAATCTTCTGTCCTGCCGGAGCTGGCGTTGTAAACTGATTATTCGCTTTCGGTAAAGCCCATACACCCAAACGCTCGGATGAATTTGAAATCACATAGACGTTGCCTGCCCGGTCGAACGAAATCCCCGGGGTGTTACTTCCCATAGCCGGTTTGATGGAATGAATGCGTGTAAGTGTTGGAATTCCGGCTTCGGAATAGGACAAGTCAAATACTTTCACTTCGTCCTGACAACCCATAGCCAAACGGGTTCCATCGAAATTGACAGCCATACCACCGGTGTATGAATTTCCGATTAATGTCGGCGTTAATCCCGAATTGAAATTCACCATACCCAACGTATCGACATGAATCAATGAAGGAATGGTTGCAGCATCGGAAGCCCGGTATTGCGAAATCCACCAACCGCCACGACCGTCGGGCGCAATGCAGGAATTATAATTTTGCTGTAAATTGCCATTCAATGCATCGTTATAAATTACTGCACTTGGAGCTGATTGCCAAGGGGTTTCTAAAGTTCCAATATTATATTGCAATACATTACCCGGACTTGTCACCGTGGCGTCAGCATAATCTTTATCGAAAGTAAAGAGTTTGGTATCAGCGCCTGTACCGGCAACCCAGCAATGCGCAATGGTGCTGTGAACATTCACACCCTCTTTGCTTGCTAATCCTGTCGCCGTTCTGGCAAGTCCATCAAATACTGGTCTAAATATTCCAGCCGGATTGGCAGGGTCCATTACCCACACACCTGAATGTAGCACGCTAAAGTCGCAAACATAAACTTTACCATCGGGAGCCACACTAAGTCGCATTGGTGAACTGGCAGCGCTCCAGGTAATTTGACCGGAATAACTATTTGCACCCTGACCGGTAATATCCTGTAAAGCAGAATTAAGAATGTAAACTCCATCTGTGGTTGTTCTATTGGTTACAGTACCAGGCACAGTTTCGGTAGCATAAACCCGACCGAAATAAGCACTTTCGAAACTATTATCAACAGCTACACCACGGGGTGAATAAAACTGCACCTCTTTCTGATTGTTATCAGTGAATTTCAACGGACGATCAACAGGATCGGAGGTAGCAGTTACCGACCAGGTATATTCGCCATCCATGACTCCCTCGAAATCACCGTTAACCGAATTCACACCTTTCGGTAAGGAGCCTGCAGCAATAACTTTTACAACAGAATCACCTTTGAGGACATTAATGTTTACTGCCGTTGCATTTTCATTCAACGTGAAATTAAACTGATAGGTGTTAGGGCATACGCAGGTAGGGATTGCCAGTTTTAGTTCCGAAGCATAAATATTGGCCTTCGGAGTTGGCACCAGGGTTTTAAATCGTGCCATTCCCTGGTTCTGAGCCAGAATCATCAAATCAATATCGTACCCGCTTACTTTTGCGGCAGCAGCCATATAAGTTGTCTTTTGCGTTCCCAAACCGGCTTCAGGAAGTTTTTCTGAAACTTTAACCGCATAATTTAATCCGCCCGTGATATCAAAGAGAACCACACCAACAGCTGTAGAATCGGCGGCACAAAGCGGCGAAGCCATAAATACATGTTTGGCATGACGGAAATAAAAATTGCCTGAAGCTACCGCAGGAATTGCATAACCCGATTTTTCAGCAAAAACACCTTTGTTTACTAACAACGAACGATCGGGTAGATTCCAGTCAAACTGAAATTCTGTTGGTAATACTTTTTCGCTGTCAAGATAGAAATGATCGGGCCCCGTAGGTGACATGGTGAATGTCAGTCTCTTTCCCCAGAGTGGTTCCGTATAGTTTACAGCATCTATCATATATTTGTATCCTACTGCCGAAATGCCATCTTCGTAGAGCAAACCAACAATGCGAATTGCCTTGGATGAACCTGTTGTGACCGAAGGAGTGTAAACCGTACATTTCCAACGCGGTCCGCTGACTGCAAAAGTTTCACCGATCACACCGTTCGACCAGTTTCCCTGTTGTTGTGTTTGAAAAAGCAAAACCGGAGCAATAGAATCATTATCCCAGGTGTACACTTTAAAATAACGTCCTTTTGTTTCGGGTAAACCCACAGTATCTTTGTTACTGGCTAATAAATAACCATCCGATGTAAAATTAATATCGCTCAAAGTCTGAATACCACCGGAAATTCCTGTCAGGTTCATTTCGCGGATCTTCGCCATTGTAGTTGCACTGATAACCAGTATTTTCGGTTCAGTTGTCAGCACATATAATTTTTCGTTACGGAACAACACTTTTTTTATCTGATTCGGATTCAACCAATCGGGAATAACGACATCGCCGGTTCCGAAATTATAATGATACATTGCAATTACACCAGCATCCTGAACAGGATCCGGATAATTGGGCGTAGTATCTTTTGGAATAATAATATTCGGGTTCACAAGCATCATCTTTGCATAGGTCGTTACGGCAGCCGTTACTGTAACGGTGGTATCTTTCGGTGTGTGATCTTTGGCATCGATATGTAATTTATAAGTGCCGGGAGTAAGATTATGAAAAGCGAAAATTCCGTTATAAAGCGTATCCACCTGACAAAAATCGAGCGAATCGCCGGCGGCATTCATCAGCTTCACTTTGGTTCCGTTCAAAGGCAGCCAGCGGTCATTCGTCCCTGCTTTGTAAGTATATTTTGCATTGACAAAAGTTTCATCTTTTCCTTTAGCAAAACCGGCAATGATACCAGTGGCAGGAAGATCAGCCTGAAAATAATCGCAGTAATAACGATACAGGTTTACTGCTTCCAGCTTGCGATAATTCGCATTCAGCAAACGGTGTGTTTCCGGTTGATAATCGTGAAACGAACCTTCGGATAAAAATCCGGGGACGGTTAGCGGAGTCAATACTCCTAATCCATATCCGTAAAAAGAAGAATCACCACGAAGGTTCATAGAAGTGGTATAAAATGTCCAGTTTGTCAACTGATTCGACATCAGGCGTGGCCATGCAGCCTGAACCATAGGTAAGCTGGCGGCTACTGTCGGCGCATTATCCCGTCCATGATACAAGAGCAACAAGTAATTGGTTCCCGTATTTGTACCTACCGCATTACTGTGAATTGATTGAAATGCATCCACATTGTTTGCATTAGCTTCTTCAGCGATTTGTGACAATGGCCGGTCATCTTCATCCCTGTTCAGTGTTCTGGACATGTATACCGTTGCGCCCGAGGCCTGAAGCATATCGCGCAGAGCCAATCCTTTTTGCAAATTGCTGTACGATTCCCAAAATCCGAGTGTATCACCCAGTGGGTAGTTTATTGTAATTAAATTCCGGTCGTTGGCTCCATTGTAGCCACCATGACCAGGATTGATATATATTTTCTTGCCGGTCAGGTCGGCAGCTGACATTCCTGAACATACTACAAGGGCGAGTAAAATTCCGATTAATTTTTTCATACTGTTTTCCTCCCTTATTTAATTTGAATACTGAGCAAATACAATTCTCCCTTTTCGGTATTAAAGGCAATACGTGACCCGTCGGCTGAAGCAGCAGGATACATGGCCATTTTACCTTTGGGGGTTGAGAGCGTTTGACGGACTTTTCCATCAACAGAAACAGCTATCAATGTAGATGAAATCAGTTTTTCACCATCATCTTTATCATCCATGCCTACAACCCATTGATTATTAAGCCAAACGGGCGCATTCATTATTCCAATAGATCTCACATTCGATCCATCGATGCGGCAGACAAAGGTTCCTTTTCCGGCTACTGTATAAACGATGTTTTTTTTATCGGGTGAAATGGACGGCCAGATATAACTGTATGTCTGCCCGTTGGGAGTTAAAACCGTACGTTTACTGCCGGTATACAACACCATTTTTTGGTCTTCGATACAAATTACCGGAGTAACTTCAGCCGTTGCTATATTGGTGCGAACCAGCGTTTTCCCTTTTACAAATAAGGGTTTGTTAGCCGCAAAACGGGGTGTGATCGGTTCCCTGGTGGGAGCCTGCAGTTGAACCTGTTTCCCTGTGGAGCGCGAATAAGAAATAAGGGAGTTATTTCTTAAATTCTTTACAAATCCGGTTTTTTTGTACACTATGGTATTTCCATCGGCACTAATCTGAACACCATAACCGGCTCCGGCATCCGTTGTAATGGTCTTTACCGTTTTATCGGTAAAAGAATACTGTTTTAATCCTGCATAGTTCACAGCTGTCGTCAATAAAAAATCACCCGTGGGGCTAAATGTAGGATAGAAGAAACCTCCTTTTTCAGTGATTGGCAACTCCGTAACGGATAGTACGTTAATTTGTTGGGCGAACAAAATTTGTCCGGACAACGCGAATAATAGTAGCAGTTTTTTCATAATACTGATTATAGAATGGATAATTATTAGATTTTCGGGGGTAAAAGTACGGATTAATTTGAAAATTGCAAACGTTTGCAGAACTATTTTTTCATCTATGAAACATTATTTTTGATTATCAAAGTCAACCATCCGATAAATAGCAGAAAACTAAGCGAATCAGATATCATTATAATTTTAAGATTGAAATAATTTCTTACATTTGCAAACAAATAATTGATTATGGAAAAAGTGGACAGGGTTATATGGGGCATAATCGGCGCCGGTGATGTTTGTGAGAAAAAAAGTGCTCCGGCCATGTCAATAATTGAACATTCGGAAGTAAAAATGGTGATGCGGAGGAATGCTGTTAAAGCTGCCGATTACGCCGAACGTCACGGAATAGCACATTGGACGACAAATCCGGATGATTTATTTAACGATAAAGAAATAAACGCGATCTACATTGCCACACCTCCCGGCACGCATGCCCAACTAACCATTGATGCAGCCCGTGCAGGAAAAGCAGTGTACGTGGAAAAGCCAATGGCAAATACCTATGCCGAATGTTTTAGCATGATAAGTACCTGCAAGGATGCCGGTGTTCCGCTTTTCGTGGCTTACTATCGCCGTACACTACCCGGTTTTTTAAAAGTGAAAGAACTGATTGAAAGTGGAATAATCGGAGATATCCGTTTTGTAAATATCGAAATGTTCCAACCACTTCAACCGGATATTATTTCACAGTTAAAAAACAACTGGCGCGTGGATCCCGAAATTGCAGGTGGAGGTTATTTTCACGATCTGGCTTCTCATCAACTGGATTATCTGGATTTCCTGTTCGGTGCTATCGTTGAAGCATATGGTATTTCCGGTAATCAGGCGCATGTATATCCGGCGGATGATATCGTTACAGGCTCTTTCCGGTTCGAAAACGGCGTGTTAGGTTCCGGAACCTGGTGTTTCACAACTCATCCTGTATCAGAAAAAGAAATCATTCGCATTGTTGGTTCCAAAGACGAGCTTTCGTTCAACACTTTCGGTGATCCGATGATAATTCGCCTGGAAAGTTTTAATAACGGGAAAGAAGAGTTTACTTTCAGTCATGCACAACCAATTCAGGAACCGTTGATACAACTGGTGGTTGATGAATTACGAGGAGTCGGCAAATCACCAAGTACAGGAATAACAGGTGCCCGAACAAGTTGGGTGATGGAGCAGATTACCGAAAAAAAATAATATACCGGCAGATGAAACCCTTCTGATGATTTTTCAGGGATGATTTTGAAAAAAAAGGATTGTTACCTGAGCAGTAAACCTTCTACTTCTGGTCGGCATAACGCCACCATGCCAACGTTCCAAACAAGCCTGCGATGCAGGTAAAAAACAGTATATAATAACTTACGGCACTTAAATGCATACCCTCCGCTCCTGCCGGAATGCTATATAAACCCGGAATGGCCCAGGGGAAATAAGGTCCCAACCCGACTAATCCTGAAAAATTGGCGACCATCATCGTTAGAATTATAAACCCAACAGGAAGTAAATATCCCCTGCCATAACTGGCGAAAAATGCTACCGGAGTACACAGCAATAAAGTAAGCAGAGAAGTAACTGTATATTGAATAGCATACTGATATACAATTTCAGCCGACCAACCGGTAATGCCAATCATTTTCCCAACCAGCAGTCCAAAAGCAAAATAAATGACTGTGAGCAGCATACACCAAAGTACAATAACCAGGAATTTAGACAGAACAATCCGGGAGCGTGAAACCGGTAATGCAAGAATATCTTTTACTGTATGATCGGAATATTCACGTCCAAATACCCAGCTGGTCACGAATCCGAATCCAATCAATCCAATTGCAGCAATACCCTGAATGAGTAATGTAAAATAGGTTGACCAATCAGCATTGCCCAGCCTTAACATGGAGGCTTTAGTACCAATCATCCCCAGTTTACTGGCAATCTCCGGGTGTTTTTGAACAAAAAACAACAATCCCATCATTGACGACACAAATAGAAAAAAGAATACCGACAATCCGAATATACTGGATCTGCGTATTTTCAGGCTTTCGACCCAAATGCATGCCATTAAACTTTTCATTTCAAACCTCCTCTTGTTCTGATTGTTCTTAAAAAATAGGATTCCAGATCTTCATCCAAAACCTGTAAAAGTGTCGGCGGACAACCTTCGTTTACCAGGATGACTGCAATTTTATCCGGATTACGAATAGCCTCTTCGTCATTTATTTCAATAATTTCATCCGTAGTAAAGTTGACAGTATATCCCCTTTGAGTAAGTATTGAACGGGCCTTTTCAACATCGTTTGCATTTATCAAAAGATTTTTCCGGCAAAGCTTTTCCAGTTGTCCGGTATTTAATTCCTGTATCAGTTCACCTTCGTGAATAATGCCGATGCGTGTTGCAAATTTCGATATTTCACCAAGAATATGACTTGAAATAAAGATGGTAATCCCATGATTGTTTGACAAATCGTTTAACATTTCTCTTATTTCAAAAATACCGGCGGGATCTAAACCATTGGCAGGTTCATCTAAAATCAAAATTTCAGGATTATGAATAATGGCTTTGGCAATACCAAGACGTTGCGAATTTCCAAGCGACAGGTTTTTTGCTTTCCGGTTTGCATAAGCACCCAACTGAAGTTTATCTATAACTTTATTTATCGAACTTCTATCGGCGATAAAACGCAGGCGACGAATGATTTCAAGATTTTCCCTGACGGTAAGTTCAGGATATGAATAGGGGATTTCGACCAGTGAGCCGATACTTTTCCACAACGCAGTGTTATCAGCATATACCCTTTGACCTTTAATATAAGAATTACCGGAAGTAGGTCGTATCATGCCAAGGAGCATACGAATTGTAGTGGTTTTTCCGGCACCATTCAGACCTAAAAAACCATATATTTCGGCTTTCCGGACATTTAACGACAAATCTGCAACGGCGTTCACCTCGCCAAAATGCTTTGAAAGGTGTTCTGTTCTAATAATATCATCCATGATTTATCCATTTTGCATTGTGGATTTTTCTAAGCAGAAATTATAACAATAGATTCAATTCAGTATAAAGCCGGTTCCCTGTTACTTTGTGACTAATCAATAGTTTTTCACTGTTGAAATCTGCTATTTAAAACTCGCCACAAATATATAAAAACTGTTGATAATTACGAACATTTTATTAAAAATAAATCAGAGTCCTGATTATATTTTTGATTAGTCACAAATTAAAATACTATTCTTAAAATCACAGTAAACTTTCTATTAATGTTACGGTACAAACCAAAAGAAAAGTCTACTTTTGCAAGTTGTTTTAGATGAATATCAAAACAATAGTTTTTAAAAACTTAATTCAACTTACTTATTTCTTCTGATGGCAATAATCCCGGATAACATTCAAGAAAACCTGACCTACCAAACACCACCAGCAAGCATCATGCAACTGGCCAACTACGAACGCACGCCTTCGGTGGCTATGGATACAAAAAAAGAATACCTGTTGTTTAGTTACCAGAGCACTTATAAAACACTGGAAGATCTCAATCAACAGGAAATGAGTCTGGGTGGACTGCGAATAAATCCGGTTACAAATATTGCCACTGGTACCAACTATATCAGCAACCTGAAAGTACGAAAACTGAAAGACATTGAGTCCATCCAGGTTGCAGGATTACCCGTTCACCCACGCATCGCTTTTGTCAACTGGTCACCCGACGAAACCAGGATAGCATTTACACAAACCACAGAACAGGGCGTAGAACTATGGTTACTCGACATTGCAAGCGCTCAGGCAACCCGCCTGACCGAACCCATAGTGAATGCCAACTTAGGAAATCCAATTAACTGGTTTGCCGATAGCAGTGAAATGCTCGTCAGGCTATTACCCAAAAACAGGCCGGCACTTTTGGATGCAAAAAAAGATTTACCAACAGGTCCCACTATATCTGTTAGCGAAGGTTCGAAAGCACAAAACCGTACCTATCCCGATTTGTTGAAGAACTCCTCAGATGAAGCAAATTTTGTAACGCTTACCACATCGGAACTTTACAAAATAGATCTGAAGGGAAATGCCATATTATTTAAAAAAGGAAATATGTATGCCGGTGAGAATATCTCCCCCGATGGGAAATATGTTCTTATCACCACCCTGCACAAACCATTTTCTTACATCGTTCCGCTTAACCGCTTTCCCCGGCTTACCGTAGTGTACGACATCAAAGGAAATGAAGTAAAAACGGTGACCGACATAGCACTGGCTGAAGTATTACCCAAAGGTTTTATGGCTGTGCGCACAGGCAAACGGGATATAAACTGGCGTGCGGATCAGCCTTCAACGCTTTTTTATGTGGAAGCACTGGATGGTGGCGATCCACAGACGAATGTCGCATTCCGCGATGCACTGTTTCAATGGGAGGCCCCGTTTACTGATACTCCCACGCAAATGGCAAAAACAATTTCACGATTTTCACACATGACCTGGGGAAACGAATCGGTGGCGGTTATACATGACGAATGGTATGATACCAGGAATGAAAAAACTATCTGATTAATCCTTCACATCCTGACGAGCGACCTAAAGTCATTTCAGACCGCAACTTTCAGGATGTACATTCCGATCCCGGGAATTTTGAAACCGTAAAAAACAAGTTTGCAAAGTACGTGTTGGCTATTGAGAATGACAATCTTTTCCGGATCGGTGATGGACACACAGCAAATGGTCAGTTTCCTTTTATTGATGCCTTTAACGTGAAGACACTGAAAACGAAACGCCTCTATCAGTCAGCTTACACCGACAGAATTGAAGAAATATTCTCTATCGAAGATTTCAAAAAAGGAGAAGCGCTCGTACGCATCCAATCGGGCAACCAATACCCGAATTATTATTTCAGGAATATAAAGGAAAAAAATACGCTGAAACAAATCACCTATTTCGCCAATCCGTTCGAAAGCATCAAACACGTGCACAAAGAACTGATCAAATACAAACGTGCCGATGGGGTGGAACTTTCGGGGACGCTTTATTTGCCCGCCGGCTACGACCTTACGAAAAAGGAAAAACTTCCGCTGCTGATCTGGGCATATCCTGCCGAATATAAAGATAAAAACAGCGCGGGACAAAGCACAGCCAATCCAAATGAATTTACATTCCCGTTTTATGGTTCGTTTGTGTATTGGGTAACGCGGGGTTATGCGGTGTTGGACGATGCCGCTTTCCCTATCATCGGTGAAGGAGCAACCGAGCCCAACGACAATTTTATGGATCAGCTGGTGTCCAATGCCAAAGCGGCTATCGATGCCGTGGATGCACTGGGCTATATCAACCGGGAAAAAGTGGCTGTGGGCGGACATTCATACGGCGCCTTTATGACAGCCAATCTACTCACACACTGCAACCTGTTTGCCTGCGGCATTGCCCGCAGCGGCGCATACAACCGCACGCTTACACCTTTTGGATTCCAAAGCGAGCAACGGAATTACTGGGATGCACCGGAAGTTTACAATGCCATGTCACCATTTATGAATGCCGACAAAATGAAAACGCCCATGCTGCTGGTTCATGGCGAAGCCGACAATAATCCCGGCACTTTCACTTTGCAAACGGAACGATATTTTCAGGCATTAAAAGGATTGGGTGCACCGGTACGTATGGTTATTCTGCCCAAAGAATCGCACGGTTATGTGGCCAGGGAAAGTATTCTGCATTTGCTGTGGGAACAGGATCAGTTTTTGGAGAAATACCTGAAGTAATTAACAATTAAAACCAGATTCAATTTGGTGATAACTGCTTACCGGACAGATTGAATCAATATCAAGCTAATGACAGTAAAAACGAACGCTCAAAGCTACACCGTAGTCTTTGAGCGTTTCTGAATGTTAACTTTTAAATTACGAATCCACTCCGAAAACCATTATACCACCAAATCCCCAAATGGAGGTTATGATTGGCCCGATAATACCGGACCTTCTGATTTTATAGTTAGAATCAAGGTTGATTTAACAAATAAAACAGACCTTCGGAGTGGATTCAATTCTAAATATTCAAATCCTTAAATTTCATTTTTCCTATCTTCACACCGGCATAACCAACTGCCAACAGTAACAGAAACCAGTATCCTTCACCAACTGATATGGGTGGTTCGACGGGATCATCTCCCGGATCTGTAACACCACCGGTAGTTTCCATGGATGCAAATTGACGGTTTGTACCAAGATCCCCTGCATCAGCCAAATCGGCGCTTAGTGACATACCATTCATTTGTGGCGCAATTTTGCCCTGTGCTGCATGCCTAGAACCGAAAAATGCAGAACCTCCAACGGCTCCTGTCACACCACTTCCCGGCATAGTGGTAGTGCGTTTGTTTGCCGGAGTGGAAACACTATAACTGGTTTGACTGGTTGCCCTGAATGGTTTTGTTCCCTGATTGACTGTATAACTTATAAGTTTGGGAGTGTAATTTGGAACAGCTAAATCAGTTTCTTCAGATTGCAGGATTCTTCTTACATGAGAAGCATTTTCAATTCCACTTTTAAAGTTTATACCTTGATTTTGAACAACAAAATTTCCTTTAATGTACAGATCGGGGCTCCCGATTGGAGAATAGGCTACTATCAGCAGCAATATTGCCCATGACATTATCCACATTAATAATTTAAACCCGTTGATATTCATATTCTATTTTATTAAAAAGTATGCTGTAATCTCTTCCCGGGACGTTATCCCTAATGCAGGACAGGAAACTGCAGGTAAATTCCTTGATCTGACTGATTTAGTCAGAGCATTAAAATGGCTTCGAGGACTGCCGAAGTAATCAGTAAAAATATCCGTTTTTTGTTTGGTGATTGCGCCGGGTTTAATAGCACCGGCAATGATTAAATCAAAAGCTGCTTTGAGTGTTGCATAATCTACTCCGGCACCAACTGATTTAGTAATACCGGCACTGTCCTTTGGGAAGGATAGAAAGAAGAAAAAACTGAGAGAATCTATTCTGATTAATTGTGTTTTCATAATATCGGGGAATTATTATTATTATGATTTTTGTACATTAAAATCTATAAGCGTTATTTTGGAAAAATCTATCGAAACATTTATTGTTATTTTAAGTCATTGATATTTTCAACAATCCTGATCAAAGTATAATATGGCAGATAAAAGAATCTTCAAAAAAAGCGATTCATATTATATGGTTTCATTTGCTTACAAAGATAACGATTTATTCAATCAATTGATCTATAGTTATTTGTAGCGTTTTTATTTGGTTAACAGAATTATTTACTACAAAATTAAAAAACTTAAAACGGATTTATTGTTAAATACTCATCTGATTCATTTCCATGCTTAACATGGTTATCTCAACAATCAGATAATGAACTGTCAGATTTTCATTCCCGGGCACGTAAATAAAAAAACAGCATTAGGTTGTAGCCCATATTACTACGAGCATAAAAATGTTTATTACATGCTGTTCATAAGTATTCCTTTTTTAAAAGACCCCGAACAATTTACAATTGGGTAAAATCACATAATAAGCTGATGTATTTGTATTTATTTAACTTTCAGCATGGTTTTTTTGGAAGGCTTTTAACGTTGAAAAAGAATATTTTCAAGACAGAATGTGCTTCAGTGGTAAGAAATAACCAGGGAAAGAACATATTGACCATCACAAAAAGACATAAGCCACTTTAACTGAAACCGTTTGTGCTAAAAACAAAATAAGAGAAAGAACAATTCCTCAGAAATGGAAAATTCAACTGATTTCATAAAAAAATACCCTGAGAAGCAATTGCTTTTCAGGGTACAAAATAAATATTTTCTTAAAATGTTTTAGCGGAGTATCAGACGCTCAGTCACCTCTTCATCCACCGTTAAACCTTTCGCAATATAAATTCCTGCTGGTAAATCCATTGGTATGGTTGTTATTGTTTTTGCCCCAAATGGTATTTTTTGAAAACATCTGCCGGTAATATCGTAAAGCAATAATTCGCCTGTAACATCACTCTGATTTTGAACCATAATATTTTGAAGAGAATTAAATATCTTTATCTTCGAATTCATGGAATACCTTGTTTCAACGGCATTTAATCCGCTCAAACTTGTAATAATTTTAAAGCGTTTTACAGGTGTTGCCGTTGACTGTGCAATAAACGAATATTCCGTTCCGCTTTGTGAAATGTCGGTAGTTATATTCTCTTTCAAATCGAGCAAGTAAAGTTCCGAATACTTGTCATACAGGTTTTCATTTGTAATTTTAAGCTTGTAAATACTGTCCTCACCGGCTTTGAATCCAAGCTCAGTATTGTTTATATTGTCTACGGCATTCACCTGATAATCACCATCCGCTTCCATTGCATAAAGCTGAGGAGTAAGGCCGGATCCCATGAATTTAGAACCATCCCATCCATTATCGAAACCACGTGTGCAGGTTGGGTCCGAGAAAATCCACATACGATCCGAAAAACGGGAGCCAATGACTTCAATTCTTGTAAATACTTTTTGTGGTATAGCTGCCATTTCAATTGATGGAGCACGTTGTTTGTCAGTGTTTTTTATTGCCACCGAACTATACGGGATTCCGAAAGTAGCAGAATCAGAACTACTCTTGGCATATACAAGGAAGCCTTGCATGGACGGGATTTGACCGGGAATACCACCTGTTCCGGCTGTTTCCTTTGGAGCAACAGTATATTGTCCGGGACTGGTACCATCGGTGCTTCCCCCCGAATTTGTAGTCCAATCCAACTGTGATCCACAATTGTAGAGATAAACAGAGGCTTCAGTTTGTGTACCAAAAGTGAGTTGAGTGACGTCAATGGCTGCTGTATAAGGATTACTGAATATATACTGTCCCGGGTATTTTGCACCGGAAGTCGTCACAAGTGTCCGGTTGAAATCTGCATTCACCAGTTCACCTTCGAAAGCATATATTTTTGTCAGTTCCTGTGTTACTTCATATCCTTTGAAAGGTTCCAGGGTTGAAGTGTTTGACAACTGGATCCAATTGGTACTGACACCGGTTTCATCATGACGCCGGACATAAGCACCATCGAAAGCAGGACTTGCCACCACGGTACTGACAGGTATTCCGAAGAATTGCCACTTGTATTTGGCTCCCACAGGATTCAGCAAATTCCAGTTGGCTTTCGAAAACATTTCCACTGTAGCCAGTGGCGCCGCACCTGCAAAAATCAGTGTACCGTTTGCAGCCGTTTCACTGGCTTTAATAAGTAATCCCGATATGCCTGCATTGTTGGTAATGCTTCCGGTCACATTCATTTTCGCCAATGAATTGATTGTCAATTTACTGTCAGCAGCAATGCTGAGAATGTAAGCATTCACATCATTATTCAACTGAACGCTACCAGAGCTTGCATTCGCAATGGCCAGATTATTGAAACTGGCAGTCCCTGTTCCGGAAATTGTCTGTGTTGTTGTACCATTCAATGTAGTAGAACCGTCCATTTCTGTCGTTATTGTACCATTGTTTCCAATATCACCCGCTATGAAGTGAGGATATGTTCCTGTATTAAAGATTGAACCGGTTCCGACAGTCATATTCCCCTTTATGGTTAAAGTATCATTTGCATTTACGGTGACCGTTCCGGATGTAATTAAATTGCCATAAATCCCCAGAGCACTTGATGGTAAAGTCTTAACTCCGCTTCCGCTCAATATCAGATTGTGGTATCTGCCTGTTGCTTCATTTGGAATTATTACGGTCTGGTCACCGGATCCATTGTATTCTACAGTAGTCGTTTCTCCAACAATAACAGCACGTAAAACACCGATATTATTTAATGTGCCGGCAATTCGCAAAATTCCTCCGGATGTAATCCGTAATTCAGCACTATCTTTAATAGTAATGTTATTGAAATTTGTTGTACCAGATATTGTAGCGGCAGCATTTTTAAAAATCACATTGCTGGAGCCGGGATTTAATGTGCCTCCGTAATTAATCCAGGCTGAAGTACCATTAATTGTTAATTGTGCATCTACATTTGCATTTAAAACACCAGCAGCATCAAGCGTAATTGATTTTATTTCGGTAAATGCCGGCATAGATGGAGCATGGGGTGTTGTAGAAGCATCGGGAATAATAATATTTGTATTTGATGAAGGTCCGGTTTCCGGCGTCCAATTGGCTGGTGTAGTCCAGGAATCTGATACAGAACCATTCCATATGAGAGTACTATCTGTACTGTATTCATCCAGTGTTATATTTTTTGTACCATTCCAGCTTGATGAAAAAAAGGACACATTCACATTTGAAAGATTTATCCAGTTATCTATAGAGTTATACGCCGACCGTCCGAATTCATTGGCAGAAGCCGAATATCCAACCCAAAATACCAGACGAGATTCATCATTACCATTCACCTCAGAGTCAAGATAATGATACTGAACACGGGCCTTAGTTCCACCTCCCCCGGTTTGGATGATTTCCATCTCCCGATTAATTACGCCGGTTCTCCAGGAAGGTGTAGTTCCGATTTTTATTTTCGCGCTCATTTCGGTTGGAAGTGTTCCATCTTCAGTGAAATAAATTGTTGTGAGTTCATTGCCATAAGTATAGGCTATCCCACTATTTATTGTCGTGCGTTTCACAATTCCGCTAACATCGCCCACACCCACCGTTGTGGCATTTGCACCCATAGTCAGGGTTTTAATTGTTGAGCCGTCCCACATGTCAAGACTTCCTTTAGTGACAATTGGATTTGCACTTTGTAAGTTAAGAATTCCGTTTACTGTCAGATCACTGACCACACGAACACCATCTGTTACATTTATAGTCAGGTTATTAATACTTCCTGTGAACAGGGTTGCCGGTAAAATAACAGCTGAAGTACATGATAAATTCAAAGTAGCCCCGGCATTACCGGCATCAATATAACCGCTGGTCATAGTGGGCGGAAGTCCGTTAAGAGTCAAAGCATTAGCACCTACAGTAAGCGTTCCGGACACTAAATCCAGCAATCCATTCACCGTCATATTTTGATTTCCCAATACTACACCACCGGGCCGGTTGATGGTCAGATTATTGAGTGAAGGTGCAACACTAAACAGATCAGCAGGTAATTCAAGTGCGGCACTTCCGCCAATACTCAGTGAAGAGAATGCACTCAGGTTCAAAAAACCATTTGTTTTAATGACGCTTCCATTAATTCCCAGGGTAGTGGTTCCTATCGTTAAATTACCGGCACTAAATGTAAGTACATTGGTTACATTTTCATTGACAAAAAGTGAAACTCCATTGATGTTATTTATATCTAAATTGTAAAAAGAAGATGCAGATGTTCCAAAAATTGACTGGGCAATGGAACCATTCATCGTCATCGTATTACCTGCCGTGATATTGAAAGTTCCGCTGTTTTCAAAATCACCACCTATGGTGTGATTGAAATTTCCGGTAGTAAGTGATGTACCAACACCAATGTTTACAGCCCCTAAGATTGTTAATGCAGAGGCTGCGGTTGCCGATACCGTTCCCGACAAATTAAAATAACCTAAAACTGACAGTGCAGATGCCGGAAGTGTTTTTGTACCACTCCCACTTAGAATTAAGTTATGATAGCCGGGCATAGCACCATTTGGGTTGACAACAATTTGATCCAGTCCACTGTAGTTCACAGTGTTGTTTGTATTTGCACAATCAAATTTACCGCCATTGACAATGTCAATTGCACCGTAAATATTTAAATTCGTGTTGGAACTGGGTTCCAGCCAGGAAGTAGAACCTATCTGAATATTGAAATAATCAGTGGTTCCGGTTATTGAAACAACATGCGAATTGTTAGTATGTGCGAAAATAACAGTGCCTGTTCCGGGGGAAAAAGTCCCGTAATTTACCCATGCACCGGTATACCCGTTTATTGTTATGTTAAATGAATTTGCATCCACCGAAGCGCCACTCTCAATTTCAATTGAGTTAATTGCTACATTCAGGGTTATGACAGGGTATGCCGGACAGGCAGCAGGAATTAACACATCTTCGGTTGCAAGTGGAACGTGGCCTCCTGACCAATTTGAGGTTACATCCCATTTCGTAGGGGTAGTAATATCTGTACCTAACCATCTGTTTTTAGTGGAGGGATCATAGCTTAATCCCCATTGTTTGTTATCCAAAACGGATTGAGCAATATAATTGATGGTAGACCCTGACAAACCAATCCAGTTATTTGTCAGATCGTTATTCGATTTGCCGTGAGGCTCAATGGTAGAATTCCAGGGTGAACCTCCATGAGCATCCCAGAGAACAAGTTTCGTTTCGTCAATTTCACCGGCATCTAATTCTGAATCCAGATAGCTAAGATTTACATTTACCCGGTCTGTTCCGCCGATTTGAGAGAAACTATAATATCGCTTTAAAGCAGTTGCTCTCCAGGATGGAGCAGTTCCAATAACAATCTTACAACTTACCTCGGTGGGCATGATGCCAATACCCGGAAATGAAAGTGTGGTGTTTTGGCTTCCGAAACTGTATTGTATACTGTTGGAAAAAGTATGTTGTCGTTTCACAATTCCGGTTACATCACCCACTCCTGTGGTTGTTGCATTTGCACCCATTGTCAGGGTTCTAATGGCTGAACCATCCCACATATCGAGTTTGCCTTTGGTAGATGATGGATTGGCACTTTGCAGGTTAAGTATTCCGTTAACAGTAAAATCACCGCTTGCAGTAACACCACCTGTGCTGTTAATAGTCAAATTATTTACAGATGTCGAAAAAATGGAGGCAGGCAAGATGATGGCAGTAGCATTCCCAAAAAATAAAGTAGCACCGGCATTACTGGCATCGATAGTACCAGCAGTTCTTACCGGTGAATTTCCAGACAATGTCAATGTGTTGGCTCCGACAGTTAATAAACCATCTGTCAAAGTGAGTGTTCCAGCCACATCAAGATTTCCGCCCAAACTAAGTCCCAATACACGGTTTAATGTAAGGTTGTTCAGCGAAACAGCAGGCAAGGTGGTGCCCGAACTAATACTACCACCGCCAACAATAATATTGGTTGAAATGCCACCGGTTAAAGTTCCGGATGTGGTATTGATGGCTCCATTCAGAATCAAAGTGTTCGCTCCAATAGAAAGAGCGCCATTTGTTAATATCAGATTTTGAGTTACCGTAAAATCACCATTTAACGTTAGCCCATTGGAATTGTCAATGTTAAGTGCATATGCCGAATTGTTTACAAAGGCTCCGGAAGGTATGTTTTGTGCAACAAAGCCTCCAAACACAACCGTCGAAGAGACACCGGTAGCATCCAGCTGCGCACCGTTTGTAAGAATTAGTTGCTTGGTAATGGTAAGTTGCATCCTGTTTAGATCCAACTTGTCAGAAGCTTGTGCGTTGACAATATTTCCTAGTATTCTGTTTTGATCTAAAAGGCAACTACGGTCAGGATTAACGGCAAAAGTGATGTTAGCTCCATCGGGAGGTACAACCCCGCCGATCCAGTTTGCAGGGGTACCAAAATTAGTACTGGTTCCACCTTGCCATACAAAATCATTTGTTTCCAGCGCACCCATTTTTGGAGTAGCCCCTCTTCCAACTCCCGAATAATCCACGGCAACACCGGTTCCGGCAACCGCAGGCAATGAAGCAGCTGTATAATAATCGAATACAGACAGACCTCCTGCTGCTACAAATTCGGGGTTTACACTTAGACTATATACATCCTTAGTAGTTGCGGATTTCCATGCGACTAAGTCGGCTTCATCAACTGAGGCTAAATTTCCCAGCAAAGTACCCGTACCGGAAAAATAGTAGTCATTGTAATCCAGGGTTAATCCCGCTAAACCCGGAAGTTTAATTACATAATGTTTCCCGGTAGTACCGCCTGAACGGACATTGACAAAAATATTGTTTCGGATATCCGTTGTACCTTTATTCGAAGTGGTAAAATAAGCGTAAGTATTATCAGTGATCCCGGATGGATTTCCTGCAATATAAACTGAATTAAAATAAACATTGTTAACCTGACCTACCACACCATTCTCCCTTATTCCTACAATCCTATGGTTATTGGTTATGCCAACACCCAGGTTGATGATATTATTGGAACAGGTAACTCGGCCTCCGACCAAATCGATTCCATTCATTATAGAAGTTTTGTCGGATGATGCAATACTAAAGCTATGCATAAAATTCTGGTTTAAGGTATTTGCACCCGATTTGTATACTTCAAAAGATATACCATACACACACACAACAGCACTTGTATTTGTATTCGACAGATTAAACAAGGTGTTATTGTTAACAGTTTGAACTGAATTTTTTTTTATACTTTCTTGTAAAATTCCGATTATTAAATAATTAGCACAAGAAATATCGTGAATAGTATTACCTGAAATTGTATTTACGCCAGAATAAGTACCGATACCAACTGTAGCATTTGTAAGCACAGCATTGCTGCTGGTTCCGCTATTTTTAATATTGGCGATAGTATTATTGGTTATACCGGTTGTACCGGTTCCGTCGGAATAAATTCCTGCTACAATCTGATCTGTGGCTGTGCTTGTTGAACTTGCGTGAATGCTATTGGCAGTTATAATGCTCCCTATCTGGTTATTGTTAATAGTTACAGTTCCTGCAGTATTGTTTTTATATATTCCATAAAAGTTTGTGGCATAGGAGGATGTTGTATTTGTGGTTATTATTGAACCAATTAAATTATTCTGACAATTCACTGTTCCTGTACCTGCCAGATAAATTCCATATACATTTGTATTGTTTGCCTGGCCATAAACCGATATTGAGTCTGTACCCGTTGCAGCTCCAATGGTATTTCCGGTGACAGTACCGATATTCACAGCACCCGCAGTGACATTAATTCCCTGCCAGGGTGAAGTCTGTGTGCCGGAATATCTTATATTTCTGATGGTATTGTTTTGAATCGATGTGGCTGCAGTAGTTCCGACACTGAGGTAAATGCCCTGAAAAAGATGAGCTGTGGCTGAAGTGACTATTAATGCAGAACCTCCGCACTGTGGTGATGTACCGCCAATGTAATTATCGGAAACAAGAAAACTATTTCCGGAAGTGTTATTTAAACTGATGACTCTGTATGTCCAGGTACCTGTAGGAACTAACGTTGTCGTTTCGTAAAAGCTATTTCCTGTTATTGTCCAGGATGTTGAGAAGCTACCAACATATATACCATTGGAACTTGAAACAGTTGTGAAAATATCGTAGATATTATTGTTTGATATAATATTTCCACTGTTATCCTTACCGGAAGTACCTTGTGAATAAATGGCATTTGTTGGTCGTGAACCAGCGTTGGTAATATTACAGTGATCAATGATATTGTTATCGTTTCCGGTGGACGAAGCGGTACTAAAATAAACTACTGCTCCAGCTGCCCCTGTACTGGCTCCTTTTAAGTAGCAATACTGTATGGTATTTCCTGATGCATCGCTATTAAACAGTAGCGCCCGGGGTGAAACACTTGAAATATTTGTATTTATGATACTGAGATTAGCAGCACCGGTTTGATTTATCCTTCCATCAATAGTCACATTGTCTGCACCTTTGAGTTCAATTAGCGAGGCATTAAAACTCCCTGAAATAGCAAAACCACTACCAGTAGGATAAATAATAACAGATGTGTATCTGGCACTGCCGCTTCCGTTGGCGTTGAGTACTGCCGAAGCTGTTTCGGTAGTATTGCTGATTATCTGCAAGGTAATTACGCCGGTTTTAATTGTTCCGGCATTAATTGCATCAAAAGCCTGTTTCATTGTAGCATAGTGACCACCACTACCAACTGTTTTGGTAACATCGGCACTTACTTTTGGTAAGGTGATAAAAAAGAATAAACAGAGAAAAGATATTTTGAGTAATTTTATTTTCATAAATCGGTGAATTATTATTATGATAATTGCAAAAAGAAAAACCTGAATCGTTATTTTCAAAGAAATATTTGATACATGTATCGGCAATTAAATCATTTTAAGCCATTCACATATTCAACAATCAGGTATAAAGCATTAAACTTCAGCCATAAAAAAACACCAAAACACGAATCATTTTATATGGCTTTATTTGTAAACAAAGATAATCATTTATTCAATTAATTGATCTACAATCATTTGCAGGGTATATTTTCGTTAAACTTTTTTATTTGCAACAAAAGAAAAATCCGTAGACAATATATAATGTTAAATAATTATCAGAATATTTTTCATACTTAACACATTGAACACAACAATCAGATAATGAACGCAACTTATTATCTGAGTTGATCTGACATTTCCGGCAATAGACTTGACCTGTAGCCATTTTATAACTTCTCAAATTTATTTATTATATAAGATTCATAAGTTTTCCTAATTTTCATGAGTCCGAGTCATTATAAAAAAGAATAAAATATCATAACTCACTGATTGAATTGTTTTTATTTAACTTCCGGCTTTGTTTTTTAGCAGAATATTAAGTCTGTGATAGAATAATTTCAAGACCGGATAATGATAAGTAAAAAAAAACAGAAGAAAACAGTAGAATTCCGGATATTTCAATATAAAGAAATACTTTCATGGTATGAAAAACAGATATTGATTTGAACCTAAAGAAAACTCAATAACTCAGATTCAGTAATATCATTCTGATTCACAACAGGGTGTCATGAGCAGCAACTATATTTGGATATCAACTATTTAACGAAGGATTATGCGTTCAGTCACCTCTTCATCCGCCGTTAAACATTTTGCAATATAAATTCCTGCGGGTAAATTAAATGGCAAGGTAGTTACTGCATTCGCAAGAAAGGGCATTTTTTGTAATAATATTCCTGAAATGTCATAAAGCATTAAGTCACCCGAAACATCACTTAAATTGTTCACGAAAATATCTTGTAATGAACTGAATATTTTCAAGTGGTTTTCACCGGCATCTGGTGTTTCATTAGAAGTTGCAGAATTATATGGCCTGGTTAATATCTTAAAACGTTTTACTGGAGAAACGGAAGGAAGTGCATCGAATGTATAACTTGTTCCGTTTTGAGTAAGGTCAGTAAATTTATTTTTCAGTAAATCCAACAAATATAAACCTGAGTATTGTAAACCGATATTCGAATTTGATACAGTTAAGGTATAACTTGTGTCTGCCCCAGCCCTAAAGCCTATATCTGTATTATTCAGGTCGTTTACGGAGTTAACCTGATAATCGCCATCAGCTTCAATAGCATATATTTGAGGTGCAAGGGCAGAACCCAGGAATTTTTCACCGTCCCAGCCATTATCGAAATTATGAGAACAACATGGATCTGAAAAAAGCCACATCCGGTCTCCATAACTTTTACCTTTTACAGTGAACAGTGAACATACTTTACCGGTTGAACGTGACCGTTGCAGTGTAGTATTTTTGACAACAGTATTCACTGTACTGTAAGGAATTGAAACAGTAGCTGCAACGTTATCTGTTGAAGCCTTAACCAAAAACGCCTGCATCGATGGAATCTGATGTTGTAATCCTTCGGCACCTGCAAGCGCCTGAGGAACGGCAATATATTGCCCGGGCGTATTATTATTAAAGCTGGTACCTGAAGAGTCTGCCGGAAGATTTGTCCAATCGGTCAATGATCCGGAATTGTAGAGGTAAACGGTTTTCAGCATTTGATCTCCAAAAACGATTTTGGAAATATCTATTGCTGCAGTATAAGGATTTCCGATCAGATGTTGACCCGGGAAACTTGCTCCTTCGGTATATGCCAACTGTCCCGACGTAAAATCTTTATTCTCCAGGTCACCCTGAAAAATGACAGTTTTGGGTAATTCCTGTGTAATTTCGTAACCGGTAAACGAATTCAGCACGGAAGCATTTTGCAACTGCACCCAGTGTTGAGCAGTGGTAGTACCACTTTCGTACATCTGCCGTACATAAGATCCGTAGAAAACAGGATTTGCTACTGTTGTCCGAACGGGGATACCAAAGAACTGCCATTTAAATTTAACTGCTGCTTCGCTATCTTTGTAAGCTTTTGAGTACATTTCTACGGTTGCCGGCACAGGAGACAAATAATTATTGTGGAAAATCAGCGTACCGTTTGCCAGCGTAGGGCTTGATTTTATAACTAAACCCGATGTTCCGGCATTATTGGTTATTATTCCTGCTACATTCAATGCCACAGCTGGAGATATGGTCAGTGCACAACTATTGGCTATGGAGAGATTCCCGCCTACGGACGTTTCACCGGCGAATGTGACTCCGGCGAAACCGGACAGAGATAAATTACCAACAACAGCCAAAGGAGTTGCGGGTAGTGTAAAATTATAGGCACTGTTAAAAATCAAATTGTTGACTGTATAAGCCGTAGGTGTAGTAGTAAATGTTCCCATTGAAGCACCACGGAACTCATAATTTGCTCCACTGCTGTAAGTGGTTGTCATATTGGTTGGAGATACAGCACCTGATATTCCACCGGAATTCGCCGTGATCAGAGTAGCACCTGAATTTAAGGTAAAAACAGCAGTACCCGACACTCCACCGGATTGTATAACTGTTGATGTACCCATATCCAGTGTGCCATTTACACGTATCTCGCCCTGAAATCCGGCTTGTGAAACTCCATTTGCACTATTTAAAGCAACATTCGAAAGTAGTTGAAGTCTGTTCCCTACCGGTATTGAAAATACGACCCATATTGCCCCGTCAGGTTGGGCGAGACTCATGGTCTGGGTGCCCGGACCATTAAAAATTATAAAACCGTTTGGGGCACCGGCTCCACTGGTTGTAAAGCTGGCTGAACCGGTTGTTTGTGTGAGATTTCCGCCCAAATACATTGAACTGCCACCTGAAGTTCCTTTATTAAAGTCAAAAACGCCTCCGGTTTGACTATAATTTCCGGATATGGTCATACTATAACTTGTGGCATTATTTAAAATGAACTGACCTGCAGTCAGATAAAAGTTTCCTGTAGTTGTAATTACCCCGAGCGCATTTTTTATTCCGGCACCACTAATAATGATATTATTGAAATTACCGGGACCTATATTACATGCAGAAGCACCATTAAAATTGATGGTCGAACCGGTTGCAGTAAATGTTCCGGATTTAGTCCAGTTGCCGCTTACAGTATGGGTAAAAGCTCCTGCAGTAAAATTATTACTAATATTGACATTTCCAGCAATACTTAAAATTCCGGTAGCCGTTTTTGTACCCGCACCACTAAAGAGGATATTATTAAAACTGCTTGCGCCGATGTTACCGGCACCTGCTCCGTTAAATTCTATGGTTGATCCGGTATTCGTAAAAGTTCCGCTGTTAGTCCAGTTTCCGCCGATTTTGTGTGTAGATGAACCCGCCACAAAAGTGCCGTTGTTTACGAAGTTACTGCCAACAGTCATTACAAGTGTTCCATTATTCGTAATATTCCCCGCATTCGTTACAGCACCTCCCACAACGATGGTGCCACCGGTAGCAGTAATACTACCGCCGGATGTGATTTCAATTCCCTGGGACGCTACCGTAAAAGGCAACAACAGGAAGAGAATTAAGTATATGAACCACCGGTTTAAAGTTTTCATGGTTATTGGAATAAGGGATTTATAAAATTCCAACCTGTTTATTTGACATATTCCTGACGACTGCCCTAGGTATCCATCTCGTAATGGAAATCAAGGCCAAGAAAACCTACTTCATTTGCAAAAGTGTCAGTTGCATCACCAATTGCCCTATACACTCTACAAATCAGGATTGTACTAATACCTAAACCTGTTCCACTAATATTACCAAGCGATGTGATAAGATGTTGTCCGGTTCCTGTGATAGTTACAATATCAGAAATCACAGAGTTACCTGTTACTGTAGAAGTGTATGGAAAAGTTCCACCGATTGCAATTACAGAATACTCAAGACCCCATACTACATTTGTTCTGGCAGGAGTTCCGGTTGCAGTAGTCCAGTGAACATGAGGATATAAAGTGCTACCTAACTTATAGCTATGTGGAATTTGAACCGTAAAATAAAGTTCTTGTTCCGTTGAAGTAGAAAACATCCAAAGAAAAACACCCTGACTAGTACCTCCAGCATTCTTTTTAAATGCAGAAGCTTCTGTTCCTCCCCAAACAGGACTATTGCTACCACCCCTACTTGTTGCATCAGGGTAAACCATCATATCATTCCATACAGTGGCGACACCATCCAAACGCATGGTTCCATCTGTTTCAACGACCATATTCGTGTTTATTTTCACTTCCTGTGCTGCAACCGGATTGCTCCATCCAATGATGCAGAGAATAATGCTAAAATAGTATGAATTTTTCATAAACATATAGTGTTAGGGGATTTAACGATATTGTTGCCAGCCAAAATTTCGAATTACAAATTAATCTTCAAATATAATCTGATTCGCAAGGAATTGCTCTGTAGCATTTTGTAGTATTTCATTTCGTCCTAATGATTTAGTTGCTACAGGGCAAAATGACCCTAAACAGGGATTTATTGAGAACCAACATTCCGGGCATGAAACAGACAGCAACAATATTATGCAACAATCAGGAAATGAATTACAAATCTTTTATTTCCAATCCAATAAAATTTCAATTTCGTTGTTATACAAACATCTTTACTACAAACTAAAATCAAACTACTACATTCTCAGAATATTCATCACCATTTTAAACCTTAGTATTTACCTTTAAATAAAGAATATTTTGTAACTCACCGACTTCCTTGATTTTATTTAACTTCTAAGAGTCTGCTTATTTTATGCTCACATCCTCAAAAAGGGAACATTTTCTATAGAAAATCCGAACCAAACGGGAAACAGGAGTGAAAACAGGAAGATTGCAGAAGGGAAATGACTATTATTTTATTTAATCATAAATAATTAATCAAAGATTCAATTTAGGAAAAAACCACCACCTGTGTTATAATCACTGACAGTGGTATAAAATAAGGTGTTTAAAACTATCGAATGATTATTCTCTCAGTTACCATTTCGCTTTTTGTTATTCCTTTTACAACATAAACACCCTCAGGAATATCAGTAGTTATGGTTGTTATACCATTGCCATTAAAACTAAACTGAGATACAATCCGTCCGGTTTGAGCACTGTAAAGCGTAAGATCACCGGAACCAGCTGCCGGATTATCTATAATGATGGTTTTTTGAGAGTTGAATATCTTCAATTTTTTTGTTTCGCTTGTTTGATCTCTCAGATCTTTCGGAGTCTTTGAATTGAAAGAACCTTTTGCGTTTAAATCTGTCAGGGGCTCGGGTAAGGCAGTAATTATTCTGAAGCGATTCACCGGCGTATTGGTTTGTTCCGCAACAAATGAGTATGCTGTACCTGAAGTATAAATATCAATGGTTTTATTTTCAAGTAAATCAACAAGATAAAGCTCCTGATATCGCAAATCTACATTTTCGTGTGTAAAGGTTAAGGTATAGTTGCGATCTTCACCCGGGAGAAAACCAAGCGAGGTATTATTGATATCGCTCACTGAATTAATCTGATAATTTCCATCGGCTTCCATGGCATAAAGTTGTGGATTCAGCGCCGATCCGAAAGTTTTGCTAACATCCCAACCCTTATCGTAATTAACTGTAGATGCTGAATCAGAATAAACAGATAACCGATCAGAAAAACGGGAACCTTTGATATCAATAATTGTTCCTACCCTGTTTCCAGGAACAACTACCAATTGATCTTCTTCTCCGGTAATTATTTGAAAACGGATCACCGGCGCAGCAGTACGGGATGCTTTAAAGGTATATTGCGTACCACTCGTATAAATATCTATGGTTTTGTTTTCAAGCAAATCAACCAGGAAGAGTTTTTTGTAACGCTTTTCTGTATTATAGTTTGTAAAGGTAAGTGTATAGATAGAATCTTCACCGGCAAGAAATCCAAGATTGGTATTATTAATATCGGGCACTGAATTAACCTGAAAATTTCCATTGGCTTCCAGCGAATAAAGTTGTGGTGTTAATGGTGAACCAAACATTTTAAAGCCATCCCAGCCATTATCAAAATCACGGGTACATTCAGGGATCGAAAATATCCACATGCGATCAGAGAAGCGGTTACCTTTAATATCAATGACAGTAACAACCATATCCGTAGATGAGACTTTCTGCATAGCTGTTCCTTTATTTACCTTAGGTGCATCAGCATATGAATCAGGCACAAAGAGTAATAAAACGAACAATATATTTAGGATTCTGATAGTAAATGTTTTCATAATGTTTAGATTTCAGGGGGTATGAATATCTATGTTTTAAACCACGCGCTTATATAAATGACTGCGATACAAATATACACACCTTATTGTATTATGCTTATTTTCAGCACCTTGTAGCATTTGAATTATTGCATGTAGTATTTCTTACAGTACAGAAATATTGGAGTTCCACTTTTTGATTGAAAAATAAGTGTTTGCACGACAATTAAAGTTCTTAAAAAAGAAGTCTATCAATCTGGCTTTATGATACTTTACTTTATTTTTCATCAAATAAACGAGGTAGGGGCACATGCGCATGTAGCATTCCATATTACACCATAGTACTATTTGCTACTTTTGGACTACAACTATTTTTTTTCAAAAATATTTTATGTCATAGAACAGATCCTGAGACTATTCGTAGATGAAATAAATACTGTATTTTTTAACCTCATTATTAATCATTTTAATATTACTTAACCAAATATAAAGTGTATAGGACTCAAAACCCTGACATATTGATATGAAATCAGACTAAATCGTAATGAAGGATGCAAAAACTACGAGTGATGTGCAATAAATTATGGAGAGCTATGTAAGAAGGATAACTTACGATACTATATGCCTGTTTAGCTTACATTTACAGTCTGTCAAAAATCAAAAGCAAGACCTTCTTAAAGTGGTACAGATAGAGGTTAACAGGATTTAGTAACGGATTTACTCCATAAACTCATCAGGATAAGAAAATGAAAATCATTTCTGTTAGCGGGTAGTAATGACATTTAAAACTTAATTATTGAGATTGACTTAGCCTGAAATTCGAAGTGTATTCAGTCGACTGTAGAGCCAATATAATAATTATCCAGCCTCTCCTATAATAATTCAAAAGTGATTTGCTACTGGACAAGTCGGATTTTTTAGCTTCGAACAATACTGTGCTCAATATTCCGTTTTGATAGTGTATGGGACACAATAATATTTTCAATCTAAAAATGCAAATCGCCTGCCTCCACACTCATAGTGTAAATAAGAGTACACAAACACATTAGGGAAATGAATTTGAAGACCATTAATTTATAAAAACACAGAAATAAAAATGAAAGGAAATTTTGATACAATAATAAATGAAAATCGCCCGGTGATCGTAGATTTTCATGCTTTGTGGTGCGGGCCTTGTAAGACTCAGTCACCCATATTGAAACAGGTAGCCGACGAACTTGGGGAGCGTGTGCGGGTGATAAAAATCGATGTGGATCAAAATCAGGGGTTGGCAAGCAGATACCAGATTCAAAGTGTGCCTACTTTGATGATTTTTAAAAATGGAGAAATTAAGCATAAGCAATCCGGAGTTCATGCCAAAGCTCAATTAATGAAGCTATTATTAGATATTTTATAAATGTGACAGCCTTTCCAAAGTTTAAAAATTTGGGAATGTTATCAGACCTTCTTCATAATATTAAAACGGGCAGGCTCTTTTGGAACCAACCCGTTTTTTTCTATATACTACCCACTAACCTACATACAAATTATTCAGCCGGTTTCATTACCACTTCGATCACATTACCCTGTGAAACAATGTTTTTCAAAGTTGTCTGTATTGTTGCAGGAGTCAAAGCTTCGACAGATGTTTTATAGTCGGCCACCAGATTGATTTTATCCTGATAGAAGCGCTCTACCGAATTTTGCCACCAGGCATTTTCAGCCAGGTCTTCGGTGTATTTTTTCAGCATATTTTCTTTTACCTTTTGTAAATCGTCGGCACGAGGTCCGTTGGCTAAAATTTCTGCAACTTCAGCATGAATAATGCCCATTAGTTTTTCCTGTTTCAACGGGTCGGTATCAAATTGCATCATCAAAGTTGCTTCTTCTATTGGTGTATTATTGATGCTGCCACGAACTCCCACTCCATATGAACCGCCTTCTTTTTCGCGGATACTTTCGAGATAACGGATATTTAGTATACTTCCGATGGCTGTTACAGCGGTGCGATTGTTTACATTAAACGGCATACCGGCACTGTACAAAATGAAATTCGAAGCTTTCTTTATTTTCATTTCTTTTGTAAAATCTTTTTCTACTTTCCCTTTTGGTTTGCGGATATTGTTGTCCGTAAATTTCTCGGTTATTTTTTTCGATTTTAAACCGCCCAGATAAGTGCAAATTGCTTTCTTTACAGCCTCGTTATTCGGATCGATATTACCCGTAAAAATAAAAGTAAAATCAGCCGGAACAGCAAAGCGGTCTTTATATATTGCCAGGGCTTTGTCCTGATCCACCAAATCAATCGTTTTTAAGTTCATCAGAACGGTACGTGGATGGTGGTTTGACAATGTAATCCCTATCGAGTCCGAAAAGGCTTTACGTGGATCGGTAGCAGTATTGGCCAGGCTTGCACGATACATATTCATCATGGCTTTAAATGCATTGTCATCCTTGCGGGGTGCAGTAAAGTAGAGATAAACCAACTGCATCAGGGTTTCAAAATCCGAAACGGAAGAATTTCCCGAGAAACCTTCTTCATAGCCATCAATTCCGGGATTAACCGCAACGATTTTTCCGGTAAGTATTTTATTCAATTCAATTAATGAATAATCTCCCAACCCGTTATTGTTTACGATAGAAGCTGCCAGCATTCCCGAAGGCAGATCAGCCGCATTGCTTATTTTTGAAAGTCCACCCTGGCTGAAAGCAGTTAATAGAATCTCATCTTTTTTGAAGGTTGTGGGTTTGAAAACTACGTTCACCCCGTTACTCAAAGTCCATTCGGTGGTTTCGAGTGTAGCATTCCGAGCTGTCTTTTTTACAGTTCCTGCTTTGGGGATCTCTTTAATCAAAGGTTGATTTAAGTTCTCTTCGGCTTTGGCAGTTAATTCTGCTTTTTTGGCATCGGTAATTGCTGCCAGAATTTGTTCTTTTGACGGAATTTTCACGGCTTCCTTTTCAGGTGCCATAATGGAAACAATCAGGTTGGTATCGGTCACATATGATTTTGCCAGTTGATTGATCATATCCAGTGTCAGACCAGGAACCAGCATTTTTGTTGTTTCGTATTCCCATTCAATTCCGGGAATCACTTCCTCACTGGTAAAGTTACGAACGTATTCTCTGACCAGATTACTATTTTTCTGATTATCCCTCTCGTTATAAGCCTTCTCCATACCTTTCAAAAAATCGGTTTTAGCACGTTCCAGTTCGGAATTGGTAAATCCGAAACGTTTTATTTTTTCAGCTTCGAGTAATATTGCATTTAACCCTTCCATTTCTTTTCCTTCTTTTGGAACAGCCAACATCTGGAAAGCATCTTTCGATTTCACTAATTCACCATAACTGGCATATCCACCTACAAACGGCGCATCTGCCTGTTGAGTAATTTCATCGAAGCGGTTGCCTATCATGGTTGAAATCAATGAATTTGAAACATTGAAAACATAACCTATGTTCGACAATTTCACTTCAGTTGGTAAAACATCGTGTTTGTATTCCAGTTCAATTCGCGTCATCCGGGCTTCAGGATCCGTTACAATGGAAACAATGGGCTCCGTATTGTTCAGAATTGGATATATCGGGCGTTCGCCAAAATTTGATTTTTTAGGTATATCTGCAAACAGGGTTTTAATTTTAGCCTCTACCTTATCAACATCCACATCACCAATAATAAAGATAGCCTGTAAATCGGGTCGATACCATTTCTGATAATAATCGCGAATGGTCTGGTATGCAAAATTATTGATAATGGCTGTATCGCCGATCACATCACGTTTGGCATATTGTGAGCCCGGGTATTTCAATTTATTAGATTCTTTCCACATACGTCGGTCTGCCCCTGCGCCCTGACGCCATTCTTCGCGAATCACCCCACGTTCGGCGTCAATCTCTTCACTTTTCAGTGAAATAAAACTTGACCAGTCGTGCAAAACCAACAATGCACTATCGATGATACCTTCGCGTGTAGTAGGCACATCCGACAGATTGTAGACTGTTTCGTCCAGCGAAGTATAGGCATTGATATTGGTACCGAATTTCACGCCTATGGTTTCGAAATAGTTGATAATTCCTTTTTCAGGAAAATTTGCAGTGCCGTTAAAGGCCATGTGCTCGAGGAAGTGAGCCAACCCGTTTTGATTATCGTTTTCGAGAATAGCACCCACATTTTGCGCAATAAAAAATTCTGCCCGTTCTTTGGGTTCTTTGTTGGCACGTATATAATACGTGAGTCCGTTATCTAACTTCCCGTAACGCACTTTCGGGTCAATGGGAAGCGGTTGAGCTTGTTGAGCGCTTGCACTCACACACAAAACTACCAGTAAACTTAAAGAAAACAATCTAAAAAAATTCTTTTTCATATTCTTTATTTAATTAAGTAAAATGTTTATCGGTTTATCCAATGCTGTATTTTAGCAAAATACGGCAATGCAAAGGAAAGTATTTTTTTTTAATTAACAAAATATATTCCTTTTTTTTGGAAACAAAGTGTTATTTCAATATTTTCAAAGCAAAAAGTTAAGGTGCTGGCAAAAATCAGATCATTTCATAGTTAAATATATATTTCTTCTTTGTAATTTTACAGACCAATAAAAAACACTATGGCAGAAGAATTGTTCATAAAGGCAGGAGCCGAAAAAAAAGAAACTTACGCATCTTTGCTTCCACAAATTGCAGCACTGATTCAGGGTGAAAGAGATTTAACGGCGAATCTGGCCAATATAAGTGCTGCCTTACATGAAACTTTCGGTTGGTGGTGGGTAGGATTTTATTGGGTAAAAAACGGAGAATTAGTGCTTGGACCGTTCCAGGGTCCGGTTGCATGCACACGCATTGCTTTGGGGAAAGGTGTTTGCGGGACATCCTGGAAAGAACAAAAGAGTTTGCTTGTACCTGATGTCGAAAAATTCGCCGGACATATTGCCTGTAGCAGCAGCTCTGTATCTGAGATTGTCATTCCCATTTTCGACAAACGACATCATGTGGCCGGTGTATTGGATGTGGATAGCGAACGCTATGACGTCCTCGACGAAACAGATGTTTATTATCTGGAAATTTTGAGTCAGTTAATATCTGAAACTTTGTAAAACAAAAGACCCGTAATCCTTGAAATCACGGGTCTTTTGTTTGTTCCCTTCAGGAAAAATAAGGGTGTTAGTTTTTCATCTTCAGTTCCATTTTATGAAAAGTCATAGTCTGATTTTCGATATCAGTTGAATTTACGCCTTCCCTGCCAGCTAATCGTGTGAAAACATGTAATTTAGAATCAACCAGCTCAACTTCGATATTTTCATTATCCGCTGTATGCATTCCTTTATAAATCAACAATGCACTGACAGGATCGGCCACATCATCGGTTTTACTCTTGAACACTTTCAAAGTTGTTCCCACGGGTAACTGAATTCCTTTTTGCAAATCGATCCGGGTTAAATTAATCAATGCCATCAATTGTTTCAATGATTCCTGCGGTCGATAGACGTACCAATGCCCCTGCTCTCCCGTAGGAAGTTCACTGGTGGTATAACCGAGTACCGGCCCCAACAGCCCAACCAGCGTGAGTGTTTTATTGGCAGAAACAATAATGGGATCAACCAAAAAAATACCTTTTGGCTGGACAGTTTGTGTCTCAAAAAAACCTGTTTTTACCATATTGATTATAAGCGGCGCTCCTGTTGACGAACCGGCTAAATAAATTTTCTTAAAGCCCGATTCGCTGAGTTTCGTATACTCATCCATGATAGAAATTTGCCAGTCTTTCCATGTTGCTTTTTTAAAATCTTCGTACGACCGGCCATGTCCGCCCAACAATACCTGCGAAACATAAAATGATTTAGTTGAATCAGCAAAAGCTCGTAATTCATCCCATTCAAAGGTTGAGGCGGAAAAACCATGTGCTGCAATGATTACAGGGGTATCTTTCTGAAGTGCTGACGGATTTGAAATATATTCAGAAACTAAATATTTTTCAGGATGAGCCAGCGATGGATCATAAATCTGATCGCCATCCAACATGGTAGCATTATCAATATCAGGAGTTTTGCCGCAGGATGCAAAGATTAGCAACAACAACAGAAAGGTTATATTCTTTTTCATCTTATTGTAGAAATTAAAAAACAGAGAATAATTCATTGGCAATTCGCTGAACGTTTATACATTATCAAATTACAGTTATAACAGCATCTGCAAATATTCTATTATGCTGATAATCAATTGCTTATCTTTGTTGGTTTATTGATGTAGTAGAAAACGCTCATCTGATAATAAACCGGGAATAAAGTTCCGGGGGAATCCGCACCGTTAACGTTAATCAGGTTATATCCAACTGACAGATTCATAGCCAGCGGAAATTTAAACTTGTAAAATAGCCCGGTTTCAAGTGAAAAGAGCATAGCATTATGAGGCAACACATCAAATTGAGGCGTTTCCATATCGGCATGGAAAAAACCGGTATTAAAACCTGCAAAAATCTGTAAGTCTTTGTGTGATCGAAACCGCCAGTCAGCTCCAACCAGATAATTATCCTGCCTGACAGCATTGCTGCTAAATGCACTCCCAAGCCTGCTCGAAGCAAAGCTCATTTTCAGATGGATTTTTTTATTCAGCAAAAAACCGGAAGTGTAATCAACTCCAAAGCCATTTTCCCAATAAAGTTGCTCCGTTTTCTGGAATCTCAAGCCAACACCCAACTCGTACGAATCTGCATCCTGAGCGTAAGAATTGGAGATTATTATTAACGATACAAATAAAATAAATATGGATTTTCTCATTTCAGTTTTATCCGGGTTAAAAAAAAAATAATTAGTTGAGCTTTTCTATAAATCAATTAAAACCCAAAAATAGGATGATTGTTCAAGTTGTTTCTATCAGACTTATGTTAACAACTTATAGAATGTCGTTGATTCAATTGAAATTATGTTTATCTATGATCCAGATTTTACTTCTAACAATGAATTTTTAATTATTAATTCAAGAAATGGCTTCAATATTTTCCGGATTAGCAATGCTTTTGGCTCCTGAATTGTAAAGGTTTTCAATCCGGATCGCGTAACGCTCCTCTACTTTGCCGCGCATAATTTTCATGGTACTGTTAACCAACCCGTTATGTTCTGTAAAAGGTTCACCGATAACGGCTATTGCTGCCGGTAACCAACGTTCGGGGAACATTCCCTGAAATTTCCCGCCTTTCCGGTATTCGTTTATTTCGCGCTCAAGTTTATTTAAAGCTAATTCTTTTGCCTCCTGCGATTCCCACTTTAAATGCGGTTTTTTACGCTGCACATAACGTTTAAAAGCTTCAATATTGGGAACAATCAGTGCAGTTGTATATGGATTCTGATTGTTATAGAGCACTACCTGATCGATAAAATGCGAATTACTCACCAACGATTCTTCAATACCTTCGGGACTGTATTTTTCTCCATCGCCTGAGATAAGTAAACTTTTAAAACGTCCTACAACGTATAAAAATCCGTCGTTATCCATATAGCCCATATCGCCGGTGTGTAACCAGCCATCTATAATCGTTTCGGCTGTTGCTTTTTCGTTTTTGAAGTAACCGGCCATCACGTTTTCTCCTTTGATCACGATCTCACCTTTTTCGAAATTCGGCAATTCCTTTCCATCAAGATCACATATTTTCAATTCCATGGGTTTTACCAGGTATCCCGACGAGCCCAATTTATGTTTTGCCATGCCATTCGACGAAATTATCGGGGTTGCTTCCGATAATCCATACCCCTGAAACATGGGGATACCGATAGCATAAAAAAACCGTTGCAAGTCAATGTCGAGCAAAGCTCCACCGCCAACAAAGAAATCGAGATGACTACCAAAACTCTCACGTATTTTAGAAAAAAGAATTTTATCGAAGAAAGCATATTCGGGTTTTAAAAGCGCGCGAAGTCCTTTCCCACGATTCCAACCTTCAGCATTATACAGATATGCAACTTGTAATCCATGTTTAAATAACATTTGGACAACCACGCCTTTGGCACGAATACCACCTTCTATATTTTTCCTGAAACTTTTGGCTAATGCCGGAACGCTTAACAGCAGGCTGGGTTTTAATTCATTAATATTGATGGGAATATTCTTCAAGGTTTCCATTCCTGTTTTTCCACTCTGAACAGTACCAATACTGGCACCACAAGCCATAAAACTATAAATACCGGCTACATGTGCAAAACAATGATCAAGAGGCAGAATAATCAGCGTACGGTATTCAGGTGGAATAGTCATAAGCGTAAGTGCCTGTTCCACATTGGCTGTGTAATTTCGGTGGGTAAGCATAATGCCTTTGGGATCGGCAGTTGTCCCTGAAGTGTAGCTGATATTTGCCAGATCGGTTGGTTTTATTGCCTTGGCGCGGTCCTCCACCACCATTGGCTGCTTTTTCAGCAATTCTTTTCCTTTTTCGAGCAATTCAGTCAGGCAGATTTCATTCTTTTCATATTCCGGCTGTTCATCAAAAATCACTATTTTTTTTATTTGTGGAATTTCATTCACTATGGAACGAATTTTTCTCAATTGGCTCCCTGAAACAAGAATATATTTTGCCTCCGAATGCGTCAACCTGAATATCAAATCATTGTTTTCTTCCAGCTTAATCGACAATGGAACATTTATGGCTCCTGCATGCAGAATACCCAACTCTCCAATGATCCAGGCATTTCTACCTTCCGACAACAAAGCTATTTTATCACCGGCTACAACTCCCGATTGAATTAATCCGGCAGCCAGTAAATGCGATTGTTGTTTGGTTTCAAGATAGGTAGTGGGGACGTATTCGGGAGTTGTTTTCTCCCAAAGAAATGGGTTCTGAGCGTATTTTTCAACACTTTTATTCAGCAAATCAATAATAGTTGGTTTCATCTATTCGATTTTTTAGTTTGTTTGTAATGAGAATTCCTGTTTATGAATAATTGGATATTCTAAAAAAGAGTTTAAAAAACTGCAGTAAAGATAATTGTTTTTTCTTATAATTCTCCTCTACAAAAATAAATGATGTTATATTATACAACAAAGCCCACTGTTGAGTGGGCGTTGTGGTATATATTGTTTAAATTATTTTTTTTATTTGCTCAGGAAAAGATCACATCTCCGGTTGGGGCGATATTGTGCCCGTGGTTCAATGATTCTTCCTTTTCCGTTCGTGATGATACGATCCGGATCTATCTTCCACATTCTGACCAGTTCGGACTTAACCCGGTCTGAACGGCGTATGCTAAGCTTTTCATTATAAGGATTCTTACCTACGTAATCGCAATAACCTCTGACTTCGACCATCAAATTATTGTCATCCAGGAGTTTCTCAGCAATCTTACCAATGACTTCCAACGCATCATCATCCAGTTCTATACGGTCGAAATCGAAATAAACAGCAGGAGTAAAATCGGAACCATTACCAAATTGAGCTTCAGTATTATTAATGGTCTTTTTATTGGCGTTTTGCGTAACATTTATGTTATTATTTGCCGGTAGAGGTATTCCCCAGAAGTCAACAGCTGTGTTTGGTGGTGTATTGCCGCCACGGTCTCTTTGATCGGGGACTCCATCACCGTCGGAATCAGCGCCATCGTTGGATAAAAATATTTTTATTGAATCAATGCGTCTACCCTGATTGTCGACTTTCTTTTCCAATTTGGTCAATGCAGCTCCCAATTTACTGACTTTGTCATTTGTAGCATTAATTAAAGCAATGGCTTCATCGGGCTCATATTCTCTCATGCCGATGTTCCGCAGATGACTTTTACTGGTAGCATTTAACTTGTAACGAACAGAAAGTGTGAATGCTGATATATAATCATTTGTACTTCCTTTAAAATTAAGTTGAGGAGCACCTTCAATGTTATCGCTCATATAAGCCCGGTAATGTGCCCGGACACCCAAAGCCAATTGATTCGACAAATTGTATTCAACCAGAAATGAAACCGGTATAGAAGAGATTAATTTGGGTGGTGTTATACTATCAACAATCGGGTGGTTGATACCTCCAATCGGGTATGGCTGCGTAAATTGGGAGGTAAAACTTGCAACACCAACACCTATACTTCCATTAACCGATATTTTAGATTTAGAATTAGGGAATATCATTTTTGTGAAATTGATAGTCGCATTCAAATCGGAGTTAATCAAATCTGCCGTAAAATAGGCAGTTTTAGTTGTATTGATCCCTTTGTAGGGGAAATTATAAAAATCAGCTGATAGTCCCCAGATAGGAGTAAGCGCATATTCAACAGACAATCCGTAGGTTGGAGGAAGAGGAGCAGATATTTCCTCGGTATAATCCCCAAAAACATAATTCAGGCCATATTCAGCGGTGAACGACCATTTCGAGAAGTTAGGGCTTGCCGAAAATACATTTGCTATAAATGAAAACGCGTAAACTATTAATAAGAATCTCTTCATGTTGCAGGAAAGAGTTACACTCAGAATTAATTAATACAATAAAGTTCCTAAAGTCTTTAAAATAGGCTCTACACGGATTCCTATGAATAAAAGTTCAAATTATTTGATAGATAATATTTATAATTGAACCAGTAAAGACAACGACAATATGATCCGAAAAACATACAGCCTGATACAAATTTCACAATGAAAAATTAAAGTCCATCAAATTTCTTCAAACAAGCTGGATAAAATCTAAAAATAAATTTAAAGACGGGTTGAAATTTGACTATAATGCACCAATTAAAACCCTGTAGAATTGAGAAATATGTGTCAAAGTTATGAATATATTTAATTAATATAAATTCTGCAGTAGCCTCAAATATTACATATTATTACAGGCGTTCTCAAACATCACTATATAGATCTGGAATACATACTGTTACACGATGTAACAAAATGAAATAAAATGAATAATAAACACATTGAAAATAATTATTGGAGGAATAAAACATCCTAAACAGCTGCATTTCTGATAATGTGACATTAAAAGCTGCCGATATTATTTTAAGAATTTGAGGGAATATACCGGATATTTAAACTATCAGATTTTAGATGGAGTATAGGCCTTATTGCAGATATTAGCCTTACAAAACTGGATTTCTTATTTGTATGTATTTTAAGAATTTATTTGGGCATAACAAATTTTTCTATCATTAATTTTTTAGTTGAATTCAAAAATATAATTGGTAGCTTTCCTTCTTAAATCCTTCGGATTTAAGAAGGAAAGCCAGGATGTAAAATCCATGAAAAAAATCAATATGAAATTTTATTACAACCCCGAAAGTGGTTGAAAATCAAAAACCTATAATATTAATGAAAAGGGGAAACAATGGACATGAAATAATTGATGTAGATATTCAACCACTTCGTAGCTGGAACACACTGGTCATTACACATCCAAGCATTTTATACATAGTTAATAACATTCAATTTCTCCGGAATTTCAAACCGGATTATCCTCATTTAATCCATTTACAAAATTACACATATGACACTGTAGATCTTAATTATATGTGGTTTAAAAAAAATGGATTTCGCTATTATAGATTTTCTATCTTTAATTTTCAGTTGAATGCATAAATATAATTGGTATAATTTATTCTGAAATATTAATGTAGGGCACTACAAACCATTTTGAAATACACAAAACATGATTATCAAATACTTACTGTTTATAAACGATTTATTTTCACTGAAACATGACTGACCATTAAAACTTAATTTAATCTATTTGTGCAATAAAATGGATTAGCCTTTTAAATCGCGAATATTTATAAATTGAATATGAAGTCAGAAAATGGCATTAAAAAAAGAGCTTGTTTTCACAAGCCCTTTTCACATTAACAATTGAAAGGTTTTATTTTTCAAAACTCACAATAAACTCAACACGTCTGTTTTTCGTCCTTCCTTCCTCAATCCCGTTATCAGCAACCGGAACTGTATCACCAAATCCATGAGCAGTAATACGGTCTTTACTTACACCATTTTCAATCAGATATTTGCGAACTGATTCTGCACGGTTTACAGACAAAATGAAGTTCGTGTAAGGGTTCCCGATATTATCAGTATGCCCCTGTATTTCAATCAGGTAATTGACATTTTGATTAAGTATGTCTACTATTTTATTCAATATTTCAGTCGAAACCGGTTTGATAACAGCGACAGCAGTTTCGAATTCTATACCCTGCAAAGCTCGTTGGAATAAAGCTTTTACTTCCATCTTGATTTCAGGACAACCATTATTTTCAATCACTCCGTATAATTTCGGACATTTATCGAGGTAATCGGCAATCAAATCTCCATCTGTATCGAGCGTACAACCATTTTTATCTACCATTCCATGCACATCGGGTGATGTATCAGGACATTTATCGTAGTAATCGGCTATGCCATCTCCATCTTTATCGGGTGGACATCCGTTTTTATCTATCATTGTAAGCAGTTCAGGTGCTGTATCAGGACATTTGTCGAGGTAATCGGCTATTCCATCTCCATCGGTATCGAGCGGACATCCAACGCTATCTACCATTCCGTGCGCTTCCGGTGCTGTATTTGGACACTTGTCGAGGTAGTCGGCTATGCTATCGCTATCGGAATCGAGCGGACATCCTTTGATATCAACTTTTCCATATATTTCGGGGGCTGTATCAGGACACTTATCCAGGTAATCGGGTATGCCATCTCTATCAGTATCGAGCGGACATCCACTACTATCTACCATTATGTAAACTTCAGGTGAGGTATCGGGACATTTATCGAGATAATCGGGTATGCCATCACCATCCGAATCGAGCGGACATCCGCTTTTACCAACCATTCCGCGCAGTTCGGGTGCTGTATCAGGACATTTATCGAGATAATCGGGTATCTTATCGCCATCGGTATCGAGAATGCATCCGTTTTCATCTACCATACCGCGCACTTCGGGTGGCGTATCCTGACATCTATCGAGGTAATCGACAATGCCATCGCCATCTAAATCGCTCGGACATCCACTATTACTTACCATACCGCGCATTTCTGGAGATGTATCAGGACATTTATCGAGGTAATCGGGTATGCTGTCGCCATCGGTATCAAGCGGACATCCATAATTATCTGTCATTCCAATTGCTTCGGGTGCATTATCAGGACATTTATCGAGGTAATCGGGTATGCCATCTTCATCTGTATCGGTCAGACAACCATGTTTATCTACCTTGCCAATCAGTTCAAGCGCTGTATCAGGACATTTATCGAGGTAATCGGCAATTTTGTCACCATCAGTATCGAGCGGACATCCGTTTATATCTACCATTCTATGCACTTCGGGTGGAGTATTCGGGCATTTATCCAATATGTCCAACACCCCATCTTTATCTGAATCAATAAGATAATTCGATAAAACCAGCAAGACGGAATCCATGGATTTTTTTAATTTTGCGTTGTCTTTTTCCAGAATAGCGATAGCTTCATTGTTTACTTTTGATATTGCTATTTCAGGTCGAGAGATAAAATTGTCCATATTTATGCTGCGCATATGGAGTTTTTTTTTAGCATTAAACTTGTAACGCAAAGATAAGGAAAGCATTGCAATGTTATCGTTGGATACACCTTTGAAATTGAGATAAGGGACTCCTTCTAAATTGTCGCTGAAATATGCACTATAATGCGCCCGGGCACCAATAGAGACTGAGCTTAACAAATCGTACTCGACGAAAAAAGCAATTGGTATTACACTGGCATATACGGGCTTATCCTTAATAACCAGTAGGGAACTATCCGGTTTTGGATATTTGTATTTAGACGTGAAGGCAGCATACCCCACACCTAAAGATCCATTCACAGAGAATCTGGACTTCGTCTGTGGGAACATCATTTTAGTAAAATTAAGGGTTGCATTTAAACCGCCATTGCTTAAATCTGTTCTGAAATATGCAATGTTATTTTTCCCTCCTATAGGCAGATGATAATAATCAGCAGATATTCCCAATACAGGGGTCAATGCATACTCTACACTAATCCCGAATACCAACTCCTGAACGGGAGAGTTAAATAAATCAGGTGATATAGGTTTTATATCACCATAATATAAAGATTCACCATATTCAGCATTAAAAGACCATCTCGAGAATTTTTGGGTCCCGGAGCAAATAGTAATTATTGATGCCAATAAAGTAAGTAAGAATACGAATCTCCTCATGGTGTTTTTTAACTAAAAAATCAGGCTATTAATATGTTAACAGTGATTCCGTTAAACAAATTTATCAACGAAGACAAAAAATATATTCTATTTATTCAGGCATGTTCAAAAGTCATCAAGATGTTACATTTTATTACATCGACCGGCGTAAAGCCATAATGTATTGATATAAAATTTATTAACCACTTTCGTACAACACCAGATAAAGTTTAATATGTCTTAATAGAGTTTACCAAAGACTTATTTGATATATTATTTGATATTTTTATACAAAAGAAGTAAATATATTTGATACTACAAAAAATCTAAAGTTAAAAGAATTCTCTTTCAATCTCCTTTTACTTAGCCATTTCAACTTTCTTAGTTGCTTCCATATTATTATTCCTGAATTCGACACGTTCCACAACTTTGTGCGCGAGGTTAAGGAATGCTAAGGAGCTTATGCTGTTTTCATCAACGGCTGTAGGTCTTCCGGCATCTCCGCATTCACGAATGCTTTGCACCAGTGGAATTTGTCCTAAAAGCGGGATATTCAACTCTTCGGCAAGGCGTTTACCACCATCTTTCCCAAAAATATAGTACTTATTTTCCGGAAGTTCGGCAGGAGTAAACCAGGCCATATTCTCAACCAGTCCTAACACGGGTACATTTACTTTTTCGCCGGTAAACATACTCACTCCTTTGCGTGCATCAGCCAAAGCCACATCTTGAGGAGTAGTTACCACAATGGCACCGGTAATTCCCATAGTTTGTACCAGTGTGAGGTGAATATCGCCGGTTCCAGGAGGCAAATCCATAACGAAGAAATCCAGTTCGCCCCAGTTACCGTCTGTTATCAGTTGTTTTAGGGCATTACTGGCCACTGCGCCACGCCATACCAACGCTTGTTCGGGATCAACAAAAAAACCGATTGACAACAGTTTCACACCGTATTTCTCGATAGGAATAAGCATTTGTTTCCCATCAATATCTTCAAGGACAGGTTTAGCATCTTCGACACCAAACATTTTTGGAATGGATGGACCATGAATATCGGCATCGAGCAAACCCACTTTATAACCGAGCGAAGCCAGTGCAATCGAAAGATTGGCAGAGATAGTGGATTTTCCCACACCACCTTTTCCGGATGAAACAGCTATGATATTTTTTACGTTCGGTAAAATAGAAGATGGTTTTGGTTTTGGAGCTTCTTTGGCAACTATGCTGATATTTCCTTTAATCTCAACCGATTCGCCGATATAAGTGAGTATCGCTTGTTCGGCAGCTTTTACTACCGATTTGGCGAAAGGATCATTTGCTTTTTCGAAAAACAAAGAAAAAGAAACTTTATTCCCTTCAATTTGAATATTGTCCTGTACCATACCTGATGAAACAATATCTTTTCCGGTTCCGGGGTAACGGACATGAACAAGTGCATCAAGTATTATTTGAGAATTTATTGTCATAATGATTTTGATTTTTTAAAATGGATGAAATAGCTTAACAACGAAACTACTCCAAATGTTGACGTTTACTTCTTCCAAAACTACGATAAACATCGTGATCTATTTCGGTATCGGGTTCAGTAAAGTCAGAACGCTTTTCGAGCATAAACTGTATATATTTAATAGTCAGACCACGATCGAGCCATTGTTGCTCATAATATGTTTTTATACTTAGAATCGGGTCTTTCAGTTCTGAAGCATATAAATCGGTTGTTGAAAAAATAACCGGATAATGATTCACTTTCACCATTTCGCAGGTGTAAGTAAACATAAAATTACTGTCGGTTTTCAAATGAATGAGACCATTTGGTTTTACAAACTGTTGATATGATTTCATGAAATTTGTGGCGGTCAGGCGCTTTGTAACCTTTTTCATTTGAGGGTCGGGAAAAGTAAGCCAGATTTCGCTGACCTCATTCTCGGCAAAAAAATGATGTATCATTTCGATATTGGTGCGTAGAAAAGCCACATTATTCATCCCTTTTTCGAATGATGCTTTCGCTCCGGTCCACAGGCGGGCACCTTTGATATCGACTCCAACAAAGTTCTTATCGGGATACAACTGACCTAATCCAACAGTATATTCACCTTTTCCACAGCCTAACTCCAACACTATGGGATGATTGTTTTTAAAAAACAGCTCATTCCATTTCCCTTTCATATCAAAACTAATACCTTCGCGTAAAGCATGTGCCGATACCTGAAAGACATGTGGAAAGACTTCCATATCGGCAAATTTTGACAATTTATTTTTACCCACTTCGTTTTATTTACAATTTAAAGATTTACAATTGAGATATGAGATATTTTATCATTTATAATTTAAAGATTTAAAATTGGATAAGAATTATCAACGATCAACTTCAAATCAGCAACTCCATATCACTAACTACCAACCCCTTACTCAATACTCATTACTCCTTACTCAACACTCCTTACTTCTTACTTCTTACTCCTTACTCCTAACCATCTCCACCCGCATACCAATGTCATTTATTCCGGACAATACATCGGTGCGCATACCGTGGATAATTTTATAGCGGTATATTCCTGCCGTATTGAAATGCATATTTTCCTGATACAATACGGGCATATCGAAGATAGGACCCACGCCGGTTCCCAGCCATTTTCCACGCCGGTCAGCAAGGTAACATTCTATGGAATCACTCGTTTGCAGATTGTCAGGGCTGGTTTTACTCAGAAAGAGCCATAGGTTTTGATATGGATATTCTGCTCTGTTGCGGACACTGATATACACATTATAAGTCGCCCTGGTGTCGGTTATGGGAATATCGAAAGTGCAAATGCTATCTTTACTCCAACCTTCGGGTGAAATTGTATGGTATTTTACGTACACATCGTTCTGATTACAGGCGATGGTGAAAAGCGAAATGAAAAGCAATCCAATCAATTTATTCTTCATTTTTCCTGGCATCTAAATCATTTTTCTTAATTGGCTTTTCAAATCTCGGTTGATTAGGCTTATTTTCAGTCCGCTCGGGTTTTGCAAGTTGAGGTTGATTAGACTTATTTTCAGTTCGCTCTGGTTTTGCTAATTGAGGTTGATTAAGCTTATTTTCAGTACGTTCTGGTTTTGCAAATTGAGGTTGATTATTCTTCTTGTGATTTGGTTTATTATTCGACCGCTTTTTAGTGCTGTCAAACCTTGTCAGACTATCCTGACCGACGCCATTTTCATAATCCACGATAACCGGTTTAGCTTCTTCATCTGAATGATCATCGAGCACATCCGGTTTTAACCCTTTTTTATTCATGGCAATAATGTCTTTGGCCCTTTGAGCGGAAATAGTTGCAACATTGGCACCAAAATTAGGTGAAGTCGAATATGAAACCATCCCTTTGAAAACATCCGTTTTGAAATGATAAAAGGTATTGTCCAGCGTTTCCAATTGAATTTCTTTGGAAGGGAAAACTTTCAGCGCATCAACATAAGTATCTAATTCATAATTCATGCAGCATTTCAGTTTAGCACATTGTCCGGCCAGTTTCTGTGGATTCAGTGAAATATCCTGATACCGTGCCGCGCTTGTCGAAACAGAATTGAAAGTTGTCAACCAGCCTGAACAACACAATTCACGACCACAAGGTCCAATGCCACCGATGCGTCCGGCTTCCTGGCGGGCACCGATTTGTTTCATTTCAATCCGGACACGGAAAGACTCGGCAAAAACTTTTATTAATTGCCGGAAATCAACACGTTCGTCGGCAATGTAATAAAAAATAGCTTTGTTTCCATCTCCCTGGTATTCTACATCGCCAATTTTCATATTGAGTTTCAGGCTTTCTGCGATCTGCCTGGCCCTTATCATGGTGCTTTGCTCTTTCGCCTTTGCCTCCTGAAATTTTTCTAAATCTGTTTCTTTGGCTTTGCGATATACGCGCCGAACTTCCATCTTTTCAGGATGAACATTGTATTTTTTCATTTGCAACAACACCAGTCTGCCGACCAGCGTGACTTCACCGATATCGTGACCCGGTGAGGATTCTACTGCTACAACATCACCTTTTTCAAGCGGAATTTTGGTACTGTTCAAAAAATAGCCTTTACGGGTATTTTTAAACTGGACTTCCACAAAATCTGTTTCTTTTTGTGTTTCAGGTAAATCGCACATCCAGTCGAATGTGCTGAGTTTTTGGGTAGAATTGCGATGGCAACCCTTTTTATTCATGCGGCAACCGCCGGTATCGAGTTTATATTCCATTTTGAAAGTTTGAAAAGTTTGAAAAAAGTTTGAAACGTTTGACGTTTCGTGTTCAGCGTTTCGCGTTCATAAAAAGTCAACTATTACTTTTATATTATTCATTTAGTGCATTTTAAAGCACATTAAAGTCTAAGGTCTATTTCTTGAGCAACATAATGATTTTCAAAGTCAAATCGAAGAAAATCATTTTTGCATTCACATTTTGTTCTATCTGTCTTTCGGCCAGTGAAAATTCCTTCATCAGATCTTCCACATTCCGTTCATTGATAAAGGGTGAAAATTTCTGTGAAAAATCAGCTTCAAAAGATGTCAAGTTATTCAATTCAGCTTGTTGCAGATTCCGGATAAAATTTTCGCGGGTCATGCGTTGCGCATAACTCAGGAAATTTTTCTGACGCTCCCGCCCTACCGATGCCTGTGCCATATCTTCGGCCCATTTACGCAAAACTTTGAGCGAAGCATGGTCTTTTTTATTTCCAACCTGCCAGGCCAAACGCATGATCAATACAAAGCGTTCGAAATTCTGTTTGTTTTCATCACCTTCGTTCAACACGGCCAAAGCACCCAGATAACTGCCATTCGCAATGTGCGCAGCATAAACCGCTTCATCGTTCTCCAACTCTAAATCATCATTTTCAAGAAGTGCTTCAACAATTTCTTTTTCATGTAACCGCGGGATATGAATATGCTGTGTTCGTGAAAGTATGGTGGTAATAATCTGGTCGGGCGCGTTTGAAACCATCAAAAACACGGTCTTTTCGGGTGGCTCTTCCAGAATTTTCAATAACTTGTTGGCACAGGTTAAATTCATTTTCTCCGGCAACCATATTATCATCACTTTGTATTCGGACTCATAGGTCTTCAGGCTTAATTTGCGAATAATTTCCTCGCTTTCGTTACCATAAATCATTCCCTGTTTGGCATCACCCGAAATTTTAGCGTACCATTCATTCATTCCGAAATAGGGACTCTGAAAAATCATGTCTCTGAAATCAGCAATAAAATCATCACAAATAACTGAAGATTTACCGGTGGGTTTTATTACAGGAAAAACAAAATGCAAATCGGGATGTGCCAGTTTCCTGTATTTAATACACGAAGGACAGGTGCCACAGGAGTCGGAAGGGGTACGGTTTTCGCAACAAATATACTGAGCATATGCAATGGCCAGGGCTAATTTCCCGATGCCTTCAGTACCACGCAGTAGTTGCGCATGTGGTATTCGTTGTTCGACTACCGTGCGAATAAAGCGAGATTTAATATCCTGTTGACCAATAATTTCGGAAAATAACATGCAAGAAAATAATTTATAATGAATATTGCGCAACGCAAATCTAGTTCAAATTCCCCACTGTTTTTTCAATAACTGAAGATACTTCCCGATGAATTTGAAAAGAATTATTACAGTTTACAATAACAGTTTAAGAGAAAGTGCAAATATACAAAAAAGTAAGGAGAAAGTGAAATGGTAATTATATGCGTTAGAAAAGTCTTTATTAGCCAATGTCCTTGAATGAGATTTTTAAAAATTTTCAGAAAAAAGCGAAGAAGTAGAATCTAACTAAATGGGGTTAGATTTGTTGATAAGATACTAAGTTCCCTATTTATTAGTTTACACATTTGAGATTTTAATTGATTTATTTTTTTTCTCAATGCAACATTTTGTAGGATGAAACCGTCTATAGTTTATATCAGATATCACAGGCTAGCAAATGCAACAATTTGTCTTTTGTTCATCTATATAAATTTATTAAATACGAAAAAATGAAAAAACTAACCTATTGCCTTTTTATTTCAACCTTATTTCTGTCATCATGTGATAAAATAAATAATGATTATAATCCAAAATCAGTTATTTTAACAATAAAGACGGGGGACACTTATGAAATATGCTATCAAAAACTTCAGGATTTACACAAGACTAATCAAATTAAAAATCATTTGTGTGTCCAGAATGAAGGCTTTCAATCAATTGAGAACTATAATTCGATGATACCTTTATACTCCGAATTCTTGATTGTTGATAAAGGAAATAATAATTATGGAGATTCTATTACTTTTTCATTCAATAAGGACACGCTGAAATCAATATCTAATATAAATGAGATAAGCATCTTAACTGGTGGTTCAACCGTTTTAGAAGAATGGCCTGATAATATTGTAAGTTTAAATACCATTAAAAGGGGTGATACTAAAGATGAAGTATTTGATAAATTAATTATTTTAAAGACTGAAAAAGAATTGGAGAATAGATTGAATAGAATAATTTATACAATAAAAGATTTAAATACTAGCTATGACCCAAATTCTGCAAACTCTGTGCTATGGAATGTAATTGAATCGTATGATACAAAAAAACAAAAGCAATATTATTTCAATATACATTTTGCTGATAATGTTGTTAATAATATTGAGATAAAAGAATTGGAGGTAAGGGCTTTAAATTAATCATTTGAAATATGCTGCCAATAACTTCGCATATTGCCAATGTCGGGAAATTCGGTTATTCAAAGCTTTGCAACATGCTTGCAGTTTCAAGTACTATGACAGAAAAGTGTCACGTACTCCGCCACAGGCCATATGCGTAACAGATTTAATGAACAGTTTTAAGCTGTATAATAAAACTGAAATGAATTCGTAATTATATTTAATTGTATTTAAACACTTTACAAGTATGAAAAAGATTTTAACAGGGATTTTAGTCCTTACATTTTTAGGAGCTTGCAACATTCAGGATGATGATGTAATTGAAAATAACTGGATTAGTATTGCAACTGTCGAAAATCCAAATCAGAGTCCGGCATTTTATTTCCGGCTGGATAATAATGACCGGATGAAGATAAGTTCAACAAACTTTCCGTATTATATTCCCAAAGACGGTCAACGTATTCTTGCCAACTACAACATATTGTCGGTAAATAACGAGAGTGCATTGTATAATCACAATGTCGGATTAATTGATGTTTACGAAGTGCTTACTAAAGGAATTTTCAATATTTCGTCAGGGACTCAGGACAGTATAGGTAATGATTTGCTGGATATCAGTGACATATGGATAGGAAGTGATTACCTGAATGTGGAATTTAACTATTATGGTTATAATAAAACACATTTTATCAGCCTTGTTTCGGATACCGCAAAAGCCTATACCGACAACAAAATCCATCTGGAAATTCGTCACAACGCCAACAACGATGACCCGATTTATTCGAGATGGGGAATTGCATCATTCAAATTGCACGTGCTTAAATTGAATGCGCCCGCCGATTCCATCAACCTGGTGATTCATTCCAAAGAATTTGGCACATCACAGGATAAAAGCTATAATTTCACGTATAAATTTGGAAGTATGGCTACACAGCAGCAGGTAAAGAAGTTTTTAATTCCCAAAGATGAAAATAAGATTCAATAAAAAATCTTGTTTCTTTTTTAATTTTGCTAAGTCCAGGCTCCATAACGAGTCTGGACTTTGCTGCATAAAAAACAGCTTGAAAAAATTAGAGCTTAAAAACGACAGATAACATTCACTTTTTTATACCTTTGTATTTTTCAACCTAAAAGCATATTAAATATACAACAATATGAAAACACTCGAACCAACCCTGGTATGGAACTTTTTCCACGAGATTACACAGATTCCCCGTCCTTCGAAAAAGGAGGAACGCATGATTGCTTATCTGAAAGCATTTGGAGAAAAACACAAACTGGAAACTAAATCAGACGAAGCCGGGAATGTATTGATCTGCAAACCAGCTACAAAAGGATTCGAAAACCGCAAGACAATTATTTTGCAATCGCATATCGACATGGTTTGTGAGAAAAACAGCGATGTGATTTTTAATTTCGATACCGATCCCATTCAGACCTATATTGAGGATGGCTGGGTGAAAGCCAAAGGAACAACGCTTGGTGCCGACAATGGCATTGGCATTTCAATGATGCTGGCTGTGCTTGCCTCGGAAAAATTAAAACATCCGGCTTTGGAATGTTTGTTCACCGTGGATGAAGAAACCGGATTAACGGGTGCTTTTGCCCTGGGCGGGAATTTCCTCACCGGCGAAGTGCTCATCAATCTGGACTCGGAAGATGATGGAGAAGTATTTGTAGGCTGTGCCGGTGGTATAGATACGGTTGCACTGCTTCCTTACAAAACAGAAGAAACTCCCGAAAATTATTTCGGATTCTCAGTTTCGGTAAAAGGACTGAAAGGCGGACATTCCGGAGATGACATTGACAAAGGATTGGGAAATGCCAACAAAATTCTGAACCGTTTTTTATGGGAATTGAATAAAAAAATGCATTTGCGCTTACACAGTTTCGATGGGGGTAATTTACGCAATGCCATCGCCCGCGAAGCGGTTGCAATGGGTTGTGTTCCATACTCAGAGAAAGAACATTTGCGTGTGTTATTCAACATGTTCGTTACCGATATGGAAAATGAGAAGGGGAATATTGAACCAAAAATGAGAATTGAGTTGGAATCGGAAGCACTTCCTGCAAACGTGCTCGACAAAAAATCATCGAACGCCTTATTAAATGTTTTATACGCTTGTCCTCACGGAGTAAAAGCCATGAGCATGGATATGCCCGGACTGGTGGAAACATCCACCAACCTGGCTTCGGTAAAAATGAAAGAAGGTAATCTGATTGAAATCACCACCAGCCAACGCAGCTCGGTGGAAAGCTCAAAATACGATATTGCGCATCAGGTTGAAGCCACGTTTACACTTGCGGGAGCAAAAGTATCGCATGGCGATGGGTATCCGGGATGGAAACCGAATTTAAAATCCGAAATTCTGAAAGTTGCTACTGAAAGTTATATAAAGCTTTTTAAAGAAGAGCCCAAAGTGCGTGCCATTCATGCCGGACTGGAATGTGGCTTGTTTTTGGAGAAATATCCGCATCTGGACATGATTTCAATAGGACCGCAAATGTATGGTGTGCATTCACCCGACGAAAGATTGAGTATTTCTTCTACTCAGAAATGCTGGAAATGGCTGGTTGAGATTCTTGGGTAATTTGTTGATAGGGTTTAAAGGTTTCGGGTTTGAAGTTTGAAAAGTTTCGCGTTTCGCGTTTTGTGTTCGCGTTTCGGATTAAGGATTCAAATTTCATTATTCCATTCTTTCATTCTTCCATTTTTCCATTTTCAAATTTTCAAATTGGCACATTATCAAATTGGCACATTATCAAATTACTAAAAATCTTATGTCCTGACTACTGGTTCTTGGCTCTTGATTCTTGGTTCTCATAAAAATACAATATGCAACAACCAAATAAGCGTAAAATAATAAACGACCCGGTTTTCGGATTTATTAATATCCCGAACGATTTTTTGTACGATATTATTCAGCATCCTTATTTTCAACGGATGAATCGTATCAAGCAGTTGGGGTTAACATCCACGGTCTATCCAGGGGCTCAGCATACGCGTTTGCAACATTCGTTGGGTGCAATGCATCTTATGGGTGAAGCCATTGCTCAACTGCAACTGGTTGGTCAGGAAATAACGCCAGCCGAAGCCGAAGCAGCCCGCGCATGCATCCTGCTGCACGACATCGGGCACGGACCTTTTTCGCATACAATGGAACATAGCCTGGTCAAAGGGGTGAGTCACGAGGAAATTTCGCTCTGGATGATGCAGAAAATCAACAGGGAAATGGAAGGGAAACTGGATATGGCCCTGGCAATTTTCACGAATAAATATCCTAAAAAGTTTTTACACCAACTGGTTTCGAGCCAACTTGATATGGACCGGTTGGATTATTTGAGCCGCGACAGTTTTTTTTCGGGAGTCAGTGAAGGAATTATTGGTGCAGCACGTATCATCAAGATGTTAAATGTTCATAATGATCAGCTTGTTGTTGAAGCTAAAGGTATTTATTCCATCGAAAAGTTTCTGGTGGCACGCCGTTTGATGTACTGGCAGGTCTACTTACATAAAACTTCGGTAGCAGCTGAAAAAATGTTGATGAACATTTTAAAACGCGCGAAGGAGCTGGCCAGCAATGGAGAAACCCTTTTTGCCACACCCGCCTTGCATTATTTCCTTTACAATGAAATAAATAAACAGAGTTTTACTCAATCGGAAGAAGCCCTGGATCATTTTGCCATGCTCGACGATTCGGATGTTATCAGTGCCATAAAAGTATGGTCTACTCATTCTGATATTGTACTGTCAACTTTATGCAAAGGATTTACAAACAGACGCTTATTTAAAGTTGAAATACAATCAGGAGCGATAGATGAATCCAAACGTCAACTTTATTTAAAACAATATATTGATTATTTCGGTGTAAGTGCTGCAGGTGCTGCATACTTTATGGGCGAAGAAATCGTTAGTACAGATACGTATACTCCGCAAGACGACAATATTAACATCCTTTACAAGGATGGCAGCATTAAAGATATTGCAGATGCTTCGGATATGTTGAACATTACTGTTTTAACAAAAAAGGTTGAAAAGCATTATTTTTGTTTTTTAAAGTTGTGATATTTAAAGCCTTCAACCATCTGCTATAGACATGAATAAACAGCACACAGGCACAGTGGTTCGAAATAGCTGCCTTTTCCTTACGGTTTATTGAAAATAGTTTAGTACTTTTGCAACCAAATTTTTAATTATGGAGTTTACTGCTCAACAAATTGCTGATTTTTTAGGAGGTGAAATTCAAGGCAATCCTTCGGTTAAGGTTCATACCTTTTCCAAAATAGAAGAAGGAGAACCCGGGACTTTGAGTTTTTTATCAAATCCAAAATATAACCAATACATATATGACTGTAAGTCAAGCATAGTACTGGTAAACAGGGATTTCCAACCTGAAAAAGAAGTGAAGGCTACCCTTATTCTTGTTGAAGATGCCTATCAATCGCTGGCCCGTTTAATGTCGCTGGTTGATCAAACCAAACCTAAAAAAACAGGGATTTCACCATTAGCCTGCGTATCATCGACTGCTAAAATTGGTGAAAATGCTTACATTGCCCCGTTTGTTTACATTGGCGAAAATGTTACAATCGGGAAAAATGCCATGCTACATCCCCATAGTTGTATTGAAGATGGTTCAAAACTGGGTGAGAATGTAACATTGTTTTCAGGAGTGAAAATTTACAACGATTGTGTGATCGGGAATAACTGTATATTGCATGCCGGATCAATAATTGGATCGGATGGATTTGGTTTTGCGCCCACCGAGGATGGTTCATATAATAAAATCCCTCAAATGGGGAATGTTGTTATTGAAGACAATGTAGAGATTGGGGCGAATACCGTAATTGACAGAGCAACATTGGGAAGTACTTTCATCAGGAAAGGTATTAAACTTGATAATCTTATTCAAATTGCTCACAATGTTGAAATTGGGGAGAACACCGTTATTGCAGCTCAAACCGGCGTTTCCGGGTCTACAAAAATCGGAAAACATTGTATTTTAGCCGGTCAGGTCGGCATTGCCGGACACTTAAACATTGCCGATGGCACAATTTTCGGCGCACAAGCCGGTGTTGCAAAATCGGTAAAAGCTCCGAACCAGATTTTTCAGGGGACTCCGTCGGTTCCCCTCAGTATTTTTCAGCGTTCGTCGGTAGTTTATAAAAATCTGCCGGAAATACAAAAAACAATCTTCGAATTACAAAAACAAATACAAGATTTAGAAAATAAAATTAAAAGTATTTCTTGAAAAAAGTATGTCTAAACAAAACACTATTAAAGAAGGATTTACCCTTGCCGGAAAAGGTTTACACTCCGGTTTGGAAATTACGCTGACTTTCGTGCCAGCTCCCGAGAATCATGGAATTAAAATCAAACGCGTCGATTTACCCGACCAGCCGCAAATGGATGCTGTAGCAGAGAATGTTACCGAGACAACACGCGGAACGGTTTTAAGTAAAGGCGATATGCAGGTCAGTACAATCGAACATGTACTTTCAGCGCTCTATGCTTTGGGAGTTGACAACTGCATGCTGGAAGTAAATGCCCCGGAATTTCCGATTCTCGACGGTAGTGCCAGATACTTTGTTGAAGGAATTCAAAAGGTTGGTATTGTAGCACAAAATGCTGAAAAAGATTATTATATTGTTCGCAAAAAAATAGAATACAGCATCCCTGAAACCGGTGCTAAAATAGTAATTTTACCTGATGACACATTCAGCGTGGACGTGCACATCGGATTCAATTCCAGCGTACTGCCAAATCAGTATGCAAGTCTGTCATCATTGGAAGAATATACAAAACAAGTTTCGAATGCGCGCACCTTTGTTTTTGTACATGAAATAGAGCCTTTGGTTAAAATGAATCTGATTAAAGGTGGTGATTTAAAAAATGCAATTGTTATTTACGACAGATTGATGCCGCAGGCTGACATGGATAAGTTAGCCGATTTAATGGACCAACCCCACCACGATGCCAACAAACTTGGTTATCTGAACGGCGGTTTGAAATTCGACAATGAACCTGCATGCCATAAATTGCTTGATGTTATCGGCGACCTGGCATTAATTGGCAGACCGATTCGCGGGAAAGTGATTGCCACTTACCCCGGGCATAAGGTTAATACGGATATCGCTAAAATCATTCGTAAAGAATTAAAAAAACAAGAATTACAGGCACCCATATACGACGACACTATTCCTCCGGTAATGGATGTAAATGCAATCAGGAAACTATTGCCTCATAGGTGGCCATTTTTGATGGTCGATAAAATCATTGATATTCGTAAAAGTGTAATCGTTGGCGTTAAGAACGTTACAGTAAACGAAACCTTTTTCATGGGACATTTTCCTGATGAACCGGTTATGCCGGGTGTTTTATTGGTTGAAGCGATGGCTCAGACTGGCGGATTACTGGTTCTAAGCTCAGTAGAAGAACCGGAACGGTACTCGACTTATTTTTTGAAAATTGACTGTGTGAAATTCCGTCAGAAAGTTGTTCCAGGCGACACGGTTATTTTCCACCTGGAAATGCCGGAACCCATGCGACGCGGTTGCGCCCTCATGAAAGGTCATGCTTTTGTAGGCGGGAAAGTTGTCTGCGAAGCTGAATTCATGGCTCAAATAGTAAAAAACAAATAAAAATCCCCAATCCCGAGAAAAAACAGGGATTTAAGAATAAGAAAAAATGAAACAACCTTTAGCTTACGTTCACCCCGATGCAAAAATTGCTCCCTCAGTAGTCATTGAACCATTTGTTACCATCGACAAAAATGTCGTTATCGGTGAAGGAACAAGAATTGGATCTAACGTAACCATTTTAGAAGGTGTACGAATCGGAAAAAATTGTGTTATTTTCCCCGGAGCTGTGATCGGCGCCGTACCACAGGATTTGAAATTCAAAGGTGAGGATTCGTTGGTAGTTATCGGAGATAATACTACTATACGCGAATATGTAACCATAAACAGAGGTACTGCCACTAAAGGGAAAACGGTTGTTGGCGACAATTGCCTGATTATGGCATATTGCCACGTAGCCCACGACTGTGTGGTTGGAAACAGCGTAATTATGGCAAACGCCACACAACTTGCCGGTGAGGTTGAGATAGATGATTTTGCCATTTTAGGTGGTGGATGTTTAGTACATCAATTTACACGCATCGGATCTCACGTAATGATTCAGGGCGGTTCTAAAATTGGGAAAGATGTCCCACCGTTTGTGAAAGCCGGTCGTGAGCCATTATCCTATGCCGGAATCAATTCAATCGGTTTACGCCGTCGTGGTTACACAAACGAACAAATCAGAGATATTCAGGATATTTACCGCTATTTATATTTGTCGGGGATGAACACTTCACATGCCGTAGAACGCATAGAAGCTGAATTACCAGCAACCAAAGAACGCGATGAGATTTTGCTTTTTGTGAAGAATTCACCACGTGGAATTATTAAAGGATACTTTGAATAAAAGAAGCAAGGAGTAAGAAGTAAGACGCAAGTATTTAGTTAGTAAATTTCATATTACAATACTTGCCTCTTACTTCTTAGCTCTTACTTCTTATTTCTAAAAAAATATATGAATACAGAAATTAACGAAGAAGCACCAAAGAAAAGCCTGAATTTTATAGAAGCTTTTGTGGAGCAGGATTTGAAAGATGGTAAAAATGGCGGGCGAATACAAACACGTTTTCCGCCGGAACCTAACGGTTATTTACATATCGGTCATGCCAAAGCCATTTGTATGGACTTTGGCATTGCCGACAAATACAATGGCATTTGTAATCTACGTTTCGATGATACCAATCCGGTAAAAGAAGATGTCGAATATGTGGACTCCATCCAGGAAGACATCAAATGGCTTGGTTATCATTGGGAAAATATTTATTACGCTTCTGATTATTTTCAACAACTCTGGGATTTAGCCATCGAATTCATCAGGAAAGGGAAAGCCTATATTGATGAACAATCGGCTGAAACCATTGCCAAACAAAAGGGTACACCTACAATACCCGGAATAGAAAGTCCTTACCGAAACCGTCCGATTGAAGAAAATCTGGCGTTGTTTCAAAAGATGAATTCCGGCGAAGTGCCCGAAGGTGCCATGATTTTGCGCGCCAAAATTGATATGGCTTCTCCAAATATGCACTTCCGCGACCCGATTATGTACCGTGTGATCAATTCACATCCTCATCATCGCACCGGTTGGGACTGGAAAGCCTATCCAATGTACGATTATGCTCACGGACAATCGGATTATTTCGAAGGCGTAACGCACTCGCTTTGCACCCTGGAATTTGAAGTTCACCGCCCCTTATACGATTGGTTTATTGATCAGTTCAAAGATTCTGATTATCGTCCGCGACAAATAGAATTCAACCGACTGAACATTACTTATACCGTTATGAGCAAACGCAAGATGCTCCAACTGGTACAGGAAGACCTGGTGAGCGGTTGGGATGATCCTCGCATGCCTACAATATGTGGATTACGTCGTCGTGGCTATACACCGGATGCTATTCATAATTTCATCGACAAAATAGGATTTACCAAAGTAGAGGGAATGATTGACGTTGGGTTACTGGAACACACAGTGCGTGAAAGTTTGAACAAAACTGCCAACCGGATGAATGCTGTCATCGATCCGGTTAAACTCGTCATTACCAATTATCCCGAAGGACAGGTTGAAATGATGGAGACGGTGAATAATCCGGAAGATGAATCGGCCGGGAACCGTGAAATTGCATTCTCAAAAGAGTTATACATCGAACGTGAGGACTTTATGGAAGAAGCTCCAAAAAAATTCTTCCGCATGACACCCGGTCAGGAAGTCCGTTTGAAAAGTGGATATATAGTAAAATGTACCGGATGCAAAAAAGACAGCGAAGGTAAAATTGAAGAAATCTACTGTGAATACGACTCACAGACCAAAAGTGGTATGCCCGAAAGCAACCGCAAAGTAAAAGGAACCTTACACTGGGTATCGGCAGCACACAGTCTGCCAGCTGAAGTACGTTTGTACGACCGTTTGTTCAGTGTTGAAAATCCATCAGCTGACGAACGCGATTTCCGCGATTTATTGAATCCCGATTCACTCAAAGTGCTTACAAACTGCCGTGTTGAAGCTTCTTTTAAAGATGCGAAACCAATGGATCATTTCCAGTTCCAACGGATCGGTTATTTTGTGGTTGACCCGGATTCCACCGCGGAGAAATTGGTTTTCAACCGAACCATATCACTCAAAGATAGCTGGGCAAAGGAACAAAGCAGATAAACTTCTGACACATTCATGTAAATCAGAAGAATTTCACCTCCCGCGTTCAAATTTAGTCTAATAAAAAACCGTTGCAATAAAATGCTGCGGTTTTTTTGTTGTCACAATATTGTCATATAAATTAAATAAAAGCATAACCTATTCGGAACATTCCTGTAACAACCTACCTATACTTTTGCATTATAATTTTTGAAAGACAAAAAAACCAAATTATAAACAAAAGAAAAAAGACAATGAAAAAGATTTTTTTAAATTTTGCCACAGTTTTAGTTAGCGCAATGTTTGTATTCACATCGTGTGATCCAACGGAAGTAACACCGATTGATCAAATCCCCACTTCAAAAGAAGTAATTCTTAAAACCGACATTACAGGAACACGTAATTTAGTGAAAGATTCAACTTACATTCTGCAAGGACAGGTGAATGTGTCGGGTGTAATTAATATTGCAGCAGGAACAGTAATTAAAGGAGACAAATTGACTAAAGGTTGTCTGATCGTTATTCCGGGAGGAAAAATTAATGCCATTGGTACTGCTTCAAGTCCTATTGTATTTACTTCAGCATTGGAACCCGGCTTGCGTTCTGCAGGTGACTGGGGTGGCCTGGTACTTGTAGGGAAAGCACCCGTAAACCAAACAACAGCTGTCGTTGAAGGTTTATCGCGCGAAGTGGCTTATGGAAATTCTGCAATTGCGACACGCGATGCTGCTGACAATTCAGGCACATTACAATATGTGCGCATCGAATTTGCCGGTATCTCTTTACAACCGGACAAAGAAATCAACGGTTTGACACTTTGTGCAGTAGGTAGTGGAACAACTATCGACCACATCCAGGTATCTTACTGTGGTGATGACTCATTTGAATGGTTTGGCGGTAATGTTAATGCAAAATACCTGATTGCCTACCTTGGTTTGGACGATGAGTTTGATACTGACTACGGATTTACAGGAAAAGTTCAGTTTGCACTGGGTGTGCGCAATCCACGTGTAGGTGACGTTTCAACTTCGAACGGTTTCGAATCGGATAATGATGGTTCAGGTACAACCGCCACTCCACAAACAGCGCCGGTATTCTCCAACGTCACCTTGATTGGACCTTGGAAAACCGCAACTGACGGAAACGTAAGTGCATTATTTGGTGCAGGTATGCATATCCGACGTAACAGTTCACTTTCCGTTTTCAATTCGGTATTTGCCGGTTGGAACACAGGTTTATTACTTGATGGAACTACAACTTATGCGAATGCTACTGCTTCAACACTGGCTATTCAAAATTGTGCAATCGTTGCAAGCAAAGTGAAAGCCATAAACGGAGCGGGAAGTGTAACTGAACTACAAGCCACCGAATTTTTCAACACTGCAAATTTCAACAACAAAATCATTGCTGATAATGCAACTGCAAAAATTTCAAGTTCGTTTTACGATGCTAAAAAAACAGGAACAGCTGCCAATCCAACTTCATTTCTACCGGAAGTCGGGTCACCATTGCTTGGAACAGGTGCTTTCGTAACAGGGTCGAAAGTTGACAATGCATTCTTCGATAAAACGGCTACTTACATGGGTGCTTTTGGAGCAACTGACTGGACAAAAGAATCCTGGACGAATTTTGATCCACAAAACACTGTTTATTAATCGGTTTTTACTTGTTTACACTTTAAAAATCGGAGTCGGGAGAAGTTACGGTGACGTAACTTCTCTTTTTTGCTCAAAAGTTTGTTTTGTAATACATATTAAATAATTGACAGTTAAAAGTTGATGGTTCACAGTTACAACACTGATTTTGTTCTGATTATAAAATTTCATTTATCAATGATTTTTTAAAAATCAGTTGAACTAGCCGGATTGCCAATCAGCTTTGACTTTTTGCACTATTTTTGTAAACACAATCACAGAATTCTTATACGCGCTAAAAAATAATCATTATGCGAAAAATTATCATACCGCTGCTCATACTTTTGGGAGTCCAATTCTCATTAACCGCTCAAACCGAAAAAATAATACAAAGTGACGGTTTGTTTTTTACCGATGCCACGCAAACAAAATTGTATACCGGCGAATACAAGGAGTATTTTGCCGACGGATCAATAAAAGTTGAAATTAATATCAGGAACGGCAAACCGGAGGGCGCTTACATCGTTTATTTCGAGAATGGGAAGCCCAATGAAATACGTGCATACCTGAACGGTGAGTTTCACGGCATCTGGCGGACGTATAACGAAGCCGGAATGCTGATAGCCGAGGCAGAATACCGCAACAACAAAAAACACGGCACATGGCACGTATGGGACGATTCGGGAATCATGCGTTACGAAATGCATTATGAAAATGGAAAAAAATCCGGAACCTGGTATATGTGGGACGAAAAAGGGAAATTGATCTCTGAGAAAGCGTACTAACTGCGCGATATTAAAAGATTTTAGACTGCGGCGATATTGGCCTGTAGTGATATTTGCTGCGCAATATTAATAGATATTTGCCTGCGGCGATATTGGCTACGCGATATTAATAGATATTGGCCTGTAGTGATATTTGCTTCGCAATATATAGAAACAGAATTACAAAACTATACTCAAGAATCAATAACCAGGACAAAAGACCAGACAGCTCAGAGCTCAGAACTCAGAACTCAGAACTCGCAACTTCAAACCTTTCAAACACGAAACGCGGAACACAAAATCTTTCACATCATTGTATATTGTTTGTAATCATCCTGTAATAATTATGCTGTTACTTTGCATCGTAATTAAAAACAGAAAATAAGTTTACAAACTAACAAAATACGATTATGAAAAAAGTGTTGTTTCTATCCATCCTTTCTTTATTATTCATTTCAATGAATGTATCAGCTTCGAACAATCCGGTTCCAGAACCAAAACCTGAAGCACAGATCCAAACCTCAGTTCTACGTGGCATGGTTTTCGACAAGACTACAAACGAAACTCTTGCAGGAGCAGTGATTACAGCCAACGGCAAAAAAGTGTATTCCGATTTAGATGGCAATTTTTCGATTCCAAATAGCTGTACCGGGAAATGTCAACTTAAAATAAGCATGATTTCTTATAAAGATGAAAACCTGGAAATTGATTTGAATAACATAGAAACTTTGAAAATAAAACTTCAACAACGTTGATTCAAAAATCAGAAACTGAAAAAGGGGCAAATCCGGTTATGGATTTGCCTCTTTTTTCGTTTTAAGACACTACAAATCCTTAGAAATAACAACTTTGTCATATCAATCACATATATCCGTAACATCTTTTCTGTTACTTTGTTTCATGGTATAAATCTGCAAGCGCAGTTTCAATATCCGGTTACCAAATTGATTTTTTGCCAATTACCGTAAAAAATTAAGATGTTTCCTGTTAAATATCAATCCGGAGAAATCGGAATTTTCAATTCAATCCAATTTTATAAACTTAATTATGAATCTGTATCGCATCCTGGTTGTTGACGACGAAGAAGATCTTTGTGAAATCCTTCAGTTTAATCTTGAAACAGAAGGTTACGTAGTAGAAGTAGCATATTCTGCGGAAGAAGCATTGAAAAAAGATTTATCTGCTTATAATCTCTTGTTGCTGGATGTGATGATGGGTGCTATTTCAGGTTATAAAATGGCTCAAATGGTTAGGAATAATCCAAAAACCGCCAATATTCCCATTGTATTTATATCCGCAAAAGACAGCGAGAACAACCGGATAACAGGCTTTAGTGTGGGTGGCGACGATTACATTACGAAACCATTCTCCATTCGTGAAGTAATTGCACGTATTAAAGCCGTAATATTACGTTCCGAAGTTGCTACAAATTTCAATTATCAGGTGCTCTCGTACGAACACCTTGAAATGAGATTAAACAACAAAAAGGTATTGGTAGAAAGCAATGAAGTGTTGTTAACAAAAAAAGAATTCGAAATTCTCAAACTCTTTCTCGAAAACAAAAACCGCTTATTTACCCGCGAAGAAATACTTTCGCGCGTTTGGAACGATGAGGCATTTATACTCAACAGAACCATCGATGTTAATATCACCCGGCTACGAAAGAAAATTGGAAAGTACGAAAAAAACATAGTTACACGACTTGGATACGGCTATTGTTTTGAAGAATAAAGTCATTTACAATTGATTTATTTACGATTGACAATTGAAAAAATTATTTTTGCTTACAGTATTTCTTTGTTTTATTGTTCAAAGTTTTTTTTCACAAAAGTTGGGACTGGTATTGAGTGGCGGCGGTGCACCCGGGATAGCTCATATTGGAGTTATCAAGGCATTGGAAGAAAACAATATTCCTGTGGATTACATTACCGGAACTTCAATAGGGGCTATTATAGGTGGGATGTATGCTATTGGATTGACTCCCAACGAAATGATTACAGTCATAAAATCGGACGATTTCAAACAATGGATTAGCGGTGAACCCGAATGGAAAAACCAGTATTATTATATTCAAAGCGATCCGAAACCGGGCATTTTAGATTTCCGGTTCAGCATAAACAATCTGAATTCCACCGGTCCGAAAATCTATCTTCTTCCTTCTAACCTGATATCGCCGGGTCAAATGAATTATGCATTTGTCCCCTTATTTTCGCAGGCAAATGCTTTGTGCCAGGGTAATTTCGACAAACTCTTCGTCCCATTTCGCTGCGTTGCATCCGATATTTACAACAAAGAAACGGTTGTTTTTCGTCAGGCAGAATTAGGCGATGCCATTCGTGCTTCCATGACTTTTCCGTTTATGTTTATGCCCATACAGATTAACAACCGTTTGTTGTTCGATGGGGGTATTTACAATAATTTCCCCGTAGACATCATGCGCAAGGATTTTCATCCCGAATATACAATAGGGAGTGTTGTTGCTTATAATCCTCCAAAAGCGGATAAGAGGGACCCCCTGATGTTATTACAAAACATGATTATACATCCTACCGATTATTCACTTCCTGAAGGCGGTGGATTATTGCTCAATTTCAAACTGAAAGCTTTCAACACTTTCGACTTCAGCAAGGTAGATGAACTGGTACAGATTGGATATGATTCGGTGATGGCACATCTGGATGAGATCAAATCACGTATTCCCCGGCAGCAAACGAAAGAAGAATTGTCCGAACGACGAAAGAATTTCAGAAGTCAATTTACAGCGCTTAAATTTCGACATATTCATGTGGAAGGTGTGGATAGCAACCAAATGTTATATCTGAAAAATATTTTACCACCCGAAGATACAGGTTACGATCTGAATGATTTCAAAAAAAATTATTTCAAATTTATTTCGGATGACAGAATATCGGAAATCATACCACATGCAAAATTGAATCCACCGGGCGGATATTTCGATTTAAATCTGAGTATTGAGACACAGGATCAGATGAAGTTGATGTTTGGCGGGTTTATATCAAGTTCCACAACAAATCAGGCCTATCTTGGAATAAGTTATCAAAACCTCACCGAATATGCCCTGTCAGCCTGTATTGATGCACAATTTGGTGAGATATACAACGGTTTTAGTTTGGGAACAAGGATAGATATGCCATCCCGCAAAAGCAATTATCTGAAACTGAAATTTGTGCTTCATAAATTCAATAATTATAAAGGCAACCGGCTTTTTCAGGTTGAAAACCGGATGCAGGACTTTACACAAAATGAAATTTACAGTAAGTTGAGTACCGGTTTCCCGCTTGGTATGAGCGGACGGTTGGAGTCGGGAATTGGGCTTGGTTTATTAACCGATTATTACACCCAGCATAATAGTTTAATAAATCCGAAACAAGGATCTGATGTCAGCACTTATGCTTTGGGCAGTGTGTTTACACGAATAGAGAGTAACACCCTGAATGATCTAATGTACCCCACCAGGGGGTTTCATTACAGCACATCTTTACAATTGACCGGAGGAACTGAAAAATTCAGGGCAATAACTGATACGACACAAAACTTGTCCCGGAGAAAGGATAACTGGCTGCAGTACCATGCAAAAGCGGAACATTATTTTTCATTATCAACTCATCTTACACTCGGCGTCTATGGTGAGCTGGCTTTTTCTAACCGGAAGTTATTGCAAAACTACACAGCCACTGTTATTCAGGCCAGATCATTCGAACCCACAGCATACAGTCGCTCCGTATTCAATGAAGCCTATAGCGCCAATCAATTTCTTATTGTTGGGATAAAACCGATATACATAATCAACGATTTGTGGCATGCGCGAACCGAGGCTTATTATTTTGTACCTTATAAAAATATTTTGCGAAATATCGATAATACTGCAGCCTATTCCAAACCCTTTTCAACATCCCAATTTATGGCTGAAACAACACTTGTGTTTAGTTTTAAAGTTGCCTCGGCATCCCTTTTTGCAAACTATTACAGTTCAGCTGCCAGTCAGTGGAATTTTGGTGTGAATATTGGAATTTTACTTTTTGAGCCTAAATTTACAGATTAATAAAAACAGGAGTATACTTTTAAACTAGTACAATAAAATTGCTTTCATAAAACAGGATAAAGAATTAATATTTTCGTAATCTTTTCGTATTAGCTATCCATTACATTTGCAGGGTATTAATACTTCTTTATTTACAACTTTATTAAACAACTTTAATCACTAACAAATTAAAAACAATGACAAGCAAGAAATTACTTTATTTTTTCGTTCCTGTTTTTTTGGGGTTGACAATATTGATGTCATCTTGTAGTAAAACAGAAGACAATGGTATCGTTTCGGTAGTTGAAAATCTGGCAGAACAATCAATGTATAAAGTAGCCGGAGATACTTTTAACGAGGGTTTTGAAGCAGGTTCTAAAACAGCTTATGCAACAGCTGTAGTTACTTTGGGAACCGGTAGTTGGAATTTAAACGATGCATTGATTGGCACTACCACTTCCGATAGAAAATCGGGAACAAAATCAGTCAGAATAAGAAACACGGGTATTTTAACCATGCAATTTAACAATGCAAACGGCGCATCAATCTTAGATGTCAAACATGCAGTGTATGGTACTGACGGTGCTTCAACCTGGGCACTATATGTATCGTCCAATAGTGGAAGTACCTGGACAAAAGTTGGAAATACAATTACAACCAGCGCTACAACATTAGCAACAGCTACTTTTACGGTTAATATTACAGGGAATGTTCGATTCGAAATACGTAAAATCAGTGGTGGTACTAACCGGATTAATATTGATGATGTTTCAATTTTAGATTACTCTACAACACCCCCACCACCCCCACCACCAAGTTCAAGCGAAAGTTTGACCTTGGGGAATCCAAGTGCTGCAGTAACCGACATCGCATCATCCAACAACTATTTGATGGAAAAAACACAATATAGTTTATCTTATAATAATTCAAAACATACTGCAAACTGGGTAAGTTGGAGATGCGCCAGTGAATGGATTGGAAGTGCTGCCCGTCAGGATGATTTCAGGGCAGACACCACATTGCCAACAGGTTGGTATCGATGTGGTTCTTCAGAATTTTCAGGTTCAGGTTTCGATAGAGGACATATGTGCCCTTCGGCTGACAGAACAAGTTCGGTTGCCGACAACTCAGCGACCTTCCTTATGACGAACATGATACCCCAGGCTCCCAATAATAATCAAATCACCTGGGCAAATTTAGAAACCTATTGTCGTACATTAGTAAGTTCAGGGAATGAATTATACATTATTAGCGGTGGTTACGGACAAGGCGGTACCGGTAGCAATGGTTACAAAACTACAGTTGGAAATGGAACATGGATTCCGAATAAAACATGGAAAGTTATTGTTGTATTGCCTGTAGGAACAAATGATGCTGCACGGGTATCAACTTCGACACGTGTTATAGCTGTTCTTATGCCAAACGATCAAACCTGCAACAGTCAACCATGGGGAAATTACAGAGTATCTGTAGATCAAATTGAAAGTTTAACCGGCTATAATTTTATTTCAACTGTATCTACAAGTATTCAATCTGTTATTGAATCCAAAATTGATAATTTATAATTAATCGGGATGTTGATAGTTGATTAATATTTTTTATAACAATTAAGATGAGAATTAAAAACCTGCAGCATTGCAGGTTTTTTTTCATCCCTGCTAAGTACCGGCACAGCAGTGTATAAACTCTTTATTTCAAGTTATTGAGAACCGTAGACTTGTGCTATCCTATGCAGAATAATGTAGAAACTAAATGAATTAAAAAATTGTATGACCATATACCTCAACGCCCAACGTAAGTATTTTATTCTACAACAAGAGAATCATTCCCTTTATTTTCAAACTTTTCCTGAATGAAATTCATTAAATCAATAACACCATTGGCAAGGTTGTTCAACTTGTCGATTGCTTCTTTTATTTCTTCCGGATTATTTAAATCATTTTTCAATTGAATTGACCTGTTACAATCATGAATAGTCAGTTTCATTATTCCATCTTCCATCACCTTTGCATGAAAACAGGACATGCTTCTGTGACTTTCGGGAAGTAGAAAATTCTTATTATTGTATGTTAGTTGTTCCATAAGTTTAATTTGTAATTTGCTTTTTTAATAAATAAAGATTTCAATTTGCTTATTTACAGGCATTCCCAATTGAATGAATTTCATACGGTTATTCAAAACCAAATGCCCTGATAATTATCGCTTTTTATAGTATTAATTAATATGCAGTAAAAAGGAAAACAAAATTGAAACTATGAATACCGCAAAAGTAAAACTTAGCTGTATCAGTATTATTGAAATTGTATTACATAATCATGAAAGGAGATGATTTAACGCAAAAAAAAACTGTCTTTCACAAGACAGCTTTTCTAATAAAAAATTATTGACGAAAAAAGTAATTTTAGATTATTGCAAAGATATTTGATTCACGGTATTCGATGCTGGTCAATTCATACAAATAATGTGCTTCGGCTGTGTTTGCCCAGTATTTGAAATCCATTGACTTTTTGTAAGTTGGCACAAAACCCGTCAATAAATCGAGATCAAACTCATTGGCTGAAACACCGGCATTGGAACGCATGGCATCCATTACATTGCATTCCTGCTCAATATGTGTCGGTACCATCAGCACAGGCTTTTGCATATACATGGCCTCACAAACCGACTCGAAACCACCGGTAGTGGCGTAAGCTTTACAACCTGCCATAAATTGCAGAAAAAGCGTATCGTTCAGTTGATGCATCGTAAGTCCGGGGGTCAGACTTTCGGTTTGATTTGCACTTTTTTTATCCCAAAAGAAATGCAGAGGTTGACCCGGACGACTTAGGCTCCATTGTGTCAACTCAGCTGCATAACCACTATTCAATATATATCCATGAATATAATTTCCCTGCACCAGCTTCTGGTGAAGTACTTCCTGCCGTAATAATGGCGGAACTATGGCAATTTTTCCGTAATTAGAATTATGTTCAGCCCGAAACGAAAGTGCCAGTATTTTAGTAGAATTCAGGGCGGTAAACCTTGAATAAAAATTCAGAAGATTAAACTGTTTGGTTTGCGTTCCGGTGTAACTGAAATCGGGCGTCAGGAAATAATACTGATGGGCCACACTGATCATGGGAGGCTTGGGATAGAAAACACCATATGTTACTCCACACAGCAATTCGTAGAAATTGATCACCACATCGGGCTGTTTCCTTGCAATGGTGCGATAAATTGTAATGATACTATTTATATAAACCGGTAAAAGCAACAGGTTATACAAAATGCTAATAAGCAAAGGCGAATGTTTTCCTTTGGGTGTGGGAAGAAAATTGGGACTTTGGAAACCGATAATTTGACTTTGTATTTTTTGAGTAAAAAACCCGGGCAAGGTTCGTTTTTTACTGCTTCCAACCATAACGCCCACCACTTCGTGTCCATTCCGCTCAAGCATTCTCTTCAAACTCTGTGCTTGTGTGAAATGCCCTCTGCCTTCGCCCTGTATTACAAATAAGTATTTCATTTGGGTTGATTGGTTAATTCGTAATTGGTTGATTCGTTTGAAAGGTTTGAAAGGTTTGAAGTTGCGAGTTTTGAGTTTTGAGTTCTGAGCTTCCAGGTCTTTTGTATAGGTTCCTGGCTCTTGGCTCTTGGGTCTTTACTTCCTACTACAGGTTATTGGTTAATTGGGATTCTAAAAGAGTCATTCTTCCATTTTTTCATTATTTCATTTTCAAATTGTCACATTTTCAAATTCCTACATTCTTCAATTCTTTCATTTTCAAATTGTCACATTTTCAAATTTTCAAATTGATAAGCTCCTGGCTCTTGGTTAAAAAGAAAACGCCACACTCATAGCTTCATTTGATGCTGCTGGAACCGCATATACACTTTGTAAAATTTGAAGTTTTGGTCTGATTGCTGCATCGCGGTGCATATAAACTTCCCAGGTACCATCTTCATGTTCCAGTAAGGCCGACATGGTTTCCACCCAATCGCCGGAATTCAGGTAATGAATACCGTCAATCATGCTGTCAGCAGGTTGATGAATATGTCCACAGATAACACCATCGGCATGACGGGATTTTGCCAAAGAAACCAGTTCGTTTTCGTAGTCGGATATATACGAAACGGCCGATTTTACCTTTTGTTTAATGCTTTGCGAAAGCGAGAAATAAGGTAATCCCCTTTTGGTACGATATTTATTATAAATGTGATTCACCCAAAGTAAAAGCGTATAACCGACATCACCTAATTTTGCCAGCCAAACCATTTTGGAGGTGATGCTGTCGAACACATCACCATGTACAACATAATAACGTTTACCATTCTTTTCGTGCATATAATCCTTCACAATGGATATATTCGCAAATGAAAACGGTGCCAACAGATCCAAAAAATCGTCGTGATTACCTCTGACATAAATGAGTTCGGTATTGTGATTTTCCATCATTTTCATAATCACTTTGAAGAAATCGGTGTGTTCTTTCTTCCATTTCCCTTTGCCACCCTTTTGCAGATGCCATCCGTCGATGATGTCACCATTCATAATAAGAGTTTTGCAATTTACCGTGCGTAAGAAATCGGTAAGTTCAGTTGTTTTGGAATGCTCTGTTCCGAGGTGAACATCCGAAATAACTATGGTCGGATAATATTTTTGTGTATACATAGTGTTCCTTTTTTATACAAAGAAACTGCTATTATATTGCAGGAATAGAACAGGAGAATGAAAATAATATGACAAATAATAAAATGGCAGTTTATATTTGGAATTGTATTGATAATGAGAATGACCAAAAAATCAAGATGTTGAGTCATGCGATATCTTCGAGAGAAACGAAACCGCCCGTGAATATCAATTCCGGGCGGTTTCGTCTTTTTAAAATTTCCAGCTTGCTCCCACTGTGACTGTTCGTCCGGGGTTATACACTTTATTGCTTAGCGTAGCCGATTTTGAAGTACCATCTTTTACATAATCGTAGGTTTGTTGGGTTACATAGTCCTGTGCAATCAAATCTTTAATTCCCAGTTTTAATTCCAACTGTTTTCCATTTTTTTTATTTACCGAAAAATCAAGCACATGGCGGGGCATTTCGTAGATATCGGGGATAACTACTTGTCCCTGGTTGAGTTCGGCAGCTACCATAATACGTTTTCCCATCACATTGTACATAAGCGATGAAGAGAGTCCCAGTTTGTCATTCTGATAAAACAAAGAAGTATTGATCACAAAGGGCGATTGACCTTGAAGCGGACGGCTTCGTTCCGATTGCAAATTAGCAAACTGAACTTCGCTGAAGATATACGAAGCGTTCAGACTTAAACTGAAATTGCGTAACCCGATCATTGTTTCGAGCGATTTTTTCATTTCCAACTCAATTCCGTAATTTGTAGCTCCAACTGCATTCTGAAACGAAAAATCGGAACCTGTTCCTACGCTTACCATTTCAATCGGATTTGTAAAACGTTTGTAAAATCCTGCCACGGAGAATGTTTCGTTTGGTGAAGGATAATGTTCGAACCGTAAATCAACATTCTGAATCAGCGCATCCTTCAAGTCAGGATTACCTTTCACAGAGTTTTTCTCGGTAAAATCGTAGTAGCTCAGTGGCGATACTTCGCGAAATTCAGGACGGTTTATAGTACTTGCAAAAGCAAAACGGATCAGGCTTTCTTTTGTAATATTAAAGGACGCATTCACCGAAGGAAATAAATTGAAAGTTGGCGCATCCACATTCACCGGCGAACTGGCATTATAATATCCGTTTAGCGTTAAGCGATTATATTCCGCACGTACCCCGCCATAGATATTCAATGCACCTAAAGGCAAATTGAGCGAAAGATAACCGGCAGATAAAATATTCTGAGCATCGTACTTATTTGCAGGATTTGTTTGCTCATCAATAGCTAACACTTTATTCTGACCCAAATAATCCTGAGTAAACAGCGATTCGAAAGACATTGCATTGATTTCCTCATCACCCAGGAAACCGGTATCCAGTTTTCGATAACACAAGCTTCGTTCCGAGAAATTTCGCGTCTTGTATTCGGCATACCCACCTGCTTTAAGGGTTGACTTGATAGTTGCAATATTCAATTTCTGTTCATAATTCAGGGCTGCAGTGCTTACATACTCGTTATTGGTGAGGTAAAGCCGCCCTAACTCGTTAATACTGGGCACCGTTGGCAACATAAATTCATAGTTGCCCTGCGTATTTTCTTTCATACTCCAGTTTTGGCGGTCAGGTTCTATGCGGTTGGCATACGCAAAACCCATATTCCAATCCAATTTAGCTTCGGTTTTCTCTTCAAGATTATGTTTGCCGCTCAACTGTCCTGAATAGGTGGTACGACTTGAATATTGATTGCTGAAATATTTAAAATTGCCCTGACGATAATTGTTCCAACCTTCAGTATTAGCAGTTTTATCCACACCAATCTGATTGAAAATATTTTTGAATTCAATGGTTGTACCGCTTTTCATTTGATAAGCCCAGTTGTGCATCAGGCCCATTTTAAAATCATTGCTATACACATTAGCATGGTATTTATAAAGAAAAGTAGGCGTTTCGGTAGTAGCATCATAACGCTCGTAAGCATTATTTTGCATGTTTAGCCTTGTATTATAACTGTTACTGTAGTTTAAAGAAGTGATAGTTCCCAGTTTTGCGCCATTATTCAGGCTCCATTTTTTTCCAAAAGCAATGGACACTTTCTGGTTCGGCAAAGCAGTATATGGTTTCGCCACCCAGTTATTTCTTAATTGTAAAGCAGCAGCATCGCGCTGTGCAATGTTCAAGGTATTCAAATCAGCAGGGAAACCTGTTGGGATTGAGCGCGCAGGACTTCCAAAACCTAAAAAGTCGAAAGTGGTTGCCGGCAAGTGATAGCTGTCTTTAAAAGTTGTCTGATCATTGTAACCCACCACGTACTCAACATTCAGGAAATCTTCGTCTGGGATATTTTTAGTAGAAATTTTCACAAAACCGCCCGTTGCTTCAGCCGGTAGTTCGGGCGAACCACTTTTGAATATCAACAAATTATCGATCATACTGCTCGGAATAGCATCAAAAGAAAACGCTTTTACATCAGTTTCACTACTTGGAGTGGCAGCATTGTTGAGCCACACATTGTTGTACCGTTGATTGAGGCCACGCACAACAATGAAACGATTGTCCTGAATAGTAACTCCCGGCACACGTTTTACAACTTCTGAGGCATCCCGGTCGAGTGTTTTGCCAATTTGTTGCGAAGAAATGCCACTCACCACCTGTAAAGACGTGCGTACGCTTTTTAACATAGATAATTCGGTGTCAGTTCGTCGTTTTGCAACCACTTCAATGGAAGCAAGCGATAAAGCTGCATCTTCCATTTCAATGTTTTGGGTGCTGGTTACACCACTTACTACTTTTACATCTGGAATACGCTGTTTATTGTAGGACACATAACTTACCACCAAAGTATAGTTACCGGGAACTAATCCCGAAATTTCATAATAACCATCAATATCGGCGGTAGTACCTTTGGTAGTACCTTCCACCAAAATAGCTGCTCCGGTTAGAGGTTCATTTGCCTTTTTATCTGTTACACGTCCCTGAATTGCAATCTGTGCCTGTAGATAAAAGGAGGCAGACAAGAGACACACAATACTTAAAGTTTTAAATAATAATCTATTTTTCATTTATCTTTTTATCTTTTTTATACGCCACAAAAGTAAGACATACCTGTTTCAAAGAAGATAAAAGCGTGTGACAATAAGGTTACTTAATAAAATTGAGAGTCGTCAGCCGGAAAAATGGAAACAAAATACATAATCCGGCTTCAATATTTTCAAAACAAAAACAAACCGCTCCCGAAAAAATGTCCGAAAGCGGTAAAACAGGAATATCAAAAAATGATCTGCGGAACTAAATCAATATCCGCATCTTCGTATAATTCTCGCGAAACTCTTTTGGTGTAAAGCCTTTACGTTTTTTGAAAATGCGATTAAAGTTTGACAGATTATTAAAGCCGCATTCATAACTTATTTCAGTTATCGTTTTACTGGAATCGACCAGAAACCGCGAGGCGATACCCAGGCGCAAATCGTTCAGGTAATCGATATAGTTTTTCCCGGTACGTTTTTTCATAAACCTGCTGAAAGAGACTTCAGACATACTTACGTAATTGGCCACGTCAATCAGCCGAATCTCGTTCTGGTAATTGGCATGTAAAAAGTTAATCACCTTTTGAACCCGGCGGCTTTCCGAGGAGTCGTCACGGTTGGTAAAAGTACTGCTGCAAAGTATGCGGGCTTCTTTATCGTTGGAAAGTTCATGTAAAATGGTGAGTAGTTCTATCACTGAATAAAATCCGCTTTGACTTCTGCTCAATGAATTCAGACTGAGTTTAACCTGTTCGATGGTGGGGCGCGAGAATATGATACCTTTTTTTGCATTTTCGAACATAACGGCAATAGATTGAAACTGCTTCTTATTCAGGAAACTCTCTAAAAATAAATCTTTGTGAAACTGTATGGTAATTTCGTGTATTTCTTTCGAATCACAGTGATAATTCATCCAGGCATGTTCCAAATTTTCGTTAGCAATAAGACAGAGTTCCATATCGTCAATTTCTTCGATAGAGTCCCCCACAATACGCCTGGCACCTTTGGCATTTTCTATAAAATTCAGTTCGTACTCGGGATGTACGTGCACCGGATAGGTGAATTCAGTTTTGGTACGGTTAATAATCACAAAGCAATCTTCCGATGACAAGGGCGTAACTTCCCGATAGATATTGGATATGTGCATAGTAATTTCAAGTATTTAAGGTGCTGCAATGTTACAAATAATGTTTGAATAAACAAAATTCAGGAAGAATATGATCGTTACGGGAAATACTTTTCAAAAAGAAATCGCAGCTTTCCGGCTGAATATCAGTTATAAATTCACTTCGAATTCAGTTCGCGAATACCTTGCCTGCTGATTTTGCCCCATCTTTTCAAGAGACTCTGATCCCAGTTTCCATCGGAAGGTGCACGTGGAAGTAACATCGAGCAGGTTTCGTTTTTATCAGAAACCGACCATACTATCCAACTCAGTTTCCCCGCTTCCATCCAATCTACGAAAGCTTTCCATTCGGGCTCGTCAACAGGACCATCGCCTGTTGCTTCCATGCCGGCACATTCTGAAATGAAAATCGGGATCCCCCTGGCAATAGCATTATCGGTCCGGTCACGCAACCACTTTTTGTGAGTCCCGGCATAAAAATGCATGGTATACATGATATTTTTATACCCCTGTATCGGGTTGCCTGCCACCGAATCAACATCCTGATCCCAATGCGGAGAACCAACGAGTATGATATTATCGGAGTCGATCGCGCGAATGGTTGTAATAAGTTCTTCGGAGTACTGTTTTACTACTTTCCACGAATAATAATCGGGTTCATTCCAGATTTCATAAATCACATTCGGTGTATCCTTATATTTTTGCGCCATGCCGGTAAAAAATGTTTTGGCTTCGGCTGTATGTAATTTGTGACTGTGAAAATCAATCAACACATATATACCCTGTTCAATGGCAGCATCAACTACTGTAGTAATACATTTCAACGCGAATTCGGGATTTTCAAGATAACTGTCATCCAGCCCAACGCCCATTGAAGCCCTAACAACATTACATTTCCAATCCGTTGCCAACCACGCCACCGCACCGGGATTGTAAAATCGCGGCCATAAATTGTGCCAACCAAAACTGGCACCACGCAAGACAAGTGCATTCCCCCTTTCGTTTGACAATTGGGTGCCAACAACCTGTAGTTTGCCGTTTAAAGCCACCGGTGAATTCTCAGGCGCTTTAAATGATGACAAGATAACGATTAAAAACATTGCCGGAAGAAAAAATTTGAAGCGTTTCATGTTTTTTCTATTTTGAGTTTCGGATTTCGGGTTTGATGTTTGAAAGGTTTGAAGTTTGAAAAGTTCTGCGTTCAGTGTTTCACGTTCCGCGTTCCGCGTTTCGTGTTTGAAAGGTTTGAAAAGTTTCGCGTTCCGTGTTTCGGATTAAGGATTCAAATTTCATTCTTCCATTCTTTCATTTTTCCATTTTCAAATTGAAGTATTTTCAAATTGTTAAGCTCTTATGTCTTGGTTCCTGGTTCTTGATTCTTGATTAAGGTTTGAAAATTCCCGCGTTTCAGTTCAGGCATTCTTTACTCCTTACTTAAAACTCAGAACTACCGACTAATTCCCCTGTCTTTTGTTTTGGTTCCTGGTTCTTGGTTCCTGGTTCTATTTAGAAGTTCCCTCTAATAACAAACGAAATAACCAATCAACCAATTAACCAATCAACCAATTAACGATTCAACTAATTAACCAATTAACCAATTAACTAAACCGAAGCAATCCTTGTCATCAACTCCAGGCACATGCGGCTGTTGTGATACGGACATTTCCAGAATCCGGCTTTATCGTTAATTTCATCCACTTTACCTTCGGACGAAACAGCCCAGTGCCATTCCCCCTGTTTTTTATCTATGATAAATTCTTTGATAAAATTCCAGGTTGCAATCGTTTTTTCGGCATAGCTTTCATCTTTCGATAATTCGTAAGCATTATAAAACCCGACCATGGCTTCAGCCTGTGCCCACCAATCACAGTTGGCATCGATATGTCCGGTGGCATAGTTTTTTTCATTGAGTATAGAACCGTTGGGTTGGAAACCTTCAGCGGCAGCTCCGGCAATTTTTAATGTGACCTGGCTGACTTTTTTCAAAAGAGCAGCATCGTGAAGTACTTCAGCTGCTTCTTCAAGCAACCAGGACGCCTCAATATCATGCCCGTACGAATTAATAGTTGATTTACATTCCCAGTCTTCATCGAAAAACAGATCCAGATGACCGGATTTTAAATTCACTATTTTATTCAAAAACAGCTCTATCAGGTTCCTTAATTGTTTTTCCAGCAATAGGCTATCCCATACGCGATATAAATTGGTATACGCTTCCAGCAGGTGCAGGTGCGTGTTCATGGTTTTCTTTTCGTTGGCATCTTTTGGGCTCAACCGTAAGTCCTCCAATAATTTCCAATCCTGACTGTATGCTTCGAAATAACCGTTTTTTACGGTGTCGAAACTATTCTTTTCAATTAACCGGAACAATCCGATGGCTTTTTCAAGACATTCCTTATTGCCGGTGACGCGGTAATATTCGACCAGCGCATAGATAAAAAAGGCCTGGCTATAAATTTGCTTTTTTGTATCGGCGGGTGTCCCGTCAGCATTTAACATCCAGTATGTGCCCCCGTTTGTCGCATCGAAAAAGTATTTGAAAATGTAATCTTTTGCAAGACGGGCATATTGAGTATAAAGCGGATTCTTAAAATAAAGCGCTGCCGAAGAGAATGACCATAAAATGCGGGCATTCAATACAGCTCCTTTGGGTGCATGAGGCACAACTTGATTTTTCCCGGTTATTTGCCCGTAAAAACCACCTTGTTTTTCGTCAACCATTTGCTCCATCCAAAACGGCAGGATATTGTGGGTCAACTCTTCTTTGAGTTCCTGTTTTAGTTCTAAAAGATTGTACTTCATTATTGATTAAAAATTAAAGACGAATATTGATGTCTGAATTTTCAAGAGACTTCTTCTTTGAAATTTTAAAAACTTTTTGTTCACAAATATATCAACTTTTGTCGGTATAATGTAAATTTCAGTCCGTATATTCGAATTTTATGCCTTATTATTGAATATCGGAGTTTCATTATTCAACTCCGGGACTTCAATATTGAAAACCGGGGCTTAAAAACAGCTTAAGCTTGCTTTAACTCTATGCTCCCTGAATTAGAATGGACGTTTCCAGACTGCATTGTTGGCATTTTAATTAACCCGCTCCTGTTTTAAGTATCGAATTGATTCCAATATAACAGGAATTGAAAGGTCAGATCATAATTACTTCTACTTTGTAGCTGCCACCAGCCGGCATCAACGGTATAATATATCCATCAACCGCCTGTCCATCGATTTTCAATGTCGCCACGCCTTTCATCGCACCATTTGGATTTTTTACTTCAATGTGATAGGTAGCACCACGGAACTGACGGGTTATCGCAAAGCTCTTCCAGTCGGCAGGTATACAGGGATCGACCATCAATCCATCGTAAACCGGACGAATACCGAGTATATATTGCGTGATGGCGTAATAATTCCAGGCAGCAGTTCCGGTTAGCCATGAATTTTTAGCCTCACCGGGAAGGAAGGCATCTTTTCCGGCTATCATTTGTGAGTACACATAAGGTTCCGTTTTGTGTAAATCGCTGATTTCTTCAAGGTACGCAGGACATATTTTTCGGAAATACTCCCAAGCCCTGTCACCACGTCCCTGCACGGTTTCGCCTATCATAATCCAGGGATTATTGTGACAGAAGATTCCGGCATTTTCCTTGTATCCGGGCGGATAAGTGGAAATTTCACCATATTCGATATAATATCTGGTGTATGGCGGATTATTCAGCACAATGCCATGTTCACAGTCGAGATGCTCCTTTACAGAGTCGAGGGCTTTGGCAACCATACCTTCGTGCAATCCAATACCGGCCATGGTACACCAACCATTCGATTCTATAAATATCTTCGATTCTTCGTTTTCTTTTGAGCCCACTTTTCGCCCGTAATAGTCGTATGCACGTATAAACCATTCTCCATCCCAACCGTAACTTTTCACGGCTTCCACCATGGCATCCACATGTTGCTGAGCGCGGTCGGCTTCAGTAATTTTACCGGTTTTTTTGCACAATTCTATATAATCACGACCGTAAACCACGAATAATCCGGCGATCATCAAGCTTTGGGCCTGAGAACCTTCTGATTTATTTTCAGTAGTCTGGAAACTCTCGTTGGGATCGTTGGAGAAGCAATTCAGGTTTAGACAGTCATTCCAGTCGGCACGACCACTCAAAGGCAATCCATGCGGCCCCAGGTTATTCACAACGTGATCGAATGAAACGGTGAGATGATTGAAAAGCGAGACTTCCGAACCCGGTTCATTATCAAACGGCACCGGCTCGTCCAGAATGCTGAAATCGCCCGATTCTTTAATATAACTGGTTGTTCCCAGGATAAGCCATAAAGGATCGTCATTAAAACCCTGACCGATTTCGTTATTTCCTTTTTTGGTTAACGGCTGATATTGATGATAGCAACCGCCATCGGGGAACTGGGTGGAGGCAATATCGATAATTCTTTCGCGTGCGCGTTCCGGAATTTGGTGAACAAATCCCACCAGGTCCTGATTGGAATCGCGGAAACCCATACCACGTCCAATGCCGCTTTCGAAAAACGAAGCAGAGCGTGAGAAACAGAAAGTGATCATACATTGGTACTGATTCCAGATGTTCACCATGCGATCCAGCTTTTCTTCGCCGGAATGCAGCGTGAACACATTCAACAGTTTGTCCCAGTAAGTTTTCAGGTCAGCCAGCGCCGCATCCACTTTTTCAGTCGTATCGAAACGGGCAATCGTTTGTTTCGCCTTGGTTTTATTTATAATTCCTTTACTTTCCCATTTTTCTTCTTCCTGATTTTCTACATAACCCAACACAAAAACCAGATCTTTCGATTCGCCGGGTTGTAATTCCACTTCCACATAATGTGAAGCAACCGGTGACCAACCATGTGCTTCAGAGTTGCGTGGTGTGCCTTCGAGTACGGTTTGCGGTTCGTCGAAACCATTGTAAAGGCCAAAGAAAGTTTCCCGGTCGGTATCGAAACCTTGCATTGGTTCATTCACCGAATAATAAGCAAAATGATCGCGACGTTCCTTGTATTCTGTTTTGTGATAAATTACCGAATCTTCTATTTCTACTTCGCCGGTGGAGAAGTTGCGTTGAAAATTTTCCATATCGGAAGCTGCATTCCACAAAGCCCATTCAACGAAAGAGAATATCTTTAGTTTTTTAATTTCGTTGGTTGTATTCCGTAAAGTAAGTTTTTGCACTTCTGCCCATGTTTTCAACGGCACAAAATACAAAGCTTCCGCTTCCACGCCGTTTTTCACACCTTTGATGATGGTATAATTCATTCCGTGACGGCACTCGTAGCTATCGAGTTCCGTTTTGCAGGGTTTCCATCCCGGGCTCCACACCGATTCTCCATCATTGATGTAGAAATACTTGCCGCCACTGTCCATCGGCACGTTATTGTAGCGGTAACGGGTAATGCGGCGAAATTTTGCATCTTTATAGAAAGAATATCCTCCGCCGGTATTGGAAATTAAGCTGAAAAAATCCTCGTTTCCCAGGTAATTTATCCAGGGCCATGGCGTGCGCGGATTGGCAATGACGTATTCACGCCTTTTATCGTCAAAATGTCCGTATTTCATGGTTGTTGATTGGTTAATTGGTTACTGGTTGATTGGTTAATTAGGTGATTGGTGTTTTGCGTTTCGTGTTTGAGGTTTGAGGTTTGAAAAGTTTGAAAGGGTTGAAAAGTTTCGCGTACCGCGTTTCGGAGTAAGGATTCAAATTCCATTCTTCCATTTTCAAATTGTCACATTTTCAAATTTCCCAATTTTTTCATTTTTTCATTTTTTCATTTTCAAATTGATTCTTTACTACAGACTCCTTACTCAGAACTCAATACTCAGAACTCAGAACTCCTTACTACCGACTCAAAACTACCGACTCAATACTCAGAACTTCTCTCTTAATTTGGCTAAATCACCGGCTATCACCTTCATCTTGGTTTCATTCAACGGGTAAATAAACATAAAGAGAACACCCAATGCTGTTCCGATAGCAGGGAAAAAACTTAGCATCATGCGTATTCCATTTTGTGCCGTCTCTGTTTGCACCACATTGGCCTGAAAACCATAATATCCCAATAACCAGCCGGCCAATGCGCCCCCGATGGTCCATCCGAATTTCTGAGACATCGATGATGCTGAAAAAATCAATCCAGTGGCACGACGTTTTGTTTTCCATTCCGAATAATCGGCAGCATCTGCATACATCGACCAGATAAGTGGAAGCGTTATTCCGGCACATAAGCTGATTAGGAATTGCATTACAAATATTTGAGTGGTATTACTCCGGTCGATAAAATAAAAGAACACGCTCAAAACAGTTGCTAAAAGCATAGCAGTCATAAAGGTTCCTTTCTTACCTATCCGGCTTGAAACGGGAATGGCAAGAACAACTCCGATAATATTTGCCGCCTGGCCCAACACAAAATACATACTGCTCAGGGTGATTGTAAGTTTCAGTGAATTTACCTGAAATGCATCCTGTGTTGTGACATAATATTTAAAATAATAGATGGCTGCACCATCTCGGATTGAGTTAAAGAAAATGACAGCCACGCCTGCTCCCAACAAAATAAACCAGGGACGGTTCACCCAAAGGTCTTTTAAATCATGTTTCAAAGAAGTTTTTTCTACCACCGGTTTCACACGTTCGCGCGTCCATGAAAAGCAGATAAAGAAGAAAGCCATGGCAACCAGTGCAAATACAACGGCTGCATATTGCCATCCCATCTTCAGGTTAATAGCTCCACCATCCATTTTACTGAAAATATCTACCAATGGTTCTGCTGCTGCCAGCACAAGAAGACTACCGCTAAAGGCAAAAATCATGCGGTACGAAGCCAGCGTGGTCCGTTCTTTACCATCGGAAGTCATTACCCCCATCAACGATGCATACGGTACGTTTATCAGCGAATAAACCATCATCATAAGTGAATAAGTGATATAAGCATATACAATTTTACCGGTAGGACTTAAATCGGGCGTTGAGAACATAAATACACCAAGCACACCAAATGGAATCATCATCCAAAGCAAATAAGGCCTGAACTTTCCCCAGCGTGATTTGGTACGATCGGCCAGAATACCGACAAACGGATCGAAAGATGCATCCCAGATACGCGTAACCAGGAACATGGTTCCAACTACTGCAGCCGATATTCCAAAAATATCAGTATAAAAAAACATCAGGTACATGGAGAATAGTTTCCAGAACATCGATGCGGCAGCGTCACCGAAACCATACCCAATTTTTTCTTTCAATCTTAATTTTTGCTCAGTCATTTTCAGTCTTGTGTGTTTGTGAATTTTTTCAATTTAAGGACTCTGTTGTTTTCAATTAAAAAACCGCGTAAAAATAGCGGTTTTTTAAATAAATTAAGGTCTTGTATGTTTCTAAAAGGGTACTGTTTTTGAAAACTACTTTCTTATTTCAATAATTTCAGGCACAAAACATCCTGAGCCGGAATTGTTGATTGAAAAGTTTTGCGTGTATTGCCAATATTTTTCTTCAACCACAGATCACGCAATTTATACAGTTCTTTGCCGGTTGTATCGAGGGTTCGATTCGAAAAGCTGTCGGTTACGGATAAGGTTTTCCAATCGATCTGAATAGTTCGTGGAGATTTGGCACGGTTCAGTAAACACAACGCCCATTCCCCATTTTTCAAAGGTTTCAACCAGGTTTCCACGCTATCCTTCACTGCATGTCTGAAACCCTGAATACCCAATGAATCCTGATTGACAGCAATCACTTCTTTATTGGAAAGTACGCCCAATGTTTGTGGACTCATGCTGCGCAGGTCGTTACCCGAAATCAGTGGAGCTGCCAACATGCACCACATGCTAAAGTGCGCACGTTCCTGGTTTAGGGACATTCCGTTACCCACTTGCATCATGTCGGGATCGTTCCAATGTCCGGGTCCGGCATATTCACGCAATCCGTCCTGCAGATCAAGAATTTGCATCGCGCCCAACGATTTCCACGTTCCATAATCCTGGACACAATCGAAGCAGTTGTAAATATCGCCGGTGGTTCTCCAAAGATGCCCGACTTCTTTCGCCCATTTCCAGGGTTTGTTGCCCCCCCATTCGCACAGGCTGAAAACAATAGGACGCCCGGCATCGCGAATGGCATTACTCATGGTCATATAAGCACCTTCAGCGTTCAGTTTATCGGTATTGCACCAGTCATATTTCAAATAATCTACGCCCCATTTTGCATACGAAAGCGCATCCTGATACTCATGACCACGTCCGGCAGGACGACCGGCGCAGGTTTTATCGCCCGCACAGGAATAAATTCCGAATTTCAAACCTTTGGAGTGAACATAATCGGCCAACGCCTTGATTCCGGATGGAAAGCGTTTCGGGTCGGCAACGATAAAACCAAGGCTATCGCGACTCACTTGCCAGCAATCATCAATCACAATATATTCGTATCCGGCATCTTTCATACCCGAAGATACCATGGCGTCAGCCGTTTCGCGGATTAGTTGTTCGCTCACATTGCAGGCAAATTTATTCCAACTGTTCCAGCCCATGGGGGGAGTTTGTGCCAATCCCTGAAATTTCTGTGCCTGTAACTGAAGCATGGAAAGAGCTAAAACTACCCCTAAAAGTAATGATCTTGTGTTTTTCATTTTGATTTATAAAATAGGTTTGAAAGAAGAATTTTTGAAAAAAAAATAAGTTGAATATCATCTTGTTACCATGACATCCTTCACGGGGTCAAATATACAAATAAAAACGAATGTATATTATTCTCTCAAAAACGCTTTGTTTTTTGCCACCAGTTTTTTAATTGCCTGTACTGAAGTTGCCGAACGAAAACCATCGGCCGGTGAATTCAGACAATAATCCAGTAATTTATCGATGGTAGACGTTGCCACGTGCATGCGGGTGTCGGACGAAGCATAATAAATAAACACAGTTCCATCGTCATCGAGTATCCAACCATTGCTGAACAGAACATTCGAGACATCACCAATGCGTTCTTCACCTTGCGGAGCCATAAAATATCCGGCTGGTTCAGCAATTAGAATGGCCGGATCTTTCAAATCGGTGAGATATAAATATAATACATACCGTAAACCTGCAGCACAATTTCTTACACCATGTGCCAGATGCAACCAGCCTTTCGCGGTTTTTATCGGGTGTGGACCTTCACCGTTTTTCATCTCTTTAATGGTATGATAATACCGGTGGTTAATTATTTTTTCTTCATTTACAACGGCATGGGTTATGTCATCGGTCAATGCCCATCCAATGCCGCCACCGCTACCCGTGTCAATAAAACTATCCTGTGGGCGCGTATACAGGGCATATTTCCCATCTACAAATTCAGGGTGAAGCACTACATTGCGCTGCTGGCTTTTGGTTTTTAAATCCGGAAGACGTTCCCAGTTCAGTAAATCTTTTGTCCTGGCTATGCCTGCAGTCGCAACAGCTGCCGTTAAATCACCGGCAGAAGCATTCGGGTCTTTTCTTTCGCTACAGAACACTCCGTAAATCCACCCATCTTCGTGCGCAGTCAGTCGCATATCATATACATTGGTATCCGGATTTTCAGTTTCGGGCAGCGTTAACGGTTCATCCCAAAAGCTGAAATTATCAATTCCATTAGGGCTTTCGGCTATGGCAAAAAACGACTTGCGGTCTTTTCCTTCCACGCGCACCACCAGCACATATCTCCCGTTCCATTTTATAGCTCCTGCATTGAGTGTAGCATTGATTCCGATTCGTTCCAATAAAAAGGGATTCGTTTCGGGATTCAAATCGTAACGCCATTCAAGTGGTGTATGTTCTGCAGTAACAACCGGATTTTCGTAACGGTCAAAAACGCCATTTCCGAAGGTTGATTTTTCATTTATCTTACTTAATAATTCCAGGTGGTCTGCTTTGAGATTTCTCAATGCTTTTATAAACTTACTCATAATTATAATTTTAACTTCTTAATGTTCTACTCTAAAGGAAATATCATTCTCAACTACTGATGTGTTAAGCTAATTTTGACGTATAGCATGAATTGTAATTATTTGATTCTTTTCATTTTCAAATTATCTAATTATCTAATTATCTAATCACTACCTTAAAATGCAAAAACTTCCGGATCCGGAAAAGCTATCGTTTTTTATTTTCAGGATATACAGCCCGTTATCAAATTTAGCAGTATTAATTTTCATCGGCGAACTTCCATCATAAGTATATTGAAACGAATTTGTCAACTTACCATCCGTCGAATATACTGAAATATCAGTAAGCGTGGGAGTTTGTGATCCAATTGCAATGTTCAGAATTCCCCTGACCGGATTAGGAAAAAGTTTTATGCCGGCAGACGATGATTGTGGATTTTCAACCGCAGCTGTGTTCGACTTCAGCATCACAGCAGTAGTCGAAACTGCAGGTAAAACAATGCTGAATGAATTGCCTGTAACAGTTATCGTATTTTTTTTCAATGCATTGATCGTATGCGAAACGAAAGTTTCGGTGGTTGGCAATGCAGCTAATTGCAGTGTATTATAAGATCCGTTTGCAACTGAAAAACCGGACATATTCACAGTTACCTTGTGTGTAGAACCCGGATCCCGGTTGACCAGCATCACTGTCATTGAATCGGCATTGGTCGTTACGGTGGTATATGCCGAAACCGTATTTTCAAGTGAAGTAGTACTGCTTACACTATAATTTTTAGCATAACTGCTAAATAAATGCAGGGTTTCCCACATACCCACATTCCATGTCCATGGAGTGAATAATTCCACACCATTATTGGCAAATGTTCCGAGCATGGAAGCATACAACACCGAGTTTACATTTGCATTTGTAGTATTGATTCCCGATTCACTCATACCAATGCTAATCCCATGATTTGCTCCGAAATACAAAGTCAACCAATCGTTAATCCGTTGGAAAATATATTCTTTGTTTTGAGAAGTGTCCCAGCCTCCGTTTATTGTTTTAACGCCGTTAGCACCAGGATAAACATAAGTTTTATCGTAAAAAATGCGGTGCATCTGCAAAACCTGAGCATCAGCCGATTCTCCCGGATACCAGTGAATGTCAACCACATCAAGCAGTCTGATTCCGGTTGTTTTCTGTTCGTCTGCCACCCGTTTCAGGAAGTACTCAAGCCAACAATAGTATTTCCCCTCAATATTCAAGGTCTCGCTGCCCCATTTGTACCACTGCCACTCGTTGGCAGTTACCGGCCCGCACAACCTGATTCCGGGGAAAAGAGCGCGTGCTTTTTTAGCCACTGCAAAATATTTATCCATAAAAGCTGTTGCAGCAATCTGGCTTGACATTACATCATCGTGCGTTCCGCTCCATATTTCCGGCTCATTGTCCATATTCCAGTACCGGAAATTTGCTGAATTTAATCCAATCCCTTTGGTTCCGAACCAATGGTTTAGAACTTCAGCAGTTGAATCGGCAGGCCATGTCATCAAATATAAATCAGGATTACCGTTTACTGTTGCCGCACTTCCACCACCCGGATTTACCGTACCGCCGCCGGCCAGATTCTGCGAACAACCACTCCACCACTGCGATTTATTGTAACTCCAGTCATTGAAGTTGTTGTTTTTATTTGCGGCCACTTTACCAAGCAACTGAAATGACCACATCACCTGCATATCAGGCACATTGGTTATAATATTTTTTGATAAGTTATCCCAATCGTGATCGTACACATTATTATACCAATCGGGATGACTCGATATTTTCTTACGCCAGTTGTATTTGGTAGCATTATTACCACCATTTTCGCGGGCTAATCGCAATCCGGCTTCTTTGAAGAGCGTAATATCGGAGGCTGATGATGCTGAACCAAACGAATTGGAGAAACTGTTGTTACGACCATAGATATAAGGTGATACTGCTTTCTTACCAACAGTTGCGTTGACCGTTACAACCACATCCTGCGAGAATGAAGCTGCATAGCTAAACAAGAAGATGAACAGTAGAATGTGAATTTTAGGTGTGATCCGTATCATCGTAATTTGCAGTATTCGTTATAATATATTTAATGCTTATTTTTCAAAAAAATACATGGGTGAAATCTCCTTATTTAAAAGAATTCCCGGCATACCAGTGAATTTTTTAAAGTCGGCAGCCGAAGCATGTCCGGCATATGGCAGATAAAAATGAGTAGGTTTGTTGAATGCGTTTCGCCAGAAAAGCACATAACTTATTTTGTAGGGCTGAATTATTGGATACAAAATCTTAGTAAAATAATCATTCAGTTTTACACCCTCCATTCCCGTTTCGGCCATAACGGGGATTTTCCCGGTTTTTGCGGCATATTTTGTAACGATAGACAAACCGGCAGTCATTTTCTGTTTGTACTGGTCTATGTCTTTTGTTTCAGTGCCAAAAGCGTAAGTGTCGAAACCGATTATATCCACCCATTTGTCACCCGGATAGCGTAGCAGATATTCCTTTTCTGTAGCCACATCGGCAGGCGAAAAAGCATACAGAAGGTTATGTAACTGCTTTGTATCGCGCAAGTATTTCACCGTCATTCTATAAAGCCCGTTGTACTCTTCGGGCGTGCACTGCCTGGCTCCCCACCAGAACCAGCTGCCTGTATGTTCGTGAAACATCCGGAAAATAACGGGAATAGGTTCTCCGTTTTTATCTTTCAAATCGTGGAAAAATGCAGCCAATCTGTCGAGATACACCAGAAATTTCACATGATTACTTCCCCCGGGCAAAATGCTTTTCACGACTGTGTCCTGTGCACAATCCCAGGCCGTTTTGCCGGTTGCAATGTTATCGCTGTGCCAGCTGATTGTATTGATACCGCCCCGTTCGTACACTTCACGAATAAGACGTTTCATGTCGCTGAAATAAATCGAATCCAGATTATACGCAGCACCAATTTCAATATGCCCGAGTTCCCATCCTGTCACAGCCGGATAATCGCCGGTTACATCTTTCACATCCGACCGCCCCGCTTCTCCGTACCAATCGTGTCCGTAAGCTGCATCGTCCTGATGAGCCACCATGATTCCTTTGTCCAGATTTAACATCATATTTTTAAACAATGCCTGCGTAGCAGGAGTAGCGTTTCTGTCGACCAATGTGGGTTTATTTTCAATCTTTAAAAGGTACTTTCTTACCAGTTTCACCGTGGCATCAGTATCGAAAACTGCATTTAATCCTTGTTCTTCCTGAGCCGGGTCGCCTAAATAATCATCTCCTTTTACCCAATAAACATGATTTGGATTTGGACGACCGTAACCGCCCCACGACCAGAAATTACATCCGGCCAACACATCAGCATTTTTGGAAGAATTAACAATTTTCCCGAAAACCGAAGCATAGAAAGCATCACGCAAAGAGGTTGAGTCGGTCAGAGAATATTGATGATGATCGCGCGGGAAACCAAATTCTTCCACCACAATGGGTTTAGCCAGTTTCCGGGCAATAACCATATGATTTTCCATATAAACTGCCGTACTGTCTATGGATTTTTGAAGCGATCCGGATATATTTTTCACATCGAGCCAACCCCAGTTTTTTGGCCAGATATGCATGGTCAGATAATCAATATTGTTATCGGCATGCGTTTGTTCAAAAAGATTCATATCATCTTCGCAGCCATGAAATCCTTCTGATCCGATTGAAACCATATGATTAATGTCCAACGATTTAATATAAGCCGAAATTTCTTTCAGCCAGGCCGAGAAATGCGGTTTGTTTTCGTCTGAAAAAGCACGCGGTTCGTTGCCGATTTGCCAGGAAAAAATAACCGGATCGTCTGTATATTTCTTATTTGTATAACGGTTTGTCCGGGTAACGACAACACGAATGTGGCTTTTCAGCATTTCGTGACATTCCGTACAACCGGCATATTGCTTCACATAATTCATATAAGCAGGCCAGCCATCTACCGACGGAATTGGGTTTTTACCTTTACCCGCCCAATTAAGATACTGACTGTAACCGCCAGACCATTCCCACGAATTGGTAAAATACAAAACGGCTAGCATATTCCGTTTCCCCATTTCGGCCAACAAAAAATCCAGTCCATCAAAAATTTCATCGTTATACTCACCCGGTTTAATCTGCAATGCAGGTTCAACTTTTGAAGGCACCCCGTTTTCGCCATCGGCTCCGATTAAAACACGCAAGTTATTGATCCCGTTTGCTTTCATGAAATCCAGTTCGCGAATCAAACGTGCCCGGTCACCGCCTTCACCTTTGCTTCCCAAAATGGCTCCATACCAGAAATTGGTGCCTATGAAATAATACGGTTGCCCGTTGACCAAAAAATGATTGTGTTTTACATGGGCAAAATTGTCGGTGGTATTTGCATATGTACTCATGGTAATCAGCAATAAAAAAAGAACCCCTAATCCCTGAAGGGAAACTGAGTAACTTTTATTTTGTGTATTTTTTTCTGTTTTCATAAATGTTTTTTATAAATAGAAAGCACTAATTGAGTTCCCCGCAATTTATCCCGCATGCGGGAGGGTTTAGGGGTTGTTTTCTTATTTCAACTCAAATCGTCCTATTTGATCCCCGATTTTTATTTCAAATTCGCCCGGTTCGGCAATTGTTTTATTCTCAATATTGACAAATGACATTTCCTTTTTAGTCAACATGAATTGAACTTTTTTAGATTCGCCTGACCGGAGATTTATTTTTTCAAACCCTTTCAGCCGTTTCATATCGGGAGCCAGCGAAGCATACAAATCGGACAAATAAAGCAGTACCGACTCTTTTCCGGCAACTTTACCGGTATTGGTTACAGTTACCGAAACCTGCAAATTTTCATCGGCAGTGATTTCCTTTTTTGATAGTTTCAAATCACTGTAAGCAAAAGTGGTATAGCTTAATCCATGACCAAATTCGTACAAAGGCGAATAATCCGATTCGTAGTTATACATACCCTCTGATTTCACTTGTTCTTCGGAATATTTATGCCAATAATTTATGAGCGAGTTCGAATAGCGGGGATAAGTAACCGGCAGTTTACCGCTTGGATTTACATCTCCAAAAAGCACATCGGCAAGTGCATCACCACCAAAGTTGCCGGGCAGATAGACCAGAATAGTTGCCGCCATTTTGTCTTCGAACTTGCTGATAATACGTGGGCGACCTTCGTTCAACACCAGAATAACCGGTTTACCGGTTGCTGTCAAATCGTTAGCCAGTTTTATTTGTAAATCGGACAATGCCAAATCCTGCAAGTCCCCTGGTTTTTCGGTGTAGCTGTTTTCACCCAGACACAAAATGATGTAATCCACATCCCTGGCTTTGGTTACTGCATCCTGAATTCCGGTTTCTTTTTCTTCCCAGTATTTTCCTCCATCAATATACGAAACTCCCGAAACGAAGCTAACATTGTCTTTACCTATTTCATTTTGAATGGCTTCGAGAATAGTATTGTACTGAACGGTGAAATTTTCGGTTTTTTCTCCCTGCCACGAGTACGACCACCCGCCATCAAGCGTACGCATAGAGTTGGCATTCGGGCCACAAACCAACACTTTTTTATTTTTGGAAAGCGGAAGCATATCATTTTCATTCTTCAACAAGGTTATTGCCTCTGAAGCAGCATCGTAGGAAGCTTTTTTAAATTCATCGGAGCCAAAAAGCGGATATTCATCCGTTAGGTCGAAAGGTCTTTCGAACAGATTCAACTGCATTTTCATTCTCAAAATCCTTCGGACAGCATCATCAATCCGTTCCATTGGCACTGCACCTTCTTTGACCAAAGCAATCAGATGATCACAAAATTCGAAATTATAAGGTATCATCGCCATGTCGATTCCTGCATTGACAGCCAATAGTACTGCATTTTTTGAAGAAACCGCCACTCTGTCGCGTTTGTAAAGATTTTCAATATCCATCCAATCGGTCACGATTACGCCTTTAAAACTAAGTTCAGTTTTCAGTAAATCAGTCAATAAATAATGACTTGAATGTACCGGAATACCGTTAATCAAGCCTGAATTCACCATAACGGAACTTATTCCAGCTTCTACAGCCGCCTGAAACGAAGGCAAATGATATTCGCGCAATACATTTTCGGAAATGACAGCCGGCGTACGGTCTTTGCCCGAAACAGGAACCGAATAACCCAGATAGTGTTTAGCACAGGCTGCCACGTGAAATTTATCAATATTCCGGGGATCATCTCCCTGATAACCTTTGGTCATTTCAGTAGCCATCACCGATGCCAGATAAGGATCTTCGCCAAATGTTTCCCACAAACGTGGCCAGCGCGCATCAATTCCTAAATCGAGCACAGGTGAAAATGTCCATGGCAACGAACTGGCTCTGGTTTCGTAGGCGCAAATCTCGGCACTCCGCTTTACCAAATTCCGGTTAAAGGTAGCCGCCATGGCAATTTCCTGCGGAAACAAGGTTGCTTTATCGGTATATCCAGCTCCATGTATGGCATCAACACCATACAACAATGGAATTTTGAGACGCGTCTGTTGAGTTATATTTTGCAACCTTTTTACCAATGTACACCAGTCTGCTTTGCTATGAGCCACATTGTCCCAGGTATTGAGTATCGAGCCGATTTTATAATTGACTATCCCTTTTTGCAACATAGAATCACTTAACATCCAGGTTTTAATGTCCATCAAAGAATCAACAGTAACCTGAGACATCTGACCCACCTTTTCTTCCAGAGTCATTTGAGTTAATATCGCTTCCACTTTCGCATCCTGTTGTGCAAAAAGAGGAAAGCAACACGTCAACAGCATCGTAATATATAATATTCCTGGAAAAAATTTCATTATTTCTTTACTTTATAAATTTCTTTCAAATCATTTTCGAACAAGGTAGATTCATCCCTGTAAAATTTCAAAAAATCAGGTACTGAACTATGCCCGGGAAACGGTCCGTAAAAATGTTGTTTCATGTGATTATCATTCCGCCAAAGCATCACAAATGCAAGTTTTGCTCCCTTCGAACGCAATGCCGGAAGTAGTTTTTGCGTAAACCACAAACTGTCCGGTATCGATTCCAAACCGGTTTCGGTCATGGCTGCCAGTTTTCCTTTTTCCTTTGCTAAGTCCGACACAATTTTTAATTTGCCGGCAGCCAGTTTCGGATTATTGGCACCATCGGTCCGGAAATCCCAGTAATCGTCCATCCCCAGTAAATCTACATATTTATCGCCCGGATAATCAATCAGATACTGTTCACAGGTCGAAAATTTACAATCGGTGGAAAAAGCATATAAAAAATTATGCACGTTTAATGTATCCCGCAGGTATTCGACTGTAAATCGCCACAAAGCTTTAAATTCCTCAGGTGTCCGGTAAGGTCGTCCCCACCAGAACCAACCCCCTTCCATCTCGTGAAACGGTCTGAAAATAACAGGAATCAGTTTCCCATCTGCACCTTTAGCTGACAAAGCCATTTGTGCTATTAATTTTAGTTTTGCGTTATAAGTATCGTGCGCTCTTCCTCCGGGGAGTAACTCTTTCACCGTATTGACGACCTTTTGGGTGGTATCCACCCAGGCTGTTTCACCATTCAACGGATTATCGGTATGCCAGCACATGGTTACAACTGCACCCCGATCGTAAGTTTCAATCATGCGACGAAGGAGAAATTCCGACCGGTTTTGGGTCATTGCCGAAGGCTTGTTAGTTATGAGTGCAAAGTCGAAACCAATCAAAGCCGGATGCGAGCCACAAACATCTTTCATATCCGACCGGTTTTCATCGCCGGCCCAACTGTGTCCGTACAGGGTTGCATCGTGCTGCCCAACCAGAAACTGATAGTTCTGAATCTGTTTAAGATTACTAAAAAGTGCCTTCGTTTCTTTCGTTGCCTGTTTATCTACCGGTATGTTCTTAGTCAATTCGTTGCTAAAACAAAAGGACGATACAAGTAAAAAAACTATCATTGATATACAAATATTTTTTTTCAATTTCTTCATGCGAATTTCTTTTTAACCACGGGAAACGAAATGACATCCACTATACGCGATCAACCAATTACCTGTTCAACCTTACAATCAAGAGTCAAGAACCAAGAGCCAAGAGCCAGGACAAAAGACCAGGGAAATAGTCGGTAGTTTGTAGTAGGTAGTTCTGAGTTTTGAGTATTGAGTTAGGAGTTCAGAATATGAATGCCCGAAATGAAACGCGAAACTTTTCAAACCTTTCAAATCGCAACGTAGTGGAGATCCCGCTTGCGGGACTTCTCAAACGAAAAACATTTCAAACACCAATCAACCAATTAACCAATTAACTAATCAACTAATAACCAATTCACTTCAAATCCGGCATTTTATCACGCGTAATCACGTAGTCATAACTGAATAATTTATTCCACCAGACAGCTCCGTTGTGAGCATCCGATTCAGTATAGATTCCATTCCAGGGCATAAACCACGACCACATATCACCGTATTCTTTCATCGATGCCGGATCGGGAACCGAGCCGCATTCGCTTAAAGTAATCAATTTCTTTCCTCCGAAGATATCCTTTATTTTATTGAACGAAATATATTGCGATCCATGTTGATTTTCACCAGGATAAATATCCATTCCGATCACATCCACATACGCATCACCCGGATACCAGGTCAACGCATCAGTCGAAACATCTGAAGTCCACACCCAAATCAGATTATTCAGTCCGTGATAATTGACCATTCGGTCAAACATTAAATTCCACAGCACTTTGCAGGGTGCAGCTCCTTTGGCTCCCCACCAGAACCATCCGCCGGATGCTTCGTGTAGCGGACGCCAGATAACCGGAATACCCGCTTCTTTAAATTGTTTCAGATAACCGGAGATCACATCAATATCCACTACCATAGCCTTGTATTCAACCGAAGTAGTATCGGTAACTTTGCTTATATCAAAATTGGTATCGGCTGTATAAAACGCTCCCGATTTGGTGAGCGGATCACGCCAGTGCCACATTAAGCTTACGATTCCGTTGTTGTTCCACCAGTCTTGTCCCAACGTGAATGGAGCGGAATACTTCACCCAGTTTTGATCCGGATAGGTATGATCGATAAAATCGAAGCCTGTCAGTGCCGGCCATTTCCCGGTTTGGCTGTACACCCAGGTTGCTTCATCTATGTTGGTACTGTGTTTGGCCATAGTTCCGGAAATGATTTTTGTTCCGAAATTCTCTTTCAGAAAGTTATACAACTTTACCGCCTGAACAGATGGAGACGGAGTAACCAGTGAGGCGGTAATATCAAACGGACCGGGACCATCTGCATCGTAAGTCACGGTCATATTATCCAATTGAATGTACCCCCAGTTTTTCACAACGGCAATACTATGTTCACCGGCTGTTAATTTGATCTTTCCGGCATTTAATGTTGTCCAGACATTGACTGCATCAAATACCAGGGATGACAGTTTGGTTCCATCCACATACAAATCGTTTTGTTTCTGAGATCCTGAAGTTGAATAACGGAATTTAAGATCATAATATCCGGACTGGTCAGCATTTATACTGAAAGTCACAGTACCGGCATTGGTATTTACATAACCGGTTCCCGTAAAGTTTTCCAGCGTAGTTGCAATGGAAGCTCCACCGCTTAATGTGGCACTTTCGGCTTCGAATAAGCTTCTCTCCGGATCAATACTTTTGGCAGTAGTAAAAGAGATCGTAATTTCTTTTATGAAATTTCCGGCCACATCACTAACTGCTGAATTTGGGACAACTAAAGTATAACTTGTATTGGGAAGAAGTGTTGTTGTGATTGTCAGAGTTCTGGCGTTTACAGTAGCAGTAACCAACTCATTATTTAAAAGAATCTGTGCAGTTGATGATAAAATTATTTTCTCAGTAAACTGAAGTTTAATTATGGTATTCAAATCAACAGATGTGGCTCCATCCACAGGAGTACTTTCCATCAAAGTGGGAGCAATTGTGTCAGGATTTTCTTCCGGTTTACAGGCATAAGGAAGTAACACCAGAGTCAGAAAAAGACCAATTGTAATTCTTTTGAACATAAATAAATTTAGTTAACTATTTACACATTAATGACTGACGAATTTACTTCAATTTCATCAGATTTCAATTTTAAAAACAAAGAAAATAATACTTTTAGATAAAATAAAAAAGGGGAGTTACTCCTGAGAACTCCTCCCCTTTTCACAACCAACTATTAATAAAGTCCGAAGACACCGGAAGGTGCAGTAATCTTTTCATAACGGATATTGTCGAAACAAAGTCCGGAGAAGTCAGTACCGGCATCAGAATAATTTAATACAATTCCGAAATCACCTGAGCTTTTAGTCGGATTAGATAAAATGCCTGAAATTGGCATTGTTATAGTAGCCCAATCATTATTTGGTGTTGCAATATAATCTCCATCAACCATTAATTGAGATTTGATATCTTCACCACCAAACTTGAATATAAATTCATAACCACCTGTAATTTTAATTGGTGTTGTGGTTTTGATATCAACCTTCAACACATATTGAGAAGGATCTACCGAAGGCCATCCACCATTTGGATCAGGGTGATTACAACCCAATACCCACCATCCCGGACGGGCTACTAAGGTTATATATCCATTTGCCTTAGATGTAGCAGCATCATATGAACTACCCCAGTTATCCCAGTCTACAGCATGCCAGTCGGAAGTGGAGCGAACGTTGAAGTCATATACCATTTTGGTATTCTCAGTAATCGGATCGGTACCGGCAATAGTAAATTGTGGAGATACCACCTCTGCTCCATCGAAAGCATTCAACGTGATTGTTGTCAGACCTGATTTAGCAGTTTGAGGCACATAAACTTCAATTGAAGTCTCGGTACGAACCCCGTATAATACTGCTTTCAGGTTTCCGGCAAAATAAATAGACTCAACCATATTTAATTTTGTACCTGTAATTGTCAACTTATTACCTGGTTTAACGACAGCAGTAATAGTTGTAATCACCGGTTTATTGGCTGCTTCAACAGCTAATACATCGGTCGATACCACTTCATCTCCATTGGCGGTAACCAAAGTTACAGTTGCCGAACCAACACAAGCCGGCGGCACAGTCACAACAAATGAAGTTGCTGATACAGGAGTTACAGTTACACTTAGTCCACCAACAAATTTCACGCTGCGAACCAAATCCAGATCAGTACCGGTGATGGTTATATCACCACCTGCCATCAACGCCAGTGGTGCAATCGAAGTGATTGTTGGTAATATATAAGTTACGGAGGCACTTTCGGCTGTTTTACCGGAATTTGTACTCAATATTACAGTTCCGTTTTTTGCAGTTAAAGGCACTGTCAGTTCGAGGCTTGTAGCCGATTGTGCCGAAATAGTTCCTGCAACTCCGGTGAAAGTTGCACCGGTTACTAAGTCAAGATCAGTTCCGGTAACCGTTAAGGTTGCTCCGTTTTTTACGGGATTGGGTGCAACAGCAGTAATTGACGGTCCAACCAGTGTCAGGTTTGCACCTGATTCAATTTTCACACCCGAAAAGGCAATCAGTTTTACTTTACCTTCTTTGGCCATCGCAGGAACTGTAACAGTAATAATTGTTTTCTCCGTATTTACAGTAAAATTCTCAACAGTAATATTCTCCGTGAAAACAATTGATTTTACCAGTTGAAAATCCACACCTGTAATTTGCAGACTTGATCCGGGCTTTACCGGAGCTGGCGCCATAGAAGTCAGGATCGGTAGAGTAACTTGTACAGAACCTGTAGTGTAAACCAAAATCGGTATTTCAGCGCCATTCGAAACAGATACTTTACCGGTTTGTGCTTCAATAGGCACATTCACTTCAATTTTCTTTCGTGATTGACTAACAAAATCAGCACTGTCAACCACCACACCGTCAGCAAAAATCACCTGAGCTATTAAATTCAGATAATCACCGTTGATCGTAAATTTATCTCCTGCTTTAACTGTTGCCGGAGAATATGTTTCAATCAATATTGGTTCACTGAATGTCAGGGGAGTTTTAGTTTCGATATTTCCTTGTGGCGTTTTCAGAATAATGATACCCGGAGTTGCGTTTTGAGGGATTATAATCGAAATTTCGGTAGTTCCATTTTTGGAAATATCCGTAATTTCCATATTTCCGGGTAAAACAACTGCTGTAACCTTATCCATGTTGGTCCCAATGAATTTTACCTCAGCCCCTCTTAAAGCAGGTGATGGACCGAATGCAGCCAGTTTCACTGTGGAGAGATCTACTTCGTCAGTCTTACAAGCATTGAAAAGCAAAACGCTCATCACCAGGCAAGCCATAAAACTTGCTGATAAAAATTTATTTATTTTATATCGCATAATTGTAATTGTTTAGTCTGTTGCGATTTTTTGATACGCAGACAGGATTGGTTTATGACTATTCTTGTGGAACAATACGAACGTTATCTATGCAAATTTTCACATCGCATTCGGCACCTAATTTATCATTTCCACCACCCCATACGAACAAGGTCAGGCTTCCAAGATTTTCAGTTTTCAGCTTCAATGTTGCTACAGAACCATCAGGATTGTAAATAAATTGTTTAAGTGGAATGGTAACAGTTATCCAGCCTTCAGACTGGTAAGTTCCGTCTTTAGCACCTTCCCAAGGCCTCCAAAATCCACGGGCCATTTCCTGATTTCCATTCGGAGCATTAGTCGAGTTATTCCATGGCGAGAATATCATCTGCAGATATCCGGCTTTCCATGGATTCACGACATAGGCTTCAAATTTAATAACCATATCTTCCGGTTTTCCTTCAAACAGAGGCCCTTCAGGCAGTCCGGCTGATTGACCCCAAAGTTCACAAGCCAGGTCATCTTCTACCCAGTCACTGTTGTTTTTCAGGTGACCTGTCAAGCGGACATAACTTCCGGTGATTCCGGCCGGATCAGTATTGAATACTTTTCCGGCTCTCCAGCCGGCACCAAATTTTGTGTCAAAATCCAGGATGACATTTCGGTTGTCACGGAATACAAACTTAGCACGTCCATTGCCATATAGTGATTTCACATCAATTCTACCGCGTTGTGATCCTACCGGAACCTGCACTTTAATTTCCTTTTTGGCAATGCTAATGATGTTGGTTGCTTTTACGTTTCCCGGAAAAATAACTTCCAGTGGAATGTTAGGGTCGTTGAGGAAGTAATCGCCTACAAGAATTGCAATGTCACCATCTGCCAATTGTTCACAATTCATACTGGCAATAACCGGAGCAGGAACATCCACTTTAAAATCATAGGTAACTGTATCACCATCTTTTGTAATAAAATAGATTTTATTGGTTACATCTACCGGAATTCCTTCCGGCACTGGAACAATAATGGTTGAGGAAGTTATTACGCTGGTATTTAAGATCGTTGGTTGATCGTTGAACCAAATTTCTTTTACGCTGGTCATATTCTCACCCATGATGGCAATGGTAGTACCCATAAATGCATGAGTAATCAACGAATCGCTTTTCAGAATATCGGGTATGCGGATATAACTAATCGTTGGTTTTCCCGCTGTCAATACAAAGGCATCCGGGTTATCGTTGCAACCTGTCAGGGACAAGCCGGCAGCTACAACCAGCATCAATGCATACATGTTCATTTTTAATATTATCTTTTTCATATTAATTCGTTGTTTTTTAAATTAATAGCCAATTGTACTAAAATCGAATGAAACCGGATCCTTGCTTAAATTTGGATTCATAGCTGCATCAGTATTCGGGAATGGCAATTCGAATGAAATATTGGTCCTGGTTACTTTCCATGTCCCAATCTTCAAAGCGGTCATGTCTGTCAACGTTCCCTTATAGAATGGATCCAACGACTCCCAATAACCACGTTCCTGAGCAACAATGCGATCTTTGGCCTCCTCGGGTTTGTAATAACTCAATCGTACAAAGTCATACCAGAAATCACCTTCCCCGGCTAATTCCAAACGACGTTCATTGAAAATATCGTTGAAAGTGATTGAAGTTTTTGGAGTATAGTTTTTCACCGAACGTCCACGTACATCATTAAATGCTTTCAGGGCTCCTGCATCGGCTGTTGAAGCTGCATTACCTAATTTTGCTTCGGCATATACCAGATAAACATCGGCTAAACGAAGTATATGAGTACTCAAAGCAGTTTTCATCCGATCCATACCAAAACCGATTCCGGCAATGTGATCGGCATTATTACCAACAAGGTGTTTCACAAAGTTCGAGCCTGTAGGACTTCCGTAAGTAATGTTAACTCCCGATTGCACGGGCTTCCAGTCATAAGCAAAGCCACCTTTGTCGGCCCAGAAATAATCGTAATGATCACCAAACATCATCATAGTGCCTTTGCGGCGGGTATCGTTGTTGTTGCGTGTCAGACTTGAAGCATCTTCTCCAAAAGCCTGTTCCAGATCGATTGACATACCGGTCCAGGTTCCCCATGAATCGCTGAATTCAGAAAATCCGGCCAATCCTAAATCCGATTGAAAAGTGTTTTGACAGGTCCATTGCGGTCCAACAGTCCATTGCCAGGCAATCAGACTTTCTTCACTAATATTATTTGCCAGACGGAAAATATCTTCAAAGTTTGGCGTCAATTCACGACCACTTTCATCAATCACTTTCTTTGCATATTCGGCTGCTTTGTCCAGATCGGCCTGGTTGCGCGTTCCCGACAGACCATAACCGGCTTTTGCCAGATATACTTTTGACAGCAAACCATAAGCGCTGTATTTGTCGATGCGTCCCGGTTGATTTTCTGCCGGAAGAAGTTCAATAGCCTTTTCCAATGTCTTTACTATATAGGTATAAACATCTTCAATTTTATTCTTCCTTAAGTTGTTATATTCTTTCGATGCAATTAGTGCTGCATTGTCGTGAATAATTGGCACTGCACCAAAACAACGTACCAGGTAGAAATAGGTCATGGCTTTCCATGTCATTGCTTCACCTTTTACTGTGTTTTTGGTTTCAAGCGTAACTTTTGGTCCGGCCTTGGTATCAATATTTTGAATAACACCATTGCAATAAGCATTTACCGACCATAAGGAAGCAGATGCTGCTGCAATATCTACATCGCTCGTCTTCAGTGCAAACGACTGATAAGGATTATCAGTTCCCTGATAAACATTTCCCGAAAGTATGTCCCCTATTTTTATAAAACCTCGTTGAAAATCATACCAGGGTGAATTATAGATTGGATTTACCGACTGAAAACATTGCTCATCAGTTTTATAAAAACCATCGATAGTATAGGTATCTTCAGCGGGGCGATTCAAAAAATCCTCGCAGGAAGTCAATCCAACCAAAATAATGGTGGCGATCGCTATATTTTTTATATTTAGAATTTTCATATTATTTTTCCTTTCTATAAATTAGAATGATAGATTTAAGCCAAATGAGTAAACTTGTGGTGAAGGATAGCGTCCATTATCTAATCCATATACATTAGCACTCGCAGGACTTGCTCCGATTTCAGGATCAAAACCTGTATAATTGGTCAAAGTCAATACGTTTTGAACATTAGCATAAATTCTCAACGAGCTTAAATGAAGCGATTTAATTGTCTTTTTGCTAAAGTTGTATCCCAATGCAATGTTTTTTACACGCAGGTACGATCCATCTTCAATATAACGATCCGAAATACGGTTGTTGCCGTTAGGGTCGTTCTGGATTGCACGTGGGATTTTTGTTCCGGGATTAGCCAACTTTACATTATCGATGTCATCGAACCAGTTGTTTACAACTATTCCTGTAGAATTGGTTCGCGGATAAGTCAATGTTGCATCGATTTTCTCCAAACGCGCACGATCTACGACTTCTGCCAATTGGTTACTCCACATGGAGTTCATTCCCGAAAGGGCACGACCCATATAGTTCATAACTTTATTACCATAGGTACCGTTGATAAATACATTCAGATCGAAGTTTTTATAACGCATGGTGTTGTTGAATCCAAAAGTAAAAAGCGGTAGTGGCGAACCAATGCTGGTACGGTCATGATCCGTAATTTTTCCATCCGGCACACCTTCGGGTCCACTGATATCCTTGAATTTCAAGTCGCCAACATAAGGCGTGTTGGTACGACTGAAAGAAATTCCATCGAGAGGATATTTCTCAGTACCCGGGCTACTTTTCAGGTCATCTAAATCTGTATAAACTCCATCTACCTGAAAACCATAAAAATTATAAAGCGGTTGACCAATAACGGATCTTGAAACCACATCTGTCCATTGACCATAACCCTCTAACGAAGCATTACTGGTTCCATCCAATGCCACCAATGTGTTTTTATTGAACGAAATTTGCATTTCAGTATCCCATTGGAAAGCGCCGGTCAGGTTTTTGGTATTCAAACTGAATTCCAATCCCTGATTGTTGATAGTACCATAGTTACCCCAGGGAGCAGCCAGTGCACTCGATGCATTTCCACTCGTACCTACATAAGTTGGTAATTGCAATGGCATCAACATATTACGTGAAGTTTTATCGTATGCATCTACGACCAATTCAATACGATTATTGAAAAACCCTAAATCCAGACCAATATTTAACTGCTCTTGTGTTTCCCATTGTATATAAGGATTGGCAATATTACTTTGTCGATACCCTAAACCAAGTCCGGTTGACATTTTTGAAACAGTAGCACCCCATTTGTAACCACCAATATTTTGATTTCCGGTTTGTCCCCAGCCAATACGCACTTTACCATTACTGAAAATTGATTTTATGTTTTCCATAAAACTTTCGTTGGTGAAACGCCACGATGCTGCTGTTGAATGGAAAGGCGCCAAACGGTTTTTCGGTCCAAAATTAGAAGAACCATCTTCCCGGAAGGTATACGTTGCATAATACTTGTCGTTATAGTTGTATGTACCTCTACCAAATACAGAAACCATTGAACCACTGCCAAATCCGTATCCAATTGCGGGATTACTACCCAGGGCAGGATTATGAACGGTGTTGTCGGGTAAGGCAGTTGCGTTTATACTCATGTAATTCCAACTTGACTCAGAAACCTCCTGACCGACCATCAAAGTCATTTTGTGATAACCAAAGTCCTTGTTATATGTCAGGTAGTTTTTTGCCTGCCAATACAGACCTTTGTTTTTCTGGCGCGAAGCAATATTAATACTACGCTCCCAACTGCCATATTTTGCCTGGGGTATAAATGATTCTGATTCTGAACCATTGGCGTCCATCGCAAATTCTGTACGAAGGTTTAAACCTTTCAATAATGTAATATCAAGAAAGACATTACCATTCATAGTCGAACGTGCCAACGTATTAGTTTCGTCCAACGCTTTGGCGATAGGATTAATCTGACCTACAGCACCTTCGCGCGAAACGCTGGTGTAATTGCCATCTATATCGTAGATTGGTACATCAGGAGTAGTTCCCAAAGCAATTCTGATTATACCTTCGTCGCTGTTTGCCAGTCCTAAATGTTCGTTAGTCGTTGAATAATTAAAGTTTACACCCAATTTCAACCATTTTTTAAGCTTGGCATCAACATTTGTACGGAATGAAAAACGCTCAAATGCCGATCCTACAACTGTACCATCCTGCCCTAAATACGAACCTGAAACCAGATATTTTACTGTTTCTGTACCGCCGGAAGCTCCTACAGTATGAGATTGCATGGGAGCAGTCTGGAAAACAGCATCCTGCCAGTTAGTACCAACACCCAAAATGGATGGATCGCGGAAGTCATCACGGGGTTCACGTCCGGCAGTCTCGGAAGAAATTGAGTTACTGAATTCAGCAAACTCACGTAAATTCATGATATCCAATCGTTTTTCCTGTCGTTGTGAACCATACAAACCTTCGTATGTAAATTTCGCTTCTCCTGCTTTACCACGTTTTGTGGTTACTAAAATTACACCATTCGAACCCTGAGACCCATAAATTGCTGTGGCAGAAGCATCTTTCAAAATCTCCATCGAAACAATATCGGAAGGATTAATGGTTGAAAGTGGAGAGATGGTTGATATTGGACCGTTTCCTAAAACGCCTAAACCAAAACTGTGTGAAGATTGTCCCTGTTTATAAACCGGAACGCCATCTATTACGTAAAGAGGTTCGCCATCTGCATTGATCGTGTTTTGACCACGCACACGGATGGAAACCGATGAACCCGGCTGACCGGAAGTGTAAACGGCAGTTACTCCCGAGACACGTCCCTGCAACGCCTGATCCATATTGGTTATTATAGAACCTTTGAGTTTATCTTCGCCTACCGATACAGATGCTCCGGAAAGATCACTTTTTCTCATGGTTCCATAACCAACCGCTACTACTTCGTCCAGCATAAGTGCGTCCGATTGTAGTCTGACATTAATAACTCTAACTCTGGCAGGGATTTCTTGTTTCACCATACCAATGTAGGAGAAAACAAGTGTAGAACCCTGAGGTGCGTTCAGGCTATACTTGCCGTTCACATCCGTTATCGTTCCATTGGTTGTTCCTTTTACAAGTACGGAAACGCCAACCATGGGAATTCCATCACTTGCATCGGTAACAACTCCCGAAACAGAAAGATTCTGCTGGGCAGAAACTAAGCATACTCCCATAAGGAGTAATACCGTTAGAAAAATGATTTTTCTTTTCATGGAATTAAATTTAATATTATAAGGTTAATTGTTGTTGGAAAAGACTCATTCCGACTATGCAAAAATAGGGTATCATAAACAATAATATGCATATTTTTTTAGCTGATTATGATACTTTTCTTACACTTAATTGCCTTTTTTTAGCTATTTAGGCTTAAACCGAAATAAAAACACATGTTTTTCCATCTCCCTACAGGAACCATTTATGCCAATTTCCCGCTATTAATATATTATTATATATTACGAAAAATATCCTATACAAGGTGGTTTGAGATACATTTAAAGAGCCTTAATTATAAGAATATTAGTAGAATTAATCTTTAGAAATCAGGTCGTTCTGTTAATTATTTACATCCCTGAACGGGTTGTACAATCTTTCATTCCCTATATTGCTTTTGACAGTAATTTTGCAACAAATTTTCATTTTTACATTAAACAGAAATGAATTCAAATAAAAAGTATGCATACAAATACATTTGACCTAAACTTTCAGGATGCAAATGCTGTTATGATTACCGTCAACTCAAGGCACCATGGTTTTAATTCTGCTGAAAGGGAATTAATACAATGTCAGTTTCAGATTCGCAGGATATCAGATTACCGGTCTTTATCCTGTTTTTTACATAGTTTTACAAGAAATCCGGACATTTATGACTTATCAATAATTGATTAAGTTTTGTTATTCATAACTTTGCCCGTTCAAAAACAGAAACAGCAGAAAGCATCTCATGTCATATAAAAACACAAAAAACACACCGGGCGCAAAATCAGACAAGCCAAATATAATTTCGGTACTAAAGCCTTACAAATTAATGATTTTCGGCCTCATTGGCTTTGCCTTATTGAGTAACGGTGTGAACCTGGTGATTCCGAAACTGATTTCGCATGGCATCGATGATTTCTCGAACGGGAATTTCTCCTATCAAAAAATCATCCTGGAATTTCTGATAGCAGCTTTTACCATTTTCGTATTTACATTTCTCCAGGGAATTTTACAGACTTATGCCTCAGAAAAGGTAGCCCGCGATTTACGGACTAAACTTGCCGATAAAATCTCCCGGCAGAGTTACGCCTTTATTCAACAGGCTAATCCCTCGAAACTGCTCACGAATCTCACATCCGACATTGATTCAATAAAACTGTTTGTATCCATGGCGATCGTATCAATGGCTTCATCGATCTTTATCATAATCGGTGCAAGCATTTTACTGATTTCCATCAATTGGGAACTGGCATTGTCGGTACTGACCATTATTCCGGTTATCGGTGTTGCATTTTATCTGGTTTTCCGCAAGGCTCGTGACTTGTTCAAAAAAAGTCGCGAAGTGATTGACTGGCTCAATAAAGTCATCAGCGAAAGCATAATGGGCGCGGCACTTATTCGTGTGTTGAACGCTCAAACCTTCGAATACAACAAGTTTCTTGATGCCAACACGCAGGCCAGGAATCTGGGGATATCCATACTCAAGCTTTTTGCCACCATGATTCCTATAGTGGTTTTTGTAGGCAATATGGCTTCGCTGATCATTCTGGCTTTAGGCGGACATTATGTAATAACGGGCGCCATGTCACTGGGCGATTATGCAGCATTCAGTTCGTATCTTGTTTTACTTATTTTCCCGATTATCATTATCGGATTTATCAGTAATTTTATGGTACAGGCTTCGGTTTCGTATGCCCGGATTTACGCCGTGTTGAATGCCGTGGAAACAAGTGATACAGGCACAATAAATATGCCTTTACAGGGAAACATGGAGTTGCGTAACATTTCAGTGATTTATGGTGGCAAACCTGCATTGAAAAATGTATCCTTAAACATACATGCCGGAACAAGAACAGCAATAATAGGACCGACAGCAGCAGGAAAAACACAATTGCTCTATTTACTCACCGGTCTGATTCTACCCGAAAACGGGAGTATTTTGTTTGATGGCGTCGACATCAATCATTACAACAAAGAAACTTTCCAGCATCAGATTGGATTCGTATTTCAGGACAGCGTTATTTTCAATATGACCCTGCGCGAAAACATTGCTTTCAACGAAAAAGTCACCGAAGAATTAATGGCAAAAGCCATAGAAACGGCAGAACTGAATGATTTTATTGAAACTTTGCCCCAAGGTCTTGACACCATAGTGAGCGAACGTGGCACCAGTCTTTCGGGTGGACAAAAGCAGCGCATCATGTTGGCGCGGGCACTGGCACTGAATCCGAAAATTCTCTTACTCGACGATTTCACCGCCAGGGTCGACAGCCAGACTGAAGAGAAAATTCTGGATAATGTTGAGAAGAATTACCCGGGGATTACTTTGCTTTCGGTAACACAAAAAATTGCTTCTGTTTTGCATTACGGACAAATCATTTTGCTTGAAGAAGGTGAAATGCTGGCAAGCGGAACACATGAATGGCTGATGGAAACCAGCCCCGAATATATCCAGATTTTTAATTCACAGCGCAGTACCAATCATTATGAAATAATCCCTAACTCCTAAAGGGGAACTAAATTACTTTTGATTATATAACTTATTAATACAGAAAATCAAAACCGAAAATTAGGAGCCGAAACTAACTTCAATTCCCCTTTAGGAGTTAGGGGTTAATTTAAAACATTATGAACTACAATCTCAATATAAAAAAAGATATTCAGACCAACGAGAAAGTCAGTACAACAACTACTTTGAAAAGGTTGATGACTTTAATGGGCGAAGAACGAAAGAACCTCTACATTGCCATGATTTTTATTTTCGTGAATGTATGTCTGAATCTTATCGCGCCGTATATGATTGGGCATGCAGTAGATGCCTTTATCGTTACCAAACAATACGGGGGAATAATTCAATATTCCATTATTTTGTTCTTTATATTTGCGCTGACTATGGTGAGCGGTTACACCCAAACACAAATGATGGGGCGTGTGGGACAACGGATGTTGTTTAATTTAAGGAATATCGTTTTCAATAAATTGCAGGAATTACCCATAGATTTTTTCAATCAGAATAAAGCCGGCGACCTGATTTCGAGAGTAAACAACGACACCGATAAAATCAACCAGTTTTTTTCGCAGTCGCTCGTGCAGTTTATTAGCAGCACTTTCACCATGCTGGGTGCTGCCATTTTCCTTATTTCCATAAATTATAAGCTTGGGCTGGCAGCACTTACTCCCGCCTTGTTGTTATTATTCTTTACAAGAAGCATTTCACCCTGGGTAAAAAACCGTAATGCGAAGAATATGAAAAGCACCGGAAGCCTGAGTTCTGAAATACAGGAAAGCCTGAATAATTTCAAGGTAATTGTTGCCTTTAACCGCCGCGATTATTTCCGCAAACGATTCAATGAAGTCAATGCCGAAAATTATCAGACAGCTGTGAAAGCCGGGATTGCCAACAATATGTTTACACCGGTATACGGGTTTTCATCGAGCATCGGACAAATGGTAGTGCTGGCATTTGGTATTTACCTGATATCGGTGGGACAGTTTTCAGTAGGATTGCTGATCAGCTTTTTGGCCTATATCAATCAGTTCTACAATCCGCTCCGTCAGATTGCCGCGCTATGGGCAAACTTTCAGGTTGCACTCGCTGGTTGGGATCGCATTTCGCAAATACTGGTTATGGAAAACAACCTGCCTGTAGTTGAAACAACCGTAAAAGAAGAAGTTCGTTGCCTGTTATCGTTCCGTCATGTATCATTTTCATATATCCCGGGTAATGAAATACTGAAAGATGTCAGTTTCGATCTGGAACGGGGAAAAACATATGCCTTTGTTGGTCCAACCGGTGGGGGAAAAACCACCACGGCATCATTAATGGCCCGTTTATACGATCCTACTTCAGGACAAATCATACTCAACGGAGTAGATATTCGTTCGTTAAGTGCAAGTGAACGCACCGCCAAAATCGGATTTATTCTTCAGGAACCCTTCCTTTTTAGCGGCACCATACGCGAGAATATCTTGTATGGAAATGAGTGTTTCAACACGCTTTCCAACGATAAACTGATGAAGGAATTAAAAGAAGTCCGGCTTGATGGCTTGTTGGAGCGTTTCGATGGTGGTCTGGCAGCCGAAATAAAATCATCAGGCGATGGCATCAGCCTCGGTCAAAAACAACTGATAGCTTTTATCCGTGCAGTTCTCCGCCGTCCCGAATTGCTGATACTCGACGAGGCAACAGCCAATATCGATACAGTTACAGAACAATTGCTCGATGACATTTTGATGAAATTGCCCGAAAGTACCATTCGGATAATCATTGCACACCGTCTGAATACCATAGAAAATGCCGATGAAATTTTCTTTGTCAACTCAGGATCGGTTACCAAAGCCGGATCGCTGCAGGATGCAGTAAATTTGTTGCTACATGGAAAAAGGGAGAGTTAAAAGTAGGTAGTAAAGTTTAGAGTTCAGAGTCCTGAAATGTTGTGATTTTGGTTCTTGAGAATAATGCCAAAGATATTATATTAAAAAAAAACACTTTAAAGATGAAACCAATATAAATCATAGCCGCCATTAGTGGCATGTTTGCCGTAGTAACAGGTGCATTTGGGGCCCATGTGTTGAAAGGAATGATCAGTCCTGATATGCTCGAAGCCTATAAAACCGGCGTTCAATATCAATTTTATCACACCTTTGCCCTTTTGACGGTAGGGATTCTTATGCATTTTAGTCAGTCAAAACTATTGAAATGGTCAGCCGGGTTTTTCACCACAGGTATAATATTATTTTCAGGCTCTCTTTATGTCATGGCAATTTCAGGAATTAAAGGCATGGGAATAATCACTCCGTTTGGTGCTGTGGTATGGATTATTGCCTGGATATTACTGGCTATGCATTGCAGTAAATATATTCCTTCGAAATAAAACAACAACGAGATCATTCATTTAAGTTAGTAAATAACATGTTGAATAAAATCACGAAAATAGAATTTACAAAAGACCAGTATGAGACATTATTAAAAATAATGTACTGTGGAGAATGGATTTTAAACAGTTATAAGACAAAAGAGGATAAAGTTTATAAAGAGTCCGTTCAGTTTGAACAATTTATATTCTCATTTGCAAAAGATTTTAAACTTGAGAAGATGATGGAATTTAAAAGTATTTTCAAACCTTATTAATGTAAAAAACTTTCCACAAGTATAATCAACAACAACTGGAACTGTAGATATTTTGTTGTTGGAAAATCAGCAACCCTTCGATTTGTACGTTTGCCCCAAATGCGGCAAAGTAGAGTCCTTTACCCCGTTTTGTAAGGTCTGAATACAGCCTTAAGAATGAAGTTCTTTAAAACAAATTTAAAATTTTAGCTACAATCAAAAACCTTCCTAAATCTGATCAAAATCCCCACGGAATCAGCAACATTTTCAGCTACACAATGTTTCAAATTATATACTTTGCATGCTGACAAATTAGGATTTGCATGAACGCTGCGTATTTTCCATGTCTGTTTCTTCTTCAACAATCTATGCTGCGTTGAATCTGGCGCACTTCTTAATTTTTGGGACAAAGTCCATGAAAACATCAAAATTATCAATCCTTTTATTTAAAAAAAATGAACAACATCCTGACCAATTTATTTTTCAGAACCTGGTACTGGTATATCAGTAAAGTTGACAAAGAATCCGAAATCACGTTTATGAATTATGGTTATTCAAAAGACAATCACGAAATAGCTCTTGACGAAAAGGATAAAATTAACAAATACTCGGCTCAATTGTACCATTTTATAGCCAATAGTATAGATCTTAAAGAAAAAAATCTGCTCGAAGTCGGTTGTGGACGTGGTGGTGGTTTATCCTATATAAGTCGTTATTTGAATCCCAAAAATTCAATCGGCGTTGATTTAAATCAAAAAGCTATAAATTTTTGCAGAAGAAACTATGCTGATCAAAACATTACATTTTTACAGGGCAATGCACAGCAGTTGAAATTTGAAGACAATACCTTTGATGTGGTAATAAATGTTGAATCATCGCATCGCTACCCACAAATGAATAAATTCTTAAACGAAGTTTTCCGCGTTCTAAAACCCGGTGGATATTTTCTTTTTGCCGATTTCAGACTTAAAAAAGAGCTTGAAAAACTCAATGAACAATTTAAAGAATCAAATTTAAAAGTGATAAAACAGGAAGTAATAACTGTAAATGTGCTGGAAGCTTTAAAATTATCATCTGTTGAAACGGAAAACTTAATCCTCAAAATTGCACCAAAATTGTTGCATGGTGTAGGTAGAAAATTTGCTGCTACAGAAGGAACACCGACCTTCAAAAAGTTTGCGACAAATGAGTTTGAGTATCTATTTTACATTTTGACAAAATAATTCCATTCAAAACCGGGAAAAAAAACCGGATGATGCAATGCCTGCACGCGTGAGCGCTCACTGAAGTTTACTAAAATACAAAACGGACCCTATTGCACTGTGCGATTGGGTCCGTTTTATGTATTATTGACTTGCCACAATTCACGGTGATAAAAATTGAATCCCATTGCGATAAAAAGAAAAATACTTGTTATTTATTGGTAGTTTATGAAAACAAACCTATATATTTGCAAAATAAAATTCAGCCCGCACCGGGGCAACAAAACCGTTGTTACAACTGAAAATTTAAAAAAAAACAGCTAAGGATAGAACTGACGATAATTTTAAAAGCGAATAAACATGGAAAAACTTATAGCTTGTTGTGGTCTAAATTGTGCTGTTTGCGATGCAAGAATAGCAACAATTACGAATGATAATGAACTGCGTGCCAGGACAGCAGATCAATGGAAAGTTCTTTACAATGCACCTGAGATGACAGCCGATATGATTCATTGTACCGGATGCATGGCACATGGAGCTAAATTCGGGCACTGTGATCTTTGTGAAATAAGAAATTGTGCGATTTCTAAAGGCTATCAGACTTGTTCTGATTGTGACAAGATGGAGCATTGTGCGATATTAAAAAATTTGCACCAATATGCTCCTGATGCATTAGAGAATCTCAAATCATTGAATTAATTGGATTTCTGGTTAAGCAAACAGGTCACATATCTGGGATGGCACAGCAGAGGGACTAACCTGGTTGTGCTGTATTATTCCCGGGAATCAACCTGATTGATAAAGGTTTGAAGTTGCAAAAAAAAACACTAAATTGATTCACAAATAAAAAATGCAGGATGAAAAAAGAAGATAATTTGATACGAATTTTCACCGGTAGCGAAATTTCGGTATCGCTATTGAAAGAAGAACTTGAAAAAATAAAAATTGCTGCACTAATCCAAAATAATTTCCAGTCAGGTCTCTCAGCCGGTTTTTTTGGTGGTGACGCTTTTTCTGTTGATTTGTTTATTCAGGAATCGGACCTGAAAGAAGCCGAACCGGTAATTACGGACTTCGTCAGGAACAACAATCCTGTATAACCATCAATATTATACATTGAATAAAACTAACAAAATAAACATATGGATCAGACTATTCTTGAAGTTGAAGATAAGGCGATAGCCGAAACGCAACGGTTTTTTGTAAAAGTATATGGCTGGATGTCGGCTGCATTAATTGTAACCGGACTGGTTGCAGTGGCAGCTGGTTCTAATGCTGAGTTTATGAATTTGATTTTGGGCAGCCAATATTTTTTTATTGTCTTGCTCTTTGCGGAGCTTTTACTGGTAGCATCCCTGGTAAGTTGGATAATGAAAATGACATCCCAAACTGCTGCATTCGTATTTCTGTTGTATTCTGTTTTAAATGGATTGACCATATCCGTAATATTTTTACTTTTTACAACCGATTCAATTGCTTCTACATTCTTTATAACAGCCGGGACTTTCGCCATAATGAGCATCTATGGTTTTTTCACAAAGAGTGATTTGACAAAACTGGGAAATTTACTATTGATGTGTCTGGTCGGATTAATCATTGCATCGTTGATCAATATATTTTATCAGAACGAGTCTTTATACTGGATTACAACCTATGCAGGAGTTTTGATTTTTGTAGGATTAATAGCCTTTGATACCCAAAAGATTAAAAAATTGAATATCACAGGAAACGAAGGTACTGAAACGGATAAGAAAGAATCAATAATCGGAGCATTAACCTTATATCTCGACTTTATAAACCTCTTCCTGATGCTATTAAGAATATTTGGCAAACGAAGATAACAGATTCAAAACAAATAATTTAATTGCCATTGACCAAATAAAAAAGGATTTTCATTTCATCTGATCTTACAATTATGAAAACGAAGGATTATATCGTAATATTTTTAATTACTTTTGGAGCTGCATTTATCGTCAATATACTGATTACGCTTTGCTACAGCTATTTCATTAAAGGTACCGGGCTGATTATTGATTGGGGAACCAGCTTTGTAATTTCACTAATACTTGCAATAGTCATTCCTTTTACTCAGAAAAAAAAGTAAAATGCGAAGTGTTTGAAGCTGCGTATAATTTCCGGGCGATATCAAACCGGAGGGAAGGATTATGCCCTCCCTGTCAAAGAATATTAATACTTGATTAAAAGACAACACGATGAAAGACAAACAATGGGAAACATTAAAGTCCATAGTAAACGGGGAAAAAGCGGAACAACCAACGATTGGTTTTATTATCGACTGTCCTTGGTTACCCGAATGGTACGGCATATCCATACTCGACTATCTCAGTAACGACGAGTTATGGTTGAAAGCCAACCTGAAAGCCATGGAAACTTTTCCCGATGTGATGTTTCTTCCCGGTTTCTGGAGCGAATACGGCATGTGCACCGAACCATCGGCATTTGGAGCAAAATGCGTGTTCTTTAAAAACGAGTTTCCGTTTGCCAATAAAACAATTCATAGTACCGAAGATATTGAAAACCTCACTGCACCAAATCCTGAAACAGATGGGTTGCTGCCTTTTATGCTCAACCGGCTGGTAATTGCTCAACCTTCCATCGAAGCAGCAGGGCACAAAATCCGGTTTTCGGTTTCCCGGGGTCCTTTGAATATAGCGTCGTTTCTGATGGGCACCACGGAATTCCTGACTGCCATGATGCTGGAACCTGAAGCTACCCACAAATTATTGCGTATCATTACCGACTTCCTGAAAAGCTGGCATAAACTGCAGCATAAGGCAATATCCACGATCGATGGCATCATGATGCTCGACGATATTGTCGGTTTTCTGGGTGAAGAGGAATTTAAGGAGTTTGCCTATCCCTATCTGAAGGAATTGTATGACACCGATGATTCAATAAAACTCTTCCACAACGATGCCGACTGCACCATGTCGGTGAAATACTATCCGGAACTGGGAATAAATCTGTACAATCCCGGCATACATATGTCGCTTACTGAGCTACGTGCTGCCACCGGAGATAAAATGGCGATACTGGGAAATATTCCGCCACGCGATGTACTTGCCGCGGGAACTGCGAAAGATGTTACGGCAGCAGCAAAAGTTTTAAAAGCGGAAGCAGCCGGGTTCGACCGCATGCTATTTTCCTGCGGTGGAGGAATGCCCCCGGCAGTTTCAACTGAAAATATACAGGCTTTTATTGATGCGTTGAAGTAGAACATGAGTGATATAAGTTTGGAGTACAGAGTTTGGAGTTCTGAGTTTAGAGTTGACAATCCGTTAAACTCAATCAGTCTTATTAACGAATAACCAAGACAAAAGAACAACAGTAAATACAGCCAAAAATGGATACTATAATATCAAAGATCCGCAGGGATCTGCAGGAGAACAGCGATAAAAAAACGAAGGAATCGAGCCAGTATTTCTTTAAAGAGGAAGTAAAATGCTATGGAGTGAAGTCAGCTGCTGTTGGGAAAATAAGTAAAGAACATTTTAAATCGATCAAAGACAAATCAAAGACAGAAGTTTTTGACCTGTGTGAAGAGCTTTGGCAATCCGGTTTTATTGAAGAGTCGTTTATAGCCTGCAACTGGTCCTATTTCGTTCACAAAGCGTATCAATCCGAAGACTTTGAGATATTTGAAAAGTGGATAAACAACTATGTGAATAACTGGGCCTCCTGCGATACGCTCTGCAACCATACGGTAGGCGAATTTATTGAAATGTATCCCGGATATTTATCGAGGTTAAAGGAAATGACAAGATCCGGGAACAGATGGATGCGTCGTGCTTCCGCTGTATCGTTGATCGTACCAGCCAGAAAAGGAAAGTTTTTAAGTGATATTTTTGAGATTGCGGACCTGTTGTTGACCGATCCCGATGATTTGGTTCAAAAGGGGTATGGATGGATGCTGAAAGTGGCCAGCCAATCACACCAACAGGAAGTATTTGATTATGTCCTCAGCAAAAAATCAATCATGCCCCGGACAGCATTAAGATACGCGATTGAAAAAATGCCGGCAGAACTGAAAAAATTGGCCATGGAGAAATAAGTTTAACTGACTGTGCAATTGATAAACATGATTCAACCGGAGTCAGACCGCTGTGCATAAATGATACTGAAATGAACTTAGAAGAGTTAGGATATAATAATCATTTTGAAAAATTCAGGGTGGAGAACAATCTCAAGAGTTTTGAGACTGGAAGAATTATTTCCGAACATAAAGAACGATATATTGTAAAGACAGCTACTGCAGAATATGAGGCTGAGATAACCGGCAATCTGCGTTTTACAGCTAAAAGCCGGGAAGATTTTCCGGCAGTTGGCGATTGGGTGTCCATCATAACTTACGATTCCGCGACTGCAATCATTCATAACATCCTGCCCCGGTTCTCTACAATTAAACGACAGGCAATCGGTCAATACGGAGAGATACAAATCATTGCTACCAATATTGATTTTGCGTTCATAGTCCAGGCTGTTGACAGGGATTTCAATATTAACCGACTGGAGAGATATCTGACTATCTGCAACTCTTCCGGCGTGAAACCCATTATTGTTCTTAGCAAAATTGATTTAATTTCTCAAATCAGGACGCAGGAGATTATTGAGAGTATACAGGCCAGGATTAAAGACATTCCGGTTGTGGCGATAAGTAATGAGACGATGAACGGCTACGAAACAATAAGCAGCCTTATTGAAAAAGGAAAAACATATTGCATGCTCGGCTCCTCCGGGGTCGGAAAATCTTCGCTATTGAATAATCTTTCCGGCACAGTTTTAATGAAAACCGATGTAATCAGTCTGCATACCAATAAAGGAAGACATGTTACCAGTCACAGAGAATTAATTGTTCTTGAAAATGGTGGGATCTTAATCGACAACCCCGGCATGAGAGAAGTGGGTATTGCAGATGCAGCCGGCGGACTGGAACTTACTTTTGATGCAATTTTCAGGCTTTCACAAAACTGTAAATTCAAAGATTGTACACACCTGAACGAGTCCGGTTGTGCTGTACTTGAAGCTGTTGAAAAGGGAGAGTTAAATAAAGCCTCGTACGAGAATTACCTGAAAATGGAAAGAGAAAAAGTCCATTTTGAATTGACGGTAACAGAGAAAAGGAAAAAAGACAAGGAATTTGGGAAATTTCTAAAGAATTACAAAAAAGACCGGATGAAAAACAAGGAATAGGAATTTTCTTAGTAACTAAAAACACGACTTAAAATTATTCCAATTACTTTTTGACGCCAATCATACAAAAAAATGAAAACAATGATAGCCTGGTGTGGTTTGAACTGCGAAACCTGCCCGATTCATTTGGCAACATTGGAACCCGATAAAGCCATACAACGACTCATGCGAACCTCTATTGCCGAAACCTGTACGACAATTTACGGGATGACCTTACAGACTGAGGATATAACCGACTGTGATGGATGCCGGACCAACACCGGAAGGATCTTTTCGGGATGCCTGGATTGCGGGATCAGAAAATGTGCAAGTGCGAAAAATATCGGGAGCTGTGCTTATTGTAATGACTATGCCTGCGACATGCTTCAAAAACATTTCTCACTCGATCCGGGTGCACAGAGCACGCTCGATGAAATCCGGCAGCACATTAAAAAATAAAACAGATCAATGTTAACGCATCACACCACGGTGAGCCCACATACTAAATGGAGCAAAAATCCCAAACCGGCATTTGAATATCAATTTTAAAGTTATTTTCAATAGCGCCAATTGTGTTTTTGTATATTCTGAAAAATTCTTAACGGGGCAGAAGAAAGCGCATGGTTTATAACTTAATATGCTTAAAGGTATGAATTTTGTACTACATTTGTATACTGTTCTCAGGGTCATATTTCTGAATACTATTTACACCCAGAACTTCTAACAAAAAAAATCGCTATCATTAAATTCAACTATTTTATAAAAATCTAATGGAAAACCAACAAGTTAATACTAAAGTTCTCAAAAACAAATATATACCTACTGCCGAATTTTACAGTCAGATCATAGATAGCTTACAGGATTATTCAATTTTCACCTTGGATAAAGATTTTAAAATAAACAGTTGGAGTTCCGGTTCAGCCGCAACCTTCGGTTACGAAACAGACGAAATCATCGGAGAGCATTTTGATATAATATTTACAGAAGAAGATATACAGAACGGCATTCCAAAAAATGAAATCGATACGGCATTAAAGGAAGGCAGAGCGACGGATAACCGTTGGCACATTTGTAAGGACAAAAGCTTATTTTATGCCTATGGTTTGGTTTTCCCGCTCACAGGTAAAGATGGCGAGATGCTCGGATATGTCAAAATATTGAGAGACCTGACCGAAAGAAAAAAATCGGAAGATGCCATAAAAAAATATGTAAAAGAACTGGAAGAGTTGAACACGCATAAAGAAAGCGTGCTGGCCATACTCTCACACGATTTAAGAAGTCCGCTATCCGGAATTATCGGCACGGCTAAATACCTGAGATCCAATTTCGATAAAATGGAGCAGAGCAGCGTAAAAGAAATGCTCGATCTGCTTTATAAATCGACTTTGGATGAATTAAACATGTTGGACTACCTGGTGGAATGGGCGAGAATAAAATATGCCTCGGAAGTATTTTCTCCCACAAAAATTGAGCTGGCAGTCTATGTTCAAAAGGTTTTTAATTCTTTGAATGAGACAGCCACGTTAAATGCAATCAATCTTCATCACGAAATTGAAGAAAACACCAAAGTCTTTGCGGATGGAAAAATGTTACTCTCCGTGATACAGAATATTGTTTCCAATGCTATTAAACACACAAAACCCGGAGGAAGCATTACGATTACAGCGAAAACCAAAGCCGATAAAATGATTATTCAGATCAGGGACACCGGCATTGGTATGTCAAAGGAAATACAGGAAAACCTGTTTACTGCACAAATGAGCTCACTATCGAAAGCAAGGGAAGGTAATAAAGGTGCCGGGATAGGACTATTGTTGGTAAAAGGATTTTTAGAGAAAAACGATGGCGAAATATGGGTTGAAAGCATAGAAGGCGAGGGCTCATCCTTTTATTTCACATTACCCATTGAAAAACCGCTGTATAAAATTGATAGCGCGGACAAAATCGAGTTTGATGAAAGTATCTGATCCCGCCACGGCGTGATCCATTTACGTGAATAATTCAGGAACAATATAGTGAATTGTTGTAGTCAATGCAGAAAAAAAACTTGCGAAGAAAAACCATTTATTCTCATTAAATATACAGAAAATAGATAGCATTTTGCATCCCGGACTCTACCAGATGAGATGATTCAAAGTATCATATCCCGGCAATTCAAAGGCTGGTCATGTATATCAATGACAAATTATGTTTAAATAAAAATTGATTACCTTTACCAAACCACGGTGCTGAAAAATTCCGCCGTGACTGACCTGGAAAACCCCGGCTTTCGCAATTCTATTTTGCAGGGCGGTTGTAACCGGGATTGACAAATGAGGTTGGTGAAAAAATAATCATAAAAAAAAACATGCAATGAAATACTCAGTAAAAATAAATTCCGTCAAAACAATAGATGAGATCGAAGGTTCATGGAACAACGATGATTTTAAAGAACTTTTAAAAAGATTCGATTACGCGGATGCAGACATTTTAAAGCCTGCCGAATTAAAAGAATATCTGTTTATGGCGATAGCTGACTTTGATACCGTTGAAGCAGCTTCTATTGTGCTTGATTACAAACTTTCAGATGTATTGACCGAGGGACAGATAGACAATCTTTCGCACGAAATGGAGCGGGAAAAGGTATCAGAGAATTACTCCGATATTTTTATTCACAAAATCCTGTTCACTGTTAATCAATTACTTTACAAAGCCTACAATGGTAAGTTTCCCTGTGCCAAAGCCAATGTAGTTTCATTCGAAATGAAAGAGGAAAATGGGGAGACAGCAGAGATTACAAAAGAAATTGTGCTGGAAGCGTTTAGTGCCGGTCTTTCGGACAGAAACTTAACAAAACGTTTATTTAGTGAACAATTAGAAGGCTCAGCACCATTTCCCGAAGCAGAAGGAATTATCTGGGATCTGGAGGACAAAGGAAACTCACAATACCAGATGACGACATCGGAAAAATGGCTTAAGGAAGAAGAATTTGAAAAACTGGAATTTGAATGTACCGTAACCCCGTACATTGAAAAAACAGAAGAAGCATAAAAGGTATAGGTAGGTCCACATTCACAATTGATTGGATTAACTTTCTTCGAAGAGAAGAATCTGAAGTAATACTAATAAAATAACAGATTGTTAAATGCTCTTTCTACTGACTTGCCTGTGATAGGTAGGTTGGCATTTTCGCGGTTTAAAATGCTTTCGCTCAAAAAGAAAGTCTATACGTTGAATTAATTTTATACTTTTACGACTTCTTATCTTTAATCAAATATGAAATTTTATATTAATATATTCTGATGAAAAAGATCCTTTTAAGTATTGCATGCATAGCTTTCATATTTGTGATTAAAGTCAGTGCACAGGAGAAAACCGGGAATCCGCAGGATAATTTGCCGGCTAACATAATTCGTATTACTCAGTTTGGCGAACGGGCGGATTTTTCGCATGATGGGAAGAAAATACTTTTTGTCGAAAAAACTTATGGCGATGTGTATGAAGTGGAACTGTCAAGCTTTAAAATCTCATTAATAACCGGACATTTTTATCATGGCGGTTTTACAAGGGCTCTTTACCTGGCAAATGACGATGTATTGCTTTCGGGTTGTAGCAGTTTCGATGCAGCCAATCCGCACCTGAACCGTCAAATAAAAGCGGAGCTCTGGGTATTGGATAAGAGCTACACAAAAGCTCCTTTTAAACTGAATACCAAGTGTTCCGAAGGTCCTGCCGTATCGCGTAAAAATATGCGGATAGCCTGGACCGTCGCAAAGAGTCAGTACCCCGACAGCCTGAAAGCGGATCAGTATCTTTTTTACACGGCCGATATTGTGTATGTGAACGACATCCCAGAATTATCAAATAAAAAAATAATCCTGGATAATTTAAAAGCCGGATTTAAAGATATGGAAGTCCAGAACTTTGTTCCACCGCTTGAAAAAACCTTGACATTCTCGGCATATGGATACAAGGGAACGGAAGTGATGTTACTCAACCTGGAAACAGGTGCGATAACTGACATGTCGAATGCTGATAAACAGTACGATGAACCGGAAGGGATTTTTCCTGAAGGAAAATATACCTGTGTCGAAAGTGACAAGGAAACGGGAGCTGTAGACATTTACAAACTGGCTTTGGATGGAAGCGGTCATCTCCAACGGTTAACGTTTTTCAGCGATTACAAAGGGTATAAAAGCTCAAACCCGGTGATAAGCGATGATGGCCGGTATATGGGCTTCCAAATGGCACGATCTACTGATCTTGCAGGTATTGGGTATGGAATATTCCTGATGAAACTCACGAAATAAGATATAAGTTATAGGCATATAATTAAGTGGAATAAATTAATGTCGTATCTTTTTTACCTACCTCCGGTAGGATTGACGATAATTGAAAGGATACGAAATTACATTTTTCTAAGCAGTTATTGATTGAATGCAAAGAATCAATATCACTTTTTTTAATTTTGCATAGCATAAACGGTTACCCAAAAATCTCTCTGAATGAAAAATCTCTTACTCATCACAATTTCACTGCTTATTTCTCAAAGTATTTTTTCGCAAAAACACTGGGAATCAATCATTCTCGCCGGTGACACCTGGAGTTATCTGCCGGCTGTCAGTGAACCGCCCTCAACCTGGAACCAACCAACTTTCGACGCCAGTGCCTGGAAAACCGGTGCCGGTGGTTTCGGATACGCCGATGGAGACGACGCCACGGTTACTGCTATTGTGAATTCTATCTATCTCCGCAAAAAATTCACCATCGCCAATACTTCCGTTATCGAACAATTGTTGCTGGACATTGACTACGACGATGCTTTTGTGTTATACCTCAACGGCCTGGAAGTGGCGCGTTCTGCCAATATCACCGCCACTCCTCCGGCATATAACTCCGCTCTGACTGTTGATCATGAAGCACAAATCTATCAGGGATATACGCCCGAAAGGTTTGTGTTGAAAGCTTCGGCCTTAAAACAGGGTGAAAATACGCTCGCCGTTCAAATTTTAAATACCAACTTGTCTTCGACCGATATGAGCGCGTTGGTTTTTCTGAATGCATTGATCAATACTACAACAGTTATCTACCATTCGGTTCCCACCTGGTTTACAGCCCCGGCATCTGCTGTCGACAGCAATCTTCCGCTGATAATGATCAATACGATGGGGTTGACGATAAATAATGTGAATAAAATTTCAGCAAAGATGAGCGTCATCAATAACGGCAATGGCGTAAATAATATCAGCGACACCGCGTTTGAATACGATGGATTCATTGGAATAAAAGTACGTGGTTCATCTTCGGAAATGTTCCCCAAAAAAAATTATAATATTGAAACCAGAACTGATTTAGGTGCAAACCTGAATTTTCCGCTGTTGGGATTGCCCGCCGAAAACGACTGGGTTTTTCATGGCCCCTACACAGATAAATCACTGATGAGGAACGTCCTGGCTTATCATATGGGGAATTTAACCGGGCGTTGGTCTCCCCGCACCCGGTTTTGTGAGATGTACCTCAATAGCGAATACGTGGGTGTTTACGCGTTGGTCGAAAAAATTAAAATCGACAGCAACCGGGTGAGCATTGCATCCCTCAAACCGGATGAAATTACGGGGGATGCCCTCACCGGTGGTTATTTGCTGAAAATTGACCGCCCCGACGAAGGTGCCTGGATTTCACCATATAGAGCCCGAAACGATATTCAGGTTGTGCCGATAAGTTACGTTGACCCCGAATATGCCGACCTGTTACCCGTACAACGCACTTATATCAAAGATTATGTAACCGCTTTCGAAAATGCCCTGCGCGGAGTAAATTATAAAGATCCTGTCGTGGGATACCGTGCTTATGTGAATATGCAGTCGTTTGTCGATTATTATATTGTGAACGAGATAAGTCGTAATCTGGATGGTTACCGACTAAGCACCTATTTTTATAAAGAGAAAGACAGCAAGGGCGGTAAACTGACCATGGGTCCGTTCTGGGATTATGATCTTACGTTTGGGAATGCCAATTTTTTCAGTGCAGGTTCCCCAACCGGTTGGGTGGTCGATGGCCTGGGCAATGGCGATGAATACGGCATACCATTCTGGTGGGAAAAACTGAGGTCAGATCCCTATTTTGAAGGGCAACTGAAGAATCGTTGGGTTGAACTACGAAGGGATAAATTCAGCAACGAGAACCTGACTTACTTTATCGACTCTTCAGCCCGCGAACTTGCAACTGCTCAGCAAAGGAATTTTCAGAAGTTCAACATCTTAGGCACCAATATCTGGCCAAATAATTACGTGGGTGGAACTTATGTGAATGAAATCACTTATCTGAAAACCTGGTTAAACAACCGGCTTGCCTGGATTGATTCAAAAATGAATTTAATAAGCGCACTGGATGAAACCATTTCATCTTTCGGCAACACGTTTGAAGTACGCACCTACCCCAACCCGTTTACCGAATCAATTACCCTGCAGTTTAAACTCCCTGCACATGCACGGATAAATATCGGTATTGAGGATATTCTTGGCAAAACAATCTGTAACCGTTCGACGGAATGCAGCGAGGGCAACAATGAATTCACCTTTCACGCGGAGGAATTTAACGGAGGAACAGGCCTGTATATTTACAAGATCAGCGTCGATGGCGTAATGGTTTCCTCGGGTAAAATAATAAAGAAATAATAGGCGGAGACTGTTCCACGTCCACAACATCCGGCACCCTGATTTTAATCATAAAACAGGTTGCCGGATGTTGTCATTTCCTACCCCACATAAAAACAAATCCTTTAAACCACAAGAAACAAAGAAACCTGTCAATATATTTAAACGGCCATTTTAAATCGGAAGAATCAGCCCGAAATCAGGTTGTTAGAAAGTCAGCAGCCTTGCAAATGATTATTTTTATATATATTTGTACTTTAAATTAAAGTTGTAGGCAAAATAAGTACAAAACAGATAAAATGACCCGACATTTTAAAGGGGTGGAATCCGAAAGACCTTAAGAGTAGGAAAATTAATAATGAATTTACAGGTATGAAAAAATTAAAACTCATTACATGGATTGCGCTGGCAGTATTTATATCGTCGTGTGCTACTACCGCTCAATTCCCGGTTTCGAGCGTAACGCCGGCAGCTGATATTGTGGCTAAAATGAAACAGGATAAAAACGGGAATTACAAAGTATTGATCACTGCCAAAAATTTAGCATCGGCCGAGAGGCTCGATCCTCCTAAAAAATACTATGTCGTGTGGTCCAATACCGAGAAAGAAGGGGTACGCAGTCTCGGAAAGCTTATTATCAATAATGCAGAAACCACATCGCTGGAAACTGTTACCCCATTTAAGTTCACGGAGATTTTTATTACTGCCGAGGAACTGGAAGATGTCACCTATCCTTCAGGTGTAGAAATATCCCGCGTCAGGTTTAAAGAAAAAAAATAAATTGATGAATTCACTCCCCCTCATTTGTAACGAGGGGGTGCTGGTTCATTGTTTTATAACAATTTAGTAAAGAATATTTAAACTGTTTCATAGAAGTATTCTTCGTTACATACGAAAAACCAATTACCCCTCGTTACAAACTAGTGGGAGAAAAATAACAAACTAAATATCGTGATTGTAACGTCCCAAGCCCCGCTACCCTTAAACACAGCACCATGAAAAGTCTCCGGTTTGCAGCCATTGACATAGGATCGAACGCCGTTCGTCTGTTAATCACATCCGTGTCGCCCGGCGATCCGGACGAGAGACAGCATAAATTGCATAAGATCCGGTTCCCCCTGCGACTGGGGCAGGAATCATTCGTATCGGGCAAAATATCTGACGACAAGGTGAAACAACTCGTCCGCCTGATGATTGCTTTTAAGCAGCTGATGACGGCATACGATGTAAACGCGTACCGGGCCTGTGCCACCGCGGCGCTGCGGAACGCGGTCAATGCCCACGAAATTATTGCGGAAATAAAAAATGAGGCGGAACTCGATATTGAAGTCATCGATGGACAGGAAGAATCCTTTATCACCTACCGGAGTCATTTCGGGGAAAATACGGAGAAAGAAAAGAACCAGGTTTTAGTGGATGTGGGCGGTGGAAGTACCGAAATAAGCCTGATAGTCGGTGGCGCACTGATCCAATCGAAGTCCTACGATATCGGAACAATCCGTTTACTTACCGGCATGGTGAAAGGCACGGATTGGGATCAGCTGCACGAAGATTTAAAAGCATTAAGAAACACCTACCCTGTGCCGGATCTGATTGCCTCGGGCGGAAATATCATCAAACTGAATGCCATGGTTCCCGCCCGCAAAGGTCATCGGTTGCCACTCACCTCCCTCGAAACACTATACGACACTTTACGTCAACAGAGCACTGCGGAACTGATTGAACGCTACGCGCTAAAACCCGACCGCGCCGATGTGATCACCCACGCGGCACACATCTATATCGATGTAGCCAAAAGCCTGGGGGTTGAGCATTTTTTGGTCCCCGGGAAAAGACTAATCGACGGGATTATACAGATTCTCTGGTCGAACTGGAAAGCGGAGAACGGGAAGTAAAGTTAGGAAGGATTCATATTGATTTGAATTACCTCAGGTTGATTTTAATTGCCTCTAATTGAAATGCATTCTCTCCGGCTGATTTGAATTGCCTCCGGATTTTATATTTGAATTGCATCCCGCTTTTAAATTTGAATTACATCCAGCTTTTATATTTGAATTGCCTCCGCTTTTATATTTGAATTGCCTCCCGCTTTTAAATTTGAATTGCCTCCATCTTTTATATTTGAATTACATCCAGCTTTTATATTTGAATTGCCTCCGGATTTATATTTGAATTGCCTCCGGATTTTATATTTGAATTGCCTCTGGATTTTACATTTGAATTGCCTCTGGATTTTATATTTGAATTGCCTCCGGCTTTAGCCGGAGGGATGGAAAAGAAAAATAAAAATGGCTTTAGCCAAATAATTAAAAATCATCTTTGGCCTAAAGCCAATTCAATCCCACCATTCTCTGTTCCTCCAGCTAAAGCTGGAGGCAATTCAAAGTCGCAATCTTCTGTTTCTTTTTTGGATGAAACTCTCCATTTTATTTTTAATTTCTGGCTTTTTTAAAAAGGATGATTAAATAATTTGTGTTGAAATGAAACTCACTCCCTTCGGTTGTAAGGAGTGGGTGACGGATAAGAGACAATGTAGTAATCAATGTCAAAAAGAAGATAGGAATAACATCTCGACAATCGGGAAGCCACCTTTGCAATCGGGGATACCTGCTGAACAATCGGGAAGCCATCTCTACAATTGGAGATGACATCTCGACAATAGCCGAAGCGTCCTAGCTGAAGAGAGACACACGCTCGACCGCCTGTCCACACAGTTTATACGTAAAGCACCATAATTCTACCAAAAATACAAAGCCGCTGCTATGGTTATCTATAAACACAACTCCAAAGCTCCGGCCGCACCGGAAGTAAAATAAGTTGCCGGCGCAAAATCAAAATATCAGTCACTATTTGAACGGGTGTTGCAACGTGCAGCACCCGTTTATTTTTTCGTTTGCAACTATCCAATGATCTGCGTACATTTGAGATTTACACGTATATTACCACCAAAGGATTTGATAAGATTATGAACCCGTTGGACAAATTGGATATTAAGAAATAAAATCATTGCTAATCAAAAAAATATATTACATTTGAAGTGAATTTAATTATAAACATCAATAATTGACAAAACGTTAATTTCCTGTATGATCAATTGCTTTAATATCACCTGTTTTTTTATTGAACTGGTTTGCATGATAATTCAACATTCAAGAACTAATGCTAAGGCGGATATATGCGCAACTGAGTAGCGTATACAGGATTAAGGGTAGCGTATATATTGGTGTTAGCTGCAATTTTAAAAAAATAAAAAAAATACAGAATAAACATGTCAATAACTAACGAAAAAGAATTAATTGGAATAAAAAAAGCAAGCGAAGCAGTTGCTCACACACTCAAAGAAATGAGAAACTATGTAAAACCAGGTATGACAACCAAACAACTAGACGAATTTGGAGGAAAGCTATTAATGGAGTTTGGTGCAAAATCAGCACCTTATGTAAGTTATGGCTTCCCTGGTTGGACTTGTATAAGTGTCAATAATGAGTTTTGTCATGGTATCCCGTCTGAACTTAGAATATTACAAGAAGGCGATTTGATAAACATAGATGTTTCTGCAGAGCTAAATGGTTTTTTTTCAGACAATGGTGGATCCTTTGTATTAGGGAATGATCAACACCAATATCAAAATCTCGTTAATGCATCTAAAGAGATTCTTTACAAAGCTATTCACAATATAAAAGGTGGAGTCCGTATTTCGGATATAGGACTTTTAATAGAAACAGAAGCAAAAAAACGAGGCTATAAAGTAATCAAAAATTTGACTGGACATGGTGTTGGAAGAAAACTCCATGAAGAACCGAATGAAATACCTAATTTTAGGGACAAATACAATACTTCACGATTTCGCAAGAACTCTGTTGTTGCTATCGAAACATTTATTTCAACAACTTCAACCTATGCTGAGACTTTAGGAGACGACGGTTGGACTATGATTGGAAATAAAGGAGGATTTATGGCTCAACACGAACAAACGATTATTGTAACTGATGGTAAGCCGATTATCCTCACTGAAATGAACGGAATTTGGAATTAGCAAAAAAACTGCTGCTAATACATAGGACTTCGTGCTGTCGGTACGACCCAGCATGAAGTCTCTGTTGCACTACATCCCTGCACTGCTGTTGGAAAGTGAGCGTAAAAAAAGGTGGTTGTAACCTTATGGATTTAGCGGGGTGTTTTCAGAAGTTTCGGATAACCGCATGCCGGAAGCGGGGAGTTGTAATAGCAAAAATTAAGTTCTAAATCGGTAAACGAGCTGATTTATAGATAAACAAAAAGACAAATATTGGTTTTACACAGGTCTATGGACATTGGAGGGCTGACGTGCATTTCGGCAGTTTTGCTACCGCAAACTGAAATGTTCATAGCCTCAGTCATTAGCTGCATTATAAACAACAATTCATATGAAAAGACTATTTTCTTTCTTAATCGCAATCTTTATGACAAATTTATTATTTTCTCAAACCGAAAATTATAAAATTGCCATTGAAAATTTTCAGGCGAACTATAACGCTGACAAATATGATGAAATTTTTAACCGTTTCTCACCGGAAATGAAACAAACATTGCCTATTGAGGACGCAAAACAGTTTCTTATTGGCTTGAAAAGTCAAGGAGGCAATATAGAAAGTATGGAATTTATCAATTATCAGCGAACTTATGCACTGTATAAAACGAAATTTGAAAAAGCTGTTTTAGAGGTAAATATTTCACTTGACGGTCAAAACCTAATAAACGGACTTTTTATAAAACCTTACGAAAAACCCCAAGAAATCAAAAATAAGACGGTAAACTCATTGAACAACTATCCAAAAGAAATTGCTGAAATCATTTTTTCAAAATCCAAAGATTTTCCGAACAACACACAACTTTCCATTGCCTTAATAAAAAATGGAAAAACGAAATACTATGGAATTATAAAAGTAAATGACACCATAAAACCAGATGAAAATCAAAATAAAATTTTTGAAATTGGCTCAATTACAAAAGTATTCACATCAACCGTTTTAGCTTCACTAGTTGAGAATAAAAAAATAAAATTGACAGACGAAATCAATTCGTATTACCCATTCGCTTTCAAAGACAATATCAAAATAAATTTTGAAAGTTTGGCTAATCATACTTCGGGTTTACCTCGCTTGCCTGAAAACATGGATTTATCAAACGAAATCAATCCATACCAAAATTATGGCAAAACCGAAATAGATGAATATCTTAAAAATTTGTTGAAACTTGAAATCGATACTAAAAAAACCTATTCATATTCAAACTTGGGTGCAGGACTTTTAGGTTATACACTCGGTTTGTCCCAAAAAACAAACTTTCAAAAACTTTTACAAAAGAAAATTTTTGATAAGTATAAAATGAGAAATTCATTTACAAGTTCACAAAATTTGGGAAATAGTCTCATAAAAGGATTAAATACAAAGGGCGAAATAGTATCAAATTGGGATTTTGATGTTCTATTTGGGGCAGGCGGAATATTATCCACAACAGAAGATTTGGCAAAATTTGTAAATGCACAATTCAATCCTAAAAACAAAGAACTCGAATTGACAAGAAAAACAACTTTCGATATAAAAGAAAATACGAAAATTTGTTTAGGTTGGCACAAATTAGAATCTGAAACTGGAAAGGATTTACTTTGGCACAACGGAGGGACAGGCGGATATTCATCTTCAATGGTAATGAAAGTTGAAGAAAAAACGGCAGTCATAATCTTGTCAAATGTATCTGACATTAATGACAAAATTGACGCTTTTTCATACGAATTGATAAACAAAACGAATAAAAAATAACGACCGCTAATACATAGGACTTCGTGCGTTAGGTACGACCCGGCAGAAAGTCACAGTTGCACTATATACCCGAGCGGACTGACGTGAATTCCGAGGGTTTTGATTCCGCAAATGGAATATACCGTGTAACGGAGACCGGCAAATGCTTATTGGCTTGGGTGTAAGCAGTAAGTTTAAAAAATAGAAATATAGAAATCAAAATAGAATTTATTTATGAAGAACATTAAATTTATTATCATTATTTTATCTACAACCATTCAATTGCATGCTCAAAATTCTTTTGACTCCATCGTTGTATTATCCGATTTGAAATACCAATCAGCTTTTGAGAAAGTTGCATTAAATAACTTTGTGAAACATCAGAAGGATACTTTTAATTTAATGATGGCCATCGATGAAAAAATGACTGAAGGTCAATCAATAGAACAATATAAAAAATACAGTGAGATTTTCAATGAATTAAGTTTGAAAAAAATCGAATCTAAAAGCTTAAATACTAAAATCAAAATGTCGTATAGGGCTGTTCATGATAAATTTCTAAATAAATACAATGAAAATGAGTATTTCCCTGCGACTTTAGAAACCGGAATGTATAATTGTGTCACTGCATCAATTTTATATGCAATGATTTTTGATCATTTAAAAATTCCGTATAAAGTTATGGCATCTACAAGTCATGTCTATCTGGTAGCTAATCCGGGGCCAAAATCCATAGTCATTGAAACTACAAATCCCGGGTTTGAAAACACCATTTTTACAGGAGATTTCAAACAACAATATGTCGATAATTTAAGAAACTCCAAATTGATTAGCACAAGCGAATATAAAAATAAATCGATGGAAGAAATTTTTCAGGAAAAGTTCAAAGAAGTTAAGGATGCAACTTTGTTTAATCTTCCGGGATTTCAATATTACAATAAAGCATTAAAACTTGCGCAAAATAACGACATTGAAAATGCATATAAACTTGCACAAAAGGCCTATTTTTTCTTTCCTGATATACAGTGCAAAGTATTACTGAATAATAGCCTGGTCTATCAACTGGATAAATGTAGCTATAATAAAGTAAGTGATATTGATTATTTAGTTCAATATTCCCGTTTCGAAAATACTGACATAAATTTAGTTGTTGGATTATTCAACAACGTCCTTGCTCGTCAATTGCAATACAATAATAAAGAAACATTTTGTGATTCGCTTTATCAACGGTTAATATCACAGACCAGAAAAAAAGAGGTGATCGATGAAATTAGTTTTGCCTATAATTTGCAAATGGCTTATCGCTATCAACTTACCGAAAACTCAATTTTATATGCAGGTAATGCATTGAAAATTAAACCAAACCATATTGATGCGAATAATATTTTCAATATCTATTTAAATAACAAATTAAAGAACATCGAAAATTCCATCTCATTGCTCGACACAATAAATATATTAAAATCTAAATATGATTTTGAACAGTCTACTATTATATTGAACGATTATGAACTTGTTTCATATTTGAGAATGGCAAAAGATGCTTTTACAAAAAACAAGCTAGCACAGGGTGAAAAATACATTTCATTGTTTGAAGAGAAATGTCAACTTCCACTAAAAGAAGATTTTGTAAAATATGAAATTGAAAAAACTTTTTATGCCTATAGTTCTTACTATTATCGTAAAAAGAATGCTGCTATGCAAAAAACCGTAGTAAATAAGGGACTTAAGTATGTTCCAAACAGTTATATGATTAAAGGAAATGCCATTCAAATAATCACTCTTTAAGTTACAGGTTATAATCTGCAGTTGAAAAATCACAACAAAAATCCTGACCGCTAATACATAGGACTTCGTGCTTTAGGTACGACCCGGCAGAAAGTCTCAGTTGCACTATATCCCGAGGTGGGCTGAAGTTCATTTAGAGGATTTTGATTTCGCAAAAGGAACATCCTGTGTAACGGTGATCGGCTAGGCTAAGATGATCCTGCGTTAGTAGCAAAAAAAAACTCAAATACAAATAAAATACGAATAGGTTACAGATATTGTGTGAAGATAGTTTATCAGTCCGAGCTACACTTCGTTAATCATGAATTATGCACAGAGCTTGATTTTTAATCCGTTTTTTAAAAAGATGACATCAAGTTATTCCAATCACCTACCTCCTTCCTGTCTTTAAAAAGGATCTAATATTCCGGGTTAATCCTGCCTGTCTGTTTGTGAGGCTTTGTTATTTATCAGAATATATATCAGCACAATGTCCGTGCCCGTAATTTGTTTTTCCTGTGGTAGACACAGACACCTCCCTCCGACATCACACAGCTAATTTACAGGGCATTACATACACTCAACTTTGTTCCACAAATCTTTATCTGTACCCGTATTATTGTATTTTGGTTGATATTTGTTTATTTATGGTCAGAATGTCCTCAAAACTTGTCTTATTTATAGTTTAATTTGCATTCGTTTAATACAAATAAATCAATAATCAACTTTAAATTAATTGCAAATGAAAAAAACTACATTTTTTCTCGCGTGCTTCCTGCTTGCAGGATACACTCTAAGTGCTCAAGTACTGGACACTATTTACAACGCAAAAACTCTGTTGCCTGCTGCTTCATGGACTGAGCTAAAGCTGGATAAGACTATTACTGATTCAGCCGCTGTCATTACTCAGGTAATTGAGGGAGGGGTTTTGAAACTCAAAGCCGTAAACTCCAACAACAAAGACTCGAAACTCGGATGGTACAAAACAGGGTTGGGTTTAAACCTTGGCACCGGTTATACGATCGAAATCAAAGCCAAAGTGAATAATGCAGCCAAAAACGGAGCATTTAATCTTCAGGGTTATGATAATCAGGGAAAGGGTTTCCGCTTCGGAATTTACAATACTTTCCTGGCTAACCAAACGAATCCTTTGGGCGTAACAACCACAGTTGCCTCGTCACTCGACAACTCTGCCGCATTTCACACGTTCCGTCTGGCGGTAGATCCAACCGGATTAGTAACCGTTTATCGGGACAAAGTTCTCGTGGGCACATTCCCGCTTTCGGCTTTCTATTTCGATAATATCATCGTAAATGGAGGTTTTGAAGACGGAGCAGATGTAAACGATGCTTCGGCTTTCCCCGATTTTTTTAGCAATGGTTTGCTCTATAAATCAACCGTACTTACTGATAAAAGAAGTGGTAACTATGGCTTAGTAATGAATAGCAACGGAAAAACGGAGAACACGGGTACTAATTATAATCCTGCAACACAAGAAAAAGCAAGAACCCGCGAAATTGCCGTAAAACCAAATACTAAATACGATATTTCTATTACCCGTCGTCGTTCTGCTATAGAACCATGGGCATGGCGCGATATGGGAGCGTTTTACAACACCCAGGTAGGAACTCAGGGTGGCACTGATGTCCGGGGTACAAATGCAATTTTTGCAAGTACTAACGACAACTATTGGCAAACACATAACCAGACCATTACTACTCCTGCCGATGTGAAATCAATACGTTTTGAATTTCCATCGTGGGTCCGTGACGGAAATAAAACAACTAATATCGCTTCTTTCGATGATTTTGTATTCCGCGAACAACCTACTTTAGCTGTAGGTGTTACTACTGCAACTGTAGTATATGCTCCCAACACACTTCCAACCAGTTTTACTAACCTGATTCAAAACGGTGGTTTTGAGGACTTCAATTTGGATAATGCAGGTAATCCTGTAACTATAAAGAGCAAAGATGGACTTAGAGACAGTACAGTTACATGGGCTCTAAGTAATTTGGCTAAAGGTGATGATAACAATCCAACTCAATACGATGCTATATGGCATGGAAATGTTCGCATTCAACGTCATGATCAATCGAATGATGGTCTAACGGATGGAAACGGTTCTCAAAAATGGGCACACAGTGGGACTGCTTCACTTCGTTTCTCAACGCTGGGTAATAAAGCCAATAACTTTGATTTTACACAAACATTGAAACCAAATACAAAATATCGTTTCAACTTCTGGCACAAAAATCCAAAATGGGATGATGCTGGCTGGCTTAAAGTAAAACTTGGCGAAGGCGATGACAATACGGCTATCTGGGGTCACGAACTGAGATCCAGAAATAATGTATGGACAAATTGCGATTTAGTTTTTACAACTGACGCAACGAATTTAACCCTACACCTGTACATAAGTAGTCCTACACATGGTGACTGGTGGAATCAATATTTTGATGATATGGTATTGTATGAAGTAACTGCAGCAACCGATCCGGACTTATTCGCAGGCAAAACAAACCTGATTGCAAATGGTGACTTTGAAGATGCCACAATTAGCAACGATGGATCTGCATACAACTGGGCATTGGCATCTACAGAACCAAATGTTGACAGCAATTACCCTGTGAAATGGAACGATATGATGGGATCTTATGCTCATCTTCAGGACAGACAAAAACTTTCTGACACAGGAATCCGATATGCTAACAGTGGTACCAAATCTATGCGTTTCTCTTTCCTTGATGACCAGGGTTCAGCCAAAACATTTGAAGGAATTACCAAAGATTCGCTTCCAAGTACTTACCGTATTAATTTAAACTTCAGGAAAGAACTTGAACCGAACAAAACATATACCTTCGTATTCTGGCTTAAATCTTCAAACTACCCTGATGCAGGAAGATTAATCGTTGCAAATGGTGATATTAAAGTGTGGAATGATGTACTTAGCTCACGCAATATCAACTGGAGTCGTCAGACAGTTACATTCAGTACGACAGCTGCAAATCACACATTGCGTATGTACACCGAATTTGGTGGATGGTTTAACTTCTATTTGGATGATGTTGCCCTCTATGAAGAAAGCAACTATGTTCCTTACCAGGCAAACGGAGAGTCTTACCTGTTCTTTGGTAAATCGCAGGGAACAGAAAACACGGATGTAGAAATTCAGTATGTTGCAGTAAACAATACCGGCGCTTTTGCCCCTGAGGACCCTACAACCGGAACTTTCGTTGCTCCGGTAGTAAGAAACATGAAGGTAAGTTCTAACGCAGGCATGTTGACTATCAACACGAATAAACCTACATTTGTAAGAGTTTATGATGTTGCCGGCGCTTGTGTAGCTGAATTTAATGTTCAATCTACAAAGAACCTGACACTTCCTCAAGGAATTTACATTGTAAAATCAGCTGCAGAAGTAGTGAAAGTAGTGAACAAATAAAATTCAGATAATCGAATTTCACCTGTTCTCCATAGCGACTAATACAGCATTCAATGTTCGGCAATGGCACCGCCTATGTCGCTGTTAAAAGGAAATCTGCCGCAAATGTCTGACAGGTATTAACGAAAATCATTTATACGGGTGTTACTTCACAGTAATACCCGTATTTTTTTATGGATAAAGCAAATGGATTTACTGTAACACAAAATGGGTAGGATTTTCAGGAATGAACTTCCTTTTCGTCCAGTAATGATACAATTGCGAAGGATGCAGCAGTAACTTCTTCCAGCGTGTCGCTGTTAGTTCAGGAAAATACTTCGTTCATCCTGATCTAACGACAATGCAATATTCAAAAGACATGAAGTAAAAAAACTCAAGACATCAAACGCTCCTGTCAAATCAAATACAAGACCAAATGCCCATAGCTCAGGTAGTCAGGTTGCATACAAAAAAATGACAAAAACAGATTGATATATGTATCACTTTTAGTACTTTTGGGACAAATTAAAGAAATATTGGACAAGTAAAATCCTGTTTGAAGCTTGGTAAGTTACTACCAAAACAGAAAAGGTCGAAACAATTAAGATTCTACGACAAGTCATGAAAGCAACTGCTGCTTTAGTTGAACTGAAAGGTATTGATAACTCGATTCCGAACCGATTCAATGCCTATAAACGCATTAAAAAATATTTTTCAACAGAGTAAAACTAATAAAAAAGATAGAATGAAAAAAAATCCGGGATTACGCTTACTATTATTTGTTTGTTTTCTGATTTTTGTACTTAGCACTGATTTGTGGGGTCAGTTTCAGAAAACGAAGCATGGAATATTATTCAGTTCACAGGAACGCCAGATAGAACTTGCTGTGGCTAATTCAAATGCATTTCGTCTCAGTGTCAGCAAACAGGGAGAACCAACTGCCATTCAAAGTATATTTATCGATACCGAAACACAAGTGCCAGTTTCATATAAAATTGTAACGAAAAGTCCGGTATTTGGTATCGAAACCTCATTCGGGAAGTTGCTTTTCAATACCAGCAACGGACAATGGGCACTGTATGATTCCAATACAAAAGAGCTAATTCGTGAAGGCTTGGTTGAAGGTAGTAAAGATACAATTATCATTCGTCAGGGTGTTGATACGAAAGGATTGTATTATGGTTCAGGCAATATGAATAACCCGGAACTTATCAAAACACATTCGAACAGCTCGCTTGGCAATGGATTTGCAGGTATTCCTTACTTTTGGTCCACAACCGGGTTTAGTGCATTTGGTGTAAGTACCAACGACAATAAACCTGCACAATGGGATATAAACGAAAAACACCAGACAATTTGGACATTTACCGGTACTTCAGCCGATTTGTACCTTTGGCCGGCAAAAGACTTATACGCCGCACTTAAGGGATACATTCAGCTTACTGGTAGACCAAAACTACCCCCCAGATGGGCATTCGGATATTTGCAGAGTCGTTGGGGATGGGAGGACCGGAAATATATTGAGGATGCTATCGTTCAGTTTCGAACACGAAAAATACCGGTTGACGCCTTTATTTACGATTTCGAATGGTACACTTCATTACCGGATTATGGTGTTAAACCGAAAGGTGAATCCGGGTTCAACGATTTCAGATTTTATGATAAACTGTTTCCTGAACCTGCTAAACAGATTGCCGAATATAAAAATCAGGGTATAAAATTCATAGGTATACGAAAACCCCGTTTAGGTAATGCCGTCAATCTCGATTATGCACGCAGCCGTGGTTGGTTGATTCATCAGGATAAAGATATGGGAATGAATAGTCGTGATCTTGATTTCTCCAACGATAGCGCACGTGCATGGTATAAGGAACAAATGAAACCACTGCTCGAGGCCGGCGTTGATGCCTGGTGGAACGACGAGGGAGAATCTTATTATTCTCTTTATTACTGGTGGAATAAGGCTCAATACGATCTTCTGGCCCAAACCAAACCCAACCAACGTCATTTCAGTATCAACCGGTCGTTTTCTCCGGGTACTCAACGCCTGGGATATTGTGCGTGGAACGGAGATACATACTCGAACTGGCAAGAACTCTCGCGCACCGTATCGGATATACTCAACTGGAGTCTTGCAGGAATGTATTATGGAAGCAGCGACATTGGCGGATTTCACGGAACCCCGGTTAAAGAGACCTTGGTTCGCTGGCATCAGGCCGGTGTTTTCTTTCCCATTATGCGTTCACACTCCGATGTTGGAGCTATACCTCATTTCCCGTGGTTGTGGGGCGAAGATGGCGAATACGCCATGAGGAAAGCCAATAACTTGCGCTACCGTCTGTTGCCATACATCTATAGCCTGGGACACGAAGCCTACAAAACCGGAGCTCCAATTGTTCGCCCGCTAATGATGGAATATCCTGACGATGCAGCAGTTGCCAATCTAAGTGACGAAATGCTATTAGGCAAAGGATTGCTGGCAGCACCTATACTTACTCCCGGTGGTAAACGGGACGTCTATTTGCCCGAAGGTATCTGGTACGATTTCTTTACCAATGAAGCCATTCAGGGTTCCAAACACTTTCAGGTTACAAAAAGACTGGATGAAATTCCGGTTTATGTAGCTGCCGGCACAATATTACCTCTTGGCCCTGAGGTTCCGTATTCAGATTACGACACCATTGCCCCACTCGAAATCAGGGTATATCCCGGTCACGACGGAACGTTTACCATGACCGAAGACGATGGGACAAGTTACGATTATATTCTGTCTAATGTTCGCACCACAACGTATAAATGGAACGATGCGACCCGTACGCTTAGCTGGAAGGTTTCGGGAAGATACAAAGGAAAAAAAGTATTCAACGAGATTCGGATTGTAGTGGGAAATCAGGTGAAAACTGTTCAGATAGGAAGTCGCGGAAGCAACCGGTTCAAGGCGATTCCGGCAATTACTCCCCGCTAAGCGTAACTTTTGAATGTTCGGCATAATCTTTAATTTCGTCCGGGTTTGTAAAACAACTAACCCGGACGAATTAAATATAGATGTCAGGGGTAACACCATTGAAACAGTCAATATGCGGACTACCTAAATATTAGCAAGTTTCGGGTTTTATATTGACCTGTTTTTTTCGACCTTTGCTACATTAAATTTGACTACAATGACCGGCCAACAAAATATCAACTATCAACGAATTGCGGAAGCAATCGTTTATATCAAAACCAACTTCAAAGAGCAACCTAATCTTGACGAAGTTGCGAAGAAAGTTCATTTAAGCCCATTTCATTTTCAACGACTTTTTAGTGAATGGGTAGGCACAAGCCCAAAGAAATTTCTACAATATACCAGCATAGAATATGCGAAGACATTATTGAGAGAAAATCAGATGACACTTTTTGAAACTGCTTACGAAACAGGACTTTCAGGTACAGGGCGTTTACACGATTTATTTATCAATATTGAAGGCATGACACCTGCCGAATATAAAAACGGGGGGAAAAATCTGGCGATTAATTACAGTTTTGCAGACAGCCTGTTTGGGAATATTATAGTGGCTTCTACAGAGAAAGGGATTTGTTATATGGCATTTGCTGAAGATGAACAAATTGCAATCGCTGCCATGAAAAACCATTTTCCAAGTGCCAGTTTCAGACCAATGATTGATTTAATTCAACAAAATGCACTTTCTATTTTCACTCAGGATTGGACTAAGTTAAACCAAATAAAACTGCACTTAAAAGGGACAGATTTTCAATTAAAAGTTTGGGAAACACTTTTAAAAATCCCTATGGGAAAGCTTACAAGTTATGGAACTATAGCTAATATAATGAATAACCCAAATGCTTCAAGGGCTGTAGGCTCAGCCATTGGAAGGAATCCGGTTGCCTTCTTAATTCCCTGTCATCGAGTCATCCAATCAACCGGAGAATTTGGTGGTTATATGTGGGGCAATACAAGAAAAATAGCAATAATTGGTTGGGAAGGTACAAAAGCAAATATGGAATTTTAAGTCAGCAAGATTCGGGTTTTATGATTTGTAAATTTCTATGATATTTGCAATTTTTAAAACAAAACAGAACTATGGAAATTAAAAATTGTTTATTAAGTGATGTTGACGAGATTTTATTGCTTTACGAAGCTGCCAGAAATCTTCAAACCCAAAGAGAAATGGTAATATGGCCTCCGTTTGAAAAGTCATTTATTGAAAAAGAAATAAATGAGAATAGACAATGGAAAATAACTATTGACAATATAATCGTTTGCAACTGGGCTATTACTTTTGAAGACAGGGAAATTTGGGGACAAAAAGATAAAAATGATGGAATTTACATTCATCGCATATGCAATCATCCGACATTTCGTGGAAACAGATATATTGATACAATTGTAGAGTGGTCAAGAATATATGCAACTCAGAAAGGCAAACAGTTCGTGCGATTGGACACTTTAGGCAATAATACCAAATTAATTGAACACTATACTTCGGCAGGATTTGAATTTTTAGGTATGTTTAAATTGACAGATACCGCAAATCTTCCATGTCATTATCAAAATGAACCAAATTGCTGTTTATTTGAAATTGACTTAAAATTGACAAGCCGCTGACACGCAATACTGCAACAGGCAGTGGAGTTGTTTGAAGAGAAAACTAAAAGCCTTTTCTATAAAATATTTTCCGGGTTGTTTGAGGAGTAACATAGTCTACCCTTTTTTGTGTGGGTATGATATATTTGCAGTAAGTGAATAGCGCAGGTTTCAGCGAAACGATAATTTCAATCTGCCAGCCACAGGCAGTTCAGGTAAACACTTCTTTATTACTGGATTATAAACAATGCAGTATTTTATAAACCCGGAGGAATAATAACATAACATGAGTTCGATATAAATTGTGACCTAATCTAAAGTAAATAAGAGTTTGTGTTTCCCGTAGGGAATTTATATCAATAGAATGCGTTGTTTCTTAGATTTAATTCCCCGTTAGGGGATAAATATATTGATTCCCTACGGGAAATTATTCAGGATGTGAAATTTTCGCTATTGATATTCAAGTCCTACCGGACTATTTTTAAATCGAACTCATGTTAACAAAAACCGATCAAAATGGAAAGAATAAAGATATTTGTTGTAGGTTCCGGGAAGTTAGCAAATGCCATTCTAACTTCTGATTTATCATTTCAATCCTGTGATGTTTTAAAATGGGAGACACACTACCAAACCTTCAATGAGAAGGCGATCATAGTGCATGCAGGTTCAGGACGGCAATTCAAGGAGTGTTTTGAATTCTGCGAAAGGACTAATTCCGTATTTATAGAGCTTTCAACAGGATTGGAAACTGAGAAAATGGCACCTGAATTTCCACTTATCATTTGTCCCAACACATCAATTTTAGTTTTAAAAACACTAAATATGATAAAAGCAAATGGCAGGCATTTTGAAAATTATAAAATTTCAATCACAGAATCACATCAATCAACAAAAAAGACAGAACCCGGAACAGCTTATGCTTTTGCCAATTCATTAAAATTTCCACCCGACAAAATTGTATCAATTAGAGACCCAAAGATTCAACTAAATAAAATTGACATACCTAAAGAGTATATTGATAAACATGCATATCATAAAATTGTAATCAAAGATGGATGTGACGAAGTAACCATTGAGACAAAAGTCTTGGGGCATGATGCCTATGCACATGGCGTAAAAAAAATAATTGAAATGGTCTTAGAATACAGTTTGGAAAATAAACGATACACGGTTTTTGATTTAATTGACAATAACATGCTGTGAAATGGCAGCAATACATTTAAAGACAACAGTCAGGCACGACAAGCAGGGGAAAGCAAGCATGAAAAATTGAACAAATACAACTAACATCACAGGCATTAAACTTCATCACAACACAAAACACCCCGCCAGACTGAACGTTTGACGGGGTGGATTTAATAAAAGGGATCAGTAATTTACTTCAAGGGCACATAACCAACTTGCTCAACAATCTTTTGACCTTCGGCCGACATAATAAAATCAATTAGTGCTTTTGATTTTGGTTCTGTTTTTTTATCCAGATAAAAATAAAGCGGGCGGACAACCGGATAGCTTTTATTTTTAGCATTCAGTTCCGAAGGTACAACAAAGGTCTTACCATCGAACGATACACTCAGCGCCTTGATACTATTGTTCAGATAAGCTAATCCAACATAACCAATAGCACCTTTGGTTTGACTAACCGATTGGATGATAGCCCCTGTGGCAGGCATACTCAATATTGATTTGACATAGTTTTTGTTCATCAATATGTGTTCTTTAAAAAACTCGTATGTTCCTGAACTTGTTTCGCGGGAATAAGCTATGATTTTCAGATCAGCTCCACCAACCTGTTTCCAGTTAGTGATTTTTCCGGTAAAAATTCCTTCGAGCTGAGCACGAGTCAGTTTTGAAACCGGATTTGATTTATTCACTATCACGGCCAGTGCATCATATGCAATGATTTTCTCGACAAGCGATTTACCCGACTCTTTGAACTTTAGCTTTTCGTCGAATTTCATTTTGCGTGACGACATGGCAATATCAGTTGTTCCTTCCAACAAGGCAGCAATACCTACACCACTACCACCACCGGTTACTGTAACAGATTTCCCTGTTTTCTTTCCAAACACTTCTGCTTCTTTTTGGGCTAAAGGCAAAACAGTGTCACTTCCTTTAATTTTTTGGGCCTGGAATGTTGGTACTAAAGCACACAACATCAATACGGATAAAATTAGTTTTTTCATTTTGTTTTTTGTTTATCCTGTCCCCTTTAGGGGTTAGGGGTTGTTTATTTAAAATTTATATTGTAGGCGTACTGTCACCAAATTGTCAGCTAAATTTTGCGAATAGCCTTTTAGTGACGTTGTAAAGACATTCACTTTTTCATTCGAAACTATATCATAATATGCCATGATTCGGATATTGTTGTTCATGCGGTACAGGTAACCTAAACCCAGCGTTGAATAAGCAATATCGGCTTTACCGGTTTTCTTTCCTACACCAATCTGGCTTCCTGCAAGTTCTGCGTTTGGATCATACCAATCGTATTTCAGCACGATACTGTGTTTGGTTTCACCAATATCCTGAATAAAATGGACATAACCACCGGCCATCTTACGAATATAAGTATCGGTTCCGCCGGGTACAAACGAAGTTGTATTCAGGTTATCTGTTCCAGATATATTCCCTGACTTTGGACTACTTGAATTTGCACTGCTTGCGGGTTGTGTTCCGAAGAGATATTCTGTACGAATGGTAGTCAATCCCGCAACTGAATTCATTATAAACTGACCGTCAAATCCAACATATTGACGCCTGGCAAAAGTGTTTTTATTGGTAGCCGTACTGTCCACGGCAAATGCGCCACCATTTACCGAATATACATATTTATTTGTTTGAGCCACTGAACCATCATATAGAGATGCTCCAAAACCGATTTTCATTTCGGAAGACAACACCTTGTTATAAGATAAGTGGGCTATAAAATCTTTTTTGCTGTCATTATCCAGATAAATACCATTACCTGCAAACAGACCGGCCTCGAGTTTCAGCACATTCCATGGTGATGTTTTAGGTGCCTGAAGGGTGATCTGTGCACCTAAATCACGTTCGTCGGGGAATAGGGTCTGAAAAATACGACTCCGTTCGGGCGACTCGCGACGGGAAGAAGAATACGAGATTTCGTAACCAAAAGGACGGTCGAAAACACCACCTTTAAGTGACACATAGCCAATCCAGGGATCTAAAATATTCAGGTAAGCATCTTTCAGGGCAAGACCTTTTTCTGTCAAATCGAATTGAAGTACTCCCTGACTACCAAAATCTTCGTAAGCCACTTTAATTCGACCGCGACGAATACCGAAGCGATTGTAATCGGTAGTTTCGGTAGCGGCTTTTCCAGCTCCTACTTTCATATCCTGTGATCCTTTTCCCAAAGAGTCAATTTGTGACGATTGCCATTGAGTCTGAACGTATCCACTGATTTTTAATTTCTTACTCGTCTGATTTGCATCTTCAAGCGTCGTTACACGTTGATCAAGCATATTCAGTGTATCCACTTTTTCTTCTTCCTGTGAGAATGCGATAGTCGTAAAAATAAGACCTAATAAAATAATAGTAAAACTTTTTAATTTCATTTCGAATTTTGAATTTAGTTTGTTACTTGTTTACGGTGCAAAGTAACTGCTATCATGTTACAGGATTTTTCCAATGCTGTTACAATGTTATTACATTTATCTGTTACCAGATATCTATTGTATCTTGTCTTGACTCTTGGTTCTTGATTCTTATTTGAAAGGTTACGTGCTCCCGGCTACAGACTTCCGACTACTTACTACCAACTATAAACTATCTACTACTTCCTGGCTCTTGATTCTTGGCTCCTGGTTCCTGTTTGAAAGGTTCCGTGTTCCCGGCTACAGACTTCCGACTACTTACTACCAACTATAAACTATCTACTACTTCCTGGCTCTTGGCTCATCCAATATTTCGTAACATCTTTGTAACATTTTCGTCATTTCCCTTTAACATAGAAGTCATTACTTTGCACTGATTTATTAAACCAGATTCAACGTGAAACGATTCCTTGAGAAATTAGTAGAAGGTGCATTATTAATAAGCGGCAGTGTTACCAGTATCACCATATTGCTTATTGTAATTTTTTTATTTAAAGAAGCATCCGGGTTATTTAACAGTCCCGTGATCGAGGAAGGTTATGTACTGGGCCTTAATAAGGAAAATCCGGTAAAACATTTGAGCTCGTACCAGATCAAAGAGATATTCGACGCAGAAATAACCAACTGGGATGAGGTTGGAGGAAAAGAAGTACCGATAGAAGTAGTTCGGCTGAGTGATTTGACAAATTACTACACCGAAGAAGAACTGGGTGCAAATTTTGAGAACATTCCTGCAAAAGCTAGTGAGCTTACTGCCAAACACCCCGGCATAGTTCTTTTCCTGCCAAAAGAATATGTTGCAAAAAACTTTGATGGCACCCTCTTAAGCCACGAAACCCTGCGGCCGGGCGATTTTTTCGGGGGCAAGGAATGGTATCCTACCGCAACGCCTTCTGCCCAATATGGACTGCTGCCCCTCCTTCTAGGCACACTCTGGGTTAGTCTGGGGGCTATACTGCTATCATTGCCTTTTGGAATTGCTGTGGCGATTTATTTAGCCGAAATTGCAAACATGCGTGTTCGAAACATATTAAAACCACTCATTGAACTACTGGCTGGTATTCCATCTGTAGTATACGGATTCTTTGGATTGGTAGTAATCGTCCCATTTTTACAAGAAAGTTTAATGCTGCCGGTCGGTGAGACAGCATTGGCAGGAAGTATTATATTAGCGATTATGGCTTTACCAACTATCATAACCGTAGCCGAAGATGCCATTCGTACCGTGCCCAGAGCCACCAAAGAAGCCAGTCTCGCATTAGGTGCCACACATTGGCAAACAATTTACAGGGTTATCATCCCCTACGCCAAATCCGGGATTACTTCAGCAGCAGTACTGGGAATCGGCCGTGCCATTGGTGAAACCATGGCTGTATTAATGGTTACCGGAAATGCTGCCGTCATACCCCATACCTTATTAGAACCTGTCAGAACAATTCCCGCAACCATTGCAGCCGAATTAGGCGAAGCCTCTGTTGGTAGCGGACATTATCAGGCTCTGTTTGCTTTGGGATGTATCCTTTTTCTTATTACCATGATTATTAGCATTAGTATAGAGTTTATTGGTAAAAAGAAATATAATTAAAAAAGAATAACCCCCAACACTAAAGGGGAGAAAATATTAGCATTGATTATTTAGTTATAATTATGAACGAAGAAAAAGATATAAAAGACAAAAGTGACTTCAATTCCCCATCTGGGGTTAGAGGTACTTCAAATTCCACTTTAGGGATTAGGGGTAACAAGCGCTTATCGCAAGCCGTTGCTTTTACTATTTTCAAAATGATGAGCTACCTGGTGGTGGCAATATTAATTTTCATCCTGGGCTTTATTATATCAAAGGGAATCGGCGTGATAAGTTGGGATTTTCTGAGTAAAGCACCGGAAGATGGAATGACGAAAGGTGGAATTTTTCCGGCCATAGTCGGAACGTTAGCCCTGGTTTTAGGAAGTAGTATTTTCAGTTTTCCAATCGGGATCATGTCGGGAATTTATATGAACGAATATGCTGCCGGGAATAAATTTGCAACCTTTATACGAATCATGACGAATAACCTGAGCGGTGTTCCATCTGTTGTTTTCGGATTGTTTGGGATGGCGTTATTTGTCAACACCATGGGTTTTGGGGATTCCATCCTTGCAGGTTCGTTAACGCTGGGCTTACTGTCGCTTCCTTTGGTGATACGTACAACTGAAGAGTCGCTCAAAGCAATTGAGTTTTCCTATCGCGAAGGCAGTCTGGCCCTGGGAGCAACAAAATTACAAACTATACGTAAAGTAGTATTGCCGATGGCTTTTCCGAATATCATTACCGGATTAATATTGTCTATCGGACGCGTTTCGGGCGAAACAGCTCCTATCCTGTTCACAGTAGCCGCCTATTTCCTGCCCAAATTACCAACCAGTATTTTCGATCAGGTAATGGCCTTACCTTACCATTTGTACGTAATCTCTACCAGTGGAACCAATATTGAAGCCTCACGGGGTATTGCATACGGAACCGCTTTGGTATTAATAGTTATAGTACTCCTTGTCAACATACTGGCAAATGTATTGAGGAATTATTTTTCGAAGAAAGTAAAATCAAATTGAAAGAAAAAACAAAAAAAACATGCTAACAATTGAAGCAAAAAACGTTGATTTTTATTACAGTGACAACCACGCATTGAAAAATATCAACATCGAAGTCGAACAGAATAAAGTTGTCGCTTTAATCGGACCATCCGGTTGTGGCAAATCTACTTTCTTACGTATTTTGAACAGGATGAATGACCTGATTGACGGAACTCGCATGACAGGCAGCGTACTGGTTGAAGGGGAAGATATTTATGCACCAAACATACGTGTAGATGAATTGCGGAAGAAAGTGGGCATGGTATTTCAAAAACCAAATCCTTTTCCAAAATCGATTTTTGAAAACGTTGCTTACGGCTTGCGGGTGAACGGCATCAATGACAAAGAATTTATAGAACAAAGAGTAATAGAATCCATAAAATCGGCAGCGTTGTGGGATGAAGTAAAAAACAAATTAAACAAATCGGCATTCGCACTTTCGGGCGGCCAACAACAGCGATTGTGTATTGCACGAGCGTTGGCAATTTCGCCGAAAGTAGTTTTAATGGATGAACCGGCCTCGGCACTCGATCCAATATCAACAGCTAAAATTGAAGAGTTGATATACGAATTGAAGAAAGATTATACCATTATGATCGTAACACACAACATGCAACAGGCTTCGCGTGTTAGTGATAAAACGGCTTACTTCTATCTTGGAGAGTTAATTGAGTTCGATGAAACAACCCGTATATTTACAAACCCGCAACATATCTCGACACAAAATTATATTACGGGAAGATTTGGTTGATAAAGAAGAACCCCCGACCCTTTAAGGGGTGGAAAATATTAGTATAGATTATTTATAACAAAAAAAACAGCCCCTGTTTTAATTCCCCTTTTGGGGTTGGGGGTCATTTCAATAAATCACATTATGAGACATTTAGAACAAGAATTAGCAGCCCTTCGGCAAGATATAATCGACATGTGGAAATTGGTCATCACACAGGTTGAAAATTCAGGTGAAGCAATCTTATCGTTCGATAAAGAATTGGCTCAGAAAGTATCCATGCGCGAGAAAAAAGTGGATGCCTACGAACTGAAAATCGACAGCGAATGTGAGAATATCATAGCCTTGCATCAGCCTGTAGCCATCGATTTACGATTCGTACTGGCAGTATTCAAAATCAATTCCAACCTGGAACGAATCGCCGATTTTGCCTACGGGATTTCACGCGTATTGATTTCAAATCCAACTGTAATACTTGACGCTGAACTTATTACGGAGACAAACCTGCGGGTAATGATTGACCAGGTGAATAAAATGCTAACACAAGGATTAGATGCTTTTGAGAATGAAAAATCCGATTTTGCAGCTGCTATTTTCAGCGAAGATTATCAGGTTGATGAAATAAATGAAAAGGCAGTACATATCATAGCCTCATACATCCAAAAAAATCCAGATCGGGCATACGAGTGTCTGCAACTAATTGGTGCTTTCCGGAAAATGGAACGAATCGGTGACCATTGCAGTAATATTGCCGAAGAAATATTCTTTTACATCGATGCCAAAGTACTGAAACATTCACCAAAGAAATAGTATAATTTGCCAGATATCAATTTATAATGTATGATACAATTACAAAAACACATTAAAAACAGTTTATATACTACGATTTTCATCTTTTGTATTTATTCTATTGATTTTTAATTGGATTTGATTTTTTATCATATCTTTGTCACAGATATTTCACAACACCGAAATGAATGGTCTGTAACTTTGTGAAATAGATAAGGCACGATTATTAGTTTTATTCGTTGCTAATTTTTAATATTTAATTATGAATCATTTATGAAACCATACCGTATTTTGGTAGTCGACGATGAAGAAGATTTATGTGAAATTCTTCAGTTCAACCTCGAGACCGAGGGTTATCAGGTTGACGTAGCTTATTCGGCTGAAGAAGCGATGAAAAAGGATATTACTGTTTACAACCTGTTATTGCTGGACGTGATGATGGGCGAAATGTCAGGATTTAAAATGGCGCGTACCCTGAATGAGAATCCCAAAACAGCAGCTATTCCAGTCATTTTCCTTACAGCCAAAGATTCCGAAACTGATCGACTAACGGGTTTCAATATCGGTGCCGACGATTATATTTCCAAACCTTTTTCCATTCGCGAAGTGCTGGCAAGAGTTAAGGCTGTTATTCGCCGTTTGGAAGGGAATAAAACAACTGTAGAGTCACAACAGCTATCTTATGAAGAACTCGTCATGACACTGGATAATAAAAAAGTCATACTCAAAGGCGATGAAATACCATTTACAAAAAAGGAATTTGAAATACTCAGACTTTTTCTGTCAAATAAAAACCGCGTTTTTTCACGTGAGGAAATGCTCACCCGTGTCTGGTCCGACGAAGTAATTGTTTTGGATCGCACCATTGATGTGAATATAACCCGGCTTCGTAAGAAAATCGGACCCTATGGGAAAAATATCGTTACCAGGCTCGGATACGGCTACTGTTTTGAGGAATAAAATCATTTACTATATTTGCATTTACTAATTACTATTTGAGATTAGTACTTGAACAAAGTTGATATTCCAATTTTGAATCCGTAAAATGGTAAATCGTAAATAATAATATTGTAAATAGACTCTATGACACTCAATCGACGTATTTTTCTGTATTTTTTCAGCATCTTCCTGATCATGATGGGAACTATCTGTTATTTTCAGTACCAGCGCGAAAAGGAGTTCCGCACTGAACAGCTCGATCAACAACTGACCATATACAATTTTACACTCAATAAGTTCATTGAAGAAAAGCAGCCCGGTTGGAATGAAATGGATGAATATGTCCATTTGTTTCCAGACACTTCTTTGCGTGTAACGGTAGTTAATATGTCCGGTGATGTTATTTTCGATTCTTCGGTAAAAGAAGGCACCAATATAGGGAATCACCTCAGCCGGCCGGAGATAAAAATGGCAAATGGTTCGACGAACGGAAAAGCCATTCGTTATTCTTATTCTACAGGAAAAGACTACTACTATTTAGCCCAGCGTTTTCCAAACAATTATGTACGGAGTGCCTTGCCCTATAATCTTAGTCTTGCGGGGACGCTCAAAGCCAATTTAATGTTTTTAAATTTCATGGCTTTCGTATTTATTTTGTGTGTATTGGCACTGTTTTTAATTTCCCGCAAATTTACAAAATCCATCGATCGCCTGCGTATTTTTACCCAAAAAGCAGAGAAAGAGGAAATTCCGGATACTGATATTGAATTCCCTAATGATGAATTGGGAGATATCAGTAAAAATATCATTAAGCTTTATAAACTCCAGTTGAAAACCAAGGACGAAGTGAACAAAGAACGCGAGAAACTGATTAAACATCTTCAGATTTCGCAGGAAGGCCTGGGCATTTTCTCCTCTGACAAGAAAGAGATTCTTGCCAACACCCACTTTATTCAATACACCAATATTCTTTCCGATCAACAATGCGAAAGATCAGACCAGATTTTCCTGCTACCCGAAATGGCAGAAATAAATGAGTTTATCGACCATAGCCTGCTGAACAATCAGATGAAACGGAAACGCATGAATATTGAGAAAGGCGGACGTATCTTTGCTTTGCAATGCATTGTTTTCCTGGACAATACTTTTGAAATTTCAATAAACGACATTTCAGTTCAGGAGCACGAGAACGAATTGAAAAGACACCTTACACAAAATATATCACACGAACTGAAAACACCGGTTAGCAGCATTTTAGGTTATATGGAAAGTATACTTAATAATCCCGATCTGGATCCGGAACGACAACGGTTTTTCATCCAACGATCCTTTCAGCAGGCTCAACGTCTCAGTTCATTGTTGCAGGACATTTCGATGTTAAACAAAATGGATGAGGATAAACGCTTGTTTGATAAAGAAACATGCATCCTGGCGGAACTCCTAACTGATGTACTGAACGATGTGCATTTGGAAATTGAACAAAAGAAATGCAATGTTCTGAAAAACGTAAATCCCGAAATACAAATTCAGGGAAACCGCTCTCTGTTATATTCCATCTTCCGAAATTTGATGGACAATGCTCTTGCCTACGGAGGTGATAAGCTGAGCATAGATATAAATTGTTATCGCGAAGATGAACTGTTTTATTATTTCTCGTTTACCGACAATGGTATCGGTGTTGGAGAGGAACATTTAAACCGCCTTTTCGAACGTTTCTATCGCGTGGATAAAGGTCGCAGCCGAAAAGTAGGCGGGACAGGTCTGGGATTGGCCATTGTGAAAAATGCAGTACTTTATCACGGGGGGACAATCTCTGCAAAAAATATTCCTGGTGGAGGGCTGAGTTTTATTTTTTCATTGCGAAAAAAATAGAGAAAATGGAAATTGCTTTAAATTGATTATTACAAGCTTTTTGTTAATCAAAAGATATCAAGCAAAATATTAAACAGGAAAACTTTAAGAAAGGTTTTTCACTTATTCTTTCCCGGAATGCGGCAAAATCGCGCTCCGGGAATTTTTATTGGATGAAATTCCTGAACATGTTTGCCCATCAATCAAAAATCCCTACTTTTGCACCTAACCTAATCGCAATTAACCATGCAAATATTCCGGAATAAATGGACAGCACTGTTTGTAAGTAATTTCTTAGGAGTTTACAACGACAATTTTTTAAAAAACTGTATCATTTTTATAGCAGTAGGTTGGTCAATGCCAGCGTGGCTAACCCAATCTCAACTTATCTCCATGGTTTCTGCTTCGCTGGTGGTCCCTTACCTCTTTCTTTCTCCATTGGCAGGTCGTTTTGCAGTTATTTATTCCAAAAAGAAAGTGTTCCGGTTTTTCAAACTGTTAGAATTGCCAATCATGTTGCTCGCCTGCGTTGCTTTTTACTTTCAATGGGTAATTTTAGCAGTTTTCACCGTTCTGCTTATGGGAATTCAAAGTTGTTTATATTCTCCTTCAAAATATAGTCTGATTCGTGACATTGGCGGCGAAGAAGGTGTTTCATTCGGTAGTGGAGTGTTCGAAACCATGGCATTTCTAGGGATTTTGATTGGAACTGTTACTGCATCGGTTCTGTCGGATGCATATAATCTATGGATAATCTTTTCCTTTTTCATGGGATTGGCTGTGCTTGGTTATTTTGTCACACGTTCCATTCAGGCACAAGAATTACCTGAAAATAAAGACAGTTCGGGACACTTAAATCCCATCCGTTTTCTGATCGATTCCTACCACTTCGCCCGCGGACATGGTTTTGTAAATAGTGCTGTTCTGGGAGCTTCTTCATTTTGGTTGATTGGAGGTATGTTGCAAATGAATCTGGTAATTCACAGCAAACAGGTTTATCAGGCTTCGAATACCTTAACAGGACTTGTAATGGCTTGTGCTGCTATTGGCATTGCGCTTGGATGCGGGGCAGCCGCTAAAATTTCGGGTAAAAATGTTAAGAAAGGACTCATTCTAATCGGGATTTCCGGCATGAGTATTTTGTTTTTTATCATAACATTTTTCCAAATCAGTATATGGCTTTATATTCTTTGTGTTTTTAGTGTGGCTTTTATGGGTGGTATTTTTCAGGTACCCAGCTTGTCATTGCTTCAGAATGCCAACCTGGGACGTAAACTCGGCGATATGATAGCCTATCTGAATCTCGTGACTTTTATTTTTGTATTACTTGGAACATTTCTCTTTTCAATGACAACCTATTTCACAAATGAAAATAGTTTTGCAGTCTTTGGAGTAATTTTGATGGTTTGCATTTTAGTGACTTTATATTTCCTTAAAAAATCACCGGAATTCTGGAACGAAACAAAAGCAATGATACTTAATAAAACCCCTAACCCCTAAAGGGGAATGAAATTAGTAATGTCAATTTTTAGTTCTTCCCTGACAAAAAAATCAGGACGAAATTGGTTTTTCCCCCTTTAGGGGTTAGGGGTAGTAATTCCTGTTCAAAAACCATGTTGCATAACATAAAAAACCGAAACACAAATTTAGTAGAGATTTCATACATTGCCATACGATTTTTCATTATAAAAAACAATTTATTTTTTAGTATTAATCATTTATATTTTAATACAGTATGAAAGTATATCAATCTAATGAAATTAAGAACATCTCAATCCTGGGAAGTTCTGGCTCCGGGAAAACCACTCTTGTAGAAGCTATGCTTTACGAGAGTGGTGTTATAAAACGTAGAGGTACAGTAAATGGACAAAACACTGTTTCCGATTATTTCCCTGTTGAAAAAGAGTATGGCTATTCCGTTTTTTCTACCATTATTCAAACGGAATGGCTTAACAAGAAACTTAATTTTATCGACTGTCCGGGTTCCGACGATTTTATCGGTGGTGTTGTAACCTCTCTCAATGTAACCGATACTGCGCTACTCCTTCTCAACACGCAATATGGTGTTGAGGTCGGCACCAACATTCACTTCCGCTATACCGAAAAGTTCAATAAACCGGTAATTTTTGTCACCAATCATCTCGATCAGGATAAAGCTGATTTCGAAAAAACCTTATCACAACTCAAAGAATCCTTTGGGAACAAAGTTGTTCAAATTCAATATCCTATCACAACGGGACCACAATTTAATGCTGTAGTTGATGTATTGAAAATGAAAATGTATCAGTGGAAACCCGAGGGAGGTGTACCTGATGTACTTGAAATTCCGGATAATGAAATTGGTAAAGCACAGGATCTTCACAACATTTTGGTAGAAGCAGCCGCTGAAAACGATGAGGAATTGATGGAAAAATTCTTCGATCAGGGTTCCTTGTCGGAAGATGAATTAAGGATAGGCATCCGCAAAGGTCTGATTCATCGAGACATGTTCCCTGTATTTTGTGTGTGTGCCGGCAAAGATATGTGCGTTCGTCGTTTAATGGAATTTGTGGGTAACGTTTCACCAAGTGTTATTGACACTGAAAAACCAAAAACCATTGATGGCATAGCAATTACTGCCGATCCAAATGGGCCTGCCAGTATTTATGTTTTTAAAACCAGTGTTGAACCCCATATCGGTGAAGTTTCATACTTCAAGGTAATGAGCGGTAAGCTAAAAGAAGGTGATGATTTAGTCAATGTTGATCGTAGCTCCAAAGAACGTATCAGTCAAATATTTTCTGTTGCCGGACAAATACGCACCAAAGTGGAAGAAATAGTTGCCGGTGATATTGGTGCTACCGTAAAACTGAAAGACACCCGTACCGGCAATACCCTCAATGTGAAAGGCTGCGATTATGATTTCAAAGAAATAAAATACCCAGAACCAAAATATCGTCGTGCAATAAAAGCCAAATCTGAGTCGGATGAAGAGAAATTGAATGAAATACTGACCCGTATGCACGAGGAAGATCCAACCTGGGTCGTTGAACAGTCTAAAGAATTGAAACAAACTATTCTGTACGGTCAGGGAGAATTCCACTTACGTACATTGAAATGGCGTGTTGAAAATAACGATAAAATTCCAATTGAATTTAAAGAACCCAGAATACCTTATCGTGAAACGATAACGAAGAATGCCCGTGCCGATTACCGACACAAAAAACAATCCGGTGGTTCTGGTCAGTTTGGCGAAGTTCACCTGATCGTTGAACCTTATTTTGAAGGCATGCCGGCTCCGGAGATGTTCCGCTTCAATGGCCAGGAATTCAAAATCAGTAACCGCGACACCCAGGTAATCGATTTAGACTGGGGTGGGAAAATGGTTCTGATCAACAGTATCGTGGGTGGTTCAATCGATGCCCGCTTCGTACCTGCAATTATGAAAGGGATTATGGATCGCATGGAACAAGGACCCCTAACCGGTTCTTACGCCCGTGATGTGCGCGTCATTGTCTACGATGGTAAAATGCACCCGGTCGATTCAAACGAAATTTCTTTCCGTCTGGCAGGTCGTCATGCATTTTCGAAAGCTTTTAGAGAAGCCGGACCAAAGCTACTCGAACCGGTTTACGATGTAGTTGTTCAGGCTCCATCCGACCGTTTGGGTGATGTCATGAGTGATTTACAAGGACGCCGTGCCGTGATTATGGGTATGGAAAGTGAAAAGGGCTATGAGAAGTTATCAGCTAAAATTCCTTTGAAAGAATTAGGCACTTATTCAACCACACTTAGCTCACTAACAGGAGGACGCGCTTCGTTCAGTATGAAATTTGCCAGCTACGAATTGGTTCCAATGGATATTCAGGAAAAATTACTTAAAGAATACGAAGCTTCGAAGAAAGAAGAAGAATAAATTTTAATTTTAAAATGAAAGCAGTTATCCGGAAAGCGGGTAACTGCTTTTTTAATTTGTATTAATTTATCGGATGACATATAGTCAGATTAGAATCAAAAAAAACGGACTTCCATATTTTGAAAGTCCGTCCTGTACTAAAATTGAATGTTTTACTGTACAATTTTCTTAAACAAATTCTTCATATTTACCAGATCACCGATTATTTTATGCAAATCGGCTATGACAACACGTTCTTGCAACATAGTATCACGATAACGAATTGTAACCGTATTGTCTTCCATCGTTTGATGATCAACCGTGATACAGAATGGAGTACCGATAGCATCCTGACGACGGTAACGTTTTCCTATCGAATCTTTTTCGTCGTAGGCGCATTTGAAATCGAACTTTAGTTCATTCATGATTTCTCTTGCTTTTTCCGGAAGTCCGTCTTTTTTTACCAAAGGTAAAATGGCTGCTTTAATTGGTGCTAAGACCGGAGGTAATGCAAGAACAACGCGGCTATCACCACCTTCGAGTGTTTCTTCTTTATATGACGAAGCCATGATAGACAAGAAAGTACGATCTAATCCAATCGAAGTTTCAATTACATAGGGTGTATAAGATTGATTCAGTTCCGGATCGAAATACTTGATGTTTTTACCGGAGAATTTTTCGTGACTGCTCAAGTCAAAATCGGTACGCGAGTGAATACCTTCAATTTCTTTGAACCCGAAAGGCAGTTCAAATTCAATATCGGTGGCTGCATTGGCGTAATGTGCCAATTTATCGTGGTCGTGAAAACGATATTTTTGGTCACCAAGTCCAAGGGCTTTGTGCCATTTCAACCGCATTTGTTTCCAGTGTTCGAACCACTTCATTTCTTCACCGGGACGAACGAAGAATTGCATTTCCATTTGTTCAAATTCGCGCATTCGGAAAATAAACTGACGTGCTACAATTTCGTTACGGAAAGCCTTTCCTATCTGACAAATTCCGAAAGGTATTTTCATACGCCCGGTCTTTTGAACGTTCAGGTAGTTTACAAATATTCCCTGAGCCGTTTCCGGACGAAGATAAATCTTCATGGCACCTTCGGCTGTTGCTCCTATTTCGGTGGAGAACATCAGGTTAAATTGACGTACATCAGTCCAGTTTTTAGTTCCGCTAACGGGACAAACTATTTCGTAGTCTTCAATGATTGCTTTTAATTCAACCAGATCGGTATCGTTCAATGCTTTTACGAAACGGGCATGAATCTCGTCGCGTTTGGCTTGATGTTCCTTTACACGGTCGTTTGTCTGACGAAACATATCGGCATCAAAGCTCTCACCAAAACGCTTGGCTGCTTTTTCAACTTCCTTGTTTATTTTATCGTCGTATTTTGCCAATAAATCTTCTACCAAAACATCAGCGCGGTAGCGTTTCTTACTGTCTTTGTTATCAATCAACGGATCGTTGAATGCGTCCACATGTCCTGAAGCTTTCCAGATTGTTGGGTGCATAAAAATGGCGGAATCAAGACCTACCACATTTTCATTTAGCAACACCATACTGTCCCACCAATATTTTTTGATATTGTTTTTGAGTTCTACACCATTTTGACCGTAATCGTACACAGCACCCAGTCCGTCGTAAATTTCACTCGACGGAAATACGAAACCGTATTCCTTGCAATGTGCTATAATTTTTTTAAAAACATCTTCTTGTGAAGCCATATTTGTCCTATTATTCAATTTCTTATTTCCAATAGATTTTTGAATGAAAATTATCATCCAAAAAAGAAGTGCAAAGTTACTGATAATTTTCGTTTTTTTTGTATTTTTGCGGAACGATTTGCAGAATGTAGTTGTTTTTGATTACATTTGTAAACAACAGAATAATCACATGAGTACTGACGAAATAATAGAAACTGAAGATCAGGATGACGAATTGACGGGCGCAGCCGGAGAAATCATTGATGATAGTGAGACTGCTGCCCATTCAACTTACAAAGTACCTAAAATAAAAGACGATGCAGTGAAGCATCATCTTTCGGGAATGTACCAGAACTGGTTTTTGGACTATGCTTCGTATGTCATTCTGGAGCGTGCTGTACCCGACATTTACGATGGATTGAAACCGGTACAGCGCCGCATTTTACATTCCATGAAACGTCTCGACGACGGTCGCTACAATAAAGTTGCGAACATTGTTGGTCACACCATGCAGTTTCACCCGCATGGTGATGCTTCTATCGGTGATGCGCTGGTACAACTCGGACAAAAAGATTTACTGATAGATTGTCAGGGAAACTGGGGAAATATTCTTACTGGTGATGGTGCCGCTGCTCCCCGTTATATTGAAGCGCGTTTATCCAAATTCGCACTCGAAACAGTATTCAATCCTAAAACTACCGAGTGGAAAGGATCGTATGATGGCCGAAACAAAGAGCCAGTCACTTTGCCTGTAAAATTTCCTTTACTGCTGGCTCAAGGCGTCGAGGGAATTGCAGTAGGTTTAAATTCGAAAATTTTACCCCATAATTTCAATGAACTGCTGGACGCTTGTGTAGCACATTTGCGGGAAGAAGAGTTTGTTTTGTTTCCCGATTTTCAAACGGGTGGTTCTATCGATGTAAGTCGTTACAATGACGGCGAACGGGGTGGTGCTGTAAAAATCCGTGCTAAAATAGGGAAACTGGATAATAAAACCCTGGTAATTAGCGAAATTCCTTACGGTTCAAATACTTCTAAACTAATTGAATCGATTATCAGAGCCAGCGATAAGGGTAAAATCAAAATACGTAAAGTAGATGATAATACATCTGCAAATGTTGAGATTTTAGTACATCTGCTGCCTGGTTCTTCTTCCGATAAAACGATTGATGCACTTTATGCTTTTACAGATTGTGAACTCAGCATTTCTCCTAACTGCTGTGTGATTCACGATAACAAACCTCGCTTTTGTGGCATCAGTGAAATGCTGCGCATCAGCTGCGAGCACACAAGGGAATTGCTGCGATTGGAACTTGAAATTCAAAAAGGCGAGTTGCAGGAGCAACTTTTCTTTACTTCTCTGGAAAAAATATTTATCGAGAACCGGATTTATAAAGATAAAGGATTTGAGGACAGCACATCACAGGATGCCGTTATTGAACATATTGATAAAAGGTTGGAACCTTTTAAAAAGGATTTCATCCGCGAGATCATCCGCGAAGATTTTTTGAAACTTCTCGAAATTAAGATGATGCGTATCACCAAGTTCGATACGGACAAAGCAAACGACACTTTATTGGCTATTCAGAAAAAAATTGATGAAATTGATTTTAACCTTGAGCATATAATTGACTTTGCCATAGCCTGGTACCAAGGTTTAAAGACTAAATACGGTAAAGATCATCCCCGTCTTACAGAAATTCGCAATTTCGAAACTATTGTGGCTTCGAAAGTGGTGGAAGCTAATGAGAAACTGTATGTAAATTATGAGGAAGGCTTTATTGGGACAACACTCAAAAAAGACGAATTTGTATGCAATTGTTCGGATATTGATGACATCATTGTTTTCTTCAAAGACGGAAGATATAAAATTGTGAAAGTGGTTGATAAAATGTTTATCGGCAAAAACATACTGCATCTTGATGTGTTTAAAAAGAATGATAAGCGAACCGTTTACAACACTGTTTACAGGGATGGTAAAACCGGACCGTATTATATCAAACGCTTTGCAGTAAACGGAATTACACGAGACAAAGAATATGATATAACACAAGGCACAGCCGGATCCAAAGTGGTTTATTTCACAACCAATCCAAATGCGGAAGCAGAAGTAATTCGTATTACCCTGAAACCTAAACCACGTCTCAACAAACTGGTTTTCGAAAAAGATTTCAGTGATATCGCCATTAAAGGAAGGCAATCGTTGGGCAATATTCTGACGAAGAATGATATTCATAAAATTGCCTTGAAACAAAAAGGGGGCTCTACACTCGGAGGCCGGCAGGTTTGGTTCGACCGCGATGTTTTACGCCTGAATTACGATAATCGGGGTGAGTATTTAGGTGAATTCCAAAGTGATGAATTGATTTTAGTAGTTTCAGCAAAAGGCGATTATTATACCAGTAATTTTGATTTGAGTAATCACTACGAGAAAGATATTCTGGTGATCGAAAAGTTCGATTCCAATAAAGTCTGGTCAGTGGCTTTGTACGATGCGGAGCAAAAATTCTATTATTTGAAGCGTTTCCAGTTGGAACCTTCACAAAAACCGCTGAATTTACTTGGTGATAATACCGAATCACGACTTATGCTCATGACCGATGTAGATTACCCACGTTTTGAAGTCGTGTTTGGTGGCAATGATGCTTTCCGGGAAGCACTGGTAGTTGATGCCGAAGAATTTATCAGTGTAAAAAGCTACAAAGCGAAAGGTAAACGTCTGACGACTTTCGAAGTTGAAACTATCAATGAGTTGGAACCAACACGATTTGCTCCGGTTAAGGAAGAAAATCCGGAGGCAAATGATGGGGGCGAAAATTCTGAAGTTAATGAAGAAACTGAAGATTCAGAAAATTCAGAAGTCGATGAAGAGAGCGAAATTGCAGAGGTTTCTGAGCAAAAAGAAAATATTAAAAAGACTAAAGCACCAATAAAAGCAGAAGTAACAGAAGAAATCGAAACTCCGGTTGAATCTGAAACCCCGATAGAAGTAGAAAAGGAAGAAAAACCGGTTAAACCGAAAAAAGAAAAGACAATAAAAACCATTCAAAACGATTCAGTTTTACCGGATGAAATTATTGACAATTCTAAAATCATTGATGATATTACCGGACAGTTGAACTTGTTTGATTAATAATATCCTATCATAAATATATTTAATTTATAAACCTGAGCCCAAGCTAATTGGTTTTATTTTTTTTGAATGTCCGTTTTTTAAATAAAATTTAGTTCTATTTTTAAATCAGAATAGAAGAGATTTTCAAAATCCATTAGTAAATTGTAAATGATTAAATTGTAAATAAAAACATATGACTAAAGAATTTAAGTATCAGGAACCATTTCCACTGGGAAAAGACAAAACCGAATACTATTTGCTTACAAAAGATTTTGTTTCGGTTTCGGAATTTGAAGGACAGGAAATCCTCAAAATTGAACCGGAAGCCCTCACAGTATTGGCCCGTAATGCCATGCGTGATTGTTCTTTCTTATTGCGTCCTGCCCATCAGGAACAGGTAGCAGCAATTCTTGCGGATCCCGAAGCGAGTGAAAATGATAAATTCGTGGCGTTAACTATGCTTCGCAATGCTGAGATTGCAGCTAAAGGAATTTTACCTTTTTGTCAGGATACCGGAACGGCGACTGTTTACGCAAAAAAAGGAAATAATGTGTGGACAAACGGAACCGACGAAGAAGCCTTATCGAAAGGAATCTACGAGACCTACACTGAAGAAAACCTGCGATATTCTCAAAATGCAGCGTTAAATATGTATGATGAGATTAACACCGGTACCAACCTTCCTGCTCAAATCGATCTGGTAGCGGGACATGGAAACGAGTACAAATTCCTTTTTATCGCCAAGGGCGGTGGATCGGCTAATAAATCATACCTGTTCCAGGAAACTAAAGCTTTGTTGAATCCGACTTCGTTGGAAAAATTCCTGACCGAGAAAATGAAAACACTCGGTACGGCGGCTTGTCCTCCTTACCACATAGCTTTCGTTATCGGGGGAACATCGGCAGATGCTTGTATGAAAACCGTGAAACTTGCGTCTACCAAATATTACGATGAACTTCCTACAGTTGGGAATGAACTTGGACAGGCTTTTCGCGATGTTGAAATGGAACAAAAAATACTGAAACAAGCTCAGGCCTCGGGCATAGGCGCTCAGTTCGGTGGTAAGTATTTTGCTCACGACATACGCATAGTACGCCTTTCGCGTCATGGGGCATCATGTTTTGTGGGTATGGGCGTTTCATGTTCAGCCGACCGTAACATCAAAGGTAAAATCAACAAAGAGGGTGTTTGGGTAGAAAAAATGGAAGACAATCCCGGAAGATTAATTCCAGATGAATTACGCAATCAGGGCGAAGGCAATGCAGTGAAAATCGACCTGAATATGCCAATGAAAGATATTCTAGCTACCTTGTCTGAATATCCGGTTTCTACCCGCCTTTCACTGACAGGAACCATAGTAGTTGGTCGTGATATTGCACATGCCAAACTTAAAGAATTACTGGACTCAGGTAAACCATTGCCACAATATGTAAAAGATCACCCAATCTATTATGCCGGTCCTGCTAAAACTCCAAAAGGAATGCCTTCAGGCTCTTTTGGTCCTACCACAGCCGGTCGTATGGATTCTTATGTAGATTTATTACAGGAAAACGGTGGTAGTTTGATTATGATAGCCAAAGGAAACCGCACCCAGCAAGTAACAGATGCTTGTCAGAAACACGGTGGTTTCTACCTTGGTTCTATCGGTGGTCCTGCAGCTATTCTGGCTCAACAAAACATCAAGAAAGTAGAATGTCTGGAATATCCTGAATTGGGAATGGAAGCTATCTGGAAAATTGATGTAGAAAACTTCCCAGCCTTTATACTTGTAGATGACAAAGGAAACGATTTTTTCAAGCAAATTAAACCAGGTATGGTCTGCTAAAGAAATACCTGGAAACTTAAAAGAAACGGCTGTATTCACTTAAGAGTACAGCCGCTTTTTCTTATAGCCCTTCAGAACTTATCCATCAACTGAAGGATGTTTGGGGTCATTACTTTAATTTTAATCTTACTCCTACATTGAAATTAATTCCCGGCTGAGTTAATCCTCCATAATCTGCATACTTTGTATCCAGGATATTAATTACATCGCCAAATACATCAAAGTGTTTGTCGTTCCAAAGCAAACGGCAATCAAGGTTAGTGTAAGGTTTGTAGAACGTTGTTATCGCCGGTGCACCCTTAACCTGACTCGTTTGGGCATCATAGCTTCCAGACCTGTCGAAATAACCCAGTTTCCACGAGGCTGAGAGTTTCTTATAAATAGAATGATCCAATGCCAGAGTAATTTTATGTTTTAAATAATCCAATGCATATTTTGAATCAAAACCAACAGCCGTCTTGTCAAGAGTCAGATAAGAATAGGTAAATGCAGCCCTCTTTACAAACAAATTCGTGAAACGATAATTAAACGTCAAATCACCGCCCAATGCATTTATACCCGACAAATTCATAGAAACATATTTCGATGTTGAATCCATTTTCACCCAATCAATTACATTTTCACCTTTTCTATAAAAAATACCAGCAGTTAAATCCCAACCCGAATGGTTGATTTTCGTTCCTAATTCAATTGTTTTTGATTGCTCCGGTTTTAGTAATGGATTACCTTGTTGAGCTGCGTTTGAGAAAAACAAATCTGTAAATGTAGGTAATCTTGATGCAGAATTGGCTGAAGTGTAGATTTTTATATCATCGTTAATGGAGTAAGCAACATCAAAACCTCCATAAGTGGTTGATTTGAAGTCATTGCTGTAACTTGTGGCAATTCCTGCAGAGAGAAACCACTTCCCAAAACTTACAGAATGATCAATCATACCCGAATAAATAGTTCTATTGTATGCCTTTTTGAAATAAACATTTTTTTCAAAAGGAGCGGCCATTGAATCGGACGATGACATTGGAGTACCCAATGCTGTACTGAAAATGTGTTCATTTCTCAAATTCAATCCCAGGGTTGTTTTTCCTATTACGGAATTGTAGCTGCCTGATAGTTTGCCGCCAGTCACATCGGTCAGGTGATATTTATAACCAGCAGGCGAACTATGAATAAACTCATATCTGTCGTGATGACGCCTCCAGCTGGTTTGCGCATTGAAAGAAAAATTTCCTTTATTCAACGACCAATCAAGTGCACTGAAGAACGTTTTATTAGCTTCACGTTGATCAGGATATTTAATTGAGTAAAAACCATTTTCTCCAAAATCTTTCAGTTGTGCCGCCAATTGCAAATCGAACTTTCCTGCATTTTTTGTTTTCAAAACTGACTGAAAAAATGCACTGCTCAAATCAAAATCTGTATTGTAGAGATAACCATCGCTACTTCTGTGCGAAACAGAGGCAAAAATATGAAGCTTATCATTACCCAGACTTCCGTTAACCGACTGTCCAAAAGTATTATAACTACCGCCGGTCAGTTCGGCATTCAATGCGTGTTTCTCATTATTTTCTGTAACAATGTTAATAGCACCACTAAATGCATTTGGTCCCAGCACCCTTGCTGAGGAGCCCTGCAAAATCTCCACACGACTTACATCCGATAAATTGAGTGGAATATCCAGATTGAAATGCCCGGTTTGCGGATCAGTAATGTTTACGCCGTTGAGCAATACCAAAACCTGATCGAACGAGCCACCACGTACCGAAATATCGGCCTGAGTCGCATTTGTTCCACGTTGGCGAATATCAATACCGGCAACATAATCCAATAATTGGTCGATACTTTGAACTGCCGAGCGGGTGATTTCCGGCTTATTGATAACGGTCAGCACCCGTCCCATTTCGGAATATAGCTTATTGCGTGTTGCATTTACTTCTACATCGGATAGATTTATTAATGCAGAATCGGACTTTTGCTGACTCATAACTAACTGAAATGCAATCATAAACATCATCAAAAAAAGAATAGAAATTTTTCTCATAATTAATAAAATAAAAAACGGTTGAAATAAGACAAGCTCATTTCAACCGTTGGATTAAGAAAATATGTATTTAAACCGCATGCAGCGGCACTTTCGAAAGTTTTTTCCAATAAAGTAATTTCTTGCAATTGCTGAATTGCAAGTTCCAAATCAGCCTGTTCTTTCAGCTTTTCGGGCGAATCAGAGTCCGAATTATTTACAAAAAGTGAAAATGAAGACGTTCCAACACTCTTTTGAAGCGTTTTGTCGGATACAGAAACGGAAAGTGAACCGATGGTTACACTACAAGCCAGACTACAAAAAACAGCATAGCCAACCCGGCTCCAGCGACGGAAACGAATGGTTGTTGCGGAATGGAGTGGTTTGTGATGCATTGGCTTTACATTTTTTGAAGCTGCAAAAGTAAATAAAAAACTTTAGAAAACGGACTATAATGAAAGAAAGGAGTTTCAACTAAATGAAACTCCTTTCTAAATAACAATACAACAGCCTATTGACGAACAAAACTTTTTCGGTTCAGTTTTCCTGTCCAAATATCAAGCATCATCTTTGTATTTGATTTACCTCCTACTATAAAAATCTGGTGGGAATTATTTACCACAACCGACTGGAAACTGCGAAAAGGTAAGTTGTTATAAAGAATTGTATCTCTCTCGGTACCGGAAACCTTAGAAACATAAGCTTCACGAATTCGATTATAGGTTGTATCTGACACCTGCCAGCTCATGCCTTCATCAATCGATTGCCTGTAATAGTTCCCTGTCATTAAACCGTCTTTTTCAACTGCACCGAAGAGTAACAACTTATTATCATAAGAAATTATCGATGAACCAGGAGCTAAAGAATCGAGTGAATGGCGACCTATGCTGTTTTCGGAACTGAAATTTATCCAATATTTACAATCTTCTGAACTAAAATTACTTTTCAAGTATTCATCAGATGCTGAATATCCACCCAAAACCAAAACTTTAGGTTTTCCAGTTCGTGTTGCAAACGAAAGAGAAGCAAAACCCCTGACAGGGAAATTAGCAGGTAACTCTCCGGTTAGCATATCCCAATTAACACCATTCGTTGAAGTAGCAAAATGGTAAGATAAATCGGAAGCTTGTACAACTGCCCATAATTTATTATTAAAAACATAAAGTAAAGATTTGAAATTAAAGGTTGTAACTGCAAGTTTCGCCCAATTCAAACCATTAGATGAAGAATAAATATTATTGACATCCCGGGTAACATAAAATTTACCGTTAAATTGAATCAAATCTTCAATTGGAGTATTTACAGGGAAACCAGTTATATTTTTTGAATTCCAGGAACTTCCATCTTTCGAAATGAACAGATATGCAGTTGTGCCGTCGTTCAAATAGTAAAACATACTATCATTTTGCATGATGGTTTTTTGATTATTTGCACTTTGGGGACTCAAAGTTTCTCCAAGGTTTTTCCAAACATACAATTCAGGTTGAACCCGATGGACATTTACTTTTACATAGTAATCTTTATAGTGAACTAAATCTGTTGCATAATTCCGAACCCGTATAGGTTTTGTGAAATTAACAGTATCAGTCCCAGTTATTATCATTGAATCTTTAATTGAGCCCGGAGGAAAAAACAAGGTAACGCGACCAACACTTTTAAAACTAAAAGTCGGATAAACAGAATCAACTTTAGTATTGTAAGGTAAGGAGTCTAAATTAACAATAGTGTCTCCTACCAATGTAAAAACCGCAAGCTTCACAGAATCATTTTTAGCTAAAGTAAGTGATACAAAGCTTGCATCACTCGAAAGAACTGTAGTATCAGTTGTATCCAAACATGAATTCAGTAAAACGACTGTTGAAAAAAGAAGAATAAACCTGAAAGAATTGAAGTTCATATTGATAAGTATTTTTTTTGAATGGACAAAGTTAAAAATATTTTAGGTCATCTAAACCGCTTCATCTAAGTTTTATCTTTTTTTATCATTAAAACCAGCATATTTCGTTGAAAAAGAATAAATCACATTTTAAAAGACCTACACAAACATAAAATCCGGTAAAGACATTATTCTACTTCAACCACAACCGGACAATGATCGGAATGTATAGCGTCGGAAAGAATGGCAGCCGATTTTAATCGATCGCGAAGCGGTTCACTTACCCAGTGATAATCGATACGCCAACCTGCATTGCGGTATCGTGCACCTCCCCTGTAGCTCCACCAACTATATTTTTCGGGCGACTGATCGAACACACGAAAAGTGTCGATCATACCGGTAGCTTCTAATTTGTCAAGCCAGGCACGTTCTTCGGGTAAGAAGCCGGAAACTCCGATCTGACGTTCAGGATGATTGATATCAATCGGTTTATGACAGATATTATAATCACCACAAACTACGATGTTTGGTCGTGACTTTCTTAAATTGGCAATATAAAGTCCAAACTCACTTAAAAATTCCATTTTAAATGCCTGACGCATGTCACCTGACGAACCGGAAGGTATGTAAACATTAACGATAGTAATATCCCCAAAATCAGCACGAATAACACGCCCCTCGCCATCATAAAGTGGGAATTGCATACCGATTACTACCTTATCAGGGGCATGTTTGGTTATTATGGCTACACCACTGTATCCTTTCTTTTCGGCAGAATGTAAGTACGAAGTGTAGCCCATTTCTGCAAAAAGCATGGTGTCAATCTGATCGGGTTGTGCTTTTGTTTCCTGTAAACATAACACATCGGGATTTTCAGCCTGAAGCCATTCGGTAAAATTCTTAGACAATGCAGCACGTATTCCGTTTACATTATAGGATATTATTTTCATTGATTTGCTTGTTTTACTTGTTTGTATAATTCGGACGCAAAAACAAAATCGTTCAGCGCTTCATTATCAACATGAAAAATGTCATCTTTGTTCCCTTGCCAGGCCATTTCTCCCTTTTCAATAAAAATAATATTTTCTCCGATTTCCATTACAGAGTTCATATCGTGCGAGTTAATGATAGTTGTAATGTCAAACTCGTGTGTAATATCAGAAATAAGTTTGTCGATTATTAATGAAGTTTTTGGATCGAGACCGGAATTTGGTTCATCACAAAACAAATATTTAGGCTGTAATGCAATGGCACGGGCAATGGCTACACGCTTTTGCATACCTCCGCTAATTTCGGAAGGAGCTAAGCCATATGCAGTTTCTTCCAGATTTACATGTTTCAGACAAAAATAAGCACGTTCTATCATTTCTTCTTTAGAACTGGGTGAAAACATTTCGAGTGGATACATAACATTCTCCAACACAGACAGTGAGTCGAAAAGAGCTGATCCCTGAAACAACATACCAACTTCACGTCTCAATAAACGAATTTCCTTCATACGCATGTCTGGTAAATTTCTACCGTCGTATTCAATACGACCCCCATCAATGCGATGCAAGCCAATTACACTTTTCATCAAAACCGTCTTTCCCGATCCACTCTGACCAATAATCATGTTGGTTTTTCCGGTTTCAAAAACAGCAGAGACATTTTTTAAAACCTGATTTTCATCGAAGGATTTATTTATATTTTTTACTTCAATCATTTTTCCACTCTTTTAATCTTGAAATCTTTTTCTTTCTATTCTCAACTACTCTGTTAATTCAGCATCAATGATGTGACCAGAATATTAAAAAACAGAATTAAGATACTACCATTAACTACCGCATTGGTACTTGCTTTACCCACATCGAGAGCACCACCATTGGCATAATAGCCATAATAAGCAGCAACAGAAGAAATCAGAAAGGCAAAAACCAGTGATTTGACAACAGAATAAAAAACATAATAAGGAATAAAAGCGTATTGAATTCCCATAACATAATCGGCAGTAGTTACAATATCGCTGAAAACACCTACAAAATAGCCTCCAAGCAAGCCGAGAGCCATACTGAATATAACCAGAAAAGGCATCATCACTACAAAAGCAATAATTTTGGGGAGAATAAGATAATTAGCAGAATTTACACCCATAATTTCGAGCGCGTCAATTTGTTCGGTTATCCGCATGGTGCCAATTTCAGACGCAATGTTTGATCCCACCTTACCTGCCAGAATTAAACACATTATGGTCGACGAAAACTCCAGCAAAAGCGTATCGCGTGTAACCAATCCGGTGCTATAAGTAGGAAGTAAGGGGTTTTCTGTATTTAGCTTTGTTTGGATAGTCATAATGGCTCCAATAAACACTGATATAATGATGACAATCGGTAATGACTGCAATCCTAATTTTTCAAGTTCTTTTGGAAACTGGCGAAAAAACATTCTCCAACGATCGGGTAAAACAAAAACCCGTTTCATTAACAAGACATAACTGCCGGTATCAGATACTATACTCATGTTTGAATAGATATTAGCGAAAATTGATTAGTAATAAAATTTTATACAGAAAATGGACTATTTATCAATAAGACTGCAAATATACTCATTTTTTGGAATATATCTGAGATGAAAAAAACAGGCAAAGTTTGAATAGAATCAGGCAGGAGAAAGAAAATCAGCAATTGACTACTGATATAAAAACTGTATGCTTTGAAACAGGTTGAAGTTACTATTACATTTTTAAAAATTACATTCTAAACAATATCAAATAATTAAAAAATATATTTGAGTTTTAGATTGAAGATAATAAATCAACAACCTTCAATATTGAAGCGTAAAGAATGAAAGCGAAAAATATAAATTTCAAAAACAAGATCGTTAAAACAGGATTATTGAACTAAACCTAAACATTCTTATTTATTAAAAATACAGCAATCTTATGTATGAGTTCTTGCAAACAGAAGCTCCCAAACATAAGATTGCTTTTTGAATAAATTAAGCAGAATAAGCAACCGTCAAAATCGAAAATTTGCCCGAATCTACTTTTCTTTTTTAGTATAATTATTGAAGCAAAGTGATTATAACTCTTTGATTTTTATGTTTTTAAACGAAACTTCATTGCCATGATCCTGCAATAAAATATTTCCCTCAGCGGCATTTCCAAAATTTGGCCAAACGCCATATTTACTGTAGTTTACCAATGCATTCCACATTTGCGTACCTCGCTCATATTCAACGGTTTTTTTATCATTCAGATAATGTTCCACTTTATTACCTTTTACGACAATCCGGGCATTATTGAAATCAGATTTCCTAAAAAACTTATCGTCAGGTGCTGCAATCAAGTCGTAAAGTGAACCCAACTTTCGGTTTCCTTTAACACCTAATTTTGCATCAGGATGTTTTTGGTCATCGAGAATCTGAAACTCACAGCCAATTGAGGAACCTTCGCCTTGATTCAATTCTGTATCAACAAAATATTTAATACCGCTATTTGCACCTTCGGTAATTTTAAAATCAACACTAAGTTCAAAATTCTTATATTTTTTGGTGGTAACAATATCACCTCCATTGGTTGATTCTCCACCTGTTGAACTCAGCACTTTTAAAACTCCATTTTCAATCGCCCAACCACCGGCAGGGAAGGTCTTCAATTTGGCTCCGCGCCATCCTTCAGTAGTTTTTCCATCCCAAAGCAATTTCCAACCCGACGCCAACTCTTCATCGGAAATGCTATTGTCAATACAATTAGCCTGATAAATTTCTTTTTTATATGGAGTTCTGACATTTTGAAGGTCTTGTGTACAAATTCGAATATTTTTCCACTGAACCATTTTTCCTACCTCTTCGGGTTTACCGATGGCATGAACCTGTAATGCAATAAAACCTTTGGCTGTCATATCATCCAACACATTGGCACAAGGAATTCCATTCAGCCAGGTGCGAAGACTTGTTCCTATGGCTTCAATACGGACTTTGTTCCATTCACCAGCCTTGTAAGCCTTTTTAGAATCCGGATTTTTCTCCATAGGATACAACCATCCGCGACGACCTTCGTCATAAATTCCCGCACTCCAGGCTCTTGCTGAAGGGTCAATTTCGTATTGATAACCATGTACCTGCCCGTTTTTATAATCTTTGAAACTATTACTTCGAAACTGAATACCAGAATTTAGTCCATCCTCAACTTTAAATTCCAGTTCGAGAATAAAATCACCAAACATTTTTTCGGTAGCCAAAAAAGTATTGGGTGTTTTCAATTTCGAAGTACCAATAATGGCTCCATCTTTTACGACATATTCAGCTGTTCCGTTTAGTATCTTAAATCCTTTCAGGTTTTTTCCATTAAAAAGCATTTCCCATTTTTCCTGCGAAAAACCGGTTAACGTTGTAGCCACCATTACGAACAAAATAAAATTTCTTTTTTTCATCTTTGTGTTTTTTGATATTCTTAGTTTTTTGATATTTGACACTTTTTTATAAGCTATTACCAAACCATTTCCCGGGCTTGAAATTGATTTAATATCATTTCTTTTTCATTATTACCGGCAATATACAATGCTGTTGAAAGTATTTCACCAATAGCCGGATCGGGTGTAATCACTGAAACCGACTGTTTCTTTACAATTGTTTTCCCTGAATGTGGATTTACAACCGGCCATTTCGTTTGCTCACTATTGCCCGATGTAGTTAAACATTCATTAAAAAGGACACAATCATTTTTGGTATTCATATCAGGATGTCTTATTTTCCAACCTTTGCCATTAGGGTGATTTCCTAACGCGAGAATTGAGCTATTGCCCGCATTGATAAGTGCATTGTCAATATGTTCCTTTTTAAGCAATTCACGAACAACACGTAAAGAATAACCTTTTATAAAACCCGATAAATCCAACTGTAGATCCGGGTGAAGAAATCTAATTGAATGATTTTCCCGATTCAGTGATATCGCCTCAATTCCTCCCCTGAAATCGTTATGTGAATTTACCGTTATATCAAATAAACCACCTACTTGTCCGGAATAAAGTTGACATTCAGTCAAGATGTCAAATAATTCTTCGGACATGACAAATTCTTCGATAAAAGCGTTTCTATTCAACCGACTTATTTCGCTATTTTCATCAAAGCGATTTGCAAAAGATTCAATTCTTTCTATTTCAGTCTCAATTCTTTCAGCAATGCTTATCAAGTCGGTTCTCGAAGCATCGGCATAAATGAGAACATCCACCCTGGTAAACATGGATGAAAACCACGCGTATATAAGTTTCTTATTATCGTCGAATAACTTTTGAGAATACTGCATGAAAAAGGTTTTCTATTTATTCATTTATATTCAAGTTTACTTTTTTATTTTTTCCAGTAAAATTGAATATCAACCATTTAACAATTCGCAATAAACTCCATATTAAATAAATTACAAACATAGAAATGAACACATAAGGCAGCGAAGTTACAAGTTCGACATACGATGTCTTGTATATTATAATTGCCCCGATATTGATTGTAAAACCAATGAAGAAACAAGCAATCAGTGTGATTAACTCTTTTTTTATACGGCTATATGATATGACAATATCCTTCATAAGTTAACGAATTATACTCTTGTGATTCAAATAATTCAATTTATATTTATCCGGAAAAACCAACGTTCGCTCTTCCTCCATGGCCTGATGACCCAACAAACTGAGCGCAGTGGCGTAATATCCTTCTTCTGCTATCAGTTCGGGTTGTTTTTGAGTAATGACGGCTTCGGCAAAAGCTTCAAGCATCAGTGAAGTGCCATCAGTCTCAGGCTTTTTGTTGAGCAAATAATGTCCTGTATTTAAATTCGCAGTTTCCGGCACCCAACTTGTCCCGGCAAAAGGAAGTGAACCAAACATGGCATTTTCCACGTCGTTTATCAACTGCAGAAAAGCCGGTGCAGGTGGAATTTCCTCGAAATAATACTTGCTTTTCTCCGGTTCAACGGTTCCTTTGCTGCATAGTATCTGCTCTTCAAGTCCGTAAAATTTATTGGATAAAACTGAGTCGAAGTTCATCTTTACACCATTATCATACATGTAAATACAACTCACATTATCATATACTTCACGCTTTTCTTTCCAATAAGTAATCGCACCGTGACCCATTACTTTGTCAGGAATTTGACGCAACGCCCATGTGCCAATTTGAAGTTGATGACAAGCCAGTTCAGTCATTATTCCTTTGGAATATTCTTTATAAAGGCGCCAATTAATCTGTCTTTCCAACTCAGGCGATGGAACCGGACGTCGCCAATCATTGTTGCGATGCCAAAAGGTACGGATACCGCTAATTTCTCCAAACTCACCAGAGTGAACTTTTTCGATAGCATTTATATAGCGGGGATCGAAAAGGCGTTGTTGCCCGACAAAGAATATGCGACTCGAGCTCAAATATTTTTGATAGATATTGTAAGTCTCTTCCAGAGAATAAGCAATTGATTTTTCACAAAATACATGTTTACCGGCATCGAAAGCATCCATTGCAATTTGGTAATGTCTGTCGAGGGGAGTAGCTATCACCACGGCATCAATTTTCTTATCTTCAAGTAAACTTCGATAATCTTTGTAAACTTTTGCCTTCGGAGCAATTTTCAGGGCTGCATCTATCGACGGTTGGTAAAGGTCACACAGGGCTACTATCTCAACTTTTGGATTCTTAGCCAAAAAACTCATCAAAAACTGGCCCCTTGAACCTGGTCCGATAATGCCAATGCGGGCAATCGAACCAACTGTATTTTTCTTTTCCGAGAATACTGAAAACCATGGACTTGAAGCCAGCAATACGCCGCCACTGATTAAGCCCATTTCTTTCATAAATTGTCGTCTGTTAATATTTTCCATTTTGTTTCCGGAGTCAATTATAACCTGTAATATTGTTTCCAATCTTTACGTGGTTCGGCTCCTACTAACAATTGGTTGGCGAGCGGATTGTTGGTTATTTGTTTGGTATTTCTGTCGAATATAAGCCTGGTATTCAGCTGCTGCGCTAACACGCCCAGACAAAATACCTGACTTAAAGGTCCTGCGATTTCGAATGGTGAGCGTGTCTTTTCCTGACCCTTGCATGCTAACAGGAAGTTGGCAAAATGGTTAGAAGGACTTTGCGGTACAACCGGAAGTTTCGATGCCATTTCAAGCGCTTTTTCTTCAGGAATTATTGATAAAGTACTTCCATGTGTTCCACCTTTAAAAGTCAATCCTTTGCTGTAGATAATTTTGCCCGGATTAAGTTTTGAAGGTGCAATCTGGCCATTACTTGGAGGCGGAATATTGGGGTCGAGTATCACATTACCATAACCGGCAGGCACCGGGGGCAAATTGTCAAGCCCATCATACCAGGTCACATCACAGGCCGGCATGTTTCCCCGTTGAGGAAATTTGAACAATATGGTTGAAGAATATGGGAAAAAGAACTTATTATGTCCGTTCTCTTTAATTAAACTAATTTCAGTTGGCAATCCCAGTTCAAGAAACTGGTGAGCAGTATCCAGGATATGTGCACCCCAATCGCCCAATGCTCCCATTCCGAAATCGTACCAGCAGCGCCATTGTCCGTTGATATAATCTTTGTTATAGTCGTGAAACTGCTCGGTTCCTAACCAGGTATCCCAGTCCAATGTACCCGGAACAGGTTCAGCAGCGGGCATACTCTTCATGTTGGAATCAAACTTATGCCAACGTCGCGGATTGTTCATGTGAGCAGTAATAGCAGTTACATCTTTGATAATTCCGGCTTCTTTCCATGCTTTGAACTGGAAGTAATTGGCTTCGGAATGCCCCTGATTTCCCATTTGAGTGACAACACCATATTTTTTAGCGCCACGAATCATTAACTCTACCTCATTGAAAGTGTGAGCCATCGGTTTTTCCACATAAACATGCTTGCCGAGCGACATGGATAACATGGTGGCAGGGAAATGACTGAAGTCGGGCGTTCCGATAACAACGGCATCAATCTTATTTGACATTTTGTCGAACATCTTCCGGAAATCCTGAAAACGGGGAACATCCGGAAATTTATTCAATATTTCAAGTGTATGCGCAGCGCCCATGTCAGTATCGCACAATGCTACAATATTGCAATGTCCTGTACCATAAAGTTCCTTGATGATCTCAGCTGCCCTGTTTCCAATGCCAATGCAAGCCAAATTTACTTTTTCGTTCGTTCCTACTTTGCGTGGTTTTGGATTTTTAGCAGAAAGTTCGGTGAATGCAAATGAAGAAATAGCTGTCGTTGCGGTTATTACCGACAACTGTCGCAGAAAATTACGGCGTGAAGATTTTGAATTAAAGTCCATTGTATGCGATTTTGGAATTACTATGAATTAGATAAACGTTATTATCAATAAGATAATGCACAAAGGTAAAAAATAAATTGCATATCTGTTAAATAAAAAATGGAACATGACAAAATTGAATCAAATTTACGATTCAATTTTGTCTTGTTCCATGTTATACAGATAGCTAACTAGCCGGTTATTTGTATTGTTCTTTCAATTCTTCGTACCACTTTTGCATGACAAAGAAAGCTTTCTTTTTTTGACCTTTATCGGAGACCAATCCTTTGCGGTTAAAATCATCCTGAATGTCACGCAGCTGACGACGGGGTGAACGGAAATCTTTCAGGATCCAGGGAGTTGTTCCTGCCAATCCAGGAATCCTTTTCAGCATATTTACACTTCGGATATAAAGATCTTCCTGGTAATCTTCGGTGAAACGATCCGTTAAACCACCTCTAAATCCATAAAGTGCTCCACCACCAAATTCAGTTACAATTACCGGCTTTTGTTCGGCGAATGTCCAGTTTACCCGGTCACATTTTTCGGGCAATCCATCGTACCATCCCACATATTGATTGAAACTGAGCACATCCATGATCTTGCTCAATTCATCATTTACTGTCATCATTCCCGGTTTTACTTCTTCTTTTTCCATGGCAGCACCAACCAAACGTACGGGGTCGAGCGACCGTGCCTTTGCAGCCAGGCGGGTGAGGAAGTCCAAACGCGGCGCACCATGAGGTGTTTCGTTTGCTATTGACCAGATAATCACATTCGTACGGTTTTTATCGCGCGTTATCATATCTGTAAGTTGGATTTCAGCATTTTTGTAGGTGTCAGGATTAGTCCACTGAATAGTCCAGTACACAGGAATCTCTGACCAGACCATTAAGCCCATACGTTCCGCCTGACGAATCATTTGCTCATTATGAGGATAATGGGCTAAACGGACAAAGTTGCATCCCAACTCCTTTGCCCATTGAAGCAAAGTAATATCATCTTCCTTTGAAAATGCCCTGCCTCCGCGGAATGCAGCTTCTTCGTGAATACAAATGCCACGCAGAAAAACGGATTTGCTATTCAATAATATCTGAGTTCCTTTTATCTCAATGGTGCGGAATCCAATTTCATCTGACAAAACTTCATCGTCAACAGCAATATTTACCGTGTAAAGTTTTGGACTTTCAGGTGTCCAATAAACCGGTTTTGCTTTTACTTCAAAAACTGCGTAACCATTGGCATCAGGTGTTAATTGTTTAGTGATTTTAAGTTCCGGAATTTCAATTTTCACCGTTTTGTCAAGTTGTTTCCCATCCAGTTGAATCCAGCCAGTAATAATATTTTTATCTGTCTTTTTGAGTTGAACATAATAATCACGAACGTAAGTTGCCGGAGTTTCTACCAGTGTGACCTGACGAGTTATTCCACCGTAATTCCACCAGTCCGAATTGATGGTTGGAACTGCTTCCAGTTTCCGTTTATTATCCACTTTCACAACTACCGAGTTTTCGCCGGTTTTCAATTGTCCGGTGACTTCGAAGTTAAAAGGTGTAAAGCCACCGATATGCTGTCCGATTTCATTTCCATTCAGAAACACAATGGCTTCATAGTTTACCGCTCCAAAATGCAGAAAAACCCGTTTGTTTTCTTTTACTTTGTATTGAAATCTGTTTCTGTACCATACTGTCCCTTCGTAATAATACAATTCGGCACGTTGGGTGTTCCAATCGCCCGGCACAGACAATGTTTTGTCAGTAGCGAAATTATATTCCTGCAGTTTACTTTTATCCACATAATCTTTATCATCACCATACCCACCTTTTTTCATTGGCATGCGTCGATAATCATAATAACCGTTTTCAAACGGATCGATAATTGTTTTCCAAAGTCCATCCAGTGAAATCGTGGAGCGTCCTTCCACATTAATAATTTGTGGGGTTATTTGAGCGGAAGTAAAGGAGGCGCTGGCCAGCGCCAGAAAAAGCAATAATTTCTTGGTTGATTTTTTCATTATTATGTTCGTATTTGAGGTTTGAATACTTTCGGGGATCGTGCGGGATATTTATAAGGATTGATATTTACAGCAACAAAAAAGAGAAACCCGTTATTCGGATTTCTCTTTCTTTATTTCTTCTCCGAAGAGTGTAATTATACGCGTCTTTCTTTGATTCTTGCCTTTTTACCGGTAAGCGCACGTAAATAATACAATTTAGCACGACGAACTTTACCATGTTTGTTTACGGTAATGCTTTCGATAAAAGGAGATTCCAATGGGAAAATACGCTCAACGCCAATATTTCCGGAAATTTTGCGAACTGTAAAACGTTTTTTACCAACGTGTCCAACAATTTTGATTACGTCGCCACGAAACTCCTGGATACGTTCTTTAGCACCTTCAATAATACGGTAAGCTACCGTAATGGTATCCCCGCTTTTAAAAGTAGGGTGTGTTTTCTCAACAAGAAAAGCTTGCTCTGCAATTTTAATAAAGTCCATTATTGCTCTTTTTTTTTATTTAATAATATGCGCAATATTCACAGACCATTCTATATTCTGTCAGAGATTACGCTAAAATTGGACTGCAAAAGTACTATTTTTTTTCAATTGAGCAAAAGTTTATTGCATTTATTTGAAACTAAATGACAAATTCAGTGTTACAATTCCATGAAGAAACAGCTGTTTATAACCTAACATACAGATGAATTACAAAATAAAATTGATATTGAATTATTTTGACTAACTTTGCACCCTCAAAAAAAAGATTGTGTTACATGCAGAAAATTAGAAACATTGCTATTATTGCCCACGTTGACCACGGTAAAACAACCCTGGTAGACAAGATGTTATTGGCCGGACATTTATTCCGCGATAATGAAATCGCAGGCGAGTTAATCATGGATAATAATGACCTTGAACGCGAAAGGGGAATCACCATATTAGCAAAAAACGTATCCATCGACTACCTTGGATACAAGATTAACATTATTGACACCCCGGGTCACGCCGATTTTGGTGGTGAAGTAGAAAGGGTTTTGAACATGGCCGACGGCGTTCTTTTATTGGTTGATGCCTTTGAAGGACCAATGCCACAAACCCGTTTTGTGTTACAAAAAGCCTTACAGATTGGGTTGAAACCTATCGTTGTGGTTAATAAAGTAGACAAACCCAACTGTCGTCCCGATGAAGTACACGAAGCCGTTTTCGACTTAATGTACAATTTGGATGCAACTGAAGATCAACTCGATTTCCATACTATATATGGTTCAGCCAAAAACAACTGGATGTCGGAAGACTGGAAAGAGCCAACCGATAACATCATTCCTTTACTTGATGCTATTATAAAATATATTCCGGATCCATTATATCTGGAAGGAACACCACAAATGCTTATTACCTCGCTCGATTATTCATCATATGTAGGTCGTATTGCAGTAGGACGTGTTCACCGCGGCATTTTACGCGAAGGTATGGATGTGAACCTGGTGAAACGGGATGGGACACCTATCAAATCGCGTATTAAAGAATTACATACTTTTACCGGATTGGGACGCACACGCGCCGCTGAAGTAAAATCGGGTGACATCTGTGCTTTGGTTGGTATCGAAGGATTCGAAATCGGAGATTCAATATGCGATTTAGCCAATCCGGAACCATTAAAACCAATTGCGATTGATGAACCAACCATGAGTATGGTGTTCACCATCAACAATTCGCCTTTCTATGGTAAAGATGGTAAATTTGTGACTTCACGCCACATTCATGACAGACTTATCAAAGAACTTGATAAAAACCTGGCCTTGCGTGTCGAGAAAAATCAGGATTCTGATATCTGGCATGTTTACGGACGTGGTGTGTTACACTTGTCTGTATTAATCGAAACGATGCGTCGTGAAGGTTACGAATTGCAGGTAGGTCAGCCACAGGTAATTTTCAAAGAAATTGATGGTGTACGTTGCGAGCCTATTGAGCAACTCACGATCAATCTTCCTGAAAACTGCTCCGGAAAAGTTATTGAAATGGTAGCTGTACGTAAAGGCGAAATGTTGAGTATGGAAGTGGTGAATGACCGTATTCAGTTAGAATTTTTGATTCCTTCACGTGGAATTATCGGATTGCGCAACAGCGTACTAACGTCTTCGGCAGGTGAAGCTATCATGTCGCACCGCTTTTTGGAATATCAACCCTATAAAGGACATATCGAAAAACGCACCAATGGCTCAATTATTGCTATGGAAGGTGGAAATGCTTTTGCATACTCGCTGGACAAATTACAAGACCGTGGAAGATTCTTTATTTTCCCGCAGGATGAAATTTATTCAGGTCAGGTCGTAGGTGAAAGTTCAAAAGAAGGCGATATCGTTGTAAACGTTACCAAACCAAAGAAACTTACCAACATGCGTTCGTCGGGTGCCGATGATAAAGCAAAACTGACACCACCCGTTGTTTTCAGTCTTGAAGAAGCGTTGGAATATATTAAAGAAGATGAGTATGTAGAAATTACTCCTTTATGTATCCGGTTGCGTAAGATCTACCTCGACGAGAACGAACGTAAACGCAACACCAGAAAATAATTGTTAACTATTAAAAGTTAGTAACTTAAGAATTGTTGGATTTGAACTTTTACAAATAGATCATTATACTAACCCGGTAAAAAAGGCGTTTAGTGCTTAAATTGTCTAATTTCAATTTGTTGTTGATATGAAAAATAAAAACAGATATTTTCTGATTGCCTTGTTAATGTGTACATCGGGACTTTACGCCCAGCTTGGGATTAAAGCCGGTGTAAATATGTCAAACGAGATCAAATCGTTCAGTCAGACAGATATTGCGGCGGGATTTAACTCGAACAATCTGACCGGATATCAATTTGGGTTAGTGTATCAAGCCATGCCAAAATCAGGTTTAGGTATTGAAATAGCAGCATTAATTTCGCAAAAGGGAAGTACTTTTCACTTTGACAGCACCGATGTTGCAAACACTTTGAAAGACGGCTACAAAGAGTTGAACTATCTCGAAGTCCCTTTGAATCTTCGTTATCGCCTGACACTCGGATTTATAGGATTCTATGGATTTGGAGGCATTTACGGCGGTTATGCACTGAGTGGAAAAACGGTGAACGAAACGGATAACACAAGTGAAAATGAAACCTTTCTAACTTTCACCGAACATGTGGATTACGGGTATAATTTTGGAGCCGGCATCGAGTTATTTAAAAAGATTCAATTGGGCGGAACCATGAGCCAGGGACTAAAAAACACGGTCAATGCAAGTGCAAACATACCACAGCCGACAACGGTCACAAACCGGGTATTTTCAGTGAATTTAGTATATATGTTCTGAAAAAGGATTCCACAAATATATTTTATCACCTAAAAAGAAGTGAACTTGTAAAGGTTCACTTCTTTTTTATTATTGATTCCATGTGTTTTATTTACATCAAGTAACTAATTGGTTTTCAATTTCGAAGTGTTTGCATTTTTTTTAATATTAAATGTATTGTGTATCTCTTTTTTTTGTACCTTTGCACCCCATAACTGAAAGATAAATATCAGAAAATTATTAGATTATGAATATTGTCAGAAAAGACCTCGATCAAAGCAATGCAGTTGTAACATTACGCATTGAAAAAGTGGATTACGCCGAGAAAGTGGACAAAACTTTACGCGATTATCGCAAGAAAGCGAATATCCCCGGCTTTCGCCCCGGCATGGTGCCAGCGGGTTTAGTAAAAAAAATGTACGGAAAAGCTGTTTTGGCTGAAGAGATTAACAAATTAGTTTCGGACAATCTGTACAGCTACATTCGTGAGAACAATATCAATATTCTTGGTGAACCTCTTCCCAACGAAACAGAACAAAAAGAAATTAATTTTGATACGCAGGATGAGTTCGAATTTGTCTTTGATTTAGGTATTGCACCTGAGTTTGAAGTAGAATTGACGAATAAAGACAAAGTAACATATTACAATATAGCTGTAAGCGATGAAATGATTGATAATCAGGTGAAATCGTACACCGGTCGGTATGGCAAATACATACAGGAAGATGTTGTAGAAGAAAAAGATATGCTGAAAGGCGAATTGCTCGAAATGGCAGACGGCAAAGTAAAAGAAGATGGCATTAAAGTACAGGATGCAACACTTACCGCTGCTTACATGAAAGATGCTGATCAAAAAGCACTTTTCGTTGGCGCTAAGAAAGGAGATGTGATCACATTCAATCCAGCCAAAGCATTCGAAAACGAGACTGAAATCAGTTCTTTACTGAAGATATCGAAAGATGAAGCCAAGGCGATAGATGCTGATTTTCAATTGAAAATTGAAAGTATCACCCGCTACCACGAATCAGAAATCGATCAGAGCCTGTTCGACAAAGTGTATGGTGATGGGGTAGTGAACAGCGTGGAAGAATTCCGCGCCAGGATCACAGCAAGCATTCAGGAAGGTTTAATTTCGGACAGCGATTACAAATTCGGTCTCGATGCACAGGAAATGCTGGTTGCCAAATATAACGATATCGTTTTCCCCGATAATTTTCTGAAACGTTGGGTATTGACTTCAAATAAAAATCTGACTGCAGAAGCGCTTGAAGCTGATTATCCTAAAATGATTGTCGATTTAAAATGGCAGTTGATTAAAGACAAACTGGCCAAAGCAAATGAAATAAAAGTTGACGCCCCGGATGTTGAAGAACATGCTAAGAAAATGGCTAAAGCACAATTTGCTCAATACGGAATGGTTGGCATGGATGATGAGATTATTGCCAACTTTGCCAAAGACATGATGAAAAAGGAAGAAACGCTGAAAAACATCGTGGATAAAGTAGCTGAAGAAAAAATATTTGCGGCCATTAAAAATGCTGTAAAATTAAATAACAAGGACGTTTCAATTGAAGAATTCAACAAAATGTTTGAAACAAAATAATTGATTTCAAAATATTTTGCCGAAAAGGCTTTTAACTCATAAAAAATTAAACAAAATAGTTTTATCTTTGTTTCTGTTTTTTGAATAGGTTAAAGGCCTTTTTCGATTTTGAAACTTTAAAAGTGAGTTTAAGACTTTGTAAAAATAATACATCCATAGATTCACAATAAAAAAAATGCTCGTCGCAACCCGGAACGCCGGACGACAAAACCTGCAAATGGAGGTGAACCGGCTGACAAAAAGGACATTACGCCTTTGCGAAAGCTTTCAAAACCTTAACTATTAACACTTAACGCGGAACGTTAAACACGGAACGCGGAACGCATAAACTTTTCAAACATATCAAATATGAACAATAACGATTTTCGCGACTTTGCGACCAAACATCTCCGTATGAATGGATTGGCATTGGACAAATATGCCGACATCACGAACAACAACTACATTTCACCTTCCATTCTGGAGGAGCGTCAACTGAACGTAACACAAATGGACGTATTCTCGCGTTTAATGATGGACCGGATTATTTTCCTGGGTACACAAGTTGACGATTATACTGCCAATGTCATTCAGGCGCAACTGCTTTACCTGGACTCATCCGATCCCGGCAAAGACATCTCCATCTACCTGAACACGCCCGGAGGATCAGTTTATGCAGGTCTAGGTATCTATGACACCATGCAGTTTATCAGCTCCGACGTGGCAACCATCTGTACCGGTATGGCAGCTTCGATGGGAGCAGTCCTGATGGTGGCAGGTACTAAAGGAAAGCGTTCAGCTTTGAAACATTCGCGTATCATGATTCACCAACCCATGGGTGGTGCACAGGGACAGGCTTCGGATATCGAAATTACTGCCCGTGAAATTCAAAAACTGAAAAAAGAATTATATACAATCATTGCCAAACACTCGGATAATCCTTTCGAAAGAATCGAAAAAGATTCGGACCGTGACTACTGGATGACTTCGGAAGAAGCATTGGAATACGGTATGATTGACAAGATTTTGATAAACGAAAACAAGAAGATATAGTTGGGAGTAAGGAGTTCTGAGTATTGAGTTCTGAGTATTGAGTAAGAAGTAAGGAGCAAGAAGTAAGGAGTCGGTAGTAAGTAGTAGATAGTACGAAAGCCAAAACTCCAAACTTCGAACCCGAAACTTTTCAAATGGGAATGAAATGGACATCCCGCTTGCGGGACCCTTCAAACCCCAATCAACCAATTAACCAGTTAACCAATCAACACAAAACGCGAAACGCGAAACAATTAAAAAATAGAATGGCAAAAAACATCAAAAACTGTAGCTTTTGCGGTCGTCCCGAATCGAAAGTGGGATTTTTTATCGTAGGACTGGATGGCGCACATATTTGTAACGAATGCGCCATACAAGCTTCAGAAATAGTAAAAGAGAATACATCCAGCAAATCGAACCTGCCCTCACTAAACAAGGAGCAACTACCAAAACCCATTGAGATAAAAGAATATCTCGACGAGTACGTGATTGGTCAGGAGGAAGCAAAGAAGTACCTCTCTGTAGCAGTTTACAATCACTATAAACGATTGATGCAGGAGAATACAAAAGATGATGTGGAAATTGAGAAATCAAACATCATCATGGTTGGTTATACAGGAACAGGGAAAACATTATTGGCCCGCACCATAGCCAAAAAACTACATGTTCCTTTTGCTATCGTAGATGCCACTGTACTGACCGAAGCCGGTTACGTGGGTGAAGATATCGAAAGTATCCTCACGCGCCTGCTGCAGGTTGCCGATTACGATGTGAAAGCTGCCGAACGGGGCATTGTGTTTATCGACGAGATAGATAAAATAGCCCGCAAAGGTGATAACCCGAGCATTACACGCGATGTAAGTGGCGAAGGTGTTCAACAAGGCTTGCTAAAATTGCTCGAAGGTGCCATCGTCAATGTTCCCCCACAAGGCGGTCGGAAACACCCCGACCAGAAGATGATTGCCGTAAACACACAAAATATTCTTTTCGTATGCGGTGGAGCTTTTGATGGTATTGAGAAAAAGATTGCTTCGCGGCTCAACACCAGGGTAGTGGGATACAATGCAGCAAAAGAAAACGAACTGGTTGACAAACACAATTTGCTCCAGTATATCGCACCGCAGGATCTGAAGTCCTTCGGATTAATTCCCGAAATTATCGGGCGTTTACCCATTCTGACCTATCTGGAGCCCCTCGATCGCAGTGCACTTCGCCGCATCCTGACCGAACCTAAGAATTCGATCATCAAACAATACGTCAAGTTATTCAAAATGGACGAAATTGATCTGACTTTCGAAGAAGAGGTTTTGGAATATATTGTCGACAAAGCCATTGAGTTTAAACTCGGTGCACGTGGTCTTCGATCGATAGCAGAGACCATTATGATGGATGAAATGTTTGAAATGCCTTCGAAAAGCATTAAAACTTTAAATATTATGCTCGATTATGCCCAAAGTAAAATAGAGAAAACAAATATTAATCGTTTAAAAATAGCGTAACATCATACTGCAAGCACTGGATAACTGATACTTACAATTATTTAACAGGATATTAACTAACAGGATTAGTTAATATCCTGTTTTTTTTTCAAAACTTGTTGTATATTTGAAATCTGTTTATAATTTTGTAAGGCAAATATAATTCGACAGGATGCATCAAAAATAGAGTTATTTTACATAAAACAGTAAAAAACATTACAAACCATGCATTTATTTCGACAATAAATACTACTTTCGCATTCATTTTTTTTTCAAAAAATATTATATGGCTAAACTATCTGCATTAACAACGCATTTGAAAAAAAACTTCGGTTTCGACAAGTTCAAAGGAAACCAGGAAGCAATAATTCAAAATGTGCTTGACGGAAAAGACACTTTCGTGTTAATGCCTACGGGTGGTGGCAAATCATTGTGTTATCAACTTCCATCGTTGGTTATGGAAGGAACAGCCATTGTTATTTCACCGCTAATCGCGTTAATGAAAAATCAGGTTGATGCCATGCGCAATTTCAGCGATGAAGATGGAATAGCACACTTTATTAATTCATCCTTATCCAAACAGGCCATCGACCTGGTAAAAGGGGACATCTTGTCGGGCAAAACAAAACTATTGTATGTAGCACCCGAATCGCTGACCAAAGAGGAGAATATTGAGTTTTTGAAACAATTGAAGATATCGTTTTACGCGGTCGACGAAGCACATTGTATCTCGGAATGGGGACACGATTTCCGTCCGGAATACCGCCGCATTCGTCCGATAATAAATGAGATAGGCGCTGCACCCCTTATTGCACTTACAGCAACCGCCACTCCCAAGGTACAACATGACATTCAGAAGAACTTAGGCATGCTGAACGCCACGGTTTTCAAATCGTCGTTCAACCGTGCCAATTTATATTACGAAGTGCGTCCCAAGACGAATGATGTTGATAAAGACATCATCAAGTATATACGTTCACAAGCCGGCAAATCGGGAATTATTTACTGCCTGAGCCGCCGCAAAGTGGAAGAGTTATCCGAAACCCTACGGATGAACGGTGTTTCGGTACTTCCCTACCATGCAGGTATGGAAACAGCCGTACGCAGTGAAAATCAGGATAGTTTCCTGATGGAAAAAGCAGATGTGATCGTTGCAACCATAGCTTTCGGGATGGGAATAGACAAGCCTGATGTGCGCTATGTATTGCACTATGATATGCCCAAAAGTTTAGAAGGATACTACCAGGAAACGGGTCGTGGTGGGCGCGATGGTGGCGAAGGACAATGCATAGCCTTTTATGCCTATAAAGATTTAGACAAACTACGCAAGTTCATGCAAGGCAAACCCGTTGCCGAGCAGGAAATTGGAAATCAATTATTATTGGAAACGCAAGCTTATGCTGAATCTTCGGTATGTAGACGAAAACTTTTGCTCCACTATTTTGGAGAAGAATACATGGAAGAGAACTGCGGCTGTTGTGATAACTGTATGAAACCACGAAAATTTATTGAAGGACAAGAGCTATTGTCCCTGGTGCTGGAAACCATTTTAGCTGTAAAAGAGAAGTTTAAAGCCGAACACATCGTCGACATCCTGAAAGGGAATGAGACCTCGGATGTAAAATCGTATCAACACGACGAGCTAGAGAACTTCGGATCGGCATCAGACGAAGATGAGCGATTGCTTCATGCAGTCATTCGTCAGGCGATGATCGCTTGTTTTATTTCGAAAGACATCGAAAACTACGGATTGCTTAAGCTTACAGCCCGTGGGAAAGCCTATCTGAAGAAACCAGAGCCATTTCCGGTTGTGAAAGACAAGGAATTTGACGAAGAAGAAGATGAATCGGCAGTAAAAAGTGGCGGCGGCACCTGTGCAGCCGATGATGTATTGTTCTCCATCCTGAAGGATTTACGCAAGAAACTATCGAAGAAGCTGGAGGTTCCCCCATTTGTAATCTTCCAGGATCCATCGCTCGAAGCCATGGCCACCAGTTATCCCATCACCATGGAAGAACTGCAGAACATCCCCGGCGTTGGTGCAGGTAAAGCCAAACGCTACGGTGCCGAGTTTCTGAAAGTGATCAAGGAACATGTGAAGGAAAACGAAATTATTCGTCCCGAAGATTTGCGCGTTCGCACCGTTGCCAATAAATCGAAGCTAAAAGTATCGATCATTCAGGCCATCGACCGCAAAATTGCACTGGATGACATTGCCCTTTCGAAAGGACTGGATATATTCGAATTACTCGACGAGATAGAAGCAATTGTGTATTCCGGAACCAAAATAAACATCGATTACTTCCTGGAAGAAATCATGGACAAGGATCATATCGAAGAGATATTCGAATATTTCAACACCGCCGAAACGGACAGAATAGAACCTGCTATGAAGGATTTAGGTGAGGATGACTACAGCGAAACGGAAGTGCGGCTGGTGAGGATTAAGTTTTTGTCGGAAATCGGGAACTAGTTAATTGGTTAATTGGTTGATTGGGGTTTGAAAGGTCCCGCTAGCGGGATGTCCATTTCATTCCCATTTGAAAAGTTTCGGGTATTGAGTTCTGAGTACTGAGTTTTGGCTTTAGTACTACCGACTCATTACTACTTGCTTCTTACTTCTTGCTCCTTACTCAACACTCAGAACTCTTTACTACCAACTATTCCCTGTTACAGAAAAATTAATAAAAACGTCGAAAGAGCTTTCTTTCGGCGTTTTTTTTGTATTTATCCGGAGAGGTTGTCCGAAATCAGCGTTATTTGAGGATGCAAAAAAACGCATAAAAATTATTATTCCATCAAACACAGATATTTTTTGTAATTATTCCATATTTATTGCTATTTTTGTGAGCAATTGGTTAAACATAATTTTAAGTAAAGAATATAAATGCAAATACCCGGCATCTTTCGAAACCTGTATACTTTTTACCGGGATGGTTTTAAGAATATGACAGTTGGCAAATCACTCTGGGTGATCGTGCTTATCAAGCTGTTTATTATGTTTGCAATATTAAAAATATTTTTCTTTCCAAATTACCTGAATACAAACTTTACCGACGAGAAAAGCAAGGCTGAACATGTGAGACAGGAGTTAGTGAGAAGTAAGAAGTAAGGAGTGGGTAGTCGGTAGTTTATAGTCGGTAGTCGGTAGTTGAGAGTTTTGAGTAAGGAGTTAAGAGTATGCAGTTTAGAGGTACTGATTTTCTAAGAAATGGTTTAGGAGACGGTTGTATTATTACTTTAGCATTTGGGAGTTGGGGTAGTTCGTAGTCGGTAGTTGAGAGTATTGAGTATTGAGTGGGGAGTGGGGAGTATAGAGTACTGAGTAGTTAGAAGTTTGGGGAAATAATTGGAAATTAAATACATTGGAAAAATTTAATACTTGAAAATAATATGGAATTAATGGATGCATCTTTAGTGGATTGGTCGCGGGTACAGTTTGCCATGACCGCCATGTACCACTGGCTGTTTGTACCGCTTACGTTGGGTTTGGGGGTCATCATGTCGGTAATGGAAAGTCTGTATGTAAAAACGGGCGATGAGGCCTGGAAGAAAGCAACGAAGTTCTGGATGACGCTTTTCGGGGTAAACTTCGCCATTGGCGTGGCCACCGGGATCATCCTGGAGTTTGAGTTTGGCACCAACTGGTCGAACTACAGCTGGTTCGTGGGCGATATTTTCGGAGCACCGCTGGCCATCGAAGGCATTCTGGCTTTCTTTATGGAAGCAACCTTTATCTCCATCATGTTTTTCGGCTGGACGAAAGTGAGCAAGAAGTTTCACCTGGTATCCACCTGGCTTGTCACCCTGGGCGCAACGCTCTCGGCATTGTGGATACTGGTAGCCAATGCCTGGATGCAATACCCCATTGGCATGGAGTTTAACCCGGACACGGTGCGCAACGAGATGATCGACTTCTGGAGCATCCTGCTGTCGCCGGTTGCCATAAACAAATTTTTCCACACCATACTCTCGGGTTGGGTAATGGGCGCATTGTTTGTTACCGGAGTGAGTGCCTGGTTTCTGCTCAAGAAACGGGAAGTTGATTTTGCCATGAAAAGCCTGTTGGTCGGTGCCACTTTCGGCATCATTTCTTCCCTGCTTGTTGCTTTCACCGGTGATGGCTCGGCATACAATGTAGCACAACGTCAGCCGATGAAACTTGCTGCCATGGAAGGACTTTACGAAGGAAAGAACGGAACCGGCCTGGTTGCATTCGGAGTGCTTAACACGGATAAGAAATCGTATAACGACACAATTGATCCTTATGTGTTTAAAGTGGAAATACCATATTTGTTATCTATTCTGGGCTACAGGGATGTAAATGCCTTCGTACCGGGAGTGAAAGACATTATCAATGGCGGATACCAGACCTCCAATGGGGTTGCGTTATCGTTTACCGAAAAACAAGCCCGCGGGAAAGCGGCCATACAATCTCTAAAAAACTACCAAAAGGCTGTGACTGACAAAGACACGTTGGCATCAGCCACCCATAAAGCCCAACTCAAAGAAAATTACCCGCAGTTTGGATATGGTTACCTGGATCATCCGGAGCAATTGATTCCAAGTGTTCCGATGGTTTTTTATTCTTTCCATATGATGGTGATATTGGGCATGTATTTTATTGCCTTGTTTGCACTGGTCTTATTTTTATATTCCCGCAAACAGATTGAAAATGCAAGATGGATACAATGGATTTGTCTGCTGAGCATCCCGTTGGGTTATGTTGCCGGCGAACTGGGCTGGGCGGTAGCCGAAGTGGGTCGTCAGCCCTGGGCCATTCAGGATATTTTACCCGTACAGGCAGCCATTTCGGGCGTTTCCTCTCAATCGGTACAAATCACCTTCTTCCTTTTCCTGATATTGTTTACTGCTTTGTTACTGGCCGAAGTGCGCATCATGCTTAAACAGATAAAAAGAGGACCGGAATCTGAGTTCTGAGTTCTGAGTTTTGAGTTCCGCGTTCCTAGTTTGAAGTGGTTAATTGGTTGATTGGTTAATTGGTTAATTGGGGTTTGAAAAGTTTCATTCATCCATTCTTTCATTTTCAAATTTTCAAATTATCTCATTTTCAAATTGGCACATTTTCAAATTGGCACATTTTCAAATTTTCAAATTAGCACATTTAATACACATACCATTATGATTACATATTCATTCTTACAGCATTACTGGTGGTTTATCATTTCATTGTTGGGTGGTTTGTTGGCTTTTTTGCTCTTTGTACAGGGCGGTCAATCGATGTTGTTTTCGTTGTCAAAGACCGAAGATGAGCGCCGGTTACTGGTAAATGTGCTCGGCAGGAAATGGGAATTTACTTTTACCACGCTGGTCACGTTCGGTGGTGCGTTCTTTGCCTCCTTCCCCCTCTTCTACTCTACCAGTTTCGGTGGTGCCTACTGGGTGTGGATGGCCATATTGTTTTGTTTTACCATGCAGGCCGTTTCGTACGAGTTTCAATCGAAACCGGGGAATGTGTATGGCATTAATACCTACCGGTCGTTATTATTTATCAATGGTCTGCTGGGTACTTTTCTGATTGGCGTGGCCATAGCAACCTTCTTCACCGGTTCCGATTTCGCTGTAAATAAAGGCAATATCACCAATCAGCTGGCACCGGTTATCAGTCAATGGCAAAACCCGTGGCACGGACTGGAAGCATTGCTCAACCTGCGGAATCTGTCGCTGGGATTGGCAGTCTTCTTTTTAGCCCGCTCTCAGGCACTTTTATTCTTTATCAACCGCCTGGATAATCCGGCATTGGAAATACGCTCCAGAAAATATTTGTGGTACAATGCGCTTCCTTTTGTGGTATTTTTCCTTGTGTTTGTCATCTGGACGCTTCTCTCCGATGGATTTGCTGTTGATCAAACTACAGGTGTAGTTTCTTTGGAAAAATATAAATACTTCACCAACCTGATGGAAATGCCGGTAATACTTTGTTTCTTTCTGTTGGGTGTAGTTGCAGTATTGTATGGTATAGGCCGAAGTTTATTGTCCGCAAAATTCAAAAGCGGCATTTGGTATTCGGGTGCGGGCACCGTGGTGACTGTCTGTTGCCTGTTACTGATAGCCGGTTACAACAATACGGCGTTTTATCCGGCTTTTCCTGATCTGCAGAGTTCGTTAACCATATTCAATGCATCATCCAGCTTGTTTACGTTGAAAGTGATGTCGTGGGTCTCTCTTATAATACCTTTTGTAATTGCTTATATTATTTATGCCTGGCGTGCCATGGAGAAACACAGAACGGATCTAGACGATGTGAATAATGATCATCATGCGTATTAGGTAGTCGGTAGTCAGTAGTAAGGAGTTCCGAGTATTGAGTATTGAGTAGTTAAAAAGTAAGTTAGCAAGTAGTAGGAAGTGTATAGTAGGTAGAAGTGGGGAGTGGGTAGTGTATAGTAAATGAGAAAAGTTCTTATTATTCTTCTTATTATTTACAATTCATCAAAAAAATAACACTATAATTTTCTTATAACAATCATATAATTTTGTTAATCAAAAAATAATGTTTTCCTTTGCATTCTAATTTAATTTTATCAATAACCATTATACATCAGCTTTATGAAACAGTTTTTAAAATTCACTCTTGCCACGATAGTCGGTATTATTATCGCAACATTTTTAGGCGTATTGATTCTGTTTGGAGTAATTGGAGCCATAGCGGGTGCAAGCGAAACCGTTACCACATTGAAACCAAATTCAGTTTATCAACTTGATCTGGAAGGCATGCTTGTCGACCGCTCGGAAGACGATCCGTTCTCAGGAGCATTTGCAGAGGCTATGGGGCAGTCAGTTGTAAAATCGATAGGACTCGATGATGTACTGGCGAATATAGAAAAAGCAAAAAATGACGACAAAATTGTCGGAATATATCTCAAAGGCGGTTCTCTATCGGGTGGATTTGCATCCATAAAAGAAATCCGGAATGCTTTGATTGATTTCAAAAAGACCGGGAAATTTGTAGTGGCCTATGCCGACAACTATACTCAAAAAATGTATTATTTAGTTTCGGTGGCCAACAAAGTAATGATAAATCCACAGGGTATGCTCGAGTTGAAAGGACTTTCGGCTGAAACGATGTTCTTCAAAAACACACTGGATAAGTTAGGCATCGAAATGCAGATCGTCAAGGTTGGGACCTATAAATCGGCCGTAGAACCATTGATTAACACGAAGATGAGCGATGCCAATCGCGAACAGGTCACTGTTTATATGGGCTCCATCTGGAAAACCTTTCTGACAGACGTCTCTGCCTCGCGCAAAATTCCGGTTGAAAAACTGAATGGCTTTGCCGACGAGATGATGATGTTCCAGCCAACCATAAAAACAAAAGAATACGCGCTGGTGGATTCTTTGGTTTATATCGACCAAGTTGACAGTATTCTGCGCTCGGAAGCAAAGGATTTAGGGGAAGATGATCAGTTAGTATTTGTGAAACACCCGGCCATGACCAAATTACCGGATACTTCCAAGTACGATAAAAACAAAGTGGCGGTTATTTATGCCATTGGCGATATAACCGATATGGATGGCGAAGGCATCGTTGCAAAAGACATGGTGGAAATCATAAACAATGTGGCAAAAGACTCTGCAGTGAAAGCGGTTGTGTTCCGTATCAGTTCACCGGGAGGAAGTGCTTACGCATCGGAACAAATCTGGCACGCCCTGAGCAACCTGAAAGCTAAAAAGCCGTTGATCGTATCTATGGGCGATTATGCAGCATCGGGCGGTTATTATATTGCCTGTATGGCGGACCAAATTGTGGCAGAACCAAATACGATTACGGGGTCAATCGGCATTTTCGGCGTTATTCCGAATATTAAAGGTTTGAATGAGAAAATCGGCCTCACCTACGACGGTGTGAAAACAAATAAAATGAGCGACGCTATTTCGGTAAACCGTCCGTTTTCTCCCGAAGAACGTGATCTGATGCAAAACTACGTGAACCGCGGATACGAATTGTTTGTAAAACGCTGTGCCGATGGCCGTAAGATGTCAACCGATCAGATCAAAGCAATTGCTGAAGGCCGGGTATGGACCGGTGAAGATGCGATGAAGATTGGATTGGTAGACATGATTGGCGGATTAAAAGAGGCAATAAAACTGGCGGTAACTAAAGCAAAACTAAAATCCTACAACATCAGCGAATACCCTGTAAAAGAAAGTTTTGAAACAAAGTTTATGAAAAGCTTTACACAAGATATGGAAACCCGTTTTGTAAAAGCACAATTGGGCGAACAATACAACTTGTTTAAACAAATCAGAAACCTTGATAAAATAAATGGCATTCAGGCACGATTACCTTATGATTTGAATATCAGGTAAGAGAGTCAAGAGCCAGGAATCAAGATCCAAGAATCAAGAGCAAAGATTTTAGACTTTATAATTACAGGTTAGTTTTACATATTGAATAAAAGCTATCTATTCAATAAAACAATAGATTTCGAGAGAGACATGGCTTCGCGCTTTGTCTCTCTTGTTTTTCAGCAAAAATTCAATTACCTTTGCAGTCGCTTTTTGCGGATGAACTGCAAAAACGTGTGCTTGAATACCACGTAAAAAACAAGAATAATGAAAAAACAAGTCTCCGTCGCCTTTATGGTGTTTGGGCTGCTGTTCACGGTATGCCTGATTGTCTCTAACATTGTTGAGCAGAAGTTGATTTCCATTGGAGGAATCGAAGCCACAGCCGGTCTGCTCATCTTTCCCGTATCTTACATCATTAATGACCTGATAGCCGAAGTTTGGGGCTATCGCAAAGTGCGTCTGATCATTTGGAATGGATTTCTGATGAATTTTCTGGCCGTACTTGTTTTCCGGCTCAGCATTTGGGCACCGGGATCCGTTCATTTCACCCATCAGGCTGCATTTGAGCTTGTTTTAGGCAATACCGAGCGTATTGTGGCAGCAAGCTTTATCGCCTTCCTTTTCGGAGCGTTTCTGAACGCATTCGTCATGAGCAAGATGAAGATCATGCAACACGGACGGGGCTTCTCAATACGCGCCGTTGTTTCGACCATAGTGGGTGAAGGTGCCGACTCCATCGTGTTCTTTACACTGGCCTTTACAGGCATCATCCCAACCGGTGCTTTGATAACGCTTATCCTTACCCAAACCGCCATGAAAACCGGATACGAAATCATTGCCCTGCCTCTCACCAACTTTCTGGTGAAATGGGTAAAGAAACACGAAGAAACTGATGTATACGACAAGGGCATTTCGTACAATCCATTAAAAATTAATGAAATCTAATGAGTTGACAGATCGTCAGCACTTTAATAAAACACATTTATATTCAGGCAAAAAGAAACCGGTCCACTGAGCAGAAGATGCTGAGTGGACCGGTTTTTTAAATATTATCATTTTGCAGATAATTGCCTGTAAACGCTGTATTATTTATTTGTATATATTCTCAGAAATTGTTTGGACACTACAAATTTTTCTATCAATAACTTTTAGTTGATTGCACAAATTTAATTGGGATCTTTCATTTTGAAATCCGGAGGATTTAAATGTGAATAGTCATGGTGTGAAACCCATGGAAAAATTAGTATGGAATTTAATTACAACCCCGAATGGGATTGAATATCAATAAACAATATTTTTAATGAACGTCGAAGAATTGGATATGGAATATTTGATATACTTATTCAACCACTTCGTGTGGTAACCTATAGTCACCTACTTATCCATGCATTTTATACATGGCAATTCACATTCAATTCATTCGGAATTTCAAACAGGGCTTTTCATATTTAACCTAATAAAAGGGTATTTACCCATATCCAAAGTTATGGTAGTTTGTATAAACAAAAAACCTCTTAATCCGAAGATGAAGAGGTTTTTTGCTTGAGTGTACCCGAAGCGGGACTTGAACTTGCCTCTACCTCTGCCTTTGATAGATAAATACGGCAAGCAGGCCCGCACAGCCGTAAAGCCAAAGGATTTTAAGATGGATTATGGATTAATTTTCGCAAGAAATCTTTTCCAATTCCACTTTTAAAGTATTTTTCTCTTATTCGGGCTTCTTCACGGGTCTCAACGATTTCCGAATAAATCATGACAAATGGACGATAAGGTTTTGTCGTTTGCTCATAACCCATATTGTGACGTTCTAACCTTTTTGCAAGGTCGGATGTCATCCCAACATAAATATAATTTCGGGTCAGACTTTTAATAGCATAAACTGTATACATTGCCATTCTTTGATTTGAACAAAAAAAAGAGAGACATACTATAAATAGAATGTCTCTCTGAGTCGTACCCGAAGCGGGACTTGAACCCGCACAGCCGTAAAGCCAAAGGATTTTAAGTCCTTCGTGTCTACCATTCCACCATCCGGGCATGAATACGACAAATTATTTTATTTCAAAAAGTCAAAAAGTCAAAGGATATTAAGTCCTTCGTGCCTGCCTGCGGTAGGTAGGTCTACCATTCCACCATCCGGGCATGATATACTCAATTTTTCAAAATGGAGCGAAAAACGGGACTCGAACCCGCGACCCCGACCTTGGCAAGGTCGTGCTCTACCAACTGAGCTATTTTCGCATTATTACCGGTTGCAATTTTAATTATTAATCGTTAATTATTAATTTTCAAATTGCCTTTGCCTTTCTCTCAAAGCGGGTGCAAAGATACGTTCAATTTTTGAATTCCCGAAATTTTTCGGGCAGAAAAAACCATATTTCCCGTGAATTATAGACAACTTTTTGATATAAAGTATAAGACCTTCTAAATAAAACCACAAATATGCTGCAAATCAAGGTAGCAAATTTGATCCTATCTTTAATTTCTGCAATTCCAAAAAAAAAAGCGGGAAGAGTTTAATCCCTTTCCGCTTTTTAAAATTCATTTCAATTAAACCAGGCTAACAAACAATTCGCCTTCAACTTCGTTGAATTTCACTTTGCCTTCGCGTGCCAACCAGCCTAAAGCCAGGTTTAAGTCTTTTTCAGCCAGTTTAGTTGTTTTTTTTACCGCTTTTACATTTAACTCACTGCTTTCCAATGCAGCCCATACTAAGCCTGCATTGATCCCAATTTTTTCTACTAACATAATGGTTTGGTTTGTATATTTGATTCATGTAAACTATAACGGCACAAAAGTACACAAATTATGTTATAAAACATTCAAACGACGCATTTTTTTCAAGAAATGGTTAAATAAGTCTTATTTCTTATACATTTCATCTATCAGCAGTTTATATTTCTGCATAATTACTGCCCGACGGATTTTCAAAGTATTGGTTAATTCACCGGTTTCGATGGTAAAACTTTTACGAATTAGAGTAAACCGTTTAATCAATTCATAATTAGCCATACCTTTTTGTGCTTCGGCAATGCGGTTTTGAATTAATTCATAGATTAACGGAGATTTCAACAACTCATCCTCATTGCTGTATTCTATTTTATTCTTTTTGGCATATGCTTCGAGCGCAGGAATTGACGGTGCAATGATAGCGGTTACAAAATTGCGTTCATCACCAATGACGGCTACCTGTTCAATAAATTTATCAAGACTGAGTCTGGTTTCGATTTCCTGCGGTGCAATATATTTTCCGTTTGAAGTTTTGAACATATCTTTAATACGATCGGTCAACACAATACTATCGCCTTTCAGAATACCTGCATCACCGGTTTTGAACCAACCATCTTCGGTAAATGATGCAGCATTGGCTTCCGGATTGTTGTAATAACCGGGGAATATCGTTTTGCCTTTGAGAAGAATTTCGTTTTCGTCTCCGATTTTAACCTGCAAGTCGGGCATTATGGTACCCACGGTTCCAATCTCGTAACCTTCGTTCACAAAACAGGTAACAGTGGCTGTACTTTCGGTCAGTCCGTATCCATAAACGATTGGAACTCCTATACTTCTAAAGAAAAGGGTAATTTCATCGGAAAGTTTTGCACCGGCAGTAGGTAATATATTGGCATTTTCTATACCCAGTGTTTCCTTTACTTTTGAAAAAATAAGTTTATCGGCTATCGAGTATTTCAGTTTTAATAAAGCTCCCGGATTCATGCCCAGTCGCAGATAATCGATATTGTGTGTTTTTCCAATTGCAATAGCCCAGGTCACCACGCCCAACATAAAGGGAGAGAATTTCGATAGGTTTTCCTGTACTCCGGCGTAAACTTTTTCCCAGAAGCGGGGAACAGCACACATTAAGGTAGGACGCACATCCTTAATCGTTTGTTGAATTTCAGTTGGATTTTGGTTGATGTAAATAGTAACACCCATAAAAAGACAAAAATAACACCAGGTTCGCTCAAAAACATGCGACAAGGGAAGAAAAGCGATAGATTTGTCTTTATCGGTAATACTCGGCAAACGCATAGGGTGCGTACGCATCACTTCTTTGAAACATGAATGTGGCAACATCACGCCTTTTGGGTTACCGGTTGTACCCGATGTGTACAGAATACAAGACAGATCCGTTCCGATGGCTTCATTTTGCCGGTGTTGTACTTCAAAGTGTTTCGTAGATTTTTCGCCCATACTTATAAAATCGGCATAGTATATGGCATGTTTCGTATCGGCAAATACAACAGTTTTATCGAATACAATTATTTTTTTCAGGAACCTGGAATTCTCTAAAACTTCCAGGGCAATGTTGTATTGTTTTTGATCGCCGACAAAAATTATTTCTATTTCGGCGTCATTCACAATAAATTCGACCTGTGAAACTGTGGAAGTGGCATACATGGGCACCACGACCCCACGTATAGAAAATAAGGCAAAATCAACTACCAGATTTTCGGCTTTATTTTGTGAAAATTGAGCAACACGCTGCTGTTCTGCAACACCGGTTTCAATAAATGCCTTGGCCAGAGATGAAACCTGTCCGGCAAAGGTAACCCATGAAATACTGGTCCATTCGTCAGTAATTTTGTCACGATAACATAAGGCTGTTCTGTCACCATATTTTTTCGCCTGAGCAGAAATCAATTGAGCAAAATGAAGTTTTTCCATGGTATTTTAGTTTAATATTGTGATTTATTTTTATTACAAAGATAGAAATAATACATGAAAAAAATCATGATTATATGTAATTTTTGCAAAGGAACTATACTCTTTCGGTCGATCCGGACTTAATTAAAAAAAGTTTTAGACTATTGGTCCTCTTCCGGGTTGACAATTTCGTCATCCTGTGACTTTACCGTTATGATTTTCTGAAGGAAACCGGGGTTTGACAGAATCAGTTGGTACGCAATGCGCGAGGCATTTTGCTGTGATTCTTTTTTGCTTGCGCCGGAGGCGTCGCAGATTGTTTTTCCCTGAATGATCAAACGGGATTGAAAAGAATGTTTATTTGATTTACTTAATATTTCCTCTACCAATACAAATTCAACCTGAAGCCGGTATTTCTGACACCACTCAATCAATTTAGACTTAAAATTGACCTCGTTTTCAGCTACTTTATCCAGATTGATAAAAGTACGGATCAGGCGTTGCTCTACAAACTGTTTACACTTTTTGTAACCAAAATCCAGATAAATGGCTCCCATCAGTGCTTCCAGGGCATTTCCGTAAATATTATTGTTGGTATGTGTGTCTACGTATTTGGTTACCTTCACGAGCTTGTCCAACCCAATCTCCACGGCCAGTTGATTTAACGACTCGCGTTTCACTATTTTTGACCGGGTATTGGTAAGGAAGCCTTCGCGCTGATTTTCGTAGCGCCGGTAGAGGATGTCGGTGACAACAGAATTGAGCACAGCATCACCCAGAAATTCGAGTCGCTCATTGCTTAGCAGATGGCCATTCTCGGTAGGAATTGTGACGGATTTATGCCGGACAGCCAATTGGTAATACGCTATCTTATCGGGATAAAATCCCAGCACTTTGTAGAATAAAAAATAAGGCTCTTTTCGAGCATTCGAAACGAGCCTTATTTTTTGAAGGATATATTTAATCACAAACTTATTTTATGTATTTTTTTACAATTACACTCGCGTTATGTCCGCCAAACCCGAAGGTGTTGGACAATGCCGCATTAACAGTGCGTTTTTGCGCCTTGCCAAATGTAAAATTAAGATTGTAATCGATGTCGGGATCTTCATCTCCGGCAGTAAAGTTAATGGTTGGCGGAACGATATCGTTTACAACCGACAGAACAGAGATAATAGCTTCGACAGCACCGGCAGCACCCAAAAGGTGACCTGTCATTGATTTTGTTGAGCTGATATTCAGTTTGTAAGCCTGTTCACCGAAAACTTCCTTAATCGCTTTGGATTCAGAAATGTCACCTACCGGGGTAGCTGTTCCGTGAACATTAATATAATCGATATCTTCAGGACTCATTCCAGCATCTTTCAATGCACGTTTCATCACTAAAATTGCACCCAGGCCTTCGGGGTGTGTCGCAGTCAGGTGATAAGCATCAGCAGACATTCCGCCTCCGACTACTTCACACAGGATGTTTGCACCACGGGCTAAAGCGTGTTCCAACTCTTCGAGAACCAGACAACCGGAACCTTCACCCATCACAAAGCCATCACGGCTTTTGCTGAAAGGACGAGAGGCAGTGGTCGGACTATCATTGCGCGTTGACAAAGCAGTCAATGCATTGAATCCACCCACACCACCGGCTGTAATCGCTGCCTCTGCACCTCCGGCTAAAATCATGTTGGCTTTACCCATACGAATATGTGTAAAAGCGTCGATGATCGCATTGGTAGATGATGCACAAGCCGAAGCAGTAGAATAATTAGGACCACGGAATCCATACATGATGGAAATTTGACCCGCGGCAATATCAGAAATCATTTTAGGAATAAAGAAAGGATTAAACTTTGGTCCTTGTTCCTTGTTTTGGTAATAATATCCGATTTCCTGTTCGAAAGTTTGGATACCGCCGATACCGGCCGCAAAAATCACTCCTACTTCGTCTTTATCTACTGTTTCTAAATCAACCCCACAGTTTTCTATTGCTTCTTTAGCTGCTGCAATTGCATACTGGGCATAAAGATCTAATTTTCGCGCTTCTTTTCGGTCAAAATACTTCGAAGGATCGAAATCTTTGACTTCACAGGCAAATTTAGTTTTAAACTGGGAAGCATCGAAATGAGTAATAAGTCCAGCTCCGCTCACACCATTTAAGATATTCTCCCACGTTTCCGCAACAGAAGATCCCAATGGAGTAACCGCACCTAAACCTGTTACTACAACTCTTTTCAATTCCATAAATAAAATGTTGTAGTAAAAGTTTATTTTTGTAAAGCTTCAATGTGAGCGATAGCTTCGCCTACAGTTGTAATTTTTTCAGCTTGTTCGTCAGGAATAGAAATACCGAATTCTTTTTCAAATTCCATAATCAATTCTACTGTGTCCAATGAATCAGCTCCAAGGTCATTTGTAAAACTAGCTGCTGCAGTTACGTCTGCTTCTTCTACACCTAATTTATCTACGATAATAGCTTTTACTTTTGCTTCAACTTCTGACATAATTTTTGTTTTTAAGTTTGTAAATAGAAATTCTTTATTAATTTTGCGGTGCAAAGGAAAGAAATTTTCTTGACATAACCTCGTTTTTCTTCAAAAAAAAGTAACTAATTGCACAAACACATCCTTTTTGAGCAATTTTAAACATAAAAACATGCCAATTAAAATAGCTCTTTTCGCTTCCGGATCCGGCTCTAATGCTGAAAACATCATCCTTTTTTTTTCTGAGAATCCGCATTTTGAATTTCCAATAATAATTTCAAATAAACCGGATGCTTATGTACACGAACGGGCAAAAAAGCTAAAAATACCATCGTTTACTTTTTCGCGTGATGATTTTTCGACGGGAGAAACCATTCTTGCTTATTTAAAAAAACTAAATATTGATTGTATTGTTTTGGCCGGATTTCTACTTAAAATACCACAATCGTTGATTGAAGCTTATCCAAACAAAATAATCAATATTCATCCTGCTTTGTTACCCCGGTTTGGCGGAAAAGGCATGTACGGTTCACGTGTTCACGAAGCAGTGGCAGAAGCCGGCGTTTCAGAATCAGGCATTACCGTGCATTATGTAAACAACAATTACGATGAAGGCAATATAATTTTTCAGGCGAAATGCCCGGTAATACCCACCGACACACCCGACATGATCGCCGATAAAGTGCATGCGCTTGAATACGAACATTTTCCGAAGGTGATTGAGAAGATTTGGGGAAAAGGTTTCGAGTTCTGAGTTTCGCGTTCTGAGTTCTGAGTTCTGAGTTTGAAAAGTTTCGCGTTCCGTGTTTCGCGTTTCGTGTTCAGGTTTCAGGATTTCTTATTACTTATTTCTTAAATTAATGTTTATCGGTTGTTGAAAAATTAAACTCAAACAGGAATAAAACTTGTTGCAATTTCATTTTTAAATATTTTTTGAGAATGAATGAAAGAGGAAACGGATTATTCCGGATTAACAGTCATTCCATTGATATACAATACGCAACACAACTTCAATTATTTTTTGTACCTTTGCACTCCGAAAAAAGTTGATATACTATTGAGACTCAACTTTTCGTACTTCAAACTTCAAACTTTAATATCATGGCTCTTCAATGTGGTATCGTCGGCTTACCAAATGTCGGTAAATCAACTTTATTCAACTGTTTATCAAATGCAAAAGCGCAGGCTGCAAACTTTCCTTTTTGTACAATTGAACCTAACGTAGGCGTTATCACCGTTCCGGATGAACGACTGAATAAGCTGGCCGAATTGGTTCATCCCAACCGTATCGTTCCTACCACTGTGGAAATTGTAGATATTGCAGGTCTGGTTAAAGGCGCCAGCAAAGGCGAAGGACTTGGAAATAAATTTCTGGCGAATATCCGCGAAACAGATGCTATTCTGCACGTGTTGCGTTGTTTTGATGATGAAAATATAGTACACGTCGATGGAAGCATTAATCCCGTCCGCGACAAAGAAATTATTGATATAGAATTGCAGCTCAAAGATCTGGAGACAGTGGAAAGCCGCATGACAAAAACACAAAAGCAGGCTAAAACCGGAGGTGACAAACAGGCACAGGCTGCGTACGACATCATGGTACAGTACCGCGAAGCCTTACTGCAAGGAAAATCAGCTCGTACGGTCGTATTGGACAAGGAGGCGAAAAAGTTGGTTAAAGACTTGTATCTCCTTACCGACAAGCCAGTAGTGTATGTTTGCAACGTGGACGAAGCTTCGGCTACAAAAGGAAATGCATATGTGGATGCGCTCCGCGAATCGGTGAAAGATGAAAATGCAGAGATATTAATTGTTGCAGCCGCTACCGAAGCCGATATTGCAGAACTTGATACCTACGAAGAGCGTCAAATGTTCCTCGAAGAAGTTGGGTTGAAGGAATCCGGCGTAGCACGGTTGATCAGGGCAGCTTATCACTTGTTGGATTTGCAGACCTATTTCACTTGCGGTGTACAGGAAGTTCGTGCGTGGACATTCGGAAGAGGCTGGAAAGCTCCGCAATGTGCAGCAGTGATTCACACCGATTTCGAAAAAGGATTTATTCGCGCCGAAGTAATCAAATACCTCGATTTCACAACCCTGGGTTCTGAGGCAGCATGTAAAGAAGCCGGAAAAATGAACGTGGAAGGTAAAGAATACGTGGTGCAGGATGGTGATATCATGCACTTCAGGTTTAATGTGTAAAAAGAAAAGATAACCCCCGACCCCTAAAGGGGAGAATAGGAAACAGGTCTGCCGAAATTATTCGACAGACCTGTTTGCTTATTAGAACTAAAAGTAATTTGTTATCTATGAGTAAAATCTTCCGGTCTTTTATCTTTATTCTTTGATCCTGGTTCTGGATTATAGTTTCAAGGTTCCGTGTTTCTGGCTAATAAATTCTGGCTACCTACTTCCTACTACCGACTACTTCCTTAATCCTGGCTCTTGATTCTTGGCTCTTGATTCTTAAAAACCTATTTCCTCAGCGTAATCTCTTTTGTTACGCCATTAATTGTAACTGTTGCTTTTGCATCTTTGGTTCCATCACCATAATCGAGCACAGCAGTTCTTTTTTCGGAACTAATCAGTACGGCTCCACTTACAAAGTATTTCCATCCACCAACTATGGTTAAAGGTTTTGTAGCATCAATTTCCATTGTGTAAGCAACACCTTTTGCATTTACACCATTTGAGGTTCCTGTAATTGCGTAAGTATCATCCCAATAGATGAGTGGTGTGCCGTTATCGGCAACACGTGTACGTGTACGGTCCGAATTCCAGAGAACTGTTGTTCCGTCAACCCGCACGATGGTATCTCTTGCGACTATGCTCCAACTCAGTTTACCGGCAACTTCGCCATTATATGTAACAGTCTTAGAACCTTTCACGGCATTGTCATTTACAAAGAAATCGGAAAATTCAAACTTCCGGGATGAACCTGCAACATTCATTCTGTTACTAATGGTAAGATAAATCTTTCCTTTTAGCACATTACCACGTTTGTCGGTAAAACCGGCTGTTCCAAAATCGATACACATTTTTTTAGGGAAAAGGGTTAATCCGGTTTTATCAATAGTAATAATAACCGTATCGGTAGTTGAAACACTACCAACCTTTTGCGCTGCACTTACCTGCTGATAACCATTTGCCTCGAAAGCAACAACATAGTCGTCAGCAGTGCCGATAATCTGATCACTTACACTTGAGGCCTGTGCCTCATCTACGGCTGTTGCAGATAACGATGCGTCAGTACCGGTAAATTCTTCAGTGGTACAGGCAACAAACGAAGTAAAGCTGAAGGAAATGGCAAGTATTGCCAATAAATTTGTTCTTTTCATAATGTTTATTTTTAATATTATTAAATTGATTTAGTTGATCGCTTTATACTATTAAGACAAACAACGGGAGCACTACCACTACCCGTATCTATTTTTTATTATTAATAAATTTCTTTTTTTCTAATCATCAGATTTTTTAGGTCAACTTTTACACCTGCAGATAAACCAACAGCTACCAACACACCTAAATCGGTAGTTGAAATAGAACTCACATAACTTGATCTTATCAGATTTAAGGTTGGCCCCAGGAATACCTTATAACTTCCGCCAAAAGTATAATTTAACACAGGTGTGAACTGCGTATTTGAAGCCCTGACCTGTAGTACATAGGATTTTCCGGCAATAAGTGAATTACGCAACAAATCAAAGCTTAGTCCAAAATGATTATCCAGTTTCACATGAACACCAACCCCGACGCCCAATAAATAGGATTTGAAATTATCAGAACCTATAGAAAATATAGAATACACATTATACAGTCCGGTACGAACCGAGATAGCCGAAATTTTCTTATTAAAGGACAGCCCCATCTCGAAAAATCCATTCTTTTTAATAAACTCTGTGAAATCCGGTTTTGCAATTGCGGATGAATCGACTGGATTATTTAGACCGGATTGAATATCTTTTATTATTATTTTATTCGTCAAAACCGGCATTGTATCTTCTTCAGGCATGACAGTCACTTTCGAAGTTGAATCTTTTTGTAGAACTGATGTGTCCGGAGTAGCGGTGATTGCAATAATTTCCTGTTTCGGTATTGTATCATCCGGTTGTGTTACCAAAACCGTATCGTTTAAAAGAGAAACCGGAGGTAATACCAATCTTTCAAGGATGGGATTTTTGTTGATAAGCCCTGTTCCTTTTGTAATTAAAACAGGTTCTGAACTTTGTTTTGAGGATTTCATTAAAGTTGTTTCTCTGTTCACAACACTTTTACCTGTAACATGCAGCACTATGTATTTCCCGTGTAACTTAAACTGCACTTCTTTTGGTAATATTTTCTGCAAGGTTAATCGAAGACTAAGCGATTCTTTTGATGTGAGGATTATCAGTTGTTTATCTGCAAATTTTACCGGGTCATACGAAAAAACGCAACCGGTTTGATCGCTTAATGTTTTTAAGGCAACTTTCATCGTCATCTGACCTTTTGGTAAGCTTACCATCTTGTCTAAACAGGAGTTTTGACCGTTCAGCGATAAAGCTGTCAGTAAAAATAAACAGATTAAAATACTCCTGATTGATTTGATCATGCTTACAGTTTATTTTTTTTTGTTACACAACAGATAACCATTGGGTTCATTCTTTAATTCCAGCTCTAAAGTTTCTGCAATAATTTGTAATACTACATTTACATCTTCTCCATCGAAATTAACGGTGATTTTTCTATTGCCAATAGATTTTTCAGCCAGTTGAATATTCACGTTATAGGCATTGGTAATAATTTCGATGGCATCTTTTAGCACCATATCCTGAAATTCGACATGCATGGAGCCGGTTGTTCGTGTATCCATTTTTTGAGCCAGCACCCTAAACTGCTTAGTGTCTTTGTTATAAATACCTGTTTCATTGGCAATAAGCGTAATACCCTTGTTGTTCTTCGTATAAAAACGGACTTCTCCCTCCCGAACTTTTACGCTGATATAGTTACTATCGGGATAGGCTGTAACATCGAAAGTGGTACCAATATCTTCAATAAAAGTTTCATCGGCACAAATCTGCAAAGTTCCGCGACCTTCGTGACCAACGATAAATTTTGCTTCGCCTTCTAAACGAATGACTTTGCTTTTCTTACCAAAGTTTGAGCTGTAAGATATTTTACTGTTTTTCGACAGTTTCACCTGTGTCTGATCGGGCAAGACATCCTGTTTAATACTGGTTTGAGTTGCCAAAACCATTTCGTGTTCCGAAAAGTAGTTCTTCCATACCGCAACTGACAAAAGAACAAGCAATGCAATACCCGCTGCCCGAAACATCCAGCTCTTATAAAATAATACTGTTCGAGTCTTATTATCCGGTTTTTGTTCGTCGTTTTCCTTGAATATATAAGCCATGAAAGTTTGCTTTGCCCGTTCAGTATTTGGGACCGGAATATTTGTATCCGAATTACCCAGTTTTGCATAAAGCTCAGTTAGTTTATCAAAATATGTCTGGTTTTCGTCAGACAAAGAAATCCATCGTTCCAGTTCCTGCATGTCCGGTCCGGTTGCATTACCACCAAAATATCGTGCCAGCAAATTATCTGTATCTTTTTTCATGGCTATTTTAGTAATTGAAGTAATAAACTAAATAATAAAAATTCTTTTAACTCAATCCGAAGCAGTTTAAGCGCTTTGGAAACATGATTTTCAACCGTATTGGTCGAAATATTCAATTTGGTAGCGATTTCGGAATATGACAACTGTTCAATTCTGCTCATTTCAAAAACGCGTCTGCATTGAGTTGGTAAAGTGTCAAGTGCATGATTAATGGCTTGTTGTAACTCAGTCGTAGCCATATGATCAGCAACAGAGTCAACTGCACTATCCACAGTTGATAAATAATTCAGGTTATGCACCTGCCGGCTGGTTTGTTGATGTATGGAATTTAAGCTATCATTATGAACAATCCGGTATAAATAAGAATTGACTGAACTTTGTATATTCAACGTGTCGCGTTGATCCCATAATTTGCAGAAAGCTTTTTGCACCACATCTTCAGCATCGTCCATATTCCTTAAAATTGAATACGCATATCGGCACAGCGGCTCGTACCATCTATCAAACAATTGCTCATACGCCAAATGATTTCCCTTACGTAACTCCTTTATCATATCTATCCTGGTAAAAAACAAATTCTTACTATCAACGAAACGACAAAGATATAAATTATGTTGTAATTTTCAATCCGGATTTTAACCTGCCTACTTATCAGACAAATGAAATGAGGATTACCACTATTTTAAAATTCAATTCATTGAAAGATTTAACTGAATTTGTTAATGCAAAAAAACAGGGGAAACAATAATCTGTCTCCCCTATTCTCTTTTACATTGCTAATGCTTTACATAATTTCGATGGTGCGTGATGGCCTTGGCTTTGCTTCTTCTCTTTTGGGAATAGATACGCGCAAAATACCGTTTTCATAATTTGCCACTATACCTTCGGCATCGGCAATATTTGGCAATGTGAATGACCGGCTGAACGATTGATAACTGAATTCACGTTTGGTGAATTGTTCTCCTTCTTTGATTTCGTTTTCAACCTTCTTTTCCGACGAAATTGTAAGCACATCGTTGTTCAATTCCAGTTTGAAATCATTTTTATCAAAGCCGGGAGCAGCAACATCTACTATAAAAGCATCATTGTTCTCTTTTATATTCACCGATGGTAAAGTAGTGTTAGTCAGTGAATAATTCCGGTTTGACCAATCGAATAAATCGCCTTCAAAAAAACGGTCGAACAATGAAGGCACTTGATTGTTTGTAAATCGCATGAGTGACATAACTGGTTCCTCCTATTTTAAATTAAACATTCAATTAATAATTTCAAATTTGTATTATGCAAAGAAAATGCCAGCGCTTTAAAATGCCATTTTTTTGCTCATTATCAGTATGTTTCTGACATTTTTTCAGTCATTAACACCATAGATTTAAATACATTTTTTTCGGGAAAACAATAAAGCTCACTTTCAGTACCTTACTTTGCTTTTTAGGTGGTTATTTTATTAATTCAAACAGAAAAATTGTCATATTGATGGAATAATTTGTTCGAAAAGAAAGTAAAATTGTTTAAAATAATTTTAATCGAAAATAATCATTATATTTGTTGCCTTAATTTACATGAAATATAATCTTACTCATGCTTTATATAAATCAAAGGTTTCTACTCCTGTTACTTGTTGCCATTATCTTTCAAATGGCGTTTCTTCCTGCATTTGCCGTTAAAGCTTATCCTTTCCCCGTAGCAGTAACGCAACCTGATGGAACACAATTGACCATCCGTTTGCAGGGAGATGAGTTTCATCACTTCCATACGTCTGAAGATGGATATTTGCTGAAAAGGAATTCAAAAGGTTTTTTCACTTATGCCATTTCAAATACTGCCGGTGAAATAACCGAAAGCATACACATAGCCCGAAATATTAGCAAACGAAACAGCCTGGAAACGAAGTTCCTGAGAACGATTTCGAAGGCAGCTGTTTTAAAGATCGCGCGAAGCACAAGGCGAAAGAGCAAAACGTCAGGTTTAGTAGATCAGGCACGACGTGTATTTCCACTTACAGGGACACCTAAATCACTGGTTATTCTGGTGAATTTTTCTGATGCCGGTTATGTGACTCCAACACCACAAACAGCATTTACAAATTTATTGAATCAGGATGGTTACAGCATAAACGGAGGGACAGGGTCCGCCCGTGATTATTTTATGTCGGCCACCTACGGCAAATTTTCGCCGGATTTTGATGTTGTGGGTCCTTATACATTATCTCATACAATGGCTTATTACGGGGCAAATGATGTCAGTGACAACGATGTTAATCCACGGCAAATGATTATTGACGCCTGTGCTCTAGCCAATACGGCAGGTTTGGATTTCACCCAATATGACACAGATAACGATGGATTTGTGGATAATGTATTTGTATATTATGCAAAATACAACGAAGCTGAAGGTGGTCCCGCCAACAGTATCTGGCCTCACCGATGGAACTTAGCCAATTACAACACGAAATTTGACGGTAAAATCATATACGATTATTCATGTACATCGGAGTTAAGAGGTTCCAGCGGAAGTAACATGTGCGGTATCGGAACATTTTGTCATGAATTCGGACATGTACTGGGACTGCCGGACTATTATGACACCACCGGAACACAAACCAATACTTTAAATTCATGGAGCATTATGGACGATGGCGCTTATAATAATCAGGGTAGAACACCTCCCACTTACTCCGTTTACGACCGTTTCTTTTTGGGTTACATTACACCACAACAAATAAATACAACTTCCGGTTTTACATTATTGCCCATTTACCAGGGGAAAACACCGCCTGAAAACACGAATAATCAAGCATTTCTATTATCAGCAACGAACCACAATCTGAATGGAAGCAACCCTGTTCCCGCTGAATTTTTCATGCTCGAATACCGTGCAAAAAACGGTTGGGACACTTATTTACCGAATGAAGGTATGTTGATCTGGCATATAGATTATAAAAAAACAGCATGGGACGACAATACACCCAATAATTACACCGGAACAACACAAACAGCAAGCAGTCATATGCGTGTTTACTTACAGCCGATAAGCGGTTCGTCCACAACACCAGGTTCAGCCTTTACAAGCGGGTCATTTACGCCATTAACCTGGTCAGGGACAGATATAAACCGTCCGATTACAGGGATTACCAAAACAACTGAAAAAATAACTTTCAGACTAATGGATCCAAGATTCACTATAACGGGCAACTTTACACAATTCGAAACGACTGTAGGAACTCCATCGGCTATTCAAAGCATAATTTTGACAGGAACAAACCTAAGCACTAACGTATCAGTAACATTATTGGACAAAGCGAATTTTGAAATAAAATCGGCAACAGAAAGTACCTGGAGTAAAAGTTTAAGCTTTTCACCGATTTCAGGCAGCATAAATATCACGCTACAAGTACGTTACAACCCTACTTTTGCAGGCATCCAAACCGACCAACTGGTTTTATCCGGCACTGACATAACTGATATAAATATGAGCTTAAGCGGGACTGCTACGACACCACCTTTTAATCCAAATACGCCTGAGATATTTGCGGGTAAAATTGAAAGTATTCTCCAATTTCCGGCTACTAAATTACAAGTTATCAGCACCAAAATCATTAATATTAAAACTACCGACATTGTCAATGATTTGTCAGTAATAATCAGCGGCAGCGACGCGAACCTGTTTACCGTTTCTACGGGTTCTATTGCCAAAGTTGCCGCGAACGGAAGTAACGGGATTAATATAACGATTAATTATCAACCTGTTTCAACGGGCGTACATACAGCTACTCTCACCATTTCGGGTGGCGGACTTAATCCCGATAAAGTTATTCTTTTGACCGGAGAGGGATTTTAATTGCGATTTGGATGTAAAAAAAGGCTTCCTCCGTTAGGGGAAAGCCTTTTTTTATTCAGGGACAGGAGTATTTACAATTACAAATATCTCCCTGAAATCAAATTTCAGTACCATTCGCAATTACAACGATTATTTAAAGCGTCAACCGATCCATATATTTTGTAGGCAAGGGTAAGCGTGAGAAACGAAAGAGCATCGTTACTTTTTGAAGTTACAGTGTGTACACCATCCGCATAATCAGACTCAATATTGTGCCAACCAAATTCAGCACCAAATGATAATTTATGGTTAAATTGGTATTGATATCCGATACCAATTGGAATTACAGGTGCAGTTGCACTGGTCTGAAAATTGGGGGGCATTCTCAAACCAGTTGAGATTGAACTACTTTTCAGAATTCCTATCCCAGCAAACGCATATAAAGAATGTGGAGTTCTTGATCTGGAGAAGGGACCACCCCAAATAATATATTCACCCTGTAATGCAACCGTAAAGATATTAGATTGAAATCCATATTCCCTTTCAGCATTACGTGAATTAACATCGGTTCCTGCAAAACGCCCAAAATACAAAGATGCTTTGACTGCCAAATGGTTTGGGAATATATGATGCGCACCAAATGAAAATAAGAAACGTGTATTTGCAACATCCCAATCATTAGCCCCCAACAAAGCTTGTTCCTGGAATGAACCGCCTACATCTCCAAAAAGATAGGCCGGACCTAAACCCGAGACCATTACATAGAGTAAGCCCGGAATAGGAGGAACATATAATCCATTCTTATCCTCTATGAGGTCAGAACTTTTAATTTTTACTGCATGCTTTTTGTGTTTTAATTGGGCGTTTGTTCCAGCAACAAAAAACAAAACAAGTAAAATCATCAATAATATTTTTTTCATCATCTCAATATTCTTTGGTAAGTTTAATTAGAAGTTACAATTGCATGGGTTTTTATACCGGTTTTGAAATAATTTATATGCAAATGTAAATGAAATTGATGACAATGCATCATCTTTTTTTGAACCAACGGTTTGAAGTCCATCCACAAAGTCTGAAAATACTGTGTGATATGCGAATTCAGCCCCCAGGGACCATCTGCTATTAATACGAAACTGGTAACCCAAGCCAACAGGAATAACCGGAGCCGTTGCTATTAACTGTATTTTATCAGTTGAACGTTCAGCTGCAGGAGCGGAGACAAGAATATCACCATATTTTAAGATTGCGTTACTATGCAAAATACCAGCACCTGCAAAAACATACATTGTGTGTGGATTTAACCTTTTAGAGTTTGGACCACCCATAAATATATATTCTGCATGTAATGTAAATTCCATCACATTTGTTTTAAATGAGTAACCCCTTGCAGGGTATAGTGAACCAACATCAGTTCCTTTAAATGTTCCGAAATAGGCTGTAGCTTTAACACCCACATTATTCGGAAAAATATGCCGCAGACCCAACGAATACATAAAACGAGTATCTAACAAACTGACATCAAACACATTCATAAAAAACTTTTTAGTGGACATAACACCCGGGTCGCCAAAGCAATAAGCAGGGCCAAAAGCTGATAACATAATGGACATGGTACCCGCAACTATCGGCTTAACCAAACCATCATTCCCAATATTCAAATCGGTAATCGTAGGTGTTAAAGAATATAATTTTTTGCTCCTCTGAGCATTCATTTCAAAAAAAATAAAAAACAGAAACAGTGTAAACAAATAGATTTTCCTCATTCAAGGTTGGGTAATTTAAAATTTACATATTGGATCCAAAACACAAACAACTTATTCATTATCAATACCGGAAACTACTACCTCCTACAAATTCGCGCAACAATGATGTTGGTGGAATTTCCCTGTCGTGAATAGGTACAAAATAATTTAAGAATTTCAACAGACGATGTGTTTCGGTATATTCATCACAGAACTTTGGAACTTCCGCAAGGATTGGCTCTGCATGTCTTTTCAACACGGCCAGTTCGAAGAGAAGTGCAGAATTGAACATTACATCTGCATTCTCCTGATAGGGAAAAATCCACTTTTCTTCTCCCCGGCGAACACTTGGCCAACGGGCAATGGTTTCGCGAGCCGAATAATTCCGGAAACGATAATCGCGGATAATGCGTCTGAGCAAACGGGTATCGGCAGTTGGAATCCAATTGTGGTTGTCGATTGAAATCGTAGTAAGTGCCGAAACATAAATTTTAAAGGTTGTTTCAACCGGAATATCCAGGATCAACTCAGGATTCAGCGCGTGAATTCCTTCCATAACCAGGACACTATCTTCTTTTAATTGCAATTTTTCTCCTTTTAAGGATCGTTTTCCATCTTCAAAATTAAATACCGGGATTTCGACTTCTTCTCCCCTGAGCAATTGCTTTAAATGTTGATTGAACAAGGGTAAATCCAGGGCGTGCAAGTGTTCGAAATCCCATTCGCCATGTTCGTCAAGTGGCGTATCAATGCGGTTAACAAAATAATTATCGAGTGACAGCACCACAGGTTTCAAACCACTTACCATTAATTGAATTGAGAGTCTTTTGCTAAAGGTTGTTTTACCGGAGGAAGAAGGTCCTGAAACGAGAACAAAACGTACTCTTTCTGCGCGGGCCGAAATCATATCGGCAATCGAAGCCACTTTCTTTTCGTGGAGTGCTTCCGAAACTTTAATCAGATTAAAAGATTGATTATTCCGGCAGGCGATATTAAACTCTCCCACATTACTCAGATTCATAATATTATTCCAACCAACGTATTCTTTGAAGATGTCGAACATTTTAGGTAACATAACCACTTCTTCGAGTTCGTAAGGATTCTCCCGGTTGGGTACCTGAAGCAATAAACCATCATAATACTGAATCAGGTCATACAAGCCCAGATAATCGGTGGAAGGTAACAAGACACCATTGTAATAATCAATAAAATCTTCGATGCGAAAGAATCGACAGTATGGATTGCCCAATGTTTCGAACAGTGCTACCTTGTCTTTCTGAAGTGACTGACTTGCAAACAACACCTTAACTTCCGATGTCTGTTTTTCTTCACATACGATACGCTTACCCTGTTTGATAATTAAATTGACCCGTTCTTTTATCCGGGAAATAATATCGGGGGTTAATTCCATGTCGAGATTATCGAGTTTACAATAATAGCCTTTAGAAATGGGATGTTCTATATGAAGCGTGGCTAACGGAAACAGTTCTGAAACAGCTTTTGCAAGAACCATACTTAGACTGCGGACATAAACCCGCATTCCCGAAGGGACACTGATATCAATGAATTCAACATCTTTGGGTTTGTAAATTAAAAAATTCAAATCTTCAACTTTATAATTCACCCGCGCTGCCACCACCTGAAATTTCAATTCAATGTTGAGATCTTTGTAAATTTCAATCAATGAAGTGCCTAAGGGGTAATCGTGATAGGATTTTGTATTTTTGCAATAAATAGTTACTTGTTTGTCCATATGTTCGAAAGTGTGATAAATGAGCGTTGAAATACAGATTGTAAAATTACATTATTTTTTTTAAATGTAATTGTTTGAGAGTCTCTTAATTTTGAATTACTTTTGTAAGATAATAAAAACTGAATAAATGAATTATACATTTTTGGATTTTCTTACACTTATTGGTTCTCTAGGTCTCTTTTTGTACGGCATGACCATTATGAGTGAGGCTCTTCAGAAAGTAGCCGGTAACAAGCTGCGTTCGGTGCTGACAATAATGACCAGAAACCGGTTTACAGGCATTCTCACCGGATTATTTATCACCTCCATCATACAGTCTTCCTCGGCGACTACCGTAATGGTAATCAGTTTTGTAAATGCCGGACTGCTTACCTTAATTCAGTCCATTACTGTGATTATGGGAGCTAATATAGGGACAACCGTAACAGCTTGGATAATTTCAATATTGGGGTTCAAAGTAAGTATTGCTGCAATTGCAATACCATTAGTCGGTTTTGCTATGCCATTAATCTTTTCGGCAAAAACCAAACGAAAATCATGGGGTGAATTTATCATTGGGTTTGCATTGTTGTTTTTAGGTTTAGAAATGATGAAAAATTCCGTTCCGGATTTGCAAAGCAATCCGGAGATGTTGGAATTCCTCACAAAATACACGCAATCAGGATTCACTTCAGTACTAATTTTCTTGTTGATAGGCTCATTGCTAACCATTATCGTTCAATCGTCGAGTGCAACAGTAGCCATTACATTGATTATGTGCAGCAAAGGATGGATTTCGTTTGAACTGGGGGCAGCAATGGTCCTGGGTGAGAACATTGGAACTACCATTACAGCCAATTTAGCAGCAATACCGGCGAATGCATCGGCTAAACGGGCTGCATTGGCTCACCTGACTTTTAATATCTTTGGTGTAATCTGGATGCTTATCCTGTTTTATCCCTTTACCCGAATGGTTGCCGGTATAGTTAGCAATTTCGGACCCGGCGATCCGACTGCCATAAGCGGGTTTGCACATGCTATTGATGCCAACACCATGCAAGCTATCAGTTCCAACAGAGATCTGAATGCAGAGCAGGAAATTCTCAGAAGTCAGCTGGTAAACTATCAGACAGCCACTTCTTATGGGTTGTCACTTTTTCACACCATGTTCAATTTGATTAATACTTTTGTATTGATCTGGTTCGTGAAAATCATAGCCAAAGTTGTGACTTTCGCTATAAAGAAAAAAGAATCGGACGAAGAATTCCAGTTAAAATATATATCTACCGGCATGCTCTCAACTTCAGAATTATCCATTATACAGGCATGGAAGGAGTTGAATGTTTACAGTCAGCGCGTCGACCGGATGTTTGGAATTGTAAGGGAACTGTATTACGAGCAAAACGAAAATGATTTTGTGAAGAAATTTAGTCGCATACAAAAGTACGAGAATATCTGCGACCGGATGGAAGTGGAGATTGCGTCATACTTAACCAAGGTGGCGGAAGGCCGTTTAAGCGACGACAGCAAGCACCAGATACAAACCATGTTGCGTGTCATCTCAGAAATAGAGAGTGTGGCCGATGGCTGCTACAATATGGCCAGAACCATGATGCGTAAACGTGAAGACAATTCGACATATACCATGGAGATGAATGCAAATATTGATTTAATGATGAGTCTTGTAGAAAAAGCGATTCATCAAATGATAGAGTCGATGAAAAATAATCATATCAGCATGGATGAGTTGAACCAGTCGGTAAATATTGAAAACGAAATCAATAATTTCCGGAACCAGCTCAAATTGCAGAATGTGAATGATGTAGAACAAAAGAAATATGAATATCAGGCCAGTGTAACCTATATGGACATCATTGTGGAGTGCGAAAAAATGGGTGATTATATTGTCAACATAGTTGAAGCACTCAAGGCGACCTCTATAAATAAATAACTTTTCGTCGTATTAATACGACGACCCATCAAAATACCGTTTGTAAATTATACTTTAACAATTATCCCGTTATGAATTTATTTAATGTATACCCGCTTTTCGATATTGAAATAGCCAAAGGAATAGGCTGCAGAACTTATGATAACCAAGGAATTGAATACCTGGACTTGTATGGTGGACATGCCGTGATTTCTATCGGACATTCACACCCGTATTATGTTCAAAAACTCACTCATCAACTCGAAACTTTAGTTTTCTATTCCAATTCTGTTGTAAATAAATTACAAACTGAACTGGCTGAAAAGTTAGGAAAAATATCAGGATATGAAGACTACGCCTTGTTTTTAGTAAATTCGGGTGCCGAAGCCAATGAAAATGCACTCAAATTAGCGTCGTTTCACAACGGTCGTCGAAAAGTAATTTCTTTCAGCAAGAGCTTTCATGGCCGTACTTCGGCAGCAGTACGCGTAACCGATAACCCGAAAATAGTAGCACCGATTAATGAAGGATTCGATGTGGAATTCATAGCCCTGAATGATATCGATTCTGTGCGCAAATCGTTGCAAAAAATGGATGTCTGCGCCGTAATTATCGAAGGTATTCAGGGTGTTGGTGGCATTCGTATTCCTGATACAGATTTTCTAAAACAATTGAGTGCCGAATGCAAAACAACCGGAACTATCCTGATTTTGGATGAAGTGCAATCGGGATATGGGCGCAGCGGTAAATTTTTCGCGCATCAACATGCAGAGATCCGTCCCGATATGATTACAGTTGCTAAAGGCATGGGCAATGGTTTCCCTATCGGTGGTGTGCTTATCAGTCCCATTTTTGAAGCATCTTACGGTTTACTTGGCACTACCTTCGGCGGCAGTCATTTGGCCTGTACGGCAGCCATTGCTGTACTAGACATCATCAAAGTAGAACGACTGATGGAGAATGCGGAGAAAATCGGGAATTATCTGATCGGAGAATTGAACAAGATTCCTAAAATAAAAGAAGTCCGTGGATTGGGATTGATGATTGGAATAGAATTTGACCAACCGGCAAAAGAAATCCGCAACCGGTTGTTATTTGAGAAAAAAATATTTACCGGAGCAAGCGGTACCAATATCATACGTCTGTTACCACCTTTGTGCTTGTCGAAATCGGACGCTGACTTATTTTTAGACAGTTTCAGGGAAGTTCTTCAATCGACATTAATTGCCTGAAATTTAAACCAAAGAACATGAAACAAATCATTTTTCTAACATTTTGTCTTTTCGTTTCTTTTCAGATTTTCGGACAAGAAACGGCTGTACAGGATAAAATAACGCTCAAAACAGGAGAAATATATGTTGGGAAAATCGTTTTAAAAACCGACGATATGATAATGTTAACCACAAAAGATGGTGCGCGTTATCAATTTCAATTAGCTGAGGTCAAAAAGATGGAAAGTGAGTTGTTAGAGGACATTACAAAAAGCGGCAAGACCGACGATAACAAAACAACTTTAAACGCCGACAATTTTGGTGGTATATTTGAACTTTCAGCAGGCGTTTCGGGTGCAAAATACTCCTTCGGATTGTCTCCGAATTCCCAACTTTCACTAATATTCGGAAACAGAAATATGTTGGGACAGCATTTATTTTTAGGAGCAGGAATCGGTTACAACAGCACTTACCTTGCATCAGGTTCCAATACGATAGGATTTCTACCTTTGTTTATACGGGTCGAAAGCACATTGACAAAAAAGCGGACGGCACCTTTTGTGGGAATAGATGCCGGATATGCCTTTGCCCTTAACCCGGGCTTTGGTGGCGGATCTTTAATTAAAATATCGGCAGGAATATCCCGTAAGATAAGTTTCAAGACATTTTTCTTTGCCGGCATTTATGCCGGCATTCAATCTTTCTCGGGAACACTGACCGAGACTTTTGAATCAAATCCGTATTCCTATTTTGGAGAAACAACCATGATAAATGCAGGAATTAAAACCGGACTTCAGTTTTGAGATTTTGGGGTAGTCAGTCATTCAAAATGCAAAAAGAGCAACCGGATACCGGATGCTCTTTTTGTTTTTTTCGACTACAGAATACAACTTTGAATCAATTCTTTATCTTATTATTAATCAAAATGCTCAAGCCATTTCACAGCTGCCTTCTCTTCCCTGAACATTTTTATTGAAATACCTTTATTTAAACTTGTAGTTTCAAAAAACAAAAAATTCAGTGTCTTTTTAAATCTTCAATATTTTTTGGTTCTAAATTTACAGACTTCACGAATACACTGCTCGACGGGTGTAAAACTGAAACCCAACGCGCTTTTTATTTTCAGGCTTGAATAAAATTCACGATGGGTTGTGGAGCGGGCGGTTCCCCGGTCAATTAACGGGCAAAAACGGAAAAGTTTTCCCAACAATTCTGACAAAAGTCCAGCCGTCCAAAACAAACCTTCTCCAATGCCAATAAAAGGACGTCGTTTACCAAAACCATCTGCCATCCAACTCAAAATATCTTTATTGGAACAATTCTCGCCAACCAGAATAAAACGTTCTCCCGATATTTCACTTTGCATCAATTGTATCATGGCTTTTGTAACATCTTTCACATCAACATAGCCTGTTCCGCCGCTGGTGTAAAATATCAATCCTTTTTGAACCAAGGCAAATAATTGTGAGCTACCGGTATCAGTTCCCGAAACACCCAGAATGACACCCGGATTCACAATGACGGCATTCAACCCATCGCGGATACCTTTCCACACCTCCTGCTCGGAGTAATATTTACTGCGTGAATATGGCGATCGAACGGGGCTATCTGTCCAAACGCAATTCTCATCAATTTCATTGCCTGCTGAAGCCCTTCCAAAAGCTGCAATAGAGCTTACAAAGCAGAACTTTTCAATATTATTTTCCAATGATGCCTGCACAATATTCCGGGTTCCGTTCACATTGGTATCGGACATGACCTCAATATTATTTCCCAATGAAACAACAGCAGCGCAATGATATACCCGCGTAATATTGTGCATTGATTTACTGAGAGTTTCTTTGTCGAGTACATCGCCAATTTTCCAGTCGATACGCGATAAAAAATCATCAGGACTTGATGTGTAGAAACTGAAAATTGAACGCAATGGTTCCAAATTACTCGACGGTCGGCGAATGGCTGCAACCCTGTCGTTTTCCTGCAATAAATGCCACAACAAATGTCCTCCCACCAAACCTGTGGAACCGGTTACCAATATCATTTTACTGTATTTTTGAATTGAAGTTCAAAAATACGGAAAGAAAACTGTATTTTTGCATTAAATTTTCAAAACAGACAAAACATGTCTCAAATTCAGAAGCAAACCATTTGTGTTTATTGTGCTTCGAGCACCCAGGTTAAACGAAGTTATTTCGAAGCAACTGCACGGCTCGGTAAAATACTGGCTGAGGCACAGCTTTCTATCGTTTACGGTGGTGGCTCAATGGGGCTTATGGGGCAGCTGGCTGACAGCACCTTAGAAGCCGGTGGAAAAATTACAGGAGTAATACCACGCTTTATGTGTGAAGTGGAATGGAATCACACCGAATTGACCGAATTGATTTTGGTAGACACCATGCATGAGCGAAAAGAAAGAATGGCATTGATGGCCGATGCTATAGTAGCTCTACCCGGCGGATGCGGAACTTTCGAAGAATTACTGGAAGTAATTACCTGGAAACGGCTGGGTATTTTCACCAAACCCATAGTAATCGTGAACATCGAAGGCTATTTTGATGCTTTGGTCATGATGCTTAACCGCGCTGTAGACGAACATTTCATGCGCGAAGAACACAGACAAATGTGGGCGGTAGTGGAAACTCCGGAAGAAGTGCTTTCGGCCATTCACAATGCTGTTAACTGGGATGAGAATGCCCGTAGTTTTGCAGCCCTCTAAATAAGTTTAATGATACAGCAAGACTCCATACAAATAATCAGCGATAGCATTAAAACACTGTCGGTCACTCCTCCGGTGAAGCACCATGCCATACTGAAAGTTGATACAACCATGGTGGCCGATACGCTGAAGACAGTTGTTCAGGTAGTTGACAAACATTTTGATATTCCCTATCTGTATCTTCCCAATACTGAATCCGGCATCGATTCAACCTTTATGTTCGACACAGTCAAAGCTGTCGCTAAAATCCAGCGCGGTTTTGAAGGTATACCTCTACCTTCATTACCACAAACAGAAAACTGGGTGTTTATTGCTCTGCTGTTACTTTTTTTTCTATTCGTATTTTCCATTTCTCAATCATCAGGTTTAATAATGGAAACTGTAAGAACTTTTTTTCAGGTAAAAGAACGATCCAGTATTTTCAGCAAAGTTACCATCAATGATTTCCGGTTCCGCTTCTTTTTAATTTCATTCTCTACCGGGGTGATCAGCTTATTTGCATATACATTGCTCCACAACCCATCCACTGCATTTGAAATCAGGGAGTATCTGTATTTTATAGTAGTCACTACCCTTTTCTTTGGCATCAAAGCACTTCTCATCGACTTGATTTGCTATATATTTTTCGATCCGAGGATAACAAAGATGGCAAAAAACAGTTATTTTAACATTATTTCTTTTCTGGGAATTACATTATTCCCTTTGTTGATTTCTTATATTTACATGCCCGTTTATTTAAGCAATATAACAGAGACCATTAGCTTTGTAATTTGTTTAATCGGATGTATTCTTATCATCATTAAACTTTTTCAAATATTTTTACATAAAACAATAGCTTCGTTTTATATTTTATTGTACCTTTGCACCCTCGAATTTTTACCCCTGCTTGCATTATTAAAGGTGTATCAATTGGTCGCGTAATTTGTTTTCAACTTAAAAATCATGGCATTGAAAATCAAGAGGATACTAGTATCTCAACCAAAACCAACCACAGAAAAATCGCCATATTTCGACATTAGTGAAAAGTACAGTGTCAAAATCGATTTTCGTCCTTTTATAAAAGTAGAACCGGTATTAGCGAAAGAGTTCAGAACTCAACGCATATCCATACTGGATCACACGGCTATTATTTTTAATGCACGCCACGGAATAGATCATTTTTTCAGATTATGTGAAGAAATGCGCATCACCATTCCGGAAACCATGAAATATTTCTGTGTTTCAGAATCTGTGGCTGTGTATCTGCAACGCTACATTCATTATCGTAAACGTAAAGTATTTTATGGAGCCACCGGTAAATTAGCCGAACTGGTAACGATTATGAACAAACACCTGGATGAAAAATACCTTTTTGTAACTTCCAACGTGCAAAACGAGGAAACTGTGTCGACGCTTGAGAAATCAAAAATCACATTAAGCAAAGGCGTGATGTACAAAACAGTAAGCAATGATTTTGGAGCAGACGAAGAGTTTAACTACGACATGTTGATATTTTTCAGTCCCATTGGAATTGCTTCATTATTGAAGAACTTCCCTGATTTTGTTCAGGGTGACATACAAATTGGCTCATTTGGAGCTACCACAGCACAGGCAGTTCGCGATGCGGGTTTAAGACTGGATATAGAAGCACCACTACCCGGTGTGACTTCCATGACAATGGCTTTAGAAAATTACTTAAAAGAAAGCAACAAAAAGATTCGAAAATAAATCTTTCTCAAAAAGCATCAGGCTATCCCAAAAGTATCGAAGATTTTCCGTACTTTTGGGATAGCTTTTTTTAAACAATGATCAAAATCAATTCTTTCTCCAAATCCGAACATTTGTGCGGCGAAAAACGGATCACCCGTTTATTTACTGAAGGCGAGGCTTTTATCGCCTATCCTATGCGGGTGGTATATTTATTAGAGCCTAAAAAAGATAAAGAAACCTTGAGCGTAATGGTCAGCGTACCCAAAAAACGCTTTAAAAGGGCAGTGAAGCGCAACAGACTGAAAAGACTTATGCGCGAGGCTTTCAGACTGAATAAACAACTCCTTCTCGAAAAAGCAGAAGAAAAACAAGTCCAAATCCACATTGCATTTAATTATGTTTCGAACGACGAACTTGACTTTGCTTCGATTGAAAAGAAAATGAAAGTAGCACTACAAAAATTAGTGGAAAAAGTTGAACTTGGTTGAAAGGTTTGGGTACCTGGTTAGATAGGTTAATTGGTTAATTGGTTAATTAGTTAATTGGTTATTGGTTGATTGGGGTTCGCATTCGGAAAACCTCAAAGAGCATGCAGTACCTTTGATAGTTTATTTCGTACTACCGACTAATTTCTGGTTCTTGTTTGAAAAGTTTGAAAGGTTTGAAAAGTTTTGAGTTCTGAGTTCTGAGTTCTGAGTGAGTGCCCATCTACTTACAATAAATCATCCACTTCTTACTCCTTACTCAAAACTCAGAACTCAGAACTCAGAACTACTTACTACAAACTACCGACTATAAACTAAATTATTTATTCTTCTACTGTAACATCATGAAAAAAATACTCCAGTTTATCGTTTTGCTCCCGGTTTATTTTTATCGCTACAGCATTTCTCCGCTTTTACCCGCACGTTGTCGTTATACACCGACCTGTTCGGAATATACTATCGAAGCAATAAAAAAACACGGCATCATCAAAGGTGGATTACTGGCTATAAAACGTATAGGCAGTTGTCATCCCTGGGGCGGACACGGGTACGATCCGGTGCCTTGAGTTTCGTGTTTTGGGTTGATTAGTTGATTAGTTAATTGGTTGATTGGGGTTTCATGTTTGAAGTTTGAAAGGTTTGAAGGGTTTGAAAAGTTTCGAGTTCTGAGTTCTGAGTTCTGAGTTTGGACTTTCGAACTACAAACTATAAACTACCGACTACTTACTACCTTCTCTTTACTCAATACTCAGAACTATAAACTACCGACTACAAATTACCGACTACTTACTCAATACTCAGAACTCAAAACTACCGACTGAGTCTTGGTTCATGCTCCATTTATGATTTTTGTACATTTTATTGTTTCAATAAAGAAAAATTGTATCTTTGCCATCTGCTTCATTTTTTCGTGAACAAAGTTTACATGAAAAGACACAACAAACATATTATCCTATATCCCATATCATTAATTTACGGATTAGTGACGGGGTTCCGCAATTGGCTATTCAACAGCGATATACTTAAATCTACTTCATTCAACATTCCGGTTATATCTGTAGGAAATCTATCGGTAGGCGGTACTGGTAAAACTCCACATACCGAATTTATCCTTTCCGTATTGCAATCCGAATGGAAAACTGCCATGTTAAGCCGTGGATACAAACGCAAAACAAAAGGATTTAACCTCGCCGGTGCAAGTTCAAACAATCAAACACTGGGAGACGAACCCTGGCAGATTTATAAAAAGTTCCCTGCAGTAAGCGTTGCTGTTGACGAAAAACGCGTTCATGGCGTTCAAAAACTACTGGAAATAATTCCCGGACTCCAGGCCGTGGTGCTCGACGATGCTTTTCAACACCGGTATATTCAGCCGGGTTTATCAATATTATTGACCGATTGCTCCAATTTATATACACACGATTTAATGCTACCTGCAGGTGAACTGCGCGAATGGCAGGTTGGAAGCAAACGTGCAAATATCATTGTGGTAACCAAATGTCCGGCAAATATGAATCCGCTTGAGATGCGGCTGATTGAAACGGAATTGAAACCCGAAACCAATCAGCAATTGTTTTTTTCAAGTTATGTTTACGATGAAATTGTACCGGTATTCCCTGACTTTCCATCCACGAAATGGACCTATAAGCGGTTAAAGGAAACAGCCGGCAGTGTATTGTTGGTTGCAGGAATTGTTTCACCGGAACCAATAGTAGAACATCTGACAAAGTTCACAAAAAAAGTCGTACCTTTATTTTTTCCTGATCATCATGCTTTTGCAACGAAAGACTTCATATTAATAAACAAGATGTTTGATGCAATCACTACGTCTGAAAAAATAATACTGGTAACCGAGAAAGATGCAGCCCGCCTGGTCTCCAATCCTTTTTTCCCGGAAGCTTTGAAAGCGCTGACTTTTGCTTTACCGATCCGCGTTAAAATATTACACAATCAAGAAAATAAGTTCATTCAAAAAATAAAAAACTATGTTGCAGAAAATTCAAGAAACCGCTAACTTTCTTCGCACTAAAATATCAACAAGTCCAAAAACAGGAATCATTCTGGGTACCGGGCTGGGAAATTTAGTGACACAGATAACCGATAAAACAGAAATTCCCTACGAAACGATACCAAACTTTCCTGTTTCAACCGTTGAGGGTCACAGCGGGAAACTCATTGTCGGTAAACTGGGCGATGTAGATGTGATAGCCATGCAAGGCCGTTTCCATTATTACGAGGGCTACGACATGAAAGCGGTAACTTTCCCTGTACGCGTAATGAAAGCATTAGGAATTGAAACGCTTCTCGTGTCGAATGCTTCGGGCGGGGTAAATCCTGATTTTGAGATTGGTGATTTAATGATCATTACCGATCATGTCAATTTATTTCCCGAGCATCCATTGCGCGGAAAGAATTTCACTGAACTGGGGACCCGCTTCCCCGATATGAGCGAGGCTTATTCGAAAGAATTGATTGCGAAAGCCAAACAAATTGCAGCCCGTCACAAAATTAAAGTGGTGGAAGGAGTTTACGTCGGCACTACCGGACCAACTTTTGAAACGCCTGCCGAATATCGTTATTTCAGAGCAATCGGAGCTGATGCTGTGGGCATGAGCACCGTTCCCGAAGTGATCGTGGCAAATCACGCCAGCATGCGCTGCTTTGGCATTTCCATAGTAACCGACCTGGGAGTTCCCGGAAAAATTGTGGAAGTAAGTCACGAAGAGGTTCAGGAAATCGGCAACTCGGTGCAACCGCTGATGACGCTTATCATGAAAGAGTTGATTCACGAAATTTAAAAGTACAATCAGGCTAATAAAAAAGAATGATCTTTTCAGTTAATGCTGAAGAGATCATTTTTGTTGAAGATCAGATATACTTCACAACCATATACACTGCAACGCCCATCAAAAAGAAGGCATAAACCTTTTTGAAATTTGAAGAAGAAAGATTTAAAGCCATTTTCGAACCAAAGAAAACTCCCAAAACAATTCCCAACGCCATCAATCCTGCAAAAAGAAAGTTTAGATGCCCATCGTTGGCGTAGACAATAACACTCGGCAAGCCTACCGGCAGCTGCAAGGCTGCAAGTGATGTTGCCGTAGCAGCCCTGGCATCGTAGCGATATAATTTAATCAACAGAGGGACGATGATCAATCCACCGCCTTTTCCAAACATACCGGCAATTACTCCGGCAAAAACACCAAGTAAAATAAACTTCAGCACTGTACGATTAATGGTTTCGTCAACTACAACCGGAACAGGGACAGCTTTATTTTTTTTGCGCGAAAGTAGTGCCGGGATATTCAGGTAACTGACAGCCACATACAATAGAAATGCTGCATATAACTTCGAAAGGATATTCTCATTGACAGACACCGCCAATTCAGCGCCAAAAAATGACCCGCCAAATAAGCCGAGTGAAATCCAGAGAGAATCTTTTATTTTTATATATCCGGCTTTATAGTAAATAATAACGCCAAAAATCCCGACCGGCAAAAGCATCGCGGCCAGTGAAGCGGCATTGGCATCAAGCATGTTCATCCCAAAAAAAGCAATAAGTGTTGGCACCATAATAATTCCACCACCAATTCCAAACAAACCAGACATCACACCTGCTAAAATACCTACTATAAAGACACCTATTTCCATAAATTTCATTGCTTTTCAGCTACAAAAATACCGAATTATGCCGAATAATCAGTGCTTTGTGTCCATAAAAAAGGGAAGCGTGTGCTCCCCTTTTAACGTTGTTTGCTATGCAATTCAGATTTTACTGCAAATTTGCATAGAATTATTTTACTTCCACCACTTCATATCCTATGTCGTCGACGGCTTTTTTGATTACTTCATCGCTAACCTCGTGCGACAGCTTAAGAGAAGCCGAATTTGATTCTAAATCAACTTTTGCTTCCACTCCGTCAATATTATTCAGTACTTTTTCAACACGTGCCGAACAATGTCCACAGCTCATTCCTTTAATTTTCAAAGTTTTTTCTATCATAATTTCTTTTTGTTGATTGGTTAATTCGTTATTTGGTTGATTGGTTAATTCGTTAATTGGGTGATTCGTTAATTGGTTGATTGGGTAATTGGCTCTTGGTTCTTGGCTCTTGGCTCTTTACGATTAGGTTGATTGGTTGCGAAACGGTTGGTTTAAAACGCAATAACCGCAAGGCATTCAGCACCACCGTTACCGAACTGAAACTCATAGCGGCAGCAGCAAACATGGGATTCAGCTTCCATCCAAGCACACCATAAAAAACGCCTGCTGCAAGTGGAATCCCGATAATATTATAAAAGAATGCCCAGAATAAGTTTTGTTTTATATTAATCATCACCGCTTTGCTGAGTCGCAAGGTGGTGACTGCATCCAATAAATCGCTGCGCATCAATACCACATCAGCCGATTCGATGGCAATGTCTGTTCCTGCACCAATAGCGATGCCCAGGTTGGAACGCATCAAAGCCGGTGCATCGTTGATACCATCACCCACCATCGCTACCGTTCTTCCCGCAGCCTGCAGCCTGGCAACTTCTTTATCTTTATCCTGCGGCATCACTTCGGCAACCACCGACGTAATACCAAGTTGCGATTGAATGGCTGCTGCAGTCCGGGCATGGTCGCCGGTAAGCATCACCACATCCATACCCAAAGCTTTAAAGAGCTCAACAGCTTCCTTACTCGTCGGTTTCACAATATCCGCCACAGCTATGATTCCCAAAATTTCTTTTTCATCGGCAATAAACAATGGCGTTTTGCCTTCGTCAGCCAGTTTATCGGATAATTTGGCAAAATCATGCAGATTCACTTTTCTATCAGTCATCAGTTTAAGATTCCCGGCCTGATATTTTTTACCAGCTATTGTTGCTTCAATTCCTAGTCCCGGAATAGCCTGAAAATTTTCTACAACCTTAATTTTCAAATCCCTTTTTTCGGCTTCCAATAAAATCGCTTCAGACAAGGGATGTTCCGATGGTTTTTCCAATGCAGCGGCTAATTCCAGTAATTGAATTTCAGTTATTGATGTTCCTGTAAAAATATCGGTTACCTGTGGTTTCCCTTCGGTGATGGTACCGGTTTTGTCGAGCACCACCGTATCAATTTTGTGCGCCATTTCGAGCGATTCGGCAGACTTGATTAAAATGCCGTGCTCCGCTCCTTTTCCGGTTCCAACCATAATGGCCACCGGCGTTGCCAGTCCCAGTGCACACGGACAGGAAATGACCAATACGGCGATGCCAATGGATAATGCGAATTCAAAAGGATAACCCAATAGCATCCACACTACAATTGATAATAAGGCTATTCCAATTACTACCGGCACAAAAATACTGCTTATTTTGTCTGCCAGTTTGGAAATGGGTGCTTTAGAAGAAGATGCATCTTCAACCAACTGTATAATATGTGCCAGGGTTGTATCATTTCCGACTTTGGTGGCCTGCATCGTAAAATAGCCCGATTTATTCATGCTTGCCGAAAGAATAGCATCTCCTTTTTGTTTAAAAACGGGCATACTTTCACCGGTCAGTGCCGATTCGTCAACCGACGAATTACCACTTTCCACATTTCCATCCACCGGAACCCGCTGGCCAGGTTTCACAATCACAATATCACCAACCACGACCTGTTCCACCGGAATTTCAATTTCCAGATTTTCTCGTAATACGGTTGCCGTTTTCGGAGCAAGATCCATTAAGTGCGTAATCGCATCCGAAGTGCGGCTTTTAGATTTAGCTTCGAGGTATTTACCAAGCGTAATCAAGGTAAGTATGGTAGCTCCCGATTCGAAATACAAATCGTTTGAAAATTGGCTCACGGTTTCCATATCGGCATGACCCAGGGCATATCCGATGCGGTAAATAGCAAAAATACCGTAAACAATAGCAGCTGAAGAACCGAGTGCAATCAGTGAATCCATATTGGGAGCGGCTTTAAACAGCGTTTTAAAACCGTTAACGAAATATTTCTTATTTACAAAAGCAATGGGTAAGGTGAGCAAAAACTGTGTAAATGCATACAACAGTGCATTTTCATTGGCATGGAAAGCGTGGGGATAGGGTAAGCCCAGCATATGTCCCATGGAAATATAAAGCAACGGAACTAAAAAAACAAGTGAAATCCACCACCGCATTTTCATTTCATCCTGTTCCAATTTTACAAAATCAATCTTGGGTGTTGAAACCGCCCCCGAATTTGCTGCTAACTCACGAACGTGGGCTTCATAACCTGCACTTTCAACCGATTTTTCGATAGAATCTATTTTTAGTTTTTCATCATCAAAGTTCACAGTCATACTGTTGGTCAGCAAATTGACATTGACGGTTTTTACACCTTCCAATTTACTGACACTTTTTTCAACATGCGCCACACAGGAGGCACAGGTCATTCCCGTAACATCGAATTTTTCAGTTTTCATTTTTCACTTTTGTCTTCTTGCTGTAAACAGCCCGGACTAGATTTAGTTCATTATTTTGCTCCCGGACAACTGCAAATTTAGCAAAAAATATGGATTTTTGCAAAATAAGAAATGACGATTTTATTTACCTTTGCAAACATCGCAGTACCCGGTGAACAGTAGACATTGAACCGCGTTATATTAAACATTAACAGATAACTGTTTGCCTACAACCGAACATAGCATTAAAGATGAACAATAATTTGGAAGCAAAAGAACCTACAATAGAACAAACAGCGGTTTTATTGATAGATATAGCATCGGCATTAATGTCATCGGGGGCACATACCATGCGCATTATCCAAAATGTGACCCGTATGGCCGAGACTTTTGGTTATAACCTGGACATGTCGGTATTTCAGATGAGCATCATGATGACCATCACCAGCAAAGACGACCCGAGTAAAATACTGACTCATGTCAAAAAAATCAAACCCTTGCTCCTGAATTTTACCATTGTGTCCGATTTAAGTACCCTGAGTTGGGAGACTTATGACAAAAAACTGCCATTAGAAACAGTCAGGGAAGATTTCCAACAAATTCTGTCTCAAAAAAGAATATCGAAATGGTTGGTATTAATTCTGGTATCATTTGCCAATGCTGCCTTTTGCGGATTATTTGGTGGTGACATCTATGCCATTGGACTTGTCTTTACTGCTACATTGGCGGGTTTCTTTTTAAGGCAACGAATGATATACCGGAACATAAACCATTTGGTAGTTTTTACAACCAGTGCATTTACAGCTTCACTGCTGGCTGGCATGGGTTATGTTTTTCATATCGGTAACACGCCCGAAATTGCATTGGCTTCCAGTGTACTTTATCTGATACCGGGTGTACCGCTTATCAATTCGATTTTAGATATTCTCGAAGGTCATATTCTTACCGGAATTGCCCGACTGGTAAATGCCATCAGTTTAATTGTTTGCATTGCCATTGGTTTGTTTACATCCATGTTAATTTTAGGATTAGAAAAATTATGACAACGGAAATGGTTCATTTATTATTGATGGATGGTACAATGGCAGCCATCGCCGCTATCGGGTTTGCCGTAATATCCAATCCATCGCGCAACGCAATTTTTGTATCTGCATTATTGGCTGCCATTGGTCACGCCATACGGTTTTTCCTGATAAATTCCGGCCTTGAAATCTGGCTGGCAACCTTTGTTGCAGCGTCCTGCATCGGTCTTATGAGCATCCTGTTTGCCCGCATCATCCATTGTCCGGCTGAAGTTTTTTCGTTTCCCTCGCTGTTGCCCATGATTCCGGGCATGTTTGCATACCGTACCATTTTGAGCATGATCAAATTCATGCAGACATCAGATGTTCAAAAGGCACAAGGTTTTATGATGGATTTTTTTCACAATGGTATGACGGCAGTTTTCATCCTTTTTGCTCTGGTCGTGGGTGTTTCATTACCAATTTTATTCTTCCCAAAAGTTTCCTTCTCGGTCACGCGTAAATATTAATCAACAGCCTTATTAAAATGACATAGCCCGAATTACATCGGGCTTTGTCTTTAAAAATATCAGGATTAATAAATCGGCATTTAAAAAAAGCCCATATTGGCGAAGAAAAAATGCATTTCAAATATGTAAATTGAGCAGTATAATAATTATTTATTTGTTAAATATCAACTTTTTTTATTCGTTTTAAATCCAAATCTATCTTTCATTGCGTCTAATTAGAAAACAAATATTATTTTTACACTTTAAAAATTACAATTATGAAACGCTTTGGATTATTATTACTGACAATGTTATTATTTGCCGGAATGCAGGTATTTTCTGCCGGCATCAATGTAGACAGTCTGAAACAGGAAATTATCAAAAACAGTGAAGAGCTTCGTGAACAACAAAAAGACTCAATTATGTTGTCGAAATTGAATCCTGATCAGTTGATGGAACTTAAGAAAAATGAATTTGAAGTAAAAAAATTACAAATTGATAAAGAGGGACGAAACGAGATGCCTTTGAATGGAGCTGGTATCGTCATTATCTGTTTATTGCCATTTCTTTTTGTAGTTGCCTTACTTGCCATTCAGTCAAGAGCCAGAAACCGCGAATCGGTGCGCAGGTATGATTTGTACTCTAAATCGCTGGAAATGGGACAAACAATTCCTGAACATTTCTTCGACGAACCCAAAAAAGCAAATCCATCATCAAATTTAAAAAGAGGCATTCTGTGGTTGGTGGTCGGTTTAGCTTTATTGATCTATTTTATTATCGTACATAAAGATAATGCTTTGATTGCGGGCATAGTACCAACTTTCGTCGGGATAGGATATTTGTTGGTTCATATGCTCGATAAGCCTAAAACTGACACTACAGATAACAATGAGCAACACGGATGATATCCGCTGGGTCACACAGCTTACTTTGTTGGGCGACAAAAGTGCCTTCGACAAACTAACCTGTAAATACCAATCGCCCATACGCCGGTTCTTCCTGAACCTGACGGTGGGCAATGCTCCCCTGAGCGATGATTTGGCCCAGGAAACTTTTATCAAAGCTTATCTGAATATAAATTCGTTCAGAGGACTTTCGGGATTTTCGACCTGGCTCTATCGCATTGCTTATAACGTTTACTATGATTCGGTGAGGGCTCAAAAACATTATGCCGACATAGATGAGAAGCTGATTGACAGCCAACATCAAACGCAGAACGAATTTTCTGCCGAGAAAATGGATATTTACAAAGCGTTAAATATTTTGCGCAAAGAAGAACAAATGGCGGTTATATTGTTTTATATGGAAGATAAAACACACAAAGAAATTGCCAAAATAATGAATTGCCCGCTCGGAACGGTGAAAACCTATATTCTGAAGGGAAAAGAAAGATTGAGTGTTTACCTAACAAATGCCGGATATGGAAACAACTGATACAGATAAAATGCTGAAAGACTTTTTCAGCGAACGAAAACAGGAAATCGCGGATAATGGATTTACGCAACGCGTTATGCGAAGGCTTCCCGAACAACCCGACCGAAGCTGGATAGTGTGGGTTTTTGCATGTATAGGCATGATGTTAAGCTTGTATTTAGGATTCTCTTCAGGAGCCATACAAACATTATTCATTTACCTGCAAAAAATTCCATTTTATTATCTGGTGGGTGTTGTATTTTGCTTTCCTTTGGTGGGCAGTGTCGGGATGTATTTTGCTCAGAACAGAAATTATTAAAAAGAGACCTGAAAATTTCAGGTCTCTTTTTTTATTGAACTTCTTATTTCTTTATCCTAAAAAAAGGGATTCCCGGGAAATACATTAATTCCTTTCCTTTATCAATTCTAAAAGCATTTAAAACGACAAAAATGAAATTGTATAGGTATAAAAACAATAAACCAATTTCCTGTATCAGTATGCGGTTTCCCATCATAGCCCCATCAAAATTGCCAATCCCGAACATTGAAACCAGTTTAAAAATCATAAACAAAAACCAGCATATCAGAACCAATGACCATGTAATTTGAAAATTCAGGATTTTTCTTGCGGTTCTGTCCAGGTCTTTTATTGTTCTTCTGTTTGAAATCCAAATAATCAGTGGAATTAAAATCCCCAAAAAAGGGAATAGGATAAAACTCAGTGCTGAAAAATTGGTCATCATCAATAAACTCCTGTTTTCTTTCAGGGTCCAGCCTAAGGCATCTGTGGTTTCGCCCAATACAACTGCTAATCTTTTGAGTGAATCTTCCCTGGGCTCAGTTTCGCCGCCTTCAATTCGTTGCACAGTACGAAGGCTTAAACCAGACTGTTCTGCCAGTTCTTCCTGCGAAAGGCCGTTCTGTATTCTTAGCTCTTTAACCCACTTTGCCAAATCTTTACGCTTCATATTTCTTATTGATTTTAAAGTTTGCAACAAAAGTAAAGCTTATTTTCAATCAAAGTTACGTCATTCTTACGCCATTCTTACGCCATTCACATTTATCGCATCCTTTCAAGCCTTGCAGCATCCAACCTCAGCAAGATAAAAAGCAAAATGGTAAAACCCCAGAGTGAAGAGCCTCCGTAGCTAAAAAAGGGCAGGGGAATGCCAATAACGGGCATTATTCCTAAAACCATACCAATATTAATGGCCAGGTGAAAAAAGAGTATACTTGCCACACAATAGGCGTACACCCTGGTAAATGCTTCACGCTGTCGTTCTGCAATCTTGAGCAGTCGCATTAATAAAAGCCAGTAGACAAGCAATACAAGTGTAGATCCCCAGAAACCATGTTCTTCACCCACGGTGCAAAAAATAAAATCGGTGTCCTGTTCGGGAACATATTTTAGTTTGGTCTGAGTACCATTCAGGAAACCTTTTCCCAGGAAACCACCCGAGCCTATGGCAATTTTGGATTGATTTACATTGTAACCTGCTCCGGTCAGGTCATCCTCCATATTTAACAGAACTTTGATACGGATTTGTTGGTGCGGTTCCAATACTTTATCGAACAGATAATAGGATGAGAAGCTGAATAAAACTGAACCCAGTGAGAAAAAGACAATAAACCAATACTTTTTATATCGAAAAAACAGTTCAAGTACAATCCAATACAAACAGGATGCTATAACCGTTATCATCGCAATATAATCGTAGTTTAAATGCAGCCAGAGATTGAGTGTGAATGTGATAAAGCCAATGCCCAAAACACCCAGCAGCAATATAAACGCTACTCTCCTGTTTTTAGCGAAGAATAGTGCATAAATTATCTGCACAGCCAGAATTAAAGCCATTGCCAGGACGATACCCAGACTTCCCCGATCAATTTGTATAGGAATAATGCTGAACCTGATCACAATAATAAATAGCAGAATGGCAAAAGTTCCGATGAGCAGAACTATTCCATTCATGCCTTCCCGATAAAACATCAACAAAAAAGCAACAAACACGAGTGCTGAACCTGTTTCTTTTTGTAAAATGATGAGTGCAAAAGGCAGGAAAATAATCAGGCACAACGGGATAAGGTCTTTCCAGTTTTTCAGTTTGTAATTGTAAGAACTCATAAACTTGGAAAGAGCCAGTGCAGTTGCCATTTTAGCAAGCTCAGCGGGTTGAAAACTGATCGGGCCGATTTCAAGCCAGGAGCGGGAGCCTTTTATATCGTGTGCTACAAAAATGGTGAGAATAAGCAGTAGTATTGCACCAACATAAATAAAATAAGCAAAAATACTGTACATCTTCGAATCGATAAGCAACAAAACACCACCGATGGCAAATGCTGTCAAAATCCAGATAAACTGCTTACCTGCACGTTGACTGAAATCGAATATACTAGCCTGATCGAAGTCATAACTCGCCCCGTAGATACTTATCCACCCCATAACAACCAGTACAACGAAATAAAATATCGTTGTCCAGTCTAATGCATATTTTATACTAACGTTCTTTAACATTTGTGTTGGTTACAGTAATGGTCATTCTATCCAGCAATTCCTTCCTTTTAATTTCTCTGTACAGGTATTGCTCTACCATCAGACTGAAAATTGGTGCAGCGTAAGTAGATCCAAAACCTGCGTTTTCAACCACAACGGCAATCGCAATTTTGGGATTAACCCGTGGTGCAAAACCTACAAAGATGGAGTGATCTTTTCCCTGGCTGTTTTCTGCTGTACCTGTCTTTCCGCACATATCCATTCCCTCTATTCTGGATGAACGTGCGGTTCCCGATTCAAAAACACGCGACATACCTTCGAAAACAATGGGAAAATACTTTTTGTCCACTTTTGTCCGGTGAATTTTTTTGAGCATAGAGTCAGTTTTGTTCAGGTGTGGCGTAATATAATAACCTTCGTTGGCCATAGCTGCCATAACATTCGCCAATTGCAGGGGTGTAACCAGTACTTCACCTTGTCCAATTGATAATGAGCGGATGGTTATTGCCCGCCAGCCCGATACGCTGCGATAAACTTTATTGTAAAATTTCTGTGTAGGAATATAGCCACGCGATTGTTCATAAAGATCACCATCGGTAAATTTACTGCCCAATCCAAAACTTTTTATCATATCAGCCCATTCATCATAATTTTTCCTGAATATATAGTTTTTCGCGCCATAACCATCTTTTTCGACGGTAACTTTAAATGCATTCCAAAAATACGGATTACAACTTTGTTCGATGGCACTCAGCAAACTAACCGGTGAACCATGATGGTGAGTACATTTTATGGGCGAAGAATTTGGACCATTACAGGAAAAAATGGTTCGTTCAGTGATACCGCCCATTTGTTGTAAAACCAATGCTTCCAATGGCTTGAAAGAAGACCCCGGTGAATACTGAGCCTGCGTGGCACGATTCATCAATGGCTTTGTAGGATCATTCACCAATTGCATATAATTTTTTGAACGCTGACGTCCGACCAATACGGATGTGTTGAAAGATGGATTGGTGACCATGGCCAAAATTTCACCCGTTGAAGGTTCTATAGCCACAATACTCCCAACTTTTCCTTGCATAAGCGTTTCTCCTAAAATTTGCAACTGAGCATCAAGGCTCAACGTTAAATTCATACCGGCTTTGGGTGCTATGTCTTCCTTTCCGTTTTCATATTTCCCCTTGATTCTTCCTTTGGAATCGCGGAGTAATATTTCGACGCCTTTTTCGCCTCGTAGATTTTTCTCGTAAGTCTTTTCTATCCCATCGCGTCCGGCATAATCCCCCGATTTATAATAATCATCGGCTTCAATTTTCGATTGCGATACTTCACCGATACTTCCCAACACATGAGCTGCATTGGGGTAAGCATATTCACGCAATGTTCTGTTTTGAATATAAAACCCATGAAACTTATACATCGACTGTTGTATGGTTGCTATATCTTCTATACCCAGTTGGGTCATAAAAAGTTGAGGTGTGTACGAAGAGTAGCCATAGTTTTTTTTCCGGTCTCTTACTTCGGCAATACGTTTGATGAAGAATGATTTTTCAATATTCAGGGCTTTGCAGAACTCCAGCGTGTCCAGATCACGGATTTCACGCATGATAAGCGCAATGTCGTAAGCCGGTTTATTGTATACGAGTAAAGTGTGGTTTCGATCGTAAATAAGACCACGGGAAGGGAATAGTGTTTTTTTCAGAAATGCATTACTATCGGCTCCTTCTTTATATTTCGACTCTATAATTTGAATTGAGAACAAACGCAGGATATACACAATAATAACAGCCGTCATGATAATTGCAATCACCGTTTTCCTGTTCTGAAGCGTATCATTAATCATTTCCTATTTTGTTTTAATAGATTGTATTCCCATAATTAACAAAATAGTAAACAGTGAACTCAGTACAATTTTTGATGTCACAATCCAAAAATTAACAAAAGAAAATGCTTCAAGGAAGAATAAAGTCGCGTGATGGATAACTACCATGAGTACTACATATTTGATAAAAGCACTCACTCCGAAAGTATAAAAAGAAGGGGTGGGATTATTTCCTTCTTCAATGGAGGTGAATAATTTGATCGTTCCACTACGTAGAAACGCGATGAGCACAGTGGCAAAGGCATGTGTTCCCGGCGTATTTGAAAAGATATCAATTGTCAGTCCGATAGCAAATGCCAACACAAGTGTAAACCATCGTGGCGTTTGTACCGGCAGGGTGAGAATAAACAGGATATACAGGTATGGATTGATGTACCCCAAAAACTGAATGTTATTCAGTACCAGTACTTGAAAAAGTACCAATATCAAATAACTGAAAATATTTTGAAGTACTACAGGCATCTTATAAATTTACTATTTAACTATTTAAAATTTGCCATTCACTAAAACAGTAAATGACGAATGAATAAACAGTACTTTATTATTCTTCTGATATTTGTTCCAGATCGTTTTGTTCTTTGTAATTCAGGTAATTAATAACCTTAACATGCGAAAGTGTACGGAAATTCACTGCCAGTTTCACTTTAATCTTGAAATAAGCATCACTTTCTTTTATTTTAAAATCTTCTATCGCTCCCACCGGTATTCCCTCCGGGAAAGTTTTGGTTAAACCACTGGTTATTAGCGTATCTCCCAAAGCCAACTCTACGTGACGGGCAATATCCGTCAGATTTGCATAACGATAATCTTCACCATTCCAGGTCAGTGAACCACTATAGTTATTTCTTTTAAATTTACAACTGAATTTGATTTGTGGATTCAGTACCGGAATTACTACCGCAAACCGGTTGGAAACCGTTTTTACTATTCCCACCACGCCTTCATCGCTTACCACACCCATGTCGGGTTTAACGCCATCCAGGGCGCCCTTATTCAGGGTAATATAATTTTGCAATTTATTGGTAGAATTGTTGATGACTTTTGCCGAAATAAACTGGTATTCCATATCGGGTGGAATGCGGAAATGCACAGAATCTGGTGTTTCGACCTTCAATGTGGAAATCTGATTTTGCAGCTTAACAATTTGATTTTTAAGTGCGGTATTCTCTTCAGATAAATTATCGTTGGCAGCTGCTAATTTAAAAAACTCCACCACTGAGTTGTTCCATTCGTAAATGCCGGATATCAGGTAGTTGCTCGAAGACAGAAATATACTTCTTTGATACTCTTGATTTTTCACAATCATGCTAAAGGAGATTATTTCCAAAAACAGAAATAAAAACACAACACTGTATTGTAAAAAAAAATTGATAAGATTCTTCATGTTAAACCAAATCTGAGCAGGAGAAAAGTAGAGATGATGAAAAATAAATTTTCGGCAAATACAAAATTCCTTTGTATTTGCCGAAAACTAAAACTTTTTACCGGATTAAGAATGAAAATTTATCCACATTCTTTAACGCGATGCCTGTTCCGCGGGCAACAGCGCGTAAGGGATCTTCGGCAATGTGGAATTGAATATTTAATTTGTCGGACAAACGTTTATCCAAACCACGTAGCAATGCGCCACCACCGGCCAGATAAATTCCGCCTTTTACGATGTCGGCATACAACTCGGGAGGAGTTTGTTCAAGTGCACTCAGAATAGCCGATTCAATTTTTGAAATCGATTTTTCGAGGCAATGTGCAATTTCCTGATACGAAACCGGCACCTGCATTGGTAAAGCAGTCATGCGGTTTGGACCGTGAACGATAAAATCTTCGGGAGCATCTTCCAAATCGGTCAGCGCTGCACCTACATTGATTTTAATCAACTCGGCTGTGCGTTCGCCCACTTTAATATTATGCATACGACCCATGTATTCCACAATGTCCAGGGTAAGATCATCACCCGCAATCCGGATCGATTTATTTGAAACAATACCACCCAGTGATATCACTGCAATTTCAGTCGTTCCACCGCCGATATCAACGATCATACACCCATTGGGTGCTTCCACATCAATACCAATTCCTATGGCAGCAGCCATTGGTTCGTAAATCATATAAACTTCGCGTCCTCCTGCATGCTCCGAAGAGTCACGTACCGCACGTATTTCAACTTCTGTACTTCCCGAAGGTATACAAACTACCATTTTGAGTGAAGGAGAAAACAGATGATTTTTTGTCGGAATCATCTTTATCATGCCACGAATCATTAATTCAGCAGCGTAAAAGTCGGCTATTACACCATCACGCAAAGGGCGTACGGTACGAATTCCTTCGTTTTCTTTTCCTTGCATCTGGCGCGCCTTTTCGCCGATAGCAATCAATCTGTCGGTACGTTTATCTAAAGCGACTACCGACGGCTCGTCCACTACAATTTTATCATTATAAATGATAATTGTATTGGCAGTACCCAGGTCGATAGCTATTTCTTGCGTAAATGAAAATAGTCCCATTATCTTTTTTTATTTCTGTTTATTTTTGTCTGATGAATAAATTTATTGATAAACAGTCTACTTTCTTCAAAATGTAAATTGTAAATCTCTAAATTGTAAATAAAAATTAGTGTTTAAAATGACGGAAACCGGTGGTAACCATCGACACACCATTGCCGTTGCATGATTCTATCGAAAGTTTATCGTTGATAGAACCTCCCGGTTGAATAACAGCTGTTACGCCTGCTTCAAAAGCAATTTGCACACAATCGGGGAATGGAAAGAAAGCATCTGAAGCCATAACAGCTCCGGTCAAATCAATTTTAAATGAGTCAGCCTTTTCAATGGCATGCGTCAAAGCATCCACGCGTGAAGTCTGTCCTACTCCACTGGCACATAATTGCTTATTCTTTGCCAAAACAATGGCATTCGATTTTGAGTGTTTTACTACCTTATTCGCGAAAAGCAGGTCTTCAATTTCGGCAGTTGATGGCGCTTTTTCTGTTACCACTTTCAATTCGTCTGCTGTTTCGGTATGCATATCTTTATCCTGCATCAACACTCCGTTGAGTAATGAGCGGAATTGTTTTACTTTTGATTTTGCGTCTTTCAGGATCAGGATAATCCTGTTTTTCTTTTGGCTAAGTATTTCAATGGCTTCCAGATCGTAGTCAGGAGCAATAACCACTTCAAAGAAAATTTTGTTCATTTCCATTGCAGTTTCTTTGTCGATAATTGCATTGGTAATCAACACACCACCAAAAGCCGAAACCGGATCAGCTGCTAATGCAGCATTCCAGGCTTCCACCAGCACATCTCTTGAAGCAATACCACAGGCATTGTTGTGTTTCAGAATGGCAAAAGTAATATCGTCGAAGTCGTTAATAAGATTAACTGCGGCATCAATATCAAGCAAGTTATTGTACGAAATTTCTTTCCCTTGTAATTGCTCAAACATATCTTCGAATTTTCCGAAGAAAACACCTTTTTGGTGCGGGTTTTCGCCATAACGAAGCATTTTTGCGTTGTTTTCGCTTTGACGGAAAGCACTTTCTTCCTGTCCATCGAAATAGTTGAAAATAGCCGAATCGTAGTGCGATGAAACAGCAAAAGCTTCTTTGGCAAACCAACGGCGCTCTTCAAGTGTAGTGTTTGCACCATTAGCCGTGATCATTTCCAAAAGCGGCTCGTATTGATCCTGGGAAGCTATGATAACCACATCGTTGTAATTTTTAGCTGCAGCACGAATCAGTGAAATACCACCAATATCGATTTTTTCAATCGTGGTAGGTTCATCGGCACCGGCTGCCACGGTGGCTTCGAAAGGATATAAATCGACTATAACTAAGTCTATTTCAGGGATTTCATATTCTTCAATCTGGGCTTTGTCGAGTGCAAGATCACGCCGGGTAAGAATGCCTCCAAAAATTTTCGGATGAAGTGTCTTTACCCGTCCGCCTAAAATAGATGGATAGCCGGTGAGGTCCTCTACAGCATGACAAGAAATATTAAGCGATTCGATAAAAGATTGTGTTCCTCCCGTTGAAATAAATTCAACTCCTTCAGCATGAAGTTTTTTGACGATTAAATCCAGTTTATCTTTGTGATAAACAGACACTAAGGCTCTTTTAATTTGCTTCTTTTCCATATTCCTTTTATACATTTATTTATGGGATACAAAATTACAAAAAAAAGTTGTTTAATCAACATAAACAGCAGATTGATTTTGAACGCTAAAGAAATTTAGTAAGTTGATACAGAAATGCACAAAATTATTAAAACGAGAGAGAAAAGTAAGACTATATCACAAATCAAAATAAATTGTAACCGTGGTTACTGTAACGTGCATTACAATTACTTTTCATTCAATCGCCTCTTTCACCACCTTAAATGCTTTTTCCAGTTTCAACATTTGGGAGGACATAAACTGGTAAAATTCCATCCATTGAATCCGTCGATGCAGGTCAATGTCATTTTTTTTTATATAAATCCGACTCACTTCTGTTCCGCATTCCCGTATGTAGGCAGCATCCCAAATCAAACCTTCGGGGAATTGTTTCTCCATAATGGATTTGTATTGCACAAATTGTTCGTATTTTTCGAGTCGCTGTTTAGGATTCGATAAGTTTATTTCCAAAATTACGGTAGCCCCTTCACGTGTAGCGTCAAACTTAAGCTCCACCCCTTTCATCTTGGTATTGTACAACATAAACTTGCTTTTTCGGCGCTTCAATGCAGGGATCTGACTACAATAGGTGCCAAATCCTTCCCAAAATTCTTTCTTCAGTTGCTTTAATTCTTCTTTGCTGTACATTTAGTTGATTTGTTGACTAGTTGACTGGTTAATTAGTTAATTGGTTCATTGGTGTTTGATTATTGGTAATTGGGTGATAGGATTTTTAATTTTTTTTGATTGTAGGTCATCATCTTTTTGTTTTTCATCTGCCGAGTAAAACACTTGGTATTCCTAAACTAATCAACCAATTAACTAATAACTAATTAACCCTTTAACTAATAACTATTTCACAATCCGGTAAACACTTCCCGGTAAACATTTCACGATTCCTTTGAATTCCATTTCGAGCAAAAGGGATGATATCCTGCTGGCAGGCTTAGTCAACAGGATGGCCAATTCGTTCATTTGAATGCCATCTGAGTGCTGCCGTAAGGTGGTAACAATTTCCTGTTCTTCGTCAGTAAGGTCTAAAAACAAAGTTGTTTGAACAAACGGACTGCCGGACGTATCTTGTTTTTCCCAATTCATAAACCGGCATAAATCATCCGCCGATTCAATTAATGAGGCTTTATTGTTTTTAATCAGTGCATTACACCCACCCGACAATTCGTCTGTTATCCTTCCCGGAAAAGCAAAGACGTCACGGTTGTAATCATTGGCTATATCGGCAGTAATCAATGCGCCACCTCTTACAGCCGATTCAACGACTACCAGTGCATCACTCAGTCCGGCTATAATTCGGTTTCGTTGCACGAAGTTTGGTCGGTCAGGATTGGTTTTACTTAAATACTCTGTCAACAAGGCACCATTTGACAATAATTTTACGGCAGTCGACCGGTGAGCAGCCGGATAAATCCGATCCATACCATGTCCTACAACGGCTATTGTTGGTAATCCGGCATCCAACGCGGTTTTGTGTGCACAAATATCCACTCCGTAGGCCAATCCACTCACAATAACAGTGTTCGGTTGCAAAGTAGCCAGCTCATTGATTAGCTTTTTACAATTTTCTTTCCCCGTTTCTGTGGCGTTTCGCGTGCCCACAATACCTACAAATTTGCCATCGTTCAGGTTACAATTTCCTTTGCTAAAAATCAATATGGGCGAATCGGCGCATTCTTTGAGTCGGAAAGGATAATCACGATCGGTATAATAATAAGTCTTTATTTTATTTTTCAGGATAAAAGCGACTTCTTCTTCGGCACGGGCTAATACATTTTGTGAAACAATTTCCTTCGAAAGCGTTTCACCTATCCCCGGAATTTTCGCCAAAACTGCTTGCTTCTCATGGAATACACCTTCGACGCTCCCAACATAAGCAATCAAATTTTTCGCCAGATTGTTGCCAATACCTTTGATCAATGTGATACCGATTTTGTATTTCAGATGCTCATCGTTCATAGCTCAAGGTTAATTTATTAGTTTGAAGGGTTTCGTGTTTCGTGTTCCGGGTTCCGGGTTCCGGGTTTCGGATTCCGGAGTCTTTTATCTTGGTTCCTAGCTCTGAACTACCATCTTCATACTATCGACTATTTACTGGTTTTTGGTTGTAAAGGTAAGCTTATAATGTAATAAAAATTTGAAGTGTTCTACATGGCGAGACTGTTCAAACTATTCAAACTATCGAGTAATGTTATACAAATAATTCTATATCCGAAACGCGGAACACGAAACGCTAAACACAAAACATTTCAAACACTTTTAATCCACTTTCCGAACAGAGACATTGTCAGCCAACCTACCATAACACCTGCGATATCACTCAACCAATCGCCCCATTCAGCAGTCCGGGGCGAAAAGAATTCTTTTTGCATGATTTCTATTAATCCGCCTAAAAGACCCGGGAATATAAAACACACCAAAATAAAAGCAAAGTTGTATGCGTTAGAATTTTTATGGTTGCGAAAATCATAAATTAAAACAATGGTCAATCCGGCATACATTAGAAGATGAATAATTTTATCGAGATATTCAAATGTCGGTGCTTTTTTAAAAGTTACAGGCGATGCAAAAGAAAGGTACAGAATGACGATTATAATTGAAATCGATTTCCAATATTGACGGAAGAAGGATTTGATCTGCATAATACTTGAATAAAATATGGGAATCAGGTGAATAGCGAAAAATATATAATAAGGTTATAAAGAATTTAAGTGTAATTCTTTTTTAATAAAATGAATTATCTTTGCAAAGATAAAATTTGGGCAGATTATAATTTTAGTATTCCACCAATAAAACAACAAATTTATGAAAAAGCTACTATCACTCGTACTTCTTGCATGTATATTAGCGTCTTGCTCCAGTGTTTTACTAACCGGGCGGAAGCAATTATTATTAGTTCCCGATTCTGAAGTGTTGGCAATGAGCGTGCAAAGTTACAAACAATTTATTGATTCCGTTCCGGCATCTACAAATAAAACAAATACTGCTTTGGTTAAAAAAGTGGGAAACAAGATTTCAGTTGTTGTTGAAAATTACCTGAGAGCCAACGGCTTGGAAGCTGAAATAGCAAACTACGCCTGGGAGTTCAATCTGGTAAAAGACACTTCGGTGAATGCCTTTTGTATGCCGGGTGGAAAAGTAGTTGTTTTTGAAGGCATTTTACCTGTTACTCAAAACGAAGCAGGCTTAGCGGTTGTTATGGGACATGAAATAGCCCATGCTGTTGCCAAACACAGCAGTGAACGATTGAGTCAGCAAATGATGTTGCAATATGGATCCTCGATTACGGATATCCTGATGACGAATAAATCCGAACTTACAAAAACCGGAGTGAATGCCTTGTATGGCATTGGGGCTCAGTACGGTGTGATGTTGCCCTATTCGCGCCAACATGAATACGAAGCCGATAGAATGGGTTTGATTTTCCTGGCAATGGCAGGTTATGATCCTACGCAAGCCATAGCGTTTTGGGAAAGAATGGCTGCAAAAAGCAAGGCTTCACCTGTTGAATTTATGAGCACACACCCTACGGATGCTAACCGCATTGCCAAAATGAAAGCGAATTTACCGGAAGCAATGGCTTATTACAAGAAATGACCCCTACCCCTAAGGGTTTTGGAATTTTGTAATAGATTTATACAATTAAACCTTCGAATGAAAAATCATTTGAAGGTTTTTTTTCTTAATGTTTTCCTTTACTCCTTTTGAGTCCGGAGACATTTTCAACACCTTTAAATTAACTCCTTATTGTTGATTTGCAGTATAATAAATAAAAACTTACATAATGAATAAATGCATTATAACAAAATATTTATTGTAATTGATTATGAGAATAACCACAATTATATTCATTGCTTTAGTATGGCTTGTTCCAATGATACAAGGACAAACATCAGGCTGGCAACAGAAAGAATTTATCATCACCATGTGGTGTCCACCACCGGCAACTGATGAGAACTTTCAAATACTGAAACGCGATGGCTACAATCTGACGTATGTCTCACTTGAGAATAATGTACCATTGGCTCCAAAAGAAGCTCTAAAATTGATTGATATTGCGCGACGCAACGGACTAAAAACATTATTTTATAATCAACTTTTTCAACCCTCAACGCTTGACGATTCTATTAAAAAGGCTGAGTTGGACAGCCTGATTGACAGCCTGAGTAACCATCCTGCATTTGAAGGCTACCATATTTTTGACGAGCCACATGCTCCATCCTTTCCGGGTTGGGGAAAACTGATAAAGCATATTAAAAAGCTGGACCCGGATCATCTGGCATATATAAATCTTTTTCCAAACTATGCCAAAAATAATAGTCTCGAGGTTTTCCCGTCCAGGAAATGGGTGAGTTCGAAAAAAATGTACCTCGAATACTTAAGGTTGTACGAAGAACATGTTCCCGTCGATTTGTACAGTTATGACCACTACATCTTTTTTAATAAAGGGAAAGATGGAGCTGAGTACTTTTTAAATCTATCGATGATTGCGGTTGCAGCTGAAAGGGCCAAAGTCCCGTTCATAAATATTGTACAAGCCTGTACAATTGAACCTTTCTGGAGACTGCCCAACGAGAATGAACTACGCTGGCAAGCCTATACAACTATGACTTACGGTGCACACGGAATCAGTTGGTTTCTTTATTGGGGACCTGTATCGTATGGCGGTTGTTATCAGGATGGTAAGAGAATGCCAATTGCAGATCAGATAGCACGGATTAATCAGGAGATCAAAGCATTGGGACCGGAGTTAATGAAACTGACTTCAACCCGGGTTTATCATTCGGGACATCTACCTGTTGGTACAAATAAAATCCCGAAGGAATGCCCCGTACAAGTCACGGGAGGGAGTTTTGTACTTGGATTCTTCAAAGAGAATAATATGGAGAATGCTTTTATGATCACAAACCGTGATTACAAAAAGAACGCCTTTGCCACTATAACTTTTGATATAGAAAACAAAAAGCTTATGGAATATTCCATCGAAAAATGCAGCTGGGATACAGTTCAAAACATACAAAAAGGAACTTTTCTTACTCTGGAACTCAGACCCGGCGGAGGTAAACTTTATAAGTTTGCAGAGATTCAGTAGATCTTATTGTACTCGTCAACTTCAGTTTGTATTATTGAAATTACTAAACACATCACGGGAGAATTCTCAAATCAACAAAAAAAACCTTCAAATGACAGACATTCGAAGGTTTTTTTAATTTAAAAGATTCATTCCTGTTTTCCGCAGCACCCATCTTTCATTAATTCAAATTGTTAAAATACAAGATTTTATGAAGTCTATTTTGGTTTTTGGGTGCTGCATTGCGGAAAACAGGAAGATACCATCGGAAAAATTCCGTCCGAAGTTTTTTTTGAAAGAATATTTGATTTGAATATAAAAGTTCCTTGATATTCTATATAACCCAATCTGTCTCCACCCAATATATCCCGATTTTTTTCAGTAAAGTTAGGGCTTTATTGTTTTTTTTTGAATTCTCCCGGTGTTTTTCCTGTTAGTTTCTTAAAAATCCTGGAGAAATAGGCAGAATCGCTGAAACCAACCTTATATGAAATTTCGGAGAAAGTCAAATCACTTGTCTGCATCATTTCCTTGGCTTTATTGATTCTTACCGTATTAATAAATTCGGTGGTACTCATTTTCATCACCATTTTTATTTTGTTATGTAGCCCCGAACGGCTAATTTTCAGTTTATCAGCCAGAAATTGTACATCCATGGCACTTTCTTCTATGTTTTCATGAATCTGAGCAAATACTTTTTCCACAAATGCCTGTTCATGATTCGTAGAAGGCATTTCGAAACCTTCTATCTTTGCCAGTTCCACCAATTTGGTTTTCAGCAATACCCGTGTTTTGATTATGTTATTCAAAATAAGTTCCAGCTCTTCCATCGAGAAAGGTTTGGGTATATACATATCGGCACCCACATGCAGACCTTCCATTTTTGATTCGTTGGTAGTTTTGGCAGTAAGCATAATGACCGGAATATGGCATAGATTGATGTCAGCTTTTATTTTCTCACAGAGTTCAATGCCTCCCATGATGGGCATCATAACATCGGTAATCAGCACATCGGGTGTTTTTCCCTGAATATATTCCCAGGCTTTCAGACCGTCCTCAAAACTCTTTACGACATATTTTTCCCGGAGTCTTTTACTTATTAATTTCAACAGGTCTTTGTTGTCTTCTGCTATTACAATTGTAAATTCCCGGTCTTGTCCCTTTTCCTCTGCATTAATATCGGAATCATCCAGGTTAATGACTTCCAGTAAATCGGAAGTGGAAACCTGCCGTTCATAAGTTGTTGCACCTTCTGTTTCTTTCATGTAGGGAAGATTCACTATGAATTTACATCCCTTTCCCGGTTCACTTTCAACGGAGATTTCACCTTTCAACAGTTTCACCAGGCTCGAAGTCAGGGCGAGCCCAACTCCACTGCTCTCTACCAGCTCTTTAGATTCTTTTTCACTATAGAAAACTTCAAAAATTCGTTCTATCTGTAAGTTGTTCAGACCCTTCCCACTGTCTTTGACCGAAAAATCAAATTCATCGGCACGGACATGAAGTTGTAGTATGATTTCACCATTTTGTGGCGTGAATTTAACAGCGTTAGTCAACAGGTTGGTGAAAATCTTTTCCAGTTTATCGAAATCGAAATAAATTTCAGTGATATCATAATGAACCTGAATTTTAAGTTCTATTCCTTTTTTCTCTAAAAGTGGCCGGTAAATGGTCATTATTTGATTAAAGAAGTCGACGATATCACCTTTTTGAATATGAATTACCGCATGGTCCGTTTCAATTTTACGGAATTCCATCAGCTGATTTACCAGTGTGAGCAGGCGCATGGCACTTCGCTTGATGGTATGATGAATTTCTTCGCTCTCCTTAGGTTGTGAGCCACTTCCCTGAAATAACAGTTCCACCGAAGCAATAATTATACTCAGCGGAGTTTTGAATTCATGAGAAATATAGGTGAAAAAATTCATCTTATGTTGGTGCAACAACCGCAGATTTTCTTTTTCAATCTTTTCAATCGTCAATGCTACTTTTTCTTTTTGACGGGTTGTATAACTCTTGTAAAAAGCAGAAATGATAAACACTAAAATGACACAATAAATTAAATATGCTAACCAGGTAGCCCAGAACGGGGGAGAAACAATGAAAGTCAACGTCCTGGTTTTCCCCGTTTGATTACTGATTTTATTGGTTGCCCGTATATGAAAGGTGTATTCACCGGGGGACAAATTCGTGTAGTTTGCCTGCTTTCTTTGATTCAAAGGCGACCAGTTATTTTCCAGTCCTTCAAGATAATATTGATAAGAAACATCCCCATCGAAATAATTGACACTGGTAAATTCGAGCGTGAATGAGTTTTGATCATATTTCAGTTTTATTTCATCAGTAAAATCTATATTGTTTTTCAATACCTGTTTTTTATCGGGCAAAACTGTTTCGTTGAAAATTTTAAAATTAGTGAAATGAACTGTTGGTAATTCCACGGGGGTTTGAATAAGATCGGGGTGAAACCAGGTTAACCCGGAAACACTTCCAAAAAACATATATCCTTCTTTATTTTTATAGTAGGATTTGTAATTATACTGATTCCCGGCAATTCCATGCCGGTGATTAAAATGTATGGAAGTATTATTCTGAATATTGATGCGGCTAATTCCTTTATTGGAACTTATCCACAGGTTTTGATTTGAATCTTCGAGAATTCCGTAAACTACATTATTGATGAGTAAATTTTTATCATTGTATGTTTTAAAACGTTGGTTATCTGGATTAAATAAGCATAGTCCACTGCCACGTGTGCCAATCCATATTCTTTTCCGGCTGTCAATACAGTAACTGATAATAGAATTGCCAGGTAATCCTGATTTATCACCAGCCTGATAATGGGTCATAAGTCCTCGTTTTGCCCGGTCGAGAATAAAAATGCCTTTATTATAGGTACATATCCATATTTTACCGTCGGGTGCATTAAATATCTCATACACAAAGCAGTCGTTTAATTCTTCCTGTCTGAAGCGGCTGAATTTTTCAGTCTTTTTATCGAAAATATCAATTCCGGAAATCGTACCCACCAGGATGGAATCCCGGGACAGAAAGCTAAGTGCGAAAACAAAGTTGTTTGACAGGGAAGCAGGATCTCCGTTCCTGCTCATATAGGATTTGGCCTGGCCTGATTTGGTATCAATTTTTGATAATCCGGCCATAAAATGACCTGCCCAACAGATACCTTTTCCATCCATCAGCAGGGCATGCACATTATTGCTTGAAAGGTTGTTTGTCATTTTTTCATTCACCAATAAATGAGAGAAGGATTTATTCTTTTCATCGTAGATGGCAATGCCGGCATCTTCAGTGGCAATCCAGAGTTTCCCCGAAGGCGATTTAACCATGCTACTCAAGGCTTTACCGTGTAAAGATCCCGGATTATTGTCGGGGAAAATAGCATTAAAACCTACACGTTGGGTTTTCGCGATATTCACACCCCCGAAATAGGTTCCTACGAAGAACACATTCTGCCGGTTTTTGTACACTTTATATACTGCATTGTCATTTATAGTTTTTTTAGCCAAATCAAATGATTGCGTATAATGTTCGAAATGTCCGCTTTGTATATTGAGCACATAAAGACCTTTTTCAGTTCCAACCCAATATTCGTTTGGATTCTGACCATCTTCGATAGTACGTATGAAATACATGTTTACTTTGTTGCTCGATAAGAAAGGAGAAAATTTTTTGGATTGGTAGTTGAAAGTAAACAGACCGGTCTGAAAAGTACCAACCCACAATACACCTTTACAATCGCATTTAATGTAGGATATGGCTGAGTTGAACAATTCCGGTGAAACGGGATACCTTGCAATTTCCTGAAGTTTCCCGTTGAAGCGGATAAGACTGAATCTTGAAAATGCCCAATATAAACCTTCTTTGTCTTTGGTCATCCCGAAAACTCTTTCTTTTAAAAAATCTAAATGATAGAATTTGTTGCTTTGTGGTTTAAAAAGAAAAGCTCCCTGATTATCTGTAGAAACCAATAAATCAGCATGATTGCCTTCCTGAAGATCAATTATTTCGCCTAAGGAAATTTTAGAAGAAAGTATTTGAGAAAAATTATCTTTTTCAGGATGATACAATGCCAGTCCTTTGGAAGTTCCAATAAAAAGTTGATGATTTGATGTGTTAACCAGACTCCGAATGGAATTGGAAGGCAAAGAGTTTTTATTGTCCTGGGCGAAGTATTGTTTTATATCATTCCCATCGTATCGGTTCAATCCTTCGTCAGTTGCAAACCACATAAAACCCTGATCATCCTGACAAATATCATACACAGTATTATGCGACAGACCCTTATCGTTTGTAATTGATTCGAATGAAAGATTGTATTGTTCACTTTTCCCAAAATGAACCATACAAAACAGAAAAAAGAATACGAGAAATGAATGCTTCCACATGATGTTATTTTCTTTGTATTTGATGTCTTTTCTCCAAATCACATTCTCTTTTGATAACTATTTAACAGGTTGCTACATGACGGAGTGTACTTTATACAAAGTTAGTAGATTTAAATTGATATTAATCAATAAATGCCTGCAAAATGCATTTATGGTTTTGTGTTTTTTTATCAAAATCTTGTACATTTGTTCACATGCCATTATTTTGAAGATTATAACATCGTTTTTAAACAATAATCCACAAAATACATTTTATTTCACCAAGATGGAACAAATCGTATTTTGTAATTTTGAAACGAAATAGAGCTACTTGTTTTTCGACACCACAGAAAAGAGTGTTTAATTTTAAATCTAATTTTTTATATTCATAAATACTATGACACAAAACTTAAAGTACCGTATGAAATCCTTGTTGACATTAAAGTATCTGTCAATAAGTTTGGTTCTGGTCTTTCTCTTGCAGACGAATGCAATCAATGCTCAGTTAAATTCATCTAATCAATCGTATCGGGTAGATGGTAAAGTTATCAGCGAATCCGGAGAACCGTTGATTGGCGTAAATGTAAGGGTAGAAGGTTCTTCTACAGGAACAATTACTGACTTCGATGGACGGTTTACAATTAATATTGGCTCTTCCAAAGCAATACTGGCTTTTAGTTATCTTGGATACATTCAACAGACTATTGCCGTATCAAAACAAGCCACATTGAGTGTTGTTTTAAAAGAAGACACTAAGCAGCTAGACGAGGTTGTGGTGGTTGCTTATGGTACACAGCGCAAGAAAGACCTTACAGGAGCAGTTTCTTCTGTAGATGTAAAGGAGATGAAAAAAATGCAGTCACCCAATATCGGTCAAGCTTTGCAAGGACAGGTTCCGGGAGTATCGGTTTCTACTTCAGGAGCTCCGGGTTCGAGTGCCGACATTCGTATCAGGGGAATTGGTAGTTTCTCAAATGTTGGACCGCTATATGTTATTGACGGTATGATTTTGACTGGTTCGCAACGTGAATTTAATGTGAATGACATTGAATCGATGCAAGTATTGAAGGATGCTTCGGCTACCGCTTTATATGGAGCAAGGGGTGCCAACGGTGTTATTGTCATTACTACCAAGAAAGGAACCGACGGACCTGCACGTATTGATGTGTCGGCAAATTACGGTGTACAGAATTTCGCCAAGCAAATTCCGATGATGAATAGTCTGGAATTTTTACGAATTAACCGTCAAGCTTATGAAAATGCGAATATGGAATGGCCGGGAGAACCTGCACAGGGTCAGGTGTTGACCAATACTGATTGGCAAAAAGAATTTTTCAAACAAGGAACTACACAGGATTACAATGTAACACTTTCGGGTGGTAGCCAGAATGGTAATTATTTGGTTTCGGGAAATCTTTTCAAACAAGATGGCGTGGTGCAAGGACCTACACATCAACGATCTACAATTCGTGTAAATACCGGCATGAAAAAGGGTATTTTTACATTTGGAGAAAATATTCTTTTCTCCTGTTCCGAAACAAAACCTATGATAGGCGTTCCATTTATTGATTTATGCCGTATGCCACCAATTATCCCCGTAATTGATTCTATAGGAAAATATGGTGTGGGTAGTCCGGCTTATCAAACTTACGGTACAAACCCCATCGGTTTGCAAAAAACCAGGGATTATTTACAAACTTCCAACCGATTGGTAGGTAATATTTTTGGAGAAGTAGACATTCTCAAAGGTTTGAAATTCAAAACCAATCTCGGAATAGAATATCATGCCTGGCATGACAGGGAAAAAACCACTTTTGATCAGATTCGTTATCTGGAAGTATCCAGTTATACCAACCAACTCACCGAAAGACGTGGAGATTTTACAACCTGGATTCTTGAAAACACGCTAACCTACAATAAAAAAATTAATAAACATGCTTTCGATATGTTATTTGGATATACAGCACAAAATACGAATACGAAACAAATGGAATCGACCACTTATAATGTGGTGCCGGGTTTTTGGGTATTAACCCCTGGAAACAAATATAATTCAATTTCAAGCCGTGACTTAGAGTCTGCTATGCTTTCCATGTTGGGTCGTATCAATTATGCTTACGATGATAAATATTTGATTCAGATAAATGCTCGCCGTGATGGTTCATCTCGTTTTGGTGAAAACTATCGCTACGGTACATTCCCTTCGGCTTCTGTGGGTTGGCGTATTAGTCAGGAAAAATTTATGGAACCAACTCGTAGTTGGCTGAACGACTTGAAATTAAGAGCCAGTTACGGTACTATTGGTGATCAACAAGCCATTGGCGAATATGATTATGCTACATATATTTCTGTTGGCGAAGGTGCCATTTTTGGCACAGACCAAATACTGAATGAGGGTGCTATACAAAAAGGAAGTGCCAATCCCAACCTCCGTTGGGAATCGAAAACCACGCTCAACATTGGAGTTGATTTTACTTTGTACGACAATAAAATTTACGGTTCGGCAGAGTTTTTTACAGCCGATTCAAAAGATATTTTAGTGAAATTACCAACCTCATGGACCGATGGTACTGATATTACACCATGGACAAACTTTGGATGGGTGAATAATAAAGGATTTGAAGGTACGCTTGGATACCGCGAACAAAAGGCAGATTTTAAATACAATGTAGCTCTGAATCTGACAACGCTTAAAAATACGGTACTCGATTTAGGAGCAAGTTATCGCGAAGGTGGTATAAATGGTGTAAATCGTACTGAAGAAGGTCGTTCATTCGGTGATTTCTACGTGGTTCGCACCGATGGAATTTTCCAAACCTGGGACGAAGTGTATGCACACACCTTTACAACAACCGATGCCATTACAGGTTTGCCGGTTAGCAAGATGATACAACCCAAAGCAAGTCCGGGTGACATTAGATATACTGATGCCAACAAGGATGGAAAAATTGATAAAGACGATCGTGAATTTGTGGGGAGTCCGTTTCCGGATTTTGAACTGGGGCTAAATTTATCCTTCGAATACAAGAATTTTGATTTATCGATGTTTGTTACCGGCGTTTTCGGAAATTTAATCTACAATAATACAAAGTATTGGCTGGAACGGATGGACGAAACAACAAACTTACCCAAAAGTCTTGTGCCATGGACACCCGAAAATCATTCAACTACCACTCCCAAGGCTTTTATATTACCAAATGACAATACCAAGTCATATTCAGACCGTTGGATAGAAAAAGGAGACTATATCCGGCTAAAAAACCTACAAATAGGATATAATTTTCCTAAAACAATGCTCAAACAAACAAAGCTGATTGATAGCTGCCGTTTATTTGCCGGAGCACAAAACCTGCTGACAATCACCGGTTATTCAGGGTATGATCCTGAAATTTCGGGAGGCGATGTTTTTGGAAAAGGAAACGACGATGGTCACTTTCCACCTGTAACAAGTATGAATATTGGCCTTCAAATTTCATTCTAAAGTAATAAATGTATAACCGAAAAAAAGACAGAATATGAAAAACATAAATATAATTGTCATTATTTGCGTACTGTTCAGTTTTGCCGGATGTTCAGATGATTTTCTGATCAAGCCCAATCCGAACGAAATGACCACCACCGACTTTTGGAAAACAGGTGACGATTTACAAAAAGGAATTGATGCCGCCTACCGTCCGCTGCGCTTTAACGGTGCATACGCCCGCTGGCTCCATATTCTCTATGTTTCCCGTTCGGATGAAGGTTACAGCGAGTCGCCAAATCCATACTTTCAGTCGTGGTCTAATTTTTTAACCAAGAGCTATAACGACGATTCAGCAGATGCTTTGCTTTTTACCTGGCTCGATTTGTATAAAGGTATTTTCTGGGCGAATCAGGTGATTGACAATGGTGAAACCATAACAATGGATGAAGCACTGAAAACCAGAATAATTGGTGAAGCGTATTTTTTACGCGGGTTACATTATTTTAATCTGGCAGCCGTATATGGTCGTGGACCGTTAATGCTCACTTCATTTGCCGGCGGACCAAAAGCAGAAATTGCCGAGCAAGATGGACTTTACCAACAAGCAAAATTAGATTTTACAGAAGCTTCCAATCGTTTACCCGCCTATTATACCGAATCGAAAAACCTGGGTAGAGCTACCGAAGGCGCTGCGCGAGGTATGTTGATAAAAACGTTGATGCAACAACGGAATTGGGCCGATGCAGAAGCAGAATGTCGTACTTTGTTTGGTTTGAAAAGTGCTTCCGGGCAAGCAATTTATTCATTAATAACAAATTATAAAGATAACTTTACGCAAACGAATGAAAACAATTCAGAATCAGTTTTCGAAGTTCAATTTGCTCCAGGCTTACAATCGGGAATTGAAGTGGGTTGTGGTCGTGCCAAATTTATGGGTATTCCTGCCGATGGACTTTCGTGGGCCGATGCATTTCCACGCAAATCATTGTACGATGAATTTTTGCTTGAAAAAACAAAAGACAACTTAACCGATCCTCGCTTAAAAACGACTTTGGCCTATTACGATCCGGCAGCGCCAAACGAAAAATTTTATGATAAAACCTGGGATAATATGGGATTAAATCAAAATATGGTTTACTGGAAGAAATATACCAATTACGAAACTGCTACCGTGGAGGATTACAATTCAGGGATTAATTTCAGGGTAGTGCGTTTGGCCGATATCTATCTGCTATATGCCGAAGCATTGAACGAACTGGGAAGAACTTCCGAAGCATATGAATATATTAACAAGGTAAGACGACGCGTGAATATGCCCGATTTGGAAAACTCAACTGTATTTACCGGAATAGGAAACGACAAAGAAAAAATGAAAGTGCAGATTCGTCACGAACGTAGCTGCGAATTGGGTGGTGAATCCACCCGATGGTTCGATTTGGATCGTTGGGGTATGTTTGAAAACGCTACCAATATCTCGTGGCTCAAAAACCGGGATGCAGATTTCAACAACTTCGAAATCGGAGTAAACAATCGATTCCCGATTCCTTATCGTGAAATTTCATTGGTACCTATCGCTCAAAATCCGGGATATTAATTTATAATTCACAAGAAAATAAGATCAACATATTATTTAAATAATCAACAAATGAAAAAGTCATTATTAATTATCACATTTATACTATTTGTGCTATCCATAGCCTGGTCGTGCAAGACTGAAGAAGCCGGAATTCTTATCTGGAACGATCCACCAACAACAGCAGATACATTGTATCAAAACCCTATTTTCGAACCCGATCTGGCCGATCCTTCTGTTGTTCGTGGAGCTGATGGTTGGTTCTACGCTTACGGTACTGAGAATAACTGGAGTGCCGGAATTCATCGTATCGTACCGATTATAAAATCGAAAAACCTGAAAAAATGGGAATATGTAGCAGATGCTTTCACTGTAAAACCATCCTGGAAAAAGGAAGGTGGTGTATGGGCTCCCGATGTTACGTTTGTAAACAGTAAATATTACATGTATTATAGTGTCTCAACCTGGGGTGATAGTAATCCGGGTATTGGATTAGCTATTTCTGACCTTCCTTACGGTCCTTTTGTAGACCAGGGTAAAGTTCTCGATTCACAATCTTCAGGAGTTTCCAATAGTATTGACCCATTTTTCATACAAACGGGAGTAGGAAGAAACAAAAAATCATACCTTTTCTGGGGTAGTTTTCAGGGTATTTACGGTACTGAACTAAGCGCAGATTTTAAAACTCCAGTTGGAACTAAGTTTAAAATTGCAGGCAATTCCTTTGAAGCAACATATATAATGGAGAAAAACGGGAAATTTTTCTTTTTCGGATCTTCCGGATCATGTTGCGATGGTGCTGATAGTCAATATCATGTAGTTGTAGCTTCATCCACCGATATAAAAGGTCCTTATCTTGATCAGGCAGGAAATGCTATACTGACAAACGGACAGGAAGGAACATTATTAATCAGTGGTAACCGCGAATGGGGATGGGTAGGTCCTGGTCATAATGCCGAAGTTGTGACGGATGACAGAGGAAATGATTTCTTTATTTATCACGCCATTGAAGTAAAAAATCCGTTGTTGATTGGCGGTGCAACACGTCGTCCATTGATGATGGACCCTTTGAAATGGTTAAACGAATGGCCGGTTATTGAAGGTGGAAAACCCAGTAAAACCCAACAAATTGCTCCTTATTTTGAAAAAAAATAAATAAGTATTGTTCAAAAATACATTGCTCAATTTAATATGGCTTTCGGGATACAACACGACGAAATCGGTGGAGAAATGGATGTAAATGCATGTGGAAAGACAACTGAACAAGCTACTTGCAAAAATCAGGTTTTTGAACCAGATGTAACCAATCCATATCTTTCTGGAGTTTTAGCCGGACATCCACTGATGTTGTACAAAATCAACAAGTTAAATATTTAAACAGAAATAGCAGGCAGATTACCATACAATTGAGTGCAAATATTACCAAAAATAAATCTTTGAATCTTGAATATTAATCCTTATTATTAATCTTTAATTCTAATCACAATGAAAAAATGTATTCTCTTTACAGCTGCTTGTTTCGCGACATCGATGGCAAGCGCACAATTTGCTCAGTTTGATGCAACTTTTGAAACGCAACATGCGGACATTGTAACCGCCGACGTTGACAACGACGGAGATTTTGACATCGTTGTCAGTGGTGAGATTGGCGGACCGACAGTAAAAAGTGCAATTTTACTGAATAATGCAGGAACTTACACCCTTCAGGGTGCAGAAAATGTGATCGTTCCCGGACACTTCGCCGATATAAAATTTGGTGATATAGACGGTGATGGTGATCTGGATGTTATTTTCAACGGAAACAGCAATGGTGCCATGGGAAAAGGAATTGCCCTGAATAATGGAACCGGAGTATTTACACCTACAACCATGGATGTTACGAATGCTACCATATCCTGTGGGTTTGCAGATTTTGACAACAATGGTTTACTGGATTATTACGTCATTGGAAACGGAACGTCCAATATGGGTACCGTTTATTTTCAACAGACAGATGGAACTTTCACCAAAGATCAATCATCTTTTACCGGTTTGAACCTGGTAGATCCTGAAGTGACCATTCTTGATTTTAACAACGATGGTTACATTGATATGTTTATTAATGGCTGGGACGATAATGCCAAGACCCGATATTCGGCCATACTTATCAATGATGGATTTGGAAAATTTGTAGCAATGGCTCAACCTAATCTCATACGCAAAGGATTTGGTTCAGCTACTTGGGGTGATGTAGACGGAGATGGTTGGTTGGATTTGTTGCTCAATGGTGATGGTGGAACCGATGGTGAAGGAAGTTCCGACATTTATCGTTTGTATAAAAACAACGGAGGATCCCTGGAAGCCAAAGCCACTTTTAACGACTATCGTCAGATAAGTGTCGGAGACGGAGCACGTATGATAGACTGGGATAACGACGGTGATCTGGACATTTTCCTGACCGGATGGAGTGTAACCAAGAGCCGGCAGGTAACTATGCTATTTAATTGTACCAGCGCTGCTAACTTTACTTATGTTGAAAATGCACTTAGCAATACCGATTTCCCGGGTGTATCTGAAAGTAGCCTTGAAGCTGCCGATTTAAATGCCGATGGTAAAATTGATTTGTTGATTACCGGATACAACGGAAATCAGACTGATCAGGTGGGTAAATTCGACAGAAACATTTGTGGATATTACCTGAATCAATCACTAACTGTAAACGCAAAGCCATCCATAGCTAGTAACTTAACCCATTTGATTACGAAATCAGGAGCCGAAACCATGGTAACTTTTTCATGGAATGCTGCTACCGATGATAAAACACCACAGAACTCGCTCACGTACAATTTAGCTTTGAAGAATACTACTACCGGTAAATGGTTGTACAATCCAATGGCTGTAATGGGAGGAGCAACTGATGGTTGGAGAAAAGTAAATACACTTGGCAATGTATATACCAACAAACGTTGGGAACTTTATAATTTACCTGGTGGTGTGTACGAATGGAGTGTTCAGGCCATTGATGCCAACTTTATTGGTGGCCCCTTTGCTGCTGTGAAGACCTTTACTATCTCCAATACAGGAATCAATGAAATTATTGCAGGTTTAGATATTAATACATCCAATGGAAAACTGATCATTGGCAATAAGACAGGAAATGTCATGAATATTTCAGTTTACACGACTACAGGAAGCATCGTAAAACAATTTCATACAGCCGATTCTTTTACCATTCCTTTGAGACAAGGAATCTATATTGTAAAAGCTAACGACGGAACAAAAACAATGGTTCAGAAAGTAGTTTTATAACATCTTTTATCGGGGGGTTTATATTCTGTAAGCCACCCGATATTTTTCTCTTTTTTGCATTCGATTCACATAACTAATTTATCTATTGATAATGAAATACATAAGCAAGCGTTTATTATATGGAATGATACTCACTTTAGTCGGTATAACGACTATTTTGGGAATTTGTACAAGGAAAGGCTTATTTTCCGGCAAGGAAAAGATCCTTACTTATTCCAATCCACTTGCTGTATCATTGGGTGATCCCTATGTGTTTCTGGCTTCCGATGGAAAATATTACATGTATGGTACCGATGAAAGCAGAAAATTGGAAGGATTTGGCGCTTATTCGTCAGAGAATCTGAAAGATTGGAAATATGAAGGACAGGTTTATAAAGGAAATACAACTAATTCATGGACATTGAGAAACTTTTGGGCACCCGAAGTATATGAGCAAAATGCTAAATTTTACATGTTTTTTAGTGCCGATTGGAAGTATAATCCAACCAACGAAGCCGAAAACTTCAAAATTGGCGTAGCTGTTGCTGATAAACCAACTGGTCCATTTATTGAATTATCCGATAAACCGTTATTTGACCCGGGTTATCCCATCATTGACGCCAATATCTTAAAGTTTAAGGGAAAAACATATTTATATTACTCGCGTTGTTGTTATAAAAATCCAGTAGAAAGCGAAGTTTCAGCATGGGCCAAAAAACTTAATTTATTTCAAACCATCGAAGAAAGTTGGGTATATGGGGTAGAAATAGCTTCCGATTTTAAATCAATAATAGGTGAACCTGTTTTGTTGTTGCAACCACCCAAAACTATGGACGATAAACAATCGGAATGGGAAAGTCGCTCTGTTACCAGCGGAGAAGTGAATCGCCGTTGGACTGAAGGATCATTTGCCTTTGATCATAAAAATAAAATTTACCTGATGTATTCGGCCAATTTTTTTGGCGGTAAAAATTACGCAGTTGGATATGCTACTTCCAATAATCCACTGGGTCCGTTTGTTAAGGCAACCAATAATCCGGTACTACAAAAAAATGTAGATAAAGGTGGAATCGTTACCGGAACCGGGCATAACAGCGTAACCTGGTCAAAAGATGGACAAACCATGTACTGTGTTTATCACGGTCGTACTTCACAAACCGGTGATAAGCGCGTTGTGTTTATCGATAAAATGACAATAAATAATAACGGGCTGTTGACGGTTGATGGTCCTTCTACTGAGCAAAAAGCTCTTTGAAATATTTAAATACACTATTAAAATGTTGAAAATGAAAAACCTGATTGCACTTCCTCTTTTGGTTTTTATGGGAATTCTTTTGTCAAATCCTTGTAATGCCGCTAATCCCCGCTCCGTAAAAGGGAAAAATATCACTTCACAAGTCTGGATACAAACCAAAGCCAATGCCTGGTATGCTTCTCAACCGTGGCTCAGTGGCTGCAATTTTCAGCCAAGTTCGGCCATCAACCAAATTGAAATGTGGCAGGCCGAAACGTTCGATGCTCCTACAATTGACAAAGAGTTGGGTTGGGCCGAAGAGTTGGGATTCAACACTATGCGCGTCTATCTGAGCTCAGTAGTTTGGAAAAGTGACCCTACAGGTTTGAAGAAAAGGATGGATCAATTTCTGATCATTTCATCCAAACACGGCATTCGCCCCGTTTTTGTTTTCTTCGACGATTGCTGGAATGAAGAATCATCCATTGGCAAGCAGCCTGATCCAAAACCGGGTGTTCATAATTCCGGTTGGGTCCAGGATCCGGCTGTTTCATTACGAAAAGATACAGTCAATTTGTTTCCGGCTCTGAAGAAATATGTCCGGGACATTCTCACCACCTTTAAAAACGACAAACGCATTTTGTTGTGGGATTTATACAATGAACCGGGCAACAACAAGCATAACTGCAGCTCGTTGCCATTGCTTAAAAATGTCTTCAAATGGGCGCGCGAGGTAAATCCATCGCAACCGGTTTCAGCTGGCATCTGGTATTTTGGATGTAACGAGTTGAATGTTTTTCAAATCGAAAATTCCGATGTGATTACATATCATAATTATTCCGATGTAAAAGATCATCAAATGTGGATAAATTTTTTGAAAATGCAAGACCGTCCCATGATTTGTACCGAGTATATGGCACGCAGAAACGACAGTAAATTCCAAAATATCATGCCTTTGCTTAAGAAAAATAAAATTGGAGCCATCAACTGGGGATTTGTTTCCGGGAAAACCAACACCATTTTTGCCTGGGATGAACCATCTCCCGATTTGAAAGAACCCAGGTTATGGTTTCATGATATTTATCGTCAGGACAAAACTCCTTTTGATCCGGAAGAGGTGAATTTTATCAAAACTATGAACGATAAAAAATAGGAATTGACTTAAAAAAAAGAAAAAAGAAACCTTCGGACAAAATCTGTCCGAAGGTTTCTTTTAAAAATATAAACATATAATATTGATTCCCCTTATAAACCAGACAATCCAATCCGGCTCCTCGAAATTTATTCGATTATTTTATGTAAGGGCCTGGTGGTTACAACTTTTCACCATAAGCCAAATCGCCAGCATCGCCCAATCCGGGTATGATGTACGAATGTTCATTCAGTTCAGGATCGATGGCAGCTGCCCAGACAGTAGTTTTCGTTTCCGGAAAATGAGCTGAAATATAATCTATGGCGGTTTGGCTGGAAATAACTGTGGCAATATGAATATGAGCCGGTTTCCCTTTGGTTAGCAACGCGCCATAGGCTAATTCCATAGAACCACCTGTTGCGAGCATAGGATCGGTTATAATAAGTGTTTTCCCATCTAAATTCGGTGAAGCAATATACTCGATATAGATATCAAATTTCAAGGCATCTTTGTATTTACGGTAAGCCGATACAAAGGCATTTTCGGAAGAATCGAAATAATTCAGAAAACCAGTATGGAAAGGTAGCCCGGCACGCAAAATGGTTGCTATGACAATTTTCTCTTCAATCACTTCGGTGCTTGAGATACCCAGTGGTGTTTTCACATCTTCGGGCTTGTAGCGCATTGTTTTACTGATTTCGTATGCCATAATTTCACCAATACGTTCCATATTGCGGCGAAAACGCATGGAGTCCTTCTGAATCTTTACCGAGCGAATTTCCTTGATGTAATGATTCAAAACTGAATTATTCTCCGATAGATTGATAATGTTCATATAAATTGATTTGTAAATTTTAAATTTGTAACGGGAATGCCTTTTACCGACAATATGTTTGTGTGATTGTCAATTCTTTCTGTCTCTTTCTCTTATCTCCGTTCTCCGGATCTTCCCGCTGATTGTTTTGGGCAAATCGTCCACAAACTCAATAATTCGGGGATATTTGTAGGGTGCAGTGACGTTTTTTACATGCTCCTGAATTTCTTTCATCAAAGCTTCACCTGCTTTTTCTTTATATTCATTCGCAAGAATAACGGTCGCTTTCACAATTTGTCCGCGGATTTCGTCGGGAACACCTGTAACAGCACATTCTACTACGGCTGGATGCGTCATCAACGCACTTTCCACTTCAAAGGGTCCGATACGATAACCCGAACTTTTAATTACATCATCGGTACGACCCACAAACCAGAAATAGCCATCTTCGTCGCGCCAGGCCACGTCGCCTGTATAATAGATATTGTCGTGCCACGATTCGTAAGTCAATGCGGAATTCCGGTAATAGCCTTTGAAAAGACCTTCGGGATAACGTTTATCAGTACGTATCACAATTTGACCTTGTTCACCCACTTCGGCCGAACGTCCTTCGGGTGTCAGCAAATCGACATCATACTGTGGATTCGGCAATCCCATCGAACCCGGTTTAGGTTCTATCCAGGGTGTAGTTAAAAGCGAAAGAGTCGTTTCACTCTGACCATAACCTTCGCGCAATTTGATACCCGTAAGTTGCAAAAATTGCTCATAAACAGCAGGATTCAAGGCTTCACCGGCAATGGTACAATATTCTAAGGACGACAAATCATATTTAGTTAAATCTTCACGGATCAGGAAACGGAAAATTGTCGGTGGTGCACACAAGGAAGTGATGCGATACTTTTGAATCATTTCCAACATGGCGGCCGGCGTAAATTTCTCATGATCGTACACAAAAACGCAGGAACCTACTATCCATTGTCCGTATAGTTTTCCCCAGACCGCTTTCAGCCAACCGGTGTCGGCAATGGTGAGGTGCAAACTGTCTTCGTGAAGATTGTGCCAATACTTCGCGGTTACAATATGTGCCAAAGGATATACACAATCCAACAATACCATTTTTGGATTGCCGGTTGTTCCTGAAGTAAAGCTGATAATCAGCGGATCATCGTTCTGGTTTACTTTATCCACAGGAGTAAACGGCGCTGCCTCATCTATCCCTTTATGAAAATCGTGCCAACCTTCGGGAATAATTTTTCCAACGGAAATCAGCATTTTCACGCTGGGCGATTCGGGCATGGAATCGTTGATATGCTTAATAATAATTTCTTCGCCTACGGCAATTATGGCTTTAATTTCAGCTGCGTTGTTGCGGTAAACCAGATCTTTTTTTGTCAATAAGTGTGTTGCCGGAATAATTACAGCCCCAATTTTATGCAGCGCTACAATTGTAAACCAAAACTCATACCGGCGTTTCAATATCGCCATCACGATATCGCCTTTTTTGATACCGAGACTTTGAAAATAAGAAGCCGTCTGGTCGGTGTATTTTTTTATTTCTGCAAATGTAAATTCTCGACATTCGCCCTGGTCATTTGTCCAGAGTAAAGCTTTTTTGTTGGGCTCTTTTTCGGCCCAGGCATCTACAACATCGTATCCGAAATTGAAATTGTCAGGGACTATTAGTTTGTAATTTGCTTTGAAATCTTCAAAGTCTTTGAATTCGGTTTGTTGAAGATATTTTTCTAACATAAGTAATATTTTGTAGCATTCTTTTTTGCGCTGCAAAGTAACAACAGAAGCTTTAATGAAACAAAAAACAGGGATAAAACTTATCTATTTGGGATAAAAACTCAAATTAAGGGGTAAACTGCATATACCTTTGCAAAGAAATTATTTAATACGACCGGAATCCGGACAATTTTTTCATTCAAACTTTCCAAGAAACTATTTTTTTCTCTTTGAAATTTAGATACTCAACGATGCGTCCAGTTTTTTAAATGATGATAGCCAAAAATCTCACTTTCTTATCTCCCAGTGCTATCATTCCATGAGGTTTACTGGCATCAAAATAAATGCTGTCACCTTCGTGGAGCGTGATTTCATTACCGGCAACCTGCAATTGCATGGTTCCTTCGAGCATGTAGTTGAATTCTTGTCCGGAATGTGTATTTAATTGGATCGATTGGGTACAAGGTTCTACTGTGACTTCGAAAGGTTCAGCTTTGGCATGACGGAATCCATGTGCAAGAGCCTGATATTTATAAAACTTCGTACGTTCCACACTGGCTCCTGTTCCTTTGCGGGTTACGGAATATGCCAGTGAATGCGGATCGTTACCCGATATTAAAGCAGTCGTTTCCACACCAAAAGTTTGTGCGACTTCGCAAATAAAACTCATAGGGATGTCTGAATTCCCCGATTCGTAATTTTCATACTCATCCTTACTAACACCGCATTTTGAAGCCACTTCTGCGGTTGATAATTCCAGCGAATCGCGCAGTCCGCGCAGCCGTTCAGCAATTTGTGTGATTTGTGTGTTCATGGTGTTTTGTTCTTTAAACTTTTCCCAGGTTCCAAACTTTGGAAAAGTTGTTACCTTTATTAGGCAATGCAATCAATTCTTTAATCGTCGAACCCGAAAGCTCTTTAAATGGAACTAATATGCTATGAATGAATAGGGTTTAGATCAACAGACAAACCCAATGCTCCTGCAATTCTATAAAAAGTAGAAACTTTAGGTTCAGTTTTTCCATTTTCAACTCTTGAAATATATGATTTGTTTGAACCCACTCGCACAGCAAGTTCTTCTTGAGTGAGATTGGCTTTTTTGCGTGCTTCTTCAATTAATTGTCCGGTAAAGAAAGCATAAGCGTGATGTTCTGCTTCTATACGACTTTCTGTACCAGGAGCACCATACTTTTTATCCAATACAGCACTATAACTTTTTATTTCGTTGTTTTTTGCTTTCATAATACTCCTCCATAATTTTCAGTGCTTTGTCAATTTCGTTTACAGGTGTCTTTTGAGTCTTTTTCTGAAAGCCGTTGAATAATACAACTAACCTTGCTTCATCGAAACAGAAGAAAATCCGATAGATATTACCCGAAAAAAGGATCCTGATCTCATATAAACCTTTGGTAATATGCTTAATAAACTTTTGTGTAATCCGTTCTTCTGTACGAATCAACATTAGAATATAATCAATTTTTTCAATGGCTTTCGCGGGAATAGTTTTCAGGAAGTCATCGAAATAGGAACCAAAAGTGATAATCTCTCTTTCCATTGCACAAAGGTATACAATGTTGCTCAATTAAGCAACATTATGTCATAACTTTTAATTCAACTATTTTATAAGCGACGCATTCAACCCTTTTATCACAGCACTACTAAATCCATTTGCTTCCATTTCGTTCAAACCTTTGATAGTAATACCGCCCGGCGTAGTTACTTTATCAATTTCCACTTCGGGATGTGAGTCGTTGGCTTCTAGTAAATCGATGGCTCCACGTAGCGTTTGAATGACGACTTCTTTGGCTATATTCGGGTAAATACCCATTTCGACACCGCCTTCGGTGGCTGCACGAATATAACGGAACGCATAAGCAATACCGCACGACGACAGCGACATAAATGCATTCAACTGTGATTCCGGAACCAAAAAGGCCTTGCCTAATTCTGCAAATAAGGAAACGATAAGTTCTTCCTCTTCTTTAGAGGCATTGAAAGAAGCAATGGTGGAAACGCTTTGTAAGACATCGATTGCCGTGTTGGGAATTACCCGGAAGATAGTGGCATCGGTATCGAGGAATTTTGTTAACTGTTCAAAGTCTACTCCTGCTGCTATGGAAACAATAATTTGTTCTTTATAATCAATTTTACTTTCAATGGATTCGACTACAGTCGTGACTAACCAGGGTTTTACTGCCAAAACAACAATATCGGCACCTGCAATGATTTCTTCGTTGGAATTGCTGACGGTTATTTCGGGAGCAAAAGCCTTGATAGCATCCAGATTTGCTTGTGAGATATCACTTACTCTAATATTTTTAGACCGGACAAGTTTACCCTGAGATAAACCACGCGCAATTGCCCCGCCCATGTTTCCTGCTCCGATTATTGCAATTTTCAAATCAGTTGTTTCCATATTCTGTTTTTTTTTAAACCATTTTGTTGTTAAACTAAAATCCGACAACAAAGATAGGATTTTTTACGATTTCTTGTTTTAAAAATATCATTTATTGTCCGATGCTACTTAGAAACTAAGATTTAAACTTATCAGCAATCCCCATGGGTCAGATCCTTCGTGATTCAAATCGGTGAGTCGCCAAACTGATTGCAGCGTAAAAACATGGAAAATATTCGTCAACCCAACACCCACTTCCATATACGGTTTTGACATAGGATGCAGATTTGCTTTATAATCGAGTAATGCACGATGCGAATCACTCAGACTTCCATAGGCCATTTTGAAAGATACTATTTCGCGCAGGTTGAGCTTTTTCACCAAGGGAATCTGGTTCAAAACCAATCCGTTCAACATCAATTCTGTATGGAGATTAATGTATTTATCTGCAGCATATTCCATGTAATCCATCATGTTGAATTGATAAAGACTATATCCGCCCGTTTCATTTCCTCCCGGAATTTCAAGCAGAGGATACGGTACATTACCAATTATCCAACCGGCTTCGGCAATATAATTCAGTTGGCCAAAATCAAACCTGATAAGTTGTTTAATTTCTCCAATCAATTTCGCATAATTACCGCCCGTTGCTCCCAATTGATATTTACCGACTTCTAATATACTGTATAAAACCGGTTTTACATTGGGAATGTAAATTCGTTGTAAATGATCATCATAAGTTCTTTCACCAAACGAAAAGCGGGTTGATAACGTTGCCGACTGTTGTTGCAATGTAGTCAGCGAGACTCCTGCAATTTGCATTGGAAGAGATGCATTGGCCAACAATTGGTTTGAACGCAAATAAAAATTCGATTCTATATCAGCATTCCAGTCATTAGAAAATGACAAACTGAGTTCCTTTCGCTCGTTAAGTTTTTTCGCGGATTTCAACGCAAACAGAGTACTTGAAATATCTTCATCGCCTGTTAGCAGGGGATTTTCCCGAAACTTAAAGTTGTTATAATCGTAGTCGATGCGACGGTAGTCGTTGGTATAATTTATACCAAAAACCCTACGTTTGTCTCCGGGCAGTTTAAATTGAGCCACGCCAGAATACTTAACTTCCTTACTTTTGAATCCGTAACCGGCATATCCACCAATAGAAATATTTTTCCACAATTTTTCATTGGTACGCAATGGCAAAGTCAAACGCAATCCTTCAATATCGGTCACCCGGGCTACCTGTTGTATTTTCCCGACATCAATTTTCCCGACAGGAATGTAACCAGTATAAATAACATCTGCAAGCCACCTGGCAGTTCGCAGTAAAGCTGTATTATTCAAGTCTTTCAACTTTTCATTCAAATCATTTTCGTTGTAATCACTTTGCGCAAAATTTCCGGGCTGCCTGGTCACTGATTCCGTGGATATAAAGACGGCACTTCGTTTCACAAAAATTTCCGGTTTCGGATGCAGGCTGTCGGCAAGTAACTGATAAGTCATATTTAATGCCATATCTTCCGTTTGACGAGTCCAACGTCTATTCTTCAGCTGTTTGAAATCCTGAGAGATACGCAGGTTGTGAATGAAATTTATATTTGCCTGTGGAGGCAACTCCGCTTCAATATGTGTGAGTGCAAGCGTAGTTGAGTCAATCCAAAACTTACCGTTGAAAGCTAAGTTCTTAGTATTTTTGGATCGGTAATGAATTTCGTACTGTTTGCCATTTTCGGCAAGCAGACTATCAGCGAGGTAATAAATGTAAAATGCATTCCCTACATTCGAAAGTGGACTTATGATGCTTTTCCCAAATACAACAATCGAGTTGTCGTAAAAATTAAGTTCGGTTTCTAAATCACCAACCAATTTTTCCAGCAGTTTCTCACCGGTCTCTGGCGAGGAAAATATATTCTTTGATATCAGTTTCTTTTCCGTGGCATAAAGTCTGAACTTACTTTCAGCTATATACAACGGAATAACCAACGTTGAATCGTTTTTAGAAAGATCACCTTTTTTCAGTTGCTCATAAATCCTTTTATTGATGCCACGTTGACTGATTTTGCTCAACAGCACCATGTTTTGCTCGACGCTTTGTGCTGTATATCCTGGATGGCTGCTCAGATCGTTTTCTTTTTTCAGTAAACGCACTTTTTTCATCCATTCCAGCGCCGGATTTGAGCCCGGAATCACAAATACTTCCTGCAACAAAGTATTTTGTTCGTCCATTTTCATTTCCAGACCTATACTTTGCCCCTTTTTTAGTTTTATTTCCCGTTGTTTGAACCCAACGGATGAGAATACCAGGGTAGTTTCATTGCCAGTAGTCCGGATTAAAAAATAACCTTCGTCATTGCTTTGAACGCCAATTGTTGTGTTTTTAAAAAACACACTAACGGATGGTATAGGTGTTAGATCGGCACTATTCATTACCTGTCCCACTGCAATTGTTTCCACTGCCCATGCAGCAGGAGATACAAATAACAGAAAGATGAGCAACAATTTATAAATGTGATTTTGAATAAAATACTTTTTCAAAGTTTTGGTTTTGTTAAATAATAGGAATGAAACGAACAGATAAAAATTTATCTGAAGCAGACAAGTTGTAATTTTATAAATTGAAAATTAATGTTTCCGGTTCATTGGATGACACTCCAGAATGGTTTGCCGTAAATAATGTACATCCATATGTGTATATAGTTCGGTTGTAGTAATAGACTCATGGCCGAGCAATTGCTGTATGGCCCTCAGGTTTGCCCCGTTTTCGAGTAAATGCGTTGCAAACGAATGCCTGAAAGTGTGCGGACTAACATTTTTGCGAATTCCGGCCAACAATGCCAGGTCTTTCACTATTTTAAATATCATATCACGCGTCAGCTTCGAACCCCGCCGGTTCAAAAAGAGAAAATCTTCCTGACCTTTTTTAACTGTTAAGGTGTTCCGGTCTGTCTTCCAAAGCCCAATTTGCTTGATGGACTGAGGCGAAAGCGGCACCAGGCGTTGTTTACTTCCTTTTCCTTCCACCAGCATACACCCATCGTCGATATACAATTTCGAAAGTTGTAGCCCAATCAGTTCCGACACGCGCAAGCCTGAACCATACAACACTTCAATAATGGCTTTATTCCTTTGTCCTTCGGGCTTCGAGAGGTCAATGGCTTTTACGATATCATCAATTTCATTTACGGATAATACTTCAGGAAGCCGGAAGCCTATTTTCGGGCTTTCCAGCAATTCGGTCGGGTCGTAGTCGAGAATATTTTTATAAATCAGAAAATGGTAGAATGATTTTATGCCCGACAAAATCCGTGCCTGAGAACGGGGATGGATGCCTAAGGTACTGATTTCGACAATAAAATCGCGCAATTGTTCGTTGGTAGCAGCTTCCAATGAAATATGCGCATCCGATAGATATCCCGACAATTTCAACAAATCACTTTCGTAAGCTTCTATCGAATTGTTCGATAAAGCTTTTTCAAGCTTTAAATACAAGTGATATTCATCGAGTATGGGAAGCATGAAATTTATTTACAATTTAATAATTTACAATTTAATGACAAAGGTATTAATAATTCGGGCTTCAAGAATATATAAGGCCTCTCTTTTATTGAATATTAGGCACTTGCTGATATACCCTAACATAGTCAACCTCAAATGTTATGGGGAATTTGCTATGCGCAGGATCACCACCATTTGACCCCAGGGCCAGATTCAACAACAGATACTGAGGTTGCAAAAACGGATTGCTGCCATCAGCATTTATCATTTCACTTAATAAAGTTGTATTCAGCAATATATCATCAACATAGAGATTGATTGAATCTTTGTTCCAATCCATGCGCCATATATGGTACTTCCGGGGCCAGTCCTTATCGGTCTGGAGTAAAGTGGCAAGTGGTTTTTTCGACGAATCCCATTTTGCATTCCATCGTCTGGCAGTGCCACAAGCAACATTTGCCAGAATTGTAGGGACATTATCCGGGCGATAAAACTCCAGCATATCAATTTCTCCGCACGAAGGCCACTCCCGGCTCTCTCCAAGCAACCAAATGGCAGGCCAGGCACCCATTGAAGTATCAATTCGGGCACGTACCTCGAAACGACCAAATTTCCATGTCTGTTTGCCGTCAGTGGTAATGCTTGCTGCCGTGTAATTGACCGTTTTCCGGCTTGTTTTCCAGTTATTCGTATCAGCACGATAATCCGGATTCGGGAAATCGGATTTTTTGCCTTCAATGAGCAAGCGACCGTCAGCACAATTTGCATTATCAGATTGATACCACTGAAGTTCTTCGTTTCGTTTAAAACCGGTTTCGTAGTTCCAGTTGGCAGAGTCAGGTTTACCTGTATAATTAAATTCTTCGCTGAAAACCAACTTCATACCTGATCTTTCTGCAGGAGCAGATGAATCGGGGTTATATGAATTTACTGTTTGTGCAGTCGCCATAATTTGCAAAAAGGCAAAAACTAAATAAAGGATGTGTCTCATAATTTATTAATTGATAATGTACAAAAAACCAGATACGATTTTTTAATTTCATACAAATATAGCACTTTTTTAAATCACTCACCAAAATATCTGTTTTTTTGATTACAATTCAGACGATCATGCGTCTTTCTTCCAAATGTTTAATATCTTTGTATTCAGGTAAAACATTAATATTTACGTAAAATTGCAATGTAGAGATTGCAATTTTATAAAATAGCTGTATCTTTGCACCGCTTTTCAGCCCGAAAAGTTTCTTCTCTGCATTAATTTACAACACTATATAAAATCAGGAGCAAAGAATAAAGAATAAAGAACAAAGACAACAAGCGAAAATTATCAGATACATTTCAAACTGACATGTTGTACTGGTAAAACCGCTGTATAAATAAATCATCAAAATGGAATTATTAGAAAAAATTATGGCACGTGCCAAGGCAAATTTACAACGTATTGTATTGCCTGAAGGTACTGAAATCCGTACGTTGAAAGCAGCGGATATTATCCTGGAACAGCAAGCTGCCAAACTAATTCTGATTGGAAATGAAGCAGAAATTAAGCAACTGGCTGCAGAAAACAAGCTGACTCACATTTCGGAAGCTACCATCATTGATCCCGAAACGAATGCAAAAATGAGCGACTATGCCAATTTACTTTTCGAACTTCGCAAAAGTAAAGGATTGACATTGGAAGAAGCCACCAAATTATCGAAAGATCCATTATACCTGGGATGTTTGATGATTAAAAACGGCGATGCCGATGGTGAATTAGCCGGAGCACGAAACACAACCGGAAACGTATTGCGTCCTGCTTTTCAAATTGTAAAAACATTGCCCGGCATTCAGGTAGTTTCGGGTGCGTTGCTGATGTTCACCCCAACAACACAATATGGAGAAAAAGGCCTGCTGGTTTTTGCCGACTGCGCTGTAAATCCAAATCCAACAGCTGCCGAGCTGGCTCAAATCGCCGTTTGTACTGCTGACACCGCCCGTATACTTTGTGGTTTTGAACCTCGTGTGGCCATGTTGAGTTTCTCAACCAAAGGCAGTGCGAAACACGAACTGGTTGATAAAGTTGTTGAAGCAACAAAACTGGCTAAAGAAATGGAACCGGATCTTCAGATTGACGGTGAATTACAAGCCGATGCCGCTTTGATACCGGAAGTAGGTCAAAGCAAAGCGCCGGGAAGTAAAATCGCCGGTCATGCCAACGTATTGGTTTTCCCCGATTTGCAAGCCGGAAATATCGCTTATAAACTGGTGGAACGTTTCTCCGGAGCACAAGCCGTCGGACCAATTTTGCAGGGAATGGCCAAACCAATCAACGATCTTTCGCGTGGTTGTTCGGTGGATGATATTGTCAGGATGATTACGATTACCGCGAATCAGGCGATGAAGTAAGTTATTGATTAATTAGTGATTGGTTAATTAGTGATTGGTTGATTGGTTAATTAGTTATTGGTTAGTTATTAGTTTGCTAGTTATTAGTTCATTAGTTAGTTATTGGTTGATTAAATAAATTCATTTTACAATAACCCAAATAACCAATTAACCAGTTAACGAGTCAACCAATTAACCTTGATAAAAAAAACATAACACAATAAAGAATATGTCAGAACCTATTATTGAAGCAATTGAACGCTACGGATTAAGCAAACGTAACCGTAAACGCACACTATTCTCGCGAATAGGTGTGGTAGGTTGCGGCAAAGAAGGGAGTGTAATTGCCACTACGGCCGCACTCAATGGAATGGAAGTGGTTTTTTTTGAGCCCGATGAAGTAAGCATCGCAAACGCCTACAGCCGCATCGAAGAGAAACTGGATAAGAAAATTCAGAACTGGGGATTGACTGAAAACGAAAAGAAAGCGATGTTGTCACGCATTAGTGGCACTTCGAAGTATGAAGATTTCGCCGGATGCGATTTTGTTATCGAAGCAATCCGATACCACGATCAAACAGGAGAAAGACGCATCACCCAACGAAAAGAGGTGTTTAAAGAACTGGAAAGAGTCTTGTCTGATCATGCTATCATCGCTTCGAATGTATCCACTGTTATCGTAACCGATTTAGCATCCGAACTCGTACACACACATCGTTGTATTGGTCTACATTTTCTGTCCAATGTTCCGGATTCACAAATCATTGAAATTGTTCCCGGGCTGAACACTTCAATTGAAACTTACGAAAAAGTTTGCCAGTTTGCACGACTGATTAATCATCAATTTATACCGGTGATGGAATCATCGGGACTGGTGAGCATACGTTTATTCCTGATACAGTTGAACGAAGCCTGCGCCATATTGATGGAAGGCATTTCATCCGTTGAAGATATCGACCGTGTTTTGACCGTTGGTTTTGGTCACCGTCAGGGAGTTTTCCGTACGGCCGACCAAATGGGAATTGAAAAAATTGTTCGTTTACTTGAAAATCTTTGGGATGAATATGGCAGTTTAAAATATAAGCCATCACCAATTTTACTGCGTCTTTTCCGTGCCAAGCATTTTGGAATCAGCAGCAAAAAAGGTTTTTACACTTATGATGAATCTGGAAATATAATCAAATAGAAAGTATCTGAAAATGAAAATATTAGTTTTAAACTGCGGAAGTTCATCGGTAAAGTATAAATTGCTCGATATGGAGACCAACGAAGAGTTGGGAGCAGGTGGCGTCGAAAAAATCGGGATGAAAGGTTCTTTTCTCAAGCACGTGCGCCGTGATGGGCAAAAAGTGATTCTTAAGGGAGAAATTCTGGAACATCAACTTGCCATAGAATACATTTTAGGTATCCTTACAAGTCAAAAACACGGAGCCATTGAATCATTGGAAGAAATTAATGCAGTAGGCCACCGGGTGGTACATGGCGGCGAAAAATTCAACTCCAGTGTATTGATTACAGATGAAGTAATTCATATGATTGAAGAATGTATCGATATTGCTCCGCTTCACAATCCACCAAACTTAGCAGGTATTAATGCAATCAGCGAATTGCTGCCTTCAGTACCACAAGTTGCGGTATTCGATACGGCTTTTCACCAGACTATGCCTGATTATGCTTACATGTATGGAATCCCCTATTCATTATACACCAAATATGGCATTCGCCGTTATGGTTTTCATGGTACCAGTCACCGATTTGTATCGAAACGGGCTTGTGAATTTTTAGGATTGGATTATATGAAAACCAAAATCATCAGTGCTCACATAGGGAATGGTGCTTCGGTTTGTGCGATAGAAAACGGGAAATCTGTCGATACTTCCATGGGGTTCACCCCTATCGAAGGTCTGATGATGGGAACGCGTTCGGGTGATGTGGATTTAGGCGTGGTAACATTCCTGATGGAAAAAGAGATGATCGGTTCGGCTGCTGTTTCTACCCTGTTTAACAAACACAGCGGTGTGTTGGGTGTTTCCGGGATTTCTTCGGATATGCGTGACGTGGAAAACGCTATGAATGAAGGAAACGAACGTGCCAAACTTGCCTGGGACATGTATGAATACCGGATTAAAAAATATATCGGATCTTACGTTGCAGCTTTAGGTGGTGTTGATGTGATTATATTTACCGGCGGGGTTGGTGAAAATCAAACCGTAACGCGTGAATATGTATGTACCGGTTTAGGATTTATGGGTGTTAAAATTGACAATGAATTAAATGCCAGATCGCGCGGTAAAGAAGTGCTGCTTAGTACTCCTGACTCTACTGTAAAAGTAGTGGTTACTCCTACCGATGAAGAATTTATGATTGCCTCGGATACGCTGGAAATCATTCAGAAATTATAATAAGACATAGAAATTTGGATAAAAAAGCACTCAACATTTTAGATGTTGAGTGCTTTTTTTATTCCTGTCTTATTTGAATACTGATATTTTTTCGAAGTTCTTTAAATTTTAAAATTAAAGTAAGTCCGGCAATATTTGTTATTTGGCACTAATAACAATCTCCTCATTTGGAAGACCTTCTACGACAGCTTTCAGTGTAATATTTCCACTTTTTTTGCTGCTTTGAACAATGGCAAGGCATTTTCCGAAGAACAAATGACGTTCGGGTTTTTTGAGCGAAACATGATCGTTCTGATCACCGTTATCGGTTCCTACGATGGCACCTTCACCTACGACTGTAAATTTCACCAGCTGATTGGCAACCGGAGATGCATTTCCATCTTTATCAATTAATTCAACAGTTACAAACGAGAGGTCTTTACCGTCGGCTGCAATGGTTGAACGGTCAGCTTTCAAACGAATGTTTACAGGTTCACCGGCAGTTTTAATTTCTTTGGTTAAAACGTCTTTACCTTGCTTGCGCGAAACGGCTTTCAATGTTCCGGGTGTGTAAGGGACACGCCACATCACATGCAAGTCTTCTCCTGTTTTGCTGCGTTTTCCAAGCGATTGACCGTTCAGATATAATTCCACCTCGTCGGCATTGTTGTAATATGCCCAAACATCCACAACCTTTCCGGGTTCCCAGTTCCAGTGGGGAAAAATATACAACACATCTTTAGTTGTCCATTCGCTTTGGTACATGTAAAAGACATCTTTCGGGAAACCGGCTAAATCGACGATGCCGAAATACGAACTGCGCGATGGCCACCAGTAAGGAGTTGGTTCGCCCAGATAGTCAAATCCTGTCCAGATATATTGTCCGGCAATATGCGGGTATTTCTTTACAAGTTTCCAGGTGGCTTCGTGTGTCGAACCCCAGGGTGCATGGCTGTTATCGTATGCCGAGCATTTCTGCAAAGGATTATAAAACGGTTTATCCCAACGTTCGGGCCATATATTCATACTATCGGAAGGCATCAGGTAAAATCCACGCGATTGTAGCGCTGATACTGACTCAGTAACTATAAAAGGCGTCGTTGGGTATCGATCGGTAATCGTAGCAAATTCGTTCTCATGGTAATTAAAACCAATTATATCCAAAGCTCCCGACTGGAATAAAGGATTCGAATCATCGGTACCGTTACAGGCAGCTGTTACAGGTCGTGTAGGATCAACGGACTTGGTAATATCAGCCAGATGTCTGGTAAGTAAAGCATTTTTACCGAGTTTGCCGAGTTTTACTTCTTCAGCATTAATTTCTTTCTTTTTGTTTAATTGAATATTGGCTTCCTGCAAATCCATATCTACAGATTTAGCTTCACCCCATTGTTCGCCCACTTCGTTGCCGATACTCCACATAAAAATGGAAGGGTGATTACGGTCGCGTGTAATCATATCGGTCAAATCGCGTTCGTGCCATTCGGCAAAATCGGATGCATAATCGTAAGTTGTTTTTTTCATCAACCACATATCAAAAGCTTCGTCCATCACCACAAAGCCCATGCTGTCGCACAAGTCGAGCAATTCGGGTGCCGGTGGATTGTGTGAAGTACGAATGCCGTTTACACCCATTTCTTTCAAAATTTCCAACTGACGTTCGATCGCCCGCGTATTCACCGCAGCACCCAAAGCACCCAGATCGTGATGATTGCACACGCCGTTAATCTTCACTTGTTTTTCATTCAGGATAAATCCTTTATTCACGTCGAATGTAAACGAACGTATTCCCACCGGCGTTTCATACTCATCGGTCAGATGACCCCTTGCGTATGTCCGTGTAATCAGTTTGTACATATACGGATTTTCGATATTCCATAAGATAGGTTTTTTCACAACCATATTTTGCAGATATTGTTGTGCCATTCCCGAACCAACATACAATGAACCCGAGACTTTGGTTACAAGTTTACCTCCGGCATCATAAAGCGATTGTTCAACCCTGACAGTTTGTCGATACTTATCATCATTTTTAATGGTAGTCTGTACTGCTACTTCAGCACTGTCAGCATGTATATTGGGTGTAGTAACATAGGTTCCCCACAAATCTACATGCACCGGACTGGTAGTAACCAGCCACACATTTCGGAAAATTCCCGAACCCGAATACCAACGTGAATTTGGCTGTCTGGAGTTATCAACCCTGACAGCGATTACATTGTTTCCTCCGAAATTTATGTATGGAGTCAAATCATAGCGGAAAGAAATATAGCCATAGGGACGTTTTCCCACCGAAGTACCGTTGATCCAGACTTCGCTGTTTCGGTAAACGCCATCAAAATCAATATAAATGTGTTTGCCTTTGTAGTTTTTATCGATTGTAAAGTTTTTGCGATACCACCCCAATCCGCCGGGTAAAGCGCCACCTCCCGGAGAAGCCGGAAAATCTTTACTAAAATCGGATTCTATACTCCAGTCGTGAGGCAAATTAAGTGTGCGCCACTTGTTGTCATCGAATCCGGTAGCAGATGCATTCATTGCACTGTCACTTAATGTGAATTTCCAGTTTTCGGTAAAATCCTGAACCCTGGGTGTGTTTTTCGCCACTGCGCTTATACTTAATATGATAAGCGAAACAATAATGAACTTCGTGTTTTTCATAATTTCTTTTTGATAAATAACTGATTGTAAAAACTTTCCATAGTCTGTAATCTGTCGCGTACAACTAATTTTCAGTTCACAAAAATACAGATTATTTTCAGAATTCAAGGGTTGTAATGTAAACAGTAAGGGTATTGCATGTTATTTAAATTTGTTGACCACTCGTTCAATCTTTCATAATTAAATTCTTACATTGCCATTTTTAATGACTTTTGAATTCTTTTACAGAGAGTAATTCTAAACATAAAATTCCCCGGTTATTTTTCAATTTGCCAGGGAATTAATCAACCGGAAATTGAGTCATTCGTTTATTTGTTTGTTCGATGTCGGAAGATGGTCGATGAACCATCAAACCCCGATAAGCATTCTTATCATTGGTAGAGCGAACGTCATCAATTAAGGTTTGATGGTAAGAAAGCAGGACAGACATTTGGGCAGCATTACTTACATTCAGTTCATTGGCAAATGCATCTTCGTAAATTATTTTTTTAACACCTTGAAAGATTTCGTCCAATTATCGCCATAAACTTGTATGATATACATACCGGGATTCAGCGAAGAACCTAAAACTACTGTATTATTAACCGCTGAGTGCCCAATCGTTTCAACCGACCTGCCCATCATATCGTAAACCACTATGCGTACTATTTCTACAGAATTATCAATTTTGAAGCTGAAAGTAGATGTGAATGGATTTGCATATATCTCTATCGATTTTTCATTTAATTCAGGGACATCTGTTAAAAGGGCTTCATTAGCTCCCATTTTCATTGCATTGATTATCCCCCTGTCATTCAAAACCCCGGTACCACGATTAAATAAGGATCCTGGCACATCCCACACAAAAGGAATTGCCCCGTTTTTAAGTGCCGATTTTACCATATAGTAATAATAATACTCAACAGATTTATTGTGTAGTTCACGATCTGCTCCTGATGCAAGATTTGTACGTTTCCATGCCGCATATTCGCCCAAAATTACAGGCACACCTTTATCTACAAATCTGGTCTTAAGCGTTTTTCCGAAAAACTTATCAATATCTGCTTCTTCATCATAGGTGGGATTATGCTTAATGTCAGTTAAGGAATGATTGCCTTTTCCCCAGTAATAATTTGCATAAAGGGTATCCCCACATCCACCGCACCATGGGTTAACCATATCATCTCCCTGAAGAGAAAACTGAAAAGGATAACTGTGCGTTTCAAACATCAACCGGTCGGATATTTCGTCTTTTGGTATGGTTGAATAGTCCGGGTGTCCCTGAAAAATCAGCGTTCGTGAACTGTTATTTCCTCCTGTTCCACGCACTGCCTTTATGAAAGTTTGAATATATAAATCAAGGACAGAGCGTCCTATTGCATTATCCACATTATTCGGTTCATTGGCACAGGCAAAAAGCAAGTGGTCTCCATAGTTTTTGAAATAATTTGCAATCTGAGTCCAGTAAGCACGCTGTCTTGCATTTACCCTGGCCGAATCGGCTACTGTAACATGGTTTTCGAGCCAACCACTATCCCAGTGGATATTAAGCATTACATACATACTGTCCTTGATGCAATAGTTCACGACTTCCCTTACACGGGAAAGCCAAGCATCTTTAATAATATTGGTTGTGGTATCGGAATGAGTGAACCATGCGCATGGAAGTCGAACCGAATTGAATCCGGCAGTCTTAACCGAATCAATTAACTTTTGAGTAGTATAGGTAGCCCCCCAACCTGTTTCCCCGTAAGGGCATTCGAGCGTGTTTCCAAGATTCCAGCCAATTTTCATTTTGCTGGCAATCTGCTTTGCGGTAGGCAATTCAGCCCGGGCACCTGTGGACATGATTAGTGTGAGAATAATACCCACTAAACGGATATTTCTTAATTTTAAGTGAGTTTTCATAGTATAAAAAATAGTATTAATTGGATTTTTTCATATCAATATGATTTAGAAGTATATTTGATTTAATGGCTTCAAACCACCGAAAGGAGTTAAAATTCTTTCGGCATTTTCTTAAAAAGAAATATCTTTATTGCCGGACTTAATTTGCCGAAGCATCTTTGCCACCTTGCATGATAGCATTAATTATACCCCGATCAACAATTTCACCAGTACTGCGGTTAAACATCCACATGTGAACATCCCAGCAAATTGGAATTAATCCTTTACTGAGCGCTGATTTTACAACATATCTATAATAATATTCCACCGATGCGTTGTTATGTGCCTGATCTGATGACGAATTAAGTTTTCGTTTTCCCGCACCAAATTCGCCAATAATTACAGGAATTCCCTTGTCAACAAATTGTGTCTTCATCTTTTCAAAATTCTTATCCACATCGTTTTCTTCACCCCAGGTTGAATTTCGATCGGCATCTGTTGTAGAATGGTTGTCCTTTCCCCAATAGTAAAACATTTTGCCCCAGTCTGCATCTTTTTCCATAAGGCAAAATTGGTATGGAGTATAATAATGAACTTCGGCAATTATACGGTCGGCAATTTTATCCACAGGCATAGTGTTCATTAATTTATAGGTATTATCAACATCCGTTGAAGGCCCCTGAATGATAAGGGTACGTGAACTGTTGTTGCCTCCCGTTGCCCGAACGGCATCAATAAAGGTCTGGTGGTAGGTCAACAAAACCGACATTTGGATTGAATCATGGGCATTAGGTTCATTGGCTCCTGCAAAAAGCAAATGCTCATCATAATCTTTAAAATAATTGGCAATTTGAGTCCAATAAAGACGCTGTCTTTTATTCACAATGTCCTGATTGGCTTTATTCACCCTGTTTTCCAACCACCCTTTATCCCAATGCATATTTATAATTACATACATATCGTTTTTGATACAATAATCCACCACCTCTTTCACGCGGGCAATCCAGGCTTTATGAATAACACTGGTAGTGGTATCGGAATGTATAAACCACGACACCGGAAGCCTTACAGTATTAAACCCTGCAGTTTTAACCGAGTCAATGAGTAGCTGCGAGGTATGTCCGGCCCCCCAGGCTTCTTCTCCGCCAATAGCCTCCAGTGTGTTTCCCAGGTTCCAGCCAACTCCCATTTTACCGGCAATTTGCTGAGCTGTTGGCAACTTTGCGTTTAAGGTTACAGACGTAATAAGTCCACATACAATCATTACAAGAGGAAGTCCTCTTTTAAAAGATTTCGAAAATAAAGTAATTCTTTTTTCCATTTTAGATTAAATTGATATTTGTGTTTTATAAGTTATTGCGCCCCAAAATATAAATACATGATTCTTGGGTGGTGTTTATCAGATTTTGCTGTATAATTTTCGTATAATCACCTTTAGTTCTTTACCTGTTGCAGCTTAACCAATTTTAGTCAACGATTGATTATATGATAAGTGTAATTTCGTGAATTTCTTTAAAGCACACTCAGTAACTTCAACAATAAAGTTTTATATAGAATTCACAAAGTAAAGATACTCTCAAATACTATACAACTCAGGATTGATTTGTTTCCAATTGAGGGTGTTTAAGTATTATTTGAAGCAATTGAATCTACGCAAATAACCAAGGGAAAGAGAGGTTAAGGTGTATACTTGCTAATAGTTCTGTTAAACTAATATCAAATCAGTCGTTCATTTCTAATTCCCGTGCAAATTCGGAGAATGGATTGTTCAGGCAGCAGTTTTACAAGTAATAACTCTGGACGGTGGTGGGCTAGTTTAGTCGTTGTCGTTGCTCTGGGCTAAAATAGAAGCCACATATAACTTTACCATACAGCTACATACGGCTTCTATATACAGCACAAGTCTCCTTTTTACTTAGACTTGTGCTCTAGACAAACAGCAAATTCATAATCTCTGACGAAAAATTAGATTTTGTTGTATATTTACTTTTAATCACTTTTACTTGCTCATTGCCAATCGCCAGAATATAAGTACCTATCGAAAGCCACGCAATATTAATTTTTCCATGACCATTCTGAATCTGACCCCTTAACAATATTTTCCCAGATAATTCGGAAATTGTGTAAGTTGCATTTTTTTTAATATTATCGACTTCCACTTGAATAAAATCGAAAGCGGGATTTGGATAAACCTTTATTTTATTGGAAATAATGGGACTAACTGAAGCTTGCAACACATACAATTCTTGTGATACAATACGGGTTTCGTTTGCTGCACTTAATTTTATAGAGACTTTATACTTTCCCGATACGGTTGCATTCATTTCTTTTAATTTGCCTCCATTACCTACTCCTACAGGAACTCCATTCAAATACCATTGAAAACCAACGCCATCAGGGACAGATACTATTCCATTGGCAACTGTCACCACAGGTTTTGACATTAAAAGCATATCCCTGACCTTTTGGGCAATAATTGCTGCTCCGGCAGTTGTTGGATGAATGCTATCTGATTGAAAATAGGTCGGAGAATACCATTTAGAGGAATTTCCTTCAAACGCATCGAAAATATCAATCAAACCAGCTCCCGATTCAAGCGCTACCTGCTTAATTCTTGAATTCACTGAATCCCTCACGATATTCTGATAAATAGCCCAGCTAACATGCTCACCTGGTGGGATGAGTCCTATCCATACATCGGGCTTCGACGAGAGATTTCGAAATATCTGAATCATTTCCTTATAGTTGGAAACAAATTCATTCCCCCGGTTATTCCAGTTCCACGTCTTGGCATCATTGGTTCCTAATTCGATCATTACGAAATCAGGCAAATAAGTTTTTGAATTTGTAAATGATTGTTCATTCCAATAAGGTAAATCACCCTTCTTCAGCATGGTTCTGGCACTTACTCCAAAATTACCAACCGACCAGGCTGTTGCGCCAAGTAAAGCTTGCATTTGAGCCGGGTAACTCTGGGTTGAGGGGTTGGTTAATCCGTATCCGTAAGTGATACTGTTCCCAACGCAGGAGACTTTCTGTTTTTGCGCCATCCCTTGTTGGGGTACTAGAATGGTCAATGCAGCAATAATCAGTACTGGATAAATAAGTTTTTTATACTTCATAATATAGAATATTATTGTTTAATTTTTAAAATTGAGTTTTTATTTAGCTAATCGCCTCTCTTCTTTTTGATTTCGGAAAATAACCACTTCCGTTTTACCTTCGACAGCTGACTTACGAGCCTCAAGCAAATCATGCAGATTATTGGTTTTCAGTAAATTGAACGACAATATCACATCGTTTGCCTGCAAGAATCTCGATGCAACCGATCCGGCAGCAACCTCCACGACCAATACTCCCCGTGTATCGTCCATTCCTGTTGCAGAGCGCTCGCCCAACGTGGTAAGGTTTTTCACTTTTGCCCCCATAAAGTCGATAATTTCATCGGCATTCTTTTTGTCGAGGACAATCACTTTTGGAAATGTCACCTTTTTTGCGATAGCTTTCAGTTTAGGCGAAACCACCCCGAAACTGTCCATGGCGAAGTTTTTGAAACCGACTGACAAAGCTGCCGAACCGTATTTTAAACTGAAATCACCCTGTTGAGGATTTGCAAACATGTTTTCGCCGCATACAGAGTGTTTATCCGTTCCCCTTTTCCAAGCAGCTTTGAGCGAAGATGAATCCGGGAAAGCATTGTAATCGGTTTCCTTGCCCCAAACGTCAACACGTACTGGCTGATAATCTGTCGAAACGATATTGTGCCGGAACACATCTTTGCTGTTTTTAAACCACACATGTGGATGAAAGGTATTGTTTATCATGATGTTGTTTTCAACAAGTCGATTTACACCTTCGCGAAGCTTGATGCCGCCATTCAGACACAGGTTGTTGCGAATGATATAATTACTCGAACCATCGTCTAAGTCAATGTCCCAACCGTGGTCACACCGCATCCGGTTATTTTGGAGAATAATAGGCTTCACCACATCGGCCAACGCAAGATCGTAGTTATTTTCAACAATTGAATCCATCACTTTTTTATCGGGATGCCAGAAGCGGTCGCGGCCCCACGAGTTAAATGAACCATGGTCGCCGCTCTCCTTCACTGTATTAAACACATCGTTGTATTCGATAATATGTCCGCCCCAGGTTCCTTCGCTCACATTGATACCGGCACGCGGCACATCATAAATGGTATTGTGGCTCACCGTAATACTCTGGCACATGGAAAGTTCCACACCAGCCGATTGTTTTTCCACAACGCCCAGATTAAACATCAGGTTGTCATACACCTTGCAATCTGCCGGATAGTTGTTTGTTTTTGGACCGGGAGTACGATCTATCTGAGCTAATGGCACATATTGCCAATACTCGAAACTTGGCGAACGCACCGCTTTCGGATCGCCAACGAAACAAAAGGCACTGGCACCGATTTCGGAAATCAAACATCCCGACACTTCGCAATTCCGGTTATAATTATTGAAAAATACGGCATTGCCTCCAAGATTGGTGAGCATGCAATTTTTAAGTAAACAATTTACCGCACCATCAAAAAGTACAGCGCCACCACGATAAATAGTCCAGTCACTTCGCAATAATGGCTCTTTATTTTCCATGAACGTGCGCAGGGTTTGCGTAAGGGTAAGCCCCTCGATGTTGATATTTTTTATGGGTTTCGTTTCCGAACCTTTAAATTCAACTAAATGAGCAATTTGAGGTGTCTCAAATTTTGCTTTTTTGATGTCTAAACCTATTGGGGGGTAATAGTACAGAATCTTAGCTTTTTTGTCGAAAAACCACTCATTGACGGTATCCAGTTCTTCTAAAACATTTTCAACAAAACGATATTTGTCGTGCATAGGCATACGGCGGTTGTTTTGCCAACCTCCTTCGAGGGTAGGTTCGCCCTTGTCGTTTTTACCGGTGATAACGTAATGAAAATCTCCCCACAAAGAACCATGTAACGCATGTACATAACCACCTTCAGGCGATTTCCAACGTGCCGATCGCTCTTTGGAAATGGCATCAGCCGCCGTTCCACCATAATATTTAGCCCCGGGATTGTAATTCGGATAACGCGCCATTCGCTGCAATTCACCATTAACAAACAATTGATCGAAGATAAGATTCCGCGTGACTTGCGCCTGCCAGATTCCGTTTTTATACGCTTTCCATTTCAGCTTTAGCGGAACACTGCCGCTAATAACGACTTTCTGGTTTTTGAAGTTTGTTATTGTCAGTGATTCGTTTTCTTTTCGGGAATCGTCGGAAGTAAAAACAATTGGCTGATTCAGGTAATATATTCCTCCCAAGAGATTTACCACAACTTTCCCTTTTGTTTTGCCAGCCTCAACTAAAGCCTTGCCTATAGAAGCAAAAGGCTTGGTTTGAGTACCTTTATTTACATCGTTGCCTTTTAGTGAGACATAAATGTTTGTCTGCGCAAATAATCCAATCGGACTCAAAAAGACCAATGCAAATAGAATTTTCTTTATTATATTCATTTATATGTGTTTAATCGTTTTTCTTTCCTCATTAAATACAGCTAAGCTTATTTGAAAATATGTTGGACAAATAGATAAAGATTGTTGGCCCACTCGGTATCATCGTGAGCGTTACCATCTACGTGCCAGATATGCGGTACCTCTTGTTTTTTGAGGTGCTGGTGTACCTGCTTGCTGACATTTATCAGACCATCCTTGTTGCCACAACCAAGCCACAATAATTTAAGTTTATTCCTGGCTGCTTCAAAATCGGGCAACAGTTTGGTGTCAGAAAGTCCGCCGAATTCATTGGTATTCGGAGCCGAAGAAAATCCACCGACATAGGCGAAGGTATTGATATGAGAAAGTCCTATATTCAGGGATTGACCGCCACCCATAGACAACCCTGCGAGTGTACGAAGATTGCGATCTTTGTAAACCGAATAGTGAAACTCTACATAAGGAATGATATCGTTGAGCAAGTCATTCTCGAAAGATATGCCATAACCTTTATATCCCCCTTTTCGTTCTTCCTGTTCATCTGGTTTGGGATTGGCCACAGTTACGTTTGTATTGCAATTTGGAAAAACCATAATCACCGGCTTGATCTTACCTTCGGCAATCAGGTTGTCAATGACGTAGTCGGCATGAACCCAATACGGCCATTGACCTGCACCGGAATTGAGACCGTGCAGTAAATAGATCACCGGGTACTTTTTATCGGCCGAATAACCGGGAGGCGTATAGACCAACATTTCACGACGTGCAGTGAGCGTTTTAGAGTCGTACTGAACAGTCGTAATAGTACCGCGAGCTACATTTTCGCGCTTATCCCTGAACCCGGCAGGTGGATCGTTGAATGCGGGCTTATCGTCAGGACCGAGTTCAGTTGGTTTGCCAAGGCCACCTTTAGATGCTTCCTTCTCGCCGATTAACCCTCTTACCTGCAACCACTTTTCACAAGCTTTTGTCCATGATGACTCTGATCCTGAATTCCTTTTTCCCAATCCGTATCCATGCCCTCCATGTTCATAAATATGAAGTTCGCACGGAATATTGTGCTTTTTCATAGCTAATGCATATTCAATACTGTTTTCTACCGGTACTGTACCATCATCCATCGAGTGGATCATAAATGCCGGAGGAGTTTTATCGGTTACTTGTAACGCGTTCGAAAAATGCTTTACCATTTCCGGTGATGGAATCTTTCCAATCAAGTTCTCACACGACCCCGCATGAGTAATAACCGAATCCATGGAGATAACAGGATAAATTAATAATGAAAAATCAGGACGGGCACTTGTTGAGTCCTTTGGTTCATATACTTTTTCATCAAAATGAGTTGAAACAGTAGATGCGAGATGACCCCCGGCTGAAAAGCCCATTATTCCGATTTTATGTGGATCGATGCCCCATTCCTTGGCATTACGGCGTACAATTCGAATTGCTTCTTGTCCATCCTGCAACGGAGCTATGGATTTGTTTTTCATAATTGCATCGTCGGGCAAACGGTAATGTAAAACGATAGCTGAAACGCCTAAACCATTTAGCCATTCGGCTACTTCCGTACCTTCGCCAACAAAAGACAAACCATAATATCCGCCTCCGGGGCATATCACTACAGCAGCTCCGGTATTTTTATCGGCAGGTGCCGGATAGACCTGAATGGTGGGTTTCGTCACAAACCGGATCTTAATCCAATAGGCTGAATCCACCGTTTCCTTATAGGTGGAAATGGGAATTGAACCGGGCACTTTCCCATTCCAAATATCAATCACTCTGCTTTGGCTAAAAACACTGGCAGCTATCATTATGATACCAGCTAACACGAATACGTTTTTTTTGAAATTCATAATATCAAATAATTTCATACAATTACATCATATTGTACTAAACAAATTCTCTCACCTATTATTTTTTTATCAACAAACCTCTCGTTTCAAGCCATTTGCAGCAAGCTTCCGGCCAAGTTGATTCGGTATTGGCCGATTTGCCCAAACCATATCCATGACCGCCTGATTGGTATAAATGAAGTTCGCAGGGGATTTTAAACTTTTGCAAGGCCAAGGCATAGTTTATACTATTTTGTACCGGAACGACATCATCGTCAATAGATAGCACCAAAAATGCAGGTGGTGTTTGATTATTTACCTGCAACTCGTTTGAAAAATGCTTCACCAGTTCGGGGGATGGGTTTGCGCCAAGTAAATTCCAACGAGACCCCATGTGAGTAATGCCTGAATCCATGGAGATTACCGGATAGATCAGCAATGAAAAATCTGGGCGGGCGCTTGTTGTATCTTGCGGTTCATAAACCTTTTCGTTGAAATGAGTTGAAAGAGTGGATGCCAGATGCCCTCCTGCAGAGAATCCCATGATTCCGATTTTTTTCGGATTGATGCCCCATTCTTTTGCATGACTTCGAACAATACGTATTGCCCTTTGTCCATCCTGCATGGGAGCAATTGATTTGTTTTCCATAATGCTATCGTCAGGCAAACGGTATTTCAGCACAAAGGCAGTTATACCTAAGCCATTCATCCATTTGGCCACCTGTGACCCTTCATGTTTGACAGCCATCCCTACATAGGCCCCACCAGGACAAATAATAACCGCAGTACCGTTTGACTTTTCTTTTGGAGCCGGGTACATATCGAGGTAGGGATTGATAATGGTATGCTTATCAACCCAACCGGTAGCTGTATCAACGACCTGTTTGAAATGGTCGCTTTGTTTAGCACCGGGAATTTTACCATTCCAAAGATTAATCACCTTAGTTTGAGCGGTCAAATTTCCGCCAATTGTAATCAGGCATATAAATGCCAATATTGTTTTTTTAATACTCATAATTTATATTATTGATTTTATCTCCTTAAATGACCTACATATCGGCAAATTTCGCCGTTAGCTGTAATTCCTTCCATAACAATAGAATAATTATTGGCTTTATCAGCCGTATAGAATTTCACATGAACAGTTCCCGCACTGTCAGTTTCGAGTTCCGGATTCCAATAAATAGTTGTACGCAAATCGGCTTTCTCACTCAACCGAACGCTGTCTACATTATATTTTGGTACATAAAACTCTACCGGTTTTTGATAGCCAAGCAGAGTAACCTTCGTTAGGCTTATAGGCGTATGTGCTTTTCGATTCTCCCATCTCTTGAGCGTAATTGCAATCACACCATCAGAGCCTCTTGCACCAAAGATGACTGTATTTGCGTCTTTAAATACAGAAATAGACTCCACATCCTCCGAGTTTAAAAACTTTAAATCATTCATGCTCCATTTAACGCCATCAATTAACAACAGGGGACCACCCCCATTCGGGCCTCCAGATGGTCGACCTCCACGTATCGAAACTATATCTCCAATTGTTCCATCTTCTAATCTTTGATTTTCAACGATTTGAATGCCGGCTGTCGTTATAGATAAAATTAGCCCAATACTAAAACCTGGATATTGCTTTATTTTTTCTGATGTTATCAAGTCATTCTCCCCTCCCGAATAATAGGTGTTGGATTCTGTTTCTTTTTTCGTAGCTTTCACTGTAACTTCTCCCAAGCTAACAACCCGCATGCCCCCATCAGTAAAGTACTTCTCCTTGCTTTGTTTGAAATATTCATCCTGCTCCACCGTAGCCACATTGGCTTTTAGAGGCGGTGGAATATAAACGGTGGGCTTAGGGAAAACATCGGAATCCGGAATTATCTCTACGTCTCCCAGCGTTTTTTCCTTTTTAGCTTTTAATATAAATGATGAACTATCCGGAAATTGAATCCCATCAATGGAATAGCGCCCCAAGCTATCAGTTTTTGCTAATTTTATGCATGAATTATAAGATGAAATCATAATTATTCCACATTCCCTGGATGGTTTATTAAACAGGTTCATTACTTTTCCTGAAAGAACTTGCCCCGCTTCCAGATAGAATTTGGGTGGTTGGTACGAGGCTTTTACAATATCAGCCGTATTAAACCGCCGCCAACCCTGAGTCAACATCAATACATCGGTTTTTTCTCTGGTGGCTGCTTTATTGTCTGCGAAATAAGTTTCGGGTTCTTCTACATACCCTTTGATATCAGAAGTCAATAACAAGTTACTGATAATATTATCCGCCATTGAATCCAGTTTTACGGTTTTTTGGTCAGTTACACTAATTGCAAAGTTTCCTTTCACCGGATTTCCCTGTTGCGAAAGAACGTTGAAATTCAGGTTCACCAGCTCCCGTTTTGAATACGAAGGTTTATCGGTTTGCATGGAAACAGTTGGGAAATTGAAGTTTCTAACAAAACTCAGGCGTTCGCAGTAGGTATTTCCCAACGAATCAATAACTGAAAGTGAAACTATTCCCCCCGGTAGCAACGATTCGGGAATTTGACCTTCAAGATTTCTAAGAGACTGCACCACAAATGCTTTTCCTCTGGAATGTAATAGCAAATATAGTGACTCATTCGGAATAAGGGTATAATTGGCGACTTTATACAATATATTCCCCCGATTATAAACTAACTGAATTGCGGCACCGGTAGTTTGTGTTTTTGGAAGTTCTACTCTTTTTTCAATACCATTTGCCCGCTTAACCAATGCATAATAACGTTCATTGGGCTGGGTTTTTATCGAGAATTTCCCCATCCCCTTAACCAAAGTGGACAACTCACAAATTTCCTCATTTTTATCGGTAAAGACTTTTCCTGTTATGTCGACAGACAATCCATCCTTGCCAATAGCCTTAAAACCTACGCATTGTAAGGTATTATCTAACAAATTACCACTTTCGGGAAAAAACTGCACATCAAAATCAGAACTGAACTCGGGAAGGGAAATGTTGGTTTTATATTTCTCACCATCAATCGAAACCTGTATGTTTTTTTGGGAATCATCTTTGGGGTCGATTGCTATTTGCCACTTTACAGTACCGTCTTTAGCGGTTATCATCGAAAACTTTTTCTTTTTAGCACTATCCCAGTTTTGTTTGATATCAACTCTTTTTCCGGCTATCGAATTTTGGGCTGCATCAATAAATGTGAGAGTTGCTGAAATCAAGCCATCAACAGCTGTTCCATAGGTTATTTTACTGGATATGCGGTCATCAATTTTATTTCCGATCAAAATATTTTTAGAGAAGAAAAAATCGGTTCCAACATTTTGCATCCAATAAGTATAAGCCCGCAAGGAATATGTTCCGGTGGATATTTCGGGCTTTAGTTTTAAATGACCGGCAAAACCTGTTGAATCTTTTTTGATTTTTACCCGATACAATACCGAGTCCATTTTGTCAATCAGCTCCACATAAACAAATTGGCTTAAGGAGTTTGGTTCCAGGGTGGTTTCATTCACCAAATAGGCCTTAAACCAAATTTCTTCGCCTGCACTGTAGTAGGGTTTATCGGTCTGCACATAAACTTTTTCCTGAGGAAAATTAGTTACTTGCTTTTCAAATCGGGCATAAATGAGTTGGGAAAACTCCGACGGATTGACGGATTGGGAAAATGAAGAAACTGATGTTGCAAAAAGAAACACAACAAAAATAAAATTAATTAGACTTCTCATAAAGAATTATGTAATGTTAGTTAAATTCCGTTGAAATAAAAAGATAATCATATAATAAGTTTCTCATCTAATGGACCAGTTTATTTTTGAAAAATAAGCAAAACCTTAATTGTTTATTTGGAGATACCAACTCTTTCGTCAAGTTGACTCCCTTTGCCCCATCATGATCGATGTCCAAGACTTTACTTTGACAGGAAAGATTCCCGAATATAATTATTAAGCATAAAAATGTCAACACAGTTTGCTTGAATCTAAAACTCTCATTTTCTTTTATAGTATTCATACATAATATACCATGCTTTTTTCTTTTCCCCTTTTTCAGATAGCAAACCTTTGCGGTTGTAACCATTCTGATATACCTGATTCATGCGACCTAACGACCTGTAGTCGAATAATATCCAGGGACAAATTCCGCACAAATTAGGAATTGTGCCAAACAACTCCACTTGATTCTTATAAATTTGCTCCTGATATTCTTCCGACCAAGAAGAAGCTTCGTCAGTTGGACCATTTTTGCTTCCATACAACGCCTCGCCGCCAAATTCAGAGATAAACACCGGTTTGTCAGGAAGGGTGAATTGCCATTTGGTTTCCGATGGTTTTCCCTGCCAGGGATCGTACCAGCCTATGTATTCGTTTATCGCAATCAGGTCTGAATATTTATAAAGCGGATCCCAGACATTGAAAGCATTGTTTTTATAACCCTGCGTATTGATTACATGGGTTATCAACCGGGTTGAGTCTAACGCCCTGCATTTGCCGGTTAAGCTGATAAGCGCATCGTTACGATTCGGCGTTCCGGGATAGGTTTCGTTGGAAAGGCTCCACACAACAACTCCACAGCGGTTTTTGTCGCGGCGAACCATTTCCTTAAGCATAAGTTCCAACTTTTTTGGAACAACACTATCCGAAAACTGGATATGCTGATAAACCGGAAGTTCGCTCCACACCATCAGTCCCATCTTTTCGGCTTCGCGTATCATATTTTCGCTATGCGGATAATGCGCCAAACGAACAAAATTGCACCCTAACTCTTTGGCTGCGTTCAACAATATACGGGCATCGTCAATCGAATAAGCACGCGCTTTTTTGTAGGGATTTTCTTCATGGATATTAACTGTTTTCAGAAAAATCGGTTTACCGTTAAGCAGCACACTAGCTCCTTTCACTTCAATGCTTCTGAAGCCGATACTGTCAGCCACCACATCGCCTTCGCTTTCCACAATTACCTTATAAAGCTTTGGGCTTTCGGGCGACCAGAGCTTGAGGCGCGAAGAAAACTCAACTTTTGCCCGTCCGTTTTCGTCGGTTCGAGCTTTGCAAACCAGATTTAGCTCCGGAATTTTCACCTTAATATTTTGAGCAGCTTGAGCACCATTCAATTGTACCCAGCCCAGAACCTTATTCAAGCTGCCTTTTTTCAATTGTATGAAATAATCCTCAATGTAAGAGGTGTTTGTTTCGATCAGGTCGACATCGCGTGTGATACCACCATAGTTAAACCAATCGTACCCAAAGCCAGGTAATCCATTTCCTATTCGGTTATTGTTTACCTTCACTACAATGGTGTTAGTTGCGGTTTTTACTTTATTTGTAATTTCGAACTGAAAAGGGGTAAAACCGCCTTCGTGGCTTCCTATTTTTTCGCCATTCAGATACACATCGGTCCTATAATTAACCGCCCCGAAATGAAGGAAAAGCCGTTTACCGGATTGAAGGCTATTTTCAAACTGCTTTTTATACCACACAGTTCCCTCAAGATAAGTCAGTTCGCACAATTGCGAATTGAAATCGCCCGGCACCTTCAGATAAGGTCCGCCATCAAACGAATATTCAACAAACTCGGTCTTCTTTTGTGGCTTTTTCTCCTGCCACACCTGTTTCCAATCGCCAGCCCCTGCCGGGTCGAGAATCACTTGCCAGTCACCGTTCAGGCTTGTTTTGTTTCGGTTTAATACATTCACCATGGCAGTTTGAGCAATTATGTTACCTGTAAATTGTAACAGGCAAAACAGAACAACAGCCGGAATTTTAAATAAATTTTCTTTAAAAAAAGTCATTTGTATTGTAATTATTATAGTTTATCTGAACATTTAATTCTGTTATTACACCCACTTCAGCATATCCAGCCATATATCGCCAAAGTTATTTTTCAAAGCGGGTAACTTAATGTAACAAGCCATAGAAGGTGCAAAACTCTTTACTTGCATCAAAAGGGTTATTCATAATATTAGAAAACTCGCCTTGATTCGCTATTTTCCAGTTGATATTGTCGTCCGACATATAGAACTCGTATGTTGTAATGACACCTGAACTCCATATATTCTGATCTGGAAGATATTTGAAACCACATAAGTTGTTTTCATTCCCTAAATCAATGACCAGATCAAAAGGCTTTTTTCAGCCATCACTTTGGCTTCCTGATCATTTGGCTTGTTCTTCCTCCTCCCTTTTGAATTATTCCTATTACTTAATAAGTTTCATTCAAATGGTTTTTATTGGTTTATTTTATAAGGATCATCTTTCGAGTAGTTGAAGATTCTCCAACTTTTAATTGGTAAAAGTACATCCCTTCAGGCAATAAACTTCCATCAAAATTAACCTGATGTGTTCCCGATGGCAATTCTTTGTTTACCAAAGTGGCAACTTTCCTCCCTGTTTGATCAAAAACGTCAAGAGAAACATGTTCATTGGAAGGAGTTTGAAATTGAATAGTTGTAATGGATGTGAACGGATTGGGATAATTTGTAAGCTCCAGTTCGTCTTTCAGTTCATTTGCAACTGATGTTTGATAAAGTAGTTTATCACCTGCTTCAACCATAATAAACTGAACGGACCGCCCGGGAACATTCACTGTTATCGCATTATCGGTTGGATAAGCACTTGCAGGAATCGACTCCAGAGTTTCGCGAGGTCCCCATTGTGTTCCTGTTGGACTTACACCGTTTACCGATACAAATAACGAAAAATCACCATTATCGGTACCGCCGGTCAAGGAGTATTTATAGTATTGATTACCAACGCCAATATTCTTTGGATCAATCTTTAATACCTGCGCTGTTTTTCCTTTGTTTACAATCACAACCCCTGTTTCGCCTGATGCAAATTTGGAGGCATAAGCCAAAATGTTTGCATTGTTCGAGGTAGCTGAGATTGCATGATCACCTGTAAATTTCTGTTGATAATAAGCATAATAGAAATCCGGACGTGGCTGCCATAATAAACTGGCATTATCACCCTGGTAAAGCATTGCATCGGCACCGGTGGCAAGCAACCACCTTGCACCTAAACCAAAGTTATTCTTTATCAATTCATTGAACAGAATAGTAGCCTGCATTCCGTTGATATACGAAATCTGGGCGGATGCATTTACCGGATTAGTTAGAGTATTAATGTTGTACTCTGTCAATGCCACCGGTTTTGGAAAAGCCTTTTTGTTGATAATATCTTGCCGAATAAAGCTGATGTTCTTCTTTGGTTCGGTTGTTGCAACCGACAAAAAATTATCCACAGTTGCGGCAGCTCCAAAATAGTTGTGCATAACGTAGAAATCCATTGCATCTCCAATTTCCTTAAAAAAGCCTGAATTCCAGGTTTTATCCACGTCGCTCCAACTTGTTGTGCCGTCATAGTGAAGTACCTGACCCCCGATATAAATCTTAGCTCCTATTTTGGTTGCGGCAGCCCTCATCGAATCGGCAATCATTTTACAATGCTGGCCATACAATTGACCAGTTATTATCTGGGGTTGGCCGTCTTTATTAGTTTTGGCATCAATCATCCAACCCGCTTCCCAGGGACCTGCATTTTCGTTTCCAATTTCCCAGAATTTCGTTCGCCCTTTATCGTAGCGAACCCAATCTGCTGCCAGATGAGCAGCTTTCTCAACTGGTTTGGCGCTTAAACCATACCTGGCATAGCCATAATTGATCGTAATTAACCCTTGTGAACCTGTTTGCTGCCTCAGTTTGTAATAATTGTCGGTAGTGGTAGGCCAATCATTTTTACCGGAAATAGCCCAGAATTTAGTCTTTTTTCCGGTAGTACCATCATAAATAGAGTCAGGCACATCGATTGGATTTCCGTTCCAGAAAAACATATTGCTCCAGCTTCCTCCCGGGAAACGGATTAAAGAAGGATTCAAAGCCTGAACATTTTTAACAAAAACCGTATTATCGGTAACATTCCCCATCCAAACTGCTATGGCATTTCCAAAAACATACTTTGAAATTTTGCTCAATGTATCGGTGGTTAAAGTAACGGTAACTGTTGGCGTGCTTGCAGTTTTACTTGCTAATACTGAAACCGGGATTTCGGCTGTTTTGGGTGCAAAATCTTCTAAAAAGCAGTTGGCGTTTTGAGCGAAAAGAGAGTTGGCTGAAATACACAAAGCACTGACAATTAAAATTTTCTTTAAATTCATTTCCATTTGTTTATAAATTATTTACGTCTTTAAATTATTTAAAATCATCAACTACTTTGTGAACACTTCTAATTAGCGTTTTAATTCTTTTCTTGATTTTCCAAATAAATAAGGTTATCTCAATATTTAATTCTGAACCAATCAAAATCTGCATATCCGCCAGTATTTTTGGTTGCATAATTAAACAAGCCAAAACGATACCCTATAAAATGTGGGATGTCGTATTTCATTTTCAATATATTCCCAATAGGATTCCACACTTTTCCATCTAAGCTGTACGAGAATTTAGCTTCATCTTTCCCATTAAGAGCCCAAAGGTTATTAGCTTCGTCGTTCATGCCAGTAAAATCGCAATCAATTTTTAAATAAACGCACATTTGTGTCAAAGGAATTTGCTGCACCTCTACAGGTTTATCTGAACCGGCACTTACCATTACTATCGATTTTTGACCATTTTCGACCTTTACTCCAACCTGTCCGTATTTTTTTTGAAAGACACATAATCCTGCGAAATCTCCTTCCTTCATTTTGGAAACATCCAATATAGTTGAACCAGTACATGTTGGGCCAATTGTCCGTTGCGTAAGTATATTTCTTACCTGCGTAAATACGGTATCAATTCTGGCTGTTTTTAGTCGGAGATATCCCTTTCTTTCTTTTATTGACCAAAGTTTGTTATCTGGATTATGATTCCATTGCCATACTAAAGGAAGTGTTGCTTCTCCTTTTCTTCGCTTGAATTCATCAGAAGCAACCAAATTCGGAATCAAACCGGTACTGGCTGGTAGGTCTAATGTTTCTGGAACTTTACCATTCACTCCTAATACAGGCCAGCCGTCTTCCCACTTAACAGGAACGAGATAAGGAACGCGGCCAACAGCAGCATAATCGCGGAAAAGATAAGAGAACCAATGCCCATCAGGAGTGTCTATCAATCCTCCTTGAGCAATTCCTCTATCCTGTAAGCCAACTCTTCCTTCCCAAGGACCGTTGATATTATCTGCGCTATGTATAATAACAGTTCGCATTCCACCGCGTGGCGCGCAAATATTAAATAGATAATATTTCCCTTTTACTTTAAATAATTGAGATCCTTCAGCTCCAAGGCCTACTTCTTTTCCTGTTGGTGCGCTGCCGTTCTCGATGAGAACTCGCTCCGCAACGCCTTGTTTAACTCCTGTTAGATTCTCATTTAATTCAATAATTTTTAGTCTTTCCGCGTTATGAATTAAATATACCTTGCCATCATCATCAAAAAACAAACAATTATCATGATACGCTGGCTTAAAAGAAATTCGTTCCCAATTTCCTTTTTCTATATCTTTCGTTTTAAAAATATAAGTTTCACCTGTGGTTTGTGCAAAAGTAGTTACATAATACATACCGTTGTGGTAGCGCAAACTACTTGCCCACGAACCCTTACCGTATGTATTTTTACCATCTATCAAATTTAGCTCCGGCATATCGGCCAAAGTATCATAGGCATAGTTGATGATTTTCCAATTGACAAGATCTGTAGATTTCATAATGGGTACACCTGGGTTCATGTGCATCGTTGTACTGCTCATATAATAATTTTTACCTACCCTGATCATAGACATATCAGGCACATCAGCAAAAATTAATGGATTATGGGCTTGCGCTAAAGCAACGCCCTGAACTATTAAAAGGAGGAAGACGAAAAGAAGCCTAATTTTTTTTTTCATGTTTTTCATGTTTTAAATTTAAAAATTGTTTTATTCTGTTATCACATCTGTTTCTGCATATCCAACAACATTATCTCCAGTTATATTTTTGATGTTACAGAACCATAGGGTGGATGAAGGAACAATAACTTCTGTATCTTCATGTTTGACAGACCATAAAATTTTTGCTCCACTTTCTAAAGCCATATCAAGCTTCCCATTGGGAGACTTTACATGGAGTATATTATTTTGAGAATAAGTGAACGATACACTATTAAAAAGGAGAAAAATATGATTCCCCGGATTTTGTTTCAATCATATTGTTCTATTTTACTATTCCAACGAACCCTCCTCTGGGAAGGCATTCAATTTTTAATGTATCTCCGTTTTTGATTTTCACTATTTCTGAAGAAAAAGATGTAGAATCCTTCCCATCTTTGATAAGCTGAAAACTGTGGGTTCCTTTGTCAAGAAAATCAAACTTCACTATTAATGTCTGAGCTATATCTTTACCATTCAATCCGCCGATATACCATTGGTTTCCTTTCTTACGGGCAACAATGACTTTCTCCCCCGGGTAACCGTCGATTAGTTTTGTATCGTCCCAAGCAGTCGGAACCTGTTTCAAAAAGTTTTTTGGTTCTTCCGGCAAAGATTCATATGCTGACGGTCTGTCGGCAAAGTGCTGTAACCCTGATTCAAATGCTACAGACAAAGCCAGCTCGTGAGCATAAGATGTTATATGTGGATGTTGCGAATTTGAAAATGTAACAGGAGTGTAATCCATCGAACCAATTACATTTCGTGTAAACGGAAGCGTAGTATTATGACCTGCTGCTTTATTCGTTAACACCTGATTATTATTGTAGAATTCTGCGCCATAAACACCTTCTGATGTCATCAGGTTGGGATAAGTTCGTGCCCACCCACGAGGAATGGTTGCTCCGTGAAAGTTTACCATTAAATGATATTTTGCAGCCTCTTTTAAAATATCAATGTAATAAGTAATCATATCTTGCTGGTCACCGGCAAAAAAATCGACCTTAATTCCATACACACCAATTTTATTGAGCCACGAAAATTCTTTGGCACGTTTTTCTGCTGTAAGTAAACGATCATACGGTGTCGAGTCGAGCCAGATTGAACCTGAATTATACCACATCAATGGTTTTATTCCTTTGCTTTTTGCATAATTTACAGCATCGGTTATATCCCCTCCATTACTCATTACATCCCATTCCCAGTCAATCAGCACATAAGGCCAATTCATTTCCACGGCGAAATCAACATATTCAACTATCTTTTTATAATCCTTGGACCCATGATTGTTTGCCCAATAAATCCACGAGACCGCACCTGGTTTAATCCAATCAGTATTTTCTAATTGGCTAGGTTTGCAAACATCGGTAATCAATGTTGATTCGACAATATCTGATAATTTACCAACGATAAGTGTGCGCCACTGAGAATTCCAGGGTAAAGTAGTCTTGACTCCTTCCTGCTTAAAATTATCACGGGCGTAAGGGTATGTAACCTGATATTCGTTAGTTTTTTTATAATTATTTAGCTTTGCCGCACAATTATTTTCTGTTATATCTGCCTCAGAAATTAATCCCCAGACTGGCTGATTATTCACTTTATATAAAGCCGGAAACCCCCATTCCTGGTATTTGTTAGCGTTCAAACCCGTTTTGTTCAATGGATAAAAATCTTCATATGCAAGATTGAAAGACTGCATCCAGCGGGATGTGCTGTCAGGCAAAACAAACGTTGTAGCTTCACTTATTACATTAACTTTTGAGTCTGATTGATTTGGAAAAACATAACGAAATGCAATACCATCATTATATACTCTAAAAACAATATCCAATGGCTGATGATTGGAATTTTTAAAACTGAATGTTTTTTGGGTGCCAAAATTTTCACATTTATGGCGTTTACCGCAAACCATTTCATATTTATCGTGTATTGAAACAGGCTTTGATTCATTAATAAGTTGAAGATTGTTTGCAAACTGCTCATCGGTACGATTAATGCCCAACTTTGAATTAGGCAATACTTCAACAAATTTGTTTTCGACTTTATACAATACCTTAAAAAAAAGATTGTGTTCAGCATTTTTTTCAGACAAATTCAAAACAACTTTTACTTTCCCATTAGGCGAAATTATTTCCTGTGCATTTACACTTAAACTTAAAATGACAAATAGTAAAGAAATACTATGTTTCATTGATACTCTCATATATTAATTTTTTGTTGATTTAATGACTATGCTTTTTTCTTCTAATCCATTGGATGATACCGATAATTTAATTTCACCCGCCTGATGATTGCTTTTTATCACAACCAAAGCCCGTCCGTGCCATGCTTTACGTGTATTGCCCACGTATTGTTCGAAGTCTTTCGAATCGGCATTATCCACTCCGGCAATAACGCCAGGTCCATTGATTTTGAAATTCAAACGGTTGACAGCATTCGGTTGGAATATTCCGTCCTTGTCCGTTATTTCAACGGTTATGTAAGATAAATCCTGTCCATTGGCCTTTATTTCTTTTCGGTCGGCTGTAAGTTTTAGTTTTGCAGCATCGCCGGCAGTTTGCAGAGTGGTTGATTCAACTTCTTTATCATTTTCTACTCCAACAGCTTTAAGCAAACCTGCAGAATATGGAACAGGAAAAGTAGCCTTAAATTGCTTTTCTCGGGTAGTAGCCTGTTCGCCAATAAGCTTATTATCCTGATATAATCTTACTTTCGAATATTTGGAATAAACTTCAACCTGAAGGATTTTTCCTTCAAAACCCGGCCATGTCCAACTTTCCCAGGTTGGATAAACCGACCACCATGTTTCTTTAATTTCCAATGGTTCAGGAGCCGGTTCACGCACTGCCATGTAGAGTTTTTCGTTGTTATTATACAACATGCTCCGGTAATGCGAAATGGGTTTTCTCCATCCAATTAAATCAATATCACCACAATAGGCAGCATGAATAGGAAACATATCATTCTCCCAATTTTCGCCCGGTGTTTCGCCGGAATAAAAAGTTCTACCAATACCAGCTTCGCCGAGATAATCTATTGCTGTCCAAACAAAATCGCCGATAACGTAATTATTTTCCTGCACCAATTTCCAATTAGTATAAGCGTCTTTTGGATAGGATTCGGTATGAACTATTATCCGCAAGGGCACTCGTTTATGATCATCCGGAGCACTATGCAAATGATAATTGTAACCTGCTACATCGTGAACCGCCATAAGCGAGTCCATGATGGTCCAATCTTTACCATTCTCAACAATGGCCGATGTAACCGGACGGGTTTTATCCATTTTCTTCAACGCATCAATAAGCATGGTTGCAGTTTTTACGGCTTCAGGTTTTCCGCGTTCGGGAATTTCGTTGCCTATGCTCCACATAAAAATGGAAGGATGGTTACGATCACGCAACACCATAGCTTGCAAATCACGTTCCCACCATTGGTTAAAGTATTTAGAATAATCGTTATTGTTTTTACCAACTTTCCAACAATCGAACGACTCGTCCATTACCAGCAAACCCAATCTGTCGCAGGCATCCAAAAATGCTTCGGTAGGTGGATTGTGTGAAGTCCTGACAGCGTTGAAGCCACCCGCTTTTAGCAATTCAACTTTGCGCTCTTCGGCACGGTCGAAAGCAGCAGAGCCTAAACAGCCATTCTCGTGATGTACGCAACCACCATTTATTTTCACTGTTTTTCCATTGAGTTGGAATCCGTTTTCGGCAGTGAATTTGATGGAACGGATACCAAAATTGGTTTTCGTATCATCCAACACTTTTTTATCTTGTAATACCTGAATTTGAGCTTGGTATAAATTGGGTGTTTCAGGAGTCCAAAGCAAAGGATTTGACACGTTTATAGTTTGAGTAATTTCCTTTTCACTGTTAGCAGCAAGTTCAATTTGTGCTTGACCATTCCCTGCTTTTTTAGAACTCTTATTCCAAAGAATAGTTTTAACAACGATGTTTTGTGTTGATGCAGTTTCGTTTTTCACCAGTATTTTCACCAATACAGTTGCCTTTTTTGCTGACACTACGGGAGTTGTGATGACTGTACCCCATTGCGCTACATGTACCGGATTGGTTACCATCATCCAAACATGGCGATAGATTCCCGAACCACTGTACCAACGACTGTTTACATGCTGCGAATTGTCAACCCGTACAGCAATTACGTTTTCTTTTCCGAAATTCAGATAAGGTGTAAGGTCGTAGCTGAACGATGTGTAGCCATAGGGATGAACACCCAACGATTTTCCGTTTATAAAGACTTCGGAATTCATGTAAACGCCTTCGAAATAAATAGCTATTTTCTCAGCATTCCACGCATCGGGTGCGTGAAAGGTTTTCCGATACCAACCTATACCGGTAGGAAAATATCCTCCAGCTCCTTTTGTCGGATTTTTCGGATGAACCTTTCCTTCTAAACTCCAATCGTGAGGCAGGTCGAGTTTACGCCAGCTTTCATCATTGCATTCCATGGATTTGGCTTCAGAAACATCTCCTAAAAAGAATTTCCAGTCATAATCAAATAACTGTTTTCTTTCCATGCCATTTTGTGCATATCCTGAAAAAAAGCTTATAAATAGTGTGAATACTATTACTATTTGTTTTGCAAAACATTGTCTTTTGTATAAATTTAAGCTATTCATTTTGTTACTTTTTATTTCTAATTCACATAATTCGTTTCTGTCAAAACGCTACATACCAACACATTACATAATATAATTAATTACTTATTTAATTAAACTAATCCCTAATACTCATTTCGGATAGTCGCATACACTCCGTACGACTCATTAGTTACTTTGTAAAAAGGCAGAAGCGTATATTCTTTTCCATTATTTTTCAATGTAAATGACATAGAATTCTCTCGTTTAGAGATATTTTTCAAAATATCTACCTCATTTCCTTTTAAGATTGTTTCTTCATTAACTTGAAATGCTAATAAAACCGGCCCATAAAACAGTGCAACTACATTTGGATTATCAGGCATTTTTTTTAAATTAAAATGATAATTAAAACGTATTTCTATCTTATCCCCGTTTTTCCACTTTCTGTCAATTATAAAATATGACATCGGAGTTACATTAGTTGTAATTGGTTTTCCGTTTACCAAAACCCGAGTTTGTTCGTCAGCCCAGGATGGGATAAATAATTTCAATGAAAATGGTGTAGTTTTATTAGCTGTTATATTAAATTTTACAATAGAATCATCTGGAAAATCGGACGACTGTGACAAAGTAATCCCTTTAGATTTCCATTTCACAGTGGAAGGAACATACAAATTTACCCAAAGGTTATCATTGTTATGAAAATAAATATTAGCATTTAAGTTCGTAAATGCCTCAATAGTTGTTGCGTTACAACAAAAAAACTCACTTGGTTTTGCAAAGCTCTTCTTATTCGGAGAACCCAATGGCAAAGAATAAACATTCCATCCGGTTTCGGCATTTTGTAGTGCAAAAACGGAATTATAAAGCGTATTCAAATATACATCGGCATATTCGGGTTGGGCAGTCCAACGAAACAAAGTACTTGTGATTTTTTGAGTGTTATGTGAAACGCATGATTCAGATGTTCTGTCAGTAAGAGTTGTACTTAAACAATCTGGTTTTCCCCAATGTTCTGAAGTTTGAGCAGTTGGAGTTGTAGCAATAGGCCTTGGACCACTACTGGAACCATTCACATAACAATGATGATGTTCCAGCATATCCCAAAAATGGGAAACGACATCACGATAATAGCTGTCTCCGGTATTTTCATACCGTTTGGCAAACCCAATTATCAAAGGCAAATGAGTATTAGAATGCAACCCTGACAAAATATCTTTCCCCTCATACAATGGCTGACTGAACCATTTACGGTCAAAAAGACAAGCCAATCTGTAAAGAGTTGAATCTTTGGAAATTTCAAATAAATTCTGTAGTACATCATTCATCCCACCCACTTCATTTGCGGGATTTGCCTGAGGAGTATACAGCATTTTTTCAATAGTTTCAGGCGAAAGTTTATCCATACGCTCTTTTACATAAGTAGCCATATTAACAACTATTGCATAGGCTTTTTTATTTCCTGTAGCCTTATAAACATCGAGCATTCCTTGCATAATTTTATGATAGGTATAGTATGGAGCCCAAACTCCACTAAATTGCGTCTCCAATGTAGTAAAATCTTTTTCGGGGAATGCGCTCAGGTATTTGCCACCAAGTTTTTGCTGACATTCTCCAAGCACATCAACCATATATTTTACACGTTTTTGAAGCAAAGTATCGCCCGTTTTTTCAATCAAAGAAGCACAAGCCGACAAATAATGACCCACAAAATGCCCGCGCAATCCTACATTAGGCGACTCCCATCCTTCAAGCGGTTTCGAATTCGATTCAATTCCGGCATTGATCCTGAAATTGTGTAGTAGCCTATCTGTATCAAACTGATAAATATACTTCGTATTGACAGTCTCCCGCTGCTTTATCCATGACTCAGACAAAACAACATCTTTATTTAAAAATGCAATGGGCTGCTTCGTCTTGTCAAGGAATGATTGTCCAAAAAACGTCTGACAAACAAACAAAAACAACCCAATATATTTTATTTTATTTTTCATATTGAAAATTGAAAAAAATTATCTCTTTGTATTCAGCCTAATTACTGTTAGTGAATTTCCCGGGAAAGTTCGCTTGCAACCAGCCCCATTTAATTTTACATTTTCTGTTTTCGGATACACTTTCTTTGGATTTTCCAATGTATTCTCATCGAGTGGACTAGCAGATGTCAGCACAATGGCTTTCCCTTTACCAGTAAAAGCTTTTGCATCTTTCAAATCAATCAGTGATTTTATTGCTCTGGCTGAGGCATTTACAACTTTCAGGATAACATCGCCTGATTCCGTATCAGTTACTGCGCTCATGATCATACTTTTAACAGCAATCGTTTTGTTCGATATTTCCTGAACCACTTTTCCATCAAGATAGGCTCTTACGTTGCCTCCTTTGATTTCAATTTTCACATCATACCATTGTTCCGCTTTGGCTTCTCCTTTCATTTCTACAGTAGCCATGCCCATTTCCAGGTGCGTAACAGAATTGTTCCAACCACCTACTTCGAAACGGTTACGTTCATTATTATTCCTATTGTGGAAGAATATCTGGAATCCGTTCTCACCCGAAATCCTGCGAGCTTTCAGAGTGATCGTGTAGTCTTTCCACGTAGAATCTCCCATATAAATGCCCACCCCTTGCTCTATTGCCGATTGTTTGAGAACTCCATTATCTACACTCCATTCGCCTTTTCCGGTTTGTCTCCAATCCTTACCGAGTTTTGCAAAATCGGGTTTAAACAGAACTCTCCCTGTAGGAGCTGTAACCACCACATCTTTAAATTCAGCGGAAGTCATCCATGTTCCAAAACCTATACATCCCATGCTTTTTGGTGTTTCTAAAGCCGGATTGTTTTCTATAGTGTATGGCAATACATTCGTTCCCTGATTATTGGAAAACATTTCCTGCACATAGTAGCTGGGCAAGCCAAACCAACGATAACTGTCGAAATTAATGAGATTTATTGGCCACGCTTTGTGATTTGTATTACATAACAATGGAGCATAGGCACTCATTACTACTACGTCTGAGTTACGTTCCATCCCGGTCATCCAGGCAGCTTCACCAATGGCACCGCGCAAATTACCGTTTCCTGCACCTGAGGTAACCGCATACTCACCAACGAAGATTTTTGCACCGTTGCGGTCGTAATTATCGTATTTGTTTGAATTCCAGATAAACCAATCGGGATTGTTGTAGTAGTGCTCATCAATCAACTCAGGTTTCGGTTCTTTGGGGTGTCCGCCAGCCCATTCGTTGGCAATGAGTTTCATATACGGATATTTGTCCATAATGGCGTTTACAAACAATGGCCAGCGTTCGTTGTAAGGAGCTCCACCGTTTTCGTTTCCTATTTCCATGTATTTCAGGTTGAAGGGTTCCGGATGTCCGTTTTTAGCCCGAAGACTTCCCCAAACAGAAGATTCCGGTCCATTGGCGTATTCGATTGCATCAAGCGCATCCTGTACCCATTGCCCCATTTGATCCATCGGAACCACTTCACTATGCGACATACCTATATTTATGCAGTAAAGAGGTTCAGCTCCCAAATCCTCGGCAAGTTGTAGGTATTCGTGAAATCCAAGTCCGTTCGTAGCATTATAACCCCAGAAATTCCAAAGTGGAGTGCGTGTATCAATGTTTCCAATGGTTTTTTTCCATTGATTCATTTGTTTCATTTCATTACCTTCCACCCAGCAGCCGCCCGGAAAACGAAAAAGTTTGGGGTGAATAGCATCAAGTGCTTCGGAAAGATCGGTACGCAAGCTATGATTTTTCCAGGTTTTATCAGGAAGTAGTGAAATCATGTCCAGAAATAGTTTCCCGTTGCCCTCGCCTGAAATTTGCAGGCTTGCTTTGGGATCGCCTGTAGTGCTTTGCAGATTTGCAGTATAATACGCCCAGTCTCCGGTAATTCCTTTTATTTCGGCAGCGGATATTTCATTGCCTTTTGCATCCAGAATTTTAATTTTCAGAGGTGAGGAAAAACCATCTATGGCACGTGCTGCTAACTTCAGTGTATAACTTTCGCCCGACATCATGTTCATGCCCCAGTAACCAGAATTTCTCAGTTTGAAAGCACCTGATGATGAGATGAGCAATGATTTACGATTAAACGGATTTAATGGCAAAACTGGTGGTTTAGCATAAATATCAGCATGATTTATTTCCGCAACACTTTTGCTGTCGGGACTAATAAACGTCCAGCTTTGAAGTGTTTCAGCATCTTCAAAAGAACGGTTTCTTACCATTTCTGGATACAATCCGCCATCAGATGATAGATTAATATCCTCGAAAAAAATACCAAACAAAGCAGGCGAAATTGCATGGCCCGGTTTGTTTACATCAACCGTAATTTTGGTTTGCGCCTGAACGGCATTACCCAACACAAGAAATAATAGAATTAGCTTGGAAATAAAGATTTTTTTTCGGTTCATTTATATATATATTTATAGTGGATTAAAGCTAAGCATCCGAACATGAATCTGGGACGAAAGATTAAATGTTAATTGATCAGATTCTTCCTATTTGAAAATTTATGGAAAACATATCGGGTAGAAACAACATCCGTCCTGAACGGTGATGCAGGAAACCCTTCCTGATTAAAAAGATTTACAGCCGGCACGCTACTCCAACCGTAATGCACAGCTATAGGATTCTTAATATTGTCGTTGGTCACAATTATTGTTTTGCCCTTAATGCGAGCGACTGCGGGCAAAAATTTCTTGTCACTACCTGCAATCTGAAAACCTTTCAATTCAGTAGAACCTTTTACTATAAGACCTTTACCCGTATGAGTGAACTTCAAAATGATTTTATCTCCTTTAACCTTGTTCGATTTATAAATCGGACCGGAATATTCACTATTCTTCCCATACGCTAACACATTGGCTGCCTTAGCCAGTCTTTCTCCTACAGGTTGTTTCTGCGGAGGATGAATGTCGGTTGCCATACCGCAATCTGTTGTGACTATAAGTGCAGTATTCTTTACTGATTGTACTACTTTTAACTGCGCTTCCCGTATCTCGGGGCTCAGGTATTTATATGGAGCAATCTGTACAATCAGGAATGGCATGTTTTTATTCTGAAAATCTGTCCGCCAATTTTGAATCATAGTTGATAAAACGACAGGATAATCCTTTGCGCGACTATCGTTAGCCTCACCCTGATACCATGCAACACCTTTTACAGAATAGGGAATAATAGGGTAAAGCATTCCATTATATAATCCACTAACAACCTCACCATTCGGATGCCATGATAAATTAATAATACTATCGTACTTGGACACAAAAGGAGTCAGTTTTGGATTTACCTTGAGGGCATCGAGACTGGTCCAGTCTTCGGCAGGGGTTCCTCCATGTGCTGTAAATAGAATCCCTACGGGTACATTCAAAGATTTGAACAAATCGCGGGCAAAGAAATATCCAACTGCTGAAAAATCAGGCACTGTTTGAGGTGAACAAACACTCCATTTGCTGTTAGCATCAGCCACCTTTTCCCGCGAATATTTTAATGGAACATAATACTCTCTAATCAAAGGATAATCGGCGTCATCCCGTTCTTTTTCCCAATTATATATAGGAAGTTGAGGAGGTCTGGGGCCTAGCTGACGCTCCATATTGGATTGTCCGCTGCATATCCATACTTCGCCTACGAGGATATCATTAATTACAACCGTTGTATCTTTACCTGCAATGGTCATTTGTGTAGGAATAGTGACATAAGGCATCGGTTTAAGTTTCACCAACCATTTTCCATTTACTGTTGTAGCTGTTTCTGTCTGACTATTAAACTTTACAGTTACCTTTTCGTTGTTATCGGCTGTTCCCCATACCGATACGGGCACTCCCTTTTGAAGTACCATATGGTCGCTAAAAATACTGTTTGGCCTTACTTTTGCCTGCAAATAAGCATCACACATAAGGCTCAGACATAGACATAATACTAATTTTCTTGTTTTCATCATAATAAATGGATTCTATTTTACACAAGTTGAACTCAATCTATTTTACTCATTTAAAGGTGGGGACAATGTATTCCAATATAAAGCCGAAGCGGTTTGAGAAATTGTCTTGCCGAAATACATCAACATTAATGCTTTTTATTACTGCTTGATAATCTTGTATGTTTGAGTGGATTTTGCATCACGCACGCTTACTAAATATACACCCTTTGCAAAGTCTTCACCAAAATCGATACTTTCATTGGCATACATATCGGTTTCAATTTGTTTTATAAGCATGCCTTGCAGGTTGTGAATACGTATACTCTTGATATTTACGCCATTTGAGCGGAGCGTTACTTTATCATTAAACGGATTAGGACAAATTATTGAATTTCGAACTTCATAATTTTCAATAAGGCCTGTTTCTGTTTTTATACCCATCCATGGTATTCCCATGCCTGCCGTGCTTTTAAATACTCTTCCATACACATTTTTATCTGCTTCAATATTGCCTGCATTAGCCAAATGACCCCATTCATGCTCGTCATCATTGGCTCTAATCCATGTTTGACCCTTATCTATTGAACGATACATTGCTTCCGGAGTTGCACTTGTGGCTTTTCCCCAGATATAAACAGTCGGATAATCTGTTCCCGGTGCTTCTTTTCCGAGTGAGAAAGCTGCACAAGAATAATTTGTACATGTTGTAAAAGTTAGTCCCTCATTGGTGCTGTATCTTATTTTACCGTTATTATTTATCCATACATGTCCGGCTTTCCCGGGTATGGTTTTCAGTACACTTGAACCACCTGTCGATCCCACATTTGATATTATATTGAATGTTTTAGACCCATCATCACTTCGATAAATTTTACCTGTTGTAGTATTGTGTAAGTAAAATTTCAACGGATCAACCCCATCAGGCACAGGAGTAGCATTGGCAGGCATTGTTGCTGTTTTATTCCAGGTAGTCCCTTTATTGTCTGTCCAGTATAATACATTTCCTGTCGAAGAACTGTTGGCATGCCAAAGTATTATCTTTCCATCAGCTGAAATTGATGTTTTACCTCCGGAAATCTTAACAGGCAACTGAGGTAATTCAGTCCATGTGTTACCATTATTTTCACTTAAAGCAACAACGTTCCAATACTCATATTGCCCGGGGCTCAATTCTCTTTGTTTATTTACCGACCTCACAATTGTGCTGGTTTTTTGTGGAGCATAAGCCATGCTCACCGACTGTGTAATATTAGCATCCGGATACTGGTCGACATCTGTATGAACGAATCCGCTTACATCGCCAATAGTTGTGATTAACGGACCATTCGGAACACTAAGCATTCCCTGATTAATCGGTACAGTTTCTTCCAATCCATGTGAAACTACTTTCCATGTCGGTTTGGAAGCCATAATATTATCGGTAATAAACACTCCGTTTCCGGATACCGCATAAACTACCCCCGGTTTGGTATTGCTCATGGTAACACAACCGACCCAGTGCATCGAGTGGTTCTGCATCCAATTAATGCCATTGGCGAGCAATATGCTATTAGCACTTGAATTTTTATGCACCCACGAACCCGATGATCCTCCGATTGCACTATAATAAATTTCGTCGCCCCAACCCCAGGGCTGTGGCGAAGCCCAGAAATTATAGGTGGAACAGGTAATTTTTTGCGGGTCATTTAAAATTAAACTTATTCCACTGTATCCTCTATTGGTTGCAGGCGTTATATTTGTCCATTGTTTAGAAGTTAGGTTATATTTGTAAACCCCACCATAGCCATCGGCTGAAGCACCATTGGCATACGTTACGAATAAATTTTTATCGTTAGGCGATAACACGCAACGTTGAGGTTTAGCCTTGCTAAATCCTCCAATCGATGTCCATGTTGCACCAAAATCTTCGCTAATAAAAAGGTTATTCCCTGTTTTATGACTACCCACAATGATGGTTGAGCAACCATCTGGCGTTGCAGAATCAGCAACAAACTGCACAAAACTGAATGAAGCGACAGTGCCTATACTGTCGGGAAAAGTAGTAACCTTATTCCAGGTTTTGCCTGCATCGGCACTTTTAAACAAACCATTTGAATAGCGCGTACCAAAGTAAAGGACATTCCCATTAGCAGGGTCAATGGCTAAGGTTTCTCCTTTTTGACGATCCGAACCATTTCCATGTGCCTTAAACTTAGCTGTGGTTTCATAAACGTCCCATGTTACTCCATAGTCGAACGATCGAAGCAAAGCACTTTTTCCACCATTCCAATATTCGGTTCCGGCCATGGCAAAAAGTCTGTTGGGAGAGTTGGGGTCAATAACAAAAGCCTCGGTTCCCATATAGGTTGTTTCATCGGGCGACAACCATGCAAACATCGGTGTCCAGTCTTGTGTCGCTTCATTCCACCTGAAAATACCCCCCACATCGCTTTTGGCGTAGAATACATTTTGTTCGTCAGCACTTTCGATGACAGAGCATACATAACCGCCACCGCCAATTTTCACATAGCCGTATGTTTTTTCTTGGGCAATATTTTTTTGTGACAGAAATATTGTGAGAATAAATAGCAAAACTATTCTCTTTGATTTCCAGTTAAAATAATGTTTTTTCATGACTATTTTTTGATTTGTTTTTTTTCTAATTATTGCTTTTTAATCCCCAACAATCTGAGCATTTTTTTTCAACATATTCCAACACAAAGCCAAACTGATAAGGTTTGTTACCCGGAATGGTGTATTTATCCATTGTTTTTGCACCACCACGAATCATCGCCGCCCACTCCATGAATATTCAAATCAACATTCAAGTTGATGAAGTCATGCGTAGGTAACTCATAATCGTGGCGGGCAGGTTTCAAATCTTCCTCGGCATAAGGCCATGCCCGGAAGCAAAGCAGTTGCAAGCCGGTCATTTTCACATTTGGACCCATAGCCAGTAAATTCAATTTAAAATTACAATTCTACAAGCAAAAGAAGATCGTCTCATTTTACTTGATATTAATGCACCGGGCTTATCCGATACAGTCCTGCACCATGGTTTGACAATTCCTGCTCAAAACTCCCATTAAAGGTTCCCAGATCTTTGTGATTCCACAAATCGCGCACTTTTACTTTGCCTTTTATATTAATAGCCTCAAAGCTTACTTTTACATTGGCCTTGTCGGGGATATTTAATGTTCCTTTATCAACCAAAACTCCAAAATTTACTGAGCCTATTTCTGTTGTTACGTAGCCGGTTGCTGTAAAAGAATCATATCCTTCTGGCAATTGATAAACGATCACCGACTCTGCATGAGCACCAATTCCATCTCGTGTTTCATTATTGATAACAATGGGTTTATTGTCGCAGGTACGATTGACACTCGCTTCTCCCCAGCCCGAAGTTGCGCCCAGCCATTTGAGGCTAGTCAGTTTTAAATCGCCTTTGGAACCGTGAAGTACTGGATCGACCCAAACGATATGATCCCAATCATTAGTGTTTCCGCCATCTTCCACAAAGAGAACAAGTTTTTTACCATCTTTTACCGATACTTCTATCTTTTGCGAACTTCCTTTGCCAGCTATTATTGGACTTACATAATCGGCATTGTTTAAATCAAGATTTTCTCCCTTGGTTTGCGCGTTGAAAAGGGCTACATACTTGTCTTTGCTATTAGGCACATCGGCCGTCCACACAATCAGATTCTTTTCGCTCGATACCTGACGGTTATTTATGCTGTGTTGATTTACTTTGAGCATTTCAGGATTGGTGAGCATTTCTTTGGTAAAATCGTCAAGTTTGGTCATATTTCCACCAAAAATAAGTGGCGAACGACCAATAGCCCAAAGGCTCATCAGCGTATATTGTTCGTTTTTGGTAAAATTGGTTGGGCGTTTGAATTCAACAATTCCAATGGGCAACATATCGGCATCAGGGAAATGTCCGGGTCCACGAAAAGGTGTCCACACATCCATTCGCTCAAACATGCCTTGCAACAATCCCCAACGATCCCAAAAATCGTCGGTAATACGCCACATATTGGCATGATTCATAACATGTTCGCCCATTTTAACCGGCGTTGCTCCCGGAGATAAACTCAACAGAATATGACGCCCGGTTTTATCTATTGCTTTGCGAAGAGCCTCAATTTCGGCCTTTTGCACATCATCGTAAGGGCGTGAAATATCATCGCACTTGATAAAATCCACTCCCCAGTCGGCATACATCTGCACAATGGAATTATAGTAAGCCTGACCTTCAGGCTTGGTAGCATCAACGCCGTACATATCAGGATTCCAACCACAGGTAGAGCTTTTAATGGCAATATCCTGAGCTTTTACGTTTGTCCCGAGTACCGGTGTATTTTTTTCGACAGCCTGACGAGGAATTCCGCGCATAATATGAATGCCGAATTTCAGTCCTTTGGAGTGCACATAGTCAGCCAGATGTTTAAACCCTTTTCCATCTGCAGCCGAAGGAAATTTTTTCAAACCTGGTGTTAAACGGCCATATTTATCCATGGTAAGTATCGCCTTCGGATTGTAATCATGTTTTTTTGATTCAGGCTCATACCATTGAATATCCACTGTGAGATATTTGTATCCACTTGGTAAAAGGTATTTTGCCATCGCATCTGCCTGTTCTTTTACCTGCTGTTCAGTAATGGTTGTTCCAAAGCAATCCCAACTGTTCCAGCCAAGCGGTGGTGTTGCAGCCCATTGGTGATATTTTATTTTCGTTTGTGCATTTGCAACGAATGAACTTACTGCCATAAGCATGGTCAAAAGTACTGTAATTTTGAGTTTCATTTTTGATTATAATAGAGTTTTCAACAAAGTAAATGTTGTAGTTTTAATATTTTTAAGTTCCTAATTTTGTGGTGTCAGGTATGTAACAAATCCACCTCTGCAAAGCAACTTCACATCGACTAAACTCGATTTAAATAGTTTCGCCAATGGAATGATTTTAAACTTCAAGGTATTATCTTTAAATCTAGCAGAAACTTCATTTCAATTACTTCAACGAAATTTTAAATACTACTGCAATATTATTTGGAATATTATTTGGTTTGCTAATGGCTAGTACATCGCTGCCCAATTTCCAAGTTAGCTTTTCTTTGCTGCCAAGCAGTTCAATTTTTTTGATTTTTTTCGTTCCAATATTTTTCACAAGCGATTTGAGTGAAATATCTTCGGTTGGAACTCCCATTACAGTAGCATAAAGCACATTTCCCTTTTGGGCATATCGAATATCCTTTGCAGTATAAACAAGCTTCCCCTCGTTAAAACCGGCGCCATCCAATTTATTCACGGCATCCACCGAAGGACCTTCACCGAAAATTTTCCATGGGCGCGTATCGAAAATGCTCTCTTTGTTTACATCCATCCATGCGGCAACGCCTTCAAGAATGGCTACTTCCTTATCGTCGATAGTACCATCGCCACGAACGGGAATATTGAGCAGCAGGTTTCCGTTTTTACTCACAATATCTACCAACATGCGGATAACCGTAGCTGCCGATTTGTAACTTCCGTTTTCATAAATACCTCTGTTGTAATGCCAATCGCCAATACAAGTGCAGGTTTGCCATGCATTTTCCTGTGGCTTGTCGGGTGCGCCGCGCTCTACGTCCCAAACCATGCATTTCTTTTGATCCTCGGTTAGCTGCTTTCCAAACATAACAGCTTCGAGCTTGCCTTTGTGTTGAGCCATGTTGGTATTATAATAATGCGCAGCAATTTTCAATCCTGCATCGCTCACCGGGTAAAGTGGCAATTTGGAGTCATCAAAATAAATTAAGTCTGGATTATATTTGTTAATTAAATCCATAGTGCGGTTATAGAACTTATCGCAATACTTTTGGTCAGGAACACTTGCACAATTTTCCCAATCCCACTGACTCCACAAGGCGGTAATATTTTTGCCACTACCTTTACTGAGCGAATGATTCTGCTCATATAATTCTTGTGGATCAAGTCCTTCCCACCAGGTACCTTTGCCATCGGCTTTTGTCAGTTTTGCATCGTATGGTACTCCCTTCAAAAGACCTATTGTATCGGAGCATTGCGATGTTTCGAACCATGTCCAGGTATGAGCTGCATGAACGCTCAATCCAAACGGAAGTCCTTGTTTTTTGGCAGCATTTGCCCATCCCGCAACAATGTCTTTCTTTGGACCCACACGAACCGAATTCCATTCCTGATATTTGCTATTCCATAAATCCAGGTTATCGTGATGGTTAGCCATTGCAAAGAAATATTGTGCACCAACACGTTTGTAAAGAGCTACTAATTGCTCAGGATTCCAATTCTGGGCTTTCCATTCGTTTATCACATCTTTGAACCCGAATTTTGACGGATGACCGTATTTTTGGACATGAAAATTATACTGCCAACCACCTTCGTTGTACATGCCACGCCCATACCAATCGCCCATCTCGGGTTGGCATTGCGGTCCCCAGTGTGCCCAAATACCAAACTTTGCATTTCTAAACCACTCAGGAGCTTTGTATTGACTAAGTGATTGCCAGGTTGGCTCAAATTTACCCTGAGCAACCGGTTCTTTTTCGGTGTTAACTACCACCATTTTATTGTCCTGCGCTGACATATTAAATGATAGCAGGACAAAAGCAATACCTAAAATTAATAATCTCATATTGTTTCTGGGTTTATATTTTTTATAAATTATAATCATACATTATCGACAAACACTAAAGCCCCAACTTCCATTCAAAATATTTATCCAAGACCTCAAGAAATCAAACTAAAACGCCTCTATTTGCTGTAGTCACATCCATCAAAGAGCGGATTATTGGAAACAAATGAATCTGCCCAGGAACCGGTTGTTGGAGTAACTCCATCGAAATTAAAGACAGTAATGTCTTGGGCATTGGCTATATTTAACATACATAGTATGCTAAAAAGCATAGTTGTAATTTTTTTCATAAAGGTTGATTTTAAAGGTTGGGATAAAAAACAGGTAAATGGATAAAATTCCATTTACCTGTTCATTAGAATTTTATTATTACTTCAAAATGCACTTATTTTACAACGTTCATGGTTTTAGTACCATTAGCAGTTTCAACTTTCAACATATATGCTCCTTTGGAAAGATTAGAGGTTTCGATATCAGCTTTGGTTGAATTTATTGTAAGGTCTTTAATTCTCTGACCGTTAACAGAATAGATGCTGACATTTTTTATAACTTCTTCAGATTCAACATTCAAATTATCCTTGAATGGGTTCGGATATGCTCTAAAGGAAGTTGATTCAACATTTTTAACCCCTGAAGGAGCATCTGTTTTTGTAAGCGCGAAGTTGTCAAAAGTCCACCAAGTGTTGGTTGCACCAACTTGAGACATAGCAATTTCAATTACCAGATTTGCACCGGCAAAAGCAGCACCTGCAGGTATTGTTACATTTGCGACATCAGCATCTATACCTTGTTTAATATTTACTGTTTGAATAAGACTTCTTGTAGTAGCAACAGCACCTGAGGCTAACGAACTGAATGTAATAATAAAATCAAGTTCAGTTCCACTAGCCGAGTTCCAAACACTTGCATCAGTGAAAGTCAATGAGTATGTTGTTCCTGTAGAAGGAATTACCTCTCCCAAAACATTATAGATACTTCCACCTATATTCCACATATAAGCCTTATTATTTTCACGACCATTGTGGTCGGTTGTTGCATCATCAGAATTCCAACCTGGAATTGCATTACCTGAAAGAGTTGTGTACTTGACGTTATTATCATCAGGTAAACTAAAATCGCCGTTTACAATAGTTACAGGGGTTTGTGCACTTGCTACAAATGCTGTTAACGCCATTGCGAAAAGAAAGTAAATTTTTTTCATGATTTTTTGTTTTTTAAATTTATTAATTGTTTATTTATTAAAGAAAAAACAGGCAAGCAGCAAGAACTTACAACTTGCCTGTTTTCAAATATTATTTCTTAATTAATTTGCCCATTTTGGTAGCACCATCAACATTAACTTTCACGATATAAGCTCCTTTTGCCAACGAACTAACATCAACTTTTTCTGCATTGAAAGCTTCTTTTACAAGGCGTCCATTCAAATCAGTAATTGTTACTTGTTGAGCATTATTTGTCAAAATGTAGTTGGTTGCAGGATTTGGATATACCGAGAAAACATCCTTCGATTTGTTTGACAACGATGTGTAAACACTATGAACTTTCCCTGTAATCTTTACATTATCATAGAAGATATCACCTCCTGCAGCATGCGAAAGCCTGAGGCTAATTGCACTTACATTACTGATAGGATTGCCTCCGTCATCCTTCAAGAGAACATCCTGCGTTCCACCTGAAAAACTCCAATTACCACCTGATGGAATAGTAGTTACACTTACCCAATTTCCAGCACCAACTTCTACGGCTACTATCGGATTTTCGGCCGCTCCACCAACTGATGCTTGAAATGATAACTTCAAGCTATCAAAGCCGGCAACATTGATATTTGGTATGATTACATCAGCAGATGTTGTACTTAATTTCAAAGTATGTTCCTGAACATCCCACCAACGGTCCAAAGTAACAACTGCATCACCGGCAGTTTCCAAGTTTACACCGCCAAACCAGCTGCCGGCTTTGGTACTTGGTGCTCCTGTCCATGAACCCCACTGACTCCATGAAGCTGTGAATGTTTCATTGTATAAGGTAATAAAAGAGGAAGTGCTTTTCTTGAATACCAGGTTATCATAATAAACAATATTATCATTAGCTGTTGCAGAAGGGGCATCATTCCGGTTAAAACCAACCAAAACTCTGGCAATATTTTTAGTAAACGATATATTGCGTGTAACTTTAGTCCAAACACCTGGAGTGGCAATAGCAGATGACTCATACCAATCTAACTGATTACCATTTGCATCAAAACAAGCGATAGTTACTTTCCCGGTGGTAGAATAAGGAGAATAAACCATCATCTCTACAGAAGTATAAATACGTGGGTCAATATCAACGCTTAAGTTTGCATCACTGTATTGTCCGGTATGTGTCAATTCGCCAACATTGGCAGAAGAATTTATTCCATCCGTTGTAGGATTTGCGATTGAAACGACCGGGTCTGAACCAGTGAAAGCAGGAGTAACTCCATCGAAATCGAAGACATTAATGTCTTGTGCATTGGCTACATTTAACATACATAGTATGCTAAAAAGTAAAGTGGTAATTTTTTTCATTAAATTTGTTTTTAAGGGTTATAACTTGTAAAAAGGAAAAGGTGAGCTGTCTAAATTAGCCACTTACCTGTTTTAAATATTGTTATTGTTTAATTAATTTACCAATTTTGGTAATGCCGTTAGTTTTCACTTTTACGATATAAGCACCGTTAGCCAATGAGCTAACATCTACTTTTTCAGCATTGAGGGTTTCATTAACAATACGTCCATTCAAATCAACAATTGATACTTTTTTGTGCATTAGGAGTAAAAATATAATTAGTTGTTGGATTTGGATAAACCTGAATTGTATTATCACTTAATTGGTTAATTCCATTGACTCCAGCTGTTCCAGTTATTACAAAATCATCAAAAATATGATCCTCCCCAGCAGCAGGAGGATTTATTCTGAGGCTTATTGTACTAGTTGCTGCAGGCAAAGCAATCGATTGTGTTGCTCTGCCCCACGATCCACCAGGAACTGTAGTTAGAGTTACCCAAGATGCACCGCCATCAACACTTGCTTCAATGAATGGTGCTGCAGGCGTGCCCGTCAGAACCATTTTAATAGAAAGGCTTAAATCCGTATAACCAGCTACATTGATATTAGGTATGGTAACAGCAGCTTCTGTAGTGTTTAATCGCAAATTGGTAGAACTCCACCCATAGCGCAAACTCATATTGACATCGCCAACGGTTTCTAAATTTACTCCACCTTTCCATGTTCCTGCCTTTGTAGATGGTGCAAATGAGACCACTTGATCACTAGTGAAGCCAAAATTTGATTCAAAATCTTCGCTGTACAGAGTTGTTTGTGCATTGGCTACATTTAACATTTCTGTTAGAGCCACAAATAATAAAAGTGTAATTTTTTTCATTGTTTTCATTTTTAAATTGTTTTTAATTGTTTAACTTGTTTTTAATTGTTTAACTTGTTTTTAATTATTTTTGTTTTTAAATTGTTTTTAATAGTTGTTATTTAATAGCTGTTATTTAATTAACTTATTATTTAAATCGGCAACATAAAAAATAAGATATAGAAAGAAAATTTTACAGGAGATATATAGTTTTTTACAATATCACTATTTTACAATTTAGTAATGTAAAATATTTAAATAATACACTCCTTTTTTTGTTTCAAATTCTGAATCATCTAAATTCAAAAAAGCTTTATTACCTTTTCTTCCTTGTTGTTATCCCCAACAAGATAGCATGGTACGCTGTTGGTTACAAGACCAGCAACGGATTAATAAGTAAATTTCCATCATTGGAGGTAAGTTTCGGCGAAACATTTGCGAATTTTTCTGCCATGTTTTCCTTAACCACTTTCGGTTTACCTGCATTAGTCTGAGCTTCTGCAGATTCTCTGCCTCCCAGAACAGTCATAACAACGGCTGTACTTAACAATACTTTTTTTCTAAACATGCTTTTTTTTTATCAATGCCTTTGTCTTCGATTAATTTTTCAGACAACAACAATTCCGTTACTGTTTATTGATCGGGTTTGAATTTATTCCACTTTCAATGTAGCTGTTACTACAGGCAGCGATCCGCTTTTGGCAGTAACTTTTATTTCTCCCTTCTTGTTTGTTGACTGTATAATGGCAAGACATTTTCCCTGCCAGGCTTCCATCTGGTTTCCTTTTAAATATGTATGACTTTGCTGATTGCCGTTGCCTACTCCCGCCAGTTTGCCTGCACCGGTCACTTCAAAACTGATCATGTTGCTGGCAAAAGGTACAGGTATGCCATTTGCATCAACAATTTGCACAGAAACATAACTTAAGTCCTGCCGGTTTGCCTTCAACACTTTCTTATCCGAGGATAGCTTTATTTTAGCCGGTTCACCTGCTGTTTGAACAGCAAAGGAGACAGTTTTCCCATCTGCTGTTTTTCCAATGGCTTCCAGTTTGCCAGGTTCATAAGGCACTTCCCAAAAAAGAAAAGCTTCATTTTTCAAATCCCATTTGCGGATTCCCAATGACTTTCCATTCAATTTCAGTTCTACTTCAGGTACATTGGTATACACATGCACCGCCAGTGTATCGCCTTTCTTATTATGGTTCCAATGCGTTTCTACCTTTGGCCAGTTCCAAAAAGAGCACACGTCCTTATTCCTTGCAGTTGTATCGGTTTGCACGGCAATATGTACCATGGGTTCATTATTCCAAAGCGCCTTCCTAAACCAATACGCCGGTTTTGGAAAACCGCACATATCAATCACACCGCAAGAGGCCCCACGCCATGGCCAGCTTGGCCAGATTTTCCAGAAATCACAACCGGTACCCACATCTCCAATACCTGCTTCGCCGATATAATCAAATCCCGTCCAAAGAAATTCGCCTGCTACATAATCTTTCAACTGGCCATCCAGCCATTGATCATAGGAGCGCAATTGATTGCAAGTGCCAGGATGGTATGGATAGATAACTGTTTCAGACCCGAAGATTACCCGGTTAGGATATTTTTCATGATCGGTTTTATAATAAGCCTCCTGATAGTTATAACCAACTATGTCCAGCAAATCACCCATTCCAAACGAATTGACATTGAGGATTTCGTTACATGCTGCCGTAAAGGGACGGGTATTGTCGTATTTACCCGAAGCATCTGTCAGCATTTTGGTTATTTTCAATGCGCTTTCTTTGTTATACTGTTCTCTTACTTCGTTGCCAATACTCCAGGCGATAACAGAAGGGTGGTTGCGGTCACGCCTTATCCAATTTTCAACATCCCTTTCGTACCATTTCATAAAATGAGGTGCATATCCACCCGAGGTTTTTCCATCCACCCATTCGTCAAATATTTCATCAATCACTACAAAACCCAGGCTGTCTGCATAGTCAAGCAATTCTGGTGATGGAGGGTTATGGCTCATCCTGATCGCATTGCAACCCATAGTTTTTAAAATTTTCAACCGGCGTTTATCCGCACCATCAAAAACTGCGGCACCCAATGGCCCGTTATCGTGATGGTTGTTTACCCCTTTCAGTTTTACATGTTTTCCGTTTAAGAAAAAACCTTTGTTGGGATCGAAACGAGATGCTCTTATGCCAAAAGGCGAAACATACTTATCAACCACCTTTCCGCCTGATCTCACTTCTATCAGCAACCTGTATAAGTTGGGCTTTTCAATAGACCATAGATTAGGTTTGCTAACCCTGATATTTTGTTCGATTTTCATTGCCGGACCAGGTCTGGCATCCACTTTCGATTCGGCTCTCCCTGCTTCCTTGCCTGCTGCATCAATCAATTTTGTAATTACCGTGCAGGACTCATCAACATTTTTTTCGTTGTTCAATTCTACAGAAATATCAACGCTGGCCTTGTCATTGCTTGCTTCAACTGTACGGGCAAAAACACCCCATTGATCAATATGCAGTTTGTTTTTTGCAACCAACCATACATGCCGGTAAATTCCCGAACCCGTGTACCATCTCGAATTGGGTTGTTCGGTAGTATTCACCTTTACAGCAATAACATTTTGCTGTCCAGCCGGTTTCAAATATTGCGTGAGGTCGTAATAAAAAGAAGAATAACCGTATGGACGAATGCCAAGATAATGTCCGTTGATCCATACTTCGCTGTTGCGATAAACACCGTCGAACAAAACCATAACCTTCTTATTAAAAAAATCCTTCTCTGTTTTGAAGTGTTTCCTGTACCAGCCAATGCCGCTATAAGTATAGCCACCTCCGGATCCGGTAGTATTGGAAGAATCGAAAGGATGTTCGATACTGAAATCGTGAGGAACATCCAATAAGCGCCATTTGGAATCATTAAATTCAGGCCGTTCAGCGCCGGGATGGTCGTTTAGCGCAAACCTCCAGTCAAAATCGAAAGGAATACTGGTCTTATTAATTTTCTGCGCTGTTATGATCCGTTCCCGGATGGAAGACTTATTCTGTTTTGAGATTTGATTCTGCTTTGAAGTCTGAGCAATCAGTTGTCCTGAAACAGAAGAAAGGAGGATAGCGAATAACAAAATTTTTTTCATGTGTGTGTGTATATATAACAGCCTGTTTTTATCGAACATCTACTTATAATTAGCATCAATAAACCAGCAACCGGAATTAATAACTAAATTTCCATTCATCAAACAAAAAATCCTCTCCATTAAATACAAAATAGATATTCCCTATTCCTTTATCTATTTTCAGTGCTATTTTCTTTGAGAGCGTAGCCCATTCCTTCCCATCACATATAAGGGAAACAAGAGGAGTACCTTTAAGATTATTTACATAAACATCAATTCTACCTTTTCCTTTTACCCTGGCTTCGAATTTGGCAGGAATCTTTTTACTGAAATCGGCTCCCCGGACCATAAGACATTGTTTGTCTGCTTTTCCTTTGGCAACCATATTGCCCACATTACCAACAGCTTCGAACTGGACTTGCCCCGAAGTGCCTGCAGTGGTTTCTGCTTGCTGAAGAACGAATGGATTTAATGGGTTAAGTTGTGATGTCCCTTTAAAAGTTGCTTTGCCCATGGGGATATTTACATTCTCTTCATCCACCTGCATTTCTTCGATACCCACATTACGAAAACCACCCTTAGTACCAAAATAATCCTGTAAATACATGGCATGGTAAGTAATATAATACTTCTCTTTAAACTTGAACAGGTGCGTGTGATTGTTTGTCAAAGGTCCCACGTTAACGTCGCCACTATTCTTAAAGTAATTGTCGCGATACTTCCAGCTATCCGGATTTAAGGGTGTTTTGCTGGTCATATAAGACATGTTGCATATGGTTGGTTTATCAATATTCGCATAAGGCCATTCAGTACGTTCTTTCCAACTTGTATTAAAGGTATACACCCAGGTTCCATTGATAAAATTTAGTTCGCTTGCCTCAAAAAAATAAGGAGCGGGAATCTTAGCAATATTGCCAGACAAACTGATCATATCTGCTCCTAATTTAACGATATGGGAAATACCTGGCATATAATCTGTTTTAGGCGTTCCCCCTCCAAAAGCCAGCCAGCCTGTACCTTGGTCGTCAATCACAACTCCGGGATCGAATGGAGCATCGCATTCCACTCCAGGGACAGAACGGTCAACTATGTTCTTTCCTAATGGGTCACTCCATGGGCCAACGGGAGAGGTAGAAGTAAGCATGGCTGTGCCAATACCGCTATTGGAGTAATACAAATAGAAGTGCGTCTTACCATCTGCTTCCAGTCTGGATGTAATGGAAGGCGCCCAGGAATTCTGACTCCATGGCGCCAGCTTTGCTGTATTTATGAGGCCATGATAAGTCCAGTTAACCATATCATCGGAAGACATCATGACCAGTGTGCGAATTTTCTCGTATGAATTTTTCCCATCCTTTCCAACATGCTCATACTGTTGATGATCATTCGTGGCATACACATAAATTCTTCCATTATATTCTACAGATGTAGGGTCGGCCGTAAATATAAAATCTAATAGTGGATTCGCATTATTGGAGGTAAGTTTCGGCGAAACATTTGCGAATTTTTCTTCCAGGTTTTCTTTAACCTTTTTCGGTTTACCTGCACTAGTCTGAGCTGCTACATCTTCTTTACATACCAGAAAAGAGATAGCAAGTACCGTAATTAACAACACTTTTTTTCTAAACATGCTTTTTTATTTTATCTAATAAACGTTATTCTAAATTTTTAATTGGTTAGGATGAATGATTTTGAAAATCTTACTTACCGAACTTTCACCAGTTGAAATTGAACAGATTGTCATGGTTGCCTTTAAAAACAAAGTACAGATCACAAACACCTTTTAACATATTTACGAAAATCTCCGTAATAAATTTTCCATCTGAGTTTGTGTTTAAAATTTATCAACAAAACAACCATAATCCTCCATATTAAGCCTATCCCAAATGATTAACAGTAAACTTCTTTGCTTATAAAACGAACTCAGGTAAGATCTTATCCTGCTATTTAACCGGCGTAAATTTGTACAGAACCACTCCATGCGCCGGAACCTTCACCGAAAGAGCCTCTTTGTCCGCATGGATTGTTGTAATGTCTTTTTGACGCCAAAGATCGCGCACCTTTTGCTTTCCTGAAATACCAAGCATATTCAGATCCTTGTAAGAAATATCCACTTTCTCCAGTCCGAAATTGCAAAAGCCTACTGCACGACTGCCATCCTCCAATTCTTTTGCATAAATGCGCAGATCTCCGATAGTCTGAATACAGGTAGCCTGTTTGCCAAGAGCATCCTGATTAACAGCAATCACTTCATCGTTTGTCAATAAATTCAGGGTAAAGGCATCCAGCTTTTCCATATCGCAACCAATTAACAGAGGAGTGGAGAAAAGGCTCCAAAGGCTGACGTGAAGATACTGCTCGTCTGGTCTAAGCAAGCTCGGATGAAGGTTACCCCAGCCTACATATCCTACAACCAGCATGTCCGCATCGTTCCAGTTACCGGGTTTAGCCCAGGCTGCAGACTGATCATGAGCTAATGCAATGCCTTTAACGTTGGACCAGTTGTCCGTTATATCATTCGTTGTACGCCAGCTGTTTCCACCTACCGAATCGCCCCATTTCCAAACCTCCGACATTCCGTACTGACACAAGCTGAAAACAATGTCGCGGGGTTGCTGACGGATATAATCTCCCATTATTTTGTATGGTTTTACGGCGGTTGACAATTGATAACCTCCATTGTAAGATATGGAGACTACTTTGTTTGGGTCGTTATCAGGTATTCCATTTAGCACTCCTCCATAGCTGCACCAATCGTATTTTAGATAATCGAAACCCCATTTGGCATAAGTTTCGGCATCTTGCTTTTCATAGCCATAACTACCGGCACCGCCATCACAGGTCCAGGGACCAGGACTGGAATAGATGCCGATCTTCAAACCGAGACCATGCACATAGTCTGTCAGGGCTTTCATATCTCCAAACCTTTTATTAGGAACTATATTACCAGCCTCGTCCCGCAGCTTACCTTGCAGGTCGGGATCTTTCGAATCGCGGTTATTTTGCCAGTACCCGTCAATATTTACATAATCCCATCCGTAATTTATAAGTCCGGTTTTCACCATTGCTTCCGCAGCGCGCTTAACTTTCTCACCAGAAACTTCTCCAGCGAAACAATTCCAACTATTCCAACCCATTGGCGGGGTAAGTGCAATTTTATCTCCACAGATAATGCGTAAACTTTTTTCGGCTCTGCCTTTCGCATTCTTTGCCTTCAACTGAATAACATAAGTGTCGGCTTTTTCAAGCTTACCGGTGATAAGTCCTGTTTTTTGATCCAGCTTTAGTCCCTGAGGCAAGCCGGTAACCAGAAAGGTCATTGGCCGGTCTCCGGTGGCAGGTATCCTGAACTGAAATGGCGAGCCCGGGCGGACACCGAAAACGCTTGCGCTATTAATCTTCGGTTTTGCCGATGGCTTAGGGGTAAGAATGTAGGGCTCACTTGAGACAGGATAAAAAGTAGCAAAACTTGCCACACCAGACGCCTCAAATTTTGCATCTGCCCAGTCGGCATGATCACTGTCACCGTTTCCTGCGTCTGTTACCCGCAGCTCAAGTTGTTTCACACCCAAAAGTTTCACACTACATAGACGGGCAATATCACCTTCATGCATTATACCGCTCGACCAAAGCTTCGCTCCATCTCCGTATACAATAAACTCTACGGAGGACGGACGCCCTTTCACCTCTTCATCAACGCCAACTTGCGCGGTAAACGAATTTGCCTTACCATCGAGCTGAATAAAAAGAGAACTTTCCGCATGTGTACCAAAGCCACGCTCAAAGGTTTTGCCTGCGATGGTCATAATGTTGCCATCAACCGACCTGTTTTTTTTAGGTATGCCCCAGCCCTGTGTAGTTGGGCTGAGATCCAGTTCATCTAACCAAACAGTTTGTGCAGAAAGAGTACCGCTAACGATTAGCAGTAAAATAATTTTATAAAAATGTTTAAGCCTCATTTTTTGTTTTTTTTAATCAATAAATTTTAAATCCATTGTTTCGTTGAAAATTCTTTATAAGTAAATCTGTGACTCCTAAAAGTCACAGATTTTTTAAATTCAGTCCTGCTTAATGGTGCCAATACATGATACCCTGCAAAACTGTATTTTTATTTAGTTAGAGCGTCAATCTTATTCTATAGTTTTTAAAATAATTTGTTGGGATATAACTAAATTTAATCCAATTAATATGTAGCAGAATTAGTAAATGAATTTCCATTCATCAAACAAGAAATCCTCTCCATTAAATACCAAATAGATATTCCCTATTCCTTTATTTATTTTCAGTTTTATTTTCTTTGAGAGCGTAGTCCATTCCTTCCCATCACTTGTAAGCGAAACAAGAGGAGTACCTTTAAGATTATTTACATAAACATCAATTTTACCTTTTCCTTTTACCCTGGCTTCGAATTTGGCAGGAATCTGTTTGCTAAAATCGGCTCCCCGAACCATGAGACATTGTTTATCTGTTATTCCTTTGGCAACCATATTGCCCACATTACCAACAGCTTCGAACTGGACTTTTCCCGATGTGCCTGCAGTAGTTTCTGCCTGCTGAAGAACGAATGGATTTAATGGGTTAAGTTGTGACGGACCTTTAAAAGTTGCGTTGACCATGGGGATAGTCACATCATTCTTCTCATCCACCTGTATTGCTTCGATACCTGCATTACGAAAACCACCCTTAGTGCCGAAATAATTCTGTAAATACATGGCATGGTAAGCAATATAATATTTCCCTTTAAACTTGAAAATGTGAGTGTGATTGTTTGTCATAGGACCCACTTTAACGTCGCCGGTATTCTTAAAGTAATTATCGCGATACTTCCAGCTATCCGCATCTAACGGTGTTTTACTAGTCATATAAGATATGTTGCATGCGGTTGGCTTATCAATATTGCTATAAGGCCATTCAGGGCGTTCACCCCAATCTGTACAATAACTATAAACCCAGGTTCCATTGATGAAGTTAAGATCGCTGGCCTCGTTAAAATAAGGAGCGGGTATCTTAGCAATATTGCTGGCTAAACTGATCATATCTGCTCCTAATTTTACAATTCTGGCATTATCCGGCATATACTTTGTTTTGGGCGTTCCGGCTCCAAAACTCAGCCAGCCTGTACCTTGGTCGTCAATCAAAACTCCGGGATCGAATGGAGCTCCGACATCCACACCAGGCACAGAACGGTCGACTATGTTCTTTCCTAATGGATCACTCCACGGGCCAACGGGCGAGGTGGAAGTAAGCACGGCTGAGCCACCACCGCCATTGGAGTAATACAAATAGAAGTGCGTCTTACCATCTGCTTCCAGTCTGGATGCAATAGAAGGCGCCCAGGAATTCTGACTCCATGGTGCCAGCTTTGCTGTATTGATGAGTCCATGATAAGTCCAGTTCACCATATCATCGGAAGACATCATGACCAGTGTACGGATATGCTCGTATGTATTTTTCCCATCCTTTCTTACCGTGTCATACTGTTGATGATCGTTAGTGGCATACACATAAATTCTTCCATTGTATTCAACAGCTGTTGGGTCGGCTGTAAAAATAAAATCTAACAGTGGATTTCCATTATTGGAGCTGAGTTTCGGCGAAACATTCGCGAATTTTTCTTCCAGATTTTCTATAACCACTTTCGGTTTATGCGCATTAGTCTGAGCTGATACGAATTCTCTACCTCCCAGAAAAGCCATAACAACGACTGTACTTAACAATACTTTTTTTCTAAACATGCTTTTTTTATTTTATCTAATAAACGTTATTCTAAATTTTTAATTGATAGGATGAATGATTTTGAAGATCTTACTTATCGAACTTCCACCAGTTGAAATTGAACAGATCGCCTTGATTGCCTTTAAAGACAAAGTACAGATCGTGAACACCCTTTAACTTATTTACTTTAGTTGAAACAGTGGTCCAACTTTGCAAGCTTCCTGTGTTTTTCACCTCACAGGATCCTAATAGTTCTCCGTCGCGATTATCTACATGTACTTCGATAAAACCACCTGATGCCGATGAAGCATTAGCCTGAAATATTCCTGCTCCTTTCTTAAAATCGACACTTCGTACTTTGATAAAATCACCATTGCTGATTTCGGTTACATAAACTCCGGCATTGGTGCTGCGTTCGGTTTCAATTCCCTCCTCCCAGGCTATAGTTTCCGCTTCCTGGCGGATGAATGGATTTAAATGTCCAACAGGTTTTACACCTTCGGCTGTTGGCGTTATCCGCGGAATGCTCCCATCTTTATTATACTGGAACTCGTCCAGACAAACGGAACGGGTAAAACCTCCGCCACCCGGCAATGCACCGTTATGATAGAATAAATACGATTTGCCTTTATAATCGATCACACCTGGATGATTGGTAAAAGCGCCCCCCTTATCAATTATCCGCATAATGGTATCGCCGTAAACCCATGGTCCGGTAGGACCTTTGCTGGTTGAGTAAGCCAAATGTTCCGGAACACCTCCTGCAGCATAATGCATATAGTACAGGTTTTTGCGATTGTAAAACCAAGGCGCTTCTTCGTATGCTGAAGGTCTTTTTTCAACATCTTTATATCGTACATTAAACCCCTCTTTATTCAACGGCACTGTAACTACCTCGCCAGAGTAAGAGATCATATTCTGGTTCAACTTTATGTACTTAAGATAAGGGTTGCCCCAATAGAGATATGCCTGACCATCGTCATCAATAGATACCGTGGGGTCAATATCGTAACCGCTGTGAACCAGTGGTTTTCCAAGTGCATCTTTAAACGGACCGGTAGGACTATCAGAAACAGCCACCCCGATTGACATTCCCATCGTTTCATGGGTCATAGGTACATACCAGTAAAACTTCCCATTCCTGGGAATGCATTGCCCGGCCCAGGCATCTTGCTTCGCCCAGCTGAACGTTTTAAGCGATAGGGGCGACCCGCGGTCTGTCCAGTTCACCATATCGGTAGACGAGAAACAGCGCCAGTCTTTCATCACAAACGTAGTCGATTTATCTTCATCATGCCCGGTGTACAGGTAAACGGTATCTTTGTATACCATCGGCGCTGGATCGGCTGTATAAATGGTTTGTATAATCGGGTTTTGAGCCTGCGCACCCGCTACAGCAAAAAGAGCTGTTACCGACAATACTATCTTTCTGATATTCATTGTTGTTCTAAATTTATATATATATGTGTGTGTATTATAATTGCAATTAAGTTTATGCAATTAAGTTTAGAAGTCATGGTTTCGGTGAAGTTACTTATTTGTAGTAAATCTGTGACTCCTAAGAGTCACAGATTCTTTAAATTCAATCCTATGCATGAACCCTGAAAACTATATTTTTATTTAGTTATAGTGTCTCTTACTATTACTTATATCCTTCAACAAGGGCATCATACATAGGCTGGTCTAATATCACATTATTCTTTCTGTCAAAAAGAAAACCTATCTCCCACCAGAATGGCATAATACCATGTGCTTTAGCCTGTTTGGTCACATATTTTGTCCAGTGATTCACAGACTGGTTGTGCTTTTCCAGATCCAAAGGAAGATACTTGCTGTTGTGGATGGCATTCCTCCTCCAGAGTCCATATTCACCCAGCACCACAGGTATACCTTTATCAATAAACCTTTCTTTCGTCTTTTGGAATTCAGCTGTGACCACATCCTCTTCTCCAAAGGTGGCGTTGCGATCCGGCTCAATAGTAGAATGATTCCCGGCACCCCAGTAGTAAACCATGTTGCCCCAACTTACATCTCCATCCGTTAATATCGTAAAAGTAGAAGGCGTGTAGTCATGCAACTCGACCATCAACTTGTTAGCGATCACGTCTTTTGGAAGAGTCTTCATCAAAGTATAAGCTTTATTTTGGTCAGTGGTAGGCCCCTGCACAACCAGCACGCGGTATCTGTTCCTTCCTCCGGTAGAGCGAACGGCCTTGATAAATGTTTCGTGAAAACCATTAAGTATTGCCATCTGCTGAGCATCTTCAGCCGGAGGTTCATTCAAGCCGGCAAAAATAAGGTGCTCGTCAAAATCGCGCATCGTTGTAGCAATCTGATGCCAAATCGCCTTTTGCATCGCATTAACAGAATCTTGCTTAATTGCATTGGCATTGGGACTATCGTGAGAATTCAGTATCACATACATATCATTGGCCACACACCATCCAACCACTTCTTTCACCCGGGCAAGCCATGCAGGGTCAATTTTTGCCTTGCTCCTATCGCTTAAATGGGTCCAAACCCAGTTACAGGGAAGCCGTACAGAGTTGAACCCTAAACTTTTTACATATTTCACATACGATTCGGTCAATTTACTATTCTGCCAATCAGCTTCTTGTGGGGATTCCATGGTATTACCAAAATTTATTCCCATTCCCGTTTGCATTTTTGCTGCAAGTTGCCAGGCGTTACTGCTCATTCCAGTTGAGTCGGGAGCTATAGGCGATAAATTATATGATGGATATAATTGAGCTAACTGTGTAACCGTAATTCTTCGAACCTGACCATTATCTGCATTAACAGATAGTGTAGCAGAGCGAGACAATGGAGTTTCATTACTTAAAGCCGTTAATTTTATTACAGTAGCCTCACCATTGCCATTTGTTTGGGTCGATTGCAACCAAGATGTTGCCGTATTGCTAATACTCCATTTACTGTTTGCTTCAATGGTGATTTC